>Ga0257118_1000020_pt1 | contig 208955 bp, 194 predicted proteins | sample SI112_150mmetaG_FD_190156 | JGI IMG/M metagenome (GOLD analysis project Ga0257118, IMG submission 190156) | Marine microbial communities from Saanich Inlet, British Columbia, Canada - SI112_150m | ecosystem: Environmental > Aquatic > Marine > Inlet | place: Canada: British Columbia | collected...
AAATAATCCAGGGTTACGTAAACATGTTTCGGGGAAAAATGTAAAATATTATGTAAATATTTCGGCTGGTTTAAATTTAGATGCAGATCGTGAAAATATTTGGGTTCAATACCCCAATGGTGATTCCAAAAAATGGAGACGATATTCTCCCTTTAGCCCTAAAGTGATGGATGGTTCTATTATTGTAGTGGGTAAACAACCAGAAGAAGAGCCATTGGACCGGACGGAATTTGCAAAAGAGATTGCAGCAATATTTGCTGATTTTGCACAGGTTATTGCATTAATCTTGATAGCAAATAAATAGAAAAAATATTTTGATTAAATTAAAAAAATAGAATGAAAAAAGAAAAAATAATCATCACAGGTGCTGCGGGCTTTATCGGTTATCATCTTTCCAAATCTTTACTCGATGATGATGTTGAAATTCTTGGAATTGATAATATTAACGATTATTATGACCAAAATCTCAAACATTCCCGATTAGAGAAACTAAATCAATATAACCAGTTTGAATTTGAAAAAATTGATATTTCAGATCGTGAAGGACTAACAAAAGTATTCAAATCATTTAAACCGAATAAGGTCGTAAATCTGGCTGCACAAGCGGGAGTACGTTATAGTATAGAAAACCCATATGCTTATATGGAATCTAATCTTGTTGGCTTTTTAAATATCATAGAATTATGCCGACATCAAGAAGTAGAAGGTCTTATTTATGCATCAAGTTCATCTGTATATGGTGGCAATAAAACAATACCATTTTCTGTGGAAGATCGAGTTGATAATCCAATTTCTTTATATGCCGCGACAAAAAAGGCGAATGAATTAATCGCGAATACCTATTCTCACCTTTATGGTCTCCACACAACAGGATTACGGTTTTTTACTGTTTATGGTCCTTGGGGACGACCAGATATGGCTATGATGATTTTTACTAGGAAAATTTTAGCGGATAAAGCTATCCCCGTTTTTAATCATGGAGAAATGAAACGCGATTTCACCTTTATAGATGATATTGTATCCGGGACTCGAGCGGCCATTAATAAAAATTACAAATGTGAAGTATTCAATTTAGGAAATCATAAAAGTGAACAATTAATGGATGTTGTTTCTTTGTTAGAAAAGAATTTGGGGAAAAAAGCAGAAATCAATTTTCTTCCAATGCAGCCTGGAGATGTTTCTGAAACTTTCGCTGATATTTCTAAATCTGAAAAAATGTTGGGATATAAACCAACAACAAGTGTCGAAATGGGTGTTGAAAAATTTATTAACTGGTATAAGGATTATTCTGTCTAAATAAATTTTAAGTCAGTCTTAAGAAATAACTGATAAAGAAATTTTGAAATTAAAATGGGTAATTGTTAACAGATACTTCATCTCAAATTATACCGAAAATCTTCGGTAAAAATCTATACGTAATTTTACTTATTAAATATATATGGTATTATAGCAGTTAATATTATAAGTTAAAAGACCTAGTTATCCGATTATAGGTTGAACTGATAATTCTTTCATCAACCTTTGTTGTTTGTTTACAATTGTTAAGAAAAATATTATTTATGATAAAATTATTAAATAGAAATCGTAAAGTAACATTAATGTTCATTGATTCGATTACAATTTCTTGTAGTCTGGTTGGGGCATTTTTTTTAAGATTTGATTTTATTATTCCACCTGAATTTGGGGACATACTTTTATATTGGATTCCAATGTATGTGGGAATTCAATTACTTTTTTTTAGTTTTTCAGGTTTTTATAATGTTATTTGGCGTTTTACAAGTTTATGGGAATTGCTTAATATTATTAAATGGGTTTCTATTTCTTGCGTAACAGGAATTGCATTAATCGGACTATATCAAGGCATGCAAGGGTATCCTCGTTCGGTTCTATTAATATTTTACATTTTAAACGTTCTTACTGTTTCTGCTAGTCGAATTTCGGTACGTATTTATTATTCACATTTTCATAATAAATTAAAAAATAAAAATGAAACTAAAACTAAATTATTATTATTTGGAGCTGGTAAGACTGGTGAAAAAATTGCTCGAGAAGTGATTCAGACATCTTCATCGCCATTTAAAATTGTTGGATTTATTGATGATAATTCTGATTTACGAGGTGCTTCTCTACATGGAATCAATGTTCTAGGAACGGTTCATGATATAAATAATTTAAATATTCAATTTGATGAAATATTAATTACTGCACCCTCCGCGACAGGGGATCAAATGCGTAATATAATATCAGCATGTAAATCAACTGGAAAGCCATATAAAACTGTTCCAAGTTTGATTGAATTAATTGATAAAGATGTTAGTTTAGCTACAGCTCGAGATGTATCGTATATAGATTTACTTGGCAGGGATGAAGTAACACTGGATATGATATCCATTGAAAAAATGCTTTTAGGTAAACGGATATTAATTACAGGAGCTGGTGGTTCAATCGGTTCGGAACTGGTAAAACAATGTTTAAAATTTAATCCATCTGAATTGATTTGTTTTGATTGTGATGAAGAAAAAATATTCAAGTTTACGCTTCAAGCTCAAAGCATTAGATCTAAAACTTTACTTAAACCTGTATTAGGATCCGTGCTTAATAAAAAACATTTAATAAAGGTTTTTACGGAGACTCGCCCTCAAATCATTTTTCATGCAGCAGCTTACAAACATGTTCCAATTCAAGAATTACATCCTTGGACAGCAGTATCTACAAATGTCGGTGGAACTCTAAATATGATAGAGCTTGCTGATCTATATTCTGTTGAAAAATTTGTGATGGTTTCTACAGATAAAGCTGTAAACCCGGTTAATGTAATGGGTGCAACAAAACGTGTGGCAGAAAAATGTATTCAGTCCAAAAATGTTGATTCAAAAACTCAATATATGGCTGTTCGATTTGGGAATGTGTTGGGAAGTTCTGGGAGCGCTATACCAATATTTGAAAAACAGATTAAGGAAGGAGGCCCTGTTACAATAACCCATCCTGAAATGACTCGCTTTTTTATGTCAATTCCTGAAGCATCCCAATTAATTTTACAATCTGCTTCGATAGGGCAAGATGGTGAAATATTTTTATTAGAAATGGGAAAACCGATTAAAATTGATCAAATGGCACGAGATTTAATTCGGCTTTCGGGCTTTGAGCCCGAAAAAGATATTCCGATAATTTATACAGGATTGAGACCTGGTGAAAAGTTATACGAAGAATTGCAAACCAATGATGAAAATATTTTACATACAGATCATAAAAAAATTATGATTCTTATTAATAAAAGACAAATTGTGCCTTGGATTGAATTAAAAATTATGGTTAACGAATTATTAAAAGCTGGAGAAACTTTAGAATCTGATAAAATTCAAGTTTGGTTAAGAAAATTACTCCCTTACTATACACCAAGAACACCAATGCTTTCGTCAGATGGCTACAGCTCGACTATTAAAGGTGAAGCATAATAATTTAAATCTTGAGTAGTTTTTGCTGTTTTAATCTATCATACAGCAAATTCAATCAATAGCCTTTCAAAGAATCAGTGATTGGTATAATACCTAAATTTTTTATCGTTTTTTTCATTTTGGATAACTATAGTTTCTGAAGAATAAAACTCGGTTGCTTTTAATTTTCCATTATTTAATGTAATATTTCTTCCTCATAGGATTTTGGAACCTACCGTATCAAGTGTAAATTATTTCATGAAAATAAAAATAAATTGGTTTAAAACCTGTCTATTCTGTATCGCATTTTTTTCAATTTCTCATTTGAACTCTCAAGAAATTCCAAATGAATTTCAAGATAATTCGACGCAAAAGGTATTAATTGACGCAGGAATTAATTGGGAAGAAAATAGCCTTTTTGGGCCAATTCGATTTCAATCTATTCAAGAGAACCAATCTATAAAGTTTCAGAATAATGATTTATTAAATATCCAAACAAGAGTTGGAATTCATTCCCTAAACAATTCCATGGCAATTTATGGGTTTGGCCATTTATCTTATAAAAAATATTTTTATGCATATCTTTACCCACGAATTGTAAATGATCCAGATGCATTCATAAGGTATTCTGGAATTGCACGTGATATTACTCGAGGTGGATTCAGTTCAGGTGAAACCGATTTGTCTGGAATTGGATTCCAAAATGATTGGCTTAGTCTTCAATTGGGTCGAGGTCGAGAAAACTGGGGTGCAGGCAATCATATTCAACTTGCATTAAGTGAAAATTCACCCGCTTATGATTATGGTATGTTGGGCATGGATTTTAACAAATTAAGAGTAAAATATATTCATGGATTTTTAGAAACGGATGAAAGCCAAATTAATCGATATATTACAGCAAGAGGTGTTGAATGGACAAATAAAAAGTCATTATTAATTGGACTTTCGGAAACGGTTATTTATTCAGGCGAAAATCGCTCCTTGGATGTTGGATATTTTAATCCTATTTCAACACATTTGGAAATTGAACTCAACGACCGTTTAAATAGAGTCGGAACAGGGAATTCAAACGGTGTTTGGCAACTATCCATCGATTGGCTACCCATGGAGAATCTTCGAGTTTCAGGGAATATATTATATGATGAGTTTACCTTGGATAAAATTCAATTTGAAGAAGGAAAGGAAAATGGAAAAGCTTATTCAGCACGAATTGCTTATAGTCCTGTTAGGTCTGATAACACCATTCTAACGCTATTTTCATCCGTAATCCATGTGGGAACACCTACATTCAGACATGGTTCGGGGTTTAATAATTTTGTGCAACGAAATAATCCATTAGGGTGGAAATATGGGAGTGACGGTCAAGAAATAAATTTTGGAATATCCTATCATAAGATACCCGATTTGATTGCTCAGTTAAGTTTTGGAATGAGAGAGCTAGGAGAAGAGAGTATAATTAATAGACCTTATGATGCTTACTTTGATTATTTAAAAGGACCATTCCCAAGTGGAGAAGTAAAAAGCATAAATTTTATTCATTCAAATATCAAATGGTGGTGGAAACCGTATATGATGGTTTTAGGTGATATTGAATGGGAAAGTGAAAATTTAGCTCTAACAATTGGGCTAAATATTTACTGGCCTAAATCGTTTAGTCTCTAATCTAGTTTATCTTGATTCAATAATTTGTCTAATTTAAAAGAAACTAAATTATCATCTGAAATTATATTTCAAGGACGATTGTTGGATGTCCGAAAAGATGAAGTATTACTTCCCAATGGAAAAACAAGCACTCGTGAATGGATAAATCATCCCGGAGCAGTTTGTATCATTCCAATTCTACCAAATGGAAAGATTGCTCTTATTCGTCAATATCGTTATCCTGTACAATCTGAAATGATAGAACTCCCAGCAGGTAAATTGGATAAGGGAGAAAAACCAGAAAAATGTGCCAAACGAGAATTGATTGAAGAAATAGGATATCGATCAAATAAATTGACTTTCCTAAGCCATATTCATCCAGCTATAGGATTTGCGAATGAAAAAATGTGGATATTTCTTGCTGAAGATTTAGAAAAAACAGAATCCAAATTGGATGAAGATGAATTTATTGAACTTATTCCTACAAATCTTGAAAATGCTTTGGAAATGATTTGGTCAGGTAAAATTACAGATGTAAAAACAATCATTGGGCTTTTGTGGGCAAAGAGATTCTTAAAGTGATAGCAGGAAAATATTATTTATTCACCAACAAGCAATGATACCATCTATATCTATAAAGAAAAAAGCAAATGAACTTGGGTTTGAAAAAGTCGGGATTTCAAAAGCTGAATCTACACCTAAGGAAAAAGCGAATCTTGAAACCTGGCTAAACCAAAATCATAACGCAACAATGGAATGGATTGTAAAAAGAAAAAATGAGCGGGGAAACATTCATACATATTTTCCAGAAGTGAAATCAGTTATATCTGTAGGACTCAATTATTATGTTGGGAAAGACCAGTCTGATCTTAAATCTGATTATAAAGTATCAAATTACGCTTGGGGTGATGACTATCATGATGTTATTAAAAAACGCCTTTTTCAATTATTAGGGTGGATTAAAGAATCAAACCCCGATGTAAAAGGAATTGTCTGCTCGGATACATCACCTGTTATGGATAAAGTCTGGGCGCAACGTGCTGGACTTGGATGGCAAGGAAAACATACAAACTTAATTACAAGAGATCATGGTAGTTGGTTATTTTTAGGCGAACTTCTACTCGATATTGAGTTGGACTATGATTTATCTTTTGATGATGATCTTTGTGGAACTTGCACAGCTTGTGTTGATGCTTGTCCCACACAAGCGCTTAATGAATATCAAATTGATGCAAGGAAATGCCTTTCGTACTTAACCATTGAACATAGAGGTGATTTACCTGATACCGAAGGAAACCTTCATGGTTGGATTTATGGATGCGATATTTGTCAGGATGTTTGTCCGTGGAATGAAAAATTTTCAAAAATTTCTAATATTCCAGAATTTAAAGTGCGTGAAGAAATAATGAATTGGACAAATAAAGATTGGCAGAATTTAGATGAAGATGGATTCCGGAAATTGTTTAAAGGGTCTGCGGTAAAGCGTACAAAGTATGTTGGGTTAAAAAGGAACATAGAAAATAATGTTTCATCCGAATCCTAAAATAGGGATTTCAATACTCAATCTATTTCTACATCAATTGAACCAAGCCCCACAGAAATATTTCCTATGATGGTCGGACGATCATCTATCCATTCGCGACTTATATATTTATTCATCCCGTTAGACATTAACCCATCCACATCCACAGAACTCAAAAATGAATAATCGACTCGGAGTTTAATATTTACATTTTTGGGTAATATTAATTCTAATGATCCCAATCCAACATCAATAGAAAGGTCCATGTCTTCTTGGAATTTTCCGCGAAGATCAATGGTGGCTGAACCAAGCCCCACATCAAAATTGAATTTCCGTGTGTTAATATTTCCTAATCCATATCCGTTAAAATCACCTAATCCACTAGAAATGCTTACGCGTTCACAGGAAATTTTATTGGATGATTCCAATTCAAGTTTTACGTCACTCAATCCACAATCCAATTCAAAATAGGATAATGACATATCTGTGAGATTAATATATGCTTCCCCCAATCCAAAACCCAATTCCAATTCTGTAGGAATTCCTGTAGCTAATTTAAAATCCATCATATTATGTGTTTTATCATTGAATTCAAAATTGTCAAATGAAAAACCATCATCACAACATTCAAAATCCGCGATTTCACCACTAATTGATAAAGATGCTTTTTTGTTATTAGAGTTAAAATCAATATCAATTTCAGTATGATTAGGGTTGTACTCAATTGTACCTGAGACTATTTTGGGTTTATCATTTGGGTGAATATTGAGTTCTCCAAGACCAAAATTCAACTCCATTTCTAGTGACTCAAAATCATTGAAATCGTATTTGTAATAATCCCTGACAGAGTTATCTTCAGTTTGAGCAATAGAAATTGTGATTGTAAAAAGAAGGAGTAAGTATTTCATAATCATCTTCTTAGAAATTAAGGTTTAAACGAATAGTTGTTTCAATTGATCCATCATTCCCAAGTGGTTTTGCAAAATTGAAACCCCAATCAAATTCATTTTTATCATCCCATCCAAATCCTATTCCTGCGGATTCTAACCATATATTTTGGTGAGTAGAAATATAGTCAATATCTATAAAATTAGGAGAATTAAATGCCATTCCTGCGTCATAAAATAGCTTAACCATGAACCAACTCTGAGTGAATTCTTCCATAAATAGTAATTCGGTATTTACCTGAGCCATATGATTCCCAAGCTGTGCTTTATAAGTTTGGGCACTGACTGAGCCCAAACCACCAATCCCAAATTGTCTAAATATTGGAAGAGATTCAGAACCCATTCCTAAGATGAATCGATTTCGTAATACAAGGCCTTCAGAGATTTCCCAGTTTGCTATGGCGATTTGAGTCATTCTGAAAGTTGGTTTTGAAAGTAAAGAGTCTGATTTTGTAATCATTTCTGCTTTTGATAAAATGGCTAATCCAGTGGAAAAAGGCGCATAAGATGCAGTCCTAAATGCAATGATACCTTCTAAATATTCTACGTCTGTTTTGTCCATAAGTGGGTTATCCCTCAATTCACTTTTATTATTGCTAAAACTCCCAAAACCTTGATCAACCGGAATCTCACTTTGTACTGCTCGAACAAATTTTCCCTTTAACTTTAAAAAAGAAAAATCAAATCCAAAACCCAATTCCAATCCTGTTTCATCCCAGCGATCATAAAAATCCTGTCGTCCAAAGATCCCAGCCAGCGAATTTTCCCTTTCAGGAAGTCTTAAATCATCATCGGTTCGTACAGTTTTGAATCCACTTGCGAATAGAGTTGCAGATCGATTTTTTAAAAGAGATGTTTCTAGCGTGGTTCGACCAATAAACTCATCAGAACTAAAGCGATACCCTAGGGAAAAACTTAATCGAATCAGAGATTCATTCCCGCGATCCCAATTCCAATTCAACGGGACAAACCGCAATCCTTCATTTCGATTATATGAAAAAAGATCAAGGTGTGGGTGAACCCAACCATCACTATGTCGCTTTGAGAAAGTTGAAATATTAAAATTCGTTTCTCCTGTTTCAGCTGTGTCAGAAAAAGTTTCTCGATAGATGAGTCCTTGTCCCATACTTGCTTCAATAATTTTCCCATTAATCTGTGCACCATCTTCCGTTTGCACCTTGCCGCCAATGACAACAATCTTACCATTAATGACACCAGTTGGGAAAATATGAACATCACCACCTATGACAGTAATCTGGCTTTCTACTGTTCCATAAACATTGAGTTCACCGCCTAATATTCGAATATTTTTATTCATTATCTCTAATGAATCAATTACGACGTCTGCATAAAGTCGAGTTTCATTTGTAGTTAAATCGCTTGAGTCACTTAAAGATGTATTAAGACCAAAAAGAAGATTTATTGCGAAAATGGTTATGATGAATTTCATAATCTAATCCTGTTTAATAGTTATGGTTCCTAACGATGCACGTAAATGCAAGGGAATAGTCCCGTTTTGAATTTTTCCAATACCTGTTACTCGATTTTCAGTTGAAGAAATGGTTAAAGGAATATCAGAGTTCAATTCTTGAGCTGTACTGGTTCCAAATATTTCAGCATTAATGTTTACGGGTAATCCTGTGGGAACCCTAATGAAAATATCTCCGGATCGTGTATCCAAATTGAAGCTGTATTCTTTAATAGATGAATCATAAGATAATTCCATTTCAATATCACCATTTGTTGTAGATGCATTAACAGTTCCTATTATATCATCAGCATCAATGTCACCACCAGAAGTATGGCAGTTGAGTGATCCTGTAATTTGTCTTGCATCTATATCACCGTCTGAAGTTGTTACATCTACATGACCTTTAATATTATCTAAATCAATTTCACCTCCAGACGTCATTGCTGTAAGATTAGAAGAAATATCTTCTGCAGCAATATCACCACCAGATGTACGAATATTTATGGATTCACCCTCAATATTTTCCAAGGAGATAGAACCACCGCTTGTTTGAGCATCAATATTACCTGTTAAATGAAGAAAATATAAATCGCCACCAGATGTGGAAGAATTGAAATGTCCATCAGAATTTTCAATTGCAATATCACCACCAGATGTATGAACTCGTATTAATCCTTCTGTGCCAGAAACTTCAATATCTCCACCAGATGTACGTGCTTCAATTCGTCCCATCATATTTTTTAGCTTCATATCGCCACCACTGGTAGTTAAAATGGACTCGCCGCGAATATCAATCACGGCAATATTCCCGCCTGACGTTTCAAGATTTAAATTAATATTCATTGGCAATTTCAAGTCAAATTCTGTTTCTAAATCTCGTTTATAACGCATCTTTTTTTTAGTTTTGATTTGAATGAGTTGGTCGTCCTGCAAATGATAGACTAAAATAGTTGAACTTTTCACCAATTGTTTTGCTTTTTTTTCTGTGGTAGATCTTATTTTTCGAGTGATGGTAAATTCAGCACCGGAACCAGAATGAGTAGAAACTTGAATATCACCTTCAATATTTTCTAATAATAAAGTATAAGAACCATCATCTGGAACTGTATCAAAACGATAAGTTTCTTTATAGTGATATTTGTTATTTCTATCTTTTTCAAATTCTTCAAAAATCTTTTGTCCATAAAGGAAAGATGTTAGTTGAAATAACAATAAAAATCGAATCATGATTTAGCCTCCACACGAAAATCAGTGTTATCATGTAAAAAGGTTCTTAATAATTCTTGAGCACGATTTCTAATAAAGTCATTTTTATCCAAAATGCTTACAACTTGTAGAGCCGGAATCATAGACTCGTTAGGTGCTAATTCTATAATACCCATTGCCGAGAGTCGAACTGCTTCATTCTTATCTTCTAATAGAACTTTCATACATACATTTTGAATGATTTCCTCAGGGGCGTAAGTAGATAGCATTCGAATAGATTTAAGACGAACTCCAGGATTAGAATCGGTTAATAGGGCTGATACTAATACCATTTTTGTTTCATGATCGGGTTGAGTGTTTTGGAGTAGCTTAACTGCTTTCAATCGCTTCCCCGGATTTTGATCGTGAAGTAAAAGATAGAAAAGTAGGTTTGATATTAATTCATCATTTACTGTACCGGATAATTCGAAGTCTTGCTTTGATTCAACTGCAAATCGAATTCGGTCATCATTAAACCCTTTATCGGCAAAATTGATTTGACCTAACTGGCCAATTTTTAATAATTCTATTATATCTATTTCTGGATTATTCTGTGCGGGGTGTTGAATCGTTTTCATTAAATATAAACCCAATCCAAAAGCGACAGCAACTGATGTAATATTTATCCAAATTGGTGTGGGTATATTAATCAACTCTTTAATTTGTTTCCAGAATCCTAAGTCTATTTTTGTCTTTTTAATTTCTAATCCATCAATGTTAGCTCGAAGCAAATTTCGCTGGGATTGAAGCTCAAACTCTTGGGAGATGGGCATCTTTGTTAAGGATGTTATATTCAATGTCATTTTTAGCGAATGTACGTAAAGCTGAAGAGCTTCATTGTGGATAAGATTTTTTTCGAATTTGGATTTTTCTTTATCGGTAAGCAATTCAAGTACATATAGACTTGCGAATTCTTTCATATAATCAGTTAAAGAATTAGTCATAACGATACTCCTTAAGCATAGGGCGAAGTTTTTCTATGGCACGGAATAAATATCGTTTCACAGTGCCATCAGAGATATTCATAATGGCTGAAATTTCTCGAATTTTCAGCCCTTCATAATGTTTCATAACAAATACTGTTTTTTGTTTAATTGATAATTGATTTAATGCCTTTGTGACAGCATGATTGACCTCATCTTTATCGATGGTTAGAGTTGAGTCGTTTGAAATATTGTGTTTTGGATTTTTTTGAAGATCAAGCGACTCCTGCTTCTGAAGTCTTAAAGTCTTTTTTTTGAAGTTAAAAAAAGAATTTACGGTAATGCGATAAAGCCAAGTAAAAAATTCACTTTCTAAGCGGAATGATCCAATAGATTTATACGCTTTTATGAAAACCTCCTGATAGAGATCTTCTGCATCCTGCATATTTCGTGTCAGTTGTAAAGCTAAAGACATAACTCTCTCATCGTGAAATGAAACCAGTTGGTGGAATGCTTCTTTATTTCCACTTTGAGCTTCAAGGATTAATATATTAATATTGTTTTTCAAACTTTGGTCAGGCTATAATGAGTAAGACAAGATAAATAAGAAAAGGTTGCCAAAGTTTATATAAAAAAATAGTTTAATAGTATAAAGATAAAAGCCTCGTCCCTTGAACTGGTCTAAGGGCGAGGCTTTTCTTTGAAATTTAACCATGGATGATGTTAACTCATCAATGGTGACGAAATGTTATAATCCGGTTTCACCCACCGTCTTTTTAACAGCGTCTAGAGTTTTGTTTAATCCTGCTTTTTCATCATCTGTTAGTGAAAATTCTAGAATTTTTTCTACGCCACCAGAACCGATTACAGATGGAACGCCGATGAAATAACCATCAATTCCAAATTCACCTTCACAAAGTGATGCACAAGGGATTACTCTTTTTTTATCACGAATGAAAGATTCAGCCATTTCGATTGCAGATTGTGCTGGAGCATAAAATGCTGATCCATTTCCGAATAGTTTTACAATTTCGCCGCCAGCAACACGAGTTCTATCTTCAATCTCTTTTATTCTTTCAGGAGAGATTAAATCAGTAACAGGAACGCCACCAATGGTCGCTAATCGGGTAATTGGAACCATAGTGTCACCATGACCACCTAGAACCATACAGGTTACATCTTGAACGGAATACCCTGTTTCCATAGCAATGAAAGTTCTAAAACGTCCACTGTCCAAGGCACCAGCCATTCCGATAACCTGGTTTTTAGGGAAACCTGATACTTTATAAAATGTATAAACCATTGCATCGAGTGGATTAGAAATAACGATTACAAATGCATTGGGAGCTTGTTCTTTAATATGGGTTGCAACATCTTTCATAATTCCAAGATTAATTCCCAATAAATCTTCTCGGTCCATACCTGGCTTTCTAGGAATTCCTGCGGTGATGATAAAAACATCAGTCCCTTTTACATCATTCCAGTCTGATGTCCCAGTGATATTGGCATCATAGCCATCATGTGGACGGAGTTGCATCAAGTCTAGAGCTTTTCCTTTGACCATTCCTTCTGCTTGAGGAATATCAAAAATGACTATATCACCTAATTCTTTTTGAGCTGCTAAAAGGGCAAGGTTTCCACCAATTTGCCCGCCACCAATCATTGTTATTTTTTTACGTGCCATAATATATCCTTATTTATAAATGAAATAAAAAACCCCCCGATATCGGGGGGTTGAATTTAAGGTTATGTAATGATAGTTACAATCTTTCGACTTCGGCCTTTTCGACCAAATTGAACAATGCCATCAGCGGTTGCGAAAAGTGAATCGTCATTAGCTCGACGAACATTCATTCCTGGATGGAATTTAGTTCCCCGTTGTTTTAGTATAATGGTTCCAGCCAAAACGGATTGACCATCTCCAACTTTGAGCCCAAGATAACTAGGATTCGAGTCGCGACCATTACGGGAACTTCCTTGTCCTTTCTTATGTGCCATAAGTTATTCCTCTTCTTTAACTGCTTTTTTGACTTTGGGCGCTGCTTTTTTTGCAGGTTTCTTCGTCTTAGTAGCAGATGCTTGAATTTTTTGAATTTCTACATCGGTAAACCATTGTCTGTGTCCGTTTTTCCGTTGATATCCTTTACGTCGTTTCTTTTTATAGATGAGAATCTTTTTTTCTCGTCCATGATCAAGAACAGTTGCAGTTACGGTTGCACCAGAAACAGTAGGTGTTCCAATTTTTGTGTCTGTGCCGTCATGCACAAGCAAAACACTTTCAAAGGTTAATTTTGTACCTGCGTCACCCACTTGAAGTGGGACACGGACACGGGCTCCTTCGATAGCCTTAAATTGTTTTCCTGATATATTTACTATTGCGTACATTTTCAATCTCCATAGAGCCGGCAAAGTTACTAAGCTGTTTTGCCCTTATCAAGGCTCATTTCATTTGTTACGTCTTCATTTTTTTTGCCTTTTAAAAACTTAAATTCGCCACGTGAGAGTGTTATATCCTCGACGATTTTTAAATGGACAAAATTTTGCCACATAAGTCCACGTAGGATATGTTTCTTTTCTCCATTGAAATATTTTGCATTATCAGGGTGAAGTTTAAGTTGTAACCTAAGTGAACGATGTTTGCTTTTATAGCGACGCAGCCAATGATCAATCCTTGTAACTAGAGTCTCTTGAGAAATTATTCTACCAGACCCATGACATGTTGGACATTCTTCGCTCATAGAATCTAACAAGCTTAATCGAATTCGTTGACGTGTCATTTCCAAAAGACCAAATTCTGTTATGGGAGCCACAGCAACTTTTGCACGATCTTTTCTTAACTCTTTCCGTAATTCATTGTAGACTTTTTTTCTATTTGCTTCATATCGCATATCAATAAAGTCAATTACAATTAAACCTGACAAATCACGAAGTCTAAGTTGTCGAGCGACTTCTCGTGCTGCTTCCAAATTAATTTTTAGAGAATTTTCTTCATGAAGTTTTTTGCCAACAAAACGACCACTATTAACATCTACCACAACCATGGCTTCTGTTTTTTCAATAATTAAATATGCACCACTTTTTAACCAAGCTTTTGGTCGCATTAGTTTCTCAATTTCAGGCTCAATACCAAAACTTTCGAAAAGTGGTAATTTTAATTTGTAGAGTTCGAGTCGTTCTAGAAGGCTAGGGGATATGTCTTCTAGATATTTTTGTGTCTTTTTAAAAAGACGTTTTGAATCAATAATGATTTTTTCAACATCTGGCGTTAATAAATCCCTTACTACACTCGATGCAGTTTCAAGATCTTCATAAACTAGGACAGGAGATTCCTCTTGACCTGCTTTTTCTTCAATTTTGTTCCAATTTTCCATCAACTGTGAAAAATCATTTTCAATATGTTCTTCGCTTTTTCCTTCTGCTACAGTTCGGATAATCACACCCATCTCATTTTCGCGGAGACGTTGCGCAACCTTTTTTAACCGTCTGCGTTCAAACTTATCCCAGATTTTTTTAGAAATTCCAATATAATTTGCATTGGGAACCAGAACAAGGAATCGACCAGGTAATGCTACTTCTGTTGTAACACGAGGACCCTTCCCTGCAAAGGGTTCTTTAATAATTTGAACATAAATATCTTGGCCTTTTTTAAGATCAACTTCTATATTATCATGCCTGTGACTTTGGTGTTTTCCATTTTTATTTCGTTTTGAGTTTGATTCTTCAACAATAAATTCATCCGAACCAATTTCAGAAAAGGGGAGAAAGGCATTTAATTCGTAGCCCACATCCACAAATGCAGCTTGCATTCCTGGGAGAACATTTTCCACTTTTCCTTTGTAAACATTCCCAACCATTCGGTGTTTATCTTGTTTCTCAACATAAACTTCAACCAGTTGGCCATCTTCTTGAATCGCAATACGGGTTTCCCCCATGCTTTCATTTATAAAGATTTCCTTCTTCATTATATTTGTACCTATATGCTATACGATGCTCGTCAATGAATAACAAAAAAATGTCCTAGATAAAATCTTAGGTTTACCGACGAGGTCGTTTGTTTTTTTAATATGGGGATTTAAGAAGGAAGGAAATTTTGGCCCAAAAATGGGTGATAAAAATTGTATCAGTAGCGTCAGAAAAAGTATTTAAAATTTTGAATCCTTCATATCCCCGCTATGCTAAAAATACAGGATTTTATATGTTCTATCCAAGAACATAAACCGATACTTTGTATTAAATTAAATACATGGTGAAATTCATTTAATTGCTTTTTTCTACCACACTTTTTGGCTTCATCTAGTCCAAATCAAATTGGAATTTGTACAAATGCAGTTGGTGAAGTGATTCGATCTGGAAATAATCGATCAGCTAAAATTTGTAAAGGTGATTTTGTTTATAGTGGTGATATAATACCTAAAAGAAATGGAGCCTTTTTTTCTTAATTAAATATTAAAGATAGAAGTGTAATAAAATTTTATTAAAATTAAGTTGTTAAATTAATTGAAATTCTTGAAAGGAAATCTATGAAAACAGAAATTAATCTTTTTGGTGGACGTGTTAGTTGTCTATTTAAAAAAACAATGAATAGCGTGAAACTTTGTTTATTAGCTGAAAGTTTTGGGTTAGTGGATACGCAGATTATTCATCCAGCTACAATTACATATGTAGATATCCCAAGAGAACAAAAAATAGCCAGATGGTTTTCTGATGGGTTGGTACGATTATCTGTTAGGCTTGAAAATCCTGAAGAATTTATTTTTGATCTAGAACTAGCATTGAAGGGAGCGTAGTGCAATGAAGCAGGGGCCATTAGTTGATAGAGATAATTTTCATGATGCATGTGGGACAGGTTTTGTTGTTACTTTAAACGGAAAACCCGATAAGCGTGTTTTACCTTCAGCATTACAAGGGTTAAAAAGATTATCACATCGCGGTGCCACCTCCGCTGATGGAAAGACAGGCGATGGATCGGGCATTATGACAGATATACCATCTCGTTTTTTTAAGGATATATTGAGTGGTGAATTTGATTTTTCGATTTCACGGTCCAATAGACTAGCTGTTGGAATGGTTTTTACTTATGCAAGAGAACAAAAATGGTTAGAAACAATTGTTAAAACAAAAGCAGATGAATTAAATATATCTTTGATTGGAATTAGGAATGTACCAACAAATACGGATTATTTAGGCTCTATTGCAAAACAATCTAAACCAAAAGTATTTCAATATCTTTTTTCAGTGAAACCAAGCAGTGAAAAAAATGTTGAAACGAGGTTGTACCAATTTAGAAAGTTGCTTGAACATGAAATATCAATCCATAAAAAGAGAAGTTATTTTTGTTCTTTATCATCTAAAACAATTGTCTATAAAGGACTCATGTCATCAGACCAACTTGATAATTTTTACCCCGATTTATGCCACCCAAAATTTGTGGTAAGAATGGCAATGTTCCATGAACGGTTTTCTACAAACACTCAATCCACATGGGAAATGGCTCAACCATTTCGTATGATAGCTCATAATGGTGAATTCAATACAATTAAGGGAAATCGATTATGGATGAAAGCTCGAGAAAATGAACTCAAGTCTAAATTTTGGGGTAAAGACTTAAAGTCATTATTCCCCATTATCAATTTTAAAGGAAGCGATTCACAAAGTTTTGATCAGGCAGTAGAATTTTTAACCCGAAGCGGTCGGAAAATTTTTCATAGTCTAATGATGTTGATTCCTGATCCCCATTTTTATAATTCAAAAATGAAAAAATCTTTAAAGGATTTTTTTATATATCATGAAAATATTATGGAACCATGGGATGGGCCAGCTGCTATCGTATTTACAGATGGGGATGTCATCGGTGCAAAAATGGATAGAAATGGTCTTCGGCCTTTACGATACTCCATTACAAAATCCGGTTTAGTAATTATGGCTTCAGAAGCAGGAATAATGGATATTGAAGATGATGATTTATTGGTGCATCATCATATGGCATCAAGTGAAATATTTGGCGTTTCTTTGTCTGGAAAAAGAATATTACGGAATCATGATATAAAAAATAAAATAGCCACAAGCAGAGCTTTTTCATCTTTAGTCAATAAAAATCTCATTACTCTAGAACGAAAAAGCGACAAGAAAGAATTCAGTCAATTTCATCTCCCAAAAAGCGGTTTTGATAAAAGGCTTCGAGTGGCATTAGGTTGGTCAAAAGAAGATTTGACACGATTTTTAATTCCAATGGCAACAAGCGGAAGAGAACCAATTGGTTCCATGGGTGACGATACGCCATTGCCCATGATGTCTGAAATTGGAAGACGCTTTTATGACCATTTCAAACAGATGTTCGCTCAAGTAACAAATCCTCCCATTGATCCTATTCGCGAACAAAAAGTAATGGCTTTATTTAATTATATTGGTAGTGAAGAAAACCTCTTAAATAAAAACCCAAGATTTAAGGGAGCTATGCGGACATTGAGCCCGATTTTATCACCACTAGATTGTACCAGACTTGCGAGTTATCAAAAAGAATTTCCACAGGAAAAAATATTTTGCCACTATAGAAATACGAGTGATATCCAAGGAAAATTAAAACGTATTCGGTATAAATGTTTAGAAGCAGTGAATAATGGCTCAAAAATGATTATTCTGAGTGATGAAAACCTTGAAGAACATTTATTACCTATTCCAATGCCAATTGTTGTTTCAGATGTACATCATTTCCTAGTTAAAAAGAAAGTTAGAAGCAAAGTTTCAATCTTATGCTATGCAGGAGATGTTGTTGAAGATCACCATATAGCAGTATTAGTAGGGTTGGGTGCAAGCGCTATTTATCCATATATGGCATACGAGTTAATTAGGGAACACTTCAGAGATTTCGATTGGGTTGAACATTTGTCAAACTATAGGTATGCCCTAGAAAAAGGTTTGTTAAAGATAATGTCTAAAATGGGAATTTCTACAATCAACAGCTATCAAGGAAGTATGCTATTTAATATAATTGGATTGCATGAAAATATCGTAAATAAATATTTTTCATCTCTAGATGGACATTTAGGTGGGCATACATTTAAAGATATTCATACCATATTAATGGATAGGAATAATAATGCTTTTCAATTACCAGAACCTGCCTTTGTGGAAAAAGGTCTATTTCGATACAGACGTAATGGAGAATTACATGGTTTTGCGCCAATTCACTTTAAATCGATTCATCAAGCTATTCGTCAAAAGCCGACTAAGGAATCAAAAGAAGTTTCACCTGTTTATATACGAGATTTATTAAATGTTAAGTCTAGTCGTAAATCTATAATCAAAAATCAAGTCGAGGCTGTTGAATCCATTTTACGAAGATTTGGCTCCGGTGCCATATCTTTTGGCGCGATTTCAGATGAATCTCATCGTGAATTGTCTCGCGGGTTGTTTCTTGTAGGCGGTAGAAGTAATACAGGAGAAGGGGGCGAAATGGCTGATCGTTATAGCTTAACTAATCCTGACAAAAGCATAAATTCCTTTGTGAAACAAGTTGCGAGCGGCAGGTTTGGTGTTTCATCTGAATATTTATCAGCTGGACAAGAAATTCAAATTAAAATGGCTCAAGGGGCCAAGCCCGGAGAAGGCGGACAACTTCCAGGTCATAAAGTTTCATTTCAAATCGCAAGCGCACGATTTGCTACACCAGGCATTCCATTAATTTCGCCTCCACCTCATCATGATATTTATAGTATTGAAGATATAAAACAACTAATTCATGATCTAAAAGAAGTGAATCCGCGAGCAAAAATATCTGTAAAACTTGTCTCTCAACCCGGAATTGGAGTTATAGCATCAGGTGTAGTAAAAGCAGGCGCTGATATTATTCTTATTTCGGGGGGTGATGGTGGAACGGGTGCTAGTCCCTTAACATCGCTTGTGCATACGGGTTTCCCTTGGGAATATGGTTTGGCTGAAGTTCACCAAACATTAAGCGACAACCAATTAAGAGATCAAACTATTTTACGAGTGGATGGCGGATTAAAAACAGGAAAAGATATAATTATTGCGGCCATAATTGGAGCTGAAGAATTTGATTTTGGAACATCTTTACTTGTAGCGCTTGGGTGTGTAATGGCACGTCAATGTCATTTAAATACATGCCCCGCGGGTATTGCAACGCAAGATGAAGCATTTTTAAAGAAATTCAAAGGTAAAGCAGAGCATGTAAAAATATATTTAAATCATGTTGCAAATGAAATATTGGATCATTTAAGCCAATTAGGATTTCTTACATTGCAATCCATCATTGGAAGAACAGACTTGTTATATTTAGATAAAACAAACAAAAACTATATCCAAAAAAAAGGAATAGATTTATCTAAAATAATCAATCAAGAGAACAAGCAGGGAATTCCATTAAAGACTGAAAAGAAAATCCAATTTATTGATCACCGTCAAAAAAAATCAATTGATGAAAGTATTTTAGATGAAGCTAGAGCAGCATTATTAACTCATGGGCATGCAGTAATTACAAGGCAAATACAAAATAAAGATAGATCGGTAGGTACAAGGTTGTCTGGAGAAATAACATTTATTCATGGACGAGGAGGCTTTAAAGGTGAAATTCAATGTTTAGTAGCGGGAGTTGGAGGCCAAAGTTTTGGAGCTTTTTTAACTGATGGTGTTGAATTACGGCTAAAAGGGATTGCCAATGATTTTGTTGGTAAAGGCATGTCTGGCGGTAGAATTACCATTCGTATGCCTAAAGAAGTTCGATCTCGAAAAAAAGAATTTACCGTCATGGGAAATGTTGCTTTATATGGTGCAACGGGAGGCTCAATGTACGTAGCAGGAAGATGCGGTGAAAGATTTGGTGTTAGAAATAGTGGCGCATCTGCTGTCGTAGAAGGGATTGGGAATCACGGGTGTGAATATATGACTCGCGGTGTCATTGTAGTATTAGGTGAAACAGGAATGAATTTTGGTGCAGGCATGACAGGAGGTCTTGCCTTTATTTATTCAAAACGTAAGTCTATTTCCACATTCTTAAATGAGGATTTTGTATCGGATGAACCTTTAAATAAAAATGATTATAGAATGGTCAAACGATTAGTAAGGAATCATGATTATCATACACGATCAGCCATTTCGAAAAAAATATTGAAGGAATGGAAAAGTGAAAAACATAATTTTTGTAAAATCATACCCCACGCCACAGGACATATTGATTTTGATAAAATCTACAATGAAAATATAAAAGATAGGCTCGGAATTTATTTAAACGAATAAAGCAGAAAGAAGAAAACTATGGATAAACATATTATCGCCATTGGCGGTGGTGGTTTTGGACGAAACCCAAATCATCGAAAAATTGAACAATATATTTTAGACCAAACTGGGAAAGAGAAACCTAATGTAGTATTTATTCCAACAGCGAGTGCTGAAGATAAGGGGTATATAGTAAACTTTTACTCCTGTTTCTCAAAATTGAATTGTGAACCGTCTCACATAACTTTCTTTCAACGAACTCCCAGACTGGATGGTATTATTAATAAAGCAGATGTCATATATGTAGGTGGTGGGAATACAAAAAGTATGCTAGCTGTATGGCGAGAATGGAAGTTGGATAAGCTTTTATTAAAGGCATATAATAAAGGGACTATTTTATGTGGTGTAAGTGCTGGCGCCATTTGTTGGTTCGAGCAAGGAATTACTGATTCTTGGGCGAGTAATCTCAATACAATGGATTGTCTTGGATTCATTCCTGAAATGGCTTGCCCACATTATCAGGAAGAAAAGGATCGCCGACCTGACGTTCATACCATGTTGAAGAATGGGAAAAGTGGTCCCGGTTGGGCCATTGATGGCGGCGCTGCAGTTCATTTTAAAAATGGAGATTATTTTAAATCAATTCAGTTTTATTCTGATTCATTTGTTCATTATGTCTCTTGTAAAAATGGAGAAGTAACGGAAAATAAAAAAGAGATGACTATCTTATCATGAATAAAGTTGACACATTTCAATTTTGGGAAGATATATATTTAAAGGATGATGCTGGATGGGATTTAAATGGAGTTACACCTATTTTTGATTCTCTATTGGATGAATTAAATCCAGGGAAGGTTTGCATCATTGGCTGTGGTAGAGGATATGATGCTGTACTATTCGCTCAAAAAGGATTTGAAGTTACAGCTGTTGATTTTGCACCATCAGCTATTAACTCCGTAAATAGTTTAGCAAAAAAAACAGGCGTTATTGTTCATACGATTCAAGACGATATTTTTTCTTTAACACCTGAATATGCAAACACTTTCGATTTCATTATTGAACAAACATGTTTTTGCGCCATTCATCCCACACGAAGAAATGAGTATGGAAAATTAGTAAAATCCATCTTAAAACCAGGGGGAAAACTTATTGGACTTTGGTTTCCATTGGATAAAAAAATAGATGAAGGTGGACCACCTTGGGGCACAACTATAGAAGATGTGAAATCCATTTTCAATTCTGGTTGGTCGATCGAAAAAGAAGAGTTTCCATCTTTATCCATCACGCCAAGAAAAGGTCGAGAAAAATTGATTGTTTTTAAAAAAATAATTGATTAGCTCTTTTTGCACCATCCATTATTAAACTAAATTTTATGTTATGAAAACTAACTTACATCTAGCCAAAGATGCTGCCATTGAAGCTGGCGCACTCATTATGAATTATTATAAAGCTGATTATGAAATACGGGATAAAAGCTATCATAATCCTGTAACCACAGCAGATCATGCAGCAGATTCATATCTGAAAAAAGTATTAATGGAAGCTCGCCCAGACTACGGGTGGCTCTCAGAAGAAACAGTAGACTCCCCTAAGCGATTAGAAAAAAACCGTGTTTGGGTAGTGGATCCACTTGATGGGACAAAAGAATTTATTGAAGGGGTTCCGAATTTTGTTGTTAGTGTGGGTTTAGTCGAAAATGGAATTCCAATTGTAGGCGTATTATTCAATCCAGTTACAAAAGAATTATTTACTGCAGCTAAAGGGGAAGGTGCACATTTAAATGGCAAATTAATTCATTGTATAAGCAAAGACGCAGTTTGCGATATGGTCATATTAAATAGTCGTTCTGAAACTCGTCGTGGATTATGGGCACCTTATGATGGTACTTTTGGTGAGCTTCGTGCGATTGGTTCGGTGGCCTATAAATTGGGTATTACTGCTGCTGGAAAAGCAGATATATTTGCATCACTTCGTCCTAAAAATGAATGGGATATATGTGCTGGAAATTGTATAATAAATGAAGCAGGCGGAAAGTTGATTGATTTAAATGGTAATCACCGAGAGTATAACCAAGCAAAAACATTAATAGAACCTGGACTTATTGCAGGGGAAATAGATGCAGTTGATAAAACATTTCAAATTTTAAAAAGCAATTAAATTTATGCAATTAGTTTCAGAAGACATCGAACAATACTGTAAAGATTTTTCTATAGATGATTCTGAATTATTAATGGAATTATCTAAATCCACATGTGATAATGAAGATAAGCCCCAAATGTTATGTGGTGCTTTGGTCGGTGGACTTTTGCAAATACTTATTAAAATTTCCGGAGCAAAACGAGTTTTAGAAATTGGGATGTTCACAGGATATAGCTCATTAAAAATGGCTGAAGCATTGCCTAGTGATGGCGAAATTCATTCCTGTGAATTAATGGAAAAACATATTGTTACAGCCAATGGCTGGTTTAATAAATCAGATGTTGGACATAAAATTACCGTCCATCCTGGAAGCGCCAAAGATTCATTGGAAGAATTTCGTGCCGGTTCATTTGATATGATGTTTGTAGATGCAGATAAAACGGGATATCCTGAGTATTATTTGAAAGGAACCATGCTTTTGAAAAAAGGTGGGATAGCTATTTTTGATAATATGCTTTGGAGTGGTTCGGTGCTAAACCCGGAAGATGATGATTCAAAAGCATTAAGGGAAACAGCTGGACTCATAAAAAATGATAGTAGATTAGAACAGATTTTATTGCCCGTAAGGGATGGATTAATGATTTATCGTAAAAAACTATAGAGATATTTATATGACACAAATACCAGAAGATGCAATCAAATGTTTAGATAAGGGGTTCGTTCGACTTGTGGATTCCATGGGTGGAGATAACGCCATTGTACAAGCTGCTCGTGTGAGTTATGGGCAAGGTACTAGCAAAGTTTCGCAAGATCGTGGGCTTATTCGTTATTTGATGCGTCATAGACATACTACACCTTTTGAAATGGTAGAATTCAAATTCCATTGTAAAATGCCAATTTTTGTAGCCCGGCAATGGGTCCGACATCGCACTGCAAATATTAATGAGTATTCACTTAGATATTCAGAAGCACGAGATGAATTTTATATGCCCGATCCAGAGCATATACAATTTCAAAGCGCTCTAAATAAACAAGGGAGATCGGGAGAAGTTTCAGCAGAGTTAAAACAAAAAGTATTAGACTATTTCAAAGAAAATTCGGATCGTAGCTTTGCTTTGTATCAAGAGTTGAATGAAGCAGGTGTAGCTCGAGAATTAGCTCGCTCACTTTTACCCGTCAATATTTACACCGAATGGTATTGGAAAAACGATTTACATAACCTACTCCATTTTATTGGATTGCGATCTGATGGACATGCTCAATATGAGATACGTGTTTTTTCTGATGCTATGGCAGAATCTGTAAAAGCTGTTGCACCATTTGCTTGGGAAGCGTATCAGGATTATGTGGTAAAAGGAATGCGTTTTTCACGGGTTGAACAAAGTCTATTAGAAAAAAATCTTCCTAGTCGAGTTATTGAAGATATAGGCGAAGATATTGCTTATCAACTTACAGCCACTCTTCATGCAGGTAAGCCAAGGGAAGAATCTGACCTTTATCCATTGTATCAAAAACAAGGTGGGTCTGATTCAAAAGAAGATTTTTACCTAAAGTGGGATTCGGGTGAAATTGAACTCGGAAATGTTCGAGAATTACGTGAGTTCAAAGAAAAGCTCTTTACATTAAAATAAATGAGTATTTTAGTATTAAGATGTTCAAGTATTTTGGCAACCCGACTTAAACATATAAACACTTTGATACTTAAATCACATGAATACTCAAAATAATATAGGCCATCGTCAGCGACTCAGAGAAAAATTTCTGAAAAGTGGATTAGATGGATTCCATGATTATGAAATTGTGGAATTATTACTTACTTTGGGAACCCCTCGCAAAGATTGTAAACAATCAGCTAAAGATGCCCTCAAAAAATGTGGTTCTTTGAAAGGTGTATTAGAAGCATCGCCATCTGATTTAAAAAATATATCGGGAATCGGAGATAATAATGTATTTGGACTCAAAATTGCCCAAGCAGTTTCTCGTCGATATCTCGCCGACAGAATCATTGACAAGGATTTTGTACGATCATCTGATGATGTTTTAGACTATCTTAAACATAATTTAAGAGACAAAAATCGGGAAGTGTTTTTAATTATTTTCCTAAATGGTAGAAACCAGATTATTAAATTGGAAATTTTATTCGAAGGAACATTATCCACATCTGCAGTTTATCCAAGGGAAGTTGTAAAAAAGACTCTTGAGAATGATGCTGCTGCATTGGTATTTGTTCATAATCACCCTAGTGGTAATCCCAATCCAAGCCAAGATGATTTAACAATCACTAAAAAATTGAAAGAAGCCGTTCAAGCAATTGATGTTTCTGTTCACGACCATCTTATCATTGCAGGAAATGATGTGTATTCATTTGCTGATCACGGGTTGATATAAGTATAAGTGTCAAATTGTATTTTTTAAAAATCTGGAATATCATATAAACACCTGAACACTTAAGAACATGTCACTTTTTAACAGAGCGGAAGTTGTCGATAAAAATTTCACATCCTTTGTGAAATCAGGGGATCTTCCTTTAGGACGTACTAATTTATTTTTATCTCAAACTAATATCCGTCCTTCAGAACTCATTTCTATATTTGAAACTCAAGTTTTAAGTCGTCACATGGACTTAAAAGCTAGATTGTTAAAGGAACTGGGGAAATGTTTTTATACCATTGGTAGTTCTGGACATGAAGGTAATGCAGTTTTTGGCAACGTATTTCCATATACAGATATGGCTTTTCTTCATTATAGAAATGGCCCATTTTTTATTGAACGATCTAAACAGGTGAATGGACAAACACCTATTTATGATATGGCGCTTTCCTTTATGGCGTCATCCGAAGATCCAATAAGTGGCGGGAGACATAAAGTTCTTGGAAGTAAGGCACTTAATGTTCCACCGCAAACGAGTACAATTGCAAGTCATCTTCCAAAAGCAGTGGGGACAGCATTTTCCATCGATCGTGCTAAGGATTTGGATATTCCGGAACGGAAATTAAAAGGCGATAGTATTGTGCTTTGTAGTTTTGGAGATGCGAGCGCAAATCATGCTAGTGCATTAAGCGCAATAAATACTGCAAGTTGGGTAAGTAATTGTGGGGGACATGTTCCTATTATTTTTATTTGTGAAGATAATGGAACAGGTATTTCTGTGCCAACGCATGAAAATTGGATTGAGCAAAACTTTTCAAATCGTCCAAGATTGGATTATGTTCAAACTGATGGGCTTCACTTAATTGATCTTATTATAAAATCAAGGCAAGTTTCACGTGATTGTCGAATTAACAGGTCTCCGATTTTTTTACATATGAAAACGGTTCGTCTTATGGGTCATGCTGGGTCTGATGTTGAACTTGGATATAAATCGCTTGTTGATATTGAAGAAACAGAGTTTAATGATCCGTTGCTTCATTCAGCACGAATTCTAATTGAAAATAATTGTATTTCATCAGAAGAAATAATTCGTTTATATGAATCTATTAGAACCCAAGTTAATTATGTTTTTGAAGCTGCTACGCTTCGACCCAAACTTGAAACTTCTGAATCTGTGATGAAATCCATTACTGCGAATTTATCTCCACGACGATCTCCCAGCCATCCAAATACACATGAACGGCAATCTCTTTTTGGAAAAGAATTTAAGAGAATTAAGCAATCGTATCATATGGCTAAACTAATTAATTATTCCCTGTCAGATATTTTGTTACGTTATTCAAATACTTTGGTATTTGGTGAAGATGTTGCGCAAAAGGGCGGTGTATATCATTTGACAGCAGATTTATATAAACAATTTGGAGTACGACGTGTTTTTAATAGTCCTCTGGACGAAACATCTATTATAGGATTTGGATCGGGGTTTGGGCATAATGGGTTAGTCCCCATACTTGAAATACAATTTTTGGCATATTTCCATAATGCAGAAGATCAATTAAGAGGTGAAGTTTCAACATTACCATTTTTTTCCAAAGGCCAATTTACTAATCCGATGGTATTACGCGTTCCAGGATTGGCATATCAAAAAGGATTCGGTGGGCATTTCCATAATGATAATTCGTTAACAATATTTCGTGATATTCCGGGGATTATAGTAGCAGTCCCTTCAAATGGTTCCGATGCTGTTAAAATGCTCAGAACTGCTGTGCGTGAAGCATACGAAAATGGGCGTGTTACAGTATTTATTGAACCGATTGCGCTATATATGACGAAAGATCTTCATGAACCTAAAGATGGAAAATGGACTTTCAAATATCCTGATTTAGCAGATGAAGTTTCTTTAGGTGAGCATTCAATATATGGAACGGGAAATTCGCTTACAATCGTCACGTATGGAAATGGAGTGTACTTATCTCTTCAGGCTCAAAAAGAAATCGAAAAAAAATTAAAGAAAAAAATTAAAATTATTGATTTACGCTGGCTCTCACATATAAATATATCAAAATTATTGACAGAAATAGGGAGATGTAAAACAGTATTAATTGTAGATGAATGTCGTAGAACTGGATGTTATGGAGAAGGGATTCTTTCTAGATTGGTTAGTGAAACTAAAAAACCATTATCTATAAAACTTCATGCAGCGGATGATAGTTTTATTTCTTTGGGTATCGCTGCAACAGCGACGCTTCCAAGTAAGGAATCAATTATTGAAAATGTACTGGAGTTGGTGAATGGCTAAAAACAAAATGAGAGCCAATCATGAAACATATAAAAAAGAAATTACGGTTTCACGGATTTTTATACTATGAGTCAGAAACAACGTATAGTAGTTATTTGCCCAGGGCGAGGGACTTATACTCGAGAAACGTCTGGATATTTAGCAAAATATGGCGGTTCGGCAAAAGAACAAATTTCTTATATGGATGATCAGAGAAAAATGGCCGGCAATACTACTATTACAGAATTGGATTCGATGTCATTCAGAGCCAAAATCCATATGTCTGGGGAACATGCATCGTCCCTGATTTATGCTTGTAGTTTGGCTGACTTTTTATCCATTGATCAAGATAAATATGAGATTGTTGCAATTACAGGAAATTCAATGGGGTGGTATACTGCTTTGGCATTAAGTGGTGCATTGAATTATGAAAATGCATTTTCCTTGATTAATACGATGGGATCCATGATGAAAGATGGGATCATCGGTGGGCAAATCATTTATCCAATTATAAATGATAATTGGCAAGTAGATGAAGTTGAAAAAAAATCAATTTTATCAGAAATTGAAAAAGTAGGTGCTCATGTTTCAATATTTCTGGGTGGATATTTAATTATTGGCGGCAAGCAATCAGTATTAGAAGAATTGTTAAAGATATTACCAGCAAAGGATAAATACCCATTTCAAATCCCCTTCCATGCTGCATTTCATACACCTTTATTAGAATCTATTTCACAAAAAGCATTTGAATTATTACCTCAATCGTATTTTCAAAAATCATCATTTCCATTGATAGATGGGCGCGGACATATATGGTCGCCATTTAGTACAGATATTGAAGAATTATACAATTATACATTGGGGAATCAAGTGACTCATGCATATGATTTTTCAACATCCATTACGGTAGCCATGAAAGAATTTTGTCCAGATAAGCTTGTTCTATTGGGTCCTGGAAATTCTCTGGGTGGCGCTATTGGTCAAATATTTATTCAAAATAATTGGCAAGATATTGATTCTAAAAAATCGTTCTCATTTCGTCAGAATAATAATCCTTATCTCATTTCTATGGGAATGAATGAACAACGGAAATTAGTTTGTTAATTAAGCAAAAAATCGAAATTTTAGATTCAACGCTTAGAGAAGGCGAACAAACTCCGGGTGTTTCTTTTACAGTCGATCAGAAAATTCGCATGGCTAAACAATTGGATGCTTTTGGCGTTGATTTTATTGAATTAGGTCATCCTGCTGTATCTCCAGATGTGTACGAAGCTGTGGATGCCTTAAATGATCTTAATCTAAATGCGAAGAAAATGGCACATGGTCGAGCATTAATATCAGATATAGATGATGCATTAAATATTGGTGTAGACTGGATGGGAATCTTTTTCGGGACGTCTGATTTGAGTCTAAAATACAAATTCAATGTTACCAAGTTAGAAGCGTTACTGCGGATTGAGACTGCCGTGAAATATGGAAAAGATAAAGGGCTCAAACTCCGTTTCACAGCAGAAGATGCCAGCCGAACTGATTTGAATTTTCTGATTCAAGTTGGTCAAATGGTTCAAGAATCTGGTGCAGACCGTTTTAGTTTAGCAGATACGGTAGGATGTTTAACACCCACAAAAATGAAAGTATTGGTTAGTCGAATAGTGTCAGAGTTAGATATTCCCATTCATGTCCATTGTCATAATGATTTTGGGATGGCCACAGCAAATGCTGTTTCTGCGCTGGAAGCCGGAGCGCAATGTGTTGATGTAGCGGTGAATGGATTGGGTGAAAGGTGTGGCCTTCCGCCTTTGGCAGAAGTGGTGACAGCTTTAACCCATATATATAAAGTTAATGGAATTTGGAATTTGAAAATGATTCCAGAATTAACTGAGTTGGTTGATATGTTTTCTAAATTAGATTCAAATGCCAACAGGCCAATTATTGGAAAAAATGCATTTACACACAAAGCAGGGCTTCATGTGAAAGCAGTGGTAAAAGAACCAACATCCTACGAAGCTATTTCTCCTGAATCGTTAAATCGAAAACGTCATTTAGTCATTGATAAATATTCCGGAAAATCTGCGCTAAATAATCGTTTGCTTGAAATTGGATTCATTGTATCTGAAAAAGAATTAGATAATTTATTGAAAAAAATAAAAGCCACCCCAATAATGGTAAATTGGGGTGATGAAGATATCATTTCTCTTGCCAAATCATTAGGAATAAAGGTGTAATTTTTATGCCAAAGAACACAGGGAAACCATGAAAAAACTAGGTCCAGATTTTTATAATATAACAGATTTGTTATCAGAAGAAGAATTACTTATTCAGCAGACAGCGTATGATTTTGTTCAAGCTGAATTTATACCCGTAATTAATGAGCATTACGAGAATTCAACCTTTCCCATGGAACTGGTCCCTAAATTGGGTGAGCTGGGATTTATGGGATCTTCATTGCCAGAAGAAAGCGGTGGAGCTGGTGTGAGCAATGTGGCTTATGGACTCATTCTTCATGAATTGGAACGAGGTGATTCTGGTTTGCGATCTTTTGCCAGTGTGCAAGGCGCATTGGTTATGTATCCGATTCATGCCTATGGCTCCGAAGAGCAAAAAGCCAAATGGCTTCCCGGTTTAGGTGCTGGTACAATGATTGGTTGTTTTGGACTTACGGAACCGAACTTTGGTTCAAATCCTGGTGGGATGTCCACGCGATGTAGACGGGACGGTGATGGCTGGATTATTAATGGCAATAAAATGTGGATTACTAATGGATCTTTGGCTGATGTGGCGGTAGTTTGGGCAAGAGATGAAGATGGAATCGTTCGGGGATTTCTTTTAGAAAAAGGAATGGAGGGATATACTTCCAGTGATATCCATGGAAAATTAAGTTTGAGAGCATCTATTACATCTGAATTATCAATGGTAAATGTCCGAATTCCCGATTCGGCACGGCTCCCAAATATAGAAGGATTAAAAGGACCATTGGGTTGTTTGACTCAAGCGCGCTACGGCATTTCTTGGGGAATGGTTGGCTGTGCTGTGGATTGCTACAACACTGCGTTGGAATATGCAAAAGAGCGGAAACAATTTTCCAAGCCTATTGGCGGATATCAACTTACACAGAAAAAGTTAGCGGATATGGTAACGCGGATTACCGAAGCACAACTTTTAGTCTATAGATTGGGACGACTCAAAGATGAAGGAAAAATGACCTTTCAGCAAGTCTCCATGGCGAAGCGGAATAATTGTGAATTGGCAAGAGACATTGCCAGTATTTCACGGGGAATTCTGGGTGCAAACGGGATTACAGAAGATTATCCTATTATGCGGCACATGGCGAATATTGAATCGGTGTACACCTACGAAGGCACCCACGAAATGCATACCTTAATTATCGGCCAACAAGAAACAGGCATAGCCGCATACGATTCTTGATTTGTGTTAACCTTTTGAAATTGCGTCCAGGGCGGCCTGCATGCTCATGACTGGATGAATGTCCGCATCACCCAATTCCAACATTGGGTCAAAAAATTGCACAATTTGATCCATAGTATCTGTTTCTAACACCATGTAAAATGCATGCCCCGGCGACACTATGGACATTGAGGCCAATTTCACCTGCATTTTGAATGGCTCCCATCATTTTCGCTTTTTTATTTTCATCATGTGAATGACAGGTTTGGTAAGCGAATCGTTGCTCTTTTTGGATTGATAAATATTCAGGATTCTTTCTCTGTGTGAAGTCATGTTCTCCCGCAATCGGGTTAAAATTCATTTCGTATAAATCACTTATTTGAATTTCATGTCCTTCTTTTGTTAATGTATCGAAAGCAATATATTTTAATGCACCATTAAATGAGTGTTGTTCGGGGTGTGCAAAAACGATTAAAATTTTCATAGTGATTGAGTCGAAACCCTTTTTGTTCTGTTTTTATTAATTATCCACTCTGCTACCCAAATGTTAATAATCCAAGCAACAGTCATTAATACATCTCGGATAAACCCCTCAGGTTCTCCAGTGGTAATAACCCAAGGAAGCATAACAAAAACCTGTGTCCCAGCTCCTTGGCCTAGCGCATATGCTCGAATCATCCAAGATTGATGTTGAGAGAATTTTCTTTCACGAATCGAAACATAGCCCAACACAATAAACACAAACATAGAAACACCAATAATAACTCTTACATAGTAAAGGAGATTTCCTTGAAGGCTTATAGGAAAAGCATAATAATGAGTCATCCATAATCCAGATAGAGCAGATATTATTCCTGCAACCACAAGAGCCTTACCTGAGTTTCTGTGCCATTTTCGATAGTTTTTTCGAAAACTAGGAAGAAATTGAAACGCACCTAAAATACAGTATGGTATTACAGTGATGAGATGGAATAAAACAGGTGTCGGAGCAGAGTCTATGCGTGGGTTTTTGGGCAAGAAATCAATGTCAACCCCAGGTTGGAGGTCTGCTAATCGGAACATACCGCCGATGCTTGGGACGAAACTAAGGATGAGTAACCCAATTAGAATGCCCCATTCATATCTTTGTAATATTATTTTTGTCAACATTTTATCTTTTTTCTTCGTGAAACTTGGCGACTTTCGTGGCTGATGAATTAATGAGGCTACAAAACTCTTTTTATTTTCCTTTTATAATCAGATGATTTCTTACGGTTTTATTTTTATTGTATCTGAAATTATTATATTCATTTCTTAGGGTGCATAATTTTAAGCGTTGATTTTTCCATAATATTTTTTCTTCAGCCAAAATGAAACTTTAACCAATAAAATCAATGCAGGAACTTCAACTAAAGGACCAATTACGCCTGCAAATGCTTGACCTGAATTCAACCCGAAAACTGCAATAGCAACTGCAATAGCCAATTCGAAATTATTTCCTGCAGCTGTAAATGCAACTGCTGCAGTTTTGTCATAGTCTGCTCCCATTGCTTTGGTGAAGAAGAAGCCAATGATAAACATTATTGAAAAATAGATTAATAAAGGAACAGCAATAATCAGAACATCCATTGGGATTTCAACGATTAGTTCGCCTTTTAATGAGAACATAATGACAATTGTAAATAAAAGCGCAATTAAGGTCATTGGCGAAATGGTTGGTATGAATTTATTTGTGTACCATTCATCGCCTTTCAATTTCACTAATATTAACCTGCTTAAGATTCCCATGACAAATGGAATACCTAAATAAATAGCAACACTTTCTGCAATCGTTCCGATTGAAATATCTACAATAGCACCTTCAAATCCAAAATAGGGTGGAAGAATAGTTATGAAAATCCAAGCATAAAAACTATAGGAAAAAACTTGAAAAATACTGTTTAAAGCGACTAATCCCGCACCATATTCGCTACTACCTTCGGCAAGATCGTTCCAAACTAAAACCATTGCAATGCAACGTGCTAAACCAATTAAAATCAGTCCAACCATATATTCTGGGTAATCCCGTAAAAACGTGATTGCCAAAATAAACATTAAAATAGGACCAATTATCCAATTGAGAATGAGTGAAATGGAAAGGATTTTTGTATTTTTAAACACTTTTGGTAAAAGCGAGTAATTCACTTTTGCCAACGGTGGATACATCATTAATATTAATCCAATTGCAATTGGTATATTAGTTGTCCCGCTATTGAATGAGTTTATAATGTTAGGAAAAGTTGGAATAAAATATCCAATTCCTACTCCAATTGCCATTGCGACAAAAATCCAAAGCGTAAGATTTTTATCAAGAAAACTTAATTGTTTATTATGTGCCATTTATATCCTGAATTTGTGTGAAAACATAAAATAGTTAGATTGTAATTTGCGAGTAAAAATGCTACGCCAAAAAGATTTTATTTATAAATTAACCCACTACAAATTAAGGAGATTATCATGTACGAACCAACAATCAACTATTTAGCCGTTCTTGTATCTGCAGTCATTTTTTTCATCATTGGTGGATTATGGTATTCTCCAGTTATGTTTGCAAAACCATGGATTAAAGGAATGGGACTCACGGATGAACAATTAAAAGCTATGAAAGATCATGGTCCGGGGACGAAGCCATTTATTATATCATTTATCGGTGGACTGGTTATGGCATTTGTGACAGCACACATGGTAGATTTCATGAAAGTGGTCTTTGATGGTTCGGGTATGTCAAATCTTACCATCGGACTCACTGCTGCTTTTTGGCTTTGGTTGGGTTACATTGCCACCTATTCGCTTAACACAGTGGCTTACGAAGATAAATCTTGGCAATTTTATTTTATTAACACGGGATATCAATTTGTAGGACTCATGATTATGGGTGCTATGAATGCTGTATGGATATAAAGCGTCAATTGGTTTGTCATTGATTCTACGAGAAATAGATTTAAAATAAATATTTTACAATCAACGAAGGTTGGTATAGTATTTACTATACAGAATACAGTAAAGATTTTATTTAGCTGCGTGTCTTAGAATAATTGCTTTTGAGTTTCCTTTTTTAACAGGAAGTCTTAAAGCATGGCGAATAATCCATTTCAAATCCTTAGATGCATTTTCAAGCCATTTTTCGCATAGCTCCAGACCTAAAGGAAGATCATCTTTTGCAATGTCGCCCACATGATTTGCAACGCTACGTCTTACATATAAATCTTGGTCATTTTTTAAATGTTCTAAGATAGGAAGAGTCGGAGATGGATCGTTAACAAATGAGTCCAGTTTCTTAGCCCAGGGCAATCTTGGTCGTGTTCCTTCTGAACATAGTCGTCTGACATGGGGATTTTTGTCTTTCATCCACTGATATAGGACGGCAAGAGTTTTATTTTCATGGTGATTGATAAAAGCTCGAATTGAAAATTCACAGGTAAATCGTTTGGTTAATTCATATTGAGCATCCATGGAACACTTAAAAGGGTCAACGCCATTATTGTAAACTGGATTAAGTCCATAAGTTGATATATAAGTACAATGTGGCATATAAAATAAACCTGAAAGACCGTTACCTTCTGTATGCTCTAAAGGAGGTGTAAGGGATTTTAAAATTAGAGCAATGGCATCCGAATATAAATTGGGTAAGTGTTGTCTCATTGCACGAGCAATATGATGGCTTCTTTCAGTCATGGTTAACGGTTTAATCCCTGTCATGGCATCGCGTATAAAAGTGTCAATATCAAATTGAACGGTGACAGTTTGTAAATTTTTGCCTAATTGATACACAGCTTCTTTATCTAATAGGAGTTTTAAAGGAGTTCCTTTTTGAATAGATGAAGGCGCTGGTGGTATTTTTAGATTTGGTAACATTTTTTTATTGACCGCCAAATGGTGTTCCAAAAATTCCAACGGCAAGTTCTACCCAGATAAGTAAGAAAACAATGAAGGTTGCAAGAGATAGCGCAATTCGATAGTGAGTATTTTTTATATGTCGAATAACAAAATTAAGGGTGAATCCAGTGCTTAAAAGAAGGGAAGCAGCAACAATAAAATCAATAAGAGTCCAATTAACTTCATCCGTGAATTGCATTGATATTAATGGGATAAGTAATAGGAGAGATACTATTGCTACGATTAGTATATGTCTTTTATATTGTATGTTAATCAATTTTTAATATTTGTTAATGGTTTATTGATTCAGTTATACTTCGTCAAACTCTTTTGGATATTGAACTATTCCCTTAACGTTCCTAAAACCATCAGTAACCAGTTCAATTCCCATAAAAACATTTGTTGGCACATCCCAAGGAGCTGTAATTCCCCATTGTTTTGTTGGTTTAAATCCGAATCTGGGATAATACTTTTCGTGCCCCAAAACTATAACCGATTCGAAGTTTAACTTTCTTGCTTTTTCAAGGCCTGTTTTAATTAGTTGCCCCCCAATTCCTTTTTTTTGTAAAGATGGTACTACTGCCATTGGAGCAAGTGCTAAACTTTCATTTTTATTTCCTTTATCGTCAATTATCTTGATTTTAGTAAATAATATATGTCCAACAATTTTTTTATCAATTATAGCAACAAGTGAAAGTTCGGGAATAAAAGCACTGCTTTTTCTCAAAAGGTCTACGAGTTTTGCTTCTTCATCTTCTTCAAAAGTAGCTTTGTTTAAATTATAAACATCAGAATAATCGTTTATGTTTTCTTTTCTTATTTCCATTTTCTTTTTTTTCATTCGGTATCATTCTTTAATTTCATTGAGCACAACATGTTTGTATAAATTTTTTTGTTAGTTTATCGTTTTCAAATAGTCCGTTATTTCATCCGAAATTTGAATGGCTCTATTTTTAATTTTCTCTGTTAGAAGTTCTAAATTATTAAAATCAGGATTTTCCACCAAAACAGTTTCAATAACGGAATATTTGGGCATTTCTGTTTTGTCTTTATTCCATTCTGTTGTTTTTAATAGTTTCCAATATTTTTTCTGAATGTCAATAGTTTGTCCTAAAAGCCATATTTCAAATCTCATCTTTTCGTGATTTAAGACAAGTCCGAATTTCAGTTTATTTTTTTTTAAATAGTCATTAGAAAAATAGAAATATGTGTAATCCATATAACCGCGTAAAATATTCCCAATAGTAAATTTGTCCGAAAGGTCTTTCGCAAATATGGTTTTCAATTTCATTACATATTTCACAAGTCCAGTATACGCTTTTTGAATATTTCCCTTATCTAATTGGTCTTTATAAATCGAAACATATTTATTGAAATCTTTCATTTCCATATTTCTTAATAATATTTTGATTTTGTGAATAAAATATGATCTACTATCTTGCTATTAACTATAGCAAAAAGTTTTACTTCACTTTCTTCTCTAAACGCAAGTTTATTTATATTGTAAACTTCTTTAAAGTCGGTTTTACTTTCCTGTTTTATTACCAATTTCATATTTATGAATTCAAAAAGGGGATTCGGGTTGGATATTAATGTGTATTCATAAGGGATTGAAATTCATCTATAAATTTACTTACGTCAAGTCCGTCCATTAATGCGTGATTGACATACACAGAAACGGGCATTGTTTTTTTAGTATCAAGGTCTGTCATTTTCCCAAATGAAATTTTAGGGCAACTATCTTTAAATGAATAATTCCTCGCGTGTGAAATTGATTTATAATTTATCCAAGGTAGAGATGAGTAATGAATTACATTGTCATTTGATTTTGCTGGAATTAATCCTGTAGTATTTTTTACTCGTTCAATTTCAATAGTTGCTTTTTGTAGGAAGTGGCTAAAGTTTTCATCAAAATTAATATAGGAAAACCCAAAGGTACCATTTGGGCGATTTATCGTCGGTGATGCATTGACAGTATCATAAATAAATACTTCATTGTTTGATATCCGATATTTAAATGCTTCAATACTATTTGCTGACTTTAAAGACATGTAGAGATAGTAAAGAAAGAATGATATTTTTTCTTTTTTGCAATACTTGTATGCTTTTGTACACTCAATATCAACAGTTACACCAAAATAGGGTTCGTCGAAATCTTTAAAGAAGTTAAAGTGATCTTTTCTATCCCAAGTATTAATATTTAATTTTGTTTTCATTTTTTATATGTTTAGAACAGTAAACATTGCATTTAAAGTATTAACCTGGATTATTCGCCACAAAATGCCCCACAAAAAACACAAAAGGCTGATAACAAAGGAGATACAATGAATGATGTATCCATACTTTGTAATTTTATTTTTGTCAACATTTTATCTTTTTTCTTCGTGAAACTTGGCGACCTTCGTGGCTGATGAATTAATGAGGTTTAATAATTTAGGACCAATAAGGTGCATTCGTTATTTTTTTTAACCTTGGGTAAGCTCAGAGTTAAAAATCAGAATTAGACAATTCGATTAAAAGCATTTGTTTATTTATTTATATTTTTTTCATACAATTCAATCCATTGATTCACTGTCATCTTTTTACATAAATCTCCGATTAAATCATAAGGTATTTCGTCAATTTTTTTAAAACGAATACAACTTTTACCCATATCTAATTTACGATTTGTAAATTTTTTATATCTTGATACAAACCAATTATACAAATTTTTATCAGCATACATCCCACTGTGATACAAATTGATAGAGTGTTTTTGAGATGCAATATTCATAAATGGTAACGGTAATTCAGGGGTACAGTGGTAGCCATCTGGGTAAGTCGAATGCGGGACATAATATCCTATCATTCCGTAGCTTATACCTTCTTCAAATCCAGGTGGTAAGTTGTTGATAATGATTTCCCTAAGTTTTTGCATCACTGCTTTTCTATCTTCCGGAATTTGAGCGATATAGTCTTCTGGTGTTGATGCTTTGTATTTCATGCTTGTTTAATTAATCCAATTTTCTTTATTAAAATATTATAACGTCTTACTAAACCCAATAGTGCGTTTAGTGAGTTCACTCTTTTATTTGGTATTATATTCACCTATCTTATTATGTTTAAATTTGAATTATTACACACAGAAAAGCTTATATTTTTTGTTCGAAATAATAGCGAATATTCGGGCACAATATATTTATCCTTGAAAATTCTTTTTTAAATTTGACTCATTGCCAAATAAATTACACATAATATTGATAAATAAGTGAATAAAAAATAATATTATAACTCTTCATGTTTGAATCATTTACCAATTATTTCGTACCCAATACCAAAGAATCTGCTCAGATTTATAGATCAAAAATCGGCATGTTTCAAGGTTGGGTATCTGTTGTTGTTAACGGGTTACTTTTTAGTATAAAACTTAGTTTGGGTCTTATGGTTGGTGCTGTCAGTCTCATCGCAGATGCAGTTCATACTCTGAGTGATGTTATATCATCAGGTGTTGTTATTTGGGGATTTAAACAAGCGGAAAAACCGGCAGATGTGGAACATCCGTATGGGCATGGTCGCGCAGAATATATTGCAACATTAATCATTGCTGTATTATTAGTTGTAGCTGGGATAGAATTTATTCAAGTGGCTATTGAACGAATTCAAAATCCCGGCTTAGTAACAGCAGATTGGTGGATGATAATTCTTTTATCTGCCACAATACTTTTAAAAGAATTAACTGCTCGATATGCAGAATTTCTTTCGGGTAAGATCGCTTCTGGAACCCTTCATGCAGATGCATGGCATCATCGGAGTGATGCTATATCCAGTTTATTGGTTGTCATTGCATTGGTTGCGGGGAAATATGGATATTCCTCCGTGGATGGTTGGGCTGGTTTAGGGGTTGCTTTATTCTTAATATATACGGGATATGAAATTGCTAAAGATGCGGTAGATGATTTGATTGGAAAACCTCCAACATCTGAAGAAGTTGAAATTATTCGGCAATTGATAATGGAAGTTGACGGTGTACTAGGGGCTCATGACATTACAGTTCATAGCTATGGTCATGATAAATTCACCAGTGTTCATGTAGAAATTGACGCTGAAAAATCGACCGCGGAAGCACATGATATTTCTGAAGAAGTTGAAGAACAATTACATCAAAGATTAGGCGTTGAACCTACAATTCATATCGATCCTGTACATCCGGATAACCCATTGGTTAAACAAGTTCAAGGATTCTTAAATGAAAACTGGATTCGTGATGATAGAATTTCTGATATTCATGATATACGTGTGGTTCAAACAGAAAATCACAATGTGATATTATTTGGGTTAAATCTTAAAATTGGGATGAGTCAGAAAGAGATTGTCGAATGTTGTCAATTGATAGAAGATGATTTAATAGATGAATTCCAAGGATTTGAAATCAATATAAAAGTATCACCTTTACACCGATTTTAAGTCAAACAGATTAATCTAAAATTATAGAAGGAAATACCTGCTCATTTCCATCGATAATAATTACAGCTTGCCCCAAATTATTCACGCCCTTAAACAAACCGGATAAAGAGTTTCCATCGAATTTGAAAGTAATAGTTTGGTTTAGATGACCGCAGAAAGTTTCCCATTCGGTTATTAATTCTTGGGGTGAGTGTTGAACTAATTCTATACATTGTTCAAAATAAGTAGCAAAAATTGCAACGATTAATTCGCGTTGATGAGGGTGCTTACTTTCTATAGAAAGGGAAGATGCAGTCTTTATTAAATTTTCGGGGAAATCATTTCTAGTTTCATTCACATTTAGTCCAATTCCTACAACCATCGTATTTACAGATTTTTTTGATATTTTGCTTTCACATAAAATCCCACCTACTTTTTTTTGATTTAATAAAATATCATTGGGCCATTTTAATTTGGGATTAAAGTTTCGATTCTTAAGTGTCCTTGCCATGGCAACTCCAGCAACGAGGGGAATAAGTCCAGCCAAATTAAATGGAAGTGGCTTCTGTAAAATAAGTGACATTGCAATTCCTTTACTTGGGCTCATAAACCAGGAATTTCCACTTCGGCCTTTTCCTTTAAATTGATAATCGGTTATAACGATCATTCCATGCTGAGTTTCGCCATTATTTATTAATTCCCACGCTTCATTATTAGTGGAATCTAACCGTTGGTAATATTCGATTTCCTTCCCAAACTCTTTAGTACGAAGATTGGTTTTTATCAGATTAGTGAAAATCATTTTTATAAGAAAAGTAAATGAAGTTCTATATAAGCAAGACTCATTGCCATGGTCGCTCCAGCGATAACTTGAGCCGGTGTATGTGCTTTCAAAATGACTCTGGACACACAAAGTAAAACCAGGGCAATTCCCATGATGATTGGAAAATGAAATCCATGAATCCAAAGCGCGACTAAAGGTCCGCTTAATCCAATAGCATGAATAGATATTTTCCATTTTTTGGTAATCTGCCATACAATTGCAGTATTAAAAGCATAACAAAACATTAGGCCTTGAATTAGTGCAGGTGCATTAAAATATCTCAATAATATAAAACCTAAACCACAGTAAATGGTGCCATAGACCAATGGTTGAATACGCTCATCTCGATTTGAAACATCCATATTGCTGACAATTCCTTTTTTCTTCATATAAAAAACGGTAGCTATGGAAAATAGTGTCGTAAATAAAAATGAAATAATAAAAAGTAAATGTGCATTATCAGGAATTGAATTCCCCGTATAAATGAGTAAGCCAAAAGTGACAGGGGTAACCATCATTGGATGGAGAATTAACGAAATATATGAAGCTATTTTTGTCAAAATAGATTATGAAGGATGATGCTCCCCAAACACGGTGCGAAAAATATCAGAAATTTCGCCTAAGGTACAGTCATTTTTTACACAATCAATGATAAAAGGCATAACATTATCAGTAGAAGCTGCCGCTGCCTTGAGTCGGTCTAATTGTAGAACGACTTGATCGTTATTTCTAGATGTTTTTAAAATGTTGACAGACTCTATTTGGTCTTTTGTTTTTTTTGAGTTAATCTCCAATAATTCAGGATCAACTTGTTCAGAATCTTCAAATTTGTTTACCCCGACAATTATTTGTTTTTTTGAATCTATATTTTTCTGATATTCATAAGCACTGCGAGATATCTCATCTTGAATCCAACCACTCTCAATTGCGGAAATAGCTCCACCCATTTGATCGATTTTTTCAATAATCTTTGTGGCACCGTTTACCAAATTATCGGTCATTTCTTCAATAACATAACTTCCACCAAATGGATCTGGATATTTAGTAATTCCGCTTTCATGCGCAATAATTTGTTGGGTTCTTAATGCTAGTTTTACAGCATCATCTGTGGGAAGAGATAGTGCTTCATCTCGACTATTGGTATGAAGAGATTGTGTACCGCCTAAAACGGCTGACAACGCTTGAATAGTTGTTCGAACTACATTGTTGTCAATCTGTTTTGCCGCTAAGGTTGAACCACCTGTTTGAATGTGAAATCGGCACATGAGAGCTTTCTCATTTGTAACACCAAAACGGTTTTTCATAATTGTGGCCCACAATTTTCTAGCCGCCCGGAATTTTGAAATTTCTTCTAAGAACCCATTATGTGAATTAAAAAAGAACGAAAGGCGTGCACCAAATTTGTTAGGGTCTAATCCTTTTTTTATGGCAGACTCAACGTAAGCAATTCCATTAGCAAAGGTGAATGCAAGTTCTTGCTCGACTGAACTTCCTGCTTCTCGAATGTGATACCCCGAAATAGAAATTGTATTCCATTTTGGAATATGGTTTTCGCAAAATTCAAACACATCAGTAACCAATCGCATAGATGGTTTTGGTGGATATATATAGGTTCCCCGAGCCACATATTCTTTTAATATATCATTTTGAATGGTTCCTCTAAGCTTTTCACTGGATACACCTTGCTTCTCAGCTGCAACGATGTATAATGCTAGAAGAATAGGAGCAGTGGCATTGATTGTCATTGATGTAGAAACTTGGCCTAGTGGGATTTGGTTGAATAAAGTTTCCATATTATTTAAACTGGAAATGGGAACGCCAACTTTGCCAACTTCTCCTAGTGCCATGGCGTGATCAGAATCATATCCAATTTGAGTGGGTAAATCAAATGCAACGGATAATCCAGAAACACCATTCTCTAATAAATATTTATATCGCTTATTGGATTCTTCTGCCGTGGTGAATCCAGCATATTGTCGCATGGTCCAAAGTCGTTTTTGATACATAGCTGGATAAATACCACGGGTAAATGGAAATTGCCCAGGTATTTCATGGCTCATGACATTCCTCTATCTTTTTTAATCTGATGATAAGCATCATTTACAGATTTAAATTTTTCTTCTGCGAGCTTTTGTAAATCATTTCCAAGATGTGCAACTTTATCCGGATGATATTTATTGGCCATTTTTCGATATGCTTTTTTTACTTCGGGGTTAGAAACAGATTTAGTTATTTCTAGGATTTTATAATTCGCAGATTCATCTTTTGCAAACATTGCTTTAATGGATTCATAATCTCTATGATTAATATTTAAATAATTTGCGATGGTATGGATAACTCGCACTTCTTCGGGATGGACATGCCCATCAGCAGCAGATAATCCAAAAAGAACATGTATTAATTCTAATCGACTTGGATGATCCATTGAACGTTGAATTTGCTTACAAACATCTTTCAGCGGATAGTCTTGTTTTAAGATATCCTTAAAAAGTCCCATGAATTTATTTGTTTGTTGAACACCAAATTGTTGGAGTAGGAATTGTTTAATAAAATCAAGTTCAGATTTTAATAGTTGACCATCTGCTTTCATTACCTTTGCAAATAAGACAAGAATTGTAATAATAAAATCAGCAGATTGTGTCTGAGACTGAGTGCGACCGTGTCTTTGAGACCCCGTCCATTGAGCAGATTGATTTTCTCCCATGGATGCAAATGCATATCCTAAAATTGCACCAATTGGGCCTCCCATGACCCATCCAAGTCCGCCCCATAATAATTTTTTACCGAATGCCATTTTTCCTCATTTATTTTATTAATTGTTAGTTATAAAATCATTTTGAATAAATATCTTACCATTTTCAAAATGCAATTTACTAATTTCAAATCGCTTTAAGTTTTAAATAATTATAAGGTGAGCTCATTTGATTTCCCTATATTTTAATATGAAATTCATATGGATTACTCATTTATTATTGTGGTGGAATTCTTTTTTGAAAAGAAGAAGCCACAAAAATCAATTAATAAAAATTAATAAGAAGGGTAGAGGTGCATCTAAAATTCTTTTTTTACTGCCTGCTGAAAAAGAGCATGCTCCAACTGCAGCCTATTTTTTAAAAAAAGATTTAACAAATACTGAAAAAAAGTTTATGTACATTGTACATGAAGATGGATTAGCATATTATGAATATTTATCAAAAGAATTTATTACATTTAATGACCAATATTTAAATTGGATTGGATTAATGAATTCTACTTTAATTTTAGATGAAATAAATGCAATTGGGTTTGATGCAGTGGTGGATTTAAACCAAACGGTAGAACAACCACTATCCATATTATTGACGAAATTGGATATTTCGATTAAAATTGGGTTTCAATCTCAATTTGCCGATTCACTTTATACAATGATAATTCAACCATCCCCTTCAGGTTTCTTGGAAAATAATTATGAAACAATTGAAAGATTATTAGACCTTTAATTTAGTGAAAAGAAAATAGTGGTTTATATTTCTGAAATATGGAATGTGTCATGAATTGATGCCTGAGATTGTTTAATGCAATAATTTATATGATTTTTTATTAGGGAAAAAATAAAACCATTGTAAATATTTATGCCAATTCTTGAATTCAACTCTTAAGTGCAACTCAAAGATTGGTTGTGAAAGAAGCGGAGCCGCTGTAGGCTTCGCACTTTTCCCACCGTCAAAAATGAGGAGCACCAATGAAACACTACAGCCAGCTCACGCTGGAACAAAGATACATAATTAAATCGATGCTTAAAATAGAATATAGTCAAACAGAGATTGCTCAAGTAATTGGCGTTCATAAATCGACCATAAGTCGAGAACTTATCCGAAACCGTGGTGGACGGGGTTATCGTCCTAAACAAGCAAGCATATTTGCAAAACAAAGAAGGCAGGCTAAAGTTAGCGGTCGTATTGACGGGAGCACCTGGGCGTATGTTGAACAATTGATTTGCAAGGAATGGAGTCCGGAACAAATAAGCGCTTGGATGAAGAAAAATATGGATATAGCTGTAAGCCATGAATGGATTTACAAATACGTTCTTAAAGACAAACAAACGGGTGGTTCTTTGTATCTCCATCTACGGTGTAAAAAGAAGAGGAAGAAACGTTATGGATCCAATGAGCGACGAGGAATCCTTAAAAATAAAGTCAGTATTGATGAACGTCCAGCTGTAGTTGATACCCGAAATAGATTGGGTGACTGGGAAGCGGATACGATTATTGGGAAAGCACATAAACAGGCTATAGTCTCTATGACAGAAAGGAAATCGGGACTTGCCCTTATTTACAAAGTGGATAGACGAACAAAGGAGAATACCCAAAAAGCAATTAAACGTTTGTTGGGCTCTATATCTAATCAAGTTCTTACCATTACATCTGATAATGGGAAAGAGTTTGGGGATCATGAAAAGATCGCAGCGGGATTGAAATGTGACTTTTATTTTGCCCATCCATATTCATCATATGAAAGAGGAACCAATGAAAACACCAATGGACTTATCAGGCAATACTTTCCTAAAGATAGAGACTTTAGAACCATAACGGATAAGGAAATAATCCACGCCACGAAAAGACTTAACAATCGGCCAAGAAAAAGACTTGGGTATAAAACACCCAATGAAGTATTTTTTGGAGAATCAGACACTGTTGCACTTACTACTTGAATCCAGGATTACATAATAATTCGAAAAATATCATAAATTTTTTCAATATTTATCTCTGTAATAGTCTTGCTGTTCGGGGTGTCATCAATTATATTATCCGCCGATTTTAGAGGATAAAACGAATGCTTGAAGGCTTAATATGTCCTGTATGCGAAAACACGATTGAAGAGATTGATCTTAAAGAATCTTTGAAATGTGCAATTTGTCGTACAGACTTAAAAAATAGAAAATATCTTGATTTTCTTGAATTTTTAATGGCAAATGGAATTGTCGAAAATTTAGACTTTTTTGATCAAATTGTTTACAGTGATGATGTAGAAGATTTGGATCAAACAAAAGAAGAAGAAGGCGATCCGAGTGAATTTGAAAAGAAAAAAGATATTTATAATATTTATGAAAATGAATTACATCCCAAAAATGTCGAAGAAAATGAAGGTATAAAAGATTATACTGAGTTTGATGGGATTAATGATGATTGGGAAGAATTTAATGAACGAGATTCTTCATTGAAAAAAAGTTAAATGGACTCATAATGGAAAATGAAAAAAAGAATATTCAACAAATTAATATTGAATTGGATGAAAAAATAAGCTCTGGTGAGTATGCGAATTTTGTTGTTGTTACTCATTCAACTGCTGAATTCGTATTAGATTTTACTCGGATTCTTCCTGGTGTACCTAAAGCTAAAGTACATTCTAGAATAATTATGGCCCCTCAACATGCAAAAGCGTTCTTGGGCGCTTTAAATGATAATATTAAAAAGTTTGAAACAAAACATGGTGAAATAAAAATGCCAAATCGAGATAGTGGATTCGCATCATTTGGAGTAAAACCACCAAAAGACACCTTACCAAATTAAGAGTAAAAAAAGTTGGCTAATTAATATTTTCAGGTAGGTCTTTTTCGTACCAAACCCACGTTTTTCCTCGCTTTAATTCTCTCATTTTCAAAATTACCCAAAATGTGAGAAGCATCCATGCCGTTCCATATCCAAAAAGTCCACCGATTATTACATCTCCAGGATAATGAACTCCTACATAAACTCTAGAAAAGCTTATTGTGATAGCCAATGTATAGAGTGGCATTTTGATCTTTTTATAGAAGTAAGATAGAATTACAGTCAAGGCGACAATGTTAGAAGCATGGTTTGAAGGCATACTCCATTTTCCTCCCTTGGAGACAAGTATATTAATATAATCACCTAATTCGTGTGATGGGCGAATCCTTGCAAAATATGGCTTTAATATAAAAGCAGAAATGTAGTCAGTTAATATTAATGTTATAATCAATATTGTTAATGCTATTCGACCTCGTTTTCCTCCCATTATTAATAAATACAGAATCAATAGTATAATAGGTAGAAACCAGTTATTTTGATTTGTAATAAATGGCATAACAATATCAAATATCCGATTGGATAAAGATTGGTTTACCCAGTTGAATATGTTTCGATCCAAAGTGTTTAAAAATGGAAACATGGGATTATATTTGTAAAAATATCATAATTATTAAAATTCCCTTGATGAAGCTCATGACACCCACTAAGTTACATCTCAGATTTAGTGGCAGGATAATGCTTGAAAGGTCTGGCAGTTCCCCCGCTACCAGGGTTTGAGTTATCCTGCTAAGTTTAAAATAAAAAACCCTTCAAATATTCGAAGGGTTTTTTATTTTTGAAAAAAATAGTTTATATGTGTTCTAAAATTTGGTTTGAAGCCTTAAGAGCAGCACTCGACCTAAAGCTGGACCACCAATAATTTCAGTATGTCGATGATTCAACACATTAGACATAGTAAAATTAGCTTTCACATATTGATTGAATTCGTATCCAAAATGAAAATCAAAGATGGTATATGGTTTAATATCTCCAAAATAGATACCGGATGACCATTTAAATCCATCAACGTAACGAGCATTAACAGAAGCCGTAATAGGATATCGTCTTGGGTTATACTGAAGCTTCATCCCAGCTTTATGCCTAGGAGCATTAACAGGATCTTTTGCCTTTGTTATTGGATTATAAAATTCAGTCATTCCCAAATGGGAATAGGTTAAATCTAATGACATTTCAAGATTTACAATTGTTGTTAAACTTGCATCAAATCCCCACATATCAATTTCACCATAATTAATATAACCCACTACAACAGGAGGTGTAAAGCCAGGTGTGGTATCCATGGCCGTAATTCCTTGTATTCCTGCGCGCCAATGATTAAACGCTTCATCATAGTCATCTTGGTCATTAATGATGTTATTTTCAAGATCATCAATGGTATTTACAAGACTGTCACCATTATAATCCGTTTCAAGAACAGACTTTTCTACTACAATCGGTGTAATGAAAGTGACGGGGCTTACAAAACTACTATAATGACTCGTGTAAATATCTAAGGTTCCAAACATTCTTTGATTTAATCGACCTTTATAACCCAATTCCCAAGATTTTACAATTTCTGCTTCAATCTCTGGGAGATCTGTCACAGTTTGTCCAAAGAAACCTGGAATTTTAGGATCTGTGGATGGATAGAAAAAGATACTTTCAGTGGTATCAACAGGTACATATTTCCCTTCATAAGGCTTATAGTAATATGGATTTCCTATAGAATCCCGTGGGAAGACATAGCCACCGCTTGCGCCTTTTGCATAGACTTTAAATACTGAAACTCGTGTTACAAAAATGTCCAAGAATAAAGCTTGATTTGTAGGCGTGTTAAAAGCGGTCGCCCAGGTTAAACGAATATTTTGATTTTGCTTAGGACGGTAAACTAAACCAATCTTTGGTGAGAGTTGGAGTCCATCTTTTTGACTGAAATCCCAATCCCAATCAAATGGATTATACCCCATCCCATCCCCTTGATTATTGAAATTAATCATACTATTGAGTCTGTCGTGAATGTCAAATCGAGTGGCTTGAATAAATTCCCACTTTTTACTGAATTTCCAATTTATTTGGTAATAAGCGCCTAATTCATTTACAGTATAACGATTATCTTCAGCTGCTTCATCAATTCCTTCATCGATGTTTTCATCAATTTTTCCATCGCCATCATTATCTATTCCATCCGCATAAACAAGGAAATATTGATTGCCCATCCATTGGACACCCGGTTCAACTGTTTCACCTAATTCAAATTGACCGCTATTATCAGAATCAACATAATCAGGAAATCCATTGCCATTTAAATCGTCAAAATCATCGCTATCACCATCATTATCAAACCCATCAGCGATTGCACCTAATACAGAATCATCATAAATAATGCCATTATTTCCAACACCAATAGAATCTTTAATATTACCTGTCTGTGTGCCATTATCTGTGTTCCATGCTGTATAGCTTTCCCCTGAATCATACCAAGTGTCATCGTTACCATCATCAAACACATACGGAGATCCTGCTTCACCGTTTCCATTGTTATCTCGATGATCAGAAAAGTTTTTATCAGAAAGAATAGTTCCGCGCGTATCCGGTAAGGTTAAGAAATAATCGACACCCCAAACTAAACGAATATCGCCACCTTTCCATTCATTTACTTGTTGAAGTTGAGCACTGAATTTTTTAGAGCGGTCATAGATAAGACTTCCTGTTGCCATATTTCGAGTTGGACGAGTTGGGTCACCCGAATAACTAGCATTTAAGTATGTTTGGAAAAAGAAATTCTTATATCGCATTTTAGCTTGATAATATCTATAAACCCATCCATCTGCTAAATAACGAGCAATTCCAGTGATATTGATGTTGCGAGCCCAAGCAAATCCATGAGATAAGCTGACTGTTAAATCTGAACTAGGTTCCCAATCTAATCGAAGGTCATACCTATAATTTCGAACTTTAAAATCAGGAAAGTCATTAATACCATCGTCATTCGCATCTTTGTATATATTGGAAAGTCCACCATAGTTCATTGCAAAATCTTTTTCATCTTCTTCATCAACACCTACTTCACCAATACTGGGGAGACCATCACCATCTAGGTCATTCAATTCAAACTGATCCCACTCTCCATTTCCATTTTGATCCGTATATGTTTCTCTGTCCCAAATACCATTTCCTTCAGTCCCATCAGCATCTGGTGCAATATCACCGGGATCATCATAATCTCCATCTCCATTGTTATCTACTGCTAGAATTCCATCAAGTCCCCAATCTAAAAGCCCAAGAAAATCTACCCAAGCTTCTCCTACGTCGTCGTCATATTCATTATTGCCATTTAAATCTATAAAATTTTCAGATTGGGAATTATATGCATTACCAAGATTATCTTTATAAAGTCCCCAATCCCCATCATTGTCTTTTCCATCTGAGCCCCAATCATCAGCGAAAATCCCATTTTGGTTTGTATCAAAAACTATATTTCCATCTGAGTCGTACTTATAATCACCAAATCCAAATTTATGAGTAGAGTCAAGAACGGTCCATACAGAGTCTGGGCTTGAAAAAACGGTTGGGTAGGGGATACCAGAAACATTGTTTCCAAAACGATCTAACCATGCGCTACCACGCTCATCTGATTCATCAACAAGACCATCGCCATCATTGTCGATGCCATCAAACCAAATTTCGGCTGCATCATCAATTCGAATATCAATTCCTTCATCAATATCTCCATCGCCATCATTATCAATACCATCTGAATAAGGAAAACCAATTTTATCTTCAGTGACAAACCACAACTCAATCCCATTGTCCAAAGTGTATCGGTTAAATTCATCATTAGACGCTTCATTCACCATGGCTTGCGTAATGGTGGGAGAAGCACCTTCACCTGATGATTCTATTTTGTCACCCCAATAATATCCAATCCATGAATCATCTGCACCTTCTACTTCCGCAACCATTTCTTGCGTAAATATTTGGTTTTGGACATCCGCTAAGGAACCACCACGATCGAGTCGGTCATGTTTAAAATTTGCACGTCCAATTAACATGGGATCATGTCCTTCATATTCATCGGGATTAACATGGGTCCAGTCTTGTCCTGCTAAAGCAACTCCGGATACTTTAAAACCAAAATTGCCAAATTTATGGGCGGTTCTAAATGTGAATTTCTTTAATAAATCGGTATCTGTTTGACTGAGCAACCCACCCTGGATATTAATGCTTGTTCCTTGAGTTCGAATAGGAGACGACGTTACAATATTCAAAACACCACTATGTGCATTGGGTCCATATAACGCTGATGCAGGTCCTAAGACCACTTCAATTTGTTCTACATCTTCAAATGAAACTGGTATCACATTATAGGCCGTTAAACGGAGAGATGGTACATTAGCCATCCTACCATCGGTTAAGGTGAGTAATCGTGAACTGAATGATGAATTAAACCCTCTAGCGGTCATATTATAACTATCAATACCTGATTGAGTAAAATCAATCCCCTTGGTTCCCTTTAAGTAATCCCCCAGATTTGTATTGCTCTCTCGTCTAATTTGCGCTTTTGATATGACTGAAATTGCTGCAGGTGCATCTTCGACTCTTTCACGACGTCTAGATGCGGTTACGACATAGGTTTCCATTTGAATTGCTTCAGGATCTAGTTTAAGATCAATAACTATTGATGTTTTATTTGTTACTGTTAATTCTTTTTTTAATATTTTAAATCCCATATAAGAAACCATAATGGTATAATCACCATTTTTAACTTGTTTGATGGTATATCGACCATCACTATCAGTTGCGGCTCCTTGGGGAGTTCCTTCTAAAATAACATTAGCTCCGATCAAGGGTGCATCATTTGATGCATCGACAACTTTACCTGTAATAGTTGTATTCTGAGCTAAAAGAGTTGAAATAATTAATAAGATAAAAGTAGAGTATTTTTTCATAGGGCTAGTATTATAAACTAAACAGCCCCGATAAAACGAGGCTGTTTAGTTTAGTTTAGTTTTTGATTAGTATTGAGTAAATGCTATTTCAACAATAACATTTTTCCTCTTTGTATCCGGTTATCAGATCGGACTTCATAAAAGTAAACACCACTTGGTACTTTATTTCCTGCATGGTCTGTTCCAAACCAAGAAATATTATAGGTGCCTGCAGTAAGATTCCCATTTTGAAGAACAGTTACTTCTTGTCCTAAAATAGAGTAAATCGTGATGGATACATCAGATGCTCTTTCTGTCGCAAATTTGATTTGCGTAGAAGGGTTGAAAGGATTTGGATAGTTACCATAGACTTTGAATTCTTGAGCTAATGGAGCTTCTTCATCCAATTCTAGTGCAGTATTTGCCCAGAAAGTATTGACTCGTTGAGTTGTGTTATCTGGAATACATCTATTGTCGACTTCAAGTACCAATCGACCATTTTCACCATCATAATCCCATCCTGAATCATCTACACCACAGCCTTCTTCATCTGGACAGGCAGCTTTAACACCTAGAAGTGTGACAGTTGGTCCCATTTTCAAAATTTCAAGACATCCAAAAACATCACCAGTTGCACCGTAGCATTCATAAAACCATGCATTGATAGAATCGCCAACAGCTTCGGCAACTGCAGTAGCATATGGGTCATCAAGATAGATTAGGGAAATAGCATAGGCAGCAGCAGTAGCTGCAGCGTCTAAATCACCAGTTTCTCCATAAACGGAATCTACCACAGCTTCCCAAACACCAGCAGCTTCTAAAAAGTTATAGGTAAAGAAAAATCCGGTAGGTGCAAGAGGCTCATCGCCACTAAAAGGAACTTCATCATTACCAACGGGATCAAATAAATATCCCCAATTTGCTTCTACAAGACCGAGTGGAATCATTTCACCTGAAACTGGATCTGTTGTATATGTGTCAGGGTTATCTGGGTCAATTGGATGCCCTGGTCCACCTAGCATTGGTGCTGTGAAATTACCTTCACCAGTCCAACCTAAGTCATACCAAAGATTAGTATCAGGGTGCATATAAGCAAGATACATATCCATATTTCCAAATGTAACTGTGTCGCCTGGAACAACAGGAACACCTGTAACACCATTGAGCTGACCATTCTCATTTACGCCAAGTCCACTTGCAATGCCATCATGAGCTTCCCAGTAAATTTCCATCCCAGCTGGAGTGGAATGGTTTGCATCTGTATAATCAATGGTAATCATTCCCCAATTTTCCATATCAGTGCCTACACCATAATCTACGCCATATTCACCACCCGCAATATCAGCGGCACTAAATTGCGCAAAAACACTTGATAAGGAGATTCCCCAACCCATTGAATATGCATTTGCATCATCAGGGTGAGTAAAACCAGGAGTGGATGACCAAGTTCCATTTTCTGACACAGAAGGGACAGAAGCATAAGTTGAACAATTTTCGGTGGCAGTTGTTGGATAAGTACTTCCATCATTAATTGTAAAAGTACCATTGTCATTCATATTGACATTCATCGCTACACCAAACATTTGTAATAACATTTCGTTGACTAATGGAACGGTAATGGTTGTTATTGTATCGCCAACTTCAAATTGGTTAAGTGAATGAGTATATCCATATCCTGCAGCAGCAGCAGCAGAACTAGGCCATGAAGCTGTTACTTCATAAGATGCATCAGCTGAATCTTCGGGACTATCAAATTCTCTGACTTCATAAGTGTATTGAACTATTGCAGCTCCAAGTTGCCAATTTGCTTCTATACTTTGGGAAAATAATAGTCCCATGAATAGAGTTACTGGAAGAAAAATTTTGAACGATTTCATCATTTTGCTTCTCCTTTATTGTATTATTAGTGGTTGAGTTTATTTCAATCTTTGAGAACACTTTATTCATTCCCATCATTACTAGATGGCAAAACAGAATAATTAAAGGGCTCTTCAACAAAGAAAGAACCTATAAAGCTAGGACAATCTCAGGGAAGATTCAATAACTTTTTAAATTATTGCTTTTTCTCTTTTTTAGATTTTTCATAACTTTTCTTTGCCCATAAAATCCAACTGGAATAAAGAAATAAAATACTCCCAAATATAAAGAGTCCATTTATAAATACACCTGTCCAAAAATTATTCATGATAGTTGGTGGCTTCCCTTTCTTATTTTTATATTCACCCTATAAATTACCTATAATATTTTACTTTTTCTCTAAAGGAATTAAAATGAAGATTGCCGTATTAGTTAAACAAGTCCCGGGATCCGAATCTGTGTTACCTATTTTAGGCGACACAACATGGATTGACGAAGCCCAAGCTACATTTGTAATGAATCCCCCTGACAATTTTGCAATTGAAGAAGCTTTATTAATTAAAGAAAAAATAGGTGAAGGTGAAGTTGTCATTATTAGTATGGGTCCATCTCGAGTTCAAAAAGTCATTCGTGAAGGATTGGCAAAGGGTGCAGATCGTGGAATTCATTTAGAAGAAGATGGGACCATTGAAACAGATCCTTTATCAAATGCAAAAAGTTTTACATCTGTGTTGAAGGAAGAAAACTTTGATTTAGTCCTGTCGGGGCTTCAATCTGATGATACAGGTATGGGACAAACGGGTGTATTAATTGGCGAAATGCTTGGAATGTCCACTGCAACGTTAGCCATGGAAGTTGAAATCCAAAGTCCTACCATTCGTGTAAAAAGAGAATTAGAGTCGGGATGGTTTCAGTGGGTGAAACTTAAAATGCCGTCCGCAATTAGTATTCAATCAGGATTAAATACGCCTCGTTATCCTTCTTTAAAAGGAATCATGGGTGCGAAGAGAAAAGAAATTAAAGTTGTACCGGCATCGGATCATCAAACACACTCAAAGTCACAATCAATCGATAAGGTATTTGTACCGCAAACATCCAAACAAACCGTGGTAATTGAAGGGGATGCAGATTCAGTTGTGAGTAAAATTGTAAACATTTTAAAATCAGATATTAAGGTAATATAGATTATGGATATTCTAGTTGTATTAGAAGATAATCGCGGATCACTTCACCGCATGAGTAAAGAAGCCATTGTAGGTGCGCAAAAAATGGGTGGATCTATTTCTGTCCTAGCAATTGGGAATAATGCTAACGGTTTGGCAAATGAATTATCCAACATAGATATTTCTGAAGTAATAACAGTTAATCATGATTTGGTTTCAACTTATAGCGCAGATGGATATTCTGAAGTTGTAAAGCAAGTAATAGAAGCAGAATCACCTTCAACTATTTTAATTGGGCATTCTTACCAAACCCGGGATTATATACCTCGAGTTAGCACAAAATTAGATATCCCTTTTATTCCAGATATTATTTCTATGGAAAATGGACTAGTTAAGCAAATTTTGAATTCAAAATTAAACGCAACTATTTCTGCGGCAACGGATCAAAAAATATTGAGTTTTCAATCTTCAGCGTTTAGCGAAGAAGCCATGATGCCTGGAAACTGTTCATCACGATCGTTTAACGTTGATTTAGATTCATCATTAGTTCGCTCTGAGTCTGAAGATCCTTTCCAGGAGGCAGCAGCAGATGTTGACTTGGAATCAGCTGAGTTGATTATATCTGTCGGACGCGGTATTGAAAAGGAAGATAATATTCCAATTGTATTTGAATTAGCTAAAGTAATGGGCGCAGAAGTAGGAGCGAGTCGTCCTGTTGTCGATTCTGGATGGTTGCCTTCATTCAGGCAAATTGGAAGTTCCGGACAAACAGTTTCTCCAAAACTGTATTTAGCTTTAGGAATTTCTGGTGCAATTCAGCACGTTGTTGGTATGAAAGGTTCGAAAAATATTCTAGCCATTAATAAAGATGCGGATGCACCCATTTTTGAAATTGCTGATTATGCAGTTATTGGTGATGTGTTAGAGATTATTCCAAAACTGACAGAGACCCTGAAGGGTTAGTTTGCTTACATTTCCTGAAAAGATTATTTTTATTCTTTTGGTAATCTCATCACTGGGATTATCTTGGATTAGTTTCAGTAAAATGTTTAGAGTGATTGGAAGTGGTTCTCAGCCAATCAATTGGAAAAATGTAATTGTTAATTGGCCGAAAGGTTTTGCTGCTTTTATTGGTCAAAAAACGTTATTTAAAACTCGCCCTATTATTGGATTTATTCATGCATTAGTTGCATGGGGCTTTACATTCTATTTAATTGTTAATGTCGTGGATGTTATTTATGGTTTTATTCCAGACTTTCATTTGTTACCAAATCATTTCATTGGTGACGCGTATCGATTTTTTGTTGATTCTTTCAGTGTATTAGTTCTACTGGGTGTTGTTTATTTTTTAGTACGACGTTTTATTGTAGGCGATGAGAAATTAGCAACCAATCAAACTGTGATGCTTTCTGATGCCGCCAGGGTTGGAATGAGAAAAGACTCTTTGTTGGTTGGATTATTTATTATTTCTCATGTAGGATTTCGTTTTTTGTCAGCCACATTTGAAATTGCACAACATCAAGCTGACTGGAGTCAACCGGCTGCAACGCTTTTGTCAGGGTTGTGGCAGAATATGGATTTATCATCCTTGGTGTTATTAGAGCATATAAGTTGGTGGTTAGCGTTGGGATTGATTTTAGGATTTCTTCCTTATTTCCCTTACTCAAAGCATGCTCATTTATTTATGGGTCCCTTGAATTTCATGGTAAATATTCCTCGTCGATCTATGGCTACTTTAGAGATGATTGATTTTGAAGATGAAAAATTAGAGCAATATGGTGCTGGACAATTTCACCATTTGCCCCAGACTCAACTTTTGGATGCTTATGCTTGTATACAGTGTAGTCGTTGCCAAGATGCTTGCCCAGCTTATCAAACGGGAAAGGAGTTATCACCATCAGCCATTGAAATAAATAAGCGATATTTTGTGAATGAAAACCTTTCAAAGTTATCTGATGGGCAATTAATTGATATACCTTTAACTCAATGGATGCTTTCTGAAGAAGCAGCCTGGAGTTGCACTACTTGTGGATATTGTGTGGAAGTTTGTCCTGTAGGGAATGAGCCAATGGTTGATATTCTTCGTGCGCGTCAAGATCTGGTTATGATGGAATCTAATTTTCCAAAAGATGCCATGGAATCTTTTGATAAAATGGAAAATTATGGGAATCCGTGGGGACTATCTCCACAAGACCGTGAAAAATGGATGGAAGGACGAAATGTCCCTTTGATGCGTGAAAAGAAAGAAGCCGATGTTTTGTATTGGGCAGGTTGTTCTGGTGCGTATGATTCTCGTGGAAAAGAAATTTCACAAGCAGTTGTGGATGTGATGAATAAAGCTGGAGTAGATTTTGCCACTTTAGGGAATGAAGAAACGTGCACCGGTGATTCTGCAAGACGAATCGGAAACGAATATTTATTTCAAATGATGGCTACACAAAATTTGGAAACGTTTGAACAGTATAAATTCAAAAAAATTGTAACACAATGTCCTCATTGTTTTTCTACTTTAAAAAATGATTATGCTGAATTAGGTACCGAATTAGATGTGGTTCATCATTCTCAATTTATTGGTGAATTAGTCTCAAATGGAAAGATTAAACCCGAACCTTGGATGGAAGATGATGTAACCTATCATGATGCATGTTATTTGGGGAGACATAATGGAGAATATGATGCACCACGAGATGTGATTCAATCGATTATGAAAGGTGGAAATCTTGTTGAGATGGAACAGACGAAAGAAGAAAGTTTCTGTTGTGGTGCTGGTGGTGGAAATATGTGGTATGAAATCGATAAGGGTGAGAGAATTAATAAAATTCGGTTTAATGAAGCAGCATCTACTGGAGCCAAAACAGTAGCTACCGCTTGCAATTTTTGCAATATAATGATGGAAGATGGAATGAAAGTTACGGGTCATGATCAAGATATGAAGGTAATGGATATTGCCGAAATGGTGATGAAAGGTCTTTGATAATTTTTAGAAAATATTTTAGTTAGTCTATTTATTCGTTTGAATTATAACTCCGAATATCAAAATTCTTTATTGTATAAATGAACCGCCATTTTCAATTTCCATTCGAAAAAAACAAGTCTTTTTCTTACTCGCCTGAATCCATTGAAAAACTGTCTGAGTATGAAAAGTATGAATTGTCCTTTCATCCGGAACGTCCAAAATATTTAGATTATCTTTCTATTTTTGAATCGGTAAGTCCTTGTTTTGAGTCTGATGATTTTGGAGCTTGTCTTATTCAAACTCATCGCGGGGAATTGGATGGAATTCCAGTTATGTTACTTGGACAACAAAGCGGCCCATCTTCTAATTATGAAGATATACGAAATTTGATGATGAATCCGGATCAGCTCCAAAAATGGAATCATGGAATGCCAGTTCCATCTTCGTATGAAAGAGCTGTAAAAGCGATTCATGTTGCGGAAGAAGAAAAGCGAATCATACTTATTTTTATTGATACACCTGGTGCTGATCCCACAGAACAATCTGAATCCAATGGAATCGCATGGCGAATTGGAGATACAATTCATGCTTTAGCTGATGTGAAGGTGCCCACAATTTCAATTATTATTAATCGGGCATGTTCAGGAGGTGCTATTGCATTAACGGGAACAGATTTAACGTTAGCTTTAGAGAACTCTACTTATTTAGTGATTTCACCTGAAGCATGTTCATCTATTTTATTTCATACTCGGTCTCGGGCCAACGAAGCAGCCGAAATATCACAAATTACATCGAGAGAAGGATTAGCTCATGGCATCGTGGATGAATTAATCCCAGAACCAAATGGTCCAGCTCATATAAACCCTGAAGAATCAAAAAAATCAGTACAATCAATTTTGAAAAAATACGTGAATCAATTTTCAAAATTTAGTGGAAAATCTGTAATTGCAAATAGGATTGAAAGATGGAATAAAATAGGGTATTGGGATAGGATTGATTCAGAAGAATTGTATGAATTTCATCATCCTAAATCTCGAATTCCAAATCCTAAATTGAACGGATATATTCCTAGACATAAAAAATGTTACACTAAAAATGGTAATCACCAATATGATCCTGTTTTATTCTCTAGTTTAACGCAATCCAATTTTGTGTGTGATGTATGTGGTCATCGTTATGTTCGACCATCTGCATGGGATTATATAAATTGGATGGTGGACACCGATTCATTCTTTGAACATGAAGAAACTAAATTCATTGTTGATAAAGATATTTTAGCGTTTCCGGGGTATATTGAAAAATTAGAGATAGCTAGAATGAAGACTGGTTTAGCTACAGCAATGATAACAGGTAATGGAACTATTCTTGGGAAGAATGTTGTTTTGTGTACAACAGACTTTGGTTTTTTGGGCGGGTCATTTTGTATGAGTACAGGTGAGAAAGTGTGGCGTGCAGCTCAAATTGCAATTGATAAAAAAATTCCGATGATATTTCAAGCTTGTGGCGGTGGTGCAAGGATGCATGAAGGATGTTCATCTATGGTAAGTATTCCGAAAGCACAATTGGCAATGAGCAGGGTAGAGCAGGCGGGACTTCCGGTTGTAACTTTAATTACGGATCCAACTTTAGGCGGTGTTGCAATTGGTATCGCTAGTCGTGGACAACGAATTTTTGAATATAATGCAGGGCATATCGGTTTTTCCGGTAAGCGTGTTATTGAGCAATATACAGGAGAAAAAACGTCTCAGGGATTTCAAACTGTGGATTGGTTACACGAGAAGGGTCATGCAGATGAAATTGTTCACCCGAAAAATTTAAAAGAAAAGATATTTTCGTTAATTTAAAAACCTAAAGAAATTTTATTTAGCCTGGATTATTCGCCACAAAAAACACAAAAAGCTGATAACAAAGGAGATACAATGAATGATGTATCCATACTTTGTAATTTTATTTTTGTCAACCTTTTATCTTTTTTCTTCGTGAAACTTGGCGACCTTCGTGGCTAATGAATTAATGAGGTTAGAAAAGAGATATTTTGATTATCTTTTTGGATTCAAAAATCTTTTCACATGAAAAACGGGAGAGAAAAAAATTACTTCAAATAATGGATTAATTTGAACGGTTTTATCATCTATAATATCAAATGCATGAAATGTAAACCCATTGCCATCTTTACTATTTTTCGGCTGGACATCGAATGTGATTGGTTTTAATGCTCGCAATAGATTAAATACACTTTTATATCCTTTAGACCCTTTTTTCGGAAAAATATTTCCATCTTGTTTACTGACACGAACATGTTTTAATAAAGATACTTTTTCAGGGAAAATTGGTTTTGTCCATTTGATGGTTCCGTACTGGAATCTAAAGATACAACTTTTATCTAAGATGGGATGTTTTTGAGTCGTTCGAATAGATTCTAATAATTGAAGAAAATAGTTTTTTCCTCCGATGGAATCTGCGCAGGTTAAAAGTTGTTGTGTTAAAATATCTTTTGGATATCTATCGAGATAGTTTGTTTTTTTCAAAATATTATTTCCTGTGTTATTGGATTACACCAATTTTCCAAATACCTTTTTCAGAAAAGGCATCAATGGTTTGGCGTTTTGCTTTATTGATTAAATTTGAATGAGATAGCTTATTTTTTTTTGCATATTCATTCAATGTGATTATTTCTTTTCTTTCTAAATAAGCCAATCGTTTATGGTAGCTATTTGTAATTGCTTTTCCAACAATTTCTTCCATGATAGATGTTCTTTTATTGTCGTCGAACTCTTTGAAAGCATTGTAATAGTGGGCGCGATCAATAAAGTTTATATTGATGGGTACATAGCCTTCGCGAATTAATAAAAAATTATTTAGGGCACGACCAATTCGTCCATTTCCATCTACAAACGGGTGAATATATTCAAACATTAAATGAAATAATGCGATTCTTTTTATAATACTTTTTGTCGGCGTTGATTGATAGGTAATAATCATTTTATTCAGATTGTCGATAATTTGACTTGGGTCGCATGCTATATGATTTCCTACTCGTACCCATTCATTTTCATTTCGGAAGCGTCCGGCAATATCATCACGAATATTAGAAATTAACATTTTATGTAGGAATAAAATGGTATCCATATCCAAATCCTGTTGTTTTGCTTTTGGTTGAATATAGGCGATTATCCGGGCAAGATTTTTAGCTTCAAATAATTCTCGTTCAGAGATGAAGCGATCTAGGTCAATCTGTAGTAATATTTTTTCAGTTTCATCAAAACTCAATGTACTATTTTCAATCGCATTAGAATTGTAAACCTGTTCTGCAACTTCTGTTTCGCTGATTAGATCGAGTAATGACTCTTTTTTCCATGCCGATTTAATATATCGCTCGCGTAGATTTTCGATTCTTTTGAAAATATTTAGTACTTTTGCCATAGTCTAAATTACACAATATTCACGAATATAACTATAATAACGTGAAAATTGTTAATATTGCAGTTAGTATTTATGATAATAGGATATATATCGTGAAAAAATGTATAAATAATAAAATATTTACTATATTGAATCTATAACCGTGAAAATTTGCTATTATTTACGTAATTTTCACGGTAATAAAAGATCGTAAAAAAAGTCAAATAAAAGAAACCGTCAATGGGATGATTATCAAAATTATTTCAACAATACCATTTTTTTGGTTTGCCTGAAGTCGCCAGCCTGAATTGTGTAAAAGTAGAGTCCAGCACTTACCGGTAACTCATCATTGTTGGTTGAGTTCCATTGGATAGAGCTATTTCCAGAACTTTGTTTGCTATTCACAAGTGTTTTTACAAGTTGCCCGCCTAAATCATAAATTGAAATATTCACGTTTGTATTTTCGGGTAAATAATAGTTTAGTGTGGTAGTGGGATTAAAAGGATTTGGGTAATTTTGTTGAATAATAACATCTTTAGGAATTAGAGAGTTCTCTTCTTTGTTAGACAGGGTCATTCCTGTATAAGCGGTTTGTAAAAAATGATACGCATATAAATGTCCAAATCCCACATACCAAATATTTTTAAAATCGTTTATATGTTGTAAATGTAATTCTAGATAATTTTGCTCCCAATCAATAAAAGCGGGATGAAGCATTACGTGATAAATGCCACCATTTAAAATAACATCATCAAAAGTATTGTTTAAATATTCTGTATCTGTTGAACCAATGTAATAAGGTCCAACTTCAGTTGAAACACCAATTGTACCAAATTTATTATACGTTTGATCCCATTCAGAAAAGCCGAAATCGTTATCAGTATACATCCTTGAAACTAGATATTTACCAATACTAACCATTGCGTCTGTCCCAGCATCATATTCACCATAGGGTGCAACCCAAACATAAATATATTCATTCGAGCCTGAACGATTGAGGCTTGGAAAATCTAAATTATCTATTAAATCCTGTTTGCTCCCTAAGACTTCGCCTTCTAGATCTTCGTAAGGAATATATGGATGTGAGCGAGAATGAGAGAGCGGTTCAATAAGACCTAAGTCAATTTGAGTTTGAATATCAGCCCAGGTATTTTCATCGGCTCCACCTGGAATTATTGCTTGAGAAAGCCAAAGATTATAATCTCGGAATAATTCACACGCTTGAACTTGCACATCATTATTCCAAGATGCCCAATCATCTGCAGTGGCTGTAACGACAGCATCACGGTTATCATAATATTCGCTCATTTCTAAGTAGCTTGCTTCAATATTATTTCCACTTTCATCCGTTAATTTTATAAATATTGAATCAGATATACTAGAAAACCCAATGGATACATAAGCAATATTTTCTGTGTAATCAAAACGGACTACTTCAATCCCATTGAAAAAATCATTTGGTGTTTTTTCTACCATTTGGATCCACGAACCACTGGATTGAAATTTTCTAAATGATTTAAGATTTTCACTTCCCACAGGAATATTAAATTCGTAGGTAATTGGGTAGATAAGACCGTAGTCAAGATGAGTTTGCGCATCAATAGAAATATGTGTTTCGCTTCTTTGCCCTCTCTGAATTATTAACTGTGGAGACTGTATTTCATTTGAAAGAAGTATTTGAAAACAGAGAATAAAAGTGATGGATAAATATTTCATTATTGAATTTAAGGTTTTAATGGTTCTATTTTGGTTCAAAAAGTATTATTTCATATAAATTAATTTTTGACTTATACTAATATTTCCTGAACGAATAGTATAAAAATATATTCCAGCTGGGAGGTTGACTCCATCATCATTTGCGGCATTCCATTGAATGGATTTATAACCAGAAGTTTGTTCTCCTTCAAATAGAGTTTTGACGCGGTGTCCTGTTATATCATGAATAGCCAGTGTTATAGGTGTCGGTTCGGATAAATCATAATGAAGGGTGGTGCTTGGATTAAACGGATTTGGAAAGTTTGGGTGAATTGTAATACTGGATGGAATGGATTTTTCTTGTTGAATAGATAAGGTTGGAGTTCCAGCATTGACCCAAGCTGTGTGCCAAATGGAAGCTAAATCAATAATAGCTGAATGTACAACTTCAATGGTCATTGAATCTAATTCTTCCCACAATATGTTATAATAGGTTGAGTTTTGATTTGGGTCTTGGTCAGATGCTAAATCGTCTGCGTCTAAAATATCACTGACATAAGGATAAATATCTCCAATATACCGAAAGGTTGAATCAATGACTGAATTCCAATAGACGCTAGAAGAATCCATTATTGGAATATCAGCCAAATGCGAGTTCATCATTTGAGTTTCGTATCTAGAATGAATCCCATAATTCCCAGAAGACTGTCCATTGTAATTTAATGTGAGGTGTAAGGGCTGATGTGAATCTGCTACATAATGGCCCAATTCTGCAGCAATTTGCCAAACATCGTCCCATTGTCCGCTTGACATGAGAGATGATAAACTATCTGTCCATTCTTCTATAACCCAAGGGACAGTACCGTAATCGATAAGAACACTATAGCCGTATTGTGCCACAGCATCATCCCAATTGTGTGGAAAGGTGCCAGCAAAAAAATCATCATAATAATCAATATCTATATAATGATAATATCCAGGTAAGTTATCTGAATCTGGATCAGTCGCATGCGATGAGATATACGATTGATAGTCCTGAAAAAAATCCATTTCGGGTGGTAAATAGTCCACTGCTTTTTCATTAATATATCGATGAGTTTGCCAACCCCATGCAAAAGCTTTTTCTTGAAGCAATATGCAAAAAATGAATAGAATTATTTTAATGTTATTTTTCATTGAGAAAGTTTAATTATTTATAAGGATAGGATTCAATTGAATCATCGAGGTGAAATTAAAAAATTATCTTCAATATAGTTTTCTCTAACAATCCCATTATTTTTATTAGAAACACACCATTCGTAATGACATATGGTACAATGCCAGTTAGGTGGGGATTTCATATCTCTAAATGAAATTGATCCATAAATATCTAGCCCAGATTTCATTTTTGCATCTGAAAATCCTTCATCGGTCCAATAACGAATAAAAGTGGGATTTTCTTGACTACATTTTGGACTCTTTGCTTTATCCATCAATTGATTCCAAAATCATATCATAGCAATCTAAACCAATTCCATATTTATCTTTTGATATTGCTTCAATTTTAAATCCGAATTTTTCATAAAATTTATATGTTTTTTGACTCGTATCTAACTTGACATTGATAGTCCCAAACTGATTATTGATATGGCTTAGCCTGTGTTTTAGTAATTTTGTCCCATAGCCATTGGCATGATATTTTTTATCCACTAAACCCCAATCAAGCCCAGCAATTGTTTGATCTTTATTTAAGCTATATCCACCACACGCAATGAGAGATTTATTTTTAAATAAAACAAAATAAGTTGATGGTATTTTTGATAAAAATGTTTCGAATAATATTTGCTCGCTAGGGTCTATATATTCAGGCATATTGCTTTTCAAAATAGATAAACAATTATTAAAATAATCTGAGTGATATATTTTTATTTCCATGAAGATAAATGAATTGAATAAATATTAAATATACGAAGTGTCGGGAAACACCTTTAAAGAAAAAAGGATATCTTTTAGCAGATATAATTAATTATTTGGTTATTTCACTTTCAATTGTTTTGAGCTTTTCTAATACCATTTTTATTTGCAATTGATACTTTTTCAAGTCTTCTTTGGTTCCATTCTTTTTGATATCATCCATCGTTTTAGGCGCTGATTTGACCCACTCAGCCAATATACGATAGGCTTCTTCGCCATCAGTCCCAATTTCTATTGAAATTTCGTCAGTATTTTTAATTTTTTCCATCTTTAAGTTTACGAATTATTCACTCAATAAAAAAAACTGTAATTCTGTAAATATATTTATAATAAATAGAAAAAAAATCATGGTATATTATAATTATGAATTTTAATAAAATTGCTCTTGGATTATTTTTAACATTTGTTGGGATATCTATTGTTTTTCTTATCGTATTTGTTTTTGCATGGTTATATGAAATTGTTACCAGAAATGACATTCAGTTACCATGGTATTAAAATAGGATTAGCTGGATTAAAAAGCGAAAGAAATAATTATATATGAAACAAAAAACCCCGCATAATAGCGGGGTTTTTGAATTAGATGCGTTTCAATTAATATGTCTATGTATCACTTTTTTATGAGAAGAATCAACTCATTAATTGAACGGTCACTACCGTTTCCTTGTTCATAATTATCTATTAGCTTTTTTAAGTCTCTTTTCTGCTTTTTTTTCTTTTGCAGTTTTAGCAGGTGCTTTTTTAGTTGCTTTTTTAGAATCTTGACCTTTTCCCATTTTTTACCCCTAGTTGTTTTCTTGAATTTATAAAAAATAACGGGGCAATGTGGGTTTTTCAAAGGGTTCGATTAGGTATAAAAGAAAAAGCCCCACGAATGTGGGGCTAATTTGTACTAATAATTTATATTAACTAACTAGTAATCTTCGTCTGCTCATCGAGCACATCATATACTTTATAAGTGATATTTACAAAACTAGGATTACTTCCAAGAACCTCATCATAAAATTCACTTTGCAAATAATCATCCATTGACTGGCGGTCTTTCCAAGTATATACACCCCCATAAACATTATTAGCCTCATCAGACAACCATACCTTAGATATTAGACCATTTACTTCTTTAAATGCAGGTGCAACATCAATAGTAGCACCAATGTAATCTTGATGACCGATGCCTTCAAGATTAAAGTTAACAACTTGAATAACCATATAAACTCCTATTTGTTTAAATAAAATGTACAAATTTGTTTAGATAAAATGTACAAATAATTACACTTTTGAAAATGACCAGTGGTTTAATCACACTCACCTAAAGCCCATTCTGTGACACCTGCATTTTCAGCATAGCAATCATTTGAATAAGTTTGTCCATCACAGCCACAAACTGGGTCATAAACATCATCACAATTGTAGTCATCGGATATTTTCGATTCATCTATACAATCACACACACCTTCAGTCCAGTCTGTGACACCTGCATTTTCAGCATAACAATCATTGCCATAAGTCACTCCATTAGACCCGCAAACTGGTGCATCGATGGCAGGGCAAGCATCATCTTTATCTTCACACCCCCAAAAAGACAACCCAATAAATAGTAATAATGTGATGCGGTTAATCATATCTAAATCTACACATCATCCCACAAAAAAAACTCACTGAAAAAACTTGATGGGTATACTTTTATAAACCCCTATGCATCCTTGGGATGGGGGTGTGTCCACCAAAAGTGTGTCCACTTTTTGGATATAATAGGCTATGAAATGTCACGAGATACAAAGTATTCCTATCTCTTTCAGATTATTTCCTATAAGCTAAAAATAGAAGAGCCCCGTATAAAACGAGGCTCTTCGTCAGAGATAGTTGGTATTTCTCAGTGTCGGGGTAGAGAGATTCGAACTCCCGATCTCCTGCTCCCAAAGCAGGCGCGTTAACCGGACTACGCTATACCCCGAAAAATCTTTGGGTGAGTGATGGGACTTGAACCCACAGCCTCCTGAACCACAATCAGGTGCTCTAACCAGTTGAGCTACACCCACCATACACCTTATTATCAAATTGAATTGATTTTAAGCTGCGAAAATTATAATCATTATTATGTGATACGAAGAGAAATAACACCTTATTATTAAATTTATTTTTTTGGCGTGATTTAGAATTCAATTTATGAATTCTAACAATTTGAATAAGAATCTATCAGATTGATAATTTATTTAATCTCAATCAATAGTAATTTCACCTATGCGACTTCTGTCCAGATATTTTATCAAGGAAATGTTACTTCCATTTATTTATTCTCTATTAATGATAACGTTTCTTTTATTTATAAATTTTCTCCTGAGAGCGATTGATCGATTTTTAGGAAAAGGCTTAGATGTGCTTACCATCCTAGAGTATTTGTTTTTAAATCTAGCATGGATTCTTGCACTGGCTGTCCCCATGGCCATTTTGCTTGCAACACTGATGACATTTGGCCGATTATCTGAAGATAATGAGATTAATGCATTGCGAGCTTCCGGTGTTGGCTTTTTATCAATTATTCGCGCACCATTGATGTTTGGAATCACTGTGGCACTGATGCTAATCTATTTTAATAATTATATTCTCCCAGATATGAATTTTCGCGCAAGGCTACTTTCTGGCGATATCTACCGAAAACGCCCAGGGATGAATATTGAACCTGGAATTTTTTTAGATAACCTACCAGATTATAGTATGATTGTTGGTGGAAAATCAGGTGAAATTATGACTGATGTTCGGATATTTTCTAAAGGGAATAAGGAATCTCAAACTAGTATTCATGCAAAAACAGGAACCCTTTCAACTTTAGCTGATGCGTTTTTATTGACTTTGTATGATGGTGAAATTCATGAATTAGAATCTAAAAATTTTTCAAATTACCGTCGTATCATTTTTGAAACCCATAATATAGTGATCCCGGCAGATGATATCTTGTTAAATCGCCGTGATTCATCAAACAGAACCGACCGAGAAATGACGGTTCCAATGATTCTGGATAAAGTTCGGAGCTATGAAAAACGAATCAAAGTAGTCAATAAAAGATTAGCCGGATCGTTTTATAGAACATTGGGAGATAGTATGTGGGTGAAATCAGTAGGTGAAGGGAAGCTTGCAATAAAAATAGCAAGTGATTCTATTAAAACTGATACCACATTAACCAAAGGGCAGCTGAATAAAAAAAATCGCCAACTCCGAAGTTTAGAACGTCAAGTCAAAAATGAGTTTGGCTTAATTACTAGCTATGAAAAAGGCCGAAATAAATATAAAGTAGAAATTCATAAAAAGTTTTCAATTCCTTTTGCCTGTATATTATTTGTTTTACTAGGAGCGCCTTTAGGTGTTATGGCAAAACGTGGAGGTTTTGCAATTAGTACGAGTTTGAGTTTTGGGTTCTTCTTGCTCTATTATGTCTTTTTGATTGGTGGTGAAGAAATGGCAGATAGAAATCAAGTTTCTGCAGTTGTGGGAATGTGGACACCAAATGCTATTCTTATGATAATTTCTCTTTATTTGACATTGCATACAGTGCGAGAAAGGGCCCCAGGTTCGTTAGTGTCATTTGTAAAAAAAAGGAAAAAGGTGATTACTGAAAATACTCTTTGAGAGTATTTGATTTATCGGGTTTGATGAACCTTACATTTTCGGATAGGTTCTGTTCCTATTTTAAATATTTCATTTTCAATTGGACATGCTGGAACAGGCGCATCTTTAGTCACAGAACAAATTTCTACATACTCAATACCTGCTGGTATATCAAATTTACTGACGGGGAAATCTAATGTATCATGGGCATCTCTCATAAATCTTGCCCACGTAGGAAGAGCTGCTTTTGAGCCATCTTGTCCTGGACCTAATGGAACTCGGAAGTCATCCACTCCAAACCAACACCCTGCAGTAATTTGTGGTGTAAACCCTACAAACCATGCATCACTCCATCCTTGTGTGGTTCCTGTTTTTCCTGCTGCAGGTCGATTGAATTTATATTTCCAACGAGCACTTCCACCGGTACCTCTGTCCATGACAGTTTGCATTAAACTTGTCATCAAATAGGCTGTTTCTTCACTCAAGACTTCTTTTTGCTGGGGAAAATATTCCTTTATCACATTTCCATATCGATCTTCTATTCTCGTGATGGCAAACGGTTGTGAATAAACGCCTTTATTTGCATAGGCAGCATACGCTGATACCATTTCAATGGGATAAACTTCTGAAGTTCCCAATGCCAAGGCATCTACAGCGCGAATGTCAGTACTTATTCCCATTCTTTGTGCAGTCCGTTTTACTTGCTCAGAAGGGGCAAAGTCCTCTTGGACCATTCGGACCGAAATTAAATTCATTGATTTACGTAATCCTTCTCTCAGGGTGGTGAGTCCACCAGTACTACCATCATAATTTTGTGGTTTCCATTTCACCCAAGTTCCATCCATATTTTGTACATTTAAAACCACAGGTTGGTTCAATAATTGCTCTGTAACAGGATAACCATTATTTAATGCAGTTGTGTAAACAAAGGGTTTAAACACAGATCCGGGCTGTCGTTTTGCTTGAACAGCTCGGTTAAATTGGTCATGATAATCAGGCCGTCCACCAATCATGGCAAGGATTCCGCCCGTTTTTGGATCTATGGCAACAAAAGCACATTGTACTAGCAATTTATCACGCAAATCTTTGTACAATTTTCCTTCACCTTTCATCATCATTTTCACAGTGTCTTCAGGATAAATTGTTAAATAAGCTAAATTTTCAAATTCTTCTCGATCATTGAAGATTCGTCGATTTAACCTGTCTTGATCTGCTCGAATGGACTGCATGATAGCATCTTCAGCAATTGTTTGTAGTCGAGAATCAAGCGTGGTATATATTTTGAGTCCATCCCGATAAATATTGATATCCAAAATTTCGTCTTCTTTTTCTAGAATACGTCTTACATGTTCAGTGAAATAGGGTGCAGACCCTCGTTTGGTAAATTCCTGAATAGACTCTAATGATTTTGCGCGATATTCTTCAAATTCACTTACATGTATAAAATCTTGATCTCGCAATAATCTGAGAACTGTATTTCGACGGCGGATGGCTCGTTCTGGATGATGAATAGGCGAATATCTAGCTGGAGAAGGGAGCAGCCCAACCAAAAGCGCAGATTCATCTATGGTGAGTTCCTTTGATTCTTTTCCAAAAAAACGTTTTGTAGCTGCTTCCACACCGTACGTACCATGTCCGAAGTGAACAGTATTTAAGTACATTTCAAGAATTTCACCTTTGGTATAAGTCCGCTCAATTTGGATGGCAGTGATGACTTCTTTTATTTTCCGAATAATACTATCTTCAAATCCCACAGATTTATAAAGATTTCGAGCTAACTGTTGCGTGATTGTAGAGAAACCTTGTCGATAACTCATAGATAAAGTATTAATCACGATTGCCCGTGCCACACTTCGAAGGGATAATCCCCAATGATCATAAAATTGGCGATCTTCGGAAGCAATTACCGCATTTTGCATATGGGTAGGAATTTTGTCCAATTCTACAAAAACACGTTTTTGAACAAATAATTCATTCAAAACTATTCCATCGGCAGAATATATCCGTGTAACTAAATCTGGATCATAATTTTCTAATTGTTCTAATGAAGGCAGATCTCTTGCTAAAAAATAAGAAATTCCTAAAATAAAGAGAATACCAAGTAAAATGATACCGAGACTATTCCGAATAATTCGGCCTACATGAATGGGCGAGGAAAGATTAAACATGAGAAAATTTACACCTTGCTCAGGGGTAGCTGAACAAGGTTTTTAAAAAATAAAGAGAAAAGGAAGAATGGTTTAATAGGATTAATTCTTCTTCCTGGGGTGAATCATATTCTCAGGTTGAACCAAGCGATCAAAATCTTCACCTGACATATACCCTAATTCGATAATCGTTTTTCGAAGTGTTGATTTATTCTTAAATGCTGTTTTTGCAACTTCTGCAGCTTTATCGTATCCAATATGTGGGTTAAGCGCTGTGACTAACATTAATGAATTATAAAGATTATGATCAATTCTTTCCTGGTTAGGCTCAATACCCACAATCGCATGTTCAGTAAAGGATTTACAGCCATCAGCCAATAAACGAATGGATTGTAAAATATTGTATGCTAAAACAGGGCGATATACATTTAATTCAAAATTTCCAGAAGCGCCAGCAATTGTAATCGTTGTATCATTTCCCATAACTTGGGTACACAACATTGTAAGAGCTTCACATTGGGTTGGATTTACTTTACCAGGCATAATTGATGAACCCGGCTCATTTGCAGGAATGGATATTTCACCAATTCCTGATCTGGGACCGCTTGCCAACCAACGAATATCATTGGCAATTTTAAATAAAGATGTGGCGATTACTTTTAATGCACCCGACAATTCAACAATACTATCTTGTCCGCCTAAAGCTTCAAATTTATTATCTGCTGTTCTAAATGGAAGGCCTGTTAATTCAGCGATTTCGTTGGCAGCTGCTTCACCAAATCCTTCTACAGAGTTGATGCCAGTTCCAACAGCGGTTCCACCCATGGCCAACTCATAACAATTGTCTAATGCCTTATCTATACGGTTTAAACCGTGGTCTACCGCAGAAACATATCCGGAAAATTCTTGTCCCAAACTAAGAGGCGTCGCATCCTGTAAATGGGTTCGCCCTAATTTGATAACAGAAGAAAATGCTTTCGCTTTTTCATCCAATGCATCACGCAATCTTTTCATGGCAGGAATCAACTGTTGATGAATACTTTCTACAGCAGCAATATTGATTGCTGAAGGAAATGTATCATTGGTGGATTGGCTCATGTTAACGTGGTCATTTGGATGAATTGGATTTTTACTTCCCATTTCGCCCCCAAGCATTTCAATGGCACGATTCGCAATGACTTCATTGAAATTCATATTAGATTGCGTACCAGATCCTGTTTGCCAAACGACCAATGGAAAATGGTTATCTAATTTTCCTTCAATGACTTCATTTACGGCTGAATGAATGATTGATTTAGTTGAATCATCTAAATTGCCAAATTCATGATTGATTGTGGCGGCCGCTTTTTTTAAGATTCCGTAGGCACGAATAAATTCACGAGGGAAGCGTTCTCCACCGATTTTAAAATTTTCATAGGATCGCTGCGTTTGCGCGCCATAGTATTTATCAGATGGAACTTCGATTGGGCCTATACTATCTCGTTCTGTGCGCGTACTCATATTAGTTTACAATCCAGGTATCACCAGCATTTAAAAGATCTTGAACTTTAGCTAACCCTTTTGATTTTTTAGCTGCATCTATTTGGTCTACTAATTCCTGATTATATGTTGGTTTGTCAATACAATAAATAACGCCAATTGGTTCAGGCAACACAGGGCTCGAAGTCCAGTTTGCTATAATGTGTGCTAAATCCAAATTAGTTTCATCATGAATTAAAATATCATTTACACTATGTGTTTCCATATCCACAACTATGGCTTTAGATCCATCTAGTCTTATCCCTTTGGTATCTTTAGCAAATAACATAGGTTCACCATGTTTTAGTTCAATTACATTATCTAACTTTTCAGTGCCAGTATATTCTTCATATGCACCGTCATTGAAGATATTACAATTTTGATAAATCTCAATTAAAGATCCACCGTCATGTTGGTAGGAACGTTCGAGCATTTCAGCGAGATGTTTTTGCCAACGATCAATTGTTCGGGCTACAAATGTTGCTTGTGCGCCCAATGCCAATGATGGAGGGTTTAAAGGATAATCGATAGATCCAAATGGTGATGCTTTAGTTTTTTTCCCTTGTTCGGATGTAGGAGAATATTGCCCTTTTGTTAATCCATAAATTCGATTATTGAACATTAGAATATTGAGATCCATATTTCGTCGTAATGCATGCATAAAATGGTTCCCACCGATGGAAAGTCCATCTCCGTCTCCTGTTACTACCCAAACAGAAAGATCGGGGTTTGCAATTTTAACACCTGTGGCAATCGCAGGTGCACGACCATGAATTGAATGAAACCCGTAAGTATTCATGTAATATGGGAAACGACTTGAACATCCAATCCCTGAAACGAAAACAAAATCTTCACGTTTGCGACCAAACGTTGGCATTTTCTTTTGAGTTTGTGCTAGGATAGCATAATCACCACATCCAGGGCACCATCGTACCGCTTGATCTGATACAAAGTCTTTTTTAGTTAATGGAGGTGTTTGTACTTCAGTCATAATTTTAACCCAGTGTGTTTTTAACAGTTTCTATAATGCTTAATGCACTAATCGGACGACCACGGACAAGATTTAAACCTTGTGCATCAACAAGGTATTCTGCTCGAATTATTCGAAGAAATTGTCCTAGATTGATTTCTGGAACCAAAACATTTTTGAATCCAATAATAATTTCACCTAAATCTTTTGGTAGAGGACTAATCCATCTAATATGAGCATGAGATACTTTTAGTCCTTCTTCTTGTAAGGTTTCTACAGCAGATCGGCAAGAACCATAGGTTCCACCCCAACTAAGGACAAGCATATCACCATGATCTTCACCATAAACTTTTGTAGGTGCAATATCCTGTTGAATACGATTTACTTTTTCTTGTCTTATTTCAACCATCTTATGATGATTCTCAGGATCATAGGAAACATGTCCCGTATTTTCAGCTTTTTCTATACCACCTAAACGATGTTCTAATTCAGGTGTTCCAGGAATCGCCCATGGGCGTGAAAGCGTTTTTTCATCTCGTAGATAGGGTAAGTAATCTGTCTCACTATTTTTTTCATGAGCAAACTTTACATCAATATCTTCTAAATCATCCACATTTGGAATTTTCCAAGGCTCAGAACCATTCGCCAAATAGCCATCAGTAAGTAACATGACTGGTGTCATATATTTTAAAGCAATTCGACATGCTTCATATGCGGCAAAGAAACAATCTCCTGGTGTTTCTGCTGCAATAACTGGCATAGGCGCTTCACCATTTCGGCCATAAAGTGCTTGGTTTAAATCTGATTGTTCAGTTTTAGTAGGTAATCCTGTACTAGGACCTCCACGTTGAACATTAATGATTACCATTGGTAATTCTGTTATTATTCCCAATCCTAATGCTTCACCTTTTAAGGCAACACCAGGTCCAGATGTTGCAGTAATTGCAAGTTTACCGGCAAAAGCGGCACCTACCACAGATGACATACCAGCAATCTCATCTTCAGCTTGGAAAGTTTGAACTCCAAAATGTTTCCAAGTTGCTAAGGTATGAAGAATATCACTTGCTGGCGTAATGGGATAACCTCCATAAAACAATTCTAACCCTGATTTTTCAGATGCGGCCAATAAACCCAGAGATGTTGCAAGGTTTCCATTCATATTCCGATAGTTACCTTTAGGGAGGTTGGCTTTTTCTACTTTAAATCTTGTCATGAATAATTCAGTTGTATCTCCAAAATTGTACCCAGCATTCAATGCTTTAGTATTGGCGTCAATTATGGAATCTTTTCCTTTGAATTTTTTCTTTAACCAATCTTCTGTGGAATTTAAAGGGCGGTCATACATATAGAATAAAACACCTAAGGCGAAAAGATTTTTAGTTCTTCCAACCAATTTGGGTGGCATATCTAAACCTTCACAAGCTGCCGTTACCATTTTATTCATTTCAATTGGAATGATAGTGAAATAATCATCTAATGATCCATCTTCAAGTGGATTAGATTCATATCCAGCAAATTTCAAATTCTTTTTAGTGAAAGCATCAGTATTAATAATCATCGTGCCACCAGGAATTAATTCATTTCGATGGACTTTTAGTGCCGCAGGATTCATGGCAACCAGTACATCGGGTTTATCACCGGGAGTGTGAATGTCTTTTGATGAAAATTTAATTTGGAATGCACTGACTCCAGCTAATGATCCGGCGGGTGCACGAATCTCGGCAGGAAAGTCGGGCAACGTACTTAAGTCGTTACCTAAGATGGCCGTAGTTTCTGTAAAGCGTCCACCTGTTAATTGCATCCCATCACCGGAGTCTCCGGCAAATCGAATGACAGCTTCGTCAATTGTCTTGAATGTTTTACCCATGTAAGTTCGTATTTATTGGAAAGTTATTAATCTTGGTGAAGAATAAAAAATTCCAGGTTAGTAAAAATGATTATAATGTTTTTCAATATTTCGTAAAATCAGTACTTGAATTTACCAAGTTGATACAAAGGTGAAAAAGAAATTAATTCTCTTTCTTTATCAACAATATTTTAAGATTACACTCATAATTAAACGAAAATACTTATCAAATCTTATGGAAAATAAACACAAATATTCTTTTGGAATACGAATGCGATACCGCATTGATAATTTTATGGCAAAGGGTAGCTCCTCCATTTTTCTAGCCTTACTTGCACTGTTTATGTGTGGTTTTCTCGTCATGGTTATGGTTCGAATGATAGCAAATCTTTTTCTTCCAGATGAAACTTTAAGTAGTTGGATGGAGATTCCATGGCGTGTTTATGTTTCAGTAATGGAGGGTTCAGCGGCAGAAACTGATGGTGATAGTAATTGGCTCGCAAAGGTAACATCCATTGTTGGAGTCCTTGTTGGACTCATCCTTTTTTCAAGTATGGTTGCATTTATCACAAGTGTTTTTGAAGCAAAATTGGCCGAGTTACGGCGTGGAAGAAGTTTGGTTCTAGAAGAAAATCACACACTCATTCTAGGGTTCGGTGATCGTATTATTGAAATTATTCGTGAGCTTATTGAAGCAAATGAATCAGAGCCAGATGCTGCCATTGTAATTTTAGCCGATGATGATAAAGAAGAAATGGATAATATTATCCGCGATAATATTGATGATTTTATTTCAACACGTGTCATCACACGTTCCGGTGTGGTAACCAATATAAATAATTTGAAAAAGGTGAAGGCCGAAAATGCTAAATCCATTATCATCATGAATAGTGCAGCCAGTTGGAGACCTAAAGAAGACAGGAAGTTGGCAGATGCATTGGTATTAAAATCCATCATGTCTATTATTGCTGTTTGTGATGGTGAAAAACATCCGCCTATTGTGTGTGAAATTCATTCTGATAGAGATAGAGAGCTTGCCGAAAACATTTCCAATGGTACGGTAAAAGCTCTCAATGAAGTGAGTGTCCTATCTCGCATGATTGCTCAATTGGCCTTAAGTAGAAATGGCCTTTCAGTTGTGTATAGCGATATGGTTGGGTTTGATGGCAATGAATTTTATTTTTATCAACCGGAAGATGGCTGGGGTGGCCATTTGACTTTTGGCGAAAGTTCTAACCGATTTAAGAGTAGTACGCCCATGGGAATCCATAAGGCTGATGGAAAAATTTTATTAAATCCATCGCCTGAGATGCCTGTAACAGATGAAGATGAACTCATTGTATTTGCAGAAGATGATTCAACAATTTTCTACTTTAATCAACCTGTTTTTGAAGCTGAAATAAACGAGATACCCCAATCTAACATGAGTCTTAGAACTCAACGAGTTGCTCTTTTAAACTGGACGCCAAAAACTGACATTATCATGGAAAAACTGTGCAGTTATCTTCCACCAGGTTCGGAATTGTGTACCTATGTTACAGAAGTTAATAATGAGATGGATACAGTAAAGGAAACTCTTTTAAAGCAGTACCCTAATTTGACCATTTCAATTCTTCAAATGGATTTTAATGACCTAACTAAATTAAATGAAATTGATCCTAATAATTTTGATAGTTTATTGATATTATCTCCTGGGGGAGCCACTATCGAAGAGATGGATGCTTACGTAATTTCATTATTGATTCGTCTTCGACAAATTTTGAAAAATTCAGGATCAAATAAATGGCCAAAGCTCATTACAGAAGTAATGGATAGTGAAAATATTGATATTATTTTAAATAGTGGTGTAGAAGATTTTATGGTTTCAAACCAATTTGTATCTCAAATAATGGCTCAAGTCTCAGAAGAACCTTTAGCTTTGGATGTATATGATGACCTTTTTCAATCGGAAGGAAGTGAATTGTATATTAAACCTGTTTCCTATTACTTTTCATTTAATGGAAAAGAATCAATTACAGTAGCGTATGGAGAGTGTGTCCAAGCTGCCAAACTTCGGAATGAAGTTATTTTGGGTATTCAACTTCATTCGGAACAAAAGGATAAGGATAAAATGTTTGGAATATCTTTAATTCCCAATAAAAGCGATGTATTTACAATCACCCCAAATGATGGATTAATAGCTTTAGCGCAAGATGAATCGTAATTGTAAGTTATTTCTTTGAATGGAATTACTGGTATATTCTGTGCTATTTAAACAGACATAAAAAAAAATGAAAAAAGAAAAAGAAAATATAAGACTCACTTTGTTGAGTCACGGTTCCGGTTGAGCTTGTAAGATTGGTCCGGGGGACCTAGCCCAAGTTTTGGGTAATCTTAAAATGAAATCTCATGATTCTGTCATTGTAGGCTTTGATGGCGCAGATGATGCCGCCGTGGTGCGTCTAAATGATGGTACAATATTGGTTCAATCTGTAGACTTTTTCACACCAGTTGTAGATGATCCTTATCAATTTGGACAAATTGCTGCAGCAAATGCTTTGTCTGATATTTATGCAATGGGTGGAAAACCACTTTTTGCTTTAAATATTGTTGGTTTTCCTATTGACGATTTGCCAAAATCCGTTTTAACTGAAATATTACAAGGTGGTGCGGATAAAGCTGCTGAAGCAGGAATCCCTATTGTTGGAGGACATTCTGTGGATGATAAAGAACCCAAATATGGGATGGTTGTCACGGGAGAAGTAGAAGAATCAAAAATGTGGAGAAATTCTGGCGCTCAAGTTGGAGATGTCCTAATCTTAACTAAGCCATTAGGAACAGGTATTATTGCCACGGCCATTAAAAAGGGTGAAGCAAGTGAAGGTAGTATATCCGCAGCAATTGAGTCTATGGGATCGTTAAATAAAGATGCGGCTGATGCGTTAAACGATTTAGATGTACATGCTGTTACAGATGTGACTGGATTTGGATTGTTAGGGCATTTAAAAGAGTTGTGTGAAGCGAGCAATATTTCATCCAATATTTATTTTGATCAAATCGAATTTTTACCTGGGGTTCGTGAGCTAGCAGAATCGGGAATTATGCCGGGCGGAACTAAACGTAATTTAGATTTTGTGAAAGATTTTGTATTATTTAAATCAACATTAACACAGGTAGATCAATTTATGATTGCAGATGCTCAAACATCTGGCGGTCTATTAATATCGATATCTAAAAGCGATGCTAAAACATTTTTAAATATATTTAAAAATTCCGCAGCAGTCATTGGTGAAATTAGCCATCGTAATAATAAATTAATTTCTATTAATTGATTCTCCATTTAAATCCGACATAAATAGTCTTAATTAAATGTTTGATTGAAATTTCTTTTATTTGTAAAATAAAGGACTAATTAGGTCGTATATATGTTGAAAATCACGAGAAAAGTAGAATATGCACTCATAGCTTTAAGTCAAATGCAACTGAATGGAGATGAATCGTTGACATCTGTTAAGGAGATATCTCAACAAAATGATATACCTTATGAACTTCTAGCTAAAACGATGCAACTTCTTGCAAAGGCCGAAATTGTAGAAGCTGTTAAAGGTCCACAGGGTGGGTATCGTCTTAAAAAAGATCCTACTGATATTAAAATGACAACTTTTTTTGAAATCATTGAAGGTCCCATGGGATTTATGGATTGTTCATTTGATTCTAATTGTCACCAAATTAGATCCTGTTCTATCCGGACCCCTATTCAAAGAATTAATGATTCTATTCGAAACATGTTTAATAATATTTCACTTAACGATATCACGAGGACAACATGAGTCATTCTTTAAAACCTAAAGTTATTGATGTACTTAAACAATGCTTTGATCCAGAAATTCCGGTAGATCTTTGGAGCCTTGGCTTAATTTATTCTATAGAATTTGATGTAGTTGAAAAAGAGAAATCGGATGTAAATATCATTATGTCACTTACAACGCCAGGATGTAGTATGGGGCAACACATGGCAAATGATATTAAAGATAAGGTTTCAAGTATGGATGAAGTCAATGAAGTGAATGTGACTGTAACCTTTGACCCTCCGTGGAACCCTAAAATGATGAGCGATGAAGCTCGTAGTAAACTGGGATTTGACCCAACCCCTGTCCCAAAAACCGAACCGAAAATTGAAACGGAGTGGGAATAATGAGCGAAACGATACAAAATAAAAAAACGATTGAAGAACAACAGGAAAAATTTCAAAATGCTACTATCACAGTAACAGAGAGTGCAGTAAAAAGATTGAAATCGGTCATGACGTCTGATGGAAAAGAAAATCACATTTTGAGAATGTCCGTTGAAGGTGGGGGCTGCTCAGGTATGACATATAAAATGGATTTTGAAAATAAGAAAGGCGAATTTGATAAAGAATTCGAATCCAATGGTCTTACCATTGTTTGTGATTTGAAAAGTTGGCTCTATTTAAAAGATATTGAAGTGGATTATTCTGACGACTTATTGAATGGAGGGTTCAAAATACAGAATCCAAATGCAGAGAGAACTTGCGGTTGTGGTACAAGCTTTTCTGCATAATTACATTTTAAATAATTACAAAATATGAGCAACGAACAAAAAATTATAGATGATAATCTGAAAAAGGACTACGAATATGGTTTTGTCACAGATATTGAATCAGAGACTCTACCGCCTGGTCTTAATGAAAATGTAATTCGGATTATTTCCGCAAAAAAAGAAGAGCCGGAATGGCTATTAAATTGGCGATTAAAAGCTTATCGTCATTGGCTTAAAATGGAAGAACCAAAATGGTCAAAAGTAGTTTATCCCGAAATTGATTTTCAGGCAATTAGTTATTTTTCTGCACCTAAGAAAAAAGAGCTGGCGAGTTTAGATGAAGTAGATCCTGATTTGCTTGCCACCTATACAAAACTGGGAATTCCTTTAGAAGAACAAAAGATGCTTTCTGGTGTTGCCGTAGATGCTGTGTTTGATAGTGTATCCATAGCGACGACATTTAAAGAAGAGTTGAAAAAAGCAGGTGTTATTTTCGGTAGTTTTTCAGATGCCGTTAAAAATTATCCTGAATTAATTCAAAAATATTTAGGGTCTGTTGTCCCTTATACTGACAACTATTATGCCGCATTGAATTCAGCGGTTTTTACAGATGGCTCATTTGTGTATATCCCGAAAGGTGTTCGATGCCCAATGGAACTTTCAACGTATTTTAGAATCAATGAAGCTAATACGGGGCAATTTGAGCGTACTTTAATTATTGCAGATGAAGGGAGTTACGTTAGTTATTTAGAAGGGTGCACCGCACCTCAACGTGACGAAAATCAACTTCATGCTGCCGTAGTGGAATTGGTGGCTCATAAGGATGCTACCATCAAATATTCTACAGTTCAAAATTGGTATCCCGGACACCCTAAAACTGGTACTGGTGGAATTTATAATTTTGTTACAAAACGTGGAATCTGCTTAGAAGAAAATTCACGTATTTCTTGGACACAAGTTGAAACAGGATCAGCTGTTACTTGGAAATACCCATCTTGTATTTTAAAAGGTGATAATTCGGTGGGAGAGTTTTATTCCGTGGCCGTAACAAATAATTTTCAACAAGCGGATACCGGTACAAAAATGATTCATTTAGGAAAAAATACAAAAAGTACAATTATATCTAAAGGTATCTCAGCAGGAAAAGGTCAACAAACTTACCGAGGTGAAGTGAAAATCATGAAAGGAGCTGAGAATGCTCGGAATTTTTCTCAATGCGATTCAATTTTAATTGGTAATCAGTGTGGTGCCCATACATTTCCGTATATTGATGTTCGAAATCCATCGGCGAAAATGGAGCATGAAGCCACGACTTCTAATATCGGCGAAGATCAACTCTTTTACTGTAATCAACGTGGCATATCATCTGATGATGCTGTTTCAATGATTGTTAATGGATTTTGTAAAGATGTATTTAAAGAATTACCAATGGAATTTGCTGTAGAAGCAACCAAATTAATGGAAGTCAGTTTAGAAGGAAGTGTGGGATAAAATAATGTTAGAAATAAAAAATTTATATGGCGGTGTCGAAGGTAAGACCATTTTAAATGGAATTAATTTGTCTATTAAACCAGGTGAAATGCATGCTATCATGGGGCGAAATGGTTCAGGTAAAAGCACTTTGTCAAATATCATTACAGGTCGAGATGGATACATGGTTACAAAAGGTGATGTGCTTTTTAATGGAGAATCAATTTTAGATTGGTCCCCGGAAGCTCGGGCCTTGGCTGGAATCTTTATGTCATTTCAATATCCAGTTGTAATCCCAGGGGTAAACAATACCTACTTTTTAAAAGCAGCTTTAAACGCAAAACGGAAAAACGCGGGTAAAAAAGAACTGGACGCAGTAGGATTTCTAAAGCTTATCAAAGAGAAATTGAAAGAAGTTGATATGGATCCTAAATATCTTCAAAGAGCTGTGAATGATGGATTTTCGGGTGGGGAAAAGAAACGAAATGAAATTTTACAAATGCTAACATTGGAACCGAAACTAGCAATTTTGGATGAAACTGATTCTGGTCTGGACATTGATGCTTTAAAAATTGTAGCAGATGGAGTAAATAGATATAGAAACTCTAATCGGTCTTTTCTGGTGATTACTCATTACCAACGTCTTTTAAATTATATTGAACCTGATTTTGTTCATGTATTAATCGATGGGAAATTTGTGAAATCAGGCGGGAAAGAGTTAGCATTAGAATTGGAAGAAAAAGGGTACAATTGGCTGGAATAATGAGTTTCACATCTTTTCAAACTGAATTTGATAAAATGATGAGCCGGGATTATTTTTCCGATAAAGTTCATCCTATGAGAGAAGAAGCATTTTCTAAATTTATAGAGATGGGACTCCCAACTAAAAAATGGGAAGATTGGCGATTTACCAATTTATCGTCCATATCTGAACGGGAATTCAGAATCTCCGAAATTCAAGATGCACCTAATAGTGATATTGATATCTCTCAATACGATATAAATGATTTAGATACGATAGTTATTTATAATGGTCATTACCAAGAATCACTTTCATCAATGCCATCAGGTGTTCAATTGGTATCGGGATTGGAATACTTGAGCAAAACAAATTGGGAATTCAAATCACCCGAAACATCTCCATTTGATCTTTTAAATACCGCATTTATGGACAGTGGAATGTCTTTCATGGTTGATCAAAATGTAGTTGTAGAAAAACCCATTCGTATGCTTTTTATTTCTGCTGGTTTAGAGAGTCTTATGGTTACACCTAGAATTCATGTTGATTTAGGTGAGTCCAGTTCACTTACTTTTATTGAACATCATGTTGGAGATTCAACATCATTTTTTCAAAATGAATCCGTATTTATATCTTTAGGGCAAAATGCCCAATTAGATCATATTAGAATTCAGTCTAATTCTATTTCTACTTCAAATATTGCAAATATAAATGTGTGCCAAAATTCAGATAGTCAATATTATTTTTTCCAATATGCTGACGGGAGTCAATTAAATAGGCTCAATATTAAAACTAAACTCATAGGAGAAGGCGCAAATTGCGCAATTAATGGATTGGCATTATCCAATGGAACTCAACATTTAGATCATCACATTATTACAGATCATTTAGTTCCTAATTGTACCAGTTCACAAAATTTTAAATCGATTTTGCAAGATCAATCTTCCGGTGTTTTTAATGGGCGAACAATTGTATGGCAAAATGCACAAAAAACAGATTCAAATCAATCCAACAAGAATTTACTCCTTTCTAAAAATGCGCTCATGAATTCAAATCCACAATTGGAAATTTATGCGGATGATGTAAAATGTGCTCATGGATCTTCCACTGGTGCCTTGGGTGAAGATGCTCTTTTTTATCTTCGTTCCCGTGGTTTAAATGTGCTGTCAGCGAAAGCATTATTAGTTCGTGGTTTTGCTACTGAATTACTGGATAAGGTAAAGCATGGTGGAATTCGAGACTTTATCACAGATCGATTTGATTTATGGCTAATGGAGAACACGAAAGAATGACGGTTCGAGAAACATTAAATGAAATGAATGAATTATTTTCAATTTTCGATAATCCAAAAGACAAGTTTATCCAACTCATGGATATGGCAAAAGAATCGAAAGGATTAACTGAATCTGAAAAGACGGATGAGAATAAAATTTATGGTTGTACATCTCAAGCTTGGGTTGTTGCAGATCGTAGTGATCAGGAAACTTTTACTTTTAGGACTGAATCTGACGCAATGATTGTAAAAGGATTGCTTGTATTATTAGAAAACATATTCAATCAGCAACCTGTTAATGAAATTTTATCCGTAAATAGTGTCGATATATTAAACTCCATTGGATTGGATGGCGCAGTAACCAGCCAACGAACCAATGGTTTTTCCAGTGCAGTTGAAAAAATTCAAGGACTCGTGAAATGAACCAAGTTCCAAATGAATCGATTAGATTATTAAGGGATGTAGATGCCAATATGGTTCCTTCGGGCGATGAAGTCAAATTGCTTGCAGGGAATTTGGTGCGTGTTACTCAAGCTTTGGGCGGAAATTATACGATATTAATCAATGGGAATATGGTTCAGATTTCCGCAGAAAATGCAGATGCTCTCGGATTTGAAATTGAAAAAGAGTCAGATGAAAGCACACCAAAAGGAAATCTTGAGCAACAGGTTTGGGATCAGCTTAAAACATGTTACGATCCGGAAATCCCCATCAATATTGTGGAGTTGGGACTTATTTATGGTTTAGATATTTCTGAATTAGATGAAGGTAAATTAGTTAATATAAAAATGACTCTTACTGCACCAGGTTGCGGTATGGGTCCCATGATTGGTGAAGAAGCAAATCGAAAAGTGAAAGCTTTGTCAGATGTTGAAGATGTTTTAGTCGAGTTAGTTTGGGAGCCGCAATGGAATCGGGATATGATGAGTGAAGCTGCTCAATTAGAACTGGGAATGTTTTGATTTTCCTGCCACAAAGAACATCAAGAAGCGCAAAATCCTTAAATAAAATTCTTAGCGATTTTTCGCGACCTTAGCGGCTAATTATAATGAATTTTTCAGCAAAAGAAGTCAAAAAAGATTTCCCCATTTTTAAAGACTCTAATTTAGTCTATTTGGATAATGCGGCAACAACACAAAAACCCCAAGCTGTTTTAGATGCGGTTGAATCCCTTTATAAAGAAGCTAATGCCAATGTGCATCGAGCTCTTTATTCACTCGGAAGCGATGCCACGGAACGATTTGAAAATTCACGTAAAAAGGTTGCCAACTTTATTGGTGCACCTTCAAAGGAAATTATATTTACCAGTGGTACAACAGAATCAATTAATCTTTTGGCTCGCACGCTTGGAGACACATTAAATTCCGGTGATGAGATTCTAATTTCTGAAATGGAACATCATTCTAATATTGTTCCTTGGCAAATGGCTGCAAAGCGAACCGGTGCTTCTTTAAAATATATACCAATTACAGAATCAGGTGAATTGGAATTGGAAAATGCTGATTTTAATATCAAGACAAAAATTGTTTCTCTTACTCATATGTCAAATGTTTTAGGGACAATTAATCCTATTGAAGAATTATCTAAAAGAGCACACGAAGTTGGAGCAATCATGATTGTGGATGGAGCCCAAGGCGTTCCTCATATGGCTGTAAATGTAAAAGATTTAGGATGTGATTTTTATGCCTTTTCAGGACATAAAATGCTAGCACCCACAGGCATTGGTGTTCTCTGGGGAAAAACCGAACACTTGGAAGAAATGGATCCTTTTATGGGTGGCGGTGAAATGATTGATATAGTTAGTATGGAGTCTTCCACATGGAATGAAATTCCCTATAAATTTGAAGCTGGGACACCAAATTTTGCACAAGCGGTTGGTTTGGGGGCTGCGATTGACTATTTAGAGAAAATTGGAATGGATGAAATTCAAAATCATGAAAAAGTTATTACACAATATGCTTATAACGCTTTAAATCAAATTGGTGGTTTAAAAATCTATGGTTCTGCTAAAGAGCGGGGTGGTGTTATCAGTTTTAATGTGGATGGGATTCATCCTTACGATCTTGCTCAATTTTTAAACGAAGATAATATTGCGATACGTGTAGGGCATCATTGCGCACAACCACTTCTTAAAACCCTCGGAGAGACAGCTACGGCGAGAATGAGTTTTTATATCTATAATGATGAATTGGATGTGGATAAGTTCTGTGCATCATTGGAAACAATTAAAGGATATTTTTAATGAATTTGTTTTTCCAGAGATTGCGAAGTAATTATTTTGGAGTCCTATTTTACTGGAGGTCGGCTCTGGGACCGGCATGACAACATAATTTTATGAAAACAATTTTATTAGATGATTTTTTAGATGATGGAATTATCCGCGAGAAATCATTTCGACAAATGGTAGAAGATTATGATTTCAATCAGTATGAAAATGAAAAAGTCATTATAAAAGGGTGTGCCAGCGTGGTAGTTCCCACATGGGCGTATTTGATGTTAACTGCACAATTGGCACTTGTTGCTGATAAAATCTATTATGGTGAACCACGATATGCCGTAAAAATATTTGATGGAAAAAATATTTAAAATGTTGGAGATAAATAGAATATGAAAAACCGTGTAAGTTGGGAAAAATATTTTATGAATATTGCAACAGAAGTTGCAACACGATCCACTTGCGATCGGAAGCATGTTGGGGCTGTCATTGTTCGAGAAAAGACCATTTTATCCACAGGGTATAATGGGAGTATTAAGGGGCTTGCTCATTGTGATGAAGCGGGACATGAAATGGTGGATGGGCATTGTATTCGAACCACTCATGCAGAAGCAAATGCAATTGCTCAGGCAGCAAAAAATGGTGTTGGAATTAAAGATTCAGAAATTTACGTGACTGCTTCACCTTGTTATAATTGTTTTAAGCTTATTGCTAATTCAGGAATAATTACTATTTACTATGATGAATTTTATCGGGATGATCGAATAATCAATCATGCGAAAGAAGCGGGCATTGAATTGATATCTTTAAATTAAATTGGTTTTAATTATTTTTTAAATTAAGTATTTCATTCTTTGCAGTGAAAGGGATTAATAGCCTAAACTTTGGGGTGAATCCATTTATCCCAATTCTACTTCTCTTTTCCTTCATTTCTGCTGAGATTTATGATGTTTCTATTTCCGAAAATGATACCGCCAGCTATAACTATGCGGATTTCCGGATGTGGGTGGATGATTCCACCGACACACTCCGGGGCATATACTGGTTTATGCATCCCAACAATGGCGATTCCCGTAATATTGTAACCGATTCGGCTTACCAAGCATTGGCCAGCGGTCAAAATTTCGCCCTCATGGGCGCTCATATTTTTAACATGCACATGAATACGGGCATTGGCGATGCAGTAATCGCAGCCATGGATTCTTTTGCTGTTTTGTTCCGCCACGATGAATTAGAATTTGTTCCCTTTTTCATCAACGGTTATTCTTGGGGTGGCCAATTCGCTTATCATTTCACCAAATGGATCCCTGAACGGATTGTTGGGTTCATCACTCAAAAAGGTGGATACCACAATGCCGATCCGGCTGGAGATGCAATTGAAGTTCCAGGACTTATGTTTGTCGGTGAAAATGACCTGCCTTATCGCATCGAAAATTTAACCGGCATCTTTTTAGATCATCGTCCATTGGACGCAAAATGGATTCTGGCCATGGAACAAGACGCGGGACATTCCCAAATTACAGACCATTCTTTTTTGGACTCATTTTTCAATACTGTAACGGATCTTCGTCTTCCGGATTCTATGGATGTATTCCAACCCATTATTTTGAATTCACTTACCGATTCAGTGGGCTGGTTTGGGGATCAAGATACATGGAATATAGGTTCTTTTGAATGTTATAATGGTATTATCGATTCATCATCTTGGTTCCCATCTAGAAATGTTGGGGAACGGTGGCAGAATTTTGTTTCGGAAGGAATGGTGATAGATATAAGTGATTGCGAAAATCAAATTTGGTACATTTCTCCAACGGGTTCAGATTCTACTGGAGACGGTTCGGAGCAATATCCATTTGCCACAATACAGCATGGAATTGATTTATCGGATAATGGAGATACAGTCTTAGTATATCCAGGCATCTTTGATGAACCAATTGACTTTTTGGAAAAAAGCATAGTTATTGGTTCATTATATATATTGGAAGAAAATGAAAATTATATTGACGAAACTATTTTGTCAAATTCGGTAAATATTATTTTAGCATTAGATTCAGAATTAAATGGGTTCACTTTTTTAAACATTGATTTATATTTAGAAGGTGGACCACAGGCCGTAATTTATATTGAAAATGCTTCTCCAAAAATTATAAATAATCGATTTGACAATCTGTATTTATTCCAATCTGTTGAGTCGGCTATTATCTATTGTGAGAGTTCAAATGCATTAATTATGAATAATGAATTCATAAATGGTACTATTGGAAATGGTGATGTATTAGGGGGATATATTTTGAGTAAGAACTCAAGCGTTACTATTAAAAATAATCGATTTGATAATGGGTATGTAGGATTTGCAGAACCGGCAGGATTTATTGTATCTGTTAATTCGGAAAATATTATTGAATCAAATATCATGAATAATCCATCTATGGGTTATTGCTATACATGTGCTGCTATTACTATTCTTGATAGTAGTGATTGTATAATTCGTAATAATTTAATTTTAAACGCAATCGGTGATGGATATGGTGCAGTAGTTGCAAGTCACAGTCAATATGTATCGTATAATAATACTTTTGTAGCGAATAGCTTTGGGTATGCAAATTTATTTAGCGATGGAATAGTGATAAACGATATAAATTATGGGTCAAGCAATACATTTTATTTAGATGAAAGCTCAACAATTCAAGTGTCTTATAGCGATATTCAAGGTGGCTGGGCAGGCATAGGAAACATAAACTCAGATCCTCTTTTTATTAATCCAGATAGTGGAAATTTTAATTTGCTAGAAAGCTCTCACTGTATAGATGCTGGTACACCATTCTTCGCTTGGGATGGGGATACTTTAATTAATATGATGGAAGATGAGTACAATGGGAACACCCCGGACATGGGTGCTTTTGAATCTCCCTATACGGCAACTGTGTCCATCGATGATGAAATTATCCCAACGGAATTTGTACTTCATCAACCTTACCCTAACCCATTCAACCATACCACAACCATTCGGTTTGATTTGATAGAGACACGTATTTCGACAGAGCTCAATAACAATGTGTCTTTACATATTTTTGATATAACCGGTCGCTTGGTGGAAACGATGTTGAACGGAAAAATAGAATCGGGAAATCACGAAATAAAATGGAATGCAACTCAATTTTCAAGTGGGATTTATTTTGTTGAATTGGTTTCCGGGCAAAATCGTTCCGTACAAAAGTTGGTTTTGCTAAAGTAAAAAGTGGTTGAATTGTAAAATGGATGAATCTCATTTAAAGCAAGTTCTTACTCAAATAGACGGTATGGGATACAAATCTTATAAAGAGATTCAAGGGAAATATATATATAAGGATTTTGAACTTTTCATAGATCATGTTCAAGGCGACCCTTTTGCTCATCCTTCAAAAATTCGTCTACGAGTTCAACAAAAAATCGCAAAAATCCCAGATAATCTTTGGGTGAATTCAACCAGGAAATTAGCATTGGAAGATTTTATGGCTCGTAATGTTCGAGAAGCTATTCATTCAATAAATACACAAAAAAAAGGATCGGGAAAAAGTGGTTTAATTTTCATTGACGCTGGAAATCAAGAAGTTATAGAACGAACTGCATTTGTCATTACAAAAGATTGGATTGAAGCGCGTATTCAAGTTGGCCTTCCAGCCAATGGTAGAACAATTTTGGGACTAGAAGCAATCAAAATACTATGTAATAAAATTCCGAAAATTATTGAACAATCTTTTAAATGGAAAAATTTAGACCAAAATACCTGCATTCAATTTGTGGATTGTATTGAGAATCAAGAACACCTTCGTAATCAGTTGGTATTACAAGGATTAGTAGCATTTATTGCTAATGGTTCTATTTTACCTAGAGCATCTGGTATTAGTAATCGACCTTTAAACAGTGAAAATGTTATTGAATTTCAATCACCGAAATCACTTGAAACATCATTTGAATTGAAAAATCCACTCTCTGATGGTAAAACTGTTATTCATGGAATGGGCATTCCAAAAGGTGTCATTTTAATTGTTGGGGGCGGATATCACGGCAAATCTACTTTATTAAAAGCATTGGAGAGATGCGTTTATCCTCACGTTCCGGGAGATGGACGAGAGTATGTTATTACAAATCCGGATGCTGTAAAAATTCGAGCTGAAGATGGGCGCCGAATTGAAAAAGTGAATATTGATTCCTTCATCACCAATCTGCCCCAAGGTGTCAGAACAGATTCATTTTGTACTGATGATGCAAGCGGGAGTACAAGTCAAGCTGCAAACATAATTGAAGCGATAGAAGTTGGTTGCAATTTTCTTTTATTGGATGAAGATACATCTGCTGCAAATTTTATGATTCGAGATGCACGGATGCAACAATTAGTTCAAATTAATGATGAACCTATTACTCCTTTTGTGGATCGTATTAGAGAACTATATGAAGTTCAAAATGTGTCTACAATTTTAGTCATGGGAGGGTCCGGTGATTATTTTGATGTAGCTGATACTGTGATTAAAATGAAGGATTATTTGCCATATGACGTGAGTACAGAAACAAAAATGATTGTGAAAGCTTATCCAAGTAAAAGACAAGTTGAATCTATCAAACCGATAGAAACAAATGCTGTACGAATTCCATCATCTACATGTTTCAAAGCGAGACGTGGTACAAAAGAAGTGAAGATTGATACGCAAGGAAATGATAAAATTATTTATGGAAATGAGACCATTGACCTTCGATTTGTGGATCAATTGGTAGAAAATAGCCAGATTCGTGCAGTTGGGCATGCGATTTATTTGGCTTCTCAGTTCATGATGCGAGATTGTGAGACTTTAAAAGAAATTATAAAAGGTTTAGATGATTATTTTGATAAAAACGGTCTAGATTCTCTAGACCCATTTTATGAAAAAGAAAAACATCCTGGGAATTTTTCTAGACCTCGTAAATATGAAATTGCAGCAACCATCAATCGAATGAGAACTTTAACAATAAATTAAAAATGATTGGAGTCTTTAATTTTTTACTTTTCACTGAAATTATTATGATGAATACTAATGGATAATCCTGCTTTAACAATTGGTCTTGCCATGGCTCTTGGCATGATTTCTCAAGTAACCGCTCGCCACATTCGGCTTCCAGGAATTGTGGTTCTTCTTGGTGCTGGTTTTTTATTTGGCCCAGATGGATTAAATTGGGTTCGGACTGGTTCATTGGGGCCATCTTTGCATATCATTGTGGGATTTGCTGTTGCTGTTATATTATTTGAAGGAGGTATGAATCTTCGTTTTAGCCGTATCAAACGAGAACAAAATACGATTCAAGGTCTTATTACTTTAGGCGCATTCATTACTTTTTTAGGTGGAACTTTGGCGTCTCTATTTTTTCTAGGTTGGGATTTGAGAACATCCATTTTATTTGGTACTATAATTATTGTCACAGGTCCAACTGTGATTTCGCCCTTATTAAAAAGAGTACGAATCCATCATGGTGTTAGCACTGTTTTAGAAGCAGAAGGTATCCTATTAGATGCTATTGGTGCAATTGTTGCAGTAGTAGCCTTAGAAATTGCCATTAGCCCGTCAGGCCTTTCATTTATTAAAGGGCTCTTCCATATTGTATCGCGACTTGCAGTAGGTGCCACCCTAGGGTTAATAGGTGGTGGGGTTTTAATGCTTTTATTTCGAATTCGAAAACTCATTCCCGAAGGATTGGAGAATGTATTTATTTTAAGTTGGGTATTTGCACTTTTTCAAATTTCCAATACGGTTAGTCCCGAAAGTGGTATTGCAGCTGTCACTGTTGCAGGAATGACATTGGGAAATTCTAAAATATATATCCATCGAGAGTTATTAGAATTCAAAGAGCAATTAACTGTACTCATGATTGGAATGCTCTTTATTATTCTTGCTGCAGACGTTCGAATTTCTGACATCCAACTTTTAGGATGGCAAGGCGTTTGGACGGTTCTTTTTCTTATGTTCATCATAAGACCGTTATCCGTGTTTTTGTCCACAGGTAAAACAGACTTAGAAAGGCGACATAAATTACTTTTGTCATGGATAGCTCCACGTGGAATTGTTGCGGCGGCTGTAGCATCTTTATTTGCATTTGAATTGAATTTACATGGGTATGATGGAAGCCAACTTCGTGCGTTGGTATTTTTACTGATAATAATGACAGTACTCGCTGCTGGATTAACAGGTGGTTGGGTTGCATCTATATTAGATTTAAGAAGAAAAAGTGAATCTGGCTGGATTATTTTAGGGGCTCATGAAGTAGCTAGGCTCCTGGCGCGATTACTGAAACAAGGTGGAAATGAAGTTATTTGTATTGATGAGAACCCAAAATCCTGTCGTTTAGCTGAGAATGAAGGAATTAAAGTGTTTTATGGAAATGCTCTAGGAGACCGGACATTACAGCGTGCAGAACCGGATAGCCGGAAGGGAATTATAGCGCTGAGTGGAAATGAAGAAGTGAATTTTATTTTTTCTCAACGGGTTAAGCATTACCGAAAAGAAATGATTATTTTGACTGGTATAAAAATAAATGATGAAGGAATTACATCAAAAATGATTGCTGATACAGGTGGACGTATTCCATTTGGAAGAGCTGTTGACATAGATATGTGGTCAATTTGGATTCGAAAAGGTTTAACAAAATATTCATCTTATAAAGTGGGAGAAAACACGAATATTGATTTTTCAGATGAAACAATTATTGGATTACTTTTACCTTTAGTATCAATTCGTAACAATTCAACAAGTCCAATTGACGATTATTTTAAGATTAAATCAGGCGATATAATCACTTTTTTAATCAATACTCAAAAAGAAGAAGATGCAAATGAGTGGTTAAAGGAAAAAGGATTTAAATCGGGACCTGTTGCAAGACCTGGATTATCACTCTTTTAATTACTCACTTATTACAAGAATAATGGGTGGGGTATAATCCATTAAGAGGTAAGTAAGGTTAATGAATCATACCCCGGTCTCTACAAACCAAACGTACACAAACCGATACGTATTATTAAATATACGTTTTAGTAGATTTTCTCCTTAACGTAATTTTTACCATAGTGAGCCATGTCACAATCGCGTTTTGCCGAAAATTTAGGATAATACACTATATAATTATTATGAAAAATAGCAATTTGCTTTGAGTTGAATGGCAAAATAGTAATAATGAACCACTTATTTAAATTCATTCTCTTATTTGCATAGAAGAAAATATTTATTAGTTTCCCGCCCTTAATCGTCCTACAAACACTAATAATACATACTTTTAGAAAAGACGATTTGATTTTTTATTAATCTTAACAACAAGGATATAACAATGTCTAAAACAAATACACTAGCCGATCAAATTAAAGGTCACTTCGCTGAATTCACCGATAATCATGATAAGAACATGAACGGAAACAAAGCAGCAGGTAGCCGAGCTCGTAAAGCTGTTGGCGAAATTAAGAAACTTGTAACTGATTATCGTAAATCTTCAGTTGCTGGTGAGTAATTAGTTCAATCACTGATTGACTAATAAAAGCCCTCGCATTTTGGTATGTGGGGGCTTTTTATTTTTAAGCTCAATGAAAGATGTTTAAATATCCAAATTTTTTAATATTACAAAATAAATTATTCTTAATTACGATTCCTCGTATTGTTGTAACGGCATTTGTTATTCTTCAAGCGCTTGGTATGTTGGTTTACTCCGGAGGTAGTCTTCATAATAAGACTGCTGTTGGATATTCATTTACCCGAAATTTCTTTTCAGATTTAGGTCTTAATCGTGCATATAATGGAGATTTAAATTTTTTGTCGATGGCACTTTTTACAATTAGCCTAATATTTGTAGGCTTGGCTTTTATGTTTTACTATTCTGCAATATTACAGTTTTTTAAAAAAGATTTAATAAATTATAGACTTTCTATTGTTGGATCTATTTTCGCTATTGGAGGGAGTATCGCATTAATCGGTACGGGAGTTACACCAGCCGATTTAGTTTTGGATATTCACATTTTTTTTGCGAATAGTATTTTTAAATGTTTTATGGTTACATCGTTTTGTTACACCATCGTAATTTATCGTTCAAATATTCTTGAGAAAAAATATGCATTGGGGTATGGGATATTTTTTCTATTAATTACATTATATGTGGGTGTTTTAGAGTTTGCTCCACCGGCAAGATTAAGTGAAACGTCACTTATGTTTCAGGTTGTGACTCAAAAGTTAATTGTCCTGACATTTTGCTTATCTATCGTTTATCAGACATTTGGATTTTCTAAATCGTCAATTTTTGACTGATTTAATTATTTAGTTTGGTTAGAATGCTCGGGGTCATCAGGATCTAAAAATCGAATTTTTTGAATTGTTTTATAATTTGCCCAATTAAAATTATCATGGGTTATTGTTTCAACCTTGTGTCCATTTTTATGAATGAAAATTTTATTTTTTGTCAGATTTGAATTTTCAATAGTCATATCCGAAAGTTGATCATATAATTGTATCATTGCTTGTTCACTTTTGAGTATGGAATTTTTTTCATCCTTTCCCAATATTTTCAAATATGGATGTTTAGAAATACTTTTGTATTTTATATTCAAATCAAATATTTGCTTAATATCATCTTGAGTATATCCTAAATATTTTTCAAAAGCATCAGCACCATTCATGTTTGTAAACTTTCGTCCTACGGCATCAGATTTAATATAGACTTGGCTTTCAATGATAAAATGAAAGTCTTTATTATTAGGCTCCTTTACACCTTTTTTCACCAATCCTTTTTCCAATGCATAGCGAGTTAAATTGACAGCATCATGAATCTCTAATTTATCCATAATATTTTGTCGATGTTTATTTACAGTTCTCTCACTAATAAATAATTGTTCAGAAATATTTTTGGAGCTATTGCCATTAGCCAAATGAATGAGAACTTGCTTTTCTCGTGGAGATAATGATTCTAATTTAGATTCATTCTGATTTCCTCCATTTAACTTATCTCTTGCAGCCTTAAGTACAATGTCTGCAATAGAAGGGCTAAAAAATGTTTTTCCTGCATGAACATCACGAACAGCATCAATTAAAGTATTGGTATCGCTTTGTTTCAATAGGTATCCGTGTACACCAGATTTAATTGCGCTTAAAACGTAAGCTTCATCAGAATACATAGATAATAAAATGATTTTAATATTATCTAGTTGTTTTAGAACTTTTTTTGCTACATCTAATCCATTTATTTTAGGCATACTGATATCTAAAAGAGCAACATCAGGTTTTAAGTCTAAAATTAGTTTTATGGCATCCATTCCATTTTCAGCTTCACTGATTACATGGATATCATCTTGGCTTTCTAATATCATTTTTAATCCGCTACGAACAACGCCATGATCATCAGCAATAAACACTTTAATAGTTTTTTTAGTCATATAATTAGTTTCATTTATATTGGTATGCTTACAAGAATGGTGACACCTTGTCCGAAATTTGAAATAATTTCAAATGTTCCCTTTACATTATTAACCCGTTCTTTCATTCCAAGGATTCCTAATCCGGAGATTGGAGTTGGAATAATTTTTCCAGTTTCAAATCCTTTACCATCATCTTGGATTTTGAGTTGAATTGAATCAGTATCGAAAAGTAGCGAAACATTTATTTCATTGGCATCTGAATGCTTTGCTGCATTGGTTAATCCTTCTTGAAATATACGATATAGACTTGTGCGTATCTCACTGTTTTCAATTTGAATAGACTCAGCATTAATATTAATAGGTATTTTTGTCATGGTGGAAAAAGATCTACCATGCGCTTCCATAGCTGGAATTAATCCTAAGTCATCTAAAATGGATGGTCGTAGGTTAAATGAGAATTGATGTATTGTTTCGATTGCCTCGGACATTACAGCTTGGCACGTTCTGATATTATTTTCTAATTCTGAATCATGACTTTTTTGATTTTGTACTATATGTTGAAGGTTAATATTAACTGCGGCTAAAGATTGTCCGATTTCATCGTGCAGCTCCCGACTTAGTTTTGTTCTTTCATCTTCTTGCGCTTGAATGAGTGCACTAGATAATGAACGAATTGCTTTTGTTCTGTTAATAATTTGGATCTCCAACTTTTCTTTCATCTCTTTAGTTTCCATATGATATTCAATAAATTCATTAAATGCCACGATGGTTACAATTCCAGTAAATAAAAGAAAACCAAATACGTTAAAATGTTGAAAACTGAAAAACATAATACTGGAAAATATATCAATTCCTAAAAATATAAATAATATAATCATTCCAAAAAACAGACTCCCAACCACAGTCCCAGTATAAAGCTTAATGTGTGTTAATTGCAATTTGGAAGACGCCATTTTTTGTTTGAATTCACGGGATATTTGGTAGGTCAAAAATGACATTGGAATAATAATTGTGAATTGCCATACTCGTAGTAAATCATTAATAAAAGAGATTGGCGCAATAAGAGTACATATAGAAATAATCAAATAGAATATCAATATTATCTTGTAAGGATTTTTTATTTGATTAAATAGAAGTCTTTGAATAAAACCAATAAAGAAAAAAGATGATATAAATATGGAAAAATATTCCATTCGGAATGAAAACAATCCCCATTCTTGAATGATAGTTAAGTAATCAACACGACTTAAGTTATATCCTGCAATTGCGAAAGCCCATCCAGTGAAATAAAGATAATTTGTTTTATTTGGAATACGTAAAAACATATATAGCCAAAACGTTCCTATATTTACATAAAACCAAACTAATCCATATTGATATAAACGTAAGGAGCGATTATTTAAATTTTTTAGAGAAGTTATCAGGTAAGGATTAGAATAATACATTCCTGTTCCCAAAAAATCGCGACTTCCTATTATGTGGATTACTAAATTATTTTCACCATCAATCAAGTTTTGGTTTGGAATGGGAATGTAAAGCCCTTTTCCTCTTTTAGGCTTAATAAGCTTTCCATTTTTAATTCCATAATTATGTTCTTCAACTAAGACGCCATTAAAAAATATTTGCCAATTATAGGCGATACCAACTAGACCAATACCTATACCTTCATTTACATTGGCTTGAGCAGAATCTAAAATGATTGGGAATATAAAAGTAAATGATTCTGCAGGCCCAGCTTTCAGAGATAAAAATTTGTGTTCAGGTTTATTTGGTAAATCTAAATTTCTAATTGACAGTGATCTTTTTCCATCTAGTGAGCCCGGAATATGAGTCCACTCTGAATCAAAGACTGGAACTTTGTGGATCCACTCAGAAGAAAAACCTTCATGAATAAATACATCCAACTTTGAAAGATTAATTGATTCAAATCCATCACCAAAGCAGGGTAGAACAAACAGGAAATAGATAGTGAATATTTTTATATATGATAGATGGAATATTTTAACCATCTCTTAAATTAGGGGAAAAAGAAAAGAATAACTATAGTTCCAAATACAATTTTATTTAAAAAATAATTGATATTTTTTGAAAAAGAGTAACATTATTATTTCAATAAATTCGCTAAGTAATAATACTTAGTGATAATTACGTAATTCACCTTATTGTTTATAATGATAGGGGCAATCTAATTTTAAGCCATCCAATACAGTAATTGATATGGTACATTGTGTTGGAACTCAAGACACGTTGGTGTTCGAATATTTTTTTTGTGTTTAGAAATACCCGCTAATTAGCGTGGTTATTTCTCCTCAAGGCAGGGGGAAACGAAAGTTTCCCCCATTTTTTTATATAAATGAAATCAATTCATTATTGGATCAAAAAAATAATTGTTCTGAATCTTTCAGTCGTGAATCTTTTGACTTAAATTTGTTATAACGCAAATTATGATCCATCATTCAAATCTTTCTCATACATTTTTTCCAAATATATCTGAACAATGTCGGTTAGAAATCTTAGCCGATTTAAACTCAAATATAACAAAGGCTGAAAAATCTCATTTCATTAATAGAAGATGGGAAAATTTGTACCTTCATCCAAATGATGTAAAAGGTGTAAAATCAATTTTTCAAATTGCATCCAAACTTGCAAAAAATATTTACGGAAAATCTTTGATAGTTCCACATCAAGGATATGGTATTTCTTTTGATGAATTCTGGTTTAATGTTGCAAAGCCTGGAGAAGAAACAGGCTGGCATAATCATAAAAAAAACGCAGTGGTTTCGGGCGTATATTATTTAGATATCCCTATAGATTCAGGAGATATTCAATTTCGTAAAAAAGAGAAAGATGAATGGGTATATTGGACAGAACAGTCAAAAACAGGGAAAATGATTCTATTTGATTCAAAATTAGAACATTCAGTTTCAAAAAATAAGAGTGGTAGAAATCGAATTTCTATAGCATTTAATCTCTATGCGTTGCCTTTAAAAATTGAAATTGATTCAAATCAGTATTCACTTAATAAATTCTTTTCTTGAATAGGTATAGGGAATAATACATGAAATATTTTTTATTATTTTTAGGATTAATAAGTCAATTTATTTTGGCGAATGAATTTTCACAAAGCACTTTAGTATCCACAGAGCTTACGGCATATAATTATTATCCGGATATTGAAGTTGATGAATCTGGAACTATCTATATTGTTTGGGTAAATAGCCATCAAGGTGGCGATGTACATTTTGCAATGTCCAATGATCATGGCCAAACATTCACTCATTTATCAAGGGTGAATCACGTTCTAAACCAAGCAACCACCATTGGGTTCAGTGGACCGCAAATTGAAGTCCTAAATGATACAATTCATGTTCTTTGGACGGATCAACGTTCAGGATATTCTCACACATCGGCATATTATGCTAGATCCATAGATCAGGGGATCTCTTGGGAAGAATCTCAAATTGGGCACCCAAATGGTGTCAATTTCTATCCAGAACTTATGATAGACTCAGAAGGGATTATTCATGCATCATTTCATTATTATCAATCTGGATCATTTGATTATCATCATATCGCACATACATTTTCTTCTGATGGTGGGGAAACATGGTCAGAATATTCGAATGTTAGCGATTATGAAATCGGTGAACCTTGTGATTGTTGCCCGATTGAACTACATGAGTTGCCTAATGGGAAAATTATTCATGGCTTCAGAAATAATAATGAAAATATTCGGGATATGTTTTCCACTGAATGGAAATCTGAAGATTCAACTTGGATTAATTTAGCGCCCTTATCTTATGATAACTATTTTGTGGATTTTTGTCCATCTAGTGGGCCAAGCATGGTTAGTTTAGATTCTACAGTTGCCATGGCATATATGGCCGGGCTGAATGGAGATACGAGAGTTTTTTTATCATTATCTGATGATTTAGGTGACACTTTTTCTGTGAATATTCCATTAGAAATCTCAGGACAAACAGATATTAATCAAAATCACCCTTCTGCTGTAATCACGGATAATGGTGATATCCATATGATTTGGGAAGATAGTAGAAATGGAGGAAATATTTTATATGGAAAACTTGAATTCGGACAAACACTTTTTTCTGATTTTTCAACAGTGAATGATTCCGCCACAACATTTCCAGAGATTGCACCAAAACTGGCTCGGGATTCTGAAGGGTTTTTATATGCCGTTTGGGTCGATAGACGATATGGGCGTCAGATCCATTTTTCAACAACATATCCAGTGCCTTTATCCAATCAGCATAAAATAATTCCGGACTTATTTACATTATTTGAACCTTATCCCAATCCCTTTAATCCAAGGACTACAATTCAGTTTTCAATTCAATCAGAAATATCACATGCATTTGCATTACTTCAAGTATTGGATATAAACGGTCGAATTGTTGAAACATTAGTCAATGAGAAAAAAGAAAAAGGTATACATAAAATTCAGTGGAATGCTTCTGACTATTCAAGTGGTGTATATTTTATTTCTTTAAAAATTCATGAAAATGTAAAAACTGTAAAAACTATTTTATTGAAATAAGGTATTTATGGTCGTTGATTGATGTTGAAACTAGTTTTAACTTTATGGCTAACTTATTTTAATCGGAGAACAATATGAATCGTTTAATAATTGGTGTCCTTCTTTCTTTTACTGTAATTATTTCAGTAACAGCATTGAATTATTCACCTGATATTAACTCAGGGAGCTCTAGCTGCAAAAGTACATCGTTATGTGAAAAGTCCGGACCATCTTGTGAGAAGAAAAAATCATGCGATAGTCAAAGATTTAACAAAAATTGTAATAAAAGTGATAAAAGTTCCTGTGCATCCAAAAAGAAAAAGTGCTCAACTTCAGATGCTAAATATGACAAATACAAACATTGCGAAACAAGTAAGACTCAATGTGATTCTAAAAAGAAAAAATGTTCAACTTCAAATGCTAAATGTGGCAAAGATAAACAGTGCGACACGAGTAAGACTCAATGTGACTCTAAAAAGAAAAAGTGCTCAACTTCAGATGCTAAGTGTGACAAAAACAAACATTGCGATACGAATAAAACGCAATTTGCATCTAAAAAGAAAGAATGTTCTAAAAGTGAGAAAACATTTGAATGTAAAAGCGTGAAAAAATCATGTGCTCTAGATTGTACAAAACCATGTTGCGCAAAAAAAGTGACAAGTAGCACATGCAAACCCGATTGTACCAAACCATGTTGTGCAAAAAAAGTGACAAGTAGCACATGCAAACCGAATTGTACGAAACCTTGTTGTGCAGGTAAATCAGTACACTAAAATTTATGCGTTTCAATACGCTTACTAATTTTATCATTACACCCAGAATATTTCTGGGTGTTTTGTTATTTCAACCTGTTACTAAATTAATACCAGTTTATACGAATTCTATCGTAGCGTGTAATGAAGAGACTGATGACTTTATTTACAAAAGATAATCTAAATCAGGCTTTACCAATTTTTTGTGATGTGTTTGAGTGAGAACCAAATTTACAAAAACTAATACCAAGATTAGTGGATGTTGGATTATTATTGAATGATCCCAAACTCACTGAAATTATAATGAACAACTATTAAGGAAATTTATGAAAAATATTATTATTTTATCATTTTTTATTCTCCAAGTCGGATTATTGAAATCTGAACCAGGCCAATTGATTGAATACAATCTTCAGTCCAACATGTCACAAGAAGATATTACATTAGTTTTATGGATGGCAGGTATAAACGCTGAAGCAAATTATAGCATTTCAATATATGATATTAAATACGAAACAGAAGGAGAAGGTGGGTATATTGATACCTTAGCAGGCTTAGTCGTATTCCCACAATCACCATCTGAAGCATTTCCAATTTTAACCTATCACCACGGAACGGCTGTGAATGACGCAAATGCTCCATCGCTACTCGGGCTGTCAGTAGATAATCAAGAAATTTTATTCATTTCTTTAATTACATCTCCAATCGGATATATTACACTTTTTCCAGATTATGAAGGCTTGGGTGATCCTAATACATTTCATCCCTATATTATTGGAAAATCTTATGCTCATTCAACAGTAAATATGATTCGTGCTGTCAAAGAATTATCTTGGGAATTAGAGTTAGCAAATTCGTTCCAGTTTAATGATCAACTCCATCTACTTGGATATTCTGAAGGTGGATATGCTACATTAGCTGCACAGCGCGAAATTGAATTATATTATAGTGACGAATTATCGATTACTACATCAAGCCCCATGGCAGGACCATATGATTTAGGAGGAACTATGGTTGATTATTTATTATCATCGCCTGGCTATGCGCAACCATATTATATCCCTTATATCATGATAAGTCATTTATGGTATTATGAAGGTTTAGATGTTGGTCTAGATGTTTATTTCGACCCTTTTTATGCGGATACTTTAGGATCTATGTTTGATGGAACCCATTCAGGAAGTGAAATTAACTCACTACTTCCAGATGATCCGTTAGATATTTTGCTTCCTGAAGTTTTAACAGAATTCTCCAATAATGAAAATCACTTTTTTAGAGTGTCTATGGAAGAAAACACCTTATTGGATTGGACTCCGCAAAGCCCAACATTTTTCTACCATGGTATGGGAGACGATATTGTTCCCTATGAGAATGCTCAAGTTGCGTATGATACTTTTGTTGCGAATGGTGCTCCCAATATTTCATTAACGCTTTTTCCTGAGTCAGCTGGAGGCCATGGTGCTGTAGCGGCAACTTGTTTGATTGCTGGATTTGAAGTTATTTCAGATTATCATGCTATTAGTCCAAAAGGCGATTTGAATAGTGATAGTTTTATTACCAGTGAAGATTTGGATATATTATTAGAATCAATTGTATTAGAACCTAATGTATCAGAGTTTCAATGGTGGGCTGGTGATGTTGATTCAGATGGTTCACATTCAGTTTTTGATCTATTGCTTACATCTGATTCCATGGATGAATAAAAAGATACTGACACGCCATCCACAAAAGAAAAAAGGCATTCGTATTGATCAACAGAAATACGATGTGATTCGCGGAGCAATCCTTAAATCAATAAATGATAAACCGCTTTCATTTTCGAATATTACAAAAGAGTTAAAAAACCAATTGCAGACATCCTTTGATGGATCGATAAACTGGTACACTGTGGTGGTTAAATTAGATTTGGAATCGAGAGGTGAGATTTATCGTATTATGGGCCGTCCAGATAAATATTCAATTTCATCATAAGTAATTAACCTTTGTAATTTCAACCCATGAAAAAAATAATTTTTAAAGTAATCATTGTGGCTTTTGTCGGATACCTTCTATTTAATTATATTATTATTTGGACGACACACTTTTAATGGTTTCTCCCTTAAAGAAATTTGTAATGATGTTCATTTGGATGGGCATTACTGCTTTTATAGTTATAATGTCTCATTCAATTTTTAATATTCCGGATGAAATAGCAGGCGTATTATATTTTATTTCAATTGGATTGGCTATATCAGGCGTATTGAATTATTATCGTGATGACTAAGCTTTTAGATATTATTTAAATTGAAAATTTCGACAGAAATATTTAGCGAATGGGCGTTAAATGGGAAAGATGAAGGCATGGAAGAAAACCATCGTGCTGCCGTATCTGAAATGTTATCTATAATTTCTAATAATCGTTCAAAACCATTTTCTTTTATTGATGCTGGCTGTGGAAATGGGTGGGTGGTTAGATTGATGAAAAAACACTCTTTATGCCATCTAGCAATTGGAATTGATGGGGCGGTGGAGATGATCAAAAAAGCTAAAACAATTGATCCAGATGGAATCTATTTTTGTTCAGATTTATTAAAGTGGATACCAGAACAAAAGGTTGACTTAATTCATAGTATGGAAGTTTTTTATTATTTAAAACATCCAAGCGAGTTAATTCGTCATATGGCATTAAATTGTTTAAAGCCTGGGGGCGAAATGATTATGGGAGTTGATTTTTATTTAGAAAATAAAAAAAGCCATTCATGGCCAGTGGATTTGAATACACATATGTCTTTATTTAGCGAACATGATTGGGTAACAATGTTTAAAACAAATGGTTTTAATCAAGTTCAAAGCTTTCGAGTTAATGTAAATAATGAATTTCCTGGAACTTTAGTTGTCAGGGGAAAACTAAAAAATTAAGTGAATAACAAACAACACTTTATTGTTCATATTAAATGTATTCAATTAGCTTTCCTTGTATGCCTATGGAATTCAAATACATTTGCTCAAGAACAAAAATCTATAAAAGCACAACCTTTAACCTTACAGCCTACAAATAAACCTATGAAAAAAACAGATTCAGAATGGAAAAAGATCCTTACCCAAGAAGAATATAATATCCTTCGTGAAAAAGGTACAGAACGTGCATTTACAGGGAAATTTGATAAACATTATGAAAATGGTGATTATGTTTGTGCCGGATGTGGAGAAATCTTATACTCTTCAAAGACTAAGTACAATTCTGGGTGTGGTTGGCCGGCGTTCAGTGCAGGAATGGAAGGTAAAATAGATGAATCAATTGATACTTCGTTTGGAAGAATTCGTACTGAAATAACTTGTTCAAATTGTGGCGGACATTTAGGTCATGTTTTTAATGACGGTCCAGCACCAGCTGGGATACGCCATTGTGTGAATTCCGCTTCGTTGAAATTTCATACGAAAGAAACTAAAGAATGAACAGGTGATGAAGTAATCGGTTTAAAATTAATGTACTTTTTATTGAAATAGATCTATAGCTGTAATTTTATTTTAATAGAGTGATTTTTTGGTTTAATAAAGATCCAATAGCGTCTATTTGAATTATATAAGTGCCCGAAGCTAATTGGGTACCATTTAATATAAATTTATTTTTCCCAGCATTTTTAATACCCAATCGAAATGTTTTAATTTTTCTACCTCGTAGATCTAATATTCGAATTGTTACGTTCCCATTTTTTGGTAAAGTATAAGAAAGAATTGTAGTGGGGTTAAATGGATTTGGAAAAGCGGGCTCCATGGTAAAGTTTGCTGGAATTGGTGTCTGCTTAATTGATAAAGGTGTTTGAATAAATGGTATTGATTCAAATTCTTGTCCAAAAACAGTATTGGCAATATTTTGATCTAAACCAAACCAATCTGTGATAATTGATGAATATAATTGACGGAAATCATGTTGAATAAAAAGATTGTTATTTTGATCTAGAGAAGATAGAGATGGTTGTTCACCAAATAAATCTGGTACAAGGTGATTTCCAAAAACCATAGTCGGCGCTGCTGTTCCATGATCAGTTCCCGTAGATCCATTCTCAAAATATCGGCGTCCAAATTCACTGGTCGTTACAATCATGACTTTATCCATTAATCCTTGATTCTCTAAATCTTGCATAAAAGCTGAGATCGAATTATTCAAATCAGAGAGTAAATTATTGTGAGTGTTTCCCTGATCTACATGTGTATCGTAACCTGATTGATAAATTCGATAAATAGGTGTTTGTAATCCACCCGAAATCATTTGTGCAGTTAAAGCCATTTGATATCCGAGATTGGTTTCTGGATACTCTATAGAATTTGAGCCCCCAGCTGCAGTTTCATTAATAACTTCAGCATATTCAAAAGAAAGCAAATCAACTTCTCGAATAAAATCTAATTCCAACCCACCATAAGTATCTAAAGCTGGGTCATTTTCGCCAGGTATATAATTACCATTAATAAGATAATACATCGTTTCAGGATCAAAGACCATCATTCCTGTATTTGACTCAGATGTTTTAAATTCTAACAAATTTGCACTGTTAAATTGAATTGCCAATGGATGGTCTGGTGCATTAGATGGAAAATCAGGATATTCCTGCTCTAGGAGACGACCAATCCAACCTGTTTGCAAATATTCATTTGCGTCAGAACCAGTTACCCAAATATCTGAAGATCGAAAGTGTGATAAATTAGGCTGATGGTAACCTACACCATGAATTAAACTCATTTGTTCATTTTGAAATAAGGAATGAAAAGCAGAAAGACTTGGGTGAAATCCGTTATAGTCATCAATTCCTAAGGCTTGATTTTGTGAAATTGCGAGGGTGGGTCTTGCATTATAATAGATATCATTTTGGACAGGAATAATTGTATTTAAACCATCATTTCCACCATTCAATTTGATTAAAACTACAATTCTATCAGATTCCCATTCGACACTTCGGCCCAATTTGTTTTTCCGGCCCAATGCCATAATTGGAATTTGTGTACCAAAAGCAGATAAAGCAAAAGCAGACTTAATAAATTCACGACGTTTCATGATAATTGAAATTCTGGTACACGCATGATATAAATCATTAAATCTTTCATTCTATTCCATTGAGGATCATTGGGGGGTGCATTAATGGACCAATCATAGGGTTCAGCGCCATCAAGAAGAACTGCTAACATTCGCTCTTCAAGATTCTCCGAAAGAGGATTCCCAAAAAAGAGAAAACCAAGGTTTTTTACAATTTGTTCTGATGCATATCCTTCTTCATTTTGATTATACATAGATTGTGCCAAGGCACGAACATTAGTCGTCATATCAAAATTCCCCCATGGACTTTGCCCCGTGATAAGTGACGTTGCTTGGATTTTTCGAACTGGCAGTGTTATTGAATTAATCCACGATCTATATCCTGGCCAACCACTCACATCTGGCGGCTCCAAAGGAAGCATCCCCAAAAATTCCTGTGAATGAATAAAAAAGGAGATGGAGAAATCAAAGTTTTCCATATTGCATTTTCGAATGAGTCCCTGCATTAAAGTAACCGGATTTTGTATATCTGATCCTCGAAAATTTTCATCATAAAAATGTTCTGTTGAAAAAAGGAAATAAAGGACAGTAGCGATGTTGTAATTATTATTTCTTAAAACATTGGCCATTTCATTTACAACTGTTTCATTAACATTTTGGTAAACAAACCATTTGTAAAGTCGAGTACAAATATGGATAGCAGTGGCATCTTGTTCCATGATAATATTTATAATGTCATCACCATTCCAATGACCGGTTTGCCCCAGAAATGTTTTAGATCCGAAATCGTGCTTATTCGTCCACCAATTCCCAGTGCCAGAGCCTTCTTCGAAATTATAATTTGTCTCCACTCCATTAGTCAAATAACCGGTGAAAGCACGAGCTGCTTCTACAATGTCATCTTGCGAATAGGTATCAACTCCCATGGTGAATAGTTCCAAAAGTTCTCGTGCAAAATTTTCATTGGGTTCTTCACGTGTACTTTGATATAAATCTAGCCAGATTATCATGGCGGGAGCAAAGGTAACTTGTCGCAGTAATTCCTTAAAATTGCCAAGTCCGTATTGTCTGAAGACAGAATTTTGTTGATACATAGCTTGCGGAAAAATGACTTTCGATTGAGCGGTTGCAAAATAATTATGCCAGAAAAGTGTTATCATTTCTTGAATGTTAACAGGATTTCGCATCATGCCTTTCATCCACCAATATCCAAGATCTTTCATTCTTATTCGATATTGTTGAAGAAGCTCTAAAATTTCATCTTCTGTTAGAGCATCCCATTGTGGCGCATCTTCATCTACCCAATCCCCGGGTGGGTCAGGTAATGGTTGATAAGAAAGAATTGAGCTTAATTCCAATTCCATTGAATTTTCACTGCTTTCTTTTATTTCAGGATATTTAGGACCAAACATTGACCGGCTTAATAAATGTTTTGCAGCGCCCATATCCCAATTTACTTCTTGCAAGGATTCGGTATTGTTGGTACCTGGAATTACGGGTGCTATTTCATCTGTTTTCGGTGGGTGATAAATGGGCGGTTGTTTCTCTAAATGTTCACGAACGAACTTGGCTACTCGCTTAGTGGGCCAACTTGGGTTAAGCCTATCTAGATCGGGACGAGCATCAGAATGATTTCCTGTTAAAAAGTTACGTCGAGATATTGAAGGTAAAGGCATTTTTAAGAATTATCTATTGTACAGTTATATTAACTGACCCACATTACCTTAATAAGTTAAATAGTGAAAGACATTTAATTTCATAAAATTATTTTATCAGCATCACTTTTTGGCTACGAATCCCAAAATCTGACTTAACCTGAACAAGATATGGTCCAGAAGGAAGAGAATTACCACGTAGAATAAATTCATTAGAACCTGAATTTAATTGTCCCAAATTGAATTCTTGAATTTGTTTACCATTTAAGTCGAACAGTCTAATTTTCACGATAGAATTTGATGGGAGGTTGAATGAAATTGTTGTTGATGGATTAAATGGATTTGGATAGGCTGGGTGTAATTTGAATTTCTTTAGGATATGAGATTCATCATGAATAGCTACCGTTTGATTAAGAAATGGGATTGGCGAAAAATTACCGCCAAAGACGGAGCTTGTAATTGATTCGCTTGTACCGAACCATCGAGTCATTAATGTTGAATAAATTTGTCTATAATCAAATTCCATTTCCATATTCCCATTTACATCAATTTGATTATAATTGGGATTCTCTCCAAATATACCGCCATTTATATCTGAACCAAAAATAAGAGTAGGTGCACTTGTACCATGGTCTGTTCCTAAAGAAGCATTCTCAAAGGCTCTTCGGCCAAATTCGCTCGTTGTAACAACCAGAACTTTATCTAGAACGCCTAAAGCATCCATTTCTGATAGGAAAATTGATAGAGAATCGGAAAGTTCTGATAAAAGGGTAGAGTGCCTTCCTGTCGTAGATGGCGATGATCCAACTTGATCTATATGAGTATCATAACCATTTTGATATAGTCGATAAATAGGTGTTGGCAATCCGCCAGCTATTAATCTTGCTGTAATTTCAAATTGTTGACCTAGGCTTGTATTAGGATATTGCAGTACAGTATTGGGCGCATTCTCAGCTGTTTCGTTTATTATTTGTGAATATTCGAAAGAAAGTAAATCCATTTCTCTTAAAAAGTTTAATTCATCTCCACCATAAGTATCAGGTGCTTCATTTTCTTGATCATTTATATAATTTCCAGTAATGATAGAATACATGGTGTCTGGATCATAAAGGTATAGGGCCATGTTTGAATTTGACGATTTAAACTCTAATAAATTTGCGCTATTAAATTGAATTGCAAGAGGAAACTCGGGGCTATTTTCAGGGAAACCTGGATATTCAGCTTCAAGAAAACGACCTATCCATCCAGTAAACAGTTCTTCATCTTCACTTGAACCAGTATCCCAAATATCAGATGAACGGAAATGGGACAAATCGCCATTTGGATAGCCAACATTTTGAATAATACTCATTTGAGAGTTTTGATAAAAAGGTAGAAGAGGTTCTAATGCTGGGTGTAAAGCGAGGCTATCTGTAATTGGAATTGATTGATTATTGGGAATCCCAATCGTGGGTCTTAATTGGTAATATAAAGGGTCTTGGTGTGAAATGATTGTATTTAATCCGTCATTTCCACCATTTAATTTAACTAAAACTATAATTTTATCAGAATCTAGCGATGTTGTTTTTAAAGAGCTTCGTTTAGGTCCGCCTATTAAAGTTTTTGGGAGTGCAGCTCCAAGCGCAGAAATGACAAATGAAGATTTTAAAAAGTCTCGCCTTTTCATGATAATTGAAATTCAGGTAGTCTAAACATATGTATTAACATATCTTTCATTCGATTCCATTGTGAATTGTAAGATGGAAGATTAATATTCCAATCATAGGGTTCTGCACCATTTAATAGAATGTCTTGCAGTTGTTGCTCCATAGCTTCGGTTAAGGGTAACCCGAAAAAAATGAAGGCTAATTTCCGAACAACTTGTTCACTCGGATACCCATCATCATTTGGATTATATAATGATTGTGAAAGAGTCTGGAGATTCAAATAGGTTCCAAAATTCCCGAAAGGGCTTTCACCTGTAATGAGAGATGAAAGAACAATTTTACGCATTGGAATTGTATTGGAATTAATCCATGAATGATATCCTAACCAACCACTTACATCTGGTGGCTCAAATAATAGCATACCCATTGAATCTTGTAAATTTGGAAAAAAATTAGTTGGAAAGTTTTGATTTTGAAGATTTAATCTTTTAATTGTGCCCGTCATCATCTGATTTGGATTTTGAATTGCTGCACCACGAAAATTTGGATCATGAAAATGTTCACTTAATAATAAGAATTCCATCATTGGTTTTATTTCATAATCATTTGATCTTAAAACATCAGCCATTTCAGAAATAAATGATTCATCTACATTATCATAAACAAACCATTTATAAATTCGACGACAAATTTGTTTTGCACATTCATCTTGTTCTAAAATGATATTTAATATATCATCTCCAGTCCAGTTTCCAGTTTGTCCAAAAAAAGTTTTTTCATCAAAATCATGCCAATCAGTCCACCAGTATCCCCATCCTTCCATAGTTTCAAAATCATAATTTGTTTGAATTCCATCAGTAACGTATCCAGTAAATGCTCTTGATGCTGCCACAACATCATCTTGTGAATAATTATTAACACCTAATGTAAATAACTCCATTAATTCTCTTGCGAAATTTTCATTAGGCGCATGTTTTTTACTTCCACCAGTATCAAGCCAAATTATCATAGCTGGACCAAAAGTAATTTGTCTTAAAAGAGATTTGAAATTACCAAGACCATGTGTTCGGAAAACTTGTTGTTGATGGTACATTGCTTGTGGGTAAAAAACTTTAGAATAACCGGTTGCGAAATAATGATGCCAAAATAGTGTCATGGTTTCAGTAATATTTATTGATTCATTCATCATTCTTTCACACCACCATCTTCGAAATTGATTCATTCGATTGTAATATGATTGAATAATTTCATTTCTTTCAGCAGTTGATAAAGAATTCCAATTTGGTAGATCTTCATTCACCCAAATTCCAGGCGGTTCAGGAAGAGATTGTTCTTCTAATAATGATTGTACGGTTGACTCTAAACCAGATGTGAATGATGTATTAATTTCATCGTAGGACGGACCTGAAAGAGTGCGATTTAATAAGTGTTTTGCTGCATCAAGATTCCAATCAATTTCTTGTAAAGAATTGGTTCTATTTTTTACATGAATAATTGGGAGCGTTTTTTCTGTTTTTTGAATTGAATGGCTGATGGGATTCTTTTCGAAATTTGCCCTAATTAGTTTAGCGACTTCTTTTGTTGGCCAATTGGGATTTAGTCTATCTAGGTAAGTTTTAGATTTTTTTCCACCGGAAATGAATTGTCTTCTAGATATTCGTGAATTAGACATGGTTTTAATTTAAATATTTATTAATGAAGTTCAACAATTGATATTGAAAATCAATATTTAAAAATAAAATTATGAATTAGATCTCGTGCTTTGAGTGGAACTTTATGGCGAGCAGATAAAATTTTCAGATTAACTTTATACCCTAAATTTTGAAAAATTTTAAAAGATTTTTGACTCTCATCTGGTAAAATTATTTCATCTTTATTACCGTGAATTAGTAAAATTTTTGTTTTTTTACTATTATTCGTGGCATCTTGTACAAAATTATTTTTATTCTTAATAAATCCAGCAATAGGAATAATTCCACCTAATGAATAGTCTTGACGGATCATGAATTCCATGGATAAGCATGCACCTTGGGAGAACCCGAGTAAAAAAATTTCATTTAACTTAAATCCTTGATGGGTTAAATCCTGAATTATGGATTGAATTAATACCAATGATTTTTCCACTTCCCATCCAATTTTATCATTTCCTTGAAACCATGTAAATCCTTTTTTCTCCGATTTAAATGGTGCTTGTGGAATAATCCAAAGTGTATCCGGAAGCTTTAATGATTTAGTAACTGGATCCATTGAAGTCACATCCCCTGTCCACCCATGTATTGCAATTACAGCTTTGTTAGGTGAATTGGATGTAGAAAAGGAGGTTTTCATATTTTAGGCTTTTTTGATGATTGTTAAATGTTTTATAGATTTAAGATGTCATATTTCGATTCGCTTCATAATCATCCATACGAAGCTTGAAATCATTATTATTCTGTGCTTGTAATAAAGGGCTAATTTTAATATTCTGTTCTAATGTAATTGATGGACGGTCACCATAATCATGTCCAGGATAAATTCTTGTATTCTTAGGTAATGTCAAAATAGATTTATAAACAGAATTGTAAAGGTCATTACAGTTACTTCTTTGGGATAGAACACGTCCGGTTCGTCCAACAAATAATGTATCGCCTGTAAAAAGAACGGAATCTAAATGGTAACAAATAGAATCAAAATAATGTCCTGGTGTATGAATGGCTGTAAATGCCAATTTCCCAATATTAAATAATTGCTTATGTTCTAAAGATTTGAATCTTACTTTATATAATTCCGTAGATGAGTATGGGTGCCCTAAAATAATCATATTTGGGAAAGCTTTTGTATATTCTTCTAAATATGCTGTATGGTCACCATGAGTATGGGTGATTAATACAGCTCTAGGCTGATTGTTGAGGTAATGAGAAATATGTTTTAAGTCAATGGCCGCATCAATAATAACCTGAATACCAGTTTTATTACAAGTAATTACGTAAGTAAAGTTTTTATCATATCCACCTAAAATGGAACGAATTGAGAAATCAGTTGTTGATATCATGAATAATTGCAGAACAATGGACTATAATTTTGTAATTTTCAAATCATAATAATAGCATTATTATTAAGTTAATCAATTTTAATTAGGAATATTATATATGCAAAAAAGACAATTAGCATGGTACCTTATTTTCGGTGGATTGGCAATTATTTTGTTGTCATTTGTCACGACGATATTGGCATTCATAGGAAGTCATCCCATTCTTGGACTTGCTTTAATATCTATTGGATCTGGAATCTTCCTATTGGCGATTGAATCCAAGGATTCATAATTTGCCCAGTTAAAATTGTAAACTATTTCAAACTAATAACATAGGGAAAAGAAAAAATGAAACATGGAATACTTCCATTAATTATCCTTTTAGTCATCGGATGTGGTTCTGATTCTAAAGGGACGTCTAGTACAACTTTAAGCTCATTTACGGATTCTGTCAGCTATTCGTTGGGAGCTGATTTAGGCGAAAACCTAAAGACACAAAATGTTGAAATCAATTATGATCTCATTGTTGCGGGACTTACAGATGGTATGGAAACAGGTGTTGTTCAATTGAACCCAGATGAAAGACGGAAAGTTATGACTGCACTTCAGAAGAAAATTCGTGACCAAGCACAACAAGAAGGATCAAATAACCTTGTTGTTGCAGATGAATTTTTAGCAAAAAATAAATCAGAGAATTCAGAAGTAAAAGAAACACCCACTGGATTACAATACAGAGTTATTCAGGAAGGTGAGGGTAATTCGCCAATAAAATCAGATAATGTAAAAGTTCATTATGTTGGACGTTTAATGGATGGATCAGAATTTGATTCTTCTATTAAACGTGGTGAGCCATCTACGTTTGGATTGACTCAAGTAATTAAAGGATGGACTGAAGGATTACAGCTCATGAATGTTGGATCAAAGTTTGAGTTTTATATTCATCCAAAACTTGCTTATGGCCCGAGACCTCGTCCCAGTATCCCCGGAAATAGTTTGCTTATTTTTGAGGTAGAATTACTAGAGATTATTGAGAAGTAATTATATTATAAAGAGTATTAATAAAAAAGGAGCAGAAATGCTCCTTTTTTTATATCCAGGAACGAATGAAAACACGAACTATTATTCTTTCCGACTATCGGGGTATATGTATAAATATAGTTTATTGGATGAATGGAAGTATTTGCTGGTTTTACCATCAATCAATAAACTTAAAAGCGAAACTATGGGTGAGCGAAAAGACTGCTTTCAAAAGCTCATAGATGAAAATGGTTGGTCTAAATCTGAGTTGTCGAGGCAGTTAAACGTAAGTACCGCTTTGGGTGTCAATGGTGTTTAATTCTGCTTAGATTTATTCTTTTATTTTCATTTTTCTTTTAGAGTTGATAAGAGTTTTTAAAAAAAAAGATTTCATCTAATTTTATTAAATAAGACATATTAAATTTATGGAAGGACATTTTCATTTGACGCAATTATTCACAAAAAATATATACACAAAAATATTAGTTATAATATCTGTATTATTTCTTTTTTATATATATTCGCTTTGGTATAAATCTTATGTACAAAAAACGGGTTATGGACCGCGTGTAGTATTTGCATCAAAAAGAAACTTTTTTACTAAAACTCGTGGAAATATAGAAGGGTATCGAGTTGTGCTTGATTTTCGTAAAAAGTTAAATTCATCTCATCCCGGATTTCTTGTCCCCAAATATTCAAACTTTATTCAAGCATATGAAGGTGATAGTTTTATTTCCCACGATACAGTATTGCAAGCTCAACAAATACCAATTCAGGAAATTTCTAAAATTGAATATAAGAAGATTAATAAAGATAGTTCATTTGCACTATGGGCAATTCAAAGAGTTAATTCAAAATCGCTTATTCCTCGAACAAGTCTTTATGTTTTAGAACCATCAGAATTTGAGCTATGGTGGAAACCTCCAAATTCTTCAAACTATGAAAAACTGGATAATTCAGAAGAATTAAATATTCGGATTCATGATGAAGTAAAGTTGAATGGAATCGAAGTAACAGAATACGATGATAATTATACTATTTGGATACTCGGTTATAATGGTATTTTATATAATTATTTTGTTGATAAAACAACTGTGCAAGAAAATGGAGGTATTCTTAAGAAAGGCCCTAAGATTTTAGCAGCAAATACGCCAACAGATATGCGGTATATCTGTGATTTGACAATAATACTTGGTGATTCATATAATACAGGTTGGCAAAGTTTGGATGCTATTGAAGGAGAAATTAGAGGACTTCCTGCAAGTCAAAAATATCATTATTTTTTTTCAATTAATGCGGTAAAGCTTGAGTACCTCGTAATTGGGATACCTAAAGGAGACAATGATAATCCTATAATTACACATACATTACCATTTGATGTGAATAATACTAAAATTAAGTGGGATGAAGGAACAGTGGTTTTTAGACCAATTTCTAACTACGGTTCTGATGATTCTCTCTTTATTATTTCAGCGGATGCTTTCGGTGCATCAGTTTTTACAAGAAAAATTGATTTAAGTTTTGAAAAGAAGGATAAATCAAGCTTTGGGCTAAATATGAATACGCAAGTAATAGACAGTATTCAAGTTTATGGCTTTGACCAAGAGCGTGCTTATATAGAAGGAGTAGCGCTCGGAACAAATGAACATACAGATTTAGTTGTTTCAGATAGGGAAGGTATTATTCATCAATATCAATGTTATCATACGAAATTATTTCCAAATCAACCGATTAAGCTTAGTTGCATTATTCGAAAATGTATCCCAAAAAATATTTTTAGTTTTTTAAAAGACGGCACTTTTGATAGTCCTATAAAAGTCGATTTAAGAACGAGCGTGACACATGGTCAAGATGTTGCATATGATAGCCAAGGCGGAGTTTGGATTGCAGATGAACACTATTTTAGAAAAATTTACCCTTCATTATTTGGCTTCTGGTATCAATGGGCATTGTTTTTTGCGAATCAAAATTGGATCCCCGTTTTGTTTATATTTGGAATAGTTTTTAATCTTTACAGAGCTGGTAGTCGTATGAAAACTGCCCAAATTCTTATTGAAAAACAAAATATAGAATTAAAAAAACATTCCCAAATACAATCGACATTTTTTGCTCATATTTCTCATGAATTCAGGACGCCACTTAACTTGATTCTTGAGCCATTAAATGAACTTCGAGAAAAAGATTTAAAAGGCAATTTTCTTAAACAATATAATATGATTGAACAAAATGGAAATAGGTTATTAAAACTGATCGATCGATTATTAAAACTTTCAAAATTAAAAGTAGGTAAACTTTCCTTACGAGCTGGGCACTATAATTTAATTCCTTTTTTACAAGGAGTTGAGCAAGCGTTTGAACTCTATGCCAAACATGAACGAATATCTTTGAGGTTTGAATCAAATGAAGAGAAGATAATGTTATATTTTGATTATGATAAGCTTGAAGATATTCTGTATAATTTATTGGCAAATGCTTTACGGCATACAAACACAAACGGGAAAGTATTAATTAAAATTAAATGTCAACCGGGAAATAAATATTTCCCTGAAGGATTTGTCAATATTTCCATAAAAGACACAGGTTGCGGAATTACAAAAGAACGTTTACCATATATTTTCGATCTTTATTATCAAGCAAACGAAGATAAAATTGGCACAGGAATCGGGTTAGCATTAACAAAAGGACTTATTCAATTACATCATGGCGATATCAGTGTCAAAAGTGAACTTAATTGGGGAACTCAATTTTCTTTTAATTTGCCACTGGGTAAAAAGCATATTAATAAAAAAGAAATTATACGAAGTCAAAATAGCGTAAAAAATAATGGTAGTGGCATTTTGAAAGAAGTTGATTATAATGAAGAGATTGAACCTTCTCTCCATCCATCAAAAACTGATCCCAAATCAGAAATTATTTTACTCATAGATGATCAACCTGATTGGAGAAATTATGTAAAAGAAAATTTATCTGATCAATATCAGATAATTGAAGCAAAAGATGGCGGAGAAGGATATGGCTTAGCAATATCCAATGATCCTGATATGATTATTTGTGATATTAATTTACCTGTTTTGGATGGTTTGAAATTGTGTGAAAAATTAAAAAATGATTTACGAACCAGCCATATACCATTGTTATTGTTAACGGGACGAGCTGATGAAGACGATGAAATTGAAGGATTTGATGCTGGGGCTGATGACTATATCACAAAACCAGTTAAACTAAAGGTATTAAAAGCTCGCATTAGAAATCATTTATCTCAGAGTCAAAATGTAATTAAAACGATCAAACGTACAGGTTCAATTGATTCTGTAATAAAATTAGATTCCCCTGAAACAAAAGAATTTTTAATAAAATTCAGGAGCATAATTGATGAGAATCTATCCAGCGGTAAATATTTTGATATGACTATTTTAGCAAAAAAGATGGGAATGTCCAGAAAATCGCTCTATCGAAAATTTTCAAAAACTATTGATATGTCACCCGGTGATTACGCATATGAAATAAGGCTTCAAAAAGCTGCAAGTCTTTTATTACATTCAAATGAAACAATTGAAAAAATAGCATTAAATGTAGGGTTTTCAAGTGGATCGCATCTTGCGAAACGATTTCGCGATCGATTTGGTTTATCCCCAAATGATTATAGAGATAAAAATTGATGCACATTGCTATAATAATCAATCATTCTCTATAATTAAATAAAATCTAATTTTTTCCCCTATATAGTTAAAATTGACACAATTATGTTGCAACTTGGCACGGTCGTGTTTGGTGTAGCAATGATATTAGTTTGTAATTTTCCAAGTCTTTCTAATTGGATAAAACTGGTAATTGGATATAATAAATCCTATTAAAAATATTTGTTTTATTTGAAAAAACAATAACAACCTGGTCAATCTTACTGAAAAAGACAGCTTGAAAAATGAAGAAATACTTTAATTATTCAAGTAGCGTTACGATTGTATAAACTAAATAAACTGGAGAATAAAATGATCACAAGTTTAACAAAGTATAAATGCATTGTTTCAAGCCTAAGTTTTTTAACTATTTTAATGACAATACCTGAAATTACTGTTGCACAGAGCAATGGAAAGATTTCAGGTAATATATCCGATGCGGAATCGGGCGATTATTTGCCTGGTGCAAATGTATTTTTAGATGGTACTAATTATGGTGCATCGTCAGATAGAGCTGGGAATTACACAATTTTAGGAGTTTCTGAAGGGAGCTATACCTTAAAAGTTTCATATGTAGGTTACAGTGATTATTTAAATTCAGTCACTGTTGGATCTGATCCTGTTATTGAAGATGCAAAGCTTTCGGTTAGTTATGTCGCCTTAGGCGCTGTTAACGTAAGTGGGTTGGCGCAGGGGCAATCCAAGGCGCTCAACCAACAAAAGTCTTCTGGAAGCATAAAAAACATTGTGTCATCCGAAATGATTGAACGATTTCCAGACCAGAATGTTGCTGATGCCTTAAAACGTTTACCGGGTGTTGCTCTTGAAACCGATCATGGGGAAGGTCGTTATGTTCAGATTCGTGGAATTGAAGCTCAACTAAATTCAACCACATTAAATGGAGTGAAAATTCCAAGTCCAGAAAACAGTGAACGTAAAGTGTCACTAGATGTTATTCCATCATTTTTACTGGGCGCTATTGAATTATCAAAAGCTATTACACCAGATATGGACGCAGATGCTATTGGTGGTTCAGTTAATTTGATAACCAAAAATGCTTTTGATTATGACGGTAGGGTTATGAGTTTAAAAGTATCGGGTGGTCAAAGTACAATGCGAGGAAAAAATGCTGGTCTAGCGGCATTTAATTTTGCTGATCAATTTATGGATAATAAGCTAGGTCTCATTATTTCTAGCAGCTATGAAAATAGAGATATGCATACAGATAATATTGAGTTAGAATGGGATGATAAATATGAATATGTAACTGACGTAGTAGATGATCCAGATGATGAAACATTTGTTGTTGAAGAAAAAGATGGTACGGTCTTAACGGATGTTCAATTAAGAAATTACAGCCTTTCTAGAGAACGCATCGGTTTAACTGCTAATCTAGATTATAAAATCAATGCCAATTCTAAGATTTACTTACGAAGTATAAGGAATAAATACACCGATTGGGAAGCAAGAGATCGCTTGAGATTTCGATTAGACAAATCTGTTGATGAAGAAGAACCGGGGTCTGGGTATGATCCTTCTGATGGTTTAGCTGTAACATTAGGTCGGTTAGAACGAGACTTAAAAACAAGAAATTCAGTATCGCTTATTAATAGTTATACATTAGGCGGTGAACATCAAATTGGAAAGGTTGGGATTGATTATAGTTATACAATATCTCATGCAGAAGAATTCAGATCTCCATCTACAAATGTTACTTATGAAGCAAAAGATGTAAATATGGATTATGAATTCAGCGATGAACATTATCCTAAATTATCAAATTTTACTGATGATGATGGAGAAATATTCGATATTAATGATCCTTCAAACTTTGAACTTGACGAGATTGAACTATTGGGTTCATATATACCTAATGCAAAAGATCCGAACGGTAATATTACGACTGATGATGATCAAATTTTGGCTTTAAATCTTTCAATGGATGTATCTGTTGGTCCTTTAGCAGGGAAAATAAAAGCAGGTATTAAAATGTCCAATAAACAAAAAATGGAAGATAGAACTGGGAATGAAATCTGGGGTTGGGATGGTGATGATGATCTAACAATGTCTGATTTAACCCAGGGTGTGGATGGTGAGAATTTCATGGACGGGAATTACACTCATACTTTAGGTATTGATGTAGATAAAGTCCGTGACCACATGGCTACTAACATTGATGATTATGAAATATTTCCAGCTTATGAAGATGTCTTTTTCAAGACATGGGATGCGAATGAAAGTTTAACTGCTTTCTATGGAATGGCAGATATGCGAATGGGTAAAATGAATATTATTGCAGGTGCACGAGTAGAGAATACGTCCATTGAATATAATAGTTGGAATGGTGATATTGCAGAAATCGAAGATGCTGAAGGTACCTATGAAGAATCATTGGAATTAGTGACAAAAGTAAATAGCAAATCAGATAATAGTCTAACACTTCCAATGGTCCATTTGCGATATAATGTAAATGAAAAGTTACTTGTCAGATTGGCTTATACAGAGTCTTTAGCTAGACCTAACTATGGAAGTTTAGTCCCCTTTGTTATTGCTGATGATGATGAAGCAGAAATTGGAAATCCTGATCTAAAACCAGCTCATGCAAAAAATATAGATATGATGCTAGAATATTATGCTGGACCTCTTGGAGTTTTGAGCTTTGGATATTTTTCGAAAGATATCGCCAATTATTTTTATGAAGGTGTCTTCGAAGATTATACGGTTCTTGGCAAAGAGTATGCAGAAGTTGTCATGCCTGCAAATGGTGAGGGAGCTACCTTAAGTGGTTGGGAAATCAATTTACAGCAACAACTAACATTTCTGCCTGGTATTTTGAGTGGTTTTGGCATTTATGCAAATTTTACATCGACCACATCAGATGCTAATTATGGATCAAACAGAGAGAATACAACGCTTCCCGGTCAAGCAGGTAGCACTGGGAATTTGAGTCTTTCTTATGAAACGAAGAAATTATCAACAAGGCTTTCCTATGCGATTTCGGATAAATACATTGTTATAGTTGGTGGCGGAGTAGATGAAGATGTTTATTATGAACCATCCAATCGCGTTGACGTTTCATTAAGTTATAACCCTATGAAAAATTTAACCTTATTGGCTGATTTAATGAATTTGAATAATGCGCCATTAGGTTACTATCAAGGTTCTGAGTCAACTCCTATACAAAGAGAACTTTACGGCCCTTCATTCCGGATGGGTTTCCAGTATGATTTTTAATGGTGCATAATAAATTATGATCCACCAGGGGTTCCTTTAATAACTCCTTGATTTAGGAGCCCCTTGTAAAATTTTGTAAGATTAATAAAAATATTTCAACATGCAAATATTTAAGGGTAAAGAATGTATAAAATTATATCAAGTTTTCTGTTTCTATTTTTTATTTCATGCACAAATATGGATAGTAATATTCAGATTAATAAAGTCTATGCTTCGATTGAAACAGAACCCGTTGAGTCATCTGGAGATACTGCTGATGATCCATGCATTTGGGTGCATCCAAAAGATCCTTCTTTGTCCTTGGTCATTGGAACTGACAAAGATGAAAATTATGCTGGTTTAAGAGTTTACGATTTAACTGGAAAAGAAATATTTAAGACTGAAAATGGAAAAATGAATAATGTGGATATTCGGTATGGCTTTGTACTGGGAAGTGAAAAAATAGATATTGTTACAGCGGGAGAAAGAACATCCAATACATTAGCCATATTTAAAGTTGATATAGAAAATAGATCGCTTGTAAATATCGCAGCAAGAGAAATTAAATTGGGAATTTCAGTTTATGGATCATGTATGTATAAAAATGTAAATACAAATGATATATATGCTGTTGTGAATGATAAAAAAGGGAATGTAGAACAATATTTATTAAATGATAATGGTCAAGGCCTAGTAGATGCTACACTTGTGCGCACCCTTAAATTACCTAGCCAATTAGAAGGATGTGTTGCGGATGATATTTTGGGTCATTTGTATATAGGCGAAGAAGAAAAGGGAATATGGAAATTTGGGGCAAATCCCAGTGATGGCAATCAAGGTTTATTAATAGACGAAATGGGATCTCATCTTACAGCTGATGTAGAAGGGTTAACAATTTATTATTCAGGGGACTCCACAGGTTATTTAATAGCATCCAGCCAAGGTAACAATTCGTATGCCATATACAAACGTGAAGGTGATAATTCGTATATTGGACAATTTGCAATTGCCGACGGTAAAGTTATTGATGGTGTATCCGATACTGATGGAATTGATGTTTGCAATTTGAACTTAAACGACCAATTCCAAAATGGGTTCTTCATTGTGCAAGATGGAGTGAATGATATTGGGAACCAAAGTTTTAAAATTGTTCCCTGGGAAAGTATTGCTAATAGTTTCAATCCATCGTTGAAAATGAATAATACATGGGATCACCGTTAATTGTAATTCATTTTTATCAATGAAAATAATTATCAATTATATATTAAAGTTTTTTAAGGCTGGCGGACAGAAGCCTCCCATAAAAGATAAGAATGAAATTGACAATCTTTTCTCGAAGCATAGAAAAGAAGTTCTTATCGCGATTATTTTTTCATATGGGTTTGCATATACGTGTCGCTTAGCTCTGTCTGTTGTAAAAAAACCGCTTATTGATAATGAAATCTTCTCGATTACCGAATTAGGGCTTGTTGGCTCATCATTTTTTTATGGATACGCATTTGGCAAGTTCTTTAATGGCTTTCTAGCTGACCATGTAAATGTTAAAAAGTTCTTATCTTTTGGTCTTATAATATCAGGTATTATCAATATAATTATGGGTTCTGTTCCAAGTCTGTTTTTTTGGGTGGCGCTATGGGGATTAAATGGCTGGTTCCAAGGGTTTGGAGCACCATCTTGTGCTATATCATTAACTAATTGGTTTAGCGCGAGTGAAAGAGGGCGTTATTACGGTCTATGGAGTTCATCTCATAGTATCGGTGAGGGATTAACCTTTATTGGTACCGCTACTTTAGTAAGCTTCTTTTCCTGGAAGGCCGGATTTATTGGTCCTGGGATTACTCTAATTATTGTGGCATTTATCGCTTACTATTTTCTACAAGATCATCCAAAAACGTTAGGTTTACCCTCAATTTCAAATTGGCGTAACGAGCCGGTTAATAAAAGTTATACGAACAGTTTTTCAGATATTATAAAAAGCCAGTTTCAAATAATAAAAATCCGTTCTATATGGATTATTGGTTTATCGAGTGCTACCATGTATATCACAAGATATGCCATTAATAGTTGGGGGATATTATATCTACAAGAGGCGAAGGGTTTTACCCTTATTGAAGCTGGTAGTTTAATTGGGCTAAATACATTTGCAGGTATTATAGGATGTATCGCGTATGGATTTATATCAGATAAATATTTTGAAGCACGTCGACCACCGGTTACCTTCCTCTTTGGATTGTTAGAAATAGGCTCCTTATTGCTTATATTTTTCGGATCACCTTCAACGCTTACACTCTCAATCGGTTTTATTATATATGGGTTCACATTAAGTGGTTTATTGGCAGTGTTAGGTGGGTTATTTGCGGTAGATATTGCACCCAAAAATGCAACAGGGGCAGCAATGGGATTCATAGGAATATTTAGTTATTTAGGTGCAGCTTTTCAGGAAAACATAAGTAGTCATCTTATCGAAAATTCTATCACAGTAATAGGTGGAGAAACAATTTACAACTTTGATGATGCAATTGCATTTTGGGTGTCAGCATCAGTAGTTTCTTTATTATTAGCCTTGTCTCTTTGGAAGATTCAAGCAAAAGATTAATATTTTAGAATAATACTTATTATAGAAATATCACTTTCACACTTAAAAGAAAAAAACAAATATGAAGAATATACCCTTATTTTTATTACTCACTTTCTCATTGTTAATAAGTTGTAGCAAAGATTTAGAATCAACAACAGATGAGTTCTCATTCATTTTAGCGGCAGATTGGAGAGATAAGGCCACAGAAAAATATAATTCAAATGAATATTTTCTAGGTGCACTGAATGCGATTGAAAAAGTAGGAAAAGGGTCCTTTATGATAAGCCCAGGCGATTTAGAGCCTGCATCATCGTCTGCAAATTTAATTGCTAAAATATTAGGTAAAGACTATCCATGGTACCCTATTGTAGGGAATCATGAATTAGAAGATCCACAGACAATGGTATTCTTAAGAGAATTAAATAAAAATGGTAATTCGTTACCAAATATTGTAAAAATAGGTCCAGCTGGATGCGAAGAAACAACCTATTCTTTTGATTATGGAGATTTTCATTTTGTGGTTTTAAATGAATATTTTGATGGAAAATCTGATACGGGAACGGATGGAAATGTAGTTGATGTGTTGTTATCATGGTTAGAAGATGATTTATCAGAAACAACAAAGAAACATATTATAGTTGCTGGGCATGAACCTATCATTTCTATTCCAGATCTTAATAATGGCAGGCAACGTCATGTTGGGGATGCGCTAGATCAATATCCAAAACAATCGTTCAAATTTCACCAATTGATGATGAAATATGATGTTTTGGCCTATCTACATGGACACACTCACAGTACATCTTACACAAAGATTAATGGATTATGGCAAATTGACTGCGGCCATGCTCGTGGTGTAGAAATTTTGTACCCTGGGTTAGCATATGAAACAATAAAATCAGCCGTTATAGAAAATAAAGATAACACTAAATCGATTGAAGATATTATTTCTACTATCTATACTCCAGATACTTATCGTCATAAGAAATTATTATACTATATGAACCTTACAAATATGATTAGTTATAAAAAAATAAATAATTCTCAAGGCTTTGAAATATTAAAGAAGTTTTATAAAAAAGCTGACTCATTAATTGATAAAGAAAGAGAAGAATATTTTAGTACATTTTGGGACAACATTAATCCCACTAGAAGTACATTCATGAAATTCAGGGTATCCAAAGAAAAAGTATTGATTGATATTTATCGTAATGATGCAAAAGGCGGAGATTATAGTTTAACAAAGACAGTTTCACTGAATTTGTTAAAAAACGTACCAGTTCCATCATTTTAAAATGTTTGTCAAAGAGCAAAATGGATATATATTTATAACATTATAAAAGAACTGAGTCATTATTTACAACAAAACAACAAGATGAAATATGTTTAACGGAATCGATTTTTCACTCATTTCATTTATTGTAGCCACCGGTGCAGTGGCTTTATTCACTTATCGTATTGTCCGAAAGATGGAAAAGTCAGATAATGTATCAGAAGAATATTTTACGGGCGGCCGGTCATTAAGTTGGCCTATTGTTGCAGGATCTTTATTATTAACTAATTTATCTACAGAACAGCTTGTTGGATTAAATGGTGACGTATTTGGCGATAAAGCATTGGTTGGTGTCGCATGGGAAGCATTAGCGGCTTTTGCCATGATTGCCACTGCACTAATATTTCTGCCAAAATATTTAGCGAGCGGATTTACAACGACACCTGCTTTTTTAGAAAAAAGGTTTGATAAAACAACCCGTTCTATGGTGTCAGGGTTATTTTTATTTGGCTATGTAACCGTCTTACTACCAGTTGTTCTTTATACCGGTTCATTGGCTTTGATTGGCATGTTTAATTTAAATATTTCCTTATGGGTCGTGGTTGCCGTTATTGGATTATTGGGAAGCTCCTATGCCATTTTTGGAGGTCTAAAATCGGTTGCGGTCAGTGATACAATAAATGGCGTTGGGTTGCTTATTGGTGGTCTGGCCATTCCTGCGTTAGCATTAATGAAACTGGGAGACGGTTCGTTCTTTTCTGGGGTTTCAACTTTATTAAACACTCACCCGGAATATTTGGCAGTATTAACCCAAACGAATATTGATAATAAAGTTGTCTCTGTTCCTTGGCCAACTCTTTTGACTGGAATGATGTTTATTCAGGTATTTTATTGGTCAACCAATCAAGTCATAGTGCAACGTGCCATGGCAGCTAAAAGCCTTGCTGAAGGCCAAAAGGGAGTGTTATTTGCATCAGGAATGAAACTGGTAGGTCCAATCATGCTTTGTCTTCCGGGGATAATAGCACTTCATATGACAGATGTATTGACTTTTTCTAAGCAGGATCAAGTTTATGGCGCTGTTGTCCGCCAAGTATTGCCAGAATGGTCTGTTGGCTTATTTGCAGCTGTTTTGATGGGGTCAATTCTTAGCTCTTTTAATAGTGCCTTAAATAGCGCTTCTACATTATTCTCATTACAATTTTATAAAGGGTATATTAACCAAAATGCTTCAAATGAACAAATTGTAGAAACAGGGAAAAAGTTTGGAATGGGGCTTGCAGTGGCATCTATTTTAATTGCCCCAATGCTGGCACAAATGGAATCCATTTTTACTTACCTTCAAAAAGTGAATGGGTTGTATAGTGTTCCTATCATAGGAATTTTCATTTTAGGAATTGGGACAAAACATGTTCCAGCCATCGCAGCCAAAATTGGTATGATTGTGGGCATGGTTTTTTATGCATTTTTCACATTTGTAAATATTAAAGATGTGCCAACCTTTTTTGCAAATGGAGATGGTGATCTTCATTGGCTCCATGGCTATTTTATCAGTTTTATAGCATCGATTGCTGTGATGCTAATAATTGGGCAATTAAAGCCGAAAACTACCAATGAAATTGCAATTAGTGACACCCGCGTTCCTGCTCCAGTGGATATGACGCCTTGGGTTCATGCAAAAAATACATCTTTAGCCATTATGGTAATCACAGTAAGTATTTATTTGGCACTTACAATTGCAGCAAATTAGAATTATCTTATAAAGAACCACAACTATTACAATCTTCAATTATTTATAGAAAACTGTTATTTACATATTAGATATGTTAAGTGGTTCGTGTTATCGACCCAAGTTGTACCCCGAACAGGACTCGAACCTGTGACCCTCTGCTTAGAAGGCAGATGCTCTATCCAGCTGAGCTACCGGGGCATAAATTTGTTTTCAATCTTTTCAATAATTGAATAGGTAAATTGATATTTAAAAATAAAATATTATTGAAGTTTGAACGGTGGAAGTTACAAAGTGAAGAAAAAGTATCATTGTAAAAAATGAGTAAATATAGGTGTAATTTTCTCGTCGAGAGCTCGTCGAGAAAAATCTTGACACTTACCCCTTAGATGTTGTACACTTGCCGTTGAGAGGAGTAGGGAATTATTCTCTATCCACTACCAAAAAAGCAAACCACAATTAAAATTGGAGGTCAAAATGGCTGAAGTTGTAAAGGAAACTGGAGTTACCAAAGAAAAGGGATTCTTATATTATTTAGATAAGAATGGTAATGTATCACGATCAAAAATGGCTCGCGCCGGAAAGGGTGGCGGAAGTCCTGAAGAAGTTGCAAAAGCGGGTGTTACACGTGAATCAGGCTTTTTATATTTCATTGATAAAAATGGACATGTAGCTCGCGCACCTATGGCAAGAGGACGTAAATAAGCTATTTTATCAGTTTGGATTAAAAAAGGCTCTCAATAATAGAGGGCCTTTTTTTATTAAAAACATTGTATTAAGTTTATTAAATTACGGCGGTTGGTTGTACCAATAATCCGAGGTTACACTCCTCCCTAATAAGAGAAAAAATATGAAAAACATAATAATCTTCATTCTTGCAATGACGATTCTTTTACCTATAAATGGTGAAGAATTACAATTGTTTGGTGGAAGGAAATCTTCAGGTAAATCTGAAAACAAAGAAAAACAGGAAAATATCTCTGTAGATGTTTCTCCGACTAAGGTAATTAGTAGAAAAAATATTGAATCAGTGATTCCAGTGAAACGAATCCCTGATGGGTGGGTATTCCGAGATGAATTACTCTCTCCTTGGGAATCAAATCTTCCTGCAGTTCTTTCTATCATACCAGACACAACGGTTGAAGTCGTATATCATGATGATAACCGTACAACAAAAGAAGGGTTTATTCTACCCATTAAACGTGCATCTGTAGAATTTCAATACACATCTCGTTTGACTCATGAACAGATTAGATTGGAATTTGTGAATGTTGATTTTATTTACAGTACAACCAATAACAATGATTCTCATTTCATTTTGGAAGGAATCACGAAAAAAGTAAAATTAAAAGACACAGGTTTTCCTCAATTAACATCTGGTGATATTATTAAGCACAAAGTACTCATGGAATTCGGTACTCCTAAAGAATTTGATGGTGTCTGGCATATTTATGAAGATGCTAAGTCCACCTATAAAGTTCGAGAGTTAGATGAACGGAATATCAAAGTTGAAATGTCTAGTTTAAAAGTTAATGATAAACTTGAAAAAGCCATTGATGATACCTATTCCAAACAAGGAATAGAATACAAAAAACGTTTGATGGTCCAAGGTATTGATATATAAACTGTGTTAATGTTTAAACTTAAAAAAAGGTCTCTAGTAGGCCTTTTTTTATTGCTTGTTGTTTTGTCGAACCTACTAGGAAGTGGATATTCTCCATCTATTTCATCTATCCAAATTTATGGAAATTCCAAAACATTGGATTATATTATTGAACGTGAAATTCACCATACTCTTCATACTATTCTAGATAGTACCATTGCAGAAGAAGATCGAAATCGATTAGAAAATTTAGGAATCTTTAGCGAAGTGTCGTGGAAAGTAATTCCACTGCAAGATAAGTCTGCAATATTAAAATATATAGTTATTGAATCCATTCAAAAAACACCACCTGGCGTATTTCCAGTGTATGAAGAAGACACTGGGTGGTCATTAGTTGGCGGATGGATTATTCAAAACTTTAGAGGTAGAAATCAAACGTTACAATTAGGTGGAAGTATTGGAGGAATGGATACTTATGGATTTAATTTTGTCGATCCTTGGATGTTTGGCAATCATGTTTCACTCTCATTGAGTTCGGGTAAATCATCATTTCATCATAATTTTTTAAATTGGGAAACGGATGTTCAATCATTCCAAATTGATTTAGGTCGTTGGTTTGGTGAATCTATCAAATCTTCAATTGGATTTGAATTTGAAAAAAAAACCTTTTCTAATGAATCAACTTCAAATTCATATTTATATTTTTCACCTCAAGTTTCTACTCGATATGATACAAGAGATATTTATTGGAATCCAACAAAAGGTCTTTTGATTTCTCATTATTTTTATTTTATGAATGGGATCGAACCTTCTAATTATTCATTGTTAATTTGGCGCCAATCCTATTCAGGATTTTTCAAGTTAAACACATCCAAAAAGAATTTAGTTTTGGCTGTAAATACCACTTTTAAAAGAAAATGGGGCGATAAAAAGGAAATTTGGTTAAACTATTTTGGTGATTCATATTCAGTCCGTGGATGGGCATTACCGAATCAAGAACTATATTATTCAGGAGCCGAATCGTTTCGTTTTGGACATGAATCAGTTCAAACGACTATAGAGTTAAGAAAAGATATTATCCCTAAATATGCTACCAAATATGGGGTTGAGTTTGGATTGGGTGTTGTAGCTTTTTTAGATGCAGGAATTATCAGTGAATCGTGGACTGATTTATTATCACAAAGTCCAATGTTAGGAACTGGTATCGGCCTTAGGATTCCAATACCAATGGTGGATGTATTAAGAATTGATTATGGCTGGGGTTATAAAGATGGTGATTGGAATTCAGGCTCAATCCATTGGAGTGTTGAGCAGAAGTTCTAACTTTTCTTTTTAAATATCATTGCTTTTTCAAACTGATTTTCTGTACCATTTCTAAGTCGAGAAATATTAGAACGATGAGTATAAATCATAAAAAATGGTACTAGTAAGCTGAAGATTAATAGAGATAGTTCAGCCGGTTCTATTCCGATAATAGGTAATAGGAGTAAAAGGATAGGTAAGGATGTACTGGCTATCATGGATCCAATTGACACATATCCTGTGAAAATTAATGTAATCACAAAAACCAAAATACATAGTGGTACAGCTACAGGGAACAATGCGATGAGCATTCCAGCTAGAGTCCCGACACCCTTTCCACCTTTGAATCCGGCAAAGACTGTGTATGTGTGTCCTAATACCGCAGCAAATCCACATAAAACTTGAAAAAGTCCTAAGTCTGGAAGTAGAGTTGCTTCAAAATATAATTTGGCTAAATAGGCGGCAGGAAGCCATCCTTTGAATATATCAAATAAAACGACAAATAAGGCGGGTTTCCATCCAAGCACTCTAAATATATTCGTCCCACCTGCATTTCCACTGCCATGTTCTCGAATATCGATTCCTCGTAATGCTCTACCAACGATAATACTTGTCGGAAAAGACCCAATCAAATAACTTATAAAAAGAATTAGAATAAATATAATATTCGGATGAATCATTTGGATTGACCAATATAAATTGAATTGTAATTATGAATGAATAAGAACATAAAAATATTTAATTTATATAAGATTAGTATTTACGGTAAAGGATTTACATCAGGTGCTAACATTCCACCCGAGATGATTGTTTTTAGCCCATCTTCAACTGACATTCCAGTTGGAACAGCATCTGCTTGAGGTATCAATAGAAAGAACCCTGAAGTAGGGTTTGGCGTTGTTGGGACAAATAAGTGATAATAAGGCACGCCATCGTTTGTTTTAGATTCCCCACTAATGAAAGCCATTGTCCAAAGTCCTACTCTTGGATATTGGATATACACAGCGCCTTGGAAAGTATCAGATGTCCCTTTTGTAAATGTATCCGTAATCTGTTTTAATGTGCTATAGATTGTATTAACTATAGGAACTCGCTTTAATATTTTTTCACCTAAGTCAAATATTTTTCGTCCAAGAAAATTTGTGACAAGAATACCTAAAAAAAGGATGAGAACTAATGTTAATACTATTCCAAGTCCGGGGATTTCAATTCCGAATTTTTCAAGAATCGGAGCTGATAATTCATCAAGCGAAACAAATAAAAATTCTAATAAAAAATACGTAAATAATAAGGGAAGAGCTGTAGCTATACCTGCAAATAGTTTAGTTCTAATGTTCTGTATGATAGAGTTCATAAGGGCTTGAAGTTAATTGGGTTCTAAAGTTAATAAAAGAGAGTTCATAGTTAGAGTTTTACATCAATTCCTTCATGAGTTAGGAGAATCATTTTTTTATCCAATCCACCACCATAGCCTCCCAACGTGCCATTTGATGTCAAAACTCTATGGCATGGAATAAGTATTGCAATTGGATTATTTGCATTGGCCGATCCAGCCGCGCGCGAAGCTTTTTCATTCCCTGCTCGTTTGGCAATTTCTTGATAAGATACAGTTTTACCAAAAGGAATTTTCGCCACTTCTAATAATGATTTTTTATAAAAGGGCGGCATCTTTAAATCAAGAGGGACTGTAAAATCCTTTCTTGTTCCATTAAAATATTCTTGGAGTTCTTTTAGTGTTTGATTTAAAAGTGGAGATCTATTTTTTATAGAAGTTTGGGGTTCATCTTGAATGATATCATTAGCAAGGTGAACACGATAAACTCCTCGATCATTGGTACGAATACCAAGTGTGCCAATAGGAGTTTTTATTTTAGCATATTCATTCATCAAAGTTTACAAGAACAGCGCCCATAATGACGAGCCCGCCTCCAAATATAGCCAGAATTGATAGTTTTTCATCTAAGAATACCCATCCCAAACCTGTCGCCAATAAAGGCGGGAAAAAGGCAATATACGAAATTTGAGACATTGATATATGGGTATATAGCCAAAAATAAATATACCATGCAATTAAAGAGCCAAAAATTGATAGATAAATTAATGCGAAAATATTAAAATTGCTCCAGACCATAATTTGATCGGATTCAAATATAAGGGATACAATAAATAATAGAATTCCAGCAACTATTTGGCTAACTGCGTTTAAGTGTAGTGAAGATACGGCAGTTGAATGCCTTTTTAAATATACGCTGGGATAGGTTGCAACTACGACTGCTATCATGACAACTAAAATACCTAAAACAATTTGATCGCCTTCAAAATTTAATCCTTCTTTTAAAATCAGTAATGCACCCATTGTACCTAGAAATAAGCTTAGTATTTTCTTTCGTGTTAATCGTTCATTCGGCAGCATGAAATATGAAAAAGCTGCAACACTTAGTGGAAATCCGGCCCAAATAATTGATGATAAACTTGAATATATAAATTGTGTAGCCCAGTAGGTTAGGCCATAACTAATGGCAAGATTTAGTACACCAAATTGAAAATATAATATGAGTGATATTCTATCGAATGGAGGCCAACTCCTTTTATATAAAATATAAATCCAAAAAATAATCCCTGCCCCAAAAAATCTGATTCCAGATCCTAAAAAAGGTGGTGTGCCATCTGTAAGGCTCTTTTTTAAAATAAGCCAAGTTGTTCCCCAAATAAAGCAAAGAACAATATAATTGAATAAAACTTTAGGTTTCATATTGAAAAAAAAACGCCCCGACCTATGATAGATTTAGGACACGGGGCGTTTGGAATATATTTAAGTTATTAAGAAAAATTAATTATCTGAATCCATTTTAATTACAACTGGACTTGCAACAAAAATACTGGAGTATGTTCCAACAATTACGCCAATGATCATTGCGAATGCAAAGGTATGAATCACTTCTCCACCAACCAAAAATAATATCATGACAACAAAAAATGTTGTAAGAGATGTTATAATTGTCCGACTCAATGATTGATTAATACTCTCATTAATAACGGAAGATAGAGATGCTTTTTTCAAACCTTTCACATTTTCTCGAATTCGATCAAAAATAACTATAGTATCATTCAAAGAATATCCTACAATGGTAAGAAAAGCTGCAATCACAGCTAAAGATATTTCAAAATCCAATATGGAAAAAATACCCAATGTAATTAAAATATCATGGGTTAATGCAGCAATTGCACCTACAGCATATTTGAATTCAAAGCGAATGGAAATGTAGATTAAAATAAGTGCCAATGCACTGAATATAGCCATGATAGCATCCCCGCTTAATTCAGCACCAACTTTGGGTCCTACCTTTTCTATAGATAGAATAAAATCTGATTGATTTTCAGGAACAAGCTTTGGAAATGCTTCAGCCATTTTTTCAACGAACTTATGTGCGAATTGTTCAGGCTCATCTTCCATACTTGGCAGTCGAACAGCCACATTAGACTCATCGCCAAAATGTTTTATCTCAACATGACTAAAATCGAAAGACTGTCCATCGATTGTGACTTGATTTAATGCCGTACGAACTTCGTCGATATCTACAGGCTCTGTGTAATTGACGGCGATCATAGAACCACCTTTAAAGTCAATACTTAATTTAGGACCGCCTTTCATGAACATTGTTGCAAGACCAACAATGATTAAAACTAGAGACAAAATTCCAGTTAATCTGGTTTTGCTAATGAAATCGATATGTGTTTCTTTGATTATTCTCATATTAAATACTCAATGTTGTAAGCCCTTTTCGGGACGTATATGCATTAAAAATAGTGCGTGTAATAAAGACTGCAGTGAACAAGCTAATTAGGATTCCCCAGAAAAGAACAGTTGCAAACCCTTTAATTGGACCCGTACCAAATTGATAAAGAACCAAGGATGCAATTAAAGTTGTTATACTTGCATCAATGATTGTGGTTAAAGCTCTATCATATCCAGCATCAACCGCAGCTTTAGGTGTTTTCCCTTTTCGTAACTCTTCACGAATCCGCTCAAATATAATCACATTAGCATCTATGGACATCCCAACAGTTAAAATCAATCCTGCAATACCGGGAAGGGTTAGAGTTGCTTGTAAAGAAGCCAAAACAGCTAATACAAGCAAGATATTCCAGATCAATGCAAAATTTGCAACAATTCCAGCCATCTTGTAGTAAACCAACATAAAGATAAGAACAAGACCTAATCCTAATAGTACAGCTTGAGTTCCTTGCGCAATAGAGTCAGCACCTAAACTAGGTCCAACAATTCTTTCTTCAATAATATTAACCGGAGCAGGTAAAGCACCTGCACGAAGAATAATTGCTAAATCTTTTGCTTCATTTATATTAGCAAATCCTTGAATTTGTGTATTTCCACCAGAAATTTTTTCTTTGATTGATGGAGCCATATGAACTTTATTATCAAGTACAATCGCAATTCGTTCAGAGATATTTGCGCCAGTGACTCGAGCCCAAGTTCTTGCTCCTTCACTATTCATTGAGAGCGAAACGATGGGTTGGCCGGCAGAACCGCCACCCAATGAACCTAAGTCTGCTTTGGCTTCATCGACAACGCCACCTGTAAGTTCAGGGGATTTTTCTAAATAGTAAAGTCTATAAAAATTATTAGAAACATTTCCATTTGCAGACACTTCTGCTTTATGACTTAATAGAAACTGGCCATTTGCACTTTTCAGTTTTGATGTAATTTCTGGTTTGGATAATAATTTTTTCAATGCATACACATTTTTTTCAGGTACGCCCATGTCACCACCAATTGCCGCTAATAAGCCAGAGAAGGGTGCTTGGGTAAAAATATCTGCTGATTCATTTTCAATTAAATCACTATTTGAAGATTCTTCAGGTGTTTGATCTGTTTCTCCAAATAATTCAGAAACAGTTGTTGTTCCATCTTCTTTCTTGATATCTTCAGATGGTTTTGTTTCTATTTTAGATTGACCGGCATTTGATAATTCTAATAATTCGGCTTCATCAGTTGTTTCTTTTAGAATATCATCTAATTGAAGAATCATTTCATTGGTAACAGCAACATTTTTTACTAAATAAAATTCTAGAAGTGCGGTGCTTTGAAGTAAAGCTCGTGCCCGTTCAGAATCTTGGATTCCTGCTAACTCAACTACAATCCGATGTTTGCCCTGTTTTTGAATTGTGGGTTCAGCGACGCCGAATTGATCAACGCGGTTTTGTAAAATTTCCAAAACTCGGTTAATTGCATCATCAGCTTCGTCTTTTAATGCCAACATGATATTTTCTAATGATGCACCATATTGATGGTAATAGCGGGATAGTTTAATCCCATCTGCTTTTACATCTTGCTCGAATGCCGCAAAGAAATCTACATCTGGTGATGCTGATTTTTCTTTGGCACCTGCTATGATAGCTTCAAGACGATCATCACGCATGTCTGCAAGATTTGTCATTAGGGTTGGAATGTCTGCTTCGAGAACAATATACATTCCACCTTTTAAATCAAGACCTTGTCTAATGATTTTGGATTCGATTTGTTCAAGATCTCCAGATGTACGGAGTTCTTCTTTTTTATCGTCGGTCATGTTCTGGTATTGCCAGGTTGGCAACAGGGCATAAATCGCCCAGGCAAGAATGAGTCCGATAATTAAATATCTAGGTGTTAAATTATTTTGCATTATAAATGGTTATTTAAGGTTTAAAAAAGCCGGTGAATATAAGCTCGTGACTCTCACGAGGGCAAGTAAGATGGGAAGTTTTTCTGTTGAGTTTGAGTGATAATGGGAATATGGCCATTAATAGACATAATTAAGGTCAGGTTTTTTTTGATTATTTCTAAATTATATCAAATTTAAACTCACTCTAATAGAAAAATTATTTCAAATATATTACTTTTTGTGTTTGTACTTTATTAGCAACGGTGAGTTTTCCAAAATAAATTCCACTAGCATAATTGGATGCATTCCATAGGACATCATGCTCACCAGTTAAAAGTTTTCTATCAATCAAAGTTTCAATCAATCGACCATTTATGTCAAAAATTCTTAGAGAAGTATTAGATTGACTCTCTACCGAAAATCGAATTGTTGTAGTAGAATTGAATGGGTTAGGATAAGCCGGATAAAGAATGAACTTGATTGGAAGACTATCATCAGAATCATTGCTTAAGTAAGTATGGGTTTCAACTGATTCTGCATTTGCCATAATATCACTTTCATCATACCATCGTTCCCGAAGACTATCTTGTGAATAAAAGGCAGTTAAATCATTATAATGGGGAGATGATGGGTCTTCTGATTGCCCATTGGGTTTCATTGACCATGCTTTAGGCGTTTCACCTTCTTTGATTCGAATTAACATAATGTGATCATTTCCAGCGGTGCTGTGAAAAAGGTTATCATTTTGTAAACTTCCTTTTCCCATTTTGGCCGCAGCTAAATCAGTATGACCTGTTCCACCTGAAAGGGGAAAGTAATTATTTCCTCGGAAATACCCATGAATATCTCCCCAAGGAATATACTGAGTACCATATCGACTGATTAATTCATCTTTAGCCCCTACAAGCGATTCAACAATCGTGCGTCTTTCAAATTCATTAAAGGAGTATGGATTTACAAATTTTAAATTTTCAGGAAGAACTTCACGCACATAAAATAGAAGGGACATTTCAGTGGATGTTATTTCAGCCTTTCCATTCCAAGTAAATAAAATATTTGCTAACGAATCTGCTTCAGCTTGTCTTGGGAATGAATCCGCGGTTGATTCTTCTAAAGCTAAAGGTAATATTTGTTTAAGAGAATCCCATCCAAGCATTTGATTATCTAAAGCTACATTTTTTAGATATTCTGTTGTAAGACTGTCTCCACCCAATTCCAATAATTCAGTTACACGACGTCCTCGCAACCCAAAACTATTCCCTTCGTATAATTCTATTGGTACATCATCAGGACCAAATCCAGGATTTGGGGTTACATACCACGGAGCATCGTTGCAATCTTGCAAATAACCAGAAGATGGATTTTCCACTCGCGGAAGAGATGAAAACGGAATAACACCTTGCCATAATGTAGAAGAGACTGATCCATCTAATACGCCTTCTCTCGCCGCCATAGGATCATTTCTATAATGGGTATGCCCGTTAAAAATAAATAATAAGTTTCCTTGAACATCTCCCCCTATACAATTCCATTTATCATATTGATGAAGTGACAATGCTGCTTCCCATTCTGTGACAGATTCTGCAGTCATGATTCGAAAGCCCTGTTCAAATCCTGAAACAAGATTCTCAACTTCTAGTTTTGCAAATAAGGCAGTAGAATTGTTAATTGCTTGTACAAAAACACCATGATCGTCCGATTGCTTGGCTGTTCGATGAGCCACGGTTCCATCCGAAACCTGTATGGATTCTGCCCAAGTATTAAAAGGCTTTGAAATTCCATCTAAGAGATAATGGTTTTCTGTACTTGGGTCTAATGAAACAAGAAAGGCGTCAGCGAAATCCACTTTATTTGCTGTGTGAGACCAAGCAAATTTTTCATTATGTCCCATCACGGGATGTGGACCACCCAAGAAAAAGAATCCATTATAATTTAATACACCATCAGCTGATTTTAAATGGGCGCTCCATGAACCTGTAGTTCCATTAAAGGGTAAATGAGGATCACATAACATATAAAGAGCATTATCGGCAGTGCGCTCAGGTGAAACAACCCATTGATTGGACATATCTTGTTCGGTATCGGGCAATATATCTGATTGAGTTAAATATTGGCTTGCATCTTTTTGAAATTGGTTCCACTCGTGTGTTAATGATTTAATATAACTCGTGTTAAACATGTCAGAAGACGTCACCGGAAGAAACGTCATTGGATCAATAGACGGTGGAATCTGTTCTGGATAATTAGCAAAACCATAATTGACACCAGCGGCTAACCCTTCCAGATAATTTAAAATATCAATAGAAATAGTTTCCATTGCAATAGTTGTTTTTTCCTGAAAACGAAGGGACCGAATAAATAAATCTTGATTAATATAATTTTGCCCATAATGTTGCGCCATCTCTCCCCGTGTTGTTAAAATATTTTCTACCAACATTTTCGGGTGATCTTGAAACATGGCAATTGTTAATCCAAAACCACAATCTTTAACGGTCTCTCCTAAAATGTGGGGAATACCATCTGTGTCGCGAATTATTTCTACAGACTGTGATATACCTATAGATGTAAAAATAAAAACTATAAACAATCTCTTAATAGATAAAAAGTTCATAAAATACTCCAAGTTAGATTAATATGTAGGCAATCAGACCCGAATATCTTATAAAGGTTAAATTATTACAACACCTTTTTTGAGAATGATATTTGCAAAGAGCGCAGATTCACTTGTTGCAACAATAGCAAATGCATTTTTTGATCTATTATAAAACGATTCGCGAGAAATAGATGTTAGATTAGATCGATTAGGATATTGATTGTGTAAAATTGATTCAAATTCTGCCCAAATGGGTGGCGTGGATTCATCGCCAGTAGCCATAACAATGGCATAATCATTTACAGATTCATCCATTGGGAAAAATGGTATAATTGCTTTTAGAATATTGCAAACGCCGTGTCCGTCAGCACGAATAAGCCTTTCTGCATTTGTATCTGCAGGGAAGTTCCCATCAGCGATAACAATTTCATCTCCGTGGCCCATACTCATTAATACATGAAATAAATCTGGGGAAATGATGGGTGGAATATTATTTAACATGCAAACTCCTTTTTATATAATATTTAATATTTTACCGATTTTTACAAATGCATTTATGGCTTTATCCAAATGCTCTCTATTCATAGCGGCTGATATTTGAACGCGAATCCGAGCTTGGCCTTTAGGAACAACAGGAAAAAAGAATCCCGTCACATATATTCCTTCTTTCAATAAGGCTGATGCCATTTTTTGAGCTAATACAGCATCATATAACATGATAGGAACTATTGGATGAATGCCTGATTTTAAGTCGAATCCAGCACTGGCCATTTTATCTCTAAAATAGGTTGTGTTTTCTTCCAACTTATCACGAAGCTCAGTTGTATTCGATAAAAGTTCAAATGCTTTTAATCCGGCAGCTACTATTGATGGAGCAACACTATTGGAAAAAAGATATGGGCGAGATCGTTGACGAAGTAAATCAATGATTTCTTGTTTTCCAGATGTGAATCCACCTGATGCGCCACCCAAAGCTTTCCCAAGGGTAGACGTAAAAATATCAATTTTATTTAGCACGCCATTATGTTCAGCAGATCCACGACCCGTTTTCCCCACAAATCCTGTAGCGTGCGAATCATCTACCATTACAAGTGCATTGTATTTTCCAGCTAAATCTGTAATTCCCTTTAAATTGGCAATATAGCCATCCATAGAAAAAACGCCATCGGTCGCAATTAGTCGAATTCGTGCACTTTCAGCTTTTTTGAGTTTTTCTTCTAAATCAACCATATCATTATTCGCATATCGAAATCGTTGTGCTTTGCATAATCGTATACCATCAATAATGGATGCGTGGTTTAAGGCATCAGAAATGATTGCATCTTCCGGCCCAAGAAGTGTTTCAAAAAGTCCACCATTAGCATCAAAACAACTGGTGTATAAAATGGTATCATCAGTTCCAAGAAAAGTAGAAATGGATTTTTCTAAGGATTTGTGTAAATCTTGTGTTCCGCATATAAACCTTACAGAAGCCATGCCAAAGCCATATTCATCCAACGCTTGTTTTGCCGCTTCGATTAATTCAGGATGATTTGCCAAGCCCAAATAATTATTCGCACAAAAGTTTAAAACATTTCCCCCCTCCTGTGTAGAAATATTAATTCCTTGGGGGGTGGTTATGGTTCGTTCTTTTTTATAAAGACCTTCAGTCTCTATTTGAGCTAGTATTTGTGTGAAATGTTGATTCTTATTATTCATGTGCAATAAACAGGTTTTTTCCTTCAAATGGTTTTGTCCCATTGATATAACTAAAATATTTACGGTTTTCACATGAAATATATTCAATATCAACTGGGGTTAATCGCCTTCGACTTTCTGGCCAAAATTCATCTTGTAACTCAATCATTTTATCAATGGTTGCGTGATGATTATTTAGTTTAAGATGCATCTGTAATCTATCTAAGTAAGGTTTTGCTCCTATACCAGTTGGGACAGGACTATTGGGGCTGATTATGTCAGGCCTAAACCAAGAAATATCAATTACAGTCATAAATATAGGAAAATCATTAGTCATTTGAAAAGTATGATTTATTGAGTTTGTTGCAGTAACGACGTTACGATTTGATGCTAAAATCTTTTCAACTAAAAAATTAATTATTTTAGGGAATAGTGTTGTGCAGGCATCCAACCTATCATAAGTAGTTCCATCCCAACTTATAGGTACAACTGGATATGCTTCTGAAGACCAAGGTTGATTCATTTTTTTTAGCAAAAGATTTTTAAGTGTTGAAGGGTCTCTTAAATCTGATGGGTTTAAGCGGTCTAAGGTCGTATGTTGATTGCACCAACGAGCAAAAAAGAGCGCATGAATTAGTTCTTCCAGTGAATTTTTAACTGGCTCACAAAATTTCAATACAGCTTTTGACCCTTTATCATCTTCTCTAAAAGTATTGAGAAAACGTCCTTGTTGAAAAACCGGATCATCCGTCCAGGGGGGATTTTCGCCAATGTCTCTCTTTACCCGTATACTTTCGCGTTCTTTACACCAATCAAAAAATGATTTTACTGGGTCATCGATGTCTAAACCATCCAAGGTATTTTCATATGGATTATTCATTGATTAACTTATGTAGAGTTGAGAAATAATTACCATTCCAATACGACTTTCCCGCAATTTCCAGTTTCCATAATATCAAAACCTTTTTGAAATTCATCTATAGGAAAAGTATGCGTTAATACTTTTGATATGTCTAAACCACTTCTAAGCATTTGGGTCATTTTATACCACGTTTCAAACATTTCACGCCCATAAATCCCTTTAACATGCAATCCTTTAAAAATGATATCGTCCCAATTGATTTGAGTGGTTTCTGGAAGTAGGCCTAGTAATGCGATACGACCACCATGATACATATTGTTTAACATGGATTTGAATGCTTCAGGATTTCCAGACATTTCAAGACCTACATCAAACCCATTGGACATACCTAGGTCAGATATAACGTCTTCTATTTTTTCTTTTGATACATTAACAACTTTTGTGGCTCCCATTTTTTGTGCAAGCTCTAAACGAAACTCGTTTACGTCTGTAATAACAATATGACGTGCACCCACATAATTACATATAGCTACAGCCATTATTCCAATTGGCCCAGCACCAGTGATAAGAACATCTTCTCCTACCATTTCAAAGGAAAGAGCTGTATGTGCTGCATTACCAAATGGATCAAAGAAAGCTGCAATTTCTGATGGGATTTCTTTGTGCACCGGCCAAACATTAAATTCAGGCATCACTAAATATTCTGCAAATGCGCCATTACGATGAATTCCAATTCCCACTGTTTTATGGCATAAGTGGCGTTTTCCTGCTCTACAGTTTCGACAATAGCCGCATGTAATGTGTCCCTCGCCTGAAACACGATCTCCAACTTGAAAGTGCGTTACCCCAGGCCCAATTTCTTCTATAAGGCCACAAAATTCATGCCCTGTAATTAAGGGGGTTTTAATAGTGCGTTGAGACCAATCATCCCACTTATATATATGAAGATCAGTTCCACAAATAGCTGTATGAGTTATTTTGATCTTTACATCATTTGTGCTGCAGGTCGGCATAGGAACATTTTCCAACCAAATTCCACGTTCGGGAGAATTTTTTACAAGTGCTTTCATTGAAGAATAAAGTCCATTTGATAGAAAAAATATGACTGAAATTTACAGGCTGATCTATTATTAATCCTATAGAGTGGGATTTTTTTTATTAAATAATATAAAGATCTAATATATAATTGAAATTTGGTAGTATCTTTTTTCATGAAATATATGAAGTGTTTGAGAGTAAAACCCATCCATCCATTTCATCTTGTACTGATAGATCACCCCACTGTGAATAGTTTTGAATTACATGTTTTGCTTGAGATTCAAGTATTCCAGATAATACTAAATTTTGTTCAAAAAGTGGACCTATGATTGGGGATAATCGCATTAATATGTTGGCTAAAATATTTGCGATGACAATGTCGTATTTTTCTTTTGCTTTGAATGTATCAGGATGGTGGAAAGGGATAGATAAATTATTTAATTCATTATTTTGCTTTGCATTTTGAATCGCCAATGGATCGAGTTCAACGCCTTCCGCAAAATTTGCTCCTATTTTCATTGCACCAATAGATAAAATACCCGATCCGCATCCATAATCTAAAATAGATTCTTTACCTTTTAGATTATTTTCCAACCATTTTAAACAAAGTTGAGTTGTAGGGTGTGATCCCGTTCCAAATCCGCTTCCGGGTTGAATTATAATTGTATGTCCGGTAAAAGCGGAATTTGTTTTCCAGGGTGGTACTATTCGAAGTGAATTAGAAATTATAATCTCTTTGAATTGAGATTGAGTGTGCGTCACCCAATCTATATCTTCAAATATTTCTTCATGGTAAGATGGAGATTCTTTCAAGTTTAGAATAGTCATTATATCTGAAATGAGCCGATTCACATCTTGCCTACTGTGAATCAATAAAACCAGTTTATGTGTGTTCCCCGTCAGTAATAATGGATTATTTGGGTCATCAAACCATTCTGAATCTGATTCATTTTGTTTATCTAAAATCGTAATAGATAAGATTTCTAAACTAAAAAGAATGTCTGAAGCAAGCTGCAAATCCAAATTAGGAAGTTCAAGAGTAATGTTTTTCCACGTCTTCATGATGTGGTAATTTACAGGCTATGAAAACACGTGGCGAACTGAAAACTGAACAACAAAATCCCAATTCTTTCGAAATTGATTCAATGTCAATACGAGATGTTTTGGTTACAATAAATCGAGAAGATCAATCAATTGCATCTGCTGTTGAGCAAGCTATACCCGAAATTGATCAAGCAGTGAATTTTACATTGAAGTCAATAAAAAGTGGCGGGCGAGTATTTTATGTTGGTGCGGGCACCAGTGGTCGACTCGGCGTATTAGATGCTTCGGAAATTCCACCTACGTATTCAGCACCTAAGGGATTATTTATTGGTATAATTGCTGGGGGAGAGAAAGCTTTGCGGAATTCTATTGAAGGGGCTGAAGATAGCCAGGAAGACGCTTTCTCTGATTTGAAAAAATATAATTTGAATGCTAAGGATACATTGGTTGGAATTTCATGTAGTGGTGCTGCTACATATGTTGTATCAGCATTGGATCATGCAAAATCCAAGGGAGCAAAAACAATTTATCTTGTTACAAACCCTAATCCATATAAAATGACAGAAGTTGATGTCATCATCAATGCGGTAACAGGTCCAGAAGTTGTCACGGGCTCTACCCGAATGAAAGCTGGGACAGCAACTAAATTAATTCTAAATATGATTTCTACTGCTACCATGATCAAATTAGGAAAAGTGTATGGCAATCTCATGGTAGATCTCATGGCAGTTAACGATAAACTGGTGGATCGTGGTACTCGAATTATTAAACAATTAACAGAATTAGATTACGATGCTGCACAGATAAAATTATTTGAAGCAGAAAAATCTGTAAAAACAGCTATTGTCATGGAAAAATTAAATTGTTCTTTAAATGATGCACGTGAGAAATTGAATAAAGCAAACGGCTTTTTGAAGAATATAATATGAAACAAAAAAAACCAGTTTTATTTAATAAAATCGGACGTGATATTTTAAAAAAAGAACTAATGAAAGAACCATTTGATAGAGTTACAGCTTCATTTTACATTTATCACCCCATCCAGAATCCTCAACAATTTAGAGACGAATTATTTATTGCTTGGGATAAACTTAATGTTTTTGGTCGAATCTATATTGCTACAGAAGGTGTGAATGCACAATTAAGTGTGCCAGAACAATATTGGAAATTGTTTCTTGAAAGTATGAACTCATTTTCTATTTTAAAAAATATCTCCATCAAGAAAGCGATTCAAGATGGAAACTCATTTTTTAAACTTACCATTAAGGTCCGAGAAGAATTAGTTGCTTATGGTGTGCATCAGGATACATATAATATGGACTTGGTAGGAAATCATCTTACTGCAGAAGAATACAATCAAGCATTAGAAAAACCTGATACTATTATAGTAGATATGCGTAATTATTATGAAAGCGAAATTGGTAAATTCGAAACTGCAATTGTTCCTGATGTAGAAATATCAAAAGAATTACTACCAGAAGTAAAACGTATATTGAAAGGCAAAGAGGAAGAGAAGATTCTTCTTTATTGTACCGGCGGAATTCGATGTGAAAAAGCATCATCTTATCTGATGAATCATGGGTTTAAAAATGTAAATCAACTTCAAGGTGGCATTATTCAATATGCGCATGATATCAAAGAAAAAGGGCTAAAATCAAAATTTATTGGTAAGAATTTTGTATTTGATGAACGATTAGGAGAACGAGTTACAGACCATGTAATTGCATCGTGTCATATTTGTGGAACAAGCTGTGACACACATACAGATTGTAAAAATGATGCTTGTCATATTTTATTTATCCAATGTGATACATGTGAAAAAGAATTAGAAGGTTGCTGTTCCGAAGCATGTTGTGAATTTGCAAAATTGCCCATTGAAGAGCAAAAAATTCGTAGAAAAGATCCAACTCAAGTTATTTCCAGAACATTTTTTGATTCACGAATTAAGCCGAAATTGAATCAAAACATTTGAATTACCCTATTCTTTATTCCTTTCGCCGATGTCCTTATGCCATGCGAGCTCGGTTGGCTTTGGCTTATGCAGGGATTGCTTTTGAACACCGAGAAATCCTTTTAAAGAATCGTCCATCAGAATTAATTACAATATCTCCTAAAGGGACTGTTCCAGTTTTACAATTACAAGATGGCACAGTAATCGATGAAAGCATTGAAATTATGAAATGGGCGTTGTTACAAAATGATCCAGATAATTGGTACATTGAAAATATTAAAGACCAAGATTCCTTTATAACTCAAAATGACGGTGAATTTAAAAAAAAACTAGATCAATATAAATACCATGAGCGTTTCCCAAATGGGACTTATAAAGAATATCAAGCTAGTTTGGGCAAGATGTTAAAGCGTTATGAAATAATCTTATCAGATTCATTGTATTTAATTAGTAATAAGATTTCTTTAGTTGATATAGCATTATTTCCATTTATTCGTCAAGGAGCTCATATAGATTTGATTTGGTTTAACGTTCAATTTCCAAAATTAACCAAATGGATGAATAAATTTATATCAATGGGTTTATTTATATCAATCATGGTAAAGTATGATGTTTGGATATCAGACGAAACTGGCATTTTAATTCAAGGATCTTAAAAGAATTATGAATAGAAAATATAATATAATTATTGCCTTATTAATGTTTATTTCCATGTTAATCGGGAAACAAATTGTAGTTTCGTCTGATGGGTTTTCTGCGAAGATTGAACGTGATGAATGGGGCGTTCCGCATATTTATGGAACTCGAGATGCAGATGTTTCATTTGGCTTGGCCTATGCCCACGCAGAAGATGATTTTAAAACAATCTTTGATATTTTATTAGCAACACGTGGAAAACTCGCAACGGTTTACGGTAAAAATGCAGCAGTAAATGATTATTATGTTCATCTTATGGACATATGGAATAACGTTGATTCAAAATATGAATCTGATATTTCGGATGATGTAAAAATATTGTGTGAAGGATATGCCGCTGGTCTGAACCTATTTTTAGAAGAATACCCTGAGCAGGGTAAGAAAATAATATACCCGGTTTTTGGGAAAGATATAATTGCGGGATTCTCTCACAGAATGCCTTTGATGTTTGGACTAAAAGGTGTGATGAAAAAATTATCCAAAGAAAAGCGTCCTAATACTATTGGCTTCAAAGAGAAAGATGAAGAAAACGAACCTTTCAAAATGGTTGCTAGTAATGTTTTTGCGATTGCACCTCATCGTTCTAATGATGGATATACACGGATTTGGATAAATAGCCATCAACCTTGGGAAGGTCCTGTGGCTTGGTATGAAGCACATTTTATGAGTGAAGAAGGATGGGACTTTTATGGAGGATTATTTCCAGGGTCACCCATTCCCTTGTTGGGTCACAACCCACATTTAGGTTGGAGCCATACGGTGAATTCACCTGATTTAATTGATGTTTATGAGTTAACTATTAATCCCGATCATAAAAACCAATATTGGTTCGAAGGTGAATGGAAGGAGATGAAAGTCCGTAAAGTATCCATTAAGGTGAAATTATTCGGACCTATTTCTTGGACATTTAAGCGAAAGGTAAAAGAATCAATTCATGGTCCAGTTATGGAATTTGATCATGGGAGTTATGCGCTTCGTGTTTCATCTGTGCAAAATATAAAATTTATAGAAGAATGGTATCGGATGGGAAAAGCGCGGAATTATTCAGAATTTAGAGAAGCCATGGAAATTCATGCTTTACCCATGTTTAATACCGGTTATGCAGATAAAGATGGTAATATTTTTTATGTTTATAATGCAAAAATACCAGAAAGAAATAATGATTTTAATTGGAATGAGCTTTTACCTGGTGATAAAAAAGCAAATATTTGGACAAATTATGTTCCTTTTGATTCTTTGCCACAGGTATTGAATCCGCCTGAAGGTTTTTTACAAAACTGTAACAGTAATCCTTATTTAGCAACGGGAAATTCTAACGATATGTCTAACCCTTTATCTGATTGGACAGGAATTGAAACACATCAAACCAACCGAGCACTTCGAGCATTGGAAACCTTTGGTGCTGATTCGTCTATATCACGTGAAGATTTTTTTACATATAAATATGATACTCAATATTCTCTGAATTCGGTTATAGCAAAAGTTCGAGATCGATATGTGGCTGAGATGGAAACGAATACTGATCCTAAATTACTACCTGCTTTAAAATTGATAAAAAATTGGAATTTATCTGCTGATTCGAGTAATACCGCTGCGGCACTTGCCATTATCGTTCTTCCAAATGCATTCAATGAAGACAAGTTGAAATATAAAACGGATAAAATCACGCAAAAACTTCATGAAACTATTGATTACCTTGAAACTAAATTTGGTAAAATTGACGTTCCTTTGGGAAAAGTATTACGGCTTGTACGAGGAGAAACAAATTTGCCACTTTCGGGTGGACCAGGATTATTGAGAGCAATTTATTTTAAGAAAAAAGATGATTTGTATATTGGGACTGCTGGAGATTGCTATTTTCAAGCTGTGGAGTGGGGTCCAAATGGAGAATTAAATGCTTGGACAATTCACCAATTTGGAAGCGCAACTACTATTGAATCTTCAAAGCATTATGATGACCAAGCTAAACTTTTTTCAAAGCATAAAATGAAACAAGTCCGCGGACTTAACAAGGATTAATAAACATGGAACAAACATATTATTTAATTATAATTGGTGCACTGATTTTTGAGTACTTACTTTCTACGGTTAGTTCAGTGCTAAATATGAATAGTGTTTCTGAAAATGTACCGGATGGTTTTCAAAATCATTATGATTCTGAAAAATATGCCAAATCACAAGCATACTTAAAGGACAACACGCGCTTTGGTTTACTATCGAGTACCTTCGGTTTAATCGTAACCTTGATTGTGATTCATAGTGGGCTTTTTGGTTTATTAGATGTATTTGTTCGAACTCAATCAACTCACCCGATTGTCGGTGGGCTTATCTTTTTTGGACTTATTTTTATTATTAACGATATAATCAATTTACCCTTTTCTCTTTATGGTACATTTATTCTTGAAGAAAAATATGGATTCAATAAAACAACAGCTAAAACTTTTGTCATGGATAAACTTAAAGGGTATATGCTCACCATTGTATTGGGAACAATAATTATGAGTCCCGTACTTTATTTCTTCAACAGCTATGGTGAAAATGGTTGGTGGATTGCTTGGGGAATTATCACAGCATTTATGATTGCGATTCAGCCCATATTTGTTCATGTCATTGCACCCATTTTTAATAAGTTTACCCCATTAGAAGATGGAGAGTTGAGAACTGCTATTGAAACTTTTTCTAAAAAAGTTGATTTCCCTATTTCCCGAATCGACATGATGGATGGAAGCAAACGTTCTTCTCATTCAAATGCATATTTCAGTGGGTTTGGAAAGTCACGGCGAATTGCATTATTTGATACTTTATTGGAAAAACATTCTACCGAAGAAATTGTATCTGTTGTTGCACATGAAGTTGGACATTATAAAAAGAAACACATAATAACCGGAACAATTTTAGGTATTTTAGAAACGGGAATTATGCTATTTGTATTTAATCTTATTATGAATGATTCTGCATTGTTTTCTGTTTTTGGTGTTCAGAGTGTATCGGTGTATGGTGGGCTAATCTTTTTTGGTATGTTATATTCACCTGTGAATTTATTAACATCAGTTTTTACGACAGCAATGAGCAGGAAAAATGAATATGAAGCTGATGCATTTTCTTTGGAACATACTCAAAATAAAGACGCTTTAATCAATATGCTAAAAGGATTGGCTGCGAATAATTTATCTCATTTAACGCCTCATAAAATGATGGTATTTTTATCGTATAGTCATCCACCAGTTATAGACCGGATAGCAGCTGTAAATAAAACATAAAACATTTTTTTAATAATCATGGAAAATCCAGTATTTATTTTATCAATACCACTTATTGTGATTGTGATATTGAGTTTATTGAAAATAGCCAAGAAAAAAAGGCCTAATGGAAAACCGTGGTTCAGAATCGAAAAGGTAGAAGACAATGAATAGACATCTCTCTATGAGGTCTGGAAATCCAGCCCTTCAATCATCCACATTTAGAAACCATATGTCTGCTGTTTCAGAAGGGACAATGACATTAAGTGGCACCGTAAATAAAACCGGAATTGGCTTACTTTTAATCATATTGAGTGCCGGATATACTTGGGGAAATCCAGCCATGCATGGTTTGGCTATTCCGGCTGGAATTATTGGATTCATCTTGGCTTTAGTTACCGTTTTTAAACCCCAGTTTGGTCATATTACTGTACCAATATATGCTGTGGTTGAAGGAATTTTCCTTGGTGTTATTTCTATGATATTTGAGCAGATGTATCCAGGTATAGTTATTCAGGCAATCTTTTTAACATTTGGTACGTTGGGTGCATTGTTGCTTGCTTATCAATCGGGTTTGATAAAAGCGACTGAAAATTTCAAATTGGGGGTTGTGGCTGCCACAGGTGGTATTGCTATTTTATATTTGATTAATATGGTGATGGGCTTTTTTGGATCCAGTGTTGGTGTTATACATAGCAATGGTATGATGGGAATAGCTTTCAGTGGGTTTGTTGTAGTTATAGCGGCATTAAATCTCGTATTAGATTTTGACTTTATTGAAGAAGGTGTCGAAATGGGGGCTCCGAAGTATATGGAATGGTATGGAGCTTTTGGTTTGCTTGTAACTTTGATTTGGTTGTATTTAGAAATTTTGAGATTGTTAGCTAAGCTTCAGAGCAGACGATAGTTTTTCTCTAATATTTATGATTCATATACTTTAATTAAGGAAAATATTCATCAATGCATTCAACTTTAATTACAAATGATGCCGTTGTTTTAGGAATTCTATTATCGATTCTTGCTTTTGTATTCATCACATCTCATAGTGAGCATCCAACTTGGAAAAAATTCTATAAATTTGTTCCATCACTTCTTCTTTGTTATTTTATTCCGTCTATTTTTAATTCTTTTGGAATCGTTTCGGGTGAAGAGTCCAATCTGTATTTTGTAGCATCTCGTTATTTACTACCAACAAGTTTAGCTTTATTGACCTTAAGTATTGATCTTCCTGAGATTAAAAAATTGGGACCAAAAGCAATCATTATGTTTTTCACAGGAACTATAGGAATAATCATTGGTGGACCTATTGCTGTATTAGTGGTGTCTGTTTTTGCTCCCGATGTAGTGGGTGGCGTAGGTCCTGAAGCTGTTTGGCGTGGTCTTACAACTGTAGCAGGAAGTTGGATTGGAGGAGGAGCCAATCAGGCAGCTATGAAGGAAATTTTTAATGTCGGTGATGATGTCTTTTCGGCTATGATTGCTGTTGATGTAATTGTTGCTAATATTTGGATGGCATTTTTACTTTATGGTGCAGGAATTCAAGATAAAATTGATGAAAAGTTTAAAGCTGATTCTACTGCAATTACAGAATTAAAAGATAAGATTGAAGCTTATCGAGCACAGATTTTACGTATCCCAGAATTAACAGATACTATGAAAGTAATGGCTGTTGGATTTGGTGTTACAGCAATTGCTCATTTAGGAGCAGATTTTATTGCGCCGTGGATTGGAGAAAATGCGCCTGGTCTTGCTAAGTTTAGTTTAACATCTGGATTTTTTTGGCTTATTGTACTTGCTACAACGATTTCTTTAGGATTGTCATTCACAAAAGCGAGAGAATTAGAAGGTATTGGTGCTTCTCGCTATGGAAGTTTATTTTTATACATTCTTGTGGCAACCATTGGGATGAAAATGAATATAATGGCAATTTTCGAAAATCCAGGATTATTCGTGGTAGGACTTATTTGGATATCAATCCATGGGTTTTTATTAATTGTTATGGCAAAAATAATAAGAGCTCCATTCTTCTTTTTAGCCGTTGGGAGCCAAGCAAATGTGGGCGGTGCAGCATCTGCACCTATCGTGGCATCTGCGTTTCACCCGTCATTAGCACCAGTGGGCGTTTTACTCGCTGTTTTGGGGTATGCTGTAGGAACCTATGGTGCTTGGATTTGTGGAATTATGATGATGGGAGCTCAATAAGATATTTTAATTTAATTGAAAAAGATATCTGCACACTGTAATGGTTTAGAGCCATTTTATATATGAATTTCATTATCAATTTTTATAAAAGTATCGTCAGGATATATTTATAAAAATATTCCATAATATTTTTATTTATCGGACTTCTTACTATAAATTTGGGGCTGATTATTTCTTAATATTTATTAATTTTATTGATACAAAAAGGTAAAAACATGGCACAACAAAAATTTCAAACTGAAGTCGGTCAACTTCTTCATCTCATTACTCACTCTTTATACACACATAAAGAGATTTTTTTAAGAGAACTTATTTCAAATGCATCAGATGCATTGGATAAACTTCGTCACCTTACTTTAACGGATGATGCATTAAAAACATTTGATTTTGACCCTAAGGTTTCAATTGAATTTCAAGATGGAGATGAGCCTAAACTCATTTTATCTGATTCGGGTATTGGAATGAATAAACAGGATTTAAAAGATAATTTGGGCACAATTGCTCGATCGGGTACGAAAAATTTCCTATCAAATTTGTCCGGAGATGAAAAGAAAGATTCTCAATTGATTGGACAATTTGGCGTTGGATTTTATTCCTGTTTTATGGTAGCAGATAAAGTAGATGTAACAACTAAAAAAGTTGGTGAAGATGAAGCGTTTTTATGGACGAGCGATGGACATTCTGGCTTTGAAATAAAAAAAGATGTTCGAAAAGAAAATGGAACAACAATTACCCTTTATTTGAATGAAGAGGGAAAAGAATATGCAAATAGATGGCAAATTGATAGTTTAGTGAAGAAATATTCTGATCATATTGATTTTCCGATTTTCATTTCATATGAAGATATTGAATATGATAAAGAAGGGAAAGAAAAAAGCCGCGCGCCTAAGACTGAACAAATTAATGACGCAAAAGCTTTCTGGACTAGATCTAAAAATGAATTAGAGAAAAAAGATTATCAAGAATTTTATAAATCTATATCTAACGATAGAGATGATCCATTTGATTGGGTTCATTTTCATGCTGAAGGAGCGCTTGAGTTCACACTTTTATTTTATATTCCTAAAACAGCATCACCTGATATATTTAGAACGGATTATCAAGCGGGAGTAAAGTTATATGTTAATCGGGTTTTTATTACTGATGATGAAAAAGAATTATTACCCGTTTGGTTACGATTTGTAAAAGGAATTATTGATTCATCCGATTTACCCTTAAATGTTAGTCGTGAAATTTTGCAACAAAATCGTATAATGAGTAAAATTAAAACGAATGCAGTTAAAAAAATCTTAGAAAAACTAAATGATATAGCAAAAAATAAAGATAAATATGCTGAATTTTTCCTTCAATTTGGCCGCTTAATAAAAGAAGGTGTTTACCAAGATTTTGAACATAAAGATGCCTTAACAGATTTACTTCGTTTTAAATCTACTAAACAAGAAGGTTTAGTTTCATTGAAAGACTATGTCGATAATATGAACAGTGAACAAAAAACTATTTATTATATTACAGGTCAAAATGAAGCATCATTGCGAAATTCACCCTTATTGGAAATGTACACTAAGAAAAATGTTGAAGTATTAATCTTAGATGATGAGATTGATGAAATTATTATTTCATCTGTTCCAAAGTACGATGAGAAGGAATTGAAGTCAGTGAATAGAAGTGGTGCTGCAGATGATTTTTCAGAAGAATCTGATAAAGAGTCTGAAAAATCGACAAAACCAGTTCTAAAGAAAATTAAAAAAGTACTAGGTGATAAAGTTAAAGATGTAAAAATGTCTAACCGCTTGAGCGATTCTCCATCTTGTATTGTGGCAGATGAAAATGATCCAACTTCACAAATGCAGGAAATATTAAAATCGATGGGGCAAACAGATATGCCAGAAATAAAACCTATTTTAGAGATTAATCCCAACCATGAAATTGTAGAGAAGCTGAAAAATATGACACGCCAAAAGGCATTTGATGATATTGCTTGGCTTTTATACGAACAAGCATTGATTCAAGAGGGAGTCACTTTAGACGATCCTTCAGGGTTTGTAAAACGTTTGAATAATGCGATTTCTAATAATCTTTAAAGCATTTAGATTTTAAAGATTAATTATAATATTTTCAATTTCCTAAAATAATTTCTGAAATTAGGAGTAAATCAAAAATAGAAAGTTCATTATCGAAATTGATATCAGCGGCACAGAATTCATTGGATGTTGGTGTTTGCCATTCCATAATAAATCCTAAAGTTTTAATAATATCCATAACATTTATCATTCCATCCATATTGGGATCTGCTAATTGACATTCACCCGCTTCAGCTTCAACTATAACTGAAACAGGAACACTGGTGGAATCATTTTCCACAAGTCGTGTGATAATTGTATATTCATAAAAAAGTCCAGGGAATACGGGAGTATCTAAATAACTTGTTACATCTGATTCCATGTTTTGAATCCATTCGCCATCTCGGTAAATATCGTTTTCAAAAGTAGAAATTGTATCGCCCCCAAAAAGATTTGTTGGATTGCTCCAATTCAACTGGATAGCAGTTCCGGCCGTCCCTATTCCAATTAGGTTTGTTATAGAATTTGGATCCAACGAGTCAGATGCCATAAACTGTGAAACGAGTATAGTGGAATTAAAAAGATTTAATCGACCGCCAGACACTGTAATATTTTCTAAGGCGCTAATTGGATCAGTACCATCCATAATCATAGATTTGAGTGCAAGAGCACCTTCACCTGGACTATTGAATTGGAATTGACTAAATCCTGATGTCATAACTGAATGTAAAAAACCAACGGCACCTGCAACATGGGGCGTTGCCATACTTGTTCCGGATAAGGATGAAGTTGATCCGTTATTGTAAGTGGATAAGATACTGCTTCCCGGTGCGCCCAAATCAATGGATTCTAAACCATAACCTGCAGAAGCTTTTTGGTCATTACGAGTGGTATTTGTTACCGTAATAAGATAATCGCTATCACATCCTGTTGGAACATCACCTACATTATCAATATTTACATTGTTATTTGCAGTCGCAGCTGCGCTTAAAATGCCAACTTCTCCCATGGCAGTATAAGCTTCATCCCAAAGAGGATAATTTCCAGTTGAACAATTGGCATTATCTACTCCAAAACTAGAATTAGTAGATACAACAAATGCACCTTCATCACCTCCAGTTTCATTATAAAGAGCTCTTTGATCTAATACATAACCATACGCTTCTAGTGCAATAGATGTTTCGCCAGTGGATCCCATTATAGTCATTAACTTTACGTTCCAACTTACGCCGGCCACCATACTACCATTATTTCCTTCAGCACCGACAATTCCAGCTACATGTGTTCCGTGTCCATCCGATGAAATATTGCCATTAGAGTTATAGGCGTTCCACCCGTTAATATCATCGATATATCCATCATTATCATCATCAATTCCATTTGCAGGAATTTCATCTTCGTTCACCCAAATATTATCATCCAAATCACTATGGGAAATCAAACATCCTCCATCAACAATTGCCACTACAATTTCATCACCTAAAGCGTTCAATCCACCAGTACTCATATCCCATGCTTCAGGTGCATCAATATCTGCATCTTCAAGTCCACCTGATTGTCCTGTGTTGTGCAACCCCCATTGTGTTGTAAAACTAGGATCATCCGGAAAAGTTTGACGTGGGGAAACATAATGATCAAATTGTGCATTTTGAATCCAAGGGTTTTCTCTAATTTCTTTTAAAGCATCTGGAGTAGATATAGATTGATCAATTATTTTTACAAGATAAATATTAGCTCGTTTCATTAAAGGTTTCACGATTTGATACCGGGATGCATCAAGCCCTAGGGATAATTCATCCAACTTAACATTAGGCATTCCTTGAATCAAAATTTGTCCAGGCGCGTATTTTTGAGAAAAAGATGCGCCAATGAACCATAAAATAAATATTAATTTTTTCATAAGTATTTGTGTTTTTTGTTATAAAGGGTTTATCACATTTAGTACGATTTCAATTCCTAATTCACTCATAATTTAAAGAAAAGAACTTTAAAAGAGTCACAGAATCATCTCGAAATTCGTTCTCTGATTTAGTAATTTTCAATTCATTTTTAAACCAATTTAGAGAATTTAATATGCCTGATATAAATCCATACATTTTTAGAGAATATGATATCCGTGGTAAAGTTGCGGAAGATTTTCCCGAACATGTTGTAATTAAACTTGGTAAAGCATTTGGTACTTTTGTGAAGCGTGCCGGCGGTAAAGAAATTACCCTGAGTGGTGACATTAGACTTACAACGCCCGATCTTATTAATTATTTCAAAAAAGGTGTGCTTTCAACAGGGATTGATGTTATTAATATTGGCATTATCCCAACACCAGTCAATTATTATTCAATGTTTTTGTTAGGTGTAGCTGGTGCGGTTCAAATTACTGGCAGTCATAATCCTCCTGAGTTCAATGGATTTAAAATGTCTTTGGAGAAAAAAGCATTTTTTGGAAAAGATATCCAATCTTTATACCAGTTAATTGATAATTCAGATTTTGAAACAGGTGAAGGATCGGAAGCTCGTTTTAAGATATTACCTAAATATAAAGAAATGATTTTGGACAAAATTAATATTGAACGTCCCATGAAAGTTGTTATGGATTCCGGAAATGCAGCAGGTGGGATTAACGGGCCAGATGTATTCAAATCAATGGGGATTGAACTTAAAGAACTTTATTCTGAACCTGATGGAACCTTCCCAAATCATCATCCAGATCCAACAGTGGAAGAGAATCTTCAGGATTTAATTGCAGAAATGAAAACGGGGCAATATGATGTAGGGTTAGCTTTTGATGGAGATGCAGATCGTGTTGGTGTTGTAGATGAAACTGGCGATATTATTTGGGCTGATCAGTTAATGGCGCTATTTTTACCAGAAATAATTAGCAATGGGGAAGATATTCTATTCGATGTTAAATGTTCCCAAGCACTAGAAGATATGATTAACAAATATGGCGGAAACCCAATCATGTGGAAAACAGGACATTCGCTCATTAAACAAAAGATGGGAGAATTAGGTTGTAAGTTAGGTGGAGAAATGAGTGGCCATATATTTTTCGCCGATGATTACTATGGGTACGATGATGCCCTTTATGTGGGAGCTCGGTTAGTTCAACTCTTATCTAAATCTGATAAAAAACTCTCAGAATTAAAAGCTGAAATTCCTGTTTATTATTCTACGCCAGAAATGCGGTTGGAAGCAGAAAATGATGAAGAAAAATTTAGAATCGCAAAAGAAGCTATTGCCTATTTTACTGAAAATTATGATTGTATTACAGTGGATGGTGTAAGAATTAAATTTGGAGACGGGTGGGGTTTGGTACGTTCTTCAAATACACAACCTGTAATAGTGTGTCGTTTTGAAGCCAATTCTCTAGAACGAAAGAATGAAATTATGAATCTTATCCTTGGAAAACTTAAAGAATTTGGAACTCTAAAATTGGGTGGACATTAATGCCATCATTTAATGAATTGGTTTTGTTTATTCGTAAGGAAGTTAATCAAGACCTTAGGCGCCTTCCGATTCCAGAAAAGCCCGCTTACTTATATGATCCAATTCGATTTACCCTTCGAGGAACAGGAAAACGTTTCAGACCTATTTTAGTTCATCTTTCGGGTCGCGCTAATAATGCTGATCCTGACTCATTAATGAAAATTGCTCTGGCCGTAGAGCTTCTCCATAATTTTACTTTAGTTCATGACGATATTATGGATAATGATGATACTCGACATGGGCAACCTGCAATTCATTTTAAATGGGACGATTCCACAGCTATTCTTGCCGGTGATGGAATTAATGCTATTGCGCAAATTTTATTAAGTGGACTCCCATATAGATCTAATGCCATTTGCCGATCTTTTAATCAAGCAACCTTAGAAGTTTGTGAAGGACAGGCCTACGATAAAGAATTCGAAAATGACCTTTCAATTACAGAAAACCAATATTTAGAAATGATTGAGAAAAAGACTGGATCACTATTAGGTGCGAGCGCAAACTTACCAGCTATTCTTATCGGTGCTGATCCAGAAGTGATTAGCTATTTCGATCAATTTGGTCGTGCCTTAGGGAATGGATTCCAAATTCATGATGATCTTCTCGAAATATATGGGAATGTAGATGATATGGGAAAAAGCCTTGGAAGTGATATAGCTGAAGGAAAGCAAACAATGATGGTTATTAAAGCTCGCAATAAATTTAAAAAAGAATGGGAAAATTTGATTTCTGATCCAAATTCGCCGGAACTTATGTCGGAAATTCGTAATTTTTTTCAAGATAATGGCATCAAGGAAGAAACAAAAGCAATGGCAAAATCATATTTTGATTCTGCCAGAGATATATTAGACAAAATTAATGGTATCGATAAGAATGAATTGATAGATTTTGTAAACTTAGTAGAAAATAGGACTTATTAATGACTAAAAGATTTGACCCTGAAAATATGTATGGTTCAATTTGGGAATTCCCCGAGAATCTAACAGATGCAATACAATTAGGAAATAATATTTCCTTAAAACATTCATATAATGAAATCCAAAATATAGTTATCGCAGGCATGGGTGGTTCAGCTATTGGTGGTGATGTTGTTTCTATTTTAGAAAAAGACAACTTGAATATTCCGATCATTGTTTGCCGTGGATATTCGCTTCCAAACTGGGTGAATGAAAATACAATGGTTATTTGCTCGTCTTACTCCGGAAATACAGAAGAAACACTTTCTGCGTTAGAAGATGCAATTCAAAAAAATGCTCAAATTTGTGGAATTACCACAGGCGGAAAAATCGCTGGAAGATTAAAAGCACTTGATAAGGATGTTGTCATAATTCCATCAGGACTTCAACCGCGAGCTGCTTTGGCATTTTCCTTTATTCCCATCGCTAAATGTCTTGAAAAAGCAGGCGTGCTTTCATTGAGTTTTGACCAATGGATGGAGAATGCAATAGAAGCGATAACGCAAGCGCGTGATCTTTATTCACAAGAAAACGATACAAATCCAGTTTATGAACTTGCACAACAAATCTATAATCGAATTCCAATTATTTATGCAGATAATTCAACTTTAAGCGTAGCATCAGTTCGTTTGAAAGGACAATTTTGTGAGAATGGAAAGATGTTAGCTTATCATAATGATCTACCGGAATTCAATCATAATGAAATTGTAGGTTGGGAAAATAATCCTGATATATATCAAAATTTATTTGTGATTTGGTTAACAGATATTCAGGATAATGTGCGGGTAAAACATCGCCAAACTATCACACAGGAAATATTAAACGAAGTAGGTGTAGACCAATTTGTACTAGAAATGACAGGTGAATCATTTCAAGAGCGTTTTCTTCATATGATTCATTATGGAGATTGGCTAAGTTATTGGTGTGCGATTCTACATGGTACTGACCCTAGTCCTGTGGTGAAAATTTCAAGACTTAAAGATGCATTATCCAAAAAACCATGATACCAGTCAAAGTTCTAAAAATTTCTTATCATCCTGATAGCCGTAGTTATGCGGTTATTCTTCAAGAAATTACAGGGAATAAATGTCTTCCTGTAATTGTTGGATCATTTGAAGCTCAATCAATTGCACTTGCAATCGAAGTGCTTGAAGCACCACGTCCTTTAACTCACGATTTGATTTGTGATGTAATTACGGGTGTTGATGGATTTCTCAAGTCGATACGAGTTAGTCATCTTAAAGATGGAGTTTTTTACGCACAAATGGAGCTAGAATCAATTGGTTTTGGTGTGCGAATTATTGATGCAAGACCGAGTGATGCTATTGCTGTAGCACTGAGAATGAAAGCACCTATATTAGTTTCTTCGAATATTATGGAAGAAGCAGGCGTTGATCAAGACTCGATAAAAGAAGTGAAAAAAACGATTATAAAACCTGAAATTTCTGTTCAAAATCTAAAAGAAAAATTGAAATTAGCAGTGGAAGAAGAAGAATATGAAACTGCAGCAATACTTCGTGATAAAATAAGTTTGTTAGAACCTTAAAGTGTAACGTCCATTTCTTCTAATGCCATTTGAGCCGCAATTTGTTCTGCGGTTTTTTTATTTGTACCTAAACCAGATGAATAGGACTGAACTCCTATTTTAACTTGAACTTCAAACGTTTTAAAATGATCGGGTCCAGTGATATCTTTAACCAAAAAAATAGGATTATCAATATTTCTGGAATGGCAATACTCAATGAGCTTGCCTTTATAATTAGTTGATTTCCAAGCTTCTTCCTTATGAGCCCAAACAGTATCTATAATTAATTTTCGACAAGGTTCAAGACCTCCATCTAAATACATTGCGCCTATAAGAGATTCATATATATTTGCCTGTTGTTTCTCTGCAATTTTTTCAATTTTTAAATTTACGCTCGATTCAATTTTAAGATAATTCATTAGATCTAATAATTGACCGATTTGTGCCAAGAATGATTTTTGAACTAGAGATGCCCGACGTTGAGTAAGTAATCCTTCATCACCTTCTGGAAATTCACGCATTAGTTCTCGACTAATAATAATATCAATAACAGCATCACCAAGAAACTCCAACCGCTCATAATTATTTCGAGGACTAGTATCTAGTGACTTATGTGTGAAGGCTTGATTTAGATAATCTTTATTATGAAAAATATAGTTTATTTTTTTTTCTATAGGGTAGACAGAACCACTTCTATCCAGGAAAAACTGTTTAAATTTTATAAATAAATTCAAACGTATTTCCGAATACAGATAACCGCATTATGCCCTCCAAAGCCAAATGTATTGGATAGGATGGCATTTACTTTATGATGTTGGGCTGTATTGGGTACGTAGTCTAATGTACAATCTGGATCGGGTGTATCGTAATTAATTGTAGGTGGTAATAGTTGATCTTGTATTGCTTTTACAGAAGCAACCGCTTCTATACCGCCAGCTGCACCTAGTAAATGTCCCGTCATCGATTTAGTAGAACTCACTTTAAGTTTTGCACAATGGTCACCAAATAATGTTGAAATTGCAGCAGATTCATTTCGATCATTAAATAGGGTAGATGTTCCATGAGCATTTATGTAATCTATATCTGTTGTTTCTAAACCAGCATCTTTGATTGCTCTTTCCATAGCTTTCAATGCACCTACACCGCCAACAGCAGGTTGTGTCACATGAAACGCATCATCAGTGGATCCATATCCTGCTAATTCCGCAAGAATAGTTGCACCACGGTTTTTAGCATGACTTTCAGTTTCAATTACTAACATGCCAGCACCTTCTCCTAAAACAAATCCATCTCGGTTTTTTTCGAATGGGCGACTAGCTTTGGTTGGTTCATTACATGATTGAGATAAAGCACGCATATTAGCAAATCCTGCAATCGTTAGTGGAGTTACACTTGCTTCAGTTCCACCGCAAATCATCATGTCTGCATCTCCGACCATAATAAGTCTCATGGCCATTCCTATAGCATCTGTTGCAGATGCACACGCAGAAGTTACAGTTTGATTTGGGCCTCTAAAGCCCCAACGGATAGATAAATGTCCACCCGCAATATTTGCTATCATTTTAGGAACAAATTGAGGAGATACACGACGTGCACCCTTATTTTCTAAGGCAGAATGTTGTTCTTCTAAAGTTTGAATTCCACCCACTCCGGTTCCAATGGTAACACCGACACGATCCAAATTAATGGATTCTAAATCTATATTTGCCATTTCAACAGCTTCATTTGTGGCAACAATAGCGTAAACCGAAAATGGGTCGAGTTTGCGGATTTCCTTTGGATCCAAAATCGTTTCTGGTTGGAAATCCGTTAACTCGCCAGCAATACTGACCCGATGATTTGATGAGTCAAAATAGGTAATGGGTGCAATGCCGCTTTTTCCAGCGGTACAAGCAGCCCAAAAATCATTTACGTTATTGCCGTTGGGGGCAAGTACGCCTAATCCTGTAATAACTATTTTTTCTCGGGACATATTAATTAGTTAGCTTTTTTTATTTTTTCTACATAGTCAACTGCCGCACCAACTGTCATAATGGTTTCAGCATCTTCATCTGGAATTTCAATTCCAAACTCTTCTTCTAATTCCATGATTAATTCTACAGTATCAAGAGAATCAGCACCGAGGTCATCTATGAAATGAGCCTCCATTTTGATTGCATCTTCTTCAGCTCCGAGCTTGTCGATAACTACTTCTTTTACTTTGTCAAATGTGGACATTTTGTCTCCTTGGTTAATTGATAACACGGCCACCATCTACTGTGATGGTTTGCCCTGTAATATAACTTGCTTCATCAGATGCTAGGAAAAGTGCAGCATGTGCAATGTCTTCCGGCGATCCCATACGATTAGCAGGTATTCTACTTAAAAATTGTTCTTTTATATCATCAGATAATTCGTCTGTCATATCAGTCCCAATCCAGCCCGGTGCTATACAATTTACAGTAATGCCACGGGTAGCAACTTCTTTTGCTACGGATTTAGATAACCCAATAAGTCCAGCTTTTGATGCTGCATAATTTGCTTGACCAGCATTGCCGGTTAAACCGACAATGGAGGTAATATTAATAATTCGACCGTTTCGATTTTTCATCATAGGGCGAATGGCAGCTTTCATGCCATGGAATGCACCTTTCAGATTAATATTTAGAACGCTATCCCATTGATTCTCTTTCATTCTCATTAGGAGATTATCTTGAGTAACGCCTGCATTATTTACTAAAATATCTAGTCTTCCATTTTTCTTTGCAACGCTTGAAATGAGAGATGAAAATGAATCACCATCGCTAATATCACAGCTTTGGTAGGATGCTGATCCGCCATTTGAATTAATCTCATCCGTAAGCGAAGCTATAGCATCTTCTGATCGAGCAACACAAACAACGTGTGCACCAGCATTTGCAAATACTTGAGCAATTACTTTTCCAATTCCTCTTGAAGCGCCTGTAACGATGGCGATTTTATTGAATAAATTAAACATAGAAGTTTTCCACCTGTTCTAATGATTCAACGCCTTGTGAAGACATTTTGCGATCAATGCGTTTGTTCAGGCCGTGTAAAACTTTACCCGGACCAATTTCAATAAATGTTTCTATACCTGAGTTTTTCATAGAAAGAATAGATTTTGACCAGAGGACTGGATTCTCTAATTGTCTAATAAGTGATTTTTTAATATCATCTCCTTTTGTCACAGGTTTGCCATCAACGTTTGTAAAAACAGGAAAAAGTGAGTTTGAAATTTCAAAAGAATTTATCGAATGAGCAAGAGCTTCTCTTGCAGGACTCATTAAAGGAGAATGGAATGCGCCGCTTACATTCAATTGAACAACCAGCCGTGCGCCAGATGATTTAGAAGAAGCCATAACAGCCGTTACTGCATCAGGAGTTCCAGAAATTACAACTTGTCCAGGTGAATTATAATTTGCTGCAACTACAACGCCATTTCCCGAATATTCAGAACATAAATTGGAAACTCTTTCATCATCTAAACCGACAATTGCAGCCATTGTACCAGTTTGTTGTTCGCCAACTTTCGCCATACTTTCTGCTCTTACTTTCACCAATGAAAGTCCTGTTTCGAAATCAAATGCATTTCCAATAGCCAATGCCGAATATTCTCCTAGACTATGTCCAGCAACAGCATTAGGAGAAAAACCTTTCTCCTTTAAAAGCTCTCCTAAAATAACGGAAACGATATAAAGTGATGGTTGAGTGAATTGTGTTTGTTTTAATTTTTCTTCTGGACCATTAAAAATAATGGTTTGTATATCATAACCCAAAATTTCAGTTGCACGATTAAAATAATCTTTTCCTAAATCAGTTTTATCAAAAAGGTCTTTTCCCATTCCTACCTTTTGGGAAGCTTGTCCTGGAAATAACCAAGCTGTCTTCAAAATATTGAATCCCATTTGATTAACATACTTCCCCAAGTAAATCCAGCACCAAAAGCAGCAAGAAGAATAGTATCCCCATTTTTGATTCGTCCATCAGCAACAGCTTCATTCATTGCAATAGGAATTGTCCCTGCAGTTGTATTTCCAAAACGATCAATATTGATTAAAACCTTATTCTCTGAAATATTACATCGTTTGGCAGCTGCATCAATAATTCGTTTATTGGCTTGATGAGGAATAAATAATGAAATATCGTCCCCTGTTAAATTGTTTTTATCTAAAATTCTTTCAGATACTTCTGCCATACCTTTAACAGCATATTTAAATATCTTTTTACCATCTTGTTTTAAGAAATGTTGTTTAGATTTTATCGTTTCGATGGTTGCAGGCATTCGACTGCCGCCGCCAGGCATTATAAGTGAATCTCCGCCTGAACCATCCATTAAAAGAATAGAATCAAATATTCCACCTTCAGACTTAGTTGGCTCTAAAATTGCACCGCCAGCTCCATCACCAAAAAGAACACATACATCACGATCTGTGAAATCTAAAATGGAAGACATAGTATCCACACCAATGACCATCACTTTTTTATACTGCCCTGATGAGATGAATTTATTTCCTGTTTCCAGCGCGTAAAGATATCCTGAACATGCGGCACTTAGGTCAAATCCCCAAGCATTTGTCGCACCGATATTATTTTGAACTAAAGCTGCTGTAGATGGAGCGAAGTGATCTGGAGTACAAGTGGCAATAATAATAATATCTATTTCGTCAGCAGAAATACCTCGTTTTTCTAATAATTGTTCAGCAACACGGGTAGATAGGTCAGATGTTGCTTCATTTTCGGAAACTATATGTCTTTGGGAAATTCCAGTCCGAGTTCGTATCCATTCATCCGAAGTGTCAACCATTTTTTCTAAATCGAAATTAGTCATAACTCTTTCGGGCACGTAATGGGCTGTCGTCGTAATTCTTGAATTCAATTTATTTACCAAAGTGAATAGCTAAACTTTTTTTAGTATCTTCAATTAAGTTATTATTAATACATTTTTGTGCTAAAAAAATTGAATTCATTATAGAACGTGGTCCTGAACTGCCATGACAAACAATTGAAATACCGTTGACACCTAAAAGGGGAGTACCACCATGTTCCTCATAATCAAATCGATTTTTTAAATCTTCAAAAATAGGTTTTAATAATCCAGCACCAATTTTATAAGACAATTTTTCATCAATTTTTCCTTTAATCTCATCCGTGAAAAATGAAATCCACGATTCTGCAAATTTTAATAAAGTATTGCCTACAAATCCATCACAAATGAGGACATCAGCTTCAGATGTTAATAAATGACGGCTTTCAATATTTCCGACAAAATTTGGTATTTCAGCTAATAACTTATAAGTCTCCACATAAAGATTGGATCCTTTTCCAGGTTCGCTTCCAATATTAATTAAGCCAATTTTAGGATCGGCAAATCCTTCTACATGATCATAATAATGAGATGCCATTATTGCAAATTGGGCCAAATGTTCAGGTTTAGCATCCGGATTAGCGCCCACATCGCATAGGACTTTTCCCCGTCCTTCTGTTGGGAAATAAGCAGCTAAAGCGGGTCGGCGGACCCCAGGAATTCTACCCAATGTTAAAAGAGTTGCAGACATGATAGCTCCTGTATGTCCGGCACTAATAAATCCGTCTGCTTTTCCTTCTTTTACTAATTGAATGCCACGTACTAAGGATGAATTGGGTTTAGATTTTAATACCTTTGAACCCTTATCTTCCATAGTAACGACTTCATCTGTATGCAATATTTGTATTGCATCAGAATCTCTGTCACCCAATTCAGTCCGAATTGCCGTTTCGTCTCCTAGGAGAATTATATTTAAAGATTTGGATGTTTTTTCTAATGCATCCAGTGTTCCTTGTACAGCAGCGTGGGGGGCAAAATCGCCTCCCATAGCATCAAGGGCAAATATCATTTATAACTGAAATTGATTAAGAAGCGGATACAACAGGGCGGCCGCGATAGTATCCACAATTTGGACAGGCTCTATGCGGCATTTTAGTTTGACTGCATTGTGCGCATGTTGTTGTTGCAACAGCTTGTGATTTGTAATGTGTGCGACGTTTCCGTCCACGTGCTTTTGATTGGCGTCTCTTTGGCAGTGCCATGAAATCTCCTCAACTCTACTTTAGTTTTAATTTGTTTAATGCACCCCAAGGATTATTACTCATATCTAATTCACAATCGCAGGATACTTGGTTCATATTTTTTCCGCATTGAGAACAAAGACCTTTACATAATTCGTGGCATAAAGGACTCATGGGCTCAGCTAAACTGATAATGTCAGCGATTGAGCTATTCAAGTCTATTTCATCGTCATCTTTTGGGAAGAGAACTATATCGTTTTCAATATTGGACTTTTCCTTATCATGAATTAACCACAATTTAATAGGGAGAATTTGATTTCGTGGAATTGTACACAAACACCGAACACATTCATATTCAGGTATTGCTTTTATTACTCCGAAAATCTTGAAACCAAAATCGATGTTCCGAGCAGATAACTCACAAGTAATATGGTTATCGGCGAAAACAGTACCTCGATCAGGAAAATCCTCAGCGGATATGTCAAAAAGCCTATTATTAAATTCGGAATTTAGATCCGATCGTAAAAGCTTCATTTACAGCTGGCAAAATTACCTTTTTACTTGAATCGATTCAAGACAGAAAGGGTGATTAAGAAAAAAAGATATTAAACTAGACTGATAGGACCTATTCTTTTGTGTTAGAATTATCATTTGACTCTGAACTGTCTGTTTCAGATTCACTTGCATTTGGTTCGTCAGTGTCTTGTTTATCATCATTGTCATCTTCGTCAAAATTAAAATCATCATCCATATCTTCTTCTAATTCATCTTCGTCTTTTCTTTCTAAAAGATCATCATCATCAGATTTCTTTTTAAAAATAATAAACATTAATGTTTCACCAACAGATAAAATGGAAAGTCCATAAGATAGAATGGAAAGACCAAGTAAAAATATTGAGATTGCTAATAGAACACTTGCAATTGTTTCTGTTCCTGAAAGGGGTCCACCAACAGTTGAAATACTGCAATTAAAAGATGGTAAGCAACAAGCAAATGTATTTGACAAGCAAGTAGAAATACTAGTTCCGCATTCAGCGAGAGAAGAACAAAGCCAATTCGGCGATACTAATGATGTCGCATAACTAACCATACTAGAAAGTTTGGCTCCCATGAACCATTCACATCCAAATACACCATTAATTAAACTGTAGCCTGCACTCCAAGCCCAACCAAATAATGCAACACTAATTCTTACCAAGGGAATAAGAACAATATGATAGGCAACAACACGCCAAGGTTGAGACCAAGTTACTGAGTAAGATTGAAAAACGGTTCCCATGGTATCTTCTTCATATGTGCCAACAATTGCAGGTGTAAATAGAAAGGAAACGAATAAAACAATAATCGTATAAATCGTAAAGACGGATCCAAAGAAATAAAAGAGGTAGGGGACAGCAAATATAAATTCACCTAAAAATGGAATTTTCCCCATAAAGGCGAATGCCCCTGCGAAAATCATAAAAAATGCAATGATTAATCCAATTGAGATAGGCGCAAAAACAACAGGATGCCAATGCTTTAGGACATAAGCCCATGCATCATTAGCCGAAAAGAAATCATTCCCTTTTAATTGCTTTAGGGTAACTCTACTTACAGCAGTAGCCGCAAGAAAGATTGCCAATATCCACGCTTCTGCTCCTATGAAATATGTAACCCAAGCATACCATTCGGCTTCTACTCCAAATAGGCACGGATAAAGTCCATACTCACCTAAAGCTTCAGTAAGTGGGATACCTGCCATTGCTAAAGCAAGATAGGAAAATGCCCAATAGAGAATGAATCCCGCAAGATTCCCCACCATAAAAATCCATATTTTTTTTCCGCTTAATGCAATCCTTGGTGCTCTGAAAATATCTCTTACGTCAAAATAAAGTTTCATGGGACCCATTGTAATACTCCTAATTAGTTTATTGTTCTTTTCTTACGAAATCTACCCAAGTTGCCATGCCCAATTCTCCTGATAGAGCATTCGCAGCAATTTTGGCTGAATTATAATTATCATAACTTCCTACTCTTACACGATACCAAATATCATTTCCATCAAATGCTGCTTTTTGAATATAGGCATCGTATCCTTTTTTTATCATTTTCTGTGAAAATAATTGTGCTTCAGCTAAAAGTTTAATCGATGTAATCTGAATTGTATAACGATCAGTTCGTGCAGCAATGGATGAGCCAAGTTTTGGTTGTTTTACAATTGCTTTAGCTACATTTGATGTGGCTTCACTTTCATCTGATTTGAATTCATCTTCAACTTCTTCTTCTTCTTCTTCTTCTTCTTCACTATAAGAATCATCATCATTCAAAATTACATTTTCAATATCATCATCTTCGATTTCATCATTGTTATTATTTTCTTCTTCTAAATCCTCATTTAACCATTCTTCTTTGGCTTCAGTCTTTGGCTCATCAACCTCATTATCATTTTCAGTTAGTTCGTTTTCATCTTTTTCATTTGGATCCAAGATAGAAAATGCAAAGGTTTGTGTGGATACGTCATCCCCATATTGTGAAACTACAACTTCCACGGAATAATCACCTGGATAGTCTGGGATAAAGGACATTTTTTGACCATCATCCGACGAAAAAAGATCGGAAGAATTCATAAGGGAACCATCTGGTTGATCAATCAATGACCAACGATAATCCATATCCTTGCCTTCTTCAGGGTTTTCGGCAGTGATCGAAATTGATTCGTCCACATAGCCTTCAATTCCGCCTCCGCCACAGGCAACAATGAGTAATAATGTAATTATAGAAAGGATTTTCCGCATAAGAGATTTATTTATTGCTTATAAGTTCACTCTCTGAGAAGAAAAAGGCAATTTCTTTTTCAGCATTTTCGTCACTATCTGAACCATGAACTGCATTTTCCCCTAAACTAGTAGCGAAATCTTTACGAATCGTTCCATCTTCTGCATCTTTTGGGTTAGTTGCACCGATAGTTTCTCGCCATTCAGCAACAGCATTCTCTTTTTCCAATGCTAATACCATACATGCCCCAGAAGACATAAATGTTGTGAGCTCACCAAAAAAAGGTCGTTCTCTATGAACACCATAAAAGCCTTCTGCTTGCTTTAAAGTCATTTTCATTAATTTAGCTGAAAGGATTTTGAAATCAGCTTGAAGGATTCTATCATAGACCTTTCCAGTATTTCCATTTTTGATTGCATCAGGTTTAATGATTGCAAAAGTCCTGTTTGTCATTTTTTATTTTCCTGTTTTTTCTGCCACTAATTACTCAAAGACATCATGAAAAACTTTGCGATTCTTAGTGATCTTGGTGGCTGTTAATTATTTATTTTTTTTATTTGAAATAAAAGACACCAAAATTAGCTAAAAAAGCTTAGCGGTTCTTAGTGTTTTTAGTGGCTAAAATTTTTCCATGGCTGCTTTCATGAGATCGCCAATATCCGCAACTGACTCTGCGACTGCAATTCCACACTCACCAAGGATTCTCATTTTTGCTTCTGCTGTATCATCTCCTCCAGATACAATAGCGCCCGCATGTCCCATTCGTCGTCCGGGAGGTGCAGTTTGTCCTGCAATAAATCCAACCATAGGTTTGGTTACATTATCTTTAGCCCAGCGTGCAGCTTCAATTTCCATTTGTCCGCCGATTTCTCCAATCACTACAATGCCTTTCGTTTCAGGATCCGCTTCAAAAAGTTCGATGCAATCTTTCATGGTAGTTCCAATAATTGGATCTCCACCAATGCCAATGGCTGTAGTTTGTCCTAGACCAACATTTACCAATTGATCAATGGCTTCATAGGTGAGAGTCCCTGATTTGGAAATAACTCCAATATTTCCTTTTTTGCAAATGAAACCCGGCATGATACCCAGTTTACATTCGTCAACGGTGATAATTCCCGGGCAATTCGGTCCAACAAGTCGTGTTCCATTTTGGTCCACCACTTTTTTCACTTTCACCATATCATGGACAGGGACACCTTCTGTAATGCATACAACTACTTTTATTCCCGCAAAACTGGCTTCAATCACAGCTTCAGCAGCGAAAGGAGGGGGCACGAAAATAATGGACGTATCCGCACCAGTTTGCTCCACTGCTTCTTCAACAGAATTGAAAATGGGAACACGGTCATCCAATGTTTTTTGTCCGCCTTTTCCGGGTGTAACACCAGCAACAATATTGGTGCCATAATCTAACATTTGTCCAGCGTGGAACTGACCTTCGGAACCCGTAATTCCCTGAACAACAATTTTTGAATCTTTATTTACTAATATTGACATTGAAAAACTCCTAATTACCTAAGGCGGCATTTACAACTTTTTGTGCAGCATCTTTCATACCAAGAGCTGGGATAATATCTACGCCTGATTCGGCTAAAATAGTTTGGGCTTCTTTGGCATTGGTTCCTTCCAATCGAACTACAACTGGTACTTTTAATCCCATTTCTTTAACTGCTTGGACAACACCATTTGCAACACGATCACAACGAACAATCCCTCCAAATATGTTAATCAAAACGGCTTTTACGTTTTTGTCCGATAAAATAATTCGAAAGCCGTTTTTAACTGTTTCTGCAGAAGCCGTGCCACCTACATCCAAAAAGTTTGCTGGTTCACCCCCTGCCAGTTTTATAATATCCATGGTTGCCATGGCCAGTCCAGCTCCATTTACCATACACCCAACATTGCCGTCCAGCTTAATGTAATTCAGGTTGAATTTTCCTGCTTCAACTTCGTTGGGATCTTCTTCATCCAAATCCCGCATGGCAGCAATATCTTTATGGCGGAAAAGGGCATTATCATCCAGATTCACTTTTGCATCCAAAACAACTACACGTCCATCGGTGGTAAGAATCAGGGGATTCACTTCTACAATGGTTGCATCAATACTTTGATAAGCATGATACATTTGCATTAAGATTTTCGTGGCAGCCTTAAACGCATCGCCTGTGAGTCCCAGAGCATAAGCCAGTTTTCGGGCTTGAAATGACTTCATTCCCAAGAGTGGATCAATCCAGACTTTGGAGATTTTTTCCGGTGTTTCGGCTGCGACTTTTTCAATCTCTACACCGCCCTCAGAAGAAACCATAAAAACATCCATCCCCTTCCCACGATCTAAGGTAATGGCGGCATAATATTCTTCAGCAATATCAAATGCTTCCGTCACATATACCTTTCGAACGAGTTGACCGCTTTCACCTGTTTGGTGAGTAATCAGATTCATCCCTAAAATATGTTGTGCATTTTCCAATGCTTTATCAAAATTGGGTGAATATTTTACACCACCGCCTTTTCCGCGACCACCTGCGTGGATTTGTGCTTTTACAACCACATCTTCCGTATTAAAATCTTGTTGTACCTTTTTAATAGTGGATTCTGCATCTTCAGTTTTGTCGAAAATATATCCGTCCTGGACGGGCATTCCAAAATCAGCGAATAGTTTCTTGCCCTGATATTCATGTATTTTCATTTTTCATTCCTTATTTCAGTCCCAGCTTTACCGTCTAATGCGGCTTTAATACATGGGATAGATGTTATGATAACTTTCTCACCGTGATATTTCAAAAAATGAATCGCTGCTTTTATTTTCGGCGCGATACTTCCTTGTTGAAATTCACCTTTTTCGTATAAATTTTCTGCTTCAGTTGTACTTAAAGTACGAATGGATTCTTGTTGATCAGTGCCATAATTTAGGTAAATATTATCTACATCCGTAATAATCCATAATTCTTCTGCGTGGAGAATTCTACCCAACTTTGCTGCGGAGTAGTCCTTGTCAATTACAGCATCAAGTCCTTCAAGATGGCCATCTGAATTATTAAAAACTGGAATTCCTCCGCCACCGGAAGCAATCACAATTGTTCCACGATCCACCAATGATTTTATAGATTTTCCATGCATAATATATTTAGGCATTGGAGACGGAACAACGCGTCGCCAAAGATTTGGCTCTTGTTCTTTAATTATCCAATGAAATTTCTTTGCTAATGATAATGCTTCTTTTTTAGAATATCGTGCACCCACAAATTTACTTGGTTTTGTTATGGAAGGATCATTCTCATCAACGATAACTTGAGAAACCAAGGTAACGACTTCCCGATCAATATTTAGATCGCGCAATTTATTTTGTAATGATTGTTGAATCATATACCCAATAGTACCTTGTGTTCCCGCAACACAAATACCTAGAGGAATAGGAGGAACTTTATTATGGGTCAAATCCATGCGCAGGAGTTCATTTCCCACTTGAGGACCATTACCATGATTAATACATAGATTGTATCCTCTATCTATAAAATGGGTAATGCCATCTAAAGTTTCCCGAGTGTGAGAAAATTGCTGGGAAATTGTTCCTGCTTCGCCTTTTGGGGAAAGAGAATTTCCACCCATGGCAATCATTGCTGTAGGCTGATTCAATTAATCTTTGTCCATGAATGGATATGGAAAATTCTTTGGAGGATCAAATGTTTCTTTTATTGTTCTTTGAGAAACCCATCGAAGCAAATTCATCATAGAACCGGCTTTATCGTTTGTACCCGAAGCACGGCTTCCTCCAAAAGGTTGTTGCCCCACTACAGCACCTGTTGGTTTATCATTAATGTAGAAATTTCCAGCAGAATGAGTTAACACCTTACTCGCTTCAACAATAATTTCTCGATCAGTACTATGAATGCATCCAGTCAATGCATATGGCGAAGTTTCATCAACTAATTTTAGTGTTTCATTCCATTTATCTGGATTATAGATATAAATGGATAATACGGGGCCAAATATTTCTTCTTCCATTGTTTTGAAATGAGGATCGGTTGTTACAATAGTTGTGGGTTCAATAAAATAGCCTTTAGAATCATCATAAGTACCACCTGTAATAATTTCAGCTTCTGTTGAATCTCTTGCATAATCAATAAAAGATGTAATTGAATCGAAAGCTGGTTGATCAATCACAGCGTTCATGAAATGTGAAAAATTTTCAGGATCTCCCACCGTAATTTCATTCACCATAGATTGATATTTTTCTTTGACATCAGGCCAAATTGATGATGGAATATAAGCTCTAGACATGGCCGAACATTTTTGTCCTTGATATTCAAATGCACCTCGGACCATGGCAGTGGCTAAGGCATCAATATTTGCTGACTCATGAGCAATACAAAAATCTTTTCCACCGGTTTCACCTACAATTCTTGGATAGGTTTTATATTTTGATATATTATCTCCAATGGTTTTCCACATAGATTGAAAAACAGAAGTTGATCCTGTAAAATGCACACCGGCTAGATGTGGGCTATCGAGCACACTCGGACCAATTTCTCGTCCAGAACCCGGAATGAAATTAATGACACCTTTCGGTAATCCAGCTTCTTCAAATAGTTTCATTAAAAAATATCCACTGTAAACTGAACTTGATGCCGGTTTCCATAAGGAGACATTTCCCATCAAAGCCGGAGCTGTAGGTAAATTTCCTGCAATGGATGTAAAATTAAAAGGAGTGACGGCAAAAATAAATCCTTCTAGTGGTCGGTTTTCAACCATATTCCAAATTCCATCTGGAGAATATAAAGGTTGTTGCGCATAGATTTCTTGAGCGTACATGGCATTGAAATTGAAAAAATCAATTAATTCACAAGATGCATCTACTTCAGCTTGAAAAGCGTTTTTGCTTTGGCCTAAAACTGTAGCAGCATTGATAGTTTGCTCATGTGGCCTTTGTAAAATTGAAGCCATCCTTTTGAATAATGCTGTCCGAGATTCCCAAGGAAGACAAGACCAGTCTTTCCATGCATCCATTGCAGATTCAATTGCCATTTTAATCTCTTGTTCGCCTGCTTGATGAAAAACGCCTAATACATGTTGATGGTCATGGGGAATTCGCATTTCAACGGTATTTCCAGTGTATATTGATTCACCATTAATAATAACAGGAATTTCAATTTCAGTTGATTTTAATTCTGAAATTCGTTTTTTAAGAGCGATTCGTTCAGGTGTACCAGGTGCGTACGAATAGACAGGCTCATTCACTGCTTTAGGAACATGAACTTTTGCGTTTTGCATAACTATACCTTGATATTTAATTTTATAAAAATATGAATAATAAAGCCCCAAAAATTACGGTTAGATTCTAAAGACACAAGGAAGAGAGTTGGCCTGGATTAGAAATAAAAAATTAGTAAAATAAAATTGTATTATAGAGTCCACTCCAGAAAGGGGTTAAACTCCTAAGTCGTTGGGCTTTCCACAATCCTCGCCCTAAAGGACGATGTAAGTATTTTACTGTATCTCCAATAATACATAAAATTACCTCATGCTTTAGCTTGGGGTGAATATTCTAAAAAAATGGGACTTTAGTCCAACTTGACCTTTTCAGAGCAGACTCATTATACATATAATCAATATTTCAATTGATTAGATCAATTCTAATTCGGCAATTTTAGCCACGTCTATAAATCCATTCAATGCAGACTGCATTTCAGGTAGTCCAGGAGCTGTCACGAGTTTTTGTCGAAATTTTGAAGCGCCAGGAAATCCTTTGATATAATTGGAAAAATGTTTTCGCATCAAATTAGTTCCTGTTCGTTCACCACGATTTTCTAATAGTAATTCAAAATGCCTGTTGCACATATTTGCAATATCTAACAAAGTGGGAGTAATTGGATTGGATTTTCCATTTAAACGAGCTTTTGCTTCTTGAAAAAACCATGGATTTCCTTGGGCAGCACGGCCAACCATTACAGCGTCACACCCAGTTTCATCAAACATCCTCATCATATCATCTGGGGTGCAAACATCTCCATTTCCAATCACAGGAATAGAGCAAGACTCTTTTAAAAGTTTAATATAGTGCCAATCAGCTTTGCCAGTATAACGTTGTTTGGTTGTTCGGGGATGAAGTGCTATTGCTTTGACACCAATTTTTTCTAATCGTTCGCCAACTTCAGGAATAACTATTGAAGTTTGATTCCATCCCATTCGCATTTTTACAGTAACGGGAATTTCAGGGATGGATTCAACGACGGCTGCTGTAATATCATCCATTAAACATAAATCTTGAAGGGCGGCAGACCCACCACCTTTCTTTGTTACTTTTGGAACTGGGCAGCCATAATTTATATCGAGAATATCAGGCTTGAACGTATCCACAACAAATCGAGCAGCTTGACTCATAGTTTCTGCATCACTTCCAAATATCTGGATTCCAATGGGGCGTTCTGCATCTTCAAATCTGATTAAATTTAATGTTTTAGTATTTTCACGAATAATTCCATCTGCAGAAACAAATTCTGAATATACAATTCCTGCCCCCATTTCTTTGCATAGAATACGAAAAGGGTAATCGGTCACGCCCGCCATTGGGGCGAGCAGAATTGGTGTTTCAATCTGAATATTCCCGATTTTCATAGATGGAAATTAAGGACTCAACTTTATAAAAAGCTATAAATCACAATTTGAAAATTTGGATTGATTATTATCTTTTTGACCATTACACTAATGATGACTAAATCAAGATGTTTTGAAAGTTTGGTCTTTTTCGAATTTATTAAACTGGATTTAGTTAATCTTCATGGAGAACATTGAATGAAAAAAAACAAGTTTAAAAGATTATTTATTTTCTCGTTATTTATAAGCATGGTTTCAAGTCAATCAGCTCCAGGTGATATTGCTTTTATTGCATATAATGGAGACGGTAACGACGATTTTGCTTTTGTATTACTTGTTAATGTGTCTAGTGGAGCTGTAATCTATTTTACCGATAATGAGTGGAATGGCAATGCTTTTAATAATACAAATGAAGGGTATGTCACATGGACAGCTACGTCAAACCTTACTGCCGGTACTGTTATTGTGGTAACAGATGCAAATAGTACGGAAAGTGTAAATATTGGTAGCGTTTCAGAAACGAGTAGTTTTGATATGGGTGCAAGTAATGAAACTTTATTTGCACTATCTGCAGCACCATCAATATCATATGGATCTATTCCTACTTTTTATGCTGCAATATCAAATGATGAAGATTCAAATGGAAATGTATTGACAAATACTGGCCTCACTTCTGGAACGCATACCATTGATTTTAACAATGACCACGACGGATTTAAATATACGGGTGATCGCGCAGGGCAGTTTAGCTTTTCAGATTATTTGGCAACCATCAATAATACATCAAATTGGCAAGATGAAACTTCAAATGGAGAAAATATTTTACCTATTTTAACTACAGCATTTACTCTAGGCGTAACAATTTCCGGTAACTCGGGTTTTCGTATGATGTCTTCTCCCGTTTCAGGCACTATATATAGTGATTTACTTTCCGAATTGTGGACACAAGGTATGACTGGTTCAGATTCTCCCAGTGGAAGTGATCCCGCTAATGTGTGGACCCTTCCATTAAATTCAAGTAGCTCAAGTGATTGGACAGCCTTAAGCAACCTATCAACGGATACACAAATAGCTGGTGAAGGATTTTTAGTATATGTTTTTGCAGATACAGATTATGATGGGACTGCCGATTTACCTGTTACATTAAGCGTAGCTGGAACTGTAAATACGGGTGATATTCGTTATCCAAGTGGCTCAGGAACAATTAATGCAAGTCAATATGGTTTATCCGGTAATCCTTATGCTTCTACTATAGATTGGGATGACGTAACAAAGAATGAAGTAACCAGCTCAGCTTATGTTTATGATAATGCAAAATCAGGTGGAGCGGGATATATCTCATGGAATGGAACGACGGGAAGTTTAACAGATGGTCTGATTGCGCCGTATCAAGGATTTTGGGTTCAAGCCACCAGTAATGGTGGTGGATATATTACCATCCAAGAAGCAGATAAATCAGGTCAAGCGGGCACCTTTTATAGAACCGTAGAAAATGAAAATACAGGCAGTTTTAGCTTTACTGTTTCTTCAGATACTTATATAGATCAAACGTATGTATCATTTATGGAAACAGGCCAGATAGAAATGGATAATGCAGATGGTTATAAATTACTTTCCATCTCGCCAACTGAAAGAATTGTAGCCTTATCTTACGCAAATGGAAATGGTTTAGATATTAATAATCTTCCTTTTGAAGGTGAAGGTTCAGTTGAGATACCTTTTGATATAATGAAGTTAACAGTAGATGAAGACTATAACTTTGTAACGAATGAAGAAGAACTTAGTATGACTTGGGATTTAGATAATTTACCTGAAACGATAATAAATCTAACTCTTATAAATAATCAGACAGGCGAAGTAACAGATTTATTGATTCAGAATGAATTAAGCTTCTTTACCCAAGCTAAAGGTAGTTTTCTTTCTTATGGGGATGAAAGTGTGAATACTTATCCTGAAGTGGGAGAAAGCCAGTTTACGCTTACGATAGAATACACAGCCTTATCAACAGATAATGACTTAATGCCAAAAGCATTTGCATTACATCCTGTTTATCCGAATCCATTTAATCCCACCACAATGATAAGGTTTGATGTACCAAACTTTAGCTCTGTAAAGATGGATATTTATAATCTAAAAGGTGAGTTGGTCGAATCATTGATCAATAAAACGATGAAGCCTGGCTCCCATCAAGTTCAATGGAATCCTATCAATTTATCTTCTGGTGTTTATATGGTTAAATTCAAATCTGGCCAAAAAACATTTACACAAAAAATCACATATATTAAATAGGGAATGAACATGTCAAAATATACAATTGTTATAATAGGACTCATTTCATTCTCAAGCACTTTACTTGCTCAAGGTGTTGGCTTTCCCAGTGATCCTGCACAAGCACCCATTGGTGGTTTAGAACTTCTCATAGGAGCCGGCGGTGCTATGGCTTGGAAAAAACTGAAAAATAAGAAGAAGTAAAATTGTATTAGAAACCCCATCTAAATCGACAAAGAAGCAGGATTCATTATATTTATTTCTAATATATATTTTTCAATTGTAGTAATTATCAGTGAAACATACGCAATCATTAAAAGTATTATCTTATTCCTTATTCTTAAGGCTTGACCTGATATAAATTCCGAGCTCGAAAATTTCGGAAAAATTATGGCTACCGTATTAGCATTTACAAATCAAAAAGGTGGTGTGGGAAAGACCACATCTGCAGTCAATGTTGCATTAAGCTTGGCAGTGACAGAAGTACGTACACTTTTAATTGATTTGGATCCACAATCTAATGCAACCACTGGTCTATCAGATCTTTTTGAAAAAACAAATGGTTCTATTTATGATATTTTACTCAAAGGAGATGGATTTAAAGATGCTATAACCAAAACATCCTTTTCTCATTTGGATCTTGTTGCTTCGACTAATGATTTAGTAGGCGCAGAAATAGAATTGGTTAGTATAATGGCACGTGAATATCAACTTCAAAAAGCAATAAAAAAAATTCGAAAAGATTACGATATTATTATCATTGATTGCCCGCCATCATTAGGGCTTTTAACATTAAATGCTCTTACTGCATCAGATGCGTTAGTGATTCCGATTCAATGTGAATATTATGCTTTAGAAGGACTTGGGCAATTATTGAATACAGTGCGATTGGTACAACGTCATTTAAATAAAAATTTAGAAATTGCAGGTATTTTAATGACGATGTATGATAGCCGGTTGAATTTATCTAAACAGGTGGTAGAAGAGGTCGATGGCTTTTTCAAGGATAAATTGTTTAAAACCTACATTCATCGTAATGTACGATTAAGTGAAGCACCAAGTTTTGGTAAACCTGCGCTACTATATGATGCAAATTCCACAGGTGCTCGAAATTATATGAGTTTGACAGAGGAGATACTCCAACGTGTCAGTTAATAGATTAGGTAAAGGGCTAAGTGCTTTAATTCGTCCAAAGTCAGAACAGAAAGCACAAACAAGCAAGAAACAATCTCATTCAAAACCGGGTGTTACAGAAATTTCAATTAAGGAGATTCGCCCAAACCCAAATCAACCTCGTCGGAATTTTGATGAATTAGCATTGAATGAGTTGGCTGCATCGATAAAAGAAAAAGGCGTATTAACACCCGTTACAGTGAGAAAAGTTTCGGATGGATATGAATTGGTTGCTGGTGAGCGTAGGTGGCGTGCTTCAAAAAAATGTAAAAAGAAAACGATACCAACTTATGTTATTTCTGTAAAAGATGATGCTGAAATGATGGAAATGGCGCTTATTGAAAATATTCAACGTGAAGATTTAAATCCGTTAGAAGAATCTGAAGCATATGCTGTTTTAAATTCAAAATTTGAAATGTCACATGAGAAAATTGCAATATCAGTTGGTAAAAAACGTGTTACTATTTCAAATTCACTTCGATTATTAAAATTACCACCAGATATTAGGAAAAGTTTGAGGTTGGGACATATTTCAGCCGGCCATGCACGAGCAATTCTCCAGGCTAAAACTGGACCAGGAATGCATAAAATATGGCAATCAATTATAAAACTTGAACTGAGTGTACGAGGTGCAGAAGCATTGGTAAAATCACTCACAGATATTTCAATAAGCAAAACGAAAAAAATAAAAAAAATATCGTTACAAGTTCAGGCTTTAGAGAATAATTTAATCGAAATCCTTGGAACAAAGGTCAAATTAAAACCGGGGAAGAAAGGTGGTTCTATTGAAATATCCTATTTTTCAAATGATGATTTAGAACGAATTTTAGATTTGATTAAATCCATTTCTTAGCATTCCAGTGAAACCTGAAAAATATACCATCATGTTAATCCCGGATGATGAGTCGGGTTCAAAATCTTATCATGTGTCTAAAATGGTCATTCAGTTTGCCTTATCCCTTGTCGTGCTCTTTGTTATTGCTGTTACAGGTATTTTACTTTATTATATTCCAAAGATATCTGATTATTCAGATTTAAAAATTAGGCTTGATCAGTTTTCATCAGAACGGCATAAAGTTTTAGAACTTACTCGAGATTTAAATCGATTAAATCAAATGGATGAATTGGTCCGACACTCTTTAGGCACAAAATTGGATATTGATGATAAGCCTATCATGATTGACTCAATTACAGGTGCTTTTTCAACTGCATCTAACCATATTTCATTTATTGATAATATTCCTTCAGTAGCACCTATCCAAGGCTTTGTTAGTCAGCGATCCAGGAAAGCTGGTCTTTTTGTAAATAAAACGCATCATGGAATTGATATTGTTGCTAAGGAAGGTGACCCAATATTGGCAGCAGCATCTGGTGTAGTTGTTTATTCTGGTTGGAATTATGAATTTGGAAACATGCTTATTCTATATCATGGTGATGATTACTTTACCCATTACGGGCATAATAAACAGAATTTTAAGAAACAATTGGATAGGGTTATTCGAGGAGAAGTAATTGGTCTTGTTGGAAATACGGGTATATCATCTGGACCGCATTTGCATTTCGAAGTTTGGAAGAAATTTAGAGCTATGGATCCGTTAAACTTTTTCCCGGAATATCAAACAACAGATTTAACTTCTAGTCATGAGTAAGATAAATTTTCAAAATGTTCATACCATGGTTGGGGCAGATGCCAAAATTGATGGTCCCATTCGGTTACGTGAAGGGATTATTGTTTATGGACAAGTTCATGGAGATATTGTAACTGAAGGACCAGTTCGAGTTGCACAAAATGCAATGGTACAGGGTAACATTTCCGGATGTCATATTCGTATTGGTGGGACTGTAGTTGGGGATATCATTGCTGATGGTCAGGTGATTCTCGGAAAAAAATGTGTTCTCAAGGGTGATATTGTTTACCGGAAATTGTTGATTGAAGATGGTGCGCAATTTGAAGGTAAATGTGATATTGTTGGACGCGAGTCAGAAAAAAGTTGATTTTTTGAATGTCTTCTCAAAAGGAAAAACAATTTGGATCAAATTTTGCACGCTCAATGGAATATTTTCAAAAAATAGTTACTCAGTCCGGACCTGCTGCATCTGCATCTTATACACTTCTTGCTTCGGTTCTTATTTTTACATTATTGGGTTGGTATATTGATACATCTAGAGGAAGTAAGCCGATTGGTGTTTTAGTTGGTTTAAGTATAGGATTAATCACTGGTTTTTATCACTTGGCGAAAATTATTTGGAAAAATAAACATTGAAACTATTACTATATGGGCTAATAGCATCTGCCGGTATTCTTGGATTAGCTGCGGGCATTTATCCTGACTATCATTTTGAACTATTTTTAGGATGGATTCTTCCATCTCTTGCGGGATTTATTACCATTTATTTGGTATTAGATGCTTCAAAAAAAGATGCTCAGCGCGTCACAAAAATCATCGCAATTGGGTTTGTGGTTAAAATGATTTATTATGGTTCAATAATTTTAATTATTTTTAAACTTTATCCTTTTAAACCCATCCCTTTCATATTTAGCTTCGCAGGCTTTTTTATAGTGCTTCACGCTTTAGAAGCTGTCATTATAAAAGATATCTCTAATTAGTCGAACAATTTTAATAATAAAAGAACAGCAGAAGAATGAGTGTAGTTGAAGCCGGAAACGCTTCTCAAAGTGTAATGGAGCAGGTGGGTCCTAATATTATCCATCATGTTTCAAATTCCGATATTTCCCATCCAATTTTAGGACTCCCAACTTTTTTTGGAATTGATTTTTCAATTACCAAACATGTTTTTATGTTATGGGTTGTTGCATTTTTAGTTGCAATTACAATTATAATTCCTATTCGGAAATTTTTATCCAGCGGTCGCCCCACACCATCAGGTTGGATGAATGCCATTGAAGCCATTGTTCAATTTATTCGAGATTCAATAGCGAAACCCAATGTAGGTCCTAAATGGGTTATGACATGGACACCCTTATTATTAACACTTTTCTTTTTTATTCTTTTTGCAAACGGAATTGGGATGGTTCCAATTTTTGATGTATTGGGATTATTTAATAGATTTGTTATGGGCGTTCCTGCTTCAGATACACATAATTTCATTAATAATATTCTCCATGGTGGTGTAACGGCAACTGGTAATTTCAATGTAACAGCGGCTTTAGCAACTATTACCTTTTTTTCAATTATGGCTGCTGGAACTATGGCACATGGTTTTATTAATCATTGGAAAAATTTGGCTCCCCATGGATTAGCGTGGCCAGTTTATATCATTTTAATCCCTATTGAATTAATGGGGCTCATAGTAAAACCATTTGCATTAACTATGCGATTGGCCGCAAACATGACGGGTGGGCATATTGCATTACTCGCTCTTTTATCTCTTATGGCCATTTTTGGCGAAATGTTTCATAGCACGCTCGCTGGAGTTGGTGTTGCATTTATCTCACTCCCTATGGCCGCTGCTATTTCAGGATTGGAAATCATTGTTGTACTAGTACAAGCTTATGTCTTTACTCTATTGACATCGGTATTTATTGGTATGGCAATTAACGTACATCATTAATCAAACAAAAAGGAAATCATAATGGAAGCAACAACATTTCTCCCAATCGGTATGGGTTTAATCGTGATCGGTGCCTCACTTGGAATCGGTAAATTTACAGCAGCAGCTGCAGAAAGTATTGCTCGTCAACCCGAAGCGGCAGACAAGATCACTGGTGCGGTGAATTTGCCTCTCTTCTTATTAGAAGGTGTTGCAATTCTTGCAGAAGTATTCACATTTTTAATGCTGATTCTTTAATCAGAAAGTTGTAAAAAATTATGGATCAAACTTTGGGATTACCTGGAAGTCAGGATTTGCATGAGACAACTGAAGCTCATGGAGGTGCAAGTGCTCCAAACCCATTAGTCCAATTAGATCCGGGTCTGTTCATTTGGACGATTCTGACCTTTTTAATCTTGTTTTTTGTTTTGGCAAAATTTGCTTGGAAACCATTGCTAATAGCTTTGGAGACAAGAGAGAATACAATCAAATCTTCATTAGAAGATGCTGAAAAAGCCAAGACGGAACTGGAACGACTCAATGCTGAATCTGAAGAAATCATGGCTAAGGCTAGATCTGAAGCTCAGACAATTCGCGTTGAAGCGAAATCTGCAGCCGAAAAGATAAAAGCGGACGTTATGGTTCAAGCAGGCGAAGATGCGAAAAAAATTCGTGATGAAGCTCAAAAACAGATCAACGTTGAAAAGGATAAAGCTATTAGTGAAATTCGCCAAGAAGTGGTGAGTTTAACAATGACGGTTGCTGAAAAGGTAATTAGAAAAAATCTATCCAAAGAAGACAATCAATCTTTGATTGACGACTCAATTCAACACCTAAAAGGTTATGACGCATAAACATAACGCAAAGCGTCTTGCAAAAGCAATCTATTCAGTTTCTGATGAAAATAATTTGCTTGAATCAGTTCATGGAGCATTAAATGCGATGAATGATTTGGTGAAAACAGAATCTGAATTTCGTGCTTTTATTCAATCCAAACGAATCAAGAGCGATCAAAAAATTTCAATCTTGAATCAGGTAATGGGCGAAAAAGGTCATCCTTTGGTTTCTGATTTGCTCTTTTATTTAAAAGGGAATAAGGCGCCTAGGATTTTGCTAGATTTAACGAAATTGTTTAATCGTTATTACAAAGAAGGAAAGAATATCTTATCTGTATTTGGAACGGTTGCTAATGAAATGAGTGATGAAGAAAAAAAATCATTAAAAATATCATTAGACACAATTCTAGGTAAAGAAACCGACTTATATATAGATGTTGATGAATCTTTAATTGGTGGTATCAAACTTCGAATCGAAAACACATTCCTGGACGCTTCAGTCCAGAATCAATTGCAGGTGCTCAAAGGTGAGTTGTTGCAGTTGTAAGACATTAGGAAAACATGGAAATACAAACTGATCAATTAACTCAGCTACTCCGCGAGCAAATCGAAAAATTCGATGGTTCAGTAGATGTAGCAGAGGTTGGAGAAGTCATTGAAGTAGGTGATGGAGTTGCCCGCGTTTCAGGACTTGAAAATGTAATGAGTTCTGAATTAGTCGAATTACCAAATGGTGTATTCGGGATGGCATTGAATCTTGAAGAAGATAATGTTGGTCTCGTACTATTTGGCGAAACCCGGCTAGTGAAAGAAGGTGATTTAGCAAAACGTACAGGGCGAGTGGTAGAAGTTCCTGTAGGGAATGCAATGCTTGGACGTGTTGTGAATCCATTGGGACAGCCGATTGATGGTAAAGGCCCAATTGATACACCTCATTCTCTTCCGATTGAAAGAAAAGCATTGGGTGTAATGGCACGCCAGCCTGTAACTGAACCTTTACAAACTGGGATTAAAGCTGTGGATAGTATGATTCCAATCGGTCGTGGTCAGCGAGAGTTGATTATTGGTGATCGTCAAACTGGAAAAACGGCTATTGCAATCGATGCAATTATAAACCAAAAATATACGCATAAAACAGATAATCCTGTTTATTGTATTTATGTTGCAATTGGACAAAAGGCATCAACTGTTGCTGCGCTCGTTCAAGAATTAGAAGCAAATGGCGCAATGGAATACACAACTGTTGTCGCTGCTAATGCATCAGATCCTGCACCGACACAATACATTGCACCTTATTCTGGCGCTGCAATGGGTGAATATTTTCGGGATAAAGGACAACATGGATTAATTGTATATGATGATCTTTCGAAACAGGCTGTAGCCTATCGTCAAATGTCACTTGTTCTTCGTCGCCCACCTGGACGTGAAGCATTCCCAGGGGATGTATTTTATCTTCACAGTCGCTTATTGGAACGTGCTTCCAAATTATCGGATGACTTAGGTGGCGGTTCCTTAACAGCATTACCTATTATTGAAACGCAAGAAGGAGATGTATCTGCATACATTCCAACAAATGTGATCTCTATTACAGATGGACAAATTTATTTAGAAACGAATCTATTTAATTCGGGAATTCGTCCTGCAATTGATGTGGGTCTTTCGGTATCTCGTGTGGGTGGAAATGCTCAAATAAAAGCAATGAAATCTGTTGCCGGAACACTTCGTTTAGATTTAGCCCAGTATCGTGAACTTGAAGCTTTTGCGAAATTTGGATCAGATTTAGATAAAGCAACTATCGCTCAATTAACTCGTGGTGAACGCATGGTTGAAATTCTGAAACAGAATCAATATGTTCCCATGGATATTGAAAAACAAGTTGCAATAATTTTCGCAGTTTCCAAGGGATACTTAGACGATATAGATGCCAAAAAAGTTTTAGAATTTGAAGCAGGATTATTTGAATATCTAGAAGCGAATGCTAGTGACGCTCTTTCATCTATTGTTGCAGATGGAAAAATATCTGATGAAACGACTGCTAAACTTGATAAAGCAATTATTGATTACAAAACTGGATTTAATGCTTAAGTAAGCATGGCAAATCTTAAGGACATTCGAGACCGAATTAAATCGGTGAAAAGTATCCAGAAGGTCACCAAGGCTATGAAAATGGTTGCGGCAGCCAAGATGCGTCGAGCTCAAGAAAGAATGGAACATTCTCGGCCCTATAGTAATTCATTGACAGAAGTAATTCATCATTTGCTGCCAGATGTAGATAGGAATTCACTCCCATTATTAGATGTGAGAGAAATCAAACGAAAGGCTTATGTTATTGTATCCGCTGATCGAGGATTAGCTGGAGCACTTAATACCAATTTGCTCAAAGTTGCTCAAAAAGAAATTGACGAATTTGGAAAAGAAAATGTGGATTTGTTCTGTATTGGGAAAAAAGCTCGAGATCATTTTAAACGTAGAGAGTACAATATTATTACAAGCCATGTTGATTTCTGGGCTGATATGGAATTTGATAGTGCCATGAAAATTGGAAGAAGTATTATTGAACATTTCACAAGTGGTAAAGTAGATGAAATTCATGTTGTATTCAATTATTTCATTAATGTTGGAAAGCAAGAAGTTAAATCTGAAATCCTGTTACCACTTATTTTTGAAGCTGAAGATAATGTTGCGCATGACCGTTTATATGAACCATCCAAAGAAGAATTAGTATCATCCTTAATACCAAGACATCTGAATGTTCAGATGTGGAAATATTTACTTGAATCATATGCTAGTGAACAGGCAGCGAGAATGTTAGCCATGGAAAATGCTACAACCAATGCAGAAGATATGATTAAGGACTTAACATTACAATTCAATAAAGCTCGCCAAGCTGCAATTACGACAGAAATGCTGGAAATTGTAGGTGGCGCCGAAGCTTTAGGTTAACCCAAAAAGGGACATCATTTTATGTCAAACAATGGAAAAATTTCACAGGTAATGGGAGCGGTGGTTGACGTCGCATTTGAAGACGGCCATCTTCCTGATATTTATAACGCACTTAATGTTGATCGCGGTGATGATGGAATATTAGTATTAGAAGTTGCTCAACATTTAGGTGAAGGCGTTGTTCGAACTGTAGCGATGGATTCTACAGATGGACTTGTCCGTGGTCATGCGGTTGAAGATTCGGGCTCACCCATTACGGTTCCTGTAGGTCAAAATACTCTAGGACGTTTATTTGATGTTCTTGGAAATACGATTGATCAAAAAGGAGATTGTCCAACAGAAAAAAAATATCCAATTCATCGTTCTGCTCCAAAACATGAAGATCTTGCTACATCCACAGAAATATTGGTAACGGGCATCAAGGTTGTTGATTTGATGGAACCCTATACCAAAGGCGGTAAAACTGGATTGTTTGGTGGTGCCGGTGTTGGAAAAACGGTATTGATTCAGGAATTAATTCGAAATATTGCCACTGAACATGGCGGATATTCTGTCTTTGCTGGTGTAGGTGAAAGAACTCGTGAAGGAAATGATCTTTACAACGAAATGACAGAATCGGGCGTGATTGATAAAACAACCATGGTCTTTGGTCAAATGAATGAACCACCTGGGGCACGACTTCGTGTAGCATTAAGTGGATTGGCAATGGCTGAGTTCTTTCGAGATGAAGAAGGTCGAGATGTTTTATTATTTATTGATAATATTTTTCGTTTTACCCAAGCTGGTTCTGAAGTATCTGCACTTTTAGGTCGTATGCCTTCTGCTGTTGGATATCAACCAACACTTTCTACAGAAATGGGCGATTTACAAGAAAGAATTACTTCAACTAAAAAAGGATCGATTACGTCTGTTCAGGCAGTTTATGTACCTGCAGATGATTTAACTGATCCAGCACCAGCTACAGCATTCGCTCACTTAGATGCAACGTCAGTTTTGGAACGTAAAATTGCAGAATTGGGAATATATCCTGCTGTTGATCCTTTGGCATCAACATCTAGAATTCTTGATCCTCGGATTATTGGCGATCGACATTATAATGTTGCTCGTCAAGTTCAGTCAGTACTTCAGCAGTACAAAGATTTGCAGGATATTATTGCAATTCTAGGAATGGATGAACTATCTGATGATGATAAGGTTACCGTATCTAGAGCACGTAAAATCCAAAAATTTATGTCTCAACCTTTCTTTGTTGCAGAACAATTTACTGGAACACCAGGACGATATGTGAGTTTAGAAGATACTGTTTCTGGATTTGAAGCTATTTTAAATGGTGAAGCGGATGAATTAGGTGAAAATTCATTTGCCTATGTTGGTACGCTTGATGAAGCATTTGAAAAACATAAAAAATCTATCGCCTAATGAACAATTTCAATCTTGAAATTGTAACACCAATCCGTGAATTGGACGAGGAAAAAGTAAGTTATATTCGTTGTCCTGGATTAGATGGCTCTTTTGGCATCATGGCAAATCATCGGGAAGGAGTTTTTGCTTTATCCGTTGGAGAAATCAAGATATTAAAAAATGGAAAAGAAGAATATTGGGCTACTGGTGGCGGATTTGCTGAAATAATGAAAGATAAGGTGAAGTTGTTAGTTGAATCAATTGAGACATCATCTGAAATTGATTCGGCTCGAGCAGAGAAATCTTTAGAGCGAGCAACTCAACGTAAATCTGAGCATAATAATTTGGATGAAGAACGAATTGAAGCTTCTTTAATGCGTGCAATAAATCGATTAAGCGTTTCAAGAAGATAACTTTTTTTAATATGAACGATAAAAAGAAAACTCGAAACATATTTTGTTTCGAGTTTTTTGTTTATTAACAAATATATAAATTTAAACATGTATAAACGAACACATACTTGCGGTGAACTCCGAAAAACACAATTAGGAGAAACAATTAATCTTAATGGTTGGGTAAATACTGTCCGACTCCACGGTCAGGTAGTCTTCGTAGATCTTCGAGACCGCTATGGAAAAACTCAAATAGTTTTCGATGCCGACTCATTTTCTGGTGATTTTGAAGCTGTGAAAAAGTTATCAATGGAAGATGTCTTATCCGTTAAAGGAATTGTAAGAGATCGAGCTGAATCAGCCATCAATCCCAATATGAAAACTGGAGAAATTGAAATTGCTGTTTCGGATTATATGATGCTAAATGAAGCAGCACCTCTTCCGTTTGTATTATCAGATAGAGGAAATGCGGAAGAAAATCTTCGTTTAAAATATAGATATCTCGAACTTCGTATGGAAGAACTTCAAAATAATATGATGATTAGGCATAAAACATATCAGGCTGTACGTGGATATTTATCAGACCTTGATTTTATGGAAATTGAAACGCCATTCCTCATGAAATCCACTCCTGAAGGTGCCAGAGATTATTTGGTTCCCAGCAGGATTCATCAAGGAAAATTTTACGCCTTACCCCAATCTCCCCAGATTTATAAGCAAATTCTAATGATTGCCAATTATGATCGGTATTTTCAAATTGTAAAATGTTTTCGTGATGAAGATCTTCGTGCAGATAGACAACCAGAATTCACGCAAATTGATATTGAAATGTCATTCATTGATGAAGAAGATATTTTTGAAAAAATGGAAGGCATGACTTGCTCCGTATTTAAATCGGTCAGAAATGTTGATTTACCATCTACCTTTCCAAGGCTCACTTGGGACGAAGCCATGGAAACTTATGGCTCCGATAAACCGGATCTTCGTTATGGTATGGAACTTCAAGACGTGAAAGAATTCACAGATGTTTCAGAATTCAATGCGTTCAAATCCGCTGAAAAAGTAAAAGGAATTGTGGTAAATGGCGGAGCAAAATATTCAAGAAAAAATATTGATGGATTCACAGATTTTGTGAAAAAATATAAAGCCAAAGGATTGGCATGGATGAAAGGGGAGAATGGTGCACTCATTGGTGGAATATCTAAGTTTTTCTCCGAAGAACTTCAACAATCCATGTGTGATAAATTGAATATAAGTGATGGCGATATTTTATTCATGATTGGTGATGAATCATCCATTACATTGAATGCTTTAGGACATCTTCGTGTGGAAATTGCAAAAGCAGAAGAATTAACCGATAAAGATATTTTTAAACCGGTTTGGATTACAGAGTTCCCCATGTTCGAATATGACAAAGATGCAGATCGTTTTATCGCTATGCATCATCCATTTACAGCCCCAAGAGAAGAGGATATTGAACTGTTAGATTCTGATCCATCAAATACTTTGAGTCGTGGTTATGATTTAACCATGAATGGCTATGAAATTGCAGGTGGTTCTATAAGAATTCATCAACAAAAAGTACAGGAAAAAGTTTTTTCTTTATTAGGATTGAGCAGAGAAGAAGCCATAGAAAAGTTTGGATTTCTTGTGGAAGCTCTAACTTATGGCGCGCCACCCCACGGTGGAATAGCCTTTGGATTTGATCGTTTGGTTATGCTCTTAGCAGGAACTGGAAATATAAGAGACGTGATAGCGTTTCCAAAAACAACTTCTGCCACATCCTTAATGGACGAAAGCCCCAGTAATGTGAGTACAGAGCAGTTGGATGATTTGGGGATTCAGTTAAAAGACCTTGATGAATAATTTATTTAATTAATAGCACTTTTTTTGTTACAAACTTATTACCTGATTTTAAAATGATAAAATAAATCCCACTTGATTGTTCCGTTGCTGTCCAATATATAGTATTCATTCCTAAATTAAAAGTTTGACTTGAAAGAGTTTTAACGTGCCTTCCCATTAAATCAAAAACATCTATTGTAGTAGTTTTAAATGTAGTTTTATTAAATTGAATCTTAATTTTGTTATTAAAAGGGTTTGGATAAGTTTTAATGGAAAAGGATTGTGGAGCATTATTAATTGGTTTATCATCATTGATTTCTAATTCAAAATCCCCCCCCCCAAAATCATTGGTTTTCATAATTTTATTTCCGTTACCCACAATCCATCCTATTCCAGTGTTTAACATAAAAATCGAATTAAAAGAAGACGGATTTGCGTTAGCTCTTTGAAATAACCAAGTGTCACCACCGTCAACAGTATGTAGCACTTTATTTGAATTCCCAATAATCCATCCTTCATTTTCATTAATAAAATATATATCGTTCAATTCCCAAGAGATTTCATTAATTAATAAAGAACTCCATGTTTCACCACCATCATTCGTTTTTAGTATTGTTCCAGATTTACCGACAATCCACCCAGTATTTCCTGAAATAAAAGTCATTCCCTTTAATTGATTTATAGTGCCACTTTCAATTATTATCCAATTATTTCCACCATCATTGCTTTTTATAATGATTCCTCTATTTCCAATTGCGATGCCAGTATTAGCATTGAAAAATATGACTTTGTTTAATTGCCTGTCAGTACCAGTATTTTTCTGTTGCCAAGTAATGCCTCCATCTAAAGTAACTCTTATTACACTCTCATTGACATTGTTACCATATTGATTTTGCCCATTAAGTCCTCCCGAAAGCCATCCTAATGTGTCATTTAGGAAAAAAATATCATTCATACCCCAATTCGGAAAATTAATATAACTTTCCCATGTTTCACCCGAATCTATCGATTTATAAAGTGTTGCTCTACTACCAACTCCAAATACTTCTTGCGTGTTTTTAAACTTTACTGCAGATAATGGATTTGATGATATTGGACTTTGTTTTACCCACGATTCTCCTGAATCAGTTGTTTTAAAAAACCACCTGATGTGCCAACTGCCATTCCTAATGAGTCATGAAAATCAATTGAATAAATTTTATTAGAATTATATCCATTAAAATCAGTCCAGTTATCGCCTCCATTATTTGTATATCCCAAATATCCATATTCGCCGGCAGCCCATCCGTTTTGATTATCAAGAAATTTATAAGTTAAAGCAGAGTATTGACTTACAGGGTTATTCCAACTCGCTCCCCCGTCATAAGTTATATAAGTATACCCTGTACTTGATCCCCATCCGATGGAATCATTTAAAAAGAAAAATGGTTGACGTGGAACTAGATCTTCCCAATTTACACCTCCGTTAGTTGTTTTATATAAATAGGGGTATCCTTCAGGAATTTGACCAGCAGTAGATACAAAATATGAATATATCCAACCAACAGAATCATTTAAAAATTGCATAGATTGAATATCATCTAGAAAACCAGAATTTTCTGGGTTTATAATTTCCCATGAATTTCCACCATCAGTTGTCTTGAATATATCACCTAAATAATCATTTATCCCACCTGATAAATACCCAATTAATGGGCTAGTAAATTGAATGTTTTTCCATGTGTAATTATATTGGTCTTGAATAATAATAGCATTCCATGTAATGCCATTGTCAATTGATTTTAATACTGTATTATTACTTCCAACTATCCAAAGTGTGTCATCTTCAATCGAATAAATTGAATAAAAATCTTCTTCAATATTAAGATCGATACCAGTCCAACTTTCTCCGGCATTTTCAGTTTTCAAAATTAAACCATTATCTCCACAAGCATATCCAGTTATTAAATTATTAAAATAAACATCATTTATATTTCTACTGAAAATTTCTGAAAAAACATGCCAATTTTGTCCGTAATCTGTTGTTTTAATAATTTTTCCATAATTACTAACTCCAATCAAAGATTCCATAGAAAATAGATGAATATCATTAATAAAATTATTTATTGGATAAGGATTTTGAAATAGCCATCCTCTTTGAGAGTAAATTAAATTACATTGAATAATTAATTGTAATATGAATATAAATTTTTTCATCCTATTTTTAATTTACATATTGTTTTTTTAAAAAAAAATTATATTTTCATTTTACTATTATGAATATTAAGATTAAACAATAGTATTTTGTAGTTTTGTACGTATGATAAAAAACATTCAACTCCAAGTTCTTCCTGAAGTGGCTTCTAATTCTGATTTATTATTAATAGAAGTTTCAAAAAAAGTCAATTCTAAATGTGATGATATAAAGCATATAGAGATATTAAAACGCTCCATTGATGCACGACAAAAAATAACAAAAATCAATTTAAGAGTTGATGTTTATCTCAACGAGACATTTAAAGAAAAACGCGAAAATGTTCCGGAATATAAAGACGTAAGTCATCAAGATAGTGTCACGATTGTTGGGGCAGGCCCAGCGGGGCTTTTTGCTGCATTACACCTTATTGAAAAAGGACTAAAACCTATTATCCTTGAAAGAGGAAAAGATGTACAAAATAGAAGAAAGGATTTAGCTCGACTAACCAAAGAACACATTGTTAATGAAGATTCAAATTACTGTTTTGGCGAAGGTGGAGCAGGTACTTTTTCTGATGGGAAATTATATACAAGAAGTAAAAAGAGAGGGGATGTAAATAAAATATTAGATATTTTAGTTCAACATGGTGCTTCGCCTGATATTCGAGTTGAAGCCCATCCACATATTGGGACGAATAAATTACCGAAAATTATTCAATCTATACGTGAGACGATTATTGAATTTGGCGGTCAAGTTATGTTTAATAGCCGCGTCATAGATATCCTGGTAAAAAATAATGCTGTTTATGGTGTAAAGTTACAAGATGGCAGCATTATTGAAACCAACAAATTAATATTGGCCACAGGCCATTCAGCTCGAGATATATTTGAATTATTATATAAAAAAGAAATTGAGATTGAAGCCAAACCATTTGCAATAGGCGTTCGAGTTGAACATACTCAAGAATTGATTGATCAAATTCAATATAAATGTAAAACGAGAGGAGAGTATTTACCACCAGCAAGTTATTCAATTGTTAAACAAGTAAAGGGGAGAGGCGTTTATTCGTTTTGTATGTGTCCAGGTGGAATTATTGCACCTTGCGCAACACGTCCGGGTGAAGTTGTAACCAATGGATGGTCACCTTCAAGTCGAGATTATGAAACTTCTAACTCAGGGGTTGTTGTTGAGCTTACTCTCAACGATTTTTCTAAATATGCTAAGTACGGACCTTTAGCAGGGATGTATTTTCAGAAAGACATAGAGCAAACCGCTTGGGAAAAAGGTGGTGAAACTCAAAAAGTCCCAGCGCAAAGATTAGTTGATTTTATTCAAAATAAATTGTCATCTAATATTCCAAAAACATCTTATTTCCCAGGAACTACATCAGTGAAGTTAAACGAGGTTTTACCTTCTTTTATTCATCAACACTTACAAGAAGGTTTTAAACAATTTGGAAAACAAATGAAAGGCTATTTAAGTAATGAAGCTATAGTCCATGCACCTGAAAGTAGAACATCTTCACCTGTTCGGATTCCAAGAGATAGAGTTACTTTAGAGCATCCACAAATAAAGGGATTATATCCTTGTGGAGAAGGAGCCGGTTATGCCGGTGGAATTATTTCAGCAGCGATTGATGGTATGAAGTGTGCTGATAATTGTTGAGTTAGTTAACTGGTTTTTCTATCTCTGATATTGCTTCTATTATTATATCTAATTTAGTTGAAAGAATAGCTTGAGCATCTTTTAATCCTTGATTGTAAAAATAAGTGCCCATTTCTTTTGAAAGAAATATAAATAAAAATTCAACTTCAAACCTACTTATCTCAATCTCAAGTTCTTCAGAGCAAAAGGTTGAAATTTTATTGATTAAAATCTCTTTATCGTTATTTGATATTTTGTTTTTCATATTATTTTTTTGAATTTATTTTATTGATTAAAATTAAAAACAATGCAGTTGAAAGCCCAACTGCACTGAATATCATACACATAACCATAATTTGATATCGAACTGCAATTAAAGGAGAAACACCTGACAGAATTTGTCCTGTCATCATTCCAGGTAGAGAGACTAAGCCAACTGCAAATAACGAATTTGTAATTGGAATTAAAGCTGCTCGGAATGCAATTCCACGAGAATCGATATAGGGTATGTTTCGCTCCAATTCTGCAGATAATCGTTCTGCCGCGAGACTGACTCCATTCATGGAACTTGCAAAAATCATTCCTGCTAAAGGAATCATATATCGTGGTAAAAACCATGGGGATAACTCTAATACAAATTGTGTAACGATGAGAAGTATTGTACCGCCACCCACTAAAATAGATATTACTGCAAAATGAAAATAGTCTTTCCTTTTATCTTGAACTGTCCCTAGTGCAATCCAACTTGCAGCAAAAATCATTACAGATAAAACTGTAATGGTAATAATAGAACTTTCAGATTCAAATATATAGGAGAGGAAATATCCTATAAGAAGAAGTTGTGCTAACATCCTTCCCATAGCATAGATTGAATTTTTCCAATTCAATGACCAAGCATGAAGTATCCCAATCACCAAAATAACAGGAATAATTGTTAGACTTAATTTAGAAAATGGAATGACGGATATAGTTTCGTTCATACTTTTGATTTATTTTGTATTAATATCATTTGTATTCAATACCAGAAAAACCAGGCATTTTATCAATTAAATTTTTGCCCATTAATTTACTGGGCGTATAATATCCGGATTTTTCATGAACTCCCATTAAATATTGAGAAACTTCCACTGTTCCTGATGCGGTAAGATCATACCCGTCTACCGTGGTGAATCTGCCTTGAATCGTATCACCTTTTTCATTTCTCACTTCACCCCAAATGAAAGATTTTGCTAGTGCTCTTTGCTCTGCAGAGTTTGATTTCCAGATTTTATCTATTCTATTTAAAACAAATTTCTTGATCCAATTAAATTTCATTAATTTCATATATTTTTCTTGTTTCCGTAATTTTGCAGCAGCTTTAGGTGATCTTGGAAAATAGACTTCAATATTTGGAATATTTGTACTATGATAGGCAGTATAAACATCTCCCCAAGGAATCGTAATTGTATTTATAGGACCAAAACCAAAATCAACTTCTCGTTCTTTAAATGCCAATGGAACCGTTTCCATTTTACCGTTTATTCGGATTTTTCCTCCTAATGACATACCTTCGGCACCTGTTTTAGCTGTTCCTTTACTTGGTTTGGAACCTTGCATTGCAAACCCAAGAGCTAAATGAGTCGCGTTGGGCATTTTGTCCTTTAAATGAACTGCTAGACAGTCTGTAGGAATAATATCAAACCCTACACCTGGACAGATAACAATTCCCGCTGATTTAGCTTCATCATGCATACTATTTCCATATTCATAAACAGCAATTTCTCCTGTAATATCTACATAATGAGTTTGGGATTGGATACAGGCACGAATCATGGGTTGTGCTGTTGCTGAGAAAGGGCCAGCACAATTGGCTAAAATAGAAACACCGGACAAATTTTTAGCAATTTCATCTTCGGCAGATAAATCAAACACTCGAAATTCTAGATTATTTTTATCAGCCAATTCTTTTACCGATTCAGAACGTCCTGCTAATATGGGATTAAATCCCCTTTTTAGTGCTTCTGCTACAACTAATTGTCCTGTGTAGCCATTTGCACCATATATCATCCAACGCATAATAATTCATCTCTCATGTTGATCAAATTTAAAATATAAATAGGTGAGACTATATGGTTATTCAATGTGTTTCTACAACAAAGATGAATTGGATTACTTTAAAAAATGCGAATATGTTATACTATTTTCGCAGTTTTATGCTTTCCCGTTGAAATCTATTCTATCTCTAAATTTATAAACTCAGAAGGTCCATTAATTGGATTGACTCTCACTGTAATATTATTGGGGAAACGGACAGAATAATCAGTCCAATCTTTACTCCTTTCATTTCTTGAATCGGGTAAATAATAGTCCGTTGATATAAAGTGAGCGCCGCTTTTAAATGCTTTATCTCGTCGCACTGTATTTCCGGTTCGAGCTTGTACTGTACCTGCATCAGCACGAGTTCTTACAAGATATCCCTGACGAACACGTTTTTCTATTTCGGGGCTTGGAGAATTGATGCCTAAAAAAGCCGCTTCAGGTGTGCCTGGGGATGCTTCCACAAAAAGGATTCTTCCTTTCAATCCGGGGTGTCCTTTAATATAACTTTCCATAACACTGCCACTATTATCCAAACCAAATATGATTTTCCCACGTGATTTCTTTAGTGTTGGCCACCCATTATTTAAGATAGCATTTTCGAGAGATGCGTTATCTCCTCGAATATTATCGGGCGTAATTACATTTTTAAGCTCGGCTCCAAATATGTCTCGTATTTCTTCATCTATTGTATTGAGTGCATCAATATTGAATTTTAATGGCTGTATAAATCCTAAAACGGATAAGAAAGAGTTTTTATCTGGAACACCATCTTCTTTGGCTTCAATTAGTATAAAGATTGGTACATGATTTGGATTCTTTAATGACCATATTTTTACTGCATATAATGCATCTTTAAAGGTTAAATAGTTTGTTTGAAAATCAATATCGGGGAAATGAAGAATCTTTAATCCTGGTTCTTTCAGTTTGGGGTAGTTGGGGGTGATAGAGTTTTTTGTAAATACATTTCCTATGCGATGATTAAAAAGATTTCCATCTGGATCATAATAAACATCCAATTCTATTTGTCGAATTCCAAATTGACTGAATTGTTGGTCTAGGGGTAAATGGGAATAGTCTAATTCTGCAGCAACAGTTGAATCGATTCGAGATAACCACTTAAACAGATTACTGTCCATTGATAATCGGTAACTATTGTGGCTGCCAATGACTTGAATTTGATTAATTCTTAGATTATTTATTTCATTAATCGGTATATCTGAAATTTGACAAACTATAAGTTGAAATAATAATCCAAGATAAAGAAATTTTTTCAAATTAAATTATCCTGGCATCCAACCCATCATAATTTTGTTAATTTTATGATAAGGTAATGTGATAGTTCCTTGATAACTATCACTTTCAAATTCTATATTACTCAATTCAATTGTTAAATAATAATCATACCAATAATTGTCATTATTTCTCTCTCTTATTATTAGGACCTGCCCATTTACTGGATACCAATAATTAATAGGTGTTGGAACTATAAGACCAATATCATCACAAAAATATCCCAAAAAAGATCGATAGTTTGGTGGCAAAAAGTAATAATCTAGTAATACCAAATCAAACCCTGCAAGTGAATCGCCAATTTCAAATTCAAGTGAGTCATTTGTAAATATTAACTTGGTGGTGTCAATTTCTGTGAAGATTATAGCATTTTCATCTTCATTTTCACTGTAAATATAATCATAACCGCATCCTCGTTGTTCACTGTTTGAAGAAAAATTCAAATTTGGAAAATCTCGACTTGCTCTATTCCATTCATTATAAACTGTATCCAAACTTGTTTCAAGGTTTGACGGTAAACTATTTCTTCTAAACTGAGTAATGTACCCATATTTATTATTCATTAACAAAATATAATTGTTTCTTGGATAATCCATTATTATGTATGAATTATCAAGGATGAATAACCAATTTTCACTATCTACAATTATTAAATGATCACTTGTATCAGTAAAAGTTATTTTTCCGTCTTCAATTAATTCCGGATACATAGTAATTAATGATTTGTTAAAATTTGGTAATAATAACTTTAAAACTTCAGCTGTTGCTATCTCTTTTGAAATTGGACCTATAATTTTTGGATATATTAATTCAAATGTTGAAATTTCTTCATTTATCCAAACATTCCATAACTTTTTTATTTCGTGGGTTGATTTATTAATCAAACAAAAATATCCGAATTCAATCAACGGCGAAGCAATTGGATAACCGGAGATTTGAATAAATAAATAACTATCTTCTTCAATGGATATTGAATCTTCAAAGTTAGAATAAACTTTATTTGAAATAGTTTCTTGATATCCATAAATAACTACAGATGAGTCAGTTGAGATCAATTCATTTATGGCAATTTCACTAGCTTCTTCGAAAGTTAAATCTCCAATTCTTTCGTTTGAATCCCAAAAACATGAAATAGATGTAAGGGAGATTAAACCGCTAACTAAAAACTTTAATTTTATAAATTTATATAACTTCATTTATTCATCAGCCTTTTGTGTTTTTTGTGCATTTTGTGGCGAATAATCCAGGATAAAATGATGTTTCCAATTAATTGGGTTTGAGCGATTGTATTTGCGAGTGCATGATTTATACTACTGACAATATTCCGGATATAATTCACAATAGAACTCTCTGTCCATTTCCCTAAGAATCTCAATTGTATTGTTAATCGGATCAATTGTATCCCAATATTCAAATATAACACTCTTTAAAGTGTCAGCGGTTATGATTTCAATCCATTCGGCACCACCATCAGCACAATCAGGGCAACCAATGATATTAGGAAGAGAAAGAATAGAATCCATATTTATTGAAACGAGAAGTGAATTCCATTCCTTTATTGACATTTTATTATTTAATTGAATTTTTGGATATTCTATACTATCCCTACTAGATCTTGTATAAATTATGTTTCTATTTTCAATTTCAATATAACTTGTACAGTATCCACCGCAAAAACCAAATGTGACCCTATATTTTATTAGAATATCATTCTCTTCAATTTCATTCTTTTGACAAGAAAATATTGAAAACAAAAAAAGTAATAAAAATATTTTCAGCCCATTCAACTTATTTAAATAACTTGCGCACTTGGTTAACTGCATTTTTTACACATGCATCTGTGGCACGATGGAGTTCCAGGCTGCTATACCAAAATGTATTTGCCCACACGAGAGTTCCAGAATCAATATCACGCATTTTTAACATAATCGCAACACGCGCTCGGGTATAATCAATTTTGCTTCCAGAAGAGACTGCACCTCCATCAGTTTTGGTGGTAGAAGAAGATGTTGTTTCTGCTTTATCTGTATTTGCACTTGCAGCAGCAGATTGTTTTATTGTTGTCGAGGTTGATCCGCGATCTTCGAAATGATAAGGAACAATGATTAATTCAGAATCAGTATATTCTGTAATAATGCAGGAAAGTTCAAGGGCTTGATTCCCCGTTCCTATAGATACACGAGATGCACCCGGCAAATCTTCATTTACATCAAATCCATATTTTAAAAAATTGTGTGATAAACTCGTTTCGACTATTTCACCCGAACCAGGCATATAGGTATGGTCATTCACATGATTGATTTTAATTGAGCCCACAGTTGTGAAATCATAGCTGTGATTTACTGCGGGACCATTCCAGCACGATATTGTTAATAGAAAGAAAGGAACGAAAAATAGTTTTTTCATTATTCTATCGTTAAAATTTGGATATGAATTTTGGCTTCACTACTTAAAAATTTATCTTTAGAATATTTTAAGCAATCATTCCAGGCTGATAAGGCTGGTTTTGATTCATCCAATGCTTCATGAAGCAATGCTTTCATTCTGTAGAGGTCAGCATTATTTTTATCTGTCTTTTGTGCTATTGCAATATGACTTAAAGCTTCTTGATACATTCCTGCTTTCATGGCTGATGATGCTTTGAACAATGCATCGTTTGGTCCCGCCAAAATGATGCCGGAAAAAATTAGTATAATAAATAATCTGATCATGATTAATCCTCCTTCGAAAGCAGGTGAATGGCTCGTAGAACATCTCTTCGACTAATTTGCCCGACCAATTTTCCACCTTCAGTAATAGGGAAACGTCTATATCGTGATTGAATAAATTTATCGGCTACATTAGATAAAGTATCATGGACATCAATCGTATCAAGTTTTGTGGACATATATTCTTTAACATGTCCACCTAAATTATTATAATAAGATGATTCTATTAGTGTTCTCATGCAATCTTTCTCAGATAAAACTCCAATGAGACCACCATTTTCATCCACCACAGGTGCACCAGAGATTTTATGAGTAAGAAATGTATCAATCGCAGTTTCGATTGGTGTTTCTGCTGTAAACGTGATTAATTCTTTTGTCATGAAATCACGTATTGAATATTGAATATCCATTAATGAGTTCCTTTTTGTATTTGAATGAAGTTAGAGCTAATTATCCCATAAAACAAAGGAAGGTAGAACATTGTTCCAATTAAGGTTTTTTAGAGGATTGATTATTCAAACAGAGACGATTCCATTTTTAAGAGTAATTTCGCTCGCTCTTTATAGTAAAGATTCTCTGCCATAAGTTCTGGATTCCCTGTTAAATCCGTATCGATTACATCCAGTAACATTGAATGAAATTGTTCTCGATTTCCAGCTTTTTGATGATAAAACTCTGCCATATGAACAGCATTTCCCAAATAATCGGGATTAGAAGATAACGCTTGAAGAAAATATGTCTTTGATTGTGATAGTTCAACGCCTGGAATTCGAGTGTAGAGTGAACCGAAAAATCGATAAGGTCCGCTGTAGTAGAATCCGGGATCTAAGGACAATATCCGATGCATCATAACTTCCACCAACTCTCGCTGGTTTAGTCGTTCGATAACGGGTTGAGAATTAAGATATCTCCCTAAATTAGTTGTCCACCAAAAAAGTCCAGGAATAAGTGATCTTGGGGCTTCTGCTAAAGATGACAGTATTTTAAATGTGCTATCGCCCTGTGATTCTTTATATATAATTTCAAATTCCGAATGATTAAAAATTGCTTCTCGGCAAATTTGACTTGCTTGAAAAAATAATTCACTTTGTACATTATTATCAGTTTCTAAAAATAATGCTCTTGTGTACAGAATTTTACTGTATAAAATTGCTAATTCAAAATCTTGTTTATTTTCATTAAAGGCAAGCCTAATAAAGTGCTCTGCTTTTTTCAAAGCAAGAGTATCAGCTCGTTGTTCCCAATAGGAATTTCCTTGTTTAATAAGAAAATCAATATTTTGTGTTTTTTGTTTAAGACGCTGTCTAGGTCCAGCACAATTCAGAGCTAAAGTTCCAATGAGAAAAAGAAAGAAACTATATTTTTGTATTAAGTTTAAATGTATCATGTTGCCTAAATTTTGAGTATCAAAATTACATAGAAATTGATGCAAAATAACACGTCAAGATTTAAGAACTATTTTTTATTAATTGAACATTTACTGTAGATGGAAAAGACTATAAAATTAAAATCTCTCGAGCCAACAACTTTATTAGGTGTGGCGGACGTTCACATAAAATTGATTGAATCAGCCATTTCAGCAACAATTATTGTCCGAGGTGAACTGATAATAATCCAAGGAAAAAAAAAGCCTGTTGAACAAATCTATGAAGTGATAAATGAGATGATGGTAACTCTAATAAGCAAAGGGAGTCTCACGGTTCGGAATGTTCAAAATCTTATTTCGATTGTAAAATCCGAGAATGGGTATTCTCAAGAAGATTTTCAATCGTCAGATATTGTAATCCATTATGGGAAAAATGGTGCTATTGTTACCAAGACCCCAGGACAGTTGGAATATGTAAATGAGATGAAAAAAAATGATATCGTATTTAGTATTGGCCCTGCTGGAACAGGAAAAACTTTTCTAGCTGTTGCATTTGCAGTTGCAGCTTTAGAAAACAATGAAGTGGATAAAATTATCTTATGTCGTCCTGCAGTGGAAGCGGGAGAAAATTTGGGTTTTTTGCCTGGTGATTTACAAGAAAAGATTGATCCATATTTAGCACCAATTTATGATTCACTCCGAATTATGTTATCTGAAAATAAATTGGCAAAACTTTTGAAACAGAAAATAATTGAAGTTGTACCATTGGCTTATATGCGAGGTAGAACTATGGATAGTTCATTTATGATTTTGGATGAAGCACAAAATGCAACTGTGATGCAAATGAAAATGTTTCTTACAAGACTTGGAATAGGTTCAAAAGCAATTATTACGGGAGATGTAACACAAATTGATTTAAAACATCGCACAGATTCAGGATTAGTTCAAGTTTCACATATTTTGAAAAATGTTAAGGGGATTGGATTTGCTACATTAAATCGTAGTGACGTGGTTCGTCATCCATTAGTCATGAGAATTATTAAAGCATATGATGACATTTCATCCAATGATAAATAAACAATATTTTTTAAATATTTCATGGTTTAATTGCTTTAAAATAACTTTCATCTAATTAAGCCAATCGTATATATATTTTTTTAATTTCCAGACTCTTATATACACGCTTTTTAAAGGAAAACAATGCATCGACATTCAGTTATTGTTGCGGCGAAACGGACACCCGTCGGCGCATTTCAAGGTAAATTATCTTCCGTATCTGCTCCTATGCTCGGAGCGACGGCCATTAAATCTGTTTTAGATGATACAGGAATAGATTATTCTCATGTAGATGAAGTTATTATGGGAAATGTATTATCTGCTGGATTGGGACAAGCACCCGCTCGACAAGCAACAATCCATGCGGGATTACCGAATACAGTTGAAGCGCTCACCATTAATAAAATGTGCGGTTCCGGATTAAAGGCAATTATGCTTGCAGATCAAGCTATTCGAAGTGGTGATGCAGATGTGATTATTTCTGGTGGCATGGAAAGTATGTCAAATGCACCCTATCTTTTAAATAATGTTCGAAATGGTCAAAGATTAGGACATGGAAAAATGATTGATAGTATGATTCATGATGGGCTTTGGGACGCTTACAATAATACTCATATGGGAAATTGCGCAGAATTACTTTCAACTGATAGAAATTATACACGCGAATCACAGGACGAATTTGCAATAACATCTTATAAACGTGCTCAAATCGCACAGGCAAATAGTATTTTTGATTCAGAGATTATTCCTGTTGAAATTGTACAAAGAAAGGGAAAATCAGTCATAGTTACTGAAGATGAAGAACCTGGTAAAGCAAGGTTTGATAAAATTCCTGTTTTACGTCCAGCATTTGATAAAGAAGGTACTATTACAGCAGCAAATGCATCCAAATTGAATGATGGCGCTGCGGCAATTCTTGTTATGAGTGATTCAAAGGCTTTGGAATTGAATCTCAAACCTTTAGCGAAAATTATTGCACAAGCTTCTGTGGCTCATGAGCCGGAATGGTTTACAACTGCACCAGGAAAAGCGATTTCTAAAGTATTAGACAAAGTAAACTTTACAGCAGATGATATTGATCTTTGGGAAATAAATGAAGCTTTCTCCTCCGTAACCATGGCAGCAATTGACGATTTCAATATTGATCCTGCAAAAGTAAATATTTATGGAGGTGCTGTTGCTATTGGGCATCCCATTGGTGCTTCCGGGGCTAGAATTTTCACAACTCTCCTTAATGGGCTAAACCGAACCGATGGGAAATATGGTCTTGCGACGCTTTGTATCGGTGGCGGAGAAGCTTCAGCAATCATTGTGGAAAAAATATGATTGATTTTAGTCTAACATCTGAACAAGAACTTATCCAAAAAACTGCTCGAGAATTTGCGCAAGATCATTTAGCTCCCGGCGTAATTGAACGAGATGAAAAAGCGATATTCCCAAAACAGCAAATTAAGTTAATGGGAGAATTAGGTTTTATGGGTATGATGGTCCCTGAAGAATGGGGTGGCTCTGGTTTGGATACCGTAAGCTATGTAATAGCCATGGAAGAGATTGCTGCGGTTGAACTTGCTACATCTACTATAATGTCAGTAAATAATTCGTTGGTTTGCCAGTTACTCTTAGATAGAGGAACCGAAGCACAAAAAGAAAAATATTTAAAGCCATTAGCGGCTGGCCAAAAATTAGGTGCTTATAGTTTGAGCGAACCGGAATCTGGGTCAGATGCTAGTAATATGCATACCTATGCAAAAAAAGACGGAGATCATTATATAATAAATGGCACAAAAAATTGGGTAACAAATGGAATTAATAGTGACATTGTTATTCTTTTTTGTATGACAGAAAAAGGCGTGGGCTACAAAGGGATTTCTGCATTTGTTATTGATAAAAGTACCCCAGGCTTAACTACAGGAAAAAAAGAAGACAAACTTGGGATTCGTGCTTCAGATACATGTGAACTTTATTTTGAAGATTGTAAAGTTCCGGTTAAAAATATAATTGGAGAAGAAGGTGAAGGGTTTAAAATTGCCATGAAAGCATTAGGCGGTGGCAGGATTGGAATTGCAGCACAAGCTTTAGGACTATCTCGAGCGGCATTAGATGCATCTATTACTTACGCAAAAGAACGGAAACAGTTTGGGAAATCAATTGGTGAATTTGGAGCAATCCAAAATAAAATAGCGGATATGGGAACTGAAGTAGATGCAGCAAGATTATTAATTTGGCGAGCGGCAAAACTAAAGGATGATGGGAAAAAATATTCACGAGAAAGTTCCATGGCTAAATTATTTGCATCAACGACAGCAATGAAAGCGGCAACTGATTGTGTCCAAATTCATGGTGGATATGGTTATATGCAAGAATATGGTGTGGAACGGCTAATGAGAGATGCGAAAATTACCCAAATTTATGAAGGGACTTCTGAAATTCAACAACTTGTAATTGGAAGAGATTTATTAAAATGAGCAATTATTCAAAACCAACTATTGATTGGGATTCACTGGGGTTTAATGTTACTGAAACAAAAAGTATGTTTCGTGCCACATGCGACTTGGGTGGAAAATGGTCTGGCGGTGAACTTATTCCATATGGAGATATTCAACTCTCTCCATTTGCCGGCGTTCTAAATTATGGGCAAGGCGTGTTTGAAGGTGTGAAAGCGTTTCGTTCTTCAAAGGGAAATGTAGTTTTATTTAGGCCAGAAATGAATGGAAAGCGAATGGCATTTTCTACCAAACGAATTTGTATGCCAGAAATGAATCCTGCTTTTTTTGTAGATGCTGTAACTAAAACAGTTAAAGATAATATAGACTATGTTCCACCTTTTGGAAAAGGAAGTCTTTATATTCGTCCTGTGGTTTGGGGGACAGCACCGATTTTGGGTGTGAGCCCAACTTCAGAATATACATTTATGGTAATGGTTTCACCCGTCGGCCCTTACTTTAAAAATGGTATAAAACCACTTAACCTAAAGGTTAATACAGACTATCATCGTGCCGCCCCTAAAGGAATCGGAAATGCAAAAGCCATTGGAAATTATTCAGCATCTCTATTTCCTCTTATGGAAGCAAAAAAAGAAGGATTTGATGAAAATATTTATCTCGATGCCAAGGAAGAAAAATTTGTTGAAGAATTAGGATCAGCCAATATGTTTATTTATAAAGATGGTTGTTTAAAAACGCCCGCCCTAAATGGATCAATCTTAGGCGGAATTACTCGACAATCAGTTTGTCAGGTTGCATCAGATTTATTAGGAATAACAGTGGAAAAAACAGAATTAACTGTTGATGATTTATTGAGTGCGGATGAAGTATTCTGCACAGGAACAGCCGTTGTTATTACGCCAGTAGGGAAAATATCCTATCAAGGAAAAATGACAGAAATTAATCAGAATAAAATGGGTCCCATTGCCCAAAAAATAAGAGAAACACTTGTTGGGATCCAACGAGAAGAACTAGATGACCCATTTGGTTGGGTGGTCTCGGTCGAATAAAGGTATAAATGAATTCAAAATCAAAATTACACCCAAGAAGAAATGCTCGAGAAGGAGTTTTGCAGGCATTATATGCTCAACAATTTTCAGATGATGAACCCCTCGTAATTTTATCTAGAACCTTAGATGCCTACCCTGAACGGAAAAAAAATGAAGATTTTATTTCAACTCTTTTTCATTGTGTTTTAGATCATGTAGATTGGGCGGATGATTTGATTAAGAGTCATCTTCAGAATTGGGAATTTAATAGAGTTGCTCAGGTAGATAAAGTTTTATTGCGGATGGGTATCTGCGAAATATTTTATTTGGATGATATTCCACCAAAAGTTTCCATTAGTGAAATGGTAGAAATATCCAAAGTATATAGTACAGATGAAAGTTCGGGTTTTATTAATGGAATCCTGGACGCAGTTTATAAAGATTATCAACAACAAGAAAATAATTAATATGATATTAGCAAAATTTTTTGGTACAAAATCTGATCGGGAGATGAAAAAGCTCCAACCTACTCTTGATAAGATTAATCAACATTATGAAACATTAACAAATAAGTCTGATGAAGATTTGATTAATCTTACTCAAAAGCTCAAGGGATTTGTTATTAATGCTAGAGAAGAGAAAGAAAAATCTCTTCCCGATGATATGGATAAAACTGAGAGAGAAACCGAAATCTTAAAAGCAGAACATGGTGCTCTTGATTTTATTATGGTAGAAGCATTCGCAATTGTTAAAGAAACGTGCCGAAGACTTTGTGGTTCAACGTGGCGTGTTTCTGGACAAGAAACCCAATGGGAAATGATTCCATATGATGTTCAATTATTAGGTGCAATTACTCTTCATTCGGGAAAAGTTTCAGAAATGAAAACAGGTGAAGGTAAAACTCTAGTTTCAACGATGCCCATTTATTTGAACGCGCTGACTGGTAGAGGAGTTCATGTAATTACCGTTAATGATTATTTAGCTCAGCGAGATGCAGAATGGATGGGGGAAGTATATAAACGCCTTGGGTTATCTGTTGGATTTATTCTGAATTCCATGGATAACGCTCATCGTAGAGAAATGTATGAACGGGATATTACTTATGGAACAAATAACGAATTTGGGTTCGATTATCTTCGAGATAATATGTCGCTTCAAAAAGAAGATAAGGTTCAACGAGGCCATTCATTTGCGATTGTAGATGAAGTAGATAGTGTTTTAATTGATGAAGCTCGAACACCTTTAATTATATCCGGGGCTGTTGATGCACCGGTTGATGAAACATTTACAACTCTAAAACCGGGTGTTCAGCATTTGGTTAAAAAGCAATCTTCACTTGTGGCTGAACTTGTACGAGAAGCACAGATATTATTGAATGAAGATATTAAAGATAATGAAGATGAAGCTGGATTGAAATTATTACAAGCTCAACGTGGTATGCCAAAACATCGGCTAGTTATGAAAATATTTCAAGAAACAGGTATGTTAAAATTAGCGCATGATATTGAATCCATGTACATTCGTGATAAAAAAATGGATGAGGTGGATGAAGCCCTTTATTTTTCTATTGAAGAAAAAAGTCATACCATGGACATTACTGATAAAGGCAGAAAATTATTAGCGCCAGATGATCCTGAAACATTTATTATACCTGACTTAGGTGAAATGCTTTTAGAAATTGATGAAAAAGAAAACCTTACATCAAATGAAAAGGAACAGGAAAAAGAAAAAGCACATCAACTACACGCTCAACGGAGTGGTACCATCCATAATTTCAATCAATTACTTCGTGCTTATACTATGTATGAAAAAGATGTGGAATATGTTCTTCAAGATGGTAAAGTCATGATTGTGGATGAATTCACTGGACGTATTCTTCCTGGACGTCGTTATTCTGATGGTCTTCACCAAGCTCTTGAAGCAAAAGAAAATGTTAAAATTGAACGTGAAACCCAAACATTGGCAACAATCACCATTCAAAATTATTTTCGTCTTTATGATAAATTATCGGGTATGACAGGAACAGCAGAAACTGAAGCTGAAGAATTAGGGTCTATTTATGGATTAGATGTTAGCGTAATTCCAACTCATCGAGATATTGTTCGAGATGATAGAGAAGATTTAGTTTATAAAACAAAGCGAGAAAAATATAATGCTGCAATAGAAGAAATCTCTGATTGTCATTATCGTGGACAACCTGTACTTGTCGGAACAATCTCCGTGGAAATTTCTGAATTACTTGCGCGAATGTTAAAACGGAAAAATATTCCTCATAGTGTTTTAAATGCTAAACAACATCAAAGCGAAGCAGAAGTTGTTGTTCGCGCAGGGCAACGCGGCGCCGTGACAATTGCTACGAATATGGCAGGTCGTGGAACCGATATTAAATTAGGAGAAGGAATAAAAGAATTAGGTGGTTTACATATTATTGGAACTGAACGGCATGAATCTCGGCGGATTGATTTACAGTTACGAGGACGAAGTGGACGACAAGGAGATCCTGGATCATCACGATTTTATTTATCTTTAGAAGATGATTTAATGAGGCTATTCAGTTCAGACCGAGTTGCCAGCATTATGGATAAAATGGGAATTGAAGAAGGTGAAGTTATTTCGGCTAAAATGGTGACCAGAGCTATTACTAATGCGCAAAAGAAAGTTGAAGTTCGTAATTACGGTATTCGAAAGCATCTACTCGAGTATGATGATGTAATGAATCAACAACGCCAAGTGGTTTATGATATTAGAAACCAAGCTTTATCTGGTGATGATATGAAAAAAACAACCTATCAAATTTTTGACGATTATGTTATGGATGAGTTGGAATCTCAATCTTCATTAGGAGCCGTCGAATTTTGGGATTGGGATTATTTAAAACAATCCTTTGCGTCTCACATTATGGTAGATATTTCTTATGAAAAGGTTCAAGACGAATTTGAAGGCTCTGATTTATCTATTGATCAAGTTGCAGATTGGATTATTGAAGAAGCAAAATCGGTTTATAAAGCGAGAGAATCTTTGCTGCAAGATGATATGATGAGAGGATTTGAACGGTACGTTGTTTTGCGAACAATTGATGATAAATGGAAAGACCACCTTTATGCAATGGACCAGTTAAGAGAAGGAATAAACCTTCGTGCCTATGGCCAAAAAAATCCATTATTAGAATACAAATCAGAAGGATTCAAAATGTTTCAAATAATGATGGCTGATATGAATTCTGTTACAGTTCAACGATTATTTAGAACACAAATACAAGGGATGGATCAATCTCAAGGTATTCAAGAAAGGTCAGTTAGAAATGTCCAAACATCTCATCAGGATACGACAGGTATGGGATTTCAGGGACAACCACAAGGGGAACAATCAAATCAACCCAAACAAGTTCGCACTCCAATTCAAACAGGTGAAAAACATGGTCGAAATGAAAAAGTATTACTTCAAGGGCCTGATGGAAAACAGATCCAAGTAAAATATAAAAAGCTTCAGAGCTATTTAAGTAAAGGATATAGCCAGGTATAACGATGGGTGAAAAAAGACATTTTGACACCTTGGCTATTCATATTGGAAATGAACCAGATACGGAGACAGGTGCAGTTTCACCTCCAATTCATTTTACTTCTACGTTCCAACAAGATGGGGTAGGTAAAGACCGAGGGTATGATTATTCTAGAGCATCCAACCCCACTCGCCAGCGATATGAAGAAAATATTGCATCTTTAGAAGGTGCTAGTTTTGGGATCGCATTTGCCAGTGGTATGGCAGCCACAACAGCTCTTTTTCAGACCTTAGTTAATGGCGATCATGTCATAATTGGAAGAAACACATATGGTGGTACATACCGAATGGCCGTAGATGTTTTATCTAAACATGGATTCGAATTTGATTTTGTGGATACTCGATTTTTAGATCAAGTTAAGGATTCAATAAAACCGAATACAAAATGGATTTTTGTTGAAACACCTACAAATCCAATGTTAGAATTATGTGACCTTAAAAAGATGGCTAAATTAAGTAAAGATCATAATATTAAATTGGTCGTTGATAATACATTTATGAGCCCATATGGGCAGAGTCCTTTGAGTCTAGGTGCTGATGTAGTTATTCACAGCGCAACAAAATATATTGGTGGACATAGTGATTTAATTGGCGGTGTCTTAATTACAAATAATAAAAGTATTTCAGAAGAACTTTATTTTATCCAAAAATCAGCAGGCGCAGTTCCGAGTCCGTTTGATTGTTGGATGTTACTTCGTAGTACAAAAACAATGGGGCTTCGTGTTCAGAAGCAGTCAGATAATGCTATGGAATTGGCCAAAAGACTTGAGCCGATTATTGGTGTAGATTCCATTATTTATCCGGGATTAGAAAATCACCCACAACATCAATTAGCAAAACAACAACAGCTTTCTCCATTAGGAGATCCCATATATGGGAGTATAATTTCTATTAAATTGGGTACAGTCAAAGCAAGGGATAAATTTTTATCAAAGATTCAATTATTTACTTTGGCTGAGAGTCTGGGTGGCGTGGAAAGTTTAGTGTGTATTCCCTATGGAATGACCCATGGATCTGTGCCGAATGAAATAAAGACAGATATGGGACTAACAGAGGATTTGATTCGATTATCTGTTGGAATTGAACATATTGAAGATTTATATAACGATATTATTCAAGCAATTGAAAAATAAATTATGAGTGATTCATATGTATTTAATCGTTATTTTAATGAATCAAATTAGATAACTTTTGTTAGCAAAATCGATGATTGTTATCTATTTAAAAATTTCAAACCTTTTAAGGTTCAATTATTGTCGGAGGACAAGATGGTTATAATGCATAAAAAATTAAATCGTTTCATTCTATCATTTCTATTCATTGGCATGGTATTCGGGAATGTAACTGTAACTGTAGGAGATGTAGAAGTAGATGGATATACTACAGATATAGTTGTTCCGGTTAATGTATCAAATTCCAATGATGCGGTAGGTGGATTTCAATTTGATATTATGCCTGTACCATTAATTATCGAAATTTCTGGTGCAACCCCTGTAGATGGTGATAATTATAGTGCAGATTTTAATATTTTAAATGATGGTTCTGGGCGAGTGGTATTCTATAGTAATTCTGAAAATGGAATTGCAGAAGGTGGAAATGATGTTGTTTTAAATCTCCACTATGATGGATCAGATATTTTATCTGCTTTAGTTAATCTTGAAACTTCTAATCTTACTGTAAGCGATGAAGATGGAGCTGTCATTGATGGTACGGTTGAAGACGGGTCAATTATGATAGGTAATGTGGTCTTTTTAAGTGCCACAACTGATACTGGCGATGTATCTGAAGAAGTTTATATTGACATTAACTTGGATAATCCAGGTATTGTTGGCGGAATCCAATTTGATATATATGATACACCAAATTATTTGGATATTACTGGATTTACCACGACAAATCGAACAAATGGATTTACTGTTGAATTCAATGAATTTGAAAACGGTATGACTCGAGTTTTAATATTTGATCCGAATAATGGTAATATTGGTACTGGAACAGGCGCAATATTAAATATGGAAATGCTAGTTCATGATAATGCATATAATTCAAATGTTGGTGTGAATTTTGATAATGTAATTGTTACAGATGATATAGGCGGAACTTATTGGATTGCTGGTGCAGATTCTGGAACAGTAACTGTTAGCCCGGGTTATATAGAAGAGCCTCATAATTTAGAAGCACAAAATGGAATGGATGCTCAGGTTCTTTTAAACTGGGATGCACCTTTTGGTCCGATTCCTGCAGAATTTAGTGAAGATTTTGAAGAAGGAGATATTCCTGAAGGATGGGGACTTACAACAAATTCTGCACAAGGATGGTTTATTACACAAGATGGTTCTAGCGATTTCTGGGGTATTCCAACTCATTCTTGGTACATGTGCTCCAACGATGATATGGCAGATGACGATGGTTCTGTAGATTTCTTGATTGTTCCACCACTTAACGTGAGTGGTGCGGAAGCCATTACATTAAATTTTTCATCCTATTTTGATGGTGCTTATTCTCAAACTGCTCATATAAAGGTTAGTACCGATGGTACTAATTTTACCGAAGTAACTCAGATTGAACCTGGTGTAGAGTGGGTTACAGAATCAATTGATCTTTCTGATTATAGTGGTGCATCTAATTTGTATATTGCTTTTCATTCGAATGATAATGGTGCTTGGGCATCTGGGTGGGCAATTGATGATGTATTAATTTCTTTTTCAGTTCAGAATCTTAATCGTATAATTCATTATGAATTAACTGAATTAGGTGAATGGGCAATTTCTGCTCCTAAAGAAGAAATTATTTCAGAATATGGTGGTGGAATTCCACATGAATTAAAAGTAGATATAGATTATCCTGTTACTCAAGATAGGGTTCCAGTGGAATTGGATTCATATAAAATTTATCGTTCTCTGGATAATATTACCTTTGAAGAGTTAATAGAAGTTGAAGGAGACGTCACATCTTATTTGGATGATGAAGTTGAAAACAGCACAACTTATTATTATTATGTTACAGCGATTTATCCTGATGGGTCTGAATCAGGAGCAACCAATACAGTATCTGCCACACCAGTAGAATGGGTAGAATTTTGGATGAGTAATGGTGCATCTTTATCAGGACAGATGGATACAATTGACTTCTTTATTAATAATGAATCTGATCTTGGCTTATTTTATTTTGAAATTTTAGATTACCCGAATGTTCTAAACACGTTGAATATTATTTCAACAGAACGGACATCTTCATGGGCATTAGAAATTGCTGATCAAGGTGATGGTACAATGGCTATTACAGGAATTAGTTTAGGTTTACCTTTGACAGCGGGGAGTGGCGCTGTGTGTCGTGCAGTTGTTTATCCGGATGCCGATGAAGCCATGACAGTTACAATGTCTTATACTGCAGGTTCAGCAGTTCAAGATATGAATTATGTCGATTTGAATTGGACGGCTGAAGGTTCTACTTATGAAGTGGGTATCGAAACGCAATATGCATCCTTAACGGGTGGCTCTAATTTTGGTACGGGCCAATTTACCACGTCATTTATTATGGCAAATACTCAGCCTGTTTATGGAATACAACTTGATATTGTTGCTGATCCACCTTTCATGTCTGGTACCAATATAGAAGTATCTGGGTTGATGGATTTTAGCGGATGGGAGATTTCTGGAAATGTTCTAGGAAATGTATACCGAGTATTAATGTTCGATAATGCATTTAATAATCCGATTTATCCAGGAATAGCACATATCGCAGATATCAGCTATAGTGTTGCTGGTGGAGTTCCTGAAGGTACGATTGTTACTCTTTCTATGAGTGATGTAAGTATCTCAGATATCAATAATCTTCCCATGCATACAGAAGGTATTGATGCGGAAATATATTTAGGTACACCACCCTTAGCATTTAGTATTCAAAATGTTTCAGGGTCGCTATCACCAGGTGGAGTGGGGTCTTTTGACGTGCATTTAGATAATACAGAACTTGCTAATATTTTAGAATTTTATCTTTTGGATCTGCCAGAAAGTATGACTGTAACTGGTATTACAGGTGTTGGACGATTTGATGATGGAATTATTGATGGTAGTTCTGTAGAACAAGAAGATGGTTCATATTATTTTTTAGGATTTGATTTTAGTACTGGAATAGAACCCGGTTCAGGTCCAATTCTTCAAGTAGATGTTCAGTTTGATAATGATTTGGTAAATTCTTCGATTATAATGACGATGGTGAATGTTGCTGCGGGTGATGCAGGTGCAAACCCGATTACATCAATTTCTCATGGATTTGCTCAATTTACGGGGTATTTAGGACTAGATGAAACAAGTCTAACTCCTATGGAATTTGCTCTTCATGCAAATTATCCAAATCCCTTCAATCCTACTACAAAGATTATTTATGATTTAGCACAAGATTCTGAGGTTCGATTAGATATATTTGATTTAAGAGGGAGAAATGTTAAAACATTGGTTAATACTAGCCAAATTGCAGGACGACATTTGGCTCAATGGAATGCAACCGACAATTTTGGACAACCAGTAAGTGCAGGTGTTTATTTATATCGTCTCTATGCAGGGAATAAAGTATTCACTCAAAAAATGATATTAATGAAGTAATTCTTATAATTTGGTAAAGTAAAAAAGCTCTGTTATACAGGGCTTTTTTATTGAAAAAAAAATGTAATTTCTCATCCGAAATTTATGCCGCGGTGGTGGAATTGGTAGACACGCCAGATTTAGGATCTGGTGCCCTTTGGGTGTGAAGGTTCGAGCCCTTTCCGCGGTACATTATTAAAGCCTTATTTCTCTATTGAGAAGTGAGGCTTTATTTATATATAATAGCATCATTA
>Ga0257118_1000025_pt1 | contig 197543 bp, 198 predicted proteins | sample SI112_150mmetaG_FD_190156 | JGI IMG/M metagenome (GOLD analysis project Ga0257118, IMG submission 190156) | Marine microbial communities from Saanich Inlet, British Columbia, Canada - SI112_150m | ecosystem: Environmental > Aquatic > Marine > Inlet | place: Canada: British Columbia | collected...
ATGTTGACTAATGATACCATCGCAGATTATTATGCCAGTTATGGGATGTACACTACTCATAGTAATGTGGATGTTGATTGTCAGGGATTTTCTATTAAGCCAACAAATGGAGGGGACACTAATCAAAAAGGGATAAACTTTTACGATTCTAATGTTGATATTCACAATTGTGTTTTTGACAATTTTTATGACGCTATAACTGTTATAACTAACGGTGTTTCTGCGGACATTTATAATAACAGTTTTATTGGTGCTAATCAACATCGTGGGATTAATATAGATGACGGTGATAATTGGAATGTTCAACATAATAACTTTTCTGGTAGTTTTTCTGCTGATGCAATTTTTTTTGATGCCAATTCTAACAATAATAATTTTTGGGGAAACATTTTTATGGATGATAAAGGTTTTGAGTCTGGTTCACAGAGCTTACAAGACTTTTGTGTCAATGATTATGGAAACTATTATGGAGATTCGGTTGTTGTTGCTGGTGTTCCAGTTGCAGATTGCGGTCCAGCACCTAATGGACAGATTTATGTGAATGATAGTGCTTCGATAGAAATAAATTGGGGGGCAAATGCAACTACAACAACAGTACGATCTGGGATCTACAACTCAAATAATACTATTGAAGTGGTTGCCGGGTCCGGTTCTTATTCAGAAGCTTCCGAATCATTGAGAGACTCCATAACTTTAGATTGTAATGGTGCGACTTTACAAGGAAGCGGTGCTGATGAAGGACTATATATTAATGGAGAAGATTATTTTACAGTAAACAATTGTACTTTTAATAACTTTAATTATGGTATTAGAACATATCTCTCGGACCATAATACTATTGCCAACTCTACTTTTTTAAATAACGATAATGCTGCAATTTATCTTTATTATGGTTCTGATTACAATGTTATCACCAGAAATAATATTTCTAGTAATGATGATTATGGGATCAGGTTAGATGGTTCATCAACTACAAATAGGGTTATGTACAATAACATTACTTCAAATGATTTTTATTCAAACGTTGATTATGCCATTCATGCCGATGATTATGCCGAGAATAATCTTATTTGGGATAATAACTTTGTCAGTAACATTGGTGGAGGAATTCAAGCATATTCAAATGATGCCACTAATTTATTTAATGTTTCTAGTGGAGGGAATTATTGGGACGACTTTGATTCTGTTGGCGAAGGATGTAACCTTGTTGGCGGATTTTGTGATAGTCCTTACAATGTGTCTGGGGCATTAAGTTTTGATTATCTCCCTAAGACGACTTTAATAATCTTTGGTGCTAACAACATTCCAGTTGTTAGTAACTTAATTGTAAATTCAACTCTTGGAACTAACTTAACAACAGAAAACATCACTGCGTATTGGACTGCTACAGATGGTGATAATGACGACGTTAAGAATATTACCAATTGGAAACTGAATGGTGAGTCTATTACTATCCTAAATGTTCCTTTTGAAACTGATGGGATTAATAACATTACTGATTATGGTAGTAATGCTCCTGGAACTGTTCAGGGGGGAACTTATAGTGCGACTGGTGGTTATGATGGCAATGGCGCATTTGAATTTGATGGTGGTACAGAAGCAGCAGATCAAATCAATTTCAGTAATGTGGATTTGAACCATGTTAATTATTCTATTGAAGTTTGGGCTAAGTTTAACAACAATACTGGCCAACAACCAATTTTAGCATTAAATACTCCTTTCACTTCAGACGATCTTTTAATTGGAATAGATAATACTGATTTCAGCACTGGAAATATTACTTTTGCTATTTATTCTGCTAGTGATTGGCAGGAGGCTAGTTCTACAACACTTCCAGTAGTTGGGCAATGGTATCATATAGTTGCTGTACATAATGATACTAATAAATCAATTTATATTAATGGGCAATGGGAAGGAGCAGATGCAAATGCGGCAACTCCTGTAAAAACTACTCTTTCCATTGGTAAAAGAAAATCTTCAAACATAAACTTTAATGGTTCTGTCGATGAGTTTAAGATATATAACCATTCATTATCTGCTGAACAAATCTCTGCTTTGTACAATAACAGAACAGACTTAATTGTTTCACAAGAAACATCTCTTGGAGAAAATTGGTCTGCTTGTGTTACACCTAATGATGGTACTGAAGATGGTGTTGAAGTTTGTTCTGGGAATTTAACTATTTTAGATGATCCTCTTCCTTTTTGTGATGGTGGATATGGTGTTGGCAATTGGATAATAGACTCAGCGGTAAGTTGTGCAAATGAAACAATTAACATTACTGGAGAATTAATTGTTAATGATGGTGGTTCATTAACCATAGATAACGTTACTTTTAATGTTCAAGGCAATATTACTTTTGGTGGAAACCTTACTATGGATAATTCTGCAATTTACTTTTTAACTAACTTAAGTATACTTACTGTTGCTGGTCCTGGGCCAATAGTATTGATTGATCACACTAATATTACTACCAACACTACTGGAAACTATTATACTACTTTGATTTCGAGTCCATCATCGTTTACTTTAAACAATAGCTATCTTAATGATATTGGTCCAGGAAATGAACCGGCTGATGGATTGTATTTTAATAATGGATTTATGGGTGCTATAGTTAATAATGTGACTTTTGGATCGCAAATTTATGGTAGTTATTGTATTAAGAACTATGGACAATCTGGTACATTTACTAATATAAATTGTACCACTTCTGGTATAATTGATTATAGTCAGGACAATATTATTTCTGGAAGCACATTTGACAACTTTGGAACTCTTGGAGCAATTAATGGTTTGTATCAGAACAATATTTTCTTAAGTATTGTTTCTATTAGTTGTGATGGTTGTGCTTCTTCTGATGATAATACTTATTTAAACAATAATCTTAGTACCGCTTATTTTAGTCAAGCTAACACTTCTTCAAGCAATTATCTAATTTACAACAATTCATTTGGAGAGATTAAATGGTATATTAACAATTATACTACAACGTCTGCAGATTTTTATATTGGAACTAATATTTATGTTGAGAACAACACTCTTGGATTGGCTGACAATGCTTCTCTTGCTAACTTAAATACAACTGCGCAATTAAAGTTTAATAGTTTAAATTGGACTGATGCTACTGCACAATTTTGTAGTGGGAACAATGGTGCTGCTACCAGTTGTAACACTTGTAATTCTACTTTTAATTGTAGTTATAGCAATGCTACTGGAATTATGTTTGCGAATGTAACTAGCTTCAGTAATTATACTACTAATGGAAGTACGGAAGCAGCGGCTGTTACTTATTGTAACGGTAACTATACCTCTGGAAATTGGAACATTACCTTTGCAATTAATTGTTCAAATGAAACCATAGATATTACTGGAGATTTAAACCTTGGAAGCGGAGCAATCTTAACGTTAAACAATATTACACTAAATGCTTATAGCAATATAGATAGTTCAGCAGGAACATTAAATGTTCAGTCTTCAATAATAGAATTCCAATTAACCACCAATGGCAGCTCTAATCTGACTTTAAATGCTGGTAGTGTTGTTAACATAAATAATAGTGTTCTAACTACAAATGCAACAGATCTTTACTGGGGGTTCTCAGTTGACACTGGGGATTATAATGTAACTAATAACAACATTTCATTTAGTGGTACTCCAGAAATTACAAACAGGTTTGATGCAGCAACAGGAGGACTAATCTATAATAATCGTTTCACAAATAGTTCTGGTGCTGTAGCCTACATCTCAGTTCGGAGTAATAGTACTGGGATGAACATCAGTAATAATTATTTTTCTAATAGCAGCAATCAACCAAGTATCTTATTTCAGGGCTCTGAAGTCGCAAATGGTGTAATTGTTGAGAATAATGAATTGGTGGGGATAGTTATTGGTGCTGGAAATTACTCTGTTAACATCACAAACAATACCTTTTACAATAATCCTTCTAACAACAGAGGGGTTAGATTTAATTTGGGAGTTAACGGTATAACTCTAATTAACAATAATCATTCTCAAGAGGACTTAGTTATCCATGGTGATATTAATCTGAATGATTCAAATACCTTAATTTACTCAAATAGTTTTGGGGAGATTAAATGGGAAAATAAAAGCAACCTTACAGTTAGTGTTAGTATTGCATTGGGAAATAAAATATTTGTTGAAAATAATACTTTGGGGATTGCTGATGATTCTGGAATTGCTAATTTAAACACTTCTGCACAGTTAACATTCTATTCATTAGGGTATGACTCCATTCCTTGGTTATTAAAAGATGGGACTAGGTGTGATAATACTAGCTTATGTAACATTAGCTATTCTGCTGGAACACTTTATGCTAACGTTTCTTCATTTAGCAATTATACTACTACTGAATTTGATAGTGGTCCTAATTGGAGTACTAACACAACAAGTATAGTTAGCACTTATTCTTCCACTACAGCATCTGAATTTAACATTACTTGGCAGGATGAAAGAAATGTAAGTACAGTTTACTTAGAATCTAATTATTCTGGTACTGCTACTAATTATAGTATGAATAATATTACTTTAACTGTTTACAATTACTCTGCTATCTTGCCAGTGGGAACATATTACTGGAAATCTTATGCAAACGATTCTATTAATCAGTGGAATGAAACAACACAATGGACATTTACAATTGCTCAAAGTAATGATAATTGTGATGTTGTATTCAATGAAAGCTCACCATTATCATTCCCCTTAGCATTTAATGCATCCACAAATTGTACCACTGCTTTTACGTTATACAGAAATGGAACGGAAATAACCAATAACACTGCTCAGTCATTAGGGGTTGGAACTTATAACTTCACAGTTGTTAGAACAGATCAGAGTAATTATTCAAACTATTATAGTGAAGAAAACTTTGTTATAACTCAAGCCACTTCAGAAGTTAACACCACAATAAACAATTCTGAAGGTAACATTTCTCTGGCTGCGGGTACAACAACTGATCTGAACTGTACTTTGATTTCTGGAGAAAGTAATGTTTATCTTTACAACAACGGCTCGTTAATTAATTCTGGAACCTCACCAATTGGAAACTCTACAACTTTTAGTACAGAAGGGTTGTATAACATTACTTGTTTGTATCAAGCAACTACAAACTACTCTGCAAGCTCAGAAACTTATTGGGTTAATATTACTCAATATCCAATTGTTGAATTAGTTTCTCCTGCAGCTAGTTACGCAAATAGTTCTGCTGCAGTGATTAATGTTACTTTTGAGTGTAATGCTACAGATCTAACAGACTTACAAAACATCTCTCTGTACATAACAGATAATTCTAATAGTAACTTTGTACTAAATCAGACTACAAACATTACTGGAATTTCAAATAGTAGTGACTGGGCTTTAGAACTTGGTGTTGGAACTTATACTTGGAATTGTTTGTCTTATGATGCTCTTTCCGAATCAAACTGGGCAGGTGCAAACAGGACCATCACTCAAAATTATGCTGCTGCAGTTGCTACTCCTGCCGGAGGATCTAGTGGTGGGAGTGGGAGTAGTATAATCTGTGGAGATACAGTATGTAATAGTGGAGAAACATGTGATAGTTGTCCTGATGATTGTGGAATCTGTCCAATAGAAGAAGTTGTTGAAGAAGTAAAAGAAACACCAGAAGAGGAGAAAGAAGACCCAATTGTAGAATCTCCTGAAGGAAAAGCCACTGAAGATAATCTTCCATTAGTTGGTGGTGCAATTGCTTTAATGCCCGAGTTTGATATATATCTAACTTATGGTGGATTTATTGTACTGTTTATACTTTTGATATTGGTTATTATTAAAGTAATCAGTTTGATTAGAAAAAGAAGTAGAATTAGATCTGAAAAGATTCCTAGTAGATTATCTACAGAAGAAAGAATAATTAAAGCTGGAGACAGACCAATTGTTATCCAAAAAGGAAAGCATAAAAAAGTAAAAATAAGTAAACCTTCATTAAAAGAAGAATATGATCTTGTTAATCAGAAATTATTACGATTAGAAGAAGAACGTAACAAGCCGGTAATCAAGAAAGAAGTTAAGAAAAAGCTTAAGGCGGGCCGTTACGGAATTAAAGAACTGGTTTTACAAAGAGGCCTAAGAAAAGTTGATGCTAGGCTACACGGTTATCCTGCTAGAAAGCCAATAGTGATAAAAGCTTCAAAAGAAAATGTTCATTTAAGCAAAGAACTAGATTTTGTTGATAAAGAATTAACTCAAGTAGATAAACGTATACCTAAGAATATTAAAATCATCACAAGAATTCCTGGTCGGAAAAAAACATACGGGAACAAATTACTAGACCGTGAGTTGAATAGAGTAACTAGTACTTTGGCGAACAGTATTAGAAATCCTGGACTATTACTTAGAAATATATTCCCTAAGAAGAAAGTTAAATCTGTAGAGAAATTAGCAGCAGAGAGAAAAGCTCAAGAAGAAGTGATCAGGATATCTAGAAAAACTGAAGGTAAAAACCCCCTCCCAAAGAATGAACTACAAGATGTTGAAGAGAAGTTAGCAAAGTTAAGAAAAAGATTAGAAGAATAAAGTTTATAATAAAAATATTAAAGAAATTAAGGTTCTATTGAACCTTTACCTTACAAGAACAAGGAAACTTTTTAGCTGCTCTTTCTAAAGCAAGTTTGCCTATTTTAATATTGCCTTTATTAAGTCTTAGTTCTATTACTGTTTGTCCTTCTCTAACTCTTGCTGCACAACCAATGGACTTTCCGTAAGACTTCTTCATACCAGTACTCATTCTATCTGCACCTGCACCAGAAGCTAAAGGGTTTTCTCTTAAAACATGAAATGGATAAACTTTAATTCTCAGATGGTATTCTTTACCAAGAGTTTTTTCTAGTAATCTGTTGGAAGTCATTCTTGCAGATTCTAAAGCATTATGTCTAAAATTCATGGCTTTTTTAGAACTTAAATGGATAACTGTATCATATTCCTTTCTTGGATCGCCCATATCAAACTTAATTACTTTCATATGTGGAAATCCTCCTCGTACGTAGTTCTTCTTAGTATACTTACTAATTCTAGTGTAGGGTCTTTCCAGCTTTTGATATGCTGCAAACTTTCTTAGTTTAGCCATGTTTAAGCTAGAATTTGGGGTTATTTATAAAGGTTTCTAGAATGCTCAGGACATTCTTAAACCCCAGAAAATAGTTTATTTTCTGTATGGTTTCTAGAACACATCCCTAATAATTTTAAGCTACAAATAACTTATACTTTTCTTTTCCTTCTAACTCAGCAAGAATTCTTTTAATAATCATTCCTTTTGGATCTGGGATTAACTTTACTCTTTCTTTTATGTCCTCAAAACTTTCAAAAGGTTTGGCTTTTCTAGCAAGAATAACTTCCCACATATGCTTCTTTCCTAGTCCTGGAAGTAACTCTAACTGGTGCATTCTCATTGTTAATGGTTGAGCATTATTGAAGAAAGTAATAAATCTACTTGAATCTTTATTTATCATCTCTTCTATTACATGTTTTAATTCGTTTCTAGCGGTAGATGTTAATTTTTCCATTGGGATCTTCCCTTTAATATGATGGATTTCTTCCCTTTTACCTTCTCCAATGTAAATTTCTTGATAAGGCTGTAGGTGAACACCTTTTTTAGGAATTAGTTCTAGAATTGTTAAATGTGTTAAACCTAAAGCTTGCACTATTGGTGTCTTCATGGTTCCTTGTTCAAAAGGATATCCATGTTCTAGGTAATCAAGCACAATGGCGTTCTCTTCCCTAGTTTGAGGCTTTTCAGTTTGGTTCATTTTAAGTTACTTTTATATCTAAATTATTTTAGAGTTAATAAAAATTACGTTTCCTAAACGTAAATTGGTGTTTATTCTTTAATTAATGCCTTAACAGTTTTAACAATTTCTTCGTGGTCTTTCTTAGGCATACTTAATGGGTATGCTTGTAGTACAACTTTCAGTTCGTCAACTGTTTTTGGTAGAAAATCGCATATTTTAGTAATGTGTTCTTCTTTTAATCTGGTTAAATTAAGATCTTGTAATTTTTTTTCTAATTTTGTTTTTCTTGCTCTATTTAGGGTAACAAACTGATCTAAGTATTCTTTAGTTTTATTAGATAAATAATTTAATTCTTTATCTCTTTTTTCAATAGCTTCTATAGCTTCTTTAGCGTCTAATAAAGAGATTGATTTTTGTTCAATAAATCGTGGGTTTACCATTTTTAATATCCTTAAACCTTTTCGGCAGGTTTTGCCATTTCTGACTTTCTTAAGTGCATTGGATGGACATATAAAGTTTTTTGTTTACCACCATCTTTAATTTGAATATTGTAACAAAAGCCTTTCTTTCCTATAACAGTTCCATTTAATCCGTGGAATCGAGGGAAAAATCTGCCTTCTTGAATGTTTGGATGAATAATCAAAGCAACTTTATCTCCTTCTTTTAAAACTTTAAAATATTGACTTAAAGGGATTTTACCTTTCTTTTTGTAATGCTGAGTAAGTTTATGTCTTGTTTTCCTTTGCTTTGTTCCTATTCTAGTTACCATCTGATTTTACCTATTTATGAAGATGGTTCCAGAAACTCTTGATTTCTGTTACCATTCTGCTTTAAATTTAATAGTTTGTTTATAAAGATATCGGTAAACTTATATTTTATACTGGCCGTTTTCCATGTTCCTTTGAAATCACTCTTTAGTATCTGGTTTATGATCTGTAGGTATGTCATACCATTCACTTCTTCTATCTTCTTCAAGAAAACTAATAAACTCTGGTGAAGTATCTATAATATCTCCAAGATTAATATCTCTCCGACCACTTGGACTCTCATCTTCTTTTAGTCCTGCTTCTACTTGTTCATGGGTAGCTAAAACCAAATCAATCGGGGATGAAAAGAAATGTTTCCATAAGGGAGCAACTGCTTGAATTCTCCAAATTTCTGTTGGTGATAATGATAAATATGTTTGTTCTAAAGGTTTATACTCTTGCGTTACTTGAAATCTAGTTTGACCCAGATCTAAAGGCAACCTTGTTTCAGTTCCAACTAAATTATCTATTTCACGATGTTCTCTTGCTCTTTCATTAATGGCACAATATAATTGTTCGCCAATTGCTCCAATCTGTGGCATTGTACCAACCACTAACAAATCTACATCGCCATATTGTCTTCCATTTCCTTGAAGATTCTGGTCAACAACTCCTGCTGTTAAATAAACGTTTAAATCATTTCTTTGTAACCAATTAACAACATTAACAACATTCTCTCTGTCTGCAAATCTTAACATGTGGGCATAATCAGTTTCAGAATCAAATTTTAATGCTGGGGCATCTGTTTTTAAGTCAATAAGTGTTCTAACTTTATAATCTTGTTTAATCATTTTTTGTATCCTCAATCGTAATATTAATTGTTATATCTATAAAATTGTTGATTTCTTTATAAAGTTTTTTATCAGTTACTCCTCTGAGATGGTTAATTTCTTCCGGAAACTTTAATAAAAACACTTCAAAGTTAAGTTAAAATGGACTTTTACTCAGAAATCATCCAAGAATTGAAGAAATCTACGCCTAATGCTAGTCAGTGGGCTAAATTAAAAAGAGATTTGTCTGTGAAATATAAATTGAAAAGTATTCCAACTAATATTCAAGTTTTATTAAATGCAGATGAGAAAGAAATTTCTGAACTTAAGTCAAAATTAATGACAAAACCCACTAGAACCATTTCTGGTGTTTCTCCTATTGCTATCATGACTAAGCCAATGAAATGTCCTCATGGCAAATGCGCAATGTGTCCTGGCGGCTTAGAATCGGAATTTGGCGATGTTCCTCAATCATATACTGGAAGAGAACCAGCAACTATGCGTGGTATCAGAAACAAATATGATTCTTATTTGCAAGTTTTCAATCGCTTAGAACAATATGTTATTCTTGGCCATAATTTTGAAAAAGTTGAGTTAATTATTATGGGTGGCACATTTCCTAGTTATCCTATTGAATATCAAGATGAGTTCATCAAATTTGCATTTAAAGCAATGAACGATTTTTCTGAAATGTTTTATTCTAATAAAGAGTTTGACTACCTTAAATTTAAAGAGTTCTTTGAGCTTCCAGTTGAAAATCTTGGGGATCCAGAGAGAACAGAAAGAATTCAAAAGAAATTGTTTGAAATGAAGAAAGATTGCGAATTGTTGGATGAACAAAAGAAGAATGAAACAAATAAGGTTAAGTGTGTTGCTTTATGTATAGAAACCCGTCCTGATTATGGGATGTTAAAAGAAGGTAATCAAATGTTAAAGTTGGGTTGTACTAGAGTTGAGTTGGGAATTCAGTCTGTTTATGATTCTGCTTTAGAAAGAATTCAAAGAGGCCATTCAACTAAAGATACAAAAAAATCAATTCAAGTTTTGAAAGATCTTGGTTTTAAAGTTGCTGGGCATTACATGCCTGGATTGCCTGGAACTTCTGTTGAAGAAGATTTAGCAGGAATGAAACAACTGTTCTCAGATCCTGATTACTGTCCAGACATGTTGAAGTTGTATCCTTGTATGGTTACTAAAGGAACTAAGTTATACCAAGAGTTTGAAGCTGGAAAATTCACTCCATTAAATGCAGACCAAGCAGCAAAATTAATTGCAGAATTTAAACCATTTATCCCTGAGTATTGTAGAATTATGAGAATACAGAGAGATATACCAACTTATCAAATCTCTGCTGGTGTTGAAATGACAAATCTACGGCAATACTTGTTTAATAAATTTAATCCTAAATGTAGATGTATCAGATGTAGAGAACCTAAAGGAAAGAAGATTGATTGGGATTCTGTTGAAATTAAAGTTAATGAGTACAATGCTTCTCAGGGTAAAGAATTTTTTATATCGGTTGAAGATACTAAAAATGATTTATTAATTGGTTTTTTAAGATTAAGACTTCCTTCTGAATCCCTTAGAGAAGAGATTACTAAAGATTCTGCTATCGTTCGTGAGTTGCATGTTTATGGGACTTCTATTGGCATTGGTCAGTCTGGAGATGTCCAACACAAGGGTTGGGGAAAGAAGTTAATGGCTAAGGCAGAAGAGATTTGTAACGAACACAATAAAAAGAAGATTATTGTCATTTCTGGTATTGGTGTTCGTGAATATTATTACAAGTTGGGCTATTCTTTAGAAGGTCCTTATGTAGTTAAATCTATAAACTAATTCTCATTTCTTACTAGTATGGATTATTTTGCACATGCTGCTTGGAGTTTTATTTTCTTCAATAAGAAGAAGCCGATATGGGCAGCAATAGCTTTTGGAATTCTTCCAGACACTTTATCTTGGTTTTTGTTTATGGTTTATAATTTACTTTTTAATGGTGCAGATTTAGGAAAGCCAGCATTATTTAAACTTCCTTCTTGGATGATTTCTTTGTATGGGGTTACGCACAGCTTAATTGTGTTCTTAGTTATTGCTGGAATTATTTATTTAATCTTTAAGAAAATTCCTTGGTATGTTTATGCTTGGCCAATTCACATTTTGATGGACATTCCTACGCACTCAAGAGATTTCTTGCCCACCCCATTCTTGTGGCCAATTAGTAATTGGTTCTTTCCTGGATTTAGTTGGGGGCAACCTTGGTTTATGGTTCTAAACTGGAGTTTAATCTTAATCTTTATTGCTTATGTAATTGGAAAAAGGTTAAGGACTAAATCGCTTGGTAAAAAGAAACAAACAATTCTTGGTTAATTTGTAATCCTGCTTCTAAGAAATACTTTGCCAGTAATTGTGCATCTTTCTTAACATCTTTACTTTTCTCAAACTTAAGAATTCTTTCTAAAGTGAAGGTACATAAATAACCTTCATTAAGTTTGAGAATGGCATCTTTACTTGTTCCGGCTTTAGTAGTTTTTCTTAATGTAAAAGATTTAGTCTCAAAAACTAAATTTTTGTTAATTAATTGATTCTTTTTTTCTTTAAATGATCTTACTTTTAACTCCGGAATGATTAGGTTTAGAAGAATTTCTTGTTTATTTTTTCCATTATGGCTATCTTCAACTTCCTTACTCTTCTCTAACTCATGAACCCGACCAAGATATTGTTTAACCTTTTGCCTCGGACCAGAAGAAGTAGAAATATTTTCAACCAAATAAGCGTATAAATATTTGTTAATTTTTTTAACTCTAATGTAAACCATATACAATACATAGATTACCAATATATATAAGCTTTACTTACCTCATAATATGGGGTCTTTAGCTGTTTCAAATCGGTGTGTAGAATGTGATGATATTATTACAAATCCAATCTGTACAGAATGTTTGGCAAAGAAAATGCGTATTGTTGTAAGGGAACATAATCCAAAATTGGCTGAGGACATTATTGAAGCTGATGTTCCTGGAGAAACTTGGTGCATTACTTGTGGAAAAACCATGGGGATTTGCGCCCACTGTTTTAGTAAAGATGTTTATGAAATGTTACAAGCAAGAGGATATACTCATACCAAAGAATTCTTATCTCGCTTTGACTTCTTTTTAAGAACTAAGCTAAGTGATTATTGTTAGAGTATCAATTAAGAAGAACAAAATTAATCTTACTCAGGACACCATTCAAAGATTTTATCTACTTTAAGTGTGAAAGAGGTTGGAACAGTAGGATGAGTAATTACTTTGCTTGTTTCTCCTTGTTTTAAAGCAAAGAGTTCTTGGTTAATAATCTCGCCAACATCTTTACGAATTACTTTAATTGGAACAAAAGCAGGCTCTCCTTTACAATGTGTTGGTCCATCTAATACTTTCCATTCTAAAGCGCCAGCAGAAGTATAACTTCCTTGTCCTGGTTGGAGTGGATAAGTTTCTTCATCGCTGGTGCTTATTTTTACAGCATAAGTATTACATTGTTTAGAACAATCTCCAAACCCTTTGTATTGAGACTCTAAAGTTTGACATGTGCTATCAATACAATATTCTCCTTGTTGGCACTGAAAACTGTCTGAACAAGGGCTGCCAGAAGAAACTTTATCAGTGCTTTGTTCTTTTAATTCGATGTAATCACAATCTCCAGTATTGTCGAAATCTAAACAACATCCATCTTTGTCTGGGTTTAAGGTATGGGGTGCAGTACATTCAAACTCATAACCTACTTCCCCGTCAGTGTTAGTTTTCTGAAAGAATATTGCTTGTCCCGTTGTTCCATTAAGAATCAATAATGCTCCTATGATCAATAATATGCTCACAACAGCGATAGTAATCATTTTGTTCTTATCGCTGCCAACAGATTCTTTTTTATTGCTTTTTTGAGATGAAGGTGATTCAAAAGAAAGTGTTTTTTTTTTGTAAGTGTTGTAATTATTCTTTATCGTTTCTTTGTAAGCCCACTGAATTTCTTGTTCTGACCATCCAGATTTCATTAACTTTTCTTTAATCTGCGGATATTTCCATCCTTGTTTAATATAGCCAGTAATATAAGTAACAATTTTATTATCGACTTTGCCAAAAGGCCTTTTCTTTCCAACCATATAATAAGTTAAAGCTCCAAAAACTAATAACGCTAATAAAATTAAAGAAATTATTCCAATTGTTTTATTTCTGGCTGCCTTTTTGGTTAAGTTAGCTTCAATGGTAGCAATTTCTGATGTGGTATTTTCTAAATCTTGTTGTAATCCTGCTAAGCCTACTGCAATGACGTTTACTTCTCCTTGAACTTGTTTTAAACTATTTAAACTTCCGCTTAAAGATTGTAACTCTGAATTTAAACCAACTAATTGTTGTTCAAAAACGCCGTTGGTATTTTCCAAAGAATTAATGCTTAATTGTAGTTCTGCAATTTCTTTTTTTAGATTTGTTACTTGAGAATTTAATGCTGCTGATTGAACAATAGTTGTTACGTTTGTTGTAACATTAGTCCCATTTGTAATGGGGGGTGTTGCTTGATTAGTTGGTGGAATTGTTTGTGCTGGTGCTGATGTTTCTAAAGTATAACAAGTTTCAGTAGCAACATTACATAATGGATATGGTTTGTCAATTTCTCCAAACTCCATGCCTATTTCTGAAATTTCCTCACAACTAGCATCATCAATACAAGTTGGTCCAAAATATGGCATATCTTCAGCTAAAGAAATTGCAATTAAACCTAATAAAATTATACCAAAAACTAAGATAAATCTGTTAATCTTCATATACTTCCTCTTTTACTATCTAAAAGTATATCCTTTTGATTTATATATTTATTGCTTTGTGCCAAAACGCTTAAATATCTTAACAAATCTCTATAGTGCTATGTTAGACATAAACCTTGTACGGGAAAATCCTGACTTGATTAAGAAGTCAGAAAAAAAACGGGATCATGATCCCAAGAAAGTTGATGAAGTTCTTAAGTTGGATAAAGATTGGAAAAGAGAACTTAAAGTGATGGAAGAACTAAACCATAAAAGAAATGTGGTTAGTAAAGAAATTAATGAAGCGAAAAAGTCCGGAAAATCTAGTCTAGCAGATAAGAAAATTAAAGAAATGCGTCAAGTTATTGATACAATGAAAAAGCAAGAAGATCTTGCTACAACATTATTAAAGAAAAGGAACGCTGTTTTAACTTTAATTGGAAATGTTCTTGATGATTCTGTTCCGAAAGGAAAAGACGATTCTGAGAATGAAGAAATTAAGAAAGTAGGAAAAACTCCTAAGTTTGATTTTAAGATTAAAGACCATATTCAACTTGGTTTGGAATTAGATTTAATTGATTTAGATACAGCTGCAAAAACAACAGGGGCAAGATTTTATTACCTTAAAAATGAAGCTGTTTTGTTATCTCAAGCTTTACAAAGATTTGCAATTGATCGTCTTTTGAAAAAAAAGTATACTTTGATTCAAACACCTTACATGTTAAATCGTGCTGCTCTTGAAGGTGGTGTAAACCTGTCTGAATTTGAAGATACTATTTACAAAATTGAAAATGAAGATTTGTATTTAATTGGAACTTCTGAACATCCTTTAGTTGCTTTAAAGAAAGATCAAATTCTCGATGAAAAAGAATTACCTTTGAAGATTTGTGGAGTTTCAGCTTGCTTTAGAAAAGAGCTGGGAACTCATGGTAGAGACGATAAAGGAATTTTTAGAGTTCATCAATTTAATAAAGTTGAACAGATTGTTTATTGTAAGCCCGAAGAGAGTTCTAAATATTTTAATGAAATGCAATTAAATGCAGAAGAAATGTTTAAAGAACTGGAGATTCCGTTTAGAGTTGTAAGAATTTGTACTGGCGATATTGGGAATAAACAAGCTTTACAGTATGACATCGAAGCATGGATGCCCGGCCAGAAAGATGGAAAAGGTGCATATAGGGAAGTAACTTCTTGTTCAAACTGTACAAATTATCAGGCCGTAACCCTTAACACTAAATTCAAACGTAAAGATGGTAAGAAAGAGTATGTTCATCTGTTGAACAATACTGCAGTTACAGATACTCGTCCGATTGTTGCCATTTTAGAAAACTTTCAGACTAAATCTGGAACTGTAAAGATCCCTAAAGCACTTGTTCCTTATATGAACGGAATTAAAGAGATTAAGAGGAAGTGAATGTTTGTAAAAAACCTTTCTTTAATTATTCTTTTTGATCGTAATGGTAGAATTCTTTTGCAAGATCGTAAATCTATGAGTAAACACGGTGAAGAATGGGGTTACTTTGGTGGCAAAATTGATGCAGGGGAAAGTCCAGAGGAAGCCATTGTTAGAGAGATTAAAGAAGAATTGGAATTTAATCTCAAAGATTTTAAATTCTTAAAAGAGTATGTTGCCTATGCTAAACTTCTTAGGAATGGTGAGATGGCTGAAGTTAAACATCATGTTTTCTTAAAATTAATCAATTTAGATGATTTTGATAAAATGGTTCTTCATGAAGGAGACGGAATGAAATGGTTTTCTATTGAGGAAGCGAAGAAATTAAACATGCTTGGTTTAGATCCAAAAGTTTTAGAGGATTTTGAGATTTATTTTAAGAAAGAAGGAGAGGAAAAATGAATATAATCAAGTACGGTGGAAGTAAAGTTAGTATTGGTAGAGAAGAGTATGATGATCACTTTATTCAAGGTTTAATTGATTTAGTAAAGAAGTATTCTGAGCAGAAATTTATGATTGCTATTGGTGGTGGTGCTTTAAACAAAATTATGAATGAAGAAGCTAGAGAGAAAAATCCCGAAATTACTGGGGAAGAACTTGATTGGGTTGGTATTAAGTCTACTTGGGTTAATGCTGAGTATGTTATTAAAAAATTTAAAGAAGCTAAATTAGATGTTTGTTCGGAAGTGATTAAAGATCCAACCAAAAAAGTTGAAGGTCATAGGATTTACATCGCTGGAGCTTGGAAGCCAGGAAACAGTACCGATTACGTAACTATGATGTTAGCAAAAGTTTACGCTGCAGAAAGAGTTATTAAAATAAGCGATTTTGAAATTGTTAAAGACTTTTCTCCATTAAAAGTTAAAGATTTAAGTAAGACAGAAAGAGATAATATTTTGGCAGAAGCAAAAGATTTACCTAATGCCACTTGGCAGAAGATGATTGATTTGGTTGGAACAGAATGGGTTCCAAGACTAAATACTCCTTTAGATCCTTTGGCGGCTAAGTTAGGATTTGAAAATAAAAACATTACTTTGTACATCTGTAAAGAATCTGAGTTAGATAAGGTTTTGTTTGGGAATCTAGAAACTTTTAGGGGAACTATTGTTAGTGGTTAATTTTTCTTTTTCCTTCCATAACTTGTTAAGTTCCAAATTCTTTCATGGAAATAATAAAAAATTGCTTTTACAAAATTTATACTAAATCCAGAAGCAAGTGCAATCTTCCAGTTTACATAAAATAACATGATTACTGTTGTAATAACTACCGTGATTAATTTCCAAGAAATTGTTTTAATGAAAGTTCTTAAATATGAATCTTGTTTTTTGTGTTGCCAAGCAATTGCAGCCCAAACCCTTTCATGAATATAATAAAATAATGTTTTAATAATATTAATTATAACGCCTGCAATTAAAGCTAAACTCCACGATTCCTCAAACAGATAAATTCCCAAAACTGTAATGACTACCGCTACAATTCTCCAAGTAATTGTTTTTAACAAAGTTCTTACATGCGTGTCCATGTTTATTAATAAAGAAGTTGTTCTTTTTAAACTTTTATTATAGTGCAGTAAATGCAATTAAGTTTTTATATTCATTCAATTTACTAAAGAAAAATGAAAAAGATTGGTGTTTGTTTACTTATCATTATTTTGGTTCTAATAATTGGTTGTTCTTTTATTGAAATAGAAAGTAATGAAACCATAGAAGAAGACAACGAAGCATTGTATGGTCAAGCACTATTAGACTTAAACAACAATAGTCTTACTGATAAAGAAAAAGCTAATTTGGACCAAAGATATAATTATTTGAAAAAGCAAATTGCTACTTATTTGAAAGAAGAACAAGAAATGAGTCTTGTTCAGTTTACAAGAATAAAAATAGAACTAGATTTCTTGCAAATGCAAGGTTATTCATCAATAAAACTTATTGATTTAACCGCTAACTTTACTAGGGCATTTAATGCTGTAGAAAATTCTGTTAAGAAAGAAGATTATAGTGGTTTGAGTTTAGGTGACCGATATTACTCTTTAAATCAGACGATTAGTAAATTCTCAGATGGCAATGAAGAACTTAAGGTTGTAGATTATCTACAAATTGAGAACAGTTTAGTCGAATTAGAATTAGATGGGTATCCTATTCCTAACAAAGTTGGTGGACTTAGAAATCAATTAATTGCTGTTGTTCTTAATGAACTTGAATCTGCTATTGTTAATTATGAAATTCCAGAGATTATAGAAGAACCTGAATTGGTTGAAGATGTTGTTGAAGAAAAACAATTAAATGAAACTGAAGAAATAATTGAAAGAGAAAGCGGTGTTACTGAAGAGATTGTTGAAGAGGAAGTAGAAATTATTGAGATTGGTCCAAAAACACATATTATTAAGCTGATTGACGGTGGTTTTGATATGACCAGTATGAAAGATTTATCTACTGAAGATTTTGGCATTTATGAATTGAATATTAAAGAGGGCGATACTATCGAATGGAAAAATGTTCGGCAAGGTAATTATAAAATTGGGTTGTTAGTTGGAAATAGAAAATGTAGCAATATTAAAAGTGGATTTTTTAATTCTGGGGAATCTTTTAGCTGGACTTTTAATGAGTCCGAAACTTGTTGGGTATCTGATGGGATATTTACCACTCAAGCAATAAAAGTCATTATTTCTTAAAGAAGACAAGTTAATTTTATATAGTTTTAAAATCTACTTAACAACATAATATTAAAGAGGTATTTAGAAAATGATTAAAAAGATTCTTTTATTGCTACTAGTTTTGTCATTATTAACATTAGCTGTTTCTGCTGAAGTTAACACAGACGTTCCTGAAAATGATTTTCCTGAACTTTCAGAAGATATCTATAAAGATATTGGTGATGTTGAAATTGAAGGAACTGCTGGACTAACTCCTGATAGCAGTTTTTATTTCTTAGAAACTTTAGTTGAAGATGTTTTGGTTGGTGATAATCCTGAAACCGCTTTAGAATATAAAGAAGAAAAAATTTTAGAATTAAAAGCAATGGTTGATTCTGGTAATCAAGATGGTGCTGAGAAGGCTTTAGAACGTGTAGAAAAATATAATAATATTTTACAAAAAGAAGTTTCTCCAGAATTAGATCAAAGAGTTCGAGAAAGTAGTAAAGCAGTAAAAGTAATTTTAGAGTCCTTTGATTCTGAACTTGAAGGAAATGAATGGGATAATGTTCGTGAAGCGATTAATCAAAACATGAAAGAAGAGGATAAGATTGCTTTGGCAGCTAAGATTTCTAATAAAATTGCAGGTTTATGTAAAGCATTATCAGCTTTAGATCCTTTAGAATATTCTAATGTTTGTAAGACTGGTGATGATGCTCCTAAATGGAAACGAGATTTAGATCAAGAATTAACCCAAGAACAAGAAGAAGAAGCAAAAGAATTCTTTGAAATAATGTCAGAATGTTTTGATAATCCTAATGAATGTCGATGTGATGACATTTCTGTAAAACCTTTTGCTGATCAATGTAATGTAATTGCTCCTTTAGCAGCTAAGTGTGATTCTGGTGATGAAAATGCATGTGAAGAAATGGAAAAAGCAGGAGATCCAATAGATTTACTTCCAGATTATTTACAAAATGTGATGGAAGATTTAGAAAACCGTTATGGTGATTCAAAGCATGATATGCATATTCCTAAAGAATGTGTTGATGCTGGTGCTATAAGTAAAGATGAATGTATGAAAGTTATGTTTAAGACGCATGCTCCTCCTGAATGTTTGGAAGCTTTAGAATCTGGAAAGATTGATCCTCAGAACGAGAGAGAATCTAGAGAACAATGTGATGCAATTATGTTTAACGCTAATGCTCCTACTGATTGTATTGATGCAGGAATAAAAGATTTTAGAGAATGTGACAAATATATGTTTAAATTAGATGCTCCTCAAGAATGTTTAGATGTAGGATTAAATGGAGAAGGTCGAGATGATTGGAAGAAGTGTGACGTTATTAGGTTTAAATTAGACGCTCCACAAGAATGTTTAGATGCAGGAATTGATGGAACACATAAAGAGGATTGGAAAAAATGTGAAACAATTAGGTTCCAATTAGACTCTCCTCAAGAATGTATTGATGCTGGTTTAACTGGTGAACACAGGGATGATTGGAAGAAGTGTAACAAAATCACCTTCTTATTAGATGCTCCAGAAGAATGTCATCAATTTGCTGAAGATCGAGATCCTTGGAAGAGTTGTGAACCTGTGAAATTTAAATTAGATGCACATCCTGCTTGTCTTGAAGCTGGTTTAGACGGCACTGGAAGAAATGACTGGGATAAATGTAAGATCATTCAGTTTAAAGCTGAAGCACCTCAAGAATGTTTAGATGCTGGTTTAACTGGCAAAGGAAGAAGAGATTGGGACGAATGTCATGATCTTCAGAAAAAGGAAGGTCCAGGAAAAAGTGATTGTGGTCCTGATGAACTTCATATTTGCGATGAAAGTGGTAATTGTTACTGTACTTCAGACTCTAATGATGGTTGTGGTGCAGTAGATTGTCAACAAGGATACCATTGTGAATATGGAAAATGTTTCCCTGATGGCGGAAGCTGTGGAGATTGTCAAAGTAAATGTCCAGGCGCTTCAAGTACTTCTTGTGATGATGGTGAATGTAAATGTGAGTATGGTGACAAAGAACCCGAACAACAACAACCTGAACAACATGAGTCTGAATGTAACGATGGTTGTGAACAAGAGTGTGGCGACGAAAATACCGATTGTGTAGATGGCATGTGTGTATGCTTAGGTTACGGTTCAAATGGTCCACCTGGTTCAAATGATGGTGGTTCTGAACCTGAAAGTTCCGATGGCGGTGGCGACGATACTCCTGATAGTTCTGAAGGTGAAGGTAGTTCTGAACCAGAAGATGAACCTGAACCCGAAGCAGAGCCAGAACCAGAAGATGAACCGGAGGATGGGCCAGAAGTTAATGAATAATTCTAAATTAATTTCTTTTTTCTTTTTATTCTTAACTTACACAATTAATATAAATAACTTCTTTATACATTAACTTATGTCTATGTTTAAAGAGATGTTAAAAAGTGGAGAGACTTTGTTTAGAGATACTGTTGTTTTGGATTATGACTTCCAGCCAAAGATAATGAAATTTCGTGAGAATGAACAAATGCGTTTCGCTACTGCAGTTCGTCCTTTATTACAAGGACATAATGGCAGGAATTTATTTGTTTACGGTGCTCCAGGTGTAGGAAAAACAACTGCTTGTAAGCATGTAATGCGTGAGTTGGAAGAAGAAACGGATGAAGTTGTTCCAGTTTATGTTAATTGTTGGAAAGAGAACACTAGTTACAAAGTATTTTTTAAAATTTGTGAAAACTTAGGATTTAAATTTCTACAAAATAAGAAAACGAGCGAACTATTTTCTTTAATTAAGGGAAAGTTGAACAAAGGGGGCGTTGTATTTATTTTTGATGAGATTGACAAATTAGAAGATACTGATTTTTTGTATACTATCTTGGAAGACATTTATCGCAAGTCAATAATTTTACTAACTAACTATCGTGATACTTATTCTGATATGGATGAAAGAATTAGAAGTCGGTTAAGTCCAGAGTTCTTGTTTTTTAAAGAATATAATGAATCTGAAATTCATGGGATTTTAGAACAAAGAAGAGATTATGCCTTTGCCCAAAATTGTTGGGATGATGAAGCGTTTAAAGAGATTATTGAGAAGTGTACAGAAACCAAAGATGTTCGTATTGGTTTGTATTTAATGAAAGAAGCAGGAAACTTAGCAGAAGAAAGAAGTTCTCGCAAAATTATTTTAAATCATGTGGCAGAAGCTATTAAAAAAGTAGATGAGTTTCATATCAAGCCGAAAGATGGATTAGATGCGGATCTACTACATGTTATGGGTATAATTAAAGAACATTCTGGGAAAAAAATTGGCGATTTGTATGCTACGTATACAGATAAGGGTGGAGAAATGAGTTACAAATCATTTCAAAGAAGAATTGCTAAATTAAATGAATCACGATTCATTTCTACAGAAAAGATTTCTGGTAAAACTGGAAATACAACATTGGTTAATTATTCTTCTGAGAAAAAGCTTACTGAATTTTAGAATATTTTCTTTTAATGCATGTTAATCTCAACAGAGACTACTTCAGGGGGACAAAATGCCCAAACCTTTATAAGCTAAGTTCTATCTTGTTGTTTTATGACCTTTAAAAACAATACTCTTTCAGCAATTCTTTTAGCTGGCGCATTAACTTTACCTGGATGTGTGCCACAAGAGAAACCGGAGTATGTGTTAGAACATGCTGTTGATCAATTTGTTGAACATTCTGACCATTACCTGAAACTTAACAAACTTCTGAGACAAGGAAAATATGATAAAGCAGAAAAGGTTTCAGAAAAATATCTGAGGAAGCAGTTAGTAGAAAGCTCTGAAACTTTAAGTGAATTGAGAGGATCAGATGGATTATCTCCTGTTGTATCTAAAGAAATTATAAAAACTATTGAGAAACAACAAAGAAAAATTCAAGAACGGTTGTATAAATAATATTAGACAAAACTATCCTGAGAAGAAATTAACTAAATTTTATTTAATTGCTCAGTGGTAAAAATGCGAAAAGTTTATATAAAACTAATACTAAAAAATTAATTGAAGGTATAAAAATGCAACAAAATGATACTCGTAAACAGGCAAGAGAGCTACCCGTAAGGAAAGTAGTTGAATCTGGGTTAGCTACTATTGTAGGAGCAGGAATGACTGTAGTGAATGGTCTTTGTCTTAACGAGATGGTTAATAATAATGTGCCTATACAAGACGAGACTGGATGGCTTATGTTGGGAGTAGCGGGCTTGGGTGTATATATGTCTATGGCCGGCTTTGGTGCAGTAGAACTTTATCGTTCTGTAACTGGAAAAACAAGTCCGGATAATTATAGTCCTAGCAGTTTTTATTGAAACAATTAATTCTTCTTCTGAGAAAAAGTTAACAGAATTTAAAGAAAAAATTCAATTGAGGTGGGTGTAAATCCACAAAGCTCATCTGGGACCATCCAAGTTAAATCACTGCTCTCAATTGATTAAGAATAAAATGATTAAGTTATATTTAACCTTATCCATTCAAACTAAGTAAAAACGAAGTGTTCTCTTCAGCCTTTAAAGAATGTTTAGCATTAGCATCCATGAAGATAATCTCACCAGGCATCATTTTAATTTCTTCACCTTCTAAAACAAAAGTTCCATTCCCTTCAATAACATAAACAAAACCTGACTTTGTTGAAGTGTGTTCAGACATGTCAGTTCCTGCAGCCATACAAAACAAAGTTAAATTGTTTCCAGAAGTTTTGTTAATTACTTTACTTAATATTCCTGAAGAAGGATATTCTATAGATTCGTTAATATTCATTCTTCTTCTCCTAAAAAAGATAAACACTTATCTTTAACTTCTTTCATCTCTTCTTCTACTCTTGCAAATTCTTTCGCCATAGATTCTTTATTTTCTAAACTTAAAGCGTCATCTGCCATTGGGTACAGAATATCGTCCTCTTTATGGATGTGGTCTTTTAACAAATAACAATAACTTCTTGCATTTTCAATAACTTTCTTTTTATCACTTGATTCAATTCCTTCTTCCATAGCTTTTACCAATTCTCTGCCCATATCATGTTCATGTAACATCTGTCGCATAGGGTTGCATGGCATTTTTTCTTGAATTTCATCTGTTTCCAAGATTTTAAATAAAATGTCTTCTTCTTTTGTATGGTGAAACTTATCTGCATAATTTCTAATAAAAAAGATTGCATTTTTAATGAATTCTTTGTTTAATTCAGTTCCAGACTCCATTGCATCACATTCCTGTGATAATAAATCAATCGCAGCAAGAATGTTGTTGTGTTCCTCATTTAATATTTTTGTTGGGTTCATTTTTGTTTCTCCTCATAATCTTTAATTGCTGCACGTAAAGCTTGATCTCCAAGAACTGAACAATGAATCTTTCTTGGAGGTAAACCTCCTAGTTCATTAACAATATCTTTTGGAGTTATTTTCTTAGCTTCTTCTAAAGTTTTGCCAATAACCATCACACTTAACATAGAAGTTGAAGCGATTGCTGATGCGCAACCAAAAGTTTGCCATTTGCAGGCAGTAATCTTGCCTTCTTTAACTTTGATGAACATCTTCATTACATCACCACAAGCAGGCGAACCAACTTCACCAATTCCATCGGCTTCTTTCTCATAACTTTTAACTTCTTCAATGCTTTTGAATAAATTCTTAGGATTAAAAAAATGTTCTTTAACCTTATCTGAGTATAACCACCCGCATTTCTTTTTGTATCCTTTAACTTCAAAATCTGACATCTTAATGATCCTCCAATTCGCTTTCTTTACTTTTATCACGAATATCTTTCATTTCTAACTTAATTGGTGAAATTTTTCGCAAATTTTCAATAATTTCTTTCAACTCCTTAACAGTGTAATCAATATCTTTTTTAGTTGTCTTATGGCCTAAAGTAAATCTTATACTCCCATGAGCAGCATCATGGATTAGCCCAATGGCACTTAAAACTGGACTGATCTCTAATTTATGAGAACTACATGCAGAACCAGTGGAAACTTCTATGCCTTTTTGATCTAAGTATAACAAAACAGATTCTCCTTCAACATCTAAGAAAGAAATGTTTACATTATTTGGTAACCTTTTCTTTGGATGACCGTTCAAAAAAGATTTTTCAATTTTATTTAAAACTGAAATGATTAAATAATCTCTTAATTTAATCAAACGAGTGTTTTCCTTTTCCTTATAAACTTGAGCAAGCTCCAAAGCTTTTGCCATGCCAACAATTCCTGGAACGTTCTCAGTTCCACTACGTAAACCAAACTCTTGGCCCCCTCCGTGAATTAAAGGTTCTAATTTAACTTCCTTAGATTTGTATAAAATTCCAACTCCTTTTGGGCCATAAACTTTAGAACCATTTAAAGTCATCAAATCCACATTTAATTGATTAACATCTAAATCTAGAGGTCCAGCAGCTTGACACGCATCTGTATGAAAAATAATTTTATTTCTTCGAGCGATCCGACCAATTTCTTTAATTGGTTGAATAGTTCCAATTTCATTATTAGCGTACATGATGCTAATTAGTATTGTGTCTCTTTTAATGGCCTTCTCAACTTCTTTAGGATTTACTAATCCAAATTTGTCAACATCTAAATATGTTACAGAAAAACCTTTTTTTTCTAAAAATTTACAAGTTTCCATTACAGCAGGATGTTCAACCTTTGAAGTAATTATGTGTCCTTTTTCTTTGCTAAAAGCAATTCCTTTAATTGCTAAATTGATACTTTCAGTTCCACCAGAAGTCAAAATAATTTCATCTGATCTGCAATTTAGTATTTTGGCAATTTTCTCACGAGAATTTTCTACCAATTCATATGCATCTCTTCCAATTGAATGTAAACTACCAGGATTCCCATATGTTTCAGAATAACATTTATCCATTTCTTTTTTAACTCTTAAATCTACATATGTGGTAGCTGCGTGGTCTAAATATATTGTCTTTCCGGAAAAATTATCACCTAATTTTTTGGACATCAAAAAACTATTCTTGTTTTTTTCTTGTTTCATTTTTTTATATTTTTGCAATAATCGCAATTTCCTTTCATTCCTTTAAGTGCACATTTCTCTTTGTATATTTTACAAACAATTCCTTTAGACTTAGCTAAATTATTTAATTTAATAATTTCTTCAGCGAGTTGGTTATTGTCTTTTATAATATTCTTAACCGCAATCTCTAATTTTTTATTCATATCATCATCAAAAAAATCTTCTTTTGCTCTTTTTTCTGTTTTATATTGACAAACTGCTGCAGGTGTAATACCCATAATCATAGCAACTTGTTTTTGTTGTAATCCTTTTTCAACCATTTTTAGAGCAATTTTTCTTCTAATTAAAGGAAGGATATACCATACTTCAATTTCTTGTGGAAAAATTAATTTTTCTGCCATTTTATTATTTACCTCATTTTATCCTGGGCAACTTGTACAGGGTGTGCCAAAGTTTTTTGCTCCGCAACAAGTTGTTTTTTGCCAATCTGTTTTAACGCTGCCATAGCCAGTGTTTCCACCAGTATAACTAACAACTTGATAACTTCCTGCTGTATTTGACCCATATCTTACCATTAAACTTAACTATAGTTAATTTATTTATAAACTTTGTGGAAGAAATGTATAATTGATCAAACAATTGAATTATTGATGTAGTATTTATATATTAATAGCTTCTTTTAATTGTTATGGTTAAACTTGGTAGATTAGGATTATCTGGGAATTTAATATTGGCACCAATGGCAATGTATTCAGATGTTGCTTTAAGAAAAATATGTTATGGCTATGGGTGCAGTTATTCTTTTAGTGAACAAATTCGTGCTACAGAATTTATTGCTAAAGATAAGAAATTATTAAAAAAATTAGATCTGTTTTTGCCAATGGGCATACAGTTCTTGGCAAATGATCCAGAAGTTCTAAGAAAAGCAATTGAAATGGTTAATAATAAAGAATTTTATCCAGGTCTTGAAAATGTTCAGTCTATTGATCTTAACTTAGGTTGTCCGTCTTTAATGAATAAAAATTTAGGTTCTGCTTTGTTAAACCAACCAAATTTAATTAGGGAACTATTTAAAGTGATGAAAGAAACTTCTAAACTTCCAGTTTCTGCTAAAATTCGTTTAGCAATAAATGCTAAACATAAAAAGACAAAACCTTATATGAGAATAGCTAAGATCGCTGAAGAAGAAGGCTTAGACTTTATTATTGTTCATTTGAGAACTACTGGACAAGGTTATGAAGGAAAAATTGATCTAAAGGCATTAAAGGAATTAAGAAGAAATGTTAAGATTCCTTTAGTTGGTAATGGTGATGTTATTGATGTTAAGAGTGCAGATGAAATGAAAAGGTATTGCGATGCTTTAATGATTGGTAGAAAAGCTTTTTCTGATCCTTATGTGTTTAAACAAATAGTTTATCATTTTAAGAATAAAGATTGTAAAATAAACGTAATTAAAGAGAAAGAAAAATGTATTAAACAGTATTTGAGCTATGCTGAACAGTATAAAATTGGTTTTCAACATATAAAGATCCATTTACAAGCTTTATTGCGAGATACTAATCGAGAAGAACTGATTGATAAATTAACTCATACTCATACAACTGAAGAGATTAGAAATTTGGTAAGGTAGAGAAACTGTAGTTTTTGAAGAAATTTGTGTTTGTTATTATTCTCTAATAGTAGCCTTCATAACCTTTAAATATTGAACACTACTTTTAATGAAATAATCAAATCCGTGAGGTAAAATAAAATGAGTGAATATGAAGCTGTAAATAAATTGTATGACGATGTTTTAAGACATCTAAGTCCTAAATTACATGTTGATACTGTAAATACTGCAATTGATGCTGTAAATATTCTTGTGAGATTGCAAATGCCTCCAGAATTAAGAGCAGATAATTCTCCTAGGGCTGTGCTAGGAATGACTGCTGATGGTGAACGAGTGGTTTATGGTGATAATTCTTCAGTAAGTTTTTATCATGCTAAACCATTTGATGACGTACAGGGTATCATTTCTAGTATGGTTGATAGAGCAAAGGTAGACTATGATCGTTCAGCGGGGTCATTCTTACGCCAGGCAGGAGCTAGTAAAGTAGAAGCTCTTGAACAAATGTTACAGAGTTTAGTAGATATAAAACAAGAGTAATTGTTTCAATTTCTTTATTTTTCTATTTTTATGTCTATATCTTTATATATTTCAAGGTTATTCTGCTTAATATGTCTCCAGAAAGAATATCGGAAGTACGTGAAATGCTCTTTAACTTAGAGAGAAAAATAAAACCGCTGGAATGGGATCACTCAAGAAAACAAATAAATGAGTTTAAGAAGAAAACCTTGGAATCTCTGAGGGTAGAACACCAAAATCTGACTCAAGAATTAAATGGACTCGAAAATCAATAATCACAAAATTGAACATTTGATTAATTCTCCCAGCTATTAATAGTTTTAACTATTTTCTATAAAAGAAATCTAATCCCAATCTTGATTTATAATCACAAGCGCGGCAAAATGTATCTGGGTCCATCTTTTTAATATCTTCAATAACAATTTTTGGTTCTGCAATGGCATAAACCATTGGGACAGAAACTATATATTGTTGTCCCACTACAAATCCTTGTTCTTCTAACACTGAATCAAGACCATATCCACCTATAAATGTTAATTCTTCTCCAGACTGAACTTTTGTTGCTCTTTCGAAAGTTAATCTTTTGCCATCTTTAGCAAACCAACCTGAACCAATCCCGTTTTTTGGACTTTCAAAAAGGAAATTTATTAGATGAACTTTTTTTCTTGCTGTTGGATCATAAGTAAAAGCAATTTCTCCGCGTTGTGCTGCTTCAACCCATCCCTTGTATTCTTTTTCTACCCCTACTATCTTCATAATTGTATCTGTTGGGACTTCTTGAGATGGTTCAGAAATTTCTTCTAGGGTGGGTTCTCTAATTTGTGGGCTAGCTGAAGAACAAGCTAACAATAATGCTAATGAAGAGATGGTTAAACTTTTCATATTACTTAAATACAAAAGCAGCTTATAAACCTTTTGCCCCTGTACAGGGACTAAGCAAGAAGGGGGTTTTTTTAAATTATACGCACATGTGTGTACAAAATTCACCTAAACTTTTATAAACAATCAAGCAAAATACATCTAAATACAGCTGAGACAACTCTAAATGAGCGTAAACTGCTAAGTTTTTGAGTCTTGGGGAGATAAAATAAAATGGTAGACTTTAAAATTGTTATTGGAACAAAGGACGGAAAAACTCACCAAAAAGAGATTAAAAGTCCTGAATCAGATAACTTATTGAAACGAAGGATTAATGAAACAATTTCTGGTAATCTAATTGGCTTTGATGGTTATGAATTCTTAATCACTGGTGGATCTGACAAATGTGGATTTCCAATGAGAAAAGGTATTCAAGAACCTAGAAAACGAGTTACTGTTAAAGGAAAAACTGTTGGCTTTTCTGGTAAGAACAGAAATAAGGATAAACAAAGTGGGTTAATTAAGAAGAAAACCGTTTGTGGTGAAATGGTTACTAAGATTATTCATCAAATTAATCTAAAAGTTGTTAAAGAAGGATCTAAGCCTTTGACAGAAGCACCAGCTGAAGAAGCTAAAAAAGAATAAATATTCTTTTTTCTTACTTTTATTTCTCTTATATAATGAAAAGTTATTTAAACATAAATATATTGATTAGTTCTTAATGAGAAAAAGAGTTGGTAATAAAAAGGTAGTTAGTTCTAGGTTCATTAATATTGCTGAACATCATAAACAACTAATTATTGTTATCATCTCTATTGTTGCGATTATCATTCTTTCACTATTTATGTTTTCTAAAGAAACTACTGTTGGTAAGGTCGCTGAGGCACCGGCAGTTGGAGATTGTGTTAAATCTTGCCAATTCAAAAGTTTTCGGGATGGGACTCCTGTACTGGTTAATGTTCCTTTGGGTGAAACAGTTTTTACGCTTAGGGCATCTAGTGGTATCAATATTCATGTGAAGAATATTTCAGATGGTGTTTGTAATTTTGATATTTATCCTAGTTTGGGTTCAGATACTCCGAAGATTAATGTCTCCCTTTCTGTAGGGCAATATGCTTATGCTTATGATAATCCAAATTATGATTTAGAATTAGAAAGTATTGGTTGTGATTCTTGTGTTAATACTCATTTGACAGAATTGGGAAATTATCCTCGTTTTGGTGAATATTATTCCAATTATTCGACTGATGTTTTTGATCGATATGTTCTTATTGATCTGTCATTTAAACCTGATTTTGTGGTGAATGATAGTGGAAAATTTTCTCGAAGTTGTCAAGATAACATTACTATCAATAATTATGTTTGTCAAAATGGGCAACCTGTAAATGAATCAATTATTTGTTCTGAAGGTGATACTTGTTTTAATGGTTATTGTGCAGAACTTTGGGATTATAATGATGGTCGTTCCGGTTGGAATGTGAAAAATTCCGAACCAGATTCTTATTTCTGGCAAGAACTTAGTAGTGTTTGCTTGGGGGAGAATACTCTTGTCAAAGCTACTATGTCTGACAATGGCCCGGTATTTGAAAACAAAAATTGTCCTCAGGGGTGCCATTTTGGTAATAATGGGGGTTGGGGTGCAGATTGTTTTGCTGGATGTACTGATACTGATAATAATGAAATTAATATTCAAGGTAACGTAACTGGTTTAGTTTCAGAAGATTATCCTGGTGGGATTCATTATGGAACTTTAAAAACTCTCTCTGATGCGTGTACTTTAGATGAAACAGAAGTTATAGAACTAAGTTGTGATGGTGATAACATTAAAGAAACAAAGTATGATTGTCCTAATCGGCATATTTGTGTGGGTGGTGCTTGTAAGGAAAGACCTGCCTCTTTAGAAGCAAGTGAAACCGGATCTAGAGACTCAGTTCAAATTAAGGTTCTGGAAGATGTAACTGTGCCTTTTTTTGTAATCATGACCATTTTTGATGAAAATAAATCTTTCTTGGCAAGATCAGAAACAAAAAGTCCTCCCCTTAACAAAAACAATTATCAATATTTTTATGTTTCTAATAATAATTACGATTTAATCAGAAGTAAAGAAGTTATTGTTTATGACACTCCCGATCCTAGCACTTGGAATGTTTATCTTAATGCTACTTATGTTGTTGAGTACAATGAATCAGAATAAAAATGAAGAAATTACTTTACTTGGCTATATTTCTACTTTTGCTTAGTTCTGTTCTTGCTGTTAATTTAGAAATTTCTTATAATAATGAAGATTATGCTAAGTTTAAGATTGAAGGTTGTTCTGGAACTTCTTTATTAATTGTAAAAAATTCTCTTGGGACTTTAAGTTATTTGCAACAAGGGTTTAATGATTGGGACACTAAGTTTTATCATTATTATGGTGAAGGGGTTCACTTAACTGCTAAAGTAAGTTGTTTCGATAGTACGTCTCAAGAAACAACTTTTTGTACTAATACTAATGTTTGTACAGAAGTTATTAGCGTGACTTATGCTACTGAACCAGTAGTACTAACATCTCCCATAAACATTTCATTGTTAAACTACACTTATTTTGATGACCAATATGAAGAGCATTATGATAACTATACAGATCTAAAAGATGATTATGAAGACGCTATTGATGATGAAGATGAAGAAGATGAAGACCAGTATGAAGATTTGCTTAAAGATCTTAGGGATGTAGTTAAGGATTTTCGTTCTGATTTGAAGGATTATATTGATTATTTGGAAGACTTGGACGATTCTGATTACAATATTTCTTTTAAGATTAATCAATCTGAGGATTTAAAAAATAAAACTGAAACGTTGATTGTTAATATTAAAGCAGTATATAGTAATTCCAGTGCATATAATGGAAACAATTGCACTCCTCAATGGACTTGTGCACCATGGTCTGTTTGCATTGCTAATATTCATCAGTTAAGAACATGTACGGATTCAACTGATTGCTTACCTGATAAAAATGAAACTAGATCTTGTGTTTGTGAAGAATCTTGGGTTTGTGGTGGTTGGTCAGCTTGTTCTTCTGGTACACAAAGTAGAACTTGTACTGATAATAATGCTTGTGGTTCTATTACTTTGAAACCAGATGAAACACAAAGTTGTTCTTCTGGAGGGTCATCAGGCGGTTCTTCGGGTGGCTCGTCTGGCAGTTCTTCCTCTACTGAAAAGAAAAATGCCGAGGGTTTAGCAGACATTTATTCTGAGAAGGTTGGGGACAATTCTCAAGACTTATCTGCTGATGTTGAAAATAATGGTGATTCAATAAAAACAACGGTTTCTGGTGGATTTTGGGCAAACAATTGGGGTTATTTAATGTTGGGTTTATTATTAATCTTTATTGTTGGGGGAATTGTGGCTTACTTTATGTTTTACAAAAAGGGTTCTGTTTTGAATAATCGAGAAATTGAACTTTTTGAATATGTTCAAAAAGAACGTAATAAGGGAATTAATAACCAAGATCTAATGAAGGCTTTATTAAAATCTGGTTGGCAGCAAGATGAAATTGATAAAGTTATGAAACAATAGATTTTTAAACACCTTTTCCTTTCCCTATTCTTATAATGGACTTTCAGAGTTTACAATCACAGATTAATGAACGTTTAGAGATTTTCAATAAGAATATTAATCAATTATTTAACTTTGTAGGGTCTAAACTAAAAAATTTTAAGAACTTGACTTTGGGGGAACAAATTTCTTACGCTATAATTGGTTGTGGGTTGTTTTTAATTCTAGTTTCAATAGTCTTGTTCATAATTATGTAAGAGGTCTTTAAAGAATGGGAGAAAAGAAGTTTAAATTGGAAGGTTTTGGAGAAGAATCTAACGACGATGGATTTGAGCCACAATCTGTAAAACGATCAACAAAACATTCTAGAAAACAATCTGCTTTTGATGATTCTGTTACGCTTAAGCTTACAGTCTCACCTAAAAAGTTATTTAAATGGAGTCTTGTAATTTTAATATTGCTTTGTGTATTCTTTTTAGGGCGATATTCTGCGGGTGAGGCTTGCGATGCTATTGTTGGTTCATCAGATGTTGAAATTGCTGCTGTAAGTGATGATGCTGGTGTAGATGATGGATCTGTCTCAAAAGTAGGTGGTTTTTTTAAGTCATTATTTTCAGGATCTGAAACCACTGGGGGAATTACTGCAGAAAACAACACTACTACTGAAGTTGAAGAAGTTGAGGCTGTAGTGGTTGAAGAACCTGTTGAAGAACCCGTTGAAGAAGTTACTGTTGAAGTTGTTGAGGATATGTCAGAACCAATAATAACTACTTATAATAAAGTGGCTCTTTCACTTGGAGATGTTTCAATTGATTGGAAGACCACTTGGGGAAAAATTAAAACTTTTAAATATACTATAAAAAACAATGAGGTTGGAACAATTGAACCGAATTACTTTGTAATGATGGTTGAAGGTTATGATGATCTTGAGAAAATTGTTCCTCTGCCAAAAAGTTCACAAAGTCTTAAATCTGGGGTTGCTGCCAGTTCTTATGCAATGGTTCCAAGTGGATTTTCTTATAATGAGCTAAGTACTGGGGACTTATCGGATGTGGATGTAACTATCATCATGTATGATGGATCTGGTGTAGAAATGGCTCAAGTTAAGAAAACAGTTGATTTGACTGGTTAATTATTTTATTTCTTTTTATTTCATTTCATTTTAAGATCTTTTTCTCGCCAGCATATAATCCCATCTTAGTCATTTGGGCATACTGTTCTTTAGTAAGGGCCATAAAGTTGATCTCAAATCCTTTGTCTTTAATCTCTTTACAAATGATATCTACTTTATCTGCATCAATCTCTGGGCCAATTAATAAAACTGAGGCCTTACCTTTCTTCTTGGCTCCATGCAATACTATATTATTAACTCCTTCCAAATCCTTTACAGAATTAACAAACTCTTGCAATCCATCAAATTGCTCAGAAAAGAGATCCTTAAGAAATTCTACTTTTTCATTTTCTTGGCAAAAGTAAACTTTACTAGTTTTCCATTCTTTTTTGTTAATGATTTCTAAATTAACTAATTCTTTAAGAATTCTGAAAGTTGAAGTAATTGGCACATTGCTTTTTTCAGCAATTTCTTTTAGGTACATTTCTTCTTTTGAATTAAGGATTGTTTGCAATATTGCTGCTTTCTTTTCATCAATTAATTTTGTAAGCACTTCTTTTTTAACCATGCTGAAACTTAAATTGAACTAATTTATATCTGTTTCTATTTTTGGAATTGGATTTCATTTTTGGAATCCCTTACCGCTGGTGGAATCCCTATTCCTTTCAAGCACAAATAATTGGAAATAGAAAAACTAAACTACTTTGTGTATCAATCTCCTCTTGGAATCGGAAACTATAGTTACTTCGTTCGTTAGTTCCCTCCCTAAATCGGAAACTATAAATACTCGAAAATAATCATTTAATCAAAAGATGGCTGAGGATATTTTAGAATTAATAAAATCTAGAAGGAATATTAAGAAGTTCTTACCTAAATATGTTTCTTGGGAAAAGATTGCCAGGATGTTAGATGCGGCAAGACATGCTCCTAGTTGTGGTAATGTTCAAAACTGGAAATTCTTAATAGTTTTCGATCCTGCTCAAAAAGATCAAGTAGCGTCAGCAGCTTATGATCAATATGAGATTGTTAATGCTTCTGTTTTGATTATAGTCTGTGGGGAGCCCGATAAAGCTGAACGTTATTATGGTCTTAGGGGAGAAAGGCTCTATACTGTACAAAATTGTGCTGCTGCCATTCAAAATATGTTATTAGAAGCACAGTCCTTGGGCTTGGGAACAAGGTGGATTGGCGGATTTGATGAAGATGCTATCAGATCTATGTTCAAAATTCCTCCTGATGCTCGGCCTCAAGCTATAATTGCTGTTGGTTATGCTGCAGAGGTTCCAGAAAAACCACCTAAGTATCCTTTAGAAACAATTGTTTATTTTCATCAGTGGCGTTTGAGAATTAGAGATCCTGCAAAATACATGCATGATACTGCTACGATTTTAATGAGGAAAGCAGATGCTGCTAAAGAATCTTTACAAAAAGTTGCTGTGTCTGTCGTCGATAAAGTTAAGGAAAGGGCGCAAGAAGTTAAGAAGAAAATTAAGGAATAAGTTCTATTTTTTTGTTAAATGCAATTTTTTAAAATCAATTCTACAGAATAGAAACATTTAAATACGAAACACACTTTACTAGAAATAGGGTTTGGGTTTTTGAGGCTGGTTACCTCGAATACGATTATCAGTTTGGTTTAAACGTACAAGTTAATTCTACGCTTTCAATTAGGTTTTGGTATTGGTTTGAATTTGGTTAATTCTGGTAGTAGTACTGTTGTACATATATATAATCTTTTGTGTCCTGGAGAATATACTTTCTCCATATACAAATTCACAAGAGGGTGAGAACAACAAAAATTTGAGGTGGTGTAAAATGGATTTTATCGTGGAGAGTGCCTTGGCTAACATGCCAGAGGAGAACAATTTTGAAAACATGAGTCAAGCTAACATTAAGGTAATCGGTGTTGGTGGGGCAGGCAACAACATGGTTGGCTGGTTATACAAGAAAGGAATAAAGGGTGCAGAGATTATTGCAACAAATACTGATCATCAACATCTTGCTATTACTGGTGCTGATAGAAAGTTCTTAATTGGAAAAGATTGCACAAGAGGATTAGGTTGTGGCGGATTTCCAAACAAAGGAGCAGAAGCAGCACAGGAATCGTTAATTTTAGTTAAAGATTCTTTGAAAGGATCTGATATGGTTTTCGTTTGCGCTGGTATGGGTGGCGGAACTGGAACTGGTGCATCTCCTGTAGTAGCACAAGTTGCTAAAGATACTGGAGCAATTGTTATAGGAACGGTTACGATGCCTTTTAATATTGAGCGAGCAAGATGCGACAAAGCTGAATTTGGTCTTCAACAATTAAGACAAGTTTGTGATACCGTAATTGTTATTGATAATAATAGGTTAGTACAAATTGCAGGAAACTTACCTATTCAGCAAGCTTTCTCAGTAGCAAATGAGCTAATCGCAACAATGATCAAAGGTATTGTTGAAACTATTGCAGTTCCTTCATTAGTTAACTTAGATTATGCAGATGTTAAAGCAATCATGACAAATGGTGGAGTAGCAGCTATTGGAGTTGGTAGTAGTGATACTAACAACAGAGTGGAAGAAGCAGTAAAGGGCGCTTTAAGTAATCCATTATTAGATATTAGTTATGAAGGAGCAACTGGAGCTTTAATTCATGTAACTGGTGGACCAGATATGACTTTAGATGATGTAAGTAAGATTGGTGAATTAGTTACTGAATCCTTAGATGATGATGCAAACGTAATCTGGGGAGCTAGAGTTGATGAAGCTATGAAGGGCAAGTTAACAGTAATGACCATCATTACTGGTGTAAACTCACCTTGGATCTTAGGAAAAGTAGAGCAGAAAAAAGCTGAGAGTAGAGCTCATAGCCTAAGCCGAGAATTGGGAATTGAGTTAGTTTAAAGGGAAAAAGAGGTAGGTGTTAGCACACATAGTGTCGTGTGCTTTATATTCATACTAAGAATCTTGTCCCTATTAATTCTCTTACACCACCCCTGTAGGAAACTACTGGGGCAAGATTTCTTTTTTATTTTCTTAAATTTCAGTTTTAATTAGATACAGTAAATTTTATATACTTTTAATATGTTCTTATATTTATGATTAATCCGTTTAAGAAAACACATTGGATTACTAACTTTCCTAAACATTATCCTTTTTACAAAAAGGTTTTTGCTAATTCTATTTATTTCCTTACTGGAATAATTGTTCATGCTAGAAAAAATCTGTTAACACATAAAGATTTAATTAAAGTTAGGGTGAAGCTGAGAAAAGGGGATATTGTTCTTCTTGGCAATCTTAGAGAGACTTCCTCTTTCTTTATTAAGGGGGCAGTAACTCATAGTGCCTTATACTTGGGTAATAAAGAGTTGATACATGCAGTTGGGGATGGGGTGCAGTACGTTTCTTTGCACCATATCTTCACAGAATATGATACTATGGTTGTATTAAGATTGCCTCATCAGATTAAGGGCAGGAGTAATATAATTCGAGATGCAATTAAATATGCTAAGACTCAGTTAGGTAAACCTTACGATTTTGAATTTTCTAAGGGTATTGACAAAATATTTTGTACAGAATTAATTAATGAATCGTTTAAACATGCTGGTCATAATACTCATCTGAGGGTTGTATCTCGAGCAAAGAGTTTTGAAGAAAAAATTATGAAGTTTATTAGTACAGCTTCCTTGGCCTTAAGACCAGAACAGTTCTTAGAAAGTAATTTTGATGTTATTTTTATCTCTCATAATCTTAAGCTTAAACGAAAAGTAGTCTTAAGATTATAAATGGTGTTATTAAGACATTTTTACTTCTTTAGAATTTTTTTAATTTTCTTAACATCTTCCTTATTAATATCTTTTAACTCTTGAAAGAACTTATGCATTTCTAGATTCTCATAGTAAAATGCGTAAGTCAATATTTTTACTATTATTAATAGGATTATTACAGCTATAAATATCGTTATGTCTTCCCAAATCCCTCCATTTATCATAATAAAAGCTAAGGCAGCAGAAATTGCTGGCGGATGAAATATATCAAATAAATATAATCCAATTGTTGTTAACGTTACCACTAACAAAGCAGCTATTGGGAAACTTACTGGAATGTGTGAAACAATTAAACTGATTATTAAAGCAATTAAGTATGATAATATTACTGTTCTTAGAATAGTTAGTTTATGAATTTGTTTTTGAGTAAGAATAGCTGCACTTGCACCTAAAGAAGCAAACATAACTATATTTGAAGCAGTCATTTCAAAAAAAAAAGTAATTATTGCTACTGATATTCCTGCAATTAAGCTGGGAATAAAGCGTTTATGCCAAATTGTCCTCTCTTTTTTTAAGTAGTCTATTAAAGACATTTCAATAAAAGGAATATTTTTATAGTTTTTAAGTTTTTGTTTTAATTATGGTGTCATTTGATAAAGAAACGAGAAAGATAAAGAAACTGGTAGGAAATATTGTTGATTTTACTATTAATGAATTAAAAGATAAAGGTTTGATTTCTCTTTATGTTGCAGGAACAATATTAACTAAAGATAGAACTCCACAAAGTGACATTGATTTATTTGGGATTACTACTGATGATTTTAATTTTAATGATGAAAATAAATTAAACAAGATATTTGAAGAAAGAGTAAATAGTCTTTGTGAGGGAAAAGAAACAAGATTTAGGGCTTTTCCATTATGTGTTCTTGAAGAAGGAAAAAGGGTTGGGGTTTCAAAATATTTGCATCCTAAAAGGATTCTTAGAAGGTTTCCATTTTTTACTTATGTTTATGGAAGGAAATTTGATTTTAAGAAAGATTTTCCATTAAAGACTATGGGGATTAAAGAGGAGGCTTTATTTTTAATTAAAGGATTAAAGCAGAATATTAAAGACTTACGAACTGGGAAGGAAATTTTTCCATACACTAATTTTCCAAAGCATGTTGTTGAGTTAATAAGGGTAGAGGCGGAAAAAGATTATGGGTTTAAGTATGATCCCTCTTATGCAAAGTTAACAAAACATCTAAGAAATGAAGAAGACCACATAATTCATAGAGTGATGGGATTTAGAGGTAAGAAAGCAAAAAGAAGAGAGATTGTTAAGTTCTGTGATGAAGCTGAGAAGTATATTGCTGATTTGAATAAACGGGTTGTAAAATGGAAATAAAACAAGAAATTAAACAATTAGCTGATCCAGTAAGAGCTAAGCATTCTCAAGGATTTTTTAAGACTGGAAAGGGAGAATATGGCGAAGGAGATGTTTTTCTTGGTTTAACAATGCCTCAAATTCGAGTAATTGCTAAGAAACACTTCAAAGAGATCTCATTAGGGGATGTTCAAAAGTTAGTTGAAAATCAATATCATGAGTTTAGGATGTGTGGGTTAGTGATTCTAACCTACAAGTATGAAAAGTTTGAAGAAGAAAGACAAGAGATATATGATTTCTTTCTTAAAAATACTAAATACATTAACAATTGGGATTTGGTTGACGTAACCATTCCAAAAACAGTTGGTTACTATTTAATTGATAAAGACCGATCTATTTTGTATAAGTTAGTTAGGTCTTCAGATCTCTGGGAACGAAGAATAGCAGTTCTGGCAACCTTTCCTTTTATTCGTAATAATGATTTTAAGGATTGCATAGTCCTCTCTGAAATTTTGCTTAAAGACAAACATGATCTTATTCACAAAGCGGTTGGTTGGATGTTAAGAGAGATTGGCAAGAGAGATGAAACTGTTTTAACTAAATTCTTAGACAAACATGTTAAGGAAATGCCAAGAACTATGCTTCGTTATGCTATTGAACGCTTAGAAGAAGAAAAAAGAAAAGGATATTTGAAAAAATGAAGATATATGTAGGGCATTCAAGGAAGTTTAACTTCAAAGAAGAATTGTACGAACCATTAAAGAAGTTAGATCATGATTTTACTTTTCCACATAAAAACTCTGATGAACCGTTTAACTCAAACGAATTCTTAAAAACATGTGATTTAATGATTGCTGAAGTCTCATTTCCATCTACGGGCTTAGGCATTGAAATTGGCTGGGCAGATTTATTAAACATTCCAATAATTTTTATTCACAAGAAAGGTTCTAAAATATCCGGCTCATTGAAAGTAATGAAAGGTAAGTTTATTGAGTATACTACAGAAGATTTAATTGAAAAGATAAAAAAAGAAATAAACTAAGCAATAGTTTCTTCAGTAATTCTTAAAGAGCCCATTTTAAGAACGTCATCAACTAATTTTCCATAATCTTTTGCGCCATTACTTGATTTGGCATAACTAAAGATTGATTTACCATACATCGGTGCTTCTTTTAGTTTAGAATTAACTCTAATTGGGCTTGCAACAACACCATTAAATGTTTCTTCCATGTTTGATAACATTTTTTTACAAATTTTTGTTCTTTTATCAAACAATGTTGGAATTACTTTAGTTATTCTAATGTCATGTTGGTAGTTAGAATTTGTTTTTTCTACAATTATTTTCATTTTCTTCAATGCATCAAATCCTAAGAAGTCAGTTGAAGTTGGTACGAAAGCTTCTTTACAGAATGCTAACACGTTCTGATTTAGTAATCCTAAAGATGGTGGGCAATCTATGATGATAAAGTCATATCCTGTTATTGCTCTAAGTAAATCTCTTAATAACATTCTTGATCCTGGATTATTTGCTAAAAAGTATTCTGTTTTAACCAAATTTTCTTTAGAAACTAATACATCTAAGTTTTTAGCTAAATTTGTAACACACCTGTTTAATGGGATTTTTCCTTCTAAAGTATCATATAAACTATAAGGTGCATCTATCTTTAATGATAATCCAATATTACTTTGTGGGTCTAAATCTATCAATAAAACATTTTTGCCGTTTCTAGATAATCCAGAAGCCAAATTCACTGCAGTAGTTGTTTTGCCAACTCCGCCTTTATGGTTAATAACACAAATACTTCTCATTTAACATCACCTTAATCTTTTATTTTTTAACTTTTAGAATCTTTTGATCCTCTTTTTAATACTAATTACTCCTATTTTGAACTATGTTTTTATATACTTTATGGTGGTGTAGTCATATAATGTGAATAAATGATAATTAATTGTAACAATTACCCCAAATTATCTAAGATTTCATGGGCGTTTGAAGTAGTAAGGTAATCTACCACTTCTTTATTCTCTTTGTTTAATAAGAACTTCATTTTAAGAGAATTTTTTTCAGAATTGCTTACTCTGGCCATTCTGTCTACGAAGATTAGGCCATAAGGGTATCCTAAAAATAAGGCATCGTTACAATTTTCAACTAAAAATGAAAGATATTCTTTCTTGCCTTCATATCTAAAGACATGTTTAGATTTTTCATGCAGTTTAACAAAGTAAGTTTTCCCGTCAACAAAGTAACTCCATTTTCCTGGTTGTAATTTGTTTAACAAAACTACAGGTGAGTTTCCAGAAGAGGTAAATAACGACGAACTTTTAGCTAAGGCAGCAACATTATTATCTAAGTTTGTTAAATATTTTTCTTCATGATTATAACTTGGTTCTAAAGTTCCATCTAAGATGATTATTTCTGCATCAATTTCTGCTGCTAAATTAAGTTCTGCAAATCTTCTGGCTATATTAACAACTTTGTTAATTGGGGCTCTTTCTATTCCAGATTTTATTGTAGAATCGTTTGAAGAGATTAAGAGGTCATTTTCATCAATATTCTTATCACCAAAAATTTTACTTTCATAAACTAGGTCTTCATTTTGATACTTTGCTTTTGTGAATAAATAGAACTCTTTCTTGTAAGATTTCAATTTTTGATTATGCTCGGAAACATTCTGTGTTTCCGGCATGCCGGAAATCTGCGATCTCCCAGCATCCTGAAACACTTGAGCAAAAATTCTTATGAAACTTAAACAAAAATTTCCAGTTGAAATTATTTCAGCTTGACCTCCATCAACAAAAGCAATTGTTTTATTATAATTTGGAACAATTTCATTAAAGTTGTCTTGGTTAATGTTAATGATTTTATTATTAAAAACAATTTGGTCTTCTTTAGAATAATTACTTATCGTTTTTCTAATTTCTTCTGATATTTCTTTGAACATTCTGTTTTTCTGTTAATCCTATTATTTAAGAATTTCTTTACTGTAGTCATGAAACCAATATTGCCCAAGAATAAAGGTGCTTATCCCAAAAGGGTTGCTGTTGTAAAAGTTATCCTCCCGGGCCCATACTGCAGTGAAGACTGCAAGTGGGTAAGTGGAAGCAAAGTGCCCAAAGGGCTAAGCTATACCAAAAGGGATAAGCATTGTATTAAGAAAGGGTGGTATTTATAAAGTTTTATCTCTAAATTATTAATATGTTTTACAAACACACTCAGATTGGGAATCTAATTATTGCAACTTTAGTTGTGTTGATCTTATATTTTGGATTTATTTTAAATAAAGCTGGTTTTGAACAAACAATTCTAATGATCATGGTTTTAGTTTTATCACTTCTTGCTTCTTTTTCTACTCTTAACGTAAGTATTGATGAAACCAATTTGAGAATTAAATTTGGTTATGGAATATTTAAGAAAAGTTTTTTGCTTAATGAAATAGTTTCAGCTAAGTCTGTTAAGAACCATTGGTATTATGGGTGGGGAATTAGATACTGGTTTTGGCCGAAGATGAGAATTTTCAATATTTCTGGCTTTGATGCTGTTGAGATAAAGATGATAGATAATAAGATCTATAGAATTGGAACTGACGAACCCAAAAAGTTAGAACAAGCAATTCTAGAAAATATAAATCTTTAAATATTATTTCTTAACTCTTATTCTTGGTGATTTTTTTATGGACAACGTAATTGGTGATGATTTAGAAGCAGTATTATCTAAGATGTATCAGAAAGCGCAACAAGTATCTGAAGATCAAAGAAGATTAAATCAAGCAGTTGAATTACTAGAAGAACACAGAGAAGAACATCCAGAAAATGATGTTAAATTATCGGTTGATTATGATTCTAGTTTTAATCGATTAAGATCATTAAAATTTGTAACCTCCGACTTCTCATTAGCAGAGAGTGCAGATTTTGATATCTCAGAGGTGGGTTATGGTTTAGGAGCAATAGCGGGCCAGGTGTCTTATACCTTACAATTACTTGCCGGAAAGATTGTTGATCCAGAAGGAAATAGTTTTCCAATCTATTGTGAAGATGAACAAAAGTTTGCTACAAATGTTTTAAGGGAAGTTGGGTACACTATTTCTGGTTGTAATTGTGGTCCAAGGTCTCACACTTATGCTTGTTCACATGAATCTTCCACAGGGTATTCTCAAGGATTAGGTTTAGATATTACTTTGGAACGATTTAGGGCATTAGGTCTTAGTGAAGAATTAATGAAAGAAGTTGAAGGGCATGTACAAACTGCGTATGAAAAAACTGATAAAGAACTTTATGCTCGGATAAGGGAGCTAAGTGATGGATCCACTAAACGACTTAATAAAATGTTAATAGAAGGAGGTACCTGGGTTGGAGAAACTCCTGGTCCAGGAGATTAATTTAAGAAAAGATAAGCCCCGAGAGGGAGTTGAACCCTCGACCTGTCGCTTACTAGGCGACCGCTATAGCCACTAAGCCACCGGGGCAAAGTGTATAGTCTTTTTTGTTAAGTATTTATATTGTTTTCGGAAAAAGTTAAACATATTAGTGGTTTTATAGGATTTTTCCTTTTAGAAACCTATTTATATTACTGAGTTATTATTGTTTTATAAAGAGGTTATAATTATGGATTTAATCAAAACATTTATTTTTCCAGAAAATGAAAGAATCCTAAATGCTGTTAACTTACAGTAAAACAAAAAACATTTTGCCGAAAATAAAAATGAAAAATTTTTTCAACCCAACTTCAGTTGCAATTGTTGGAGCTACTGACACAAAGGGTAAAATTGGAAATATTATTTTGAAGAATATTTCAAGAAACAACTCTATACAAATATATCCAATCAATCAAAAGCATAGTCAAATTGGGGGAGTAAAAGCTTACGCTACTGTTTTAGATATTAAAAACAAAGTTGATTTAGCGATTATTGCTGTGCCTGCTAAATTTGTGAATCAAGTTGTGCGTGAATGTGCATTGAAAAGCATGCCCATTAAAGATATAGTAATTATCTCCTCTGGATTTTCTGAGGAAGGTGAAGAGGGACAAAAGCGTGAAGAGGAGTTGAAGAGTCTTGCAAAAGAATATGAATTAAATATTGTCGGACCAAATTGTTTGGGTGTGATAAATACGACTGAAAAATTTAATGCCTCCTTTGCTGGAGGAGATGTTTCTGTTGGTGGTGTTGGGCTTATAATGCAATCAGGTGCACTAACTACTGCTCTTTTAGATTTAGCAGCTGGAGGTAATTTTGGTTTCTCATTGATAACAACTCTTGGAAACAAGGTTGTTATAAATGAAAACAATCTTCTGGATTATTACGTTAAGGATAATAATACCAAAATTATTGCGTTATATCTTGAAGACATTGCAGATGGGAAAGAGTTTGTAAAAAAATTGAAAGAAACAACAAGAGTAAAACCAGTTATTGTTTTAAAAGCGGGAATTTCTAAGAAAGCCCAAGTTGCAATTCAGTCACATACAGGTGCAATGGCTGGAGATGCGGCTGTTACAAAAGAAGCAATTGAATCAAATGGAGGAACTTATTGTAAAAACTTTCAAGAGTTCGTAGGTGTTATATCTTTATTAAATAGTTCAGCTCTTCCAAAAAATAAAAAAGTGGTAATTGTTTCAAATGCTGGGGGTCCAGGGGTTGTGACCACTGACATTATTGAAAATGAATCAGAATTGGAATTGTTTGAGTTTTCTGAAAAGCAGCAAGAAAAGATTATAAAAAATCTTCCCTCTCAAAGTTCCTCCAAGAATCCAATTGATATTTTGGGCGATGCAATAGAGGATAGGTATTTAAAAACTTTAAAAGTTTTGAAAACTGTCAAGGGGATAGGTTCTATTTTGGTGATTGTAACACCTCAAGCTCAAACGCCTATTGAGAAAATTGTACAAGTGGTTGTTGATATGAACCAAAAGTCTGAAATTCCTATAGTTCCGATTTTTATGGGTGGTTTAGCTTCACAATGTGCAGAAAAATATCTTGCAAAAAAGGGAATGAGTAATTTTCGTTTTGCATATAGTGCTGTACGAGCGTTAGAAAAGGCTTGGAAATTTTCTAGCAGAGAAGATGTTAATGAATCAGTCATAAAAAATGTTGAAAAATCAATAGATGAAGATGCAATTATTCTGAAACTTGAAAAGGAGAATAGAAAAGTATTTTATTATGATGAGGCAACCAAGCTGGGAAACAAATTTAATCTAAATATTCTAAAAGCTACATATCTAATCCAAAATTCTTCTGGATATAAAGGGAAATATCCAGTTGTTTTGAAGTTAGATTGTCCAAATGTTTTGCATAAAAATGTTAAAAATGCCTTATTTTTGAATATTAAAAATGAGCAAGATTTAGAAAAAAAGAGACAAGAGTTAGAAAAATCTTTCCCTTTGGAACGGAAATTGGTTCAACCAATGATAGAACCAGGGCTTGAAGTCATTATAGGAATAAAGGAAAATAAATCTTTTGGACATGTGTTAATGGTTGGTTTAGGTGGTATTTTTACCGAACTTTTTGATACAAAGTTACTTTGGATTTTACCATCTAGCGAAAAAGACATTAGAAGGAAGATAGAAAATTCACTTCTGGGAAGAGTTTTAAAGAAACAGAAAATTGATGTTGGTGTGCTTGTTTCAGAAGCTCAAAAAGTTGCAAAGTTATCAACCCATAATCCTAAAATAAAAGAGCTTGATGTTAATCCCATAATGTTGTACCCAGATCATGGTTCAATTATTGTCGATATTAAAATATTACTTTGATGGTTTTAAAAGGATATATTGAAAAAGATGATTGTTTTAAAAACTCAGAATTTTGTCAAGTGAATTCTTATTATAAAAAGAGCCCCTGCCGAGACTTTCAGAGTCGTAGCGAAGAAAGTTAGGAACGCTAGTGAACTCAATTGAACTCGGGATCTCTGCATCTTTGGAATTTGATTCTTACCAATGCAACGCCATACCGCTAGGCCACAGGAGCAATAGCATTAGAATTCTTATAATTTATATATAAATATTTCTACTTATCTGCGTTGTGGTCCTCTTATTTTGGCAGGAAGGTGATAATCTAATAGTTGTAAGAAATCGTCTAATTTATCTTTTCTAACATAATCTCTAACTTGGGATCCTTTTTCGTCTCTAAAACGGTGAAGGTAAGTACGCAATTCTTCATGATTTTTAGTAAAATTTACTGCTTGTACTAACAATCTCCGGCCCCAGCCACTTTTCGTTCTCATCTTATACACCCATCCAACAGCAGCATTAATTCCAACATATTCTTTACGGTCTCTAAGGACTGGTAATTGCATAATCTTTTCCTTAATAATAGAACCTAATGGGGTTGTCCCTTTTATTGCTCCTCTTAAGTCTTCTGGTGTGAATGACTTAGCTAATTCTGCTTTAAACTGATCCACATTGGAATTTGCAACAAAAGATCTTGGTATCCTATTTCTCTTAGTCGGATCTGCCAACCGACTGATATAGGGAGATAAAGTGGTGTCATCTTGTGCTAAATATCTCATCACTCCTAAAAATTTTTCCCATTCTTCTCGTGAATAACAATGTTCGCCATTTAGTTCTTCTGCACTTGCTCCAATATATTCACCAATAATTTGACGTAATCTGGTATGTTGACTATGGAAACGAACTGCTTCTTCAGAAAGTTTTGGTTTCTCAGAAGCAACAATCTCTGCTAAACCACTATTGGAAGAATCTCTTTCCAATCGATCATCTACAGAATCACTTGACATAATAACCTCAAATCAGGTTTTCTTTTTAAATATTATTTTCTCAAACAAGGAATTTTTACTTAGAACTCATTTTTGGTGGTGGTGGTAATGGCAATTCTTCTTCTAACTCTTGATCCGTCTTAACATCATATTGTGGCCCTGTTCCCATAATCAAATCATCTTTAGTTGTGGCAGAAGTATTATTTCCTAACAAAATAGTGTGTTTAATCTCTTCTTTAACTTCAAGAGGCGATTCTACTACCACATTTTCAACTTCGGCAATTTTATTATGTTCCTTAACTAGTTCCGGATACTTTTCATAATAGTCTTCTAGTTTCTCTTCTAAAATCTTTACTTTGTGCTCAATTACTTCTAATTGACGATTATCTTTAACTTCTAATTCTTCATCAATCTTAATTTGTTGTTTCAAAGCGTGTAATCTTTTGTATATTTGTTCAATTCTATTTTTCTCTTCAGAACTTAAACTACTTTGTCCCATAACAATTTGTTGTTTAATTATTTTTTTGGATTTTACTTTAGATTTTTTAATCTTAACTTTCTTCTCTTTAATCTTTAATTCTGCAATTAATTGTCTACTTAATTCCACGTCAATTTCAGTGCCATGTTTAGCCAGGAATTCGCCAATTAAATGAGAAATCTTTTCTAATCTGCTGTTTAGATCTTGATCTTTACAAGCGTCTAACTTTTTATGTAGGATAGTTACTTGTCTTTTTAATGAGGACATCTTACCCTTTTCTTCTTTCTCTTTTTGATGTAACTTCTTTTCAAACTCAAAAACTCCTTTTAGTCGATTTTCTAAATGAATAATCTCTTTTCTTAAAGTTAATTTCGGAACATTTTTTTTTGCGGACAAATACTTAACTTCATTCATGTTCTTAATAATCTCTTGTCTAGAAAAACTTAGCCTTTCTTGTTCAAGGTGCCTTGCTACTGTTAAAAGCAACTGCATAGATCTTAAAGAACCCATCTTATCTAAATAGACCTACTCGTTTATTTTTAGCTCCTGGTGGAGGTGGCGGGAAATCCATGCTTGGTTCGCCCAATCCTGGTGGTACGTCGTGCATGCTTGGTGGTGGTGCTGTTCTTGGTCCGCTTGAAGGTGGACCCATAGTATGTTGTATTGGCATTTGTGATGGGGGAGAACTAACTGATGGTCCAGAAGGCATACTTATTGGCCTTGAAGGAACAATTGTCGGCCCACTTGGTTTTTGTGATGGTAAGTTCTTTCCCATAAATTCTTCTAATTTGTCAGAAATTGCAATCATTCCCCTTGCAATTGTTTCATTTTGACTCAAAACAGTTTCCATCTTTTCCTTAAGAAGTTTGATCTCTTTGTGTGGATCTTCTCCTTTTGTATCTTCTAATGCACTTTGAAAAACCGTATTTAACTCATGAATTGAATCTTTCATACTTTCAATTTCAAGAACCAGTTCTTGCATTTTGCTATTTGGATTGCTTAATTGTTTCTTTAAAGCCTCAACATCATACTTTAGATCTGCTAACAACTGATGAGGGAGAATTTCATAATCTTCTTCTGCCATTTAATACCACCTTGTTTTTTTATTATAATATATAAGAGAATGATAATGTAATTTTATTTATAAATGTTTCTTTAAACCAACAATTTAATATACCTTAAACATTTCTTCAGGTTTATGTTAGATGTTTTACTTATTATCATAACTTTAACAGTACTTATACTTTCTTCAATTAATGATATTCGAGTTAGAGAAGTTCCTGACTGGTTTAGTTATGGATTAATCTTTGCAGCTTTTGGAGTCAGAATCATTTTCTCACTTTCACAAGGGTGGCAAGTTCTTGCTTCTGGAATATTTGGGTTCTTAGCTTGTTTAGCATTAGCATTCCTTTTTTATTATACTGGACAATGGGGTGGCGGTGATTCAAAATTGTTAATGGGTATGGGTGCAGTTATTGGAATTAGTTTTCCGTTCTCGGCAGCAAGTTTTATTTTATTATGGTTTTTCTTAGGATTACTTTTCTTTGGAGCAATTTATGGACTGATTTGGATGTTTGTTTTAGCTATAATAAGAAGAGAAATATTTTGGAAGAACTTTAAAGGTGCAGTTAGTAAAAAGAAGAAGTTACATTTCATTTTAGCAATTCTAACAATCATTTTCATCATTTTATCTTTAGTCCAACCTTACTTAGTTCCATTGGTTTTCTTTCCTTTAGGTTTTCTTTATTTGTTTCTCTTTGTTAATGTGGTTGAAAAAAGTTGTTTTATTAGAAAGCTTCCTGCTTCTAAGCTTACTGAAGGTGATTGGTTAGCTAAAGATGTTAAACTAAAAAACAAAATTGTTATGGAAGCAAAAACGCTTGAAAGGGATGATGTTTGGAAATTAAAGTATTTAGAAGTGAATGAAAATTTAAAACCTGTAACGATTAAAGAAGGGGTTCCTTTTGTTCCTAGTTTCTTAATTGCTTATTTAGTCACAGTATTTGGAAGTAAATTTGTACTTCCAGCGATAAATGTGCTGTTTTATTAATTAAAACAATAGTAACCTTTTTATACTCAAAAATATTGCTTTAAAGATATATAATTAATATTTAAAAAGAGGTGTATTATAATGAATAAAAAAGGCTCGCTGAATTTATCAATTCAGATGATAGTTATTGTAGTTATTGCATTCGTTGTTCTTGGTTTGGGATTAGGATTTGTAAGGACCCAATTTTCTAGTATTTCAGATACTTCAACCCAAGTACAGAAACAGATTGAACAGCAAGTTTTAGATGATCTGAGGAGAGGAAATCAGAAATTAAGTTTTCCCACTGATGAATTAGTTATGGAAACTGGTGAAGATACAGTTCAAGCAATTGGAATTAAGAATACCAAAGATCAGCCTTTAACATTAAGAATGGGTTTTGCAGTTAAAACTACAGATGAATTTACTGCATTTGAGTCTGAGGTTACTTTCCCCTTTACTACAAAAGGTGGAACTAGCACAGAATCTACTATTATTTGGAATAGTGAGACCCAAAGCTTTCCACCTGGAGAAGCAAGAGTTATTCCTGTTACTCTTACCGCACCAGATAAAATTGGAACTTATTTATACAAAGTTGTTGTTTATGAAGTAAATGCTGGAGTAGATGGTGACGTATTCGACGAACGAACATTCTTCATTAAAACATCATAGAGGTAAAGAAAATGGCAAGAAAAAGATCAAAATCAAACGGAAAAAAACAAATGACTGAGGACCAAGAGTTTGAAGTTATGAAACTCGTCTTAGATAAGTTTCTTTGGCTCGGTTTTATTGTAATGGGTTGGGGAATGTATCAATCATTAAGTCAAGTAAGTATTATGGCTGGAATTTGGTATATGATTGCTGGAGCAGTACTTCTAATCCTGTTCTTAGTGATGATTGTTAAAGAATACGAAATCCTGAAATAAAACTTTTTTTTTAACTTTTTTCTTTTAATCTTTTATACATTTTGGATCTGATTTCCAAGTTTGGTAAATGTCTAAACATTGGGTGCTATAATTCATTTCAAATTCAATAATTGTTCTATCTCCCACATCACATTCTTCTGTTGACCAGGCAGCGTCTATGGAACTAAAGACTGGACTTAAATAAAGTCCGTTTGATTGTTTTGTATCTAATCTTAGTGTAATCAGCTCTTCTGCTGTAGGTAATCGCCAGTTTGCTGAGCCAGCTATACTTAGATCATCACAATAAGTGTTTGCATCCCAGTATAACTTTGCTCCTGGAGAACTTTTTAACCAAACATGCCCTGTTTGTTCATCTAAAACTGTGCCATTGCCCAAATCTTTAAACCACTGTGCGTCCATACTTTGACATGCTCCATCAATACATTCTGCATTATCCTCTTCACAAGATTCAATAACCATAGTATACAAACAACCATCATCCCATTCTAGACATTCTATTACATTATCTCCACCACATGATAATTGTCCTTCAATATAACATTCATCTTGACAAATGGGTGGTTCTGTTTTACATTCTCCGCCAGAACAGTATTTCTCGCTTCCACAATTTTCTTCTACAACTTTGTCTAAACATCCATCATTCTTTTCTTCACAGCCCACGACAGTATTTCCATCACATGATAATTTCCCTTCAATGCTGCATTCATCTTCACAAGTTGTTGTTTTTGGTTTACACTGGGCACCAACACAAATTTCAGTTGAAGTACAGTTATCAGCAATATCTTCAAAATTACCACAACTATTCTGCCAATATACATCACCGTTATGACAAGCTGTATTAGTATGAGAATCGCATCCTGGATCATAAGACATTAAAACTTCTTCATATTGGTAAACCACATCTGAAAAGTTAGCTAAAGATTTCCCAAACGCTTCTACTTTAATCCCTGCAACAACTTCTAATCCTGCAATTAATTTCCACCACATATCTGTTGAATATCCTGCTTCTGCCCTTGCATATCCTTTTATTTCGCCAAATGGTCCGGCAAGCTCATAAAAGTCTAAACCAAAAGTGGGTTTTGCATAAACCGTAAACTCACCTTGTGTCTGTCCTAATTTTGGTAGAGCCCATTCAGAATGATTTTCAATATTAGCAATTTTTTTCCAGATTCCATCTTTCAGTTCTAAACCAAATTCTAAATCTAGGTTTTGTATTACAGTATTTTCCGCACTAATTAATCCATATGTGTCTACACCAAATGTAATGCTTGCATTCGGAGTTACTACAACTGGAAATATTATTGGGCCTATTGGAACGCCAAATACAAAAGGAGATAATTGTACTGGTTCATAGGGGGGAAGTTCTTTATGTAATTCTTGACTAATTTCTCCTTTAATTTTTAATTCTAATACTTCTTCTCCACTAATTGTATAACGCAAATCCTGAATTTTGTTTCCTTTTATTTTTATTGAGAGATTAGAATCTAAGTTTGCATGTAAACTTCCGTCTAAGGTAATGATATTTTGATAAATGTTAGTATTATCAAAATCAACATTTAGAGTATAAACTGTTAATGGGAATTGTGCTGTTTCTGTTCCTGTTAAGGGTGCATATATTGTTTCATTATCATTGGAGAATTGTATTGGTATTGTAAGGTTTGCTTCTTTCACTGCATCTTCTAAAGAAGCATAAGTTGTTTCGATTTCAATCTTTGATCCGTTATTTTGAATTGTTGAAACAGCTCTTAACAATCCTTGTGGTGTTTGTTGATGAATTCCAGTAACAACTATATCTTCAGTTCTTAATCCTAACGCATAATCAGAACCGCCGGTAAAAGTTAATGTTCCAGAAGAAACAGCAAGTAAATCATTACTGTCAGAATCTGTTAATATTTTTGTATTGGGAGATAGAACAATATAATTTTGTGTTGGCGGTGGAATATTCCCAGAATCTCCACAAACATTGTTGTCACAATTATCTCCATTAAAACATTCATTGTCAAATTCACAATATAATCTTCCACTTAGATCTCCACTATTTGCAGTATAATTACACAAGCCGTCATCACATTGTAAAGATACGTTGGGTTTTTCACAATCAGAATCAAAATCACATTCATTACTTTTTCCAAGATCTGCAACACCACAAGCTGCTGAAATGGCCATTGTTGCGAGTAAAGCACCAGTGGCTAACGTTCTTTTCCACCATGAAGTTTTTACTTGAGTTCTTGCTGGTATTTCTTCAACAATAGTTTCTAATGTCATTTGTTTGCGATGGGTTGAATTTATACCCTGAGTAAAAATTAAAAATACAGAAAGGTATTTTTATTTACTGTAACCCATCAATAGTAAGAGAATTTTATAAATCCTTCTACTTATAGTAGAAAGATGCAAAAAAAAGGTGCAATTGGGTTATCAATGAATGTTCTAGTTGTAATTATCATTTCTTTAGTTGTTTTGGGTATGGGTGTAGCTATGTTATACTCTTTTATCGGCGGCGCTTCTGATATAAAAGCTAAATTAGATGCAAAAACCGATGCTGAATTAGAAAGATTATTAGTTAATCAAGGTAAGATGGTTGCTTTGCCTTTACATGTTGCAGATGTTGAAAGAGGAGAATTGCACATCTTTGGTATTGGAATCATGAATGTTGGAGATGTTGGTGAAGAATTCCAAATTAATGTGGAGTTATCTAAAGCATATAATGAGGATGATGTAGAAATTACTAGCACAGTGGGAACTTCTGGTTGGTTTGAGTTTAACAACGAAGCTATACACATTCAAGAGGGTGATCATGTTAAGGAACTGATTGGAGTTAGTGTTCCACCAAATGCACTTAAAGGTCAATATGTTTTTAATGCCAGAGTTTCTGCTAATAATGAACCGTACGGAAACAAACAGAATTTTATTGTAAATGTTATTTGATTTTTTAAGATGACTTAAGTGTGAATTTAATGAGATATACAATTGTTGAAGAAAAATTAAAAACAAGTAAATCTAAAGATTATCTCTGGAATAAGATTAATTCTCCTCAGAAGATTATTAAAATAGAAAATTTTGATAAACATTCTAAAGTCAAGAAGATTTCAACTCACAATTATGAAATCATCTCGAAAAAAAGCATCATTTTAGTGAGCTTTGTCCCCAAAAGGGCAGTTAACCAAACTTTTGTTGGAAAACGTAATTATCCCTTAACTTGGTTTGAAATTAAAGGAGAAAAGAACTGCACCATAATTCATGGTGAGTATAAACGAATGGATAGTGGAATGAGTAAAACCAATCTTAAAAAAGAAATTGAATGGTTAAGAAAACACTTTCTTGAAGAACTTAATGAGATTGCAAGATAAAGATCACTTCTTACATTAATAACAAACAAAAGGTTTATAATACTTCCACTTTATAGTGGTTACATGCCAAAAGAAAACAGGATATTATTTGTAGATGATAAAGCCCCATTACTACGGTTAGCCACAATTATTCTTGGGAAGAAATGCGGTTATGATGTTGTAACTGCAGACAGTGGAAACGCTGCATGGGATTATTTAACTTCAAAGGGTTTAACTTCAGAAGGAAGAATAGACTTAGTTTTTACTGATCATGATATGCCTGATGGAAATGGTTCTGAATTAGTACGAAGAATTCGGGCAGATGATAGATTTATGGGACTTCCTTTAATTATGGCAAGTGGCAGACCTGAAAATGCCAACACTCCTGAAATAACTCATTTTATGGAGAAACCTTATAACATTAAAGATTTAACAAGTTGTGTTCAAAAATATCTCCCTAAAGAACTATAATAACATTCATAAAAATTTCTAATTTTTAGACGTTATTGTTCGCTACGCTTACAATAACATTTCTTCAAGAAACTTCTTAGGATCTTTTGCTTTAGAAACTGCATGACCAATCAGTACACCATTTGCTCCCAGTAATAATGCATGGCCTAAATCTTCTTTAGAATGAATTCCTGCTCCACATAATAATCTGGTTCTAGGATTAATCGCTTTGATAATTTCTGCTGCTCTTAAAATTACTTCTGGCTTGGCTTCAGTTACCGAAATGTTACCACCAATAAACTCTTTTGGTTCATAAGCAAGATAATCTGGATTAAGCTGTAAAATCTTCTTTATTTCGGAAATACTAGAAGCGCAAACAACGGTTTTTATTCTCTTAATTCTACAAATCTCAATTATCTCTTTTAAGTATTTACTTGGAATTTTTCTTTCAGAGTGATTAAGAATTGTTCCTTTAACACCAATTGCTTTAAGTTCGTCTGCGGGAATTCTTCCTGTATTCGGACCTAAGCCAATATTGTCGGTATGTTGTGAGAATACAGTTAAATTTGTTTTTTGAGCAACTTCTTTTATTGTTAATAATGAAGGGGCAACAGCAATAGTATATTTATTACTTTTAATCTTAGCAAGGCTTTTAGCTATCTCTAATGCTTTATTTGCCGCGGCTTCTTTATACGTCTTGAAGTTGATTAATATTAAGTGGTTCATTTTTTCTCCTTAAATTCTATATCTATATAATCTTTTGGTTGACCTTTTTTAACTTTGTTGAGCATTCTAAAGAAGTAACTAAGTATTAACAGTACTATCGCGACTGGAATTAGGAATAAGACTAGTTGAAATATCAATGCAACAATTGTAATTGCTATAACTAAAAATACCAAAATACTGATCCATGCTTTTATTCCTCTAATTCTAAATATCATTCTTTATCCTCCGACTAATAAATATCATTCCTGCTGCAACGATTATAGATATTACCATTACTTTTAAACTAATAGTAATAAAAAACTGTATTGGGAATGTTTGTATTAATAATGAATCTATTGGAAACAACCAATTTCCTTGTGGAAAAAATATTTTGTGAAAATATGTGAACATGCTATTAAAACTTATTAATGAAAACAACATTATTATTCCAAAGAAAACCAAAGAACTAATGCCACTATAATAAAACAGTTTTTTAATAATCTCTTTCTTTTTCTTATGAATTGTAATTATTAAAGTAACAACCAATAATGATAAATAAAACAAATAATCTAATCCCTGCATAACTCCTTTAACATCTTCTAAATGTGATTTCTCACTTGAAGTATAATTCAATTCTAAATTATGATTATCTACAAGGAATTTAATCGTTATATCTTGATTTTCAGTTAGTTCAGTAGTTCCTAAAGCAATTTTGTAACTTAATAATAGAAGTAAGGTAATTATGGAAATACAGAATATAACTAACAGCACTTTATTTTTATCAACTTTCATTTCTTAATTTAGGAAAATAACCTCTTCTTATAATAAATCCAAGTTACCGAGAAAATTAAGAATATTAACGCAAGAATCCAAAACACAAAAGAGTTTTCAACTATTGCTGAATATACTAAAACTAAAATTGCAGAAATACTCCAAATTATCTTCAGAATTAACATAATCTCATAATGTTCTTTTTTCTTACAGAAAAATGAAGCTCCACCAATTCCTAATAATGCTGCCCCCATTAATCGAGCTAAAAATAAGTTCTCAACTGGTAATGATAATAACTCCATAAACCAACCTGGAAAGAATATTAATGGAATTGCAAACATAACATCCACTATAAAATGTAATTTAAACCAGACTTGTAATGATTTAGGTATTTTCATAAAAAGAAGTAAGCTAAGGAAGTATAAAAAAACTACGTTTTTGAACATTCTCTAACTAGTAAATGCTTTTAAGAATTATTTGACATCCATATTATTATCAATCAAATAATCTATGAATCCATCTGCGAAGTTGTCTCTGTGTTTAATTCTATCTTCTTGAGAAACTTCTTCTGTTGGTGGCATTGGTCGAAAGTAAAGTCTTTCATTTGCTCTATCAATAACTAAACAAGCATATCTTTGTGTTGTGTCCCACGTCCCTTTTAGAGGAATCATTCTATTTCCTTCAGAATCATCGCAACAGTCAAATCTTTTTATTTGATACTGATCAGTAAATCTACCAATTACGTCGCCAATATTCATAAAATCAATTCCGTTTGGAGTTAATTCTAAATCGTTTTCTTTTAAGTTTGTTTGTGTCATATTAAAAAAATTAGGAAAAAAAATAAAAGAACTAATTACAGCCGCAGCATGAACTACAGTCGTCAGGTTTACAACTTTCGTCATCTTCTTTCTTGTCTTCCTTTTCTGCTTTTTTGTCTTCTTTTTTATCTTCTGGTTCGTTAACACCAACAACTTTAATTTCAAAAGTTAGGGCTTTTCCAGCTAATGGGTGATTAATATCAATCTTAACTATATCTCCTTTAACTTCTACGATCTTAGCAGGAATTTGTTGTCCCGTAGGTGCTTGCATAATTAGCATCATACCTTCTTTTGGTTCTGGTTTTGCAGGTAGCTTATCTTTTGGAAATTCTTGAACTAACTCTTCCTTAACTGGGCCGTAAGCTTCTTCTACACTAAGTGTGAAGGTTTTTTCTTCATCTTTCTTCATTCCTTCAATAGCGTTATCAAATCCAGGAATTACTTGGCTTGCACCAACTTCGAAGCAAAGTGGTTCCTTACCTTCAGAACTGTCGAAAACATTACCATCTTCTAATTTTCCAGTATATGCAACTTTAACTTTGTCGCCTTTCTTAATTGTGTCTGTCATTTTTATATATCCTCCAATTTACTCTAAAATCTGTATTATTTATATAAAGTTATGGGTATTCTGTTAATTGTGCTGTTCTAATGCACTAGCCTCGCAACTTCATCACTCATTCCTGCTTGTTCTTGCAGATATTCAACATAAACTTTTTCAATCCCTCTGATCTTAGAGACATAATTTAACACTTCATCTGTAGTTTGCCCTTTCTCTAAATCCCAATATGTGTCTGCACCAGCAGTAATCATATTATCGGTCATTCCACTTGGTCCTCGATTGTAACAAGCCATGGTGAAATCCCATAAATCTTCTTCATTCCATTCTTTGTAATCATTATTTCCTTGTCCTCTTTTCTTAAGAATTCTTTCTCCATAAGTATCATGAATAAAACGTAAATAAAACGCTCCCATTTCAACATTTATCTCTGGATCATATAAATCAGAAGTTTTGAAAGTGCTTCTTCCAGTTAGTTCAACAAACTTATCGCCCATCTTTTCAGCAAGATATTTTCCTGTTCTAGGCATAATTTGCATTAAACCACGAGCACCTGCACAACTTTTTGCTCTTTCTTTACCATCACTTTCTTTAATAGTTAAAGCGAACATTGCCGTATATGGGACTTCATATTTCTCAGCAGCAGCTCTTAACAGATCACCATTTTCTTCAGTTCTTTCAATCTTTCTTACAATTCTGTGATAATCTTTACCTGAAAAGTTTTCATAATGTTTCTGTGCTTTTGGATGTAACTCTCTTTCTAACAAAGATTGTCTTTCATAAGTTGCTTCTAATTCTAACCTTAATGTTTCAATATTTTCAATATTCAACATTTGGGTTGGGCTTTCTTCTCTTAAACTTAAAAAATCACTTTCAATTAAATCATGATCTAACATTTGCTCTTGATCATCAAAAAAGGAATCATCATTTTGTTCTGGTTCAAGAATAATTTCTAAATGAACTGTTTCATCTACTGGTTCTTGAACTAAATCTTGATTAACATATTCAACTCTTTGTTCACTTGAGAAAGGAGTTCCTTGTGAATCAGAACTTCCTGCTGCTGTGGAAATTGCTAAACTAGCAGTTCCCGCAAGCAATAAACTTTTTGCCCAATTAAACTCACTTCCAGAAATTTGCCTGGAATTATATTCATTTAATCCACGATTAATTTCAGAAACAACAATTTCGTTCCATTTAACCATTCCAACACCAGCTGCAGAATATAAAGCTGTTTGAATTACTGGTGGTGCTTGAGTTGCTTCAACAAATTCATGAACGCTTGTTAAATATCCCAAATTAGCAGAAGCTCTCATCATGATTGGATCTGCAAATTTAGCAAAGCTAGGTTGATTTTTATTCAACCAACTACTTGCTTGCTTTGTCCATTCAATGACTTCTTCTAATTGTCTTGGATTCATCTTCCTAACCTTCTTTGATACTCGGGAGTATTAGGTAACACGAATTCATTTCTAACTCTTGCAGAATTTCTACGTAAATCTGAATTCATTTCTTCCCAAGTTTGATTATTGTCCATCTCATCAATTACTCTTAACAGTAAATAAGTGTTCATTGGTCCATATCCTGTGGAAGTTGATGCTATTACTGCTCTATTGGGTTGTGCTAAATCATCAATAAACTGAGCAGATCTACATCCGCCTAGGACGTACAATGTTTTTTCAGCTTCATGGCTTTGAGTATCTCTTTGTAAAGGAAGCATATCTTGTACATGTCCACGTAAAGTAATAATGTCGTAATTCCGACTTGGGATTCTTTCTCCTCGAACTTTAATATCTACACTAACAGCATTTCCATGAGCATTAATTATTGTTGCTTGGGTTTCACTATCATTAACATAGATTGACCTAACTTCGTTGTTATTATTCTGAAGAGTTTCAAGGACATAGTCTTTTTCCATTTCATTAGCACAGTAAGCTAACACAGTTCTATTATCAAATTGGGTTAGTGGTGCTATTCTTTCTGGAACTGATCTTGGTGCTTCTATTGTTTGAGGGGTTGGTCTATGTTCTGGTGTGGTTCTGGGTACTTCTGGAATCGTAGGAGTTGTTTCCAATTCTTCAAATAACTCTCTAATACTATCTGTTGGATTTTCATAATGAGTTGGTTGCACTATTGCTGTTGGCTCTATTTCTTCTTCTCCACAACTTCTAACTCCACCGTAAGTTAATGCTAAAGCTGCAACGGACAAACCAACAACTAACGGATCTTTAATTCTTTGTAAGAATCTACCAATCTTCTTTTTAACTGGTCGTGATACTTTGTTTTGAAGATTGTCGTAAGTTTCTTTAACTACTTCAGTAATACTCTTAACAAATCCTAATTTATCATGAGCAAGATCTCCAACTGTTTTTAGTACTTTTCCAGTTCCTCTTACTAAGGATTCAGATCCTCTACAAATAGACTCAGTAACAACATAAGATGTTCCCATAGTACCAATAATTGCACTTGCTCCCATCAATCGTAATACTTTCTCTTTGTCAGACATGTTAGAAGTATCTAAATTACCATATATGTGATCATAAGTCAGATTAACTGCTTTATCTAAAGACCTTTCAAGAGCTCCATTTTCTGCGAAAAGAGCATTGGCAGAAGGATGTGAATCTAGTGCAAATTTACCAACTTTTGTATCTTCTATCAGTCTTTCAAGCATATTATACTAATAGTGGACCTTATTTATAAAGGTTTCGGCACATTTGTCACTCTTTAGTGACACTAGAAACTATCTTCTTCTCATACACAATTGGCTTTCTTTATGATCTTTTATTAATGGACTTTCAGTTGCCTCAATTATATCATAAAATGGGCTGAAAAGTTCTATTACTTTGTTTAATGGCGGAAGCCATAATTCATTGATTTCAGTCATTTCTTCTTCTTCAGTTCCAGGTTCTGCAGAATAACTAACACATGTAGACAAATGAACTGCTCCAGGGCTCATAATTTCTGCTATTTTAGCAACATATTCAGCTCTTTGTTCAGGAGGGAAACAGTGTAAAGTTGACCATTCTAAACAAAAATCAAACTGTCCTAACTGGGATAAATCACCTTGGACGGCATCTATAACTCTAAAGTCAACTCCTGAGGCATTAGACCTAGCTCTATCAATGGCTGGTTCCGAAAAATCAATTCCAGTAACATCAAAACCTTTTTCTGCTAGAAATTTAGAATAAAAGCCTTCTCCACAACCAACGTCAAGAGCACGACCATAAGTAGACATTTGATTTACTAAGTTAACTAAAACTAATGGTGGTTCTTCTTTAGTCCATAGGGCTTGGCCTTCAGTATAACGTCTGTCATAATATTGTTTCATATTTTGGATTTAAGTTTATAATTTATAAGTCTTAGGGTTAGTTTATTATGTGATCTAGAAAAGTTTTTTCAATTCCTCACTTATAACCTTACCAGAAGCTTTTCCCGCCAACGCTTTCATGCACAGTCCCATTAAAGCCCCCATTGGAGCACCTTTATTAGCTGAAACAATTTCTTTTACCTTCTCAGAAATGTCAGAATCAGAAATCTTTTCATAATTCTTTAAATCAAATTTGCCTTTAACCATGTCAATTAAAACATCAATTATAATGTCTTTATGAATTTCTCCTGAATGTAAATATTTGAATAGATTTCTATAATTCTCAGAAGTTAATTTAGAAGGATCTAATTGATATTTTTTACTAATTTCTTTAGGTAGAGAAATTAATGTGTCAGCAATAAAATTAGCTTTGAACTTAGGATATTTCTTAACCAATTCTTCAAATAACTTAACATAATTAGATTTGGCAATGTACTCGGCTAAATCAAAACTTAGGTTAAACTTCTTTTGATACCTTTCAGCTTTTTCTGAAATTAATTCTGGAAGTTTAATAGAATAAGGATCTGGTTTAATTAACGGAACATCTGTTTCAGGATACATTCTTGCTGCTCCAGGCATTGGCCGCATAAATGTTGTTGTTCCATCAGGGTTATCTTTACGAACTTCTTTTGGAACACCTTCAAATAATTCTAATGCTCTTTCATATACTGCAGAAAGTGCAATCTTACACTTTTCTTCAGAAGCAGCTACTAAAACAAAAGCATCCTTTTCAGAACATTTTAATTCTTTTTTTACCAATTTAACTTCTTCTTCAGTAATTCCATAATTTGGCAATTCATCAGAATGAAAGATTCCACGTACGCCAGCTTTTATTTTTGCACGTCCCGCAAACTCTGTACCAACTCGATTACCTGGTTGTAATTCTCTACCAACCATTCCAGAAAATCCTTCTAATTTTAAAGCCATAACCTTTCCTTTATCTTTAAAGGCAGAAACAATTACTTTTGATGTGGATTTAGATAACAATTTAGTCAAGTTATAATTCTCAAAAGAATTTAGCTTTTTCCCAGACAATTCTTCTTTAATTTTTAACAATTCAATTTGTCTTTTCACTTCTAAATCTACTAATTTTGGAATCATTCTCAAATCCTGAAATCCTTTAACCTCTATTCGAGAACCGCCTTTAATGGAAATGTTAACATCTTGTCGGATTGTTCCTAATCCTCTTTTAACTCCAGGTAATGATCTTAATAACATCCCTAATTTTTTTGAGACTTCCTGACATTGTTCCGGCGTCTTAATATCCGGAGCAGTACCAATCTCAATCATGGGAATTCCTAAACGATCTAATTGCCATACCCTTTCACTTGAGGTTTCAGAAATAATCTTACAAGCATCTTCTTCTAAAGAAATATTATCAATTCTCACAATTCCTTCAGAAGTTTCAATGGCTCCATTTCTTGAAACTAACGCTGTTCTTTGAAATCCAGATGTATTACTTCCGTCAACAACAGTTTTTCTCATGACTTGTACAACTGGAGAAACATGAGCATCAACTAATTTAGATAATTGTAATGTGGTGTAAAGAGCATCTTTATTCATTTCATGTGGTGGCTCAGAATCAGTTTCAACTAAACAAGTAGTATTGTGATAACCCTGATAAACAAAAGTTTTATCTCGGATTTGTTCTTGTTTGGCTGCAATATCAATTTTTCCAGATTCACCTGCAACTGCCCTTAATTTTCTTCTAATTGTAAAGTCTGGAGTATCCTCCCTTAATAAAGTGGGACAACCACAAAATAATTTCTTGCCCTCAAGCTGCTGATGAATTTCAATTCCAGATTTTAAGCCTATTTTAGAGTATTCCATAACTACGATTATAAACCAATGATATAAAAAGATTAACCTTCTCTTGTAACTCCTATTTAGTAGTTAAAAACAAAAGATTTATAAGGGTGGCCACTATATTAATCATATGAAAAGAGATGTTGAAATTTTTGATAATGGAGATTTAGCTAGATTGATAAAGAGTGAAAGATTTAGTGATCGAGTTAATAGAATCCAAAGAGCACAATTAAGTGTAGAAGCTCATTTTTTAGTTGATAAAATGTTTGGGTTTGATTCTTACTCTTTTGAACCAATTAAAACTGGATCTCCCAATAGTGTTATTCCAACTTTTGAACATCCCCAAAGAATTCTAGATTTAGATGACGATCATCATGTTTTACCTCTTATGAAAAAAAGAAAGAAAGCTCAAAAATATGGGCTGGTCAATTTACATACTCATCCTAGTGGCCATCCATTTCCTTCACCTGACGATTTGGAAGTTAAAACATATACTTGGTCTGGTCTTCCTGGAGATTCTTTAAACCTAATTTTAACTTTTAGTGAAGATGTTCCTTATTTGACTGCTTTTGAAAAACTAAGCAGGGAGGAACATGCAAGATTAACATGGAAAGATTATGTAGGGGCTCTTTTTGATGAAGTTAAGGCGCTAGGGATTACTCCTGAGAACGGAGTTGATATTATAAATATGGGCATAAGTAATAAACAATGGAAGACAATTGTTAGAAATTCTTTAGAAACAATGGGTACAAGGGGAATATATTTTCCATTATCTGCTCCTGAAGAAGAAGTAAAAGAAGCTTTAGCAGGGTTTAAGGTTTATGGTGATAGGACAAATTTAAATTATAGTTGGATTCCTAACAGGGAAAGATAATTTCTTTTTAAAATTTGTATGTTCTATGATTCTATAAATATGTCTGTCGAGCTCTGACATACTCTTAAAATAGCAAAATTATTTAAATTACTTAGCATTTCCACTTTAAATTGATAGGGTAAGGTGGAAAATATGTTTTGTGAAAAATGTGGTTCAATATTAAGGCCTAAAACAAAGGCAGGTAAACAAATACTTTTTTGTAGTTGTGGTTTCACTAAATCTTTAGATAAAGATGAAACTTCTACAGAATTAAAAGAAAAAGTTGCAGATATTAAGAAAGTTGAGGTTGTTGAACAGCTTGATATGCATCCAAAGATTAAGATTAAATGTGAAAAGTGTAATAATAATGTTGCGTTTTATTGGACTCAGCAAACTAGAGGAGCTGATGAACCAGAAACAAGATTCTTTAAATGCACAAAATGTAATCATACTTGGAGAGAATATGCATGATTTCTCCAACAGAGTTGTTAGAGAATTTGAAGAAGGAAGAACTGTTCTTAAACTGGAATAAGGAACATCCAGAAAGTTTTTTATCTCATTTTTTTGCTCCTTTAAGTTCTAATTTTGAAATGAAGTCTAGGTGGGAGATTGGTTTTTTTAGTAATGAGAAAATCACAGTTTTTGTTCCTATTGACAAAGGTTTTGCAATCAAGCCGGCTGATGATGTTTTTAAAAAACAGGATGCAAAGGTTGAACAACTAAACTTAGAAGAAGTTAAATTAACTTTTGAAGAAGCTTTAAAGATATTTAAAAAAGATTTGCCTGGGAGATTTCCTAATGAAGTACTTGGAGATGGATTTATAATCTTACAAACTTATCAAGGAAAGACTTTATGGAACTTTACTTTCATAACTAAGAAACTGAAGTTTATTAATTTAAAAATTAATTCTTTAAATGGAAAGTTAGAAGATTCTCAAGAAGTTAACTTAGTACAATAATTACTAGTTGGGTTTTTAATATTTTGATAATTCTTTTTTATTAAATCTTTTAATCATTGTTTTGCAATTATGCTTAGTTACTATCTACTTCTTCAAAAGTAGTACCACAACATCATTATTACGACGAGTAAATTGCAATTATACTTTTCAAATGGTATCGGGTTATAGAATATATTTTCTAACTACAGATAATTTATAAACAATCACTCATTCTAAATTATCGATAGATGTAAGAAAACTGAAAGGTTTTCGGCATCCTCGGAAAATATTTTTTTCCGTTGGATGTTTCGGAAAAAGGGGTGATTGATGTCTTCGACAAATACAAATAAAATTTCTTATAAAGCACAAATGGGTTGTAAAAAACTAGATTCTTTCTTTGGTAATAAAAATAAAGAGGAAGAAGAGTAATTTTTTTCTTTTTAATTTAATTTTTTTAAATCTTCCAATATATATACCTTTAATGGTGGAAACCCATTAAATCCTACTGAACTTACTTGATAACTGTATGCACCTGTACTTAAGAAATATATTCTTGATCCTTCTTTAATGTTTGAAGATAATTTGTATCGTTTTTTTTCATACAATATATCATGACTATCACAAGTCGGTCCTGCAATAATGTATTCTGTCTTGTGTAAAGATTTCTTTTCTGTTTCTATTGGATATTTCAAAGATTCTTCAATACATTCATCTAGTCCTTGATAAATCCCAGCATCTACATATAACCATTTATGCGATACCGATTCAGACTTTTTAGAAATTAAAATAGTTTCAGTTACAATAATTCCACTATCCCCAACCATATATCTCCCTGGTTCAATGAAAATCTTGGGAAATTCTTTTCCAAAGTGCTTTTTTAGATATCCCTTAATTTTTTTACAATAATGATTTAAGCTTGGGGTTGGAACCAGGTATTGTGAGGGTAATCCTCCTCCTAAATTAATCATTTTTAAATGAATCTTACTTTTCTGTAAAATTTCAAAAATGGACTTACATTTTGATAAGGCATTATCCCACTGTTCAACATCACGCTGTTGTGAACCAACGTGAAAGGATAACCCATATGGGATTAAATCTAATTCTCTAGCTTCCTTAGCCAGTTTAATTATTAGATCATGATGGGCACCAAATTTTTTAGATAATTCCCAATCTGCTCCAATACCATCCACCAGAAGGCGGAAAAAAACTTTTGATTTTGGTGCATATCTGGCAATCTTCCTTAAATCTGAAGTAGAATCGGTGACGAAAAGTCGTACACCTTTTTTATAAAAGAAAGCAATGTCCTCATGTTTCTTAATTGTGTTACCAAAACTAATTCTGTCTGCAGTAACTCCTAATTTTATTAAATCTTTAAATTCATAAATTGTTGCAACATCAAAGTTTGATCCTTGTTCATTTAATACTGATAAGACTTCTTTATGTGGATTTGCTTTAACTGCGTAATATATTTTGGCGAAAGGTAATTGTCTCTGTAAAGTATCATAATTTTTTTTAACCTGATCTAAATCAAGAACTAAGAATGGAGTTGGTAAATGTGCAGAATATTTCTTAACATCTCTTAATAACTGATTCTTTTTAATTCCCATCTACTTACCTCTTGGGTTAATAAGATATTTAACATATATAAATGTTGTTTTTATCTTGGTCTTATTTTGAACTAAGCAACCTTAACATTTTATCACAATAACCTTTAAATACAATTAGGTTCTATTGATTTTATGGATTTTGAGAAACTTGTTATAGTGTATGAAAAGTTAGAGAATACTGCTTCTGGGAATGCTATGCGAGAGATTTTAGCAGAGTTCTTTAAAACTGTTCCAAAAGATGATATTAAACTAGTTTCTTATCTTACTTTGGGACAATTGTCTTCAGACTTTGAGAACACAGTTTTAGGATTAGCAGAAAAGTCTGTTCTGAAATCTATTATTGTTGCCAGTGGAAAAGAATCTTCTAAAGTTAAGAAGTTAATGCAAACTTCTGGTGATGTTGGATTAGTTGCAGAAGAAGTTCTTAAAAATAAACCAATGACTTTAGTTCCTTTAGGAAAATTAACAATTCACGAACTTGAAGAGAAACTAAAGAAAATTGCTACTTTGTCTGGCTCTGGTTCTTCAGATCAGAAAACAAATATTCTTGCAGGGATGTTACAAAAATCTTCTGCGAAAGGAGCAAAGTACTTAGCAAGAATTTCTTTGGGAACTTTAAGAATGGGAGTGGCAGCAAAGACTGTTATTGACTCTTTAGCAATTGCCTTTACTGGAGACAAATCAAATAAAACAATTCTGGAAACTGCTTATAACATTTGTCCAGATATTGGGATTATTGCTGAAACCTTAGCGAAAAAAGGATTAGAAGAAGTTGAGAAAACTAAGATTCACGTTGGGATTCCAATTCAAATGATGTTGGGACAGAGAGTAAAATCTTTGGAACAGGCGCAAGAGAAAATTCCTGGTAAGTTAACTGTTGAAGCTAAGTATGATGGTGAAAGAGTTCAAGCTCATATGGACAAAACTGGAAAAGTAAAATTATTCTCTAGAAGACTAGAAGAAATTACTAATCAGTTTCCAGATCTTGTTGAACATTTAAAGAAATCAATTAAAGCAAAAGATTACATTTTAGAAGGAGAGATTCTAGCAATTGATAAGAAGAACGGAAAGCCTTTACCCTTTCAAACTTTAATGCAACGTCGTAGAAAATATGATGTTGAACAGTACGTAAAAGATATTCCAATTCAACTTAAAGTTTTTGAGTTACTTTATCTTAACGGAGAAAGCTGGTTAAATCAACCTTATTATAAACGTTCTGAAAAATTATCTGAGATTGTAAAAAAAGATTCTGAAGTCTCTCTAACTGAAAGAATTATCACTGATAATGTTAAAGAGATTGATGTCTTCTTCAAAAAAATGCTTAAGTCTGGCTATGAAGGGATTTTCATGAAATCTCGTGCTGAAGATTCTTATTATCAAGCTGGAGTTCGTGGTTGGAACTGGATTAAGTGGAAAAAAGAGTATGTGCAAGAGATGGTTGATACTTTTGATTTAGCTGTTGTTGGTGGTTTTTATGGTAAGGGAAAGAGAAGCGGTGGTTATGGTGCTTTACTTTGTGCCTCTTATAATCATGATAATGATACCTTTGAAACTTTTTGTAAACTGGGAACAGGATTAACTGATGAGTTGATTGCAGAACTTCCAGAGAAATTAAAGAAGTATAAACTTGATAAAAAGCCTGCTCGTTTGGTTATTAAAAAAGAAATGCATCCGGATGTTTGGTTTGAGCCTGAAATAATTGTAGAAGTGTTTGGAGCAGAGATTACAAAAAGTCCTTTCCATACTTGTGGAAGTGGTTTAGCATTAAGGTTCCCAAGATTTATTCAATTTAGAGATAATAAGAAAGCTGAACAAGCTAATACTAGTGAAGAAATTGAGGGATTAGTTTAAACTTCTAACTTTCTTTTATCAAAAACATTTATATAATATTCATATATTCTAAATTATTGAGGGGCCGAGATAATGAAAAAAATTATTTACTTATTAATAATTTCTATAACTGTACTTTTACTAACTAATAGTGTTCTTGCTGATTGGCAAGAATTTGATCAAAAAGAGTTTAAGAACTCTTGGACCTATGCTCAGAAACAAATAGCTAAGAATAAGTATGTGAAGAATGGCCAAGTGGATAAAGATATCCTTAAGGAAAATATCGAAACTTTTCTTAAAGAGAAATATCAAAGAGCACCAAAAGTTGCTAATTGGAAAATTCGAACCGCAATAAGAAATGAAGTTAATAAGTTAAGAAGTAGCAAAAAAACAATAAATTATAGAGCCAAGGTTAATAATTTTCTAAGTAAATATAAAAATAAATTAGGTTTTTTCAAAAACTTTAATCAAATTACTGGTGGAACCATTTTTGTGCCTAAAGAAATTTTGGGTTGTACTAATAAAAATGCAAATAATTACAATTTTAAGGCGAACAAAGACGATGGTTCTTGTAAACTTAATGTTTTGGGTTGTACTGATGTAAGCGCAAACAACTTTAATTCCTTAGCTAATACTGATGACAGTAGTTGTACTTATGATGTTTTAGGTTGTATGGATTCTGAAGCTACTTTAAACAATGGGGAATGTGATTATTCTACTACTGGAAATTCTGGTGGCGGTGGTTCTTCTGGCGGAGGAAGTACTCCAACTAATGTTCCTGGTTGTACTGACTCAACTTCTTTGAACTTCAATTCTGATGCTAATGTTGATGATGACAGTTGTATTGCAATTGTTGAAGGTTGTACTGATTCAACTTCTTTGAACTTCAATTCCAATGCTAATACTGATGATAACAGTTGTATTGCTGTTGTTGAAGGCTGTACTGATTCAACTTCTTTGAACTTTAATTCCAATGCTAATGTTGATGATGACAGTTGTATTGCAATTGTTGAAGGCTGTACTGATTCAACTTCTTTGAACTTCAATTCTGATGCTAATACTGATGATAACAGTTGTATTGCAATTGTTGAAGGCTGTACTGATTCAACTTCTTTGAACTTCAATTCTGATGCTAATACTGATGATAACAGTTGTATTGCAATTGTTGAAGGTTGTTTAGATAGTAGTTATTTAGAGTATGATGCAAACGCTAATACTAATAATGGAAATCTTTGTGTTACATTAATTTTTGAAGGCTGTACAAATAAAAATGCATTTAATTACAATCCTTTAGCTAATGTCGAAGATAATAGTTGTATTGCTGTTGTTGAAGGTTGTTTAGATTCAGAAGCTAATAATTATAATCTAAATGCTAACACTAACGACAACTCTTGTACTTACGATGTTTTTGGTTGTACCGATTCAAATGCGAATAATTATAATGAAAATGCAAACGTAGATGATGGTTCTTGTGAATACTTAGGTTGCACAGATCCACTTGCATTAAATTATGATGATAAAGCCACTTTAGATGGTGGAAGTTGTGAATACAAATATCCAATACACAAAAACATCTGGACTACTTATTTCTGGATTGGGGAAGATGCTAGTGGAGAAAATAGTTGGGTATCAAACCATCATAGCGCGTGGGATGAAGATTGGGTTAATCATTATGGTGGTATAGATAATCCTGATTGTAGAAATGGTTATTTCCCTTGTGAATTCACTCCAAAAGAAAATCCGTTCTATTGTGCTTTGCCATATTCAGATTATGATGATCAAGGACCAAAAGAAAATATGCAGGCAGTACCTTGGTACGAAGACTACTTTCCAATTGAAGATGATGAGTCTATAATAAAAAATAGGTGGATAAAAATAATCTTTAATGGGAAAGAAGCATATTGTCAATGGGAAGATGCGGGTCCTGGTAGTAATGATGATACAGCTTATGTCTTTGGCAACTCTAACCCTGTACATGATAAACAGATCGGTTTAGATACTAGTCCTGCAGTAAGAGATTATTTAGGAATGGATGGAATGGATCAAGCCGACTGGCAATTTGTAGATGATTTGAATGTTCCAAATGGACCATGGACAGAAATAATTACTTCTTCAGAAACTTGTTGGGGCAGCGGTTGTAAAGAAGAAGTTTATGAAAGTACATTAACAGAACATAAAGTTAACGTTAATTTCAACAACAAAATAAAGGAAAGAAAGTATCTTGTTTACGAACCAAAAGAATGTAAAACTAAAGAATGTCCTTTGTTAATAATGTTTCATGGTTTAGGTGGAAATTATAATCAAGCGGCTGGTAGTAATTATAATTGGCAAGAAACTGCCGATGAAAATGAATTCATTGTTGCTTTCCCTGATTCCTTGTTTTTGGAAGCAAAGAATTATGGTCCTGCGTCAGATCCAGCAGGGAAACATTGGGATATTACTCCTTTATCTTTTTCAGCTACGCAAGATACACAGTTTGTTGAAGAAATGATTTCTGCTGTGGATGAAGAATATGATCTTGACCAATCTAAGATGTTCACAACGGGTCATTCTTATGGTGGATATTTTAGTTATTATATTAACTTTGTTTTAAATGATCAGTTCAAAGCTTTTGCAACACATTCAGCGGGATTGATTTCTTACAAGTACTTTTTCACATTTTATTGGCCGGCTCAACCATCTTCAGTAAGTGCAAAAGGAAACATCCCTGGTATGATCATTTATTCGGATGGAGATAATATTGCTCCAAAAATTTATTCTGATACCTTAGAAAATCAAATGAATGCAAAGGGACATTCACCAGTTATTAAGCAAAAATCTTCAATTACTGGCCATGGGTGGGACATTTCAATGAATCAAGTCCAATGGGATTTTTTCATGACCCACTCTTAATTTTTTTCACTTTCCTATAAAGCAATATTTATATAACCCTGTAGTTTATTACCAATATTAAAAAGATGGCGGATGTTACAGCAATTATACAACAAGTTTGGTTTTTTATTCTAAATATAGGCTCTTTAGGATTCTTAGGAATTGCTGGACCAAGTGTAGTTCTTGCTTTTACTCGGATTTTAATTTGGGTTTTTATCTTTGCTGTTCTTTATGCATTATCAAGTTCTTTGTTAAGTGGTTTCCTTAAAAGACCACAAGCAATAATTATTTCGGGAATTATGGCTACGATTTCAGCAATATTTCTTCCTGATGCTGTTTTAGCGGCTACTGGTGCCGGATGGGCGACTGCAGTTGGTTTATTTTTAATAGGTGCACCAATAGTTTCCTTAGCTTTAATACTATATTACTTACCTAAAGAACCCTGCTTTTGGAATTTTGTTAAAGCATTGTTAGCATTGTTAATATTATGGATAGTTAATGCCATGGAATTTCATTTAAAATCTTTTGGAAAGTATACAGTTTCAGGTGGATTACAACAATTTCTAGATTGGTCATGGTGGATTGCTTTGATTGTTTCCATTTATTATTTGCTTAGAATGCTTTCTTGTTGGATGTCAAGAATGGATCAAGGAGATCCTAGTAACTTTTGGCGTTTTATTAATAACGCATTACAGCCGTTTAGGCGGGACGATGATGATACTCCTCCTAGAGACTCTGATACTGTGGACTTTAGTCCTTCTTCTCCACCAGATGGTGGGCCTTCTCCTCCTCCCAGCCCTGATTTTAAACCAACAGATTTCCATCCGGGACTTCCAGATGAGAAAAAACCTGGCCCTCACATTCCTCCTTATGATCCTAAGAAACCTAGACCACCAAAAGATAAAAGAATTTTTGTTGATCTTTCCCCTTGGTTCTTGGACACTTATTCACAAGGCGGTACTAGTGCATGTGCCGCTTTTTCTGCGGCTTCAATTGTGGAGTATATTATCAATCGAATCAATAGTAGAAAGTGGAAATATTTGTCAACCTTATTTCTTTGGTTTAATGCCCGTACTAATCAAAGAACGAATTCTGGATGTTATTTATATGATGTTTCTTCCAGCTTACTTAATCAAGGAGACTGTACTGATGATTTGTGGTCCTTTGAAAGTATTAATACAAACAAATACCTTACTGCTCCACCAAATGTATGTTATGAAGATGGATTGAAAAAAAGAATTTCTGGAGTTAGGAGATTGTCTTGTACTGATCCTGCTGAATGGATTCAAGCATTAATTGAAGAGAATCCTATATATTTTGGTTGTGGTACTCCTGCAAGCTTCGTTACTTGGAACCATAAAGTGTATGATGTTCCTTTAGTAAATGTTGGTGGTGGTCATGCAATGGTAATTGTTGGTTATGACAGCCATTATGAACATAGAGGTAGGAAGTTTGAAGCATTTAAGATTAGAAACTCTTGGGGACAGAAATGGGGCCATAATGGTTATGTCTGGATGCCGAGAACAACATTAGAACAGTTATTACGTCATCAACAGTATGATCCTCCTTTAGTTTTAACTGGATGGCAGAAACATTTGCCAAAAACTAAATGTCAGATTGTTGGGAGAGCAATCATGGAAGGCCATAATGATGGTGAATTAGGTGAAACTGGTAAGAAAATTTATGACCATTATCGTCAGGGAGTTAGTCATAAATTTAAAGTTGGAGCAATTGCACAGATTAATGGTGGTTTAAGAACATTGCAGGAAATTACTGTTAATGATCCGCAGGGAAGATTTATTTTGAAGTTCGAGGAAGAAGTTTCTAGGTTTGAACACTTGACAGAATTGCCTAAAGAGTTTCCTCAACTTAAAGGGATCGATTTTAAGAAGTTGCCAAGAGGAGTTATTGTTTACAAGAAAAGTTTGGCTGAGGATGACAAATATGTTTATTTCCATATCGTTGATTTTAAACATTCTAAACGCGGCCGAGGTGGAGAAGGAAAAGCCCACCCTGAGAATCTCTGTTCAGCTACAATTAGGAGAGGTATAAACTTTTCTGGAGTTCCAATAGAATTTTCTAATGAACATAGCGATGAAAGAAATGTAATTATCCCTGTTTATCCTGTTTATACTACTATTGATGATGTTGATGGTGTAATTAAGAAATTAAGTGATGCTGCCAAAAAAGAAAAAGAGTGGGTTGATTCTGCTAAGGAATTAACTGAAGAACTTAAAAAACATATTAGTCTTAAGGAAGACGAGGACGAGGGAATCTTGGGAGAGATTAAGACTGTTGACGCAAATTTACAGAATACTAAAGAGTATCTTTCAAGATTTGGAATCCTCGAACGAAAAATTAAGCTATTTCTTGATAGGCGTACGCATACCCTTAAAGAAATAATCTCTCATCTCCCAGAAGACAAGGTTGCTCATTATTTTGAGATTTTGGATCTTCTAATTCGTATTGGTGATCAATTACTTAGGAAGGTTACTGGAAATAAAGAATCTGCAAAAAGCTTATTAGCAGAAATTGGGTTGTGCCATTCTAGAATTAAAAAGGCTGATTCTATTAAAGGTCAGAAACAGTTGTTAAAAATTCAGAAATTAATCTTAGTTCTTGAAAGAACTGTTGATGCTTTTAATGATGACTTAAATCTTTTCTCTACTGAATTAGATAGTTTGATTATTAGTTAAATTTTTAAAGTTCTTATTCTCTTTAATAATTTTGGGCTTGTAGTATAACGGTTATTATTCACGGCTGGCAGCCGTGGGACCCGAGTTCGACCAAATGGTTACGCGCATTTGATTTTGACTGCGAAATCATTCCGAAAGTCTCGGCAAGTCCATATTTTTAATTACTTTTATATATCGCAAACATTTCTATAACAGTTATGAGATACACGATCCTTGACTGTTACACGGATGAAGCATCTGGCCTAGGTGTTCCTCCTTACTTGGGGACTTATCCCAGATACTTATACGGAAAACTTCTTTCTGAAGGACATTCAGTTAATTACCTAACTATAGATGATTTAAGATTGTGGAAACAGTTAAAGGGAGTTAAGAAAGATCCTAAGCCGCATGAAAAGACTAACATTTTTGTTTACAATCTTACTAAGAATGATGCTAAGGAAATTCTTAACAAAACTGAAAAGTTAATTGTTATTGTTGGGGTTCATGTTCCTGGAAAATATCTTACTGCACAACCTGGAACCTTAAAAGAAGTTATTTCTTTAGTTAAAGACCTTAATGTTAAAAAGATTCTCACTGGTCCGGCTGTACTTGGAACACAATTAGAAGGTGGAAAGTTTTCTGAAAAAGTGGATTTAAGTATTTTTGATGAGGTTAAAGATTTTCAGTTTACTTTTAATGATTTAAAGAAAATTGCAGAAATCTCTGCAGACATTCTTTTAGAAATTCCAGATCGTCGTGTAATTGAAATTGAAACTGGTCGTGGTTGTAAAGTTGGAAAATGTTCTTTTTGTACAGAGCCACTAAAAAACAAATTTTCTAATCGTAAAATGAAAGATGTGGTTAATGAAGTAATTGCATATTATCAAAAGGGAGCCAGACTATTTAGATTAGGAAAACAAGCTGATTTTTATGCTTCTGATAATCCAATTGAAATGTTAAAAGAGATTAGAGAAAAATGTCCTAAGATTGAAGTTTTACATATTGATAACGTTAATCCTAACTCTGTTATTAGTAAAGAAGGAGAAGAAATAACTAAGGCAATTGTTGAATATTGTACTGAAGGAAACATTGCTGCTTTTGGTGTTGAAAGTTTTGATCTAGATGTTATTAAAGCAAATAGATTAAATACCTCTCCAGTTGTTGCTAGAAAAGCTGTTGAGATCATTAACAAGTATGGTGCAGAACGTGGGAAAAATGGTATGCCGAAGTTCTTACCTGGAATAAATATTATTTTTGGTTTACTTAATGAGAACAAAGAAACTCATAAAAGAAACATGGAAGCATTACTTTCTATCTTTGACGATGGCTTAATGTTACGTCGTATTAATGTTAGACAAGTTGCTATCTTACCTGGAACTTACATTGAAGAACATGGTGGAAATAAATTCTGGCGTAAGAATAAGAAATATTATTGGAAGTGGCGAAATGAAATTCGGCAGAAAGTGGATTTCCCTTTATTGGAGAGATTAGTTCCTGTTGGCACTGTGTTAAAGGAAGTTTATCCTGAGATGTATGACGGCAAAACAACGTTTTGTAGACAGATTGGAACCTACCCTTTAATTATTGGAATTGAGAAAAGAATTCCTTTAGGTAAGAAAGTTAAAGTTAAAGTTAAAAAACACATGTTGAGAAGTATCGTTGCAGAGGTTGTATAGTCTAATTGTTCTTGTGACTGATTATACTAAACGCACTTTTTATACAGTAATCTTTTTAAATAAATCACTCTTCATTAGTAGTTATGGATTTAAAAGAACTGACTGCTCACTTAATTAGTATAGATCATCTTGGCTCTAATCGTCTGTTTGATGCTTATCAAAGTATCCCTGGTTCCGTTAAAGAGAAAAAAGTATTTTTAGGGAACTCTTCTTCAGATTCCTTATTAAGTCGTTCTTTTGCTCTTAAAGGAATAGCTGCTGTCGAAGAGAATTATAGTGGTAAAACAATTGAAGAACTTGTGAATGATGCTGCAAGTGATCAAGTGCCTTCTGATTTACTTTCATTGGCTTTAGACGAGTCAATAAGAGGTCAAAATGAAATTTGTGCAATCTCAAAAGAGTTTGGCACTTCTTCTCCTGATTGGGACGAACTAAATCTAATAGAACAATATCACCAAGTTGTTGGTAAGGCAAAATTTTATCGTGATATTAGATTAAGGGGGGGAGGAAGACAAGGAGTAGTTGCAGCAATTCTTGATTTGCCTGCTTTCAAGGAACAAGAGGACCTTGATTTTAGAACCGAAACTGCTTTAGAATATGTACGTAGCTGTACTCCAATAGAGTTTGAGAGAATCGCAGAGTTGTATGAACAATTAGATAGTTTGCCAGCGCCTGAGCAAGATTATTTTTTAGGTTTGCATCCAAAGGATAAAGATGTTTTGAATGGTATGTTAATGGATTCATATCAAGTTAAGGCTTCCGAGTTAACTCCAAAAGGTTTAGGTTACTTAGATGCTTTGAGAATAGAACGTATTGGCGTAAGTGATTTTGAACATTAGTTTTTTAAATAATTTCTATTTTTAATATTATATTGGGGCCGTAGTGTAACTTGGTTAGCACCCACGGCTGGGGGTCGTGGAATCGGGGTTCAAACGGTTCTTTCGTCTGCGAGAGAAGTTGAAAGTCCTCGCGGCCCCATATTTTACTTACAATACTGGGCAGCAATCTCTGTTAAGTAAGTTTGGTCTTGTGGAGAAATAGTTAATGTTCTTTGACCAAAATTAGTGTCACAAGAAGGTTCTGGTAAACCCAAATCTGCAAATGAACATTTTATTTCATAACTGAGTTTCATTAAAATATGCCTTCCTTTTGCATTAGTGGATCCACCACCCCAATGATCATGGTCTGCAACCGTTACACAACCCTCTTTAATTAAACTCTCTCTTCTTGCATCTACATGTTCATTTCCAGTATGGAGAAATGTATATTTGTATAATTCAAATTCTGGTTCTGTTATTTCTTCAGTTATTTCTCCTGTGTCTTCACCATTAGCAAAAGGATTAACTTCTTGTTTTAACTCTAAAGCTTTTTCTAAAGATGAATAATCACTTACTTGATAACTAGTAATACCATTTGGTTCAGAATTGGAATCAATAACTGTTAATGCTTTAAGATATTTATTCCATTTATTTTGTTGCATATATGTTAAAACTTCAGGATTATCTTGGATGACAGATAATGCTAATTCATCTCCTAGTTTATCAGATAATTGTCCATAAATAGAGATTAAATCTCCTTGAGACAATTTAGTTGAGTAGTTACTAACAACACTTGTTTCTAACTCCAAGAAGTTTTCTAAAACATCTCTACTTTCTGCAATTTGTTCAGGTGTTGGTCCAGTAAGAATTTCTTCAACAACAACTGGTGCTTTTTCTGGTATTGGTTTTGTATGTGTTTCTATTGTACTATAAATACTCTCAAAAAGTTCGCTTACTGCTGAAGTAACATTGTCTACTTTTCTTCTTTCTAATTTTGCACTAAGTGGGTTTAATAATTGAGTTAATTTTCTTGCTGCTTTTTTAGTGATATAATTGTTTCTTTGTAATTCTTGGATCAAAGTCTTTACGTCATCTTGTCTACTCTCAAAAAAGCTATCAATACTTCCTTTAGGTGGTCCTCTTGGAAATAATCTTTCTTTTAATACATTACAATTTGATAATAATGGTTCATCAGTACGATACGAAAATTCCATTTCATGTAATTCACTGATCATAAATAATTCATTTGCTAATTTAAAATAGAATATTAATTGTCCTTCATTATTGAATTCTTCTAAATCATTCTGATACATTTCCCAACCAATATCAGTTAACTCTGTCAATGATTGTTGTAAATGTGTTCTTAACTCCATTTGTACAACTTCTAAAGTGATTTCTCTTGACAAATCTATTGTATCTAAATCTTCTTGCATATCTATTGTTCTTAATTTAGATTCTAAGGAATCAAGAGCTGTAGTTTGATCATAATTTATTAGTGCTTGTTGTCTCTTTCTTTCTGCAGAGATCATAATCTTTTTAAATTTTTTAGATCCATTAGCAGTTGATTCTGCAGTACGTAATGCATTAACATGAAGAGAAGATATTCTCTGGTGCCATTTTCGGTCATATTCTGTGAACTGATCTGTCATAACTCTATTTTTCTGTGTTTAGTTTATAAAGATTTTGTTTGTTATCACTATGTTGTGGTCAAACCATTAGAAATGTTAATTGGTTTATGAATATAAATATTTCTACCCTTAAATATAATCTCTAACTTTTTTATGAATTTCTTCGTGTATTAACCACACAACTAGGATGATGGCATCAATGCTTTGCATGTAATCTCCAATTCCCCATTGTGGACAAAATGCTAGGTTGTTAACAAAGAAAGGCCACATGAACGATTTATATCCTCCAAACATACAATCTAACACTGAATGGAAGAATAATCCGAATGCAATGACATACATTATCTTTGCCCATTTCTGGTTGTCTTTGTAAAAGTGAAGGAAGAGTCCTACTAATGCGATAATTATTGGGAAAACTATCGAATGAGAAAGTCCACCATGAAAGTTTGCAGATGCTCCGGTAAATAAATTGTAAATCCAGCCAAATGGAATGTCTATATCTGGAGCAAGTCCTGCAATTCCTCCAACAACTAACAGATAACGAGGAAACTTCTTCTTGCCAAATACATAATGTCTTAGTAAATCCAGAACTACAATTGTAAGAATAATGTGTGTTACCGAATAAGCCATACATATAGTTAATAATTTTGATAATATAAACTTAACTATTTGTTAGACAAAACTTTAATAAATCCTCAAGTAATCCTTAGTATTATGAAAGGGGTAATTAAGAAGGAAATAATACGTGATCTTCTTAAAACTAAAGAAATTCTTCAAAAGAAAGATTCTACTGTTTCTTTGTTGCTTAAAGAATTAAGTGATCATGCAATTGAAGATGTTGCTATTCAAAAAAATTTAGATTTAATCTCAGTTACTGTTTTTATTTATTCTCTTGGAAAGGTTATACAAAGAATGCCTGAAGAGGAACAGAAAGATGTTATTGTGGAAATTGATCTTGCTATTAAACAATTAAGTGCGGGTAATCTTGGAATGTATAACAAGTCAATAAAAGAATTGTTTAATATTATTGGAAAGTCTAATGCTAAGGTGAAAATGCATCTTCAAGATGTGATGCAAGCTGCTAGAATTAAGAAAGGAATGATTCTTTTAGGTAAAGGATTATCAATGGGACAAGCAGCCGGATTAATGGGGCTGTCTAACTGGGATTTACAAAGTTATGCTGGTAAAACTACTGCATTAGAAACTAGTAAGGAAACTATATCTGAGAACAAACGATTGAGTTTCGCATTAAGTTTATTTGGTGGTGCATCATGACTAAAGCTTTATTTTTTGACGCTTGGGCGAAGGACAAGCCCAAAAAAGAGGTAATAAAATGGTAAAGGCACTCTTTTTTGACGCTGGACCAATAATCTCATTGGTTATGTCGCGGTTAGATTGGATTCTTCCAGAACTAAAAAAGATTTATGGTGGAAAATTTTATATTACTCCTGCAGTTAAATTAGAGTTAGTTGAAAGGCCAAGTAATATACGTCGTTTTGAGTTCGAAGCTTTACAAGTTATGAAAATGATTCGAGAAGGCACTTTAGAAGTTTATGAAGAACCAATTTCTGTTAGATCTAAACAACTGCAAGTTCTTGCTAATAGCACTTTTAAAGTTAAGAATAAAAGAATGGATATCATCCAAGCAGGAGAAATGGAGTCTGTGGTTGCGGCAATGAAAACTGGTTCAAACACTTTAGTTATGGATGAACGAACTTTAAGACTTTTCATTGAAGATAATAAGCAATTAGAAAAACTATTAGAATATCGTTTTAAGAACCCCATTGAAACAGATCTTTCAAATAGAAATAAATTTAGTGATCAACTGAAAGACATTAAGATTATTCGTTCTATTGAGTTAGTTTCTGTAGCATTTAAATTAGGACTATTAAAAGCTTATCTCCCTCCTGAAAAGGGCGGGAAAGATAAATTATTGGATTCTGTTTTATGGGCAACTAAATACAATGGTTGTGCTGTTACAGAAACAGAAATAAATAAGATCAAAGAGATGTTGTTGTAGTTGTTGTTTTCTATCCTAATTAAATTTAAAAAGTCCACCCCTTTATCCTCTCAGATGGTCACTAATGCGGGTTTAGTTAAAGCAGGAAGAGCTGTTCAAGAAGGTATTGAAGAAAGATTATTAATGATTAATGGGAATGATTCTTTGGATCCAGCAGGAGATTGGTTATTAGATCTATGTGTTGTTAATTATGGTTCTGAGTTCTTTAGACATTATCTGGTCTTATCTACATTAAGAGATTCCTTAAGTTCTCATCGTGGAGAGTTTGCTTATGTTAATTGGAACAGGAGAGAAAGTCAAGAAGCAATTTTTATAGTCCCCAAGGGTCAGGACACTCCTATCATGCGCCCTGGTACTATTAATTGGGATAACGTTACGGAAGAGATTTATATTAACAATAATAATGGTGCTACTATGACTATTTCTGCAGAACACGACATGTGTTCTCCTGGTGGTTTATATTTCTTTGACGAACCAGGAGAAATTTTATTGGTGCGTAGAGACATGAAAAACTTATCTGAATTATCTCTTGGAAAGTTTTCTACTCGTAATCCTAGGGATTATCTCCGTTTACCTGGTGTCTCTGATTGGAGGACTAATTTGATCATCGGAACAGATGAGGTTCTTGAACATTTGGGTCCAAATAGATTCTTACTTCGAGATTATCAACCGGGAATGGATCCTCTGAAGTATATTCAATCTCAGAAAAGAACTTAATTTTCGTTACTTTTTTAAATAAGGATGTTCTATGACCTTAAAGATGGGAAAAAAGTGTATTATTTGTCTTGAAGAGGCGAAATTTAAGATAAAAGATACTTCTGATTACTATTGTCAAGAATGTGCGGAAGAAAACTTTAATGATTTAAATTTATTAGTTACTATGGAAGAAGAGGCTAAACGTCTAAAAAAATATTTAAAATCAAAAATGGATGATTTAGTTGAAAGTGAAAGAGAGTTGGAAGAAAAGCTGTCTCATAGTAAAGAAGAAGACGAGAAAGAAGATATAGAAAGTAAAGAAGATGTACAAAATAATACAACTGGGAAAGATTAAGACTTCTAAGATTGAGTTAGTTGACATTGCGAAAGCGTGGTTAGCTATTTCATTAGCTTTTGCTTTCGTTTTAACAAACACTTCATTAATCAATGGGACAATATCTAATGTGTTATCTCTACAATTCTTCACTTACTTCATAATTGCTTTATTTACTGCGGGATTGGGATTCTTATTACATGAACTGGCTCACAAGTTTGCCGCTCAAAAGTATGGCTGTGTTGCAGAATTTAGAGCATTCGATCAAATGTTGTATATGGCGGTAGGATTAGCAGTTCTGATTGGATTTATCTTTGCTGCTCCTGGTGCAGTAATGATCTCTGGTCAAATTACAAGAAAAGAAAATGGTATAATTAGTATTGCTGGTCCTGCAGTTAATTATGTCTTAGCAGCAATATTTTTAGTTTTAACATCAGTCCTTCCACAATTTGGAACAATATTCTTTATTGGATTTTTCATTAACGCTTGGCTTGGCTTGTTTAATTTAATTCCTTTTGGTAATTTTGATGGATTAAAAATATTTCATTGGAACAGAATTTATTGGGCTATAATGGTTGGACTCGGTTTGATTATGGTGTTCATGCGTTCAGAAATTATTTCTTTAATTGCTTAGATTTTGATGAAAAATAGTTTTAAATCTTCTTTTCTCGAGGGTATTATCCTTTACGTTTGCTTAAAAGATTTAATCTTCTCGTCGTAAAAGTGCGACATCTTTATATACTTGTGGTGATTCCTTTTTAAAAGCGGGTGTTTTTCTAGGCGAAGTGCCATGACACACACCTAAAAAAAGAAGGTGAACAAAAAGAATTTAATTTCTTTTTTGAGCCATCTTTTTTTGTAAACAAAAAAAAAAGAAGGTGATCAAACTGAAACAACACGTTTTTCAAGAAGTTAAAAAATTTAAAATACAACGTTGTTGTAAGGGGTGTGGCAAACGAATTGTAGTTGAAAATGCAAATAGATACTACTGTGAAGGTTGTCGGGGGTACTAATTTTTTCTTTTTTTCTTTTTTTCTTATAAATTTGGATATTTAAGCTCTGAACCATCTCTTACCGATACCTTTATAAACAGATACTCAGAATTAAGCTTAAACTATAATATTTAGAGGTATCTAATAATGTTCTATAAGGTAAAAGCAAAAGATTTCATTCGAGTTCCCCCTAAAATGTTCGATATGCGTAAGAAAGAAGCCGTATTAGAGAACGTAAAAAAGACTTATGAGAGTTTTATCTCTAAAGATCTGGGCTTTGTTATTAATGTGATTGATGTTGGCGACGTTCAAGAAGGTGTTATCGTGCCTGGAGACGGCGCAGCATATTATGATACTGAATTTGAACTTCTTACATTCAAACCAGAAATGAACGAATTAGTTTTCTCTAAAGTAAGAGATATCACTGATTTTGGAGCATTTATGGATCTTGGTGGAGTTGAAGGAATGACTCATATCTCACAAAGTATGGATGATTTCGTTTCATTTAGCAAAGATAAGGTTTTACAAGGTAAAAAATCTGGTCAAAGTTTAAAGGTTGGCGATAAATGTAAAGCAAGAATCATTGCAGTAAGTTATAAAGATTTAAACAATCCTAAGATTGGTTTAACTATGCGACAAGAAGGTTTAGGAAAAATTGAATGGTTAGAACAACAGAATCAGCAAGAGGAAGTTAAGGAATAAAAATGGCAAAAAAGAAAGCTTGTAAAAAATGCAAATTATTCGTTGAAGGCGACACTTGTCCATCATGTGGCTCAACAAACTTTACTACAAGTTGGCAAGGCCGACTTTTTATTAAAGATGTTGAACAATCTATGATTGCCGAGAAAGTTGAAGTTAAAGTTAAGGGCGAGTATGCAATTAAAGTAAGATAAGTGGAGGACACAAGAAATGAAAATTACAATTCAAGAAAAGAAGGAAAATCCTTTATTAAATAGAACTGAGCTTAAAGGGGGCATTGAGTTTAATGATATTACTCCAAGTAATGTTAAATTAGCAGAATCTTTAGCAAAAGAAACTAAGAAAGACATTAATTTAGTTGTTGTAAAAAGTATCTACACTCATTTTGGTCAGAAATTAGCAGACTTTGAAGCAATTGTTTATGATAATAAAGAAGCTAAAGATAAAATTGAAATGTTAACTAAGCACATCAAGAAAAAGATGGAAGAAGATCGTAAATCTGCAGAAGAAGCTAAAACTGCTGCAAAGGAAGCTGCTGAGAAACCAGCTGAAGAAAAGAAAGAAGAAACTCCTGTTGAGGAGACAACAGAATCAAAAGATTCTGAGCCTGCTCCTGAAGAGCAGAAGAAAGAAGAACCTGCAGCAGAAGAAGCTAAAGAAGAACCTGTAAAAGAAACACCAGCAGAAAAACCTGTTGAGAAAGCTGAATAAAGAAATTTAGCTGAAGACTAACAGTCTGAGGAGGCTTAATTAAAATGGCAAAAAAAGGCGGAAAGCCAAAAGATAAAAAAGCAAAAGTAGTAGTAAAGAAAGAAGGCAAGAAACAAAGTGCTCTTTACGAAATTTCTGGTGATACTATCAAACGTAAAAACATGAGTTGTCCAAAATGTGGTCCTGGAGTATTCTTAGGCAAGCATAAAGACCGAGTAGTTTGTGGCAAATGTCAATACGTAGAGTATAGTAAGAAAGAATAAACCTTATATACTATTTCTCTCTTTTTCTTATTTATGTTTGACAAACTAAAACAAGAGTATTCTAACTGTTCTAAGTGTTCAGAGTTATGTAAAAACAGAACTCAAATAGTTTTTGGTTCTGGTAACAAAGAAGCAGACGTTATTTTTATTGGCGAAGCGCCTGGGGCAAATGAAGACAAACAAGGGATTCCTTTCTGTGGGATGTCTGGGAAGATTCTTAACGAACTTCTTGCTTCTGCTGGCTTAAGTAGAGAAGACATCTTCATTACTAATACAGTTCTTTGTAGACCTCCTGAAAATAGAAATCCTAAAAAAGATGAAATTGAGAACTGTAGAGAAAGATTAGACAAATTAATCTCTGTTATGCAACCAAAAGTTATTGTTACTATTGGGAATTTTGCTACAGAAAGAATTATTGGCAAAACTGGTATTAAAACAATTCATGGAATGTTGTTTGATTTCAAACAGAGTATTAAAGTCGTGCCGGTAATACATCCTGCTTCTTATCTTTATTCTGGTAGAAACCCTGAACTGTTTGAACAAATGAAAGCTGATTTTAAAACAATTGCAGAAGTTGTTGATGTTAAAGTTAGACAGAAGAACTTAGGCGATTTCTAAGATTTTCCTCCATCGCTGACTTCCCATCCCCTGTCTTTAATGTCTGCTAACACTGCTTCTCTAGGTCTTTTTGGTGGCTCTTTTGTCGAAACCACTTCTTGTTTTTTCCTTATTCTTTGTTCTTCAAGAAAAGTATCATATTTTGGATGCATCATTACCATCTCTTCATCACAAAATATAAATGCTTCCCTGGATAATTCTAAGCTTGAGAAATCTTCAACTCTGACATCTCTTGCAACTTCATAAGCAATTGGTAAGACAATCAATAAAGCATTTTGATCATATTCTGTTGGTTCTTCAATATCAAGCCCAAAGTCTCGAGAAGCTCTTAAATCTTCTTTTACAATTCTTTCTCTTAATGTTTCAAGATCATAATGTGGTGTTCCATCTTGGTTTAATCTTAATTCAAATCCCCATTGCTTGTAACTGTTTGCAACGAGATCTGCAGGAGAATCATTTTCTGTTTCAATTAATACTTTAAGTGCATCTTTTTTATCACAATTCAAGCCTTCTTCACTTAAATCCACCTGTACTATTTCAAGGCCTAAATAAGTCTCTCCAGCTAAATAACTTTGACTAAACAATTGGCCAACATATTCGTTTCTAAGATATTCTCTAATCCAAGGTTGATCAGAAGCAAGTGCTTGCACTACCTCTGGCTCAAAATCTTTCATTTTGCGAATTAAATCCAAATCATAAGGGTCAGCTTGTTTTAGAATTACTGATTCTGGTTCTTGACTTGCCATAATTGTTACTTTAGCTAATCGAATTATGTGGTCTGCAATTTCTTCCCCTGTTGGTTTATCAACTTGATATGTTTGTACAGTTCTAACGTGATCTTCTAAACATTCCCCTGGCAAACTTTCAGGTAAGATGTATAACATCCCTTCACTTATCTGTTTTAAATCTCCTATTTTTAATTCTTCAGAACTCATTATAATTTCTTCTTAATCTTCCCTTAAATACTTTTATCTTTTGCAAGATATTCTTTCAAGACACTAGATGCTTTTTCAATATTATCGTTATTAATTGTAAATATAAATTCCATTCTATTTAGAGAGTGTTCATACAGTGGGTCGTAGTATTTTGTTAAAAGAATTTCTGCTGCTTTTTCGTACTCTTTCTGTTCCATTAATTGAATCATCTCTTCTTTATTTTTATTGGATATTGTTCTTCTCAATCCCTTACTTATTTCTATAATCTCTTCAGCAATTTTTGGATTTAAGAAGTACTCTTTAACCATGGCAGAACATCTTAATGGGACGGACCTAGTAACCATAATGTTCTTTCCATTTTCCATTGCTTTCCACAAACATTCTGGCATGATGCAATCTCCAATTCTTCTACTTTCTCCTTCTACTAAAATATGATCTTGATCATTTAGTTCTCTTAACTTTGCTAATAATAAATTTTCAAATTTCTTTTGTGAATTTGGTTTTAATCCAATAGCGCCATATAAACTTCCTCTGTGTTGTGCCAATCCTTCTAAGTCTAAAAAGTTATCAAACTTTTTTAACAAATCAGTTTTTCCAGTACAAGTTAGGCCATGCATTACATACACTTTTGGTTTGATTTTAAAGTTATTTAATTGATCTAACAAATAATTTCTAAATAATTTGTAACCCCCTTCAACTTGGTAAACTTTCATACCAATTGATTCTAATAGGGATGCAATAATTCCAGAACGCATTCCTCCTCTAGCACAATAAACAACAATTGTTTTGTCTTTATGTGGTTGGATTGTTTTCACAATATTTGGAATTTTGTTTGAATAGCATTTTAATCCTTTTTCAATAGCTAACTCTTGAGAAATCTGTTTATACATCAAACCAACTTCATGGCGTTCTTGATCATCTAAGATTGGCATACTAATGGCTCCAAGGATATGGTCATTCTCATACTCAGCTGGTGATCTAGTGTCTATAAAAACAGTATTCTCTAACTTAAATGCTTCTGCTACGCTAACCTTATTAACCATTTTAAGCTATAATTTGGGCTGTTTTATAATGGTTCTTAAAAATTTATTATTTTTAGCTAAATTATTAAATACTTTATCTGAAGAAATACCTGTCGTCAGCGTGTTGTAAATAATGAACTAGAATTCTATTTAACTGTCTTTGGCCTGGTGAGCCCTTAATACTATGGGCTACTAATAAATTGGCCCCCATTTTTCCACGAGGAATTCCTGTTAAAACTATTGCTTCTGGATTAAGGTTAGCTTTAACTTCCTCTGGTTTTATTGAATAAGCTAAAGTGGTTTGTATCCCCAAATCTTCATTCTCATGTGTTTCAACTATGCTTCCAGTAGCCAATTTTAATCTTTTCATTTGTTGCTTCAGTTTTTCTCCATTATCCCAACAACCGACCAACAAACAAAGATTAGCTTTTGGTTCGTATAATATCAAATCTACTCTGTTAGAAATGTAATCATTTGGGACTCTGTTCCAATGCTCCATGGCTCTATATACTCCCTCAGAATCACACTTTAAATTTTCACTGTCCTCGTAAGTTGTTGTAAAAGTATGTTTTGTATTTTGGGTGGATCTTCCTATTATTTGGTCAACATAGGATCTTTGTTGTGAAGGGGTTCCTGAAGTTGCATCATCAACAACATCATCAATAGTTGATTCTTGTTGCCCCAATCCTTTTCTACTGTTTCTTCCTGGACGTTTAGGTCCTCTTGGAGCATTAGCATACTTATTCGTATGAACGTTCTTGCTTCCCTTCTTGCCTCCACTTCTTTTTGGTCTTCCCATTAACTACTATCATCTCTCTTCCCTTTAAAAACAATTGTTTGCTAGGAAATATATTCCTGGATGACTAACAAAATATATAAAACAGTACTCTTTTCTATGGTAAAATGAAAGCTAGAGAACTCAAACAGAAATATTTAGACTTTTTCAAGAGCAAAGGACATGTAGTAATTCCTTCGGCATCTTTGATTCCACTTAATGATTCAACTGTACTATTTACAACTGCGGGAATGCAGCCATTAGTCCCTTTCTTAATGGGTCAGAAACATCCTTTAGGAGTAAGGTTAGTAGACATTCAAAAATGTTTACGTACCGTAGATTTTGAAAACATTGGAGATAATACTCACCATACTTTTTTTCAAATGCTTGGTAATTGGTCTTTGGGAGATTATTTCAAGAAAGAATCAATTGCGTGGAGTTTTGAATTTTTAACATCTTCAGATTGGTTAAACCTTCCATTAAACAAATTAGCTTTTACAGTTTATGAAGGTAAGGATAATGTTCCTCGTGATGAAGAATCTGCTTTGCTCTGGAAAGAATTAGGAGTTCCTGAGAAAAGAATTGCTTATCTTGGAGGAGATAATTTCTGGTCAGCGGGAGATACTGGTCCTTGTGGTCCTTCCTCAGAAATATTTTATTGGACTGGTGATGAAGAAGCTCCGGAAAAGTTTGATGAAAATGATGAGCGATGGGTAGAAATTTGGAACAACGTTTTTATTACTTATAATCGTAAAGATGATAGTACACTAGAAGCTTTAGAAACAAAGAATGTTGATACTGGCATGGGCTTTGAAAGAACTTTGGCAGTTCTTGATGGTAAGAAGAGTGCTTACGAAACTGATTTATTTATGCCAGTAATTAAACAGATTGAGAAATTAAGTGGTAAGAAATATTATTTTCAAAAAGGTGATCTTGGATTGGAAGAAATGCCGGAATGTTGGGAAACAGACATGGTGAACATGAGAGTTATTGCAGACCATATTCGAGCAGCTGTTTTCTTAATGGGTGATGAGAATGGCGTTACTCCTTCCAATGTTGATCAAGGTTACATCCTTAGAAGATTAATCCGGAAAGCTATTCGTTTGGGAAAATTGTTAGGTGTTGAAGAAAACTTTACCTCTAAATTAGCAGAAGTAGTTATTAAGAATTATTCTGAATCTTATCCTGAACTTGGGGAGAATAAAGAGAAGATTTTAAACGGTTTGAAACTAGAAGAAGATAAGTTTAAAAGAACTTTAGAGAAAGGTTTAACTAAATTTTCACGAATGGCTGGGAAAGGAGACATCTCTGGAACTGATGCATTCTTATTATTCCAAAGTTATGGGTTTCCAATTGAGATGACTGAAGAGTTAGCAGAAGAAAAAGGAATTAAAGTTGATACTAAAGCGTTTGAAGAAGAATACAATAAACACCAAAAACTCTCTCGTAAAGGGGCAGAACAGAAGTTTAAAGGCGGATTAGCAGACGATTCAGAAGCAACTACTAAATTACATACTGCTACGCATCTATTGAATGAAGCTTTGAAAAAAGTTTTAAAGAATCCAGACGTTGCTCAGCGAGGAAGTAATATCAATCCAGATCGTTTAAGATTCGATTTTAGCTTTGATAGGAAATTAACTCCGGAAGAAAAGCAAGCTGTTGAAGATGAAATTAATAGGGTCATTAACGAAAAAATGGAAGTTGTCCGTGAAGAAATGAAAACTGAAGATGCTTTGAAAGCTGGTGCCCACGGAGAATTTGGTGCAAAGTATCCAGATAAAGTTTCTGTCTATACTATTGGGGATAATTACTCCAAAGAAATTTGTATGGGCCCACATGTTAAGAACACTTCTGAGTTAGGGAAATTTAAAATCAAGAAAGAAGAAAGTTCTTCAGCGGGAGTTCGTAGAATTAAGGCAGTACTATTAAAAGAATAAGTTTTTATAATTCCTAAATAATCTTTAAAATTAATACAATGAAAATAATTAAATTATTTTCAAGCATCAATCATAGATTAATACAATGAAAGATTCAATTAAAAAGGGGTTTAGTTATGGGTTAACATCAGGAGTAATTACTACTCTTGGTTTGATGGTTGGATTAAATTCTAGTACTCACTCAAAGTTTGTAGTTCTTGGCGGTGTTTTAACAATAGCTGTTGCTGATGCTCTTTCAGATGCAATGGGGATTCATGTTTCTGTTGAAACAGAAAATAAATATTCTCACAAAGAAGTCTGGGAAGCTACAATCTCTACATTCTTAACAAAATTTATTTTTGCATTAACATTTTTAGTTCCTATTTTATTGTTTGATCTATCTACTGCAGTTCTTGTTAGTGTTGGTTGGGGAATTCTTTTGTTAAGTATTTTTAATTATAACTTGGCTAAGAAACAGAAAATAGATCCTTGGAAGATTATCCTTGAACATTTGGTTCTTACGTTAGTGGTAATCATTATTACTTATTACCTTGGTGCTTGGATTGGAGCAACTTTCGTTTAGATATTTTATATAGTAAGGTTTATTAACAATTAATGGTATTATTCTCTACAATGACCGCAAAAAGAAAATACATTGAAGAACATACTGCAGATATTTTGTTTCAGGCAGAAGCTTCTACTTTAGGAGAATTGTTCGAACAGTGTGGGATGGCAGTAGAGGAATCTCAAATTGAATTGAAGAATGTTTCTCAAGAAGTTGAAAAAGAAATCACTGGAGAAAATAAAAACGTTGAATATTTGCTTTTTGACTTTCTTGATGACCTACTTTTTCACAAAGATGCAGATCAATTAATCTTTTCCAAGTTTAAAATTAAAGTTGATGAAGTTGATGATCTTTTTGTAATGAATTGTAAAGCTTTTGGTGAAAAAATTGATCGTGGGAAACATGAGCAGTTAGTTGATGTTAAAGCAATTACTATGCATATGTTTGAAGTTAAGAAAGAAAAAGGCATTTGGAAAGCACAGGTGTTAATAGATATTTAAAATGGTTATAAAAATCTCAAATTCAAGAATTCATGGAAAAGGAATATTTGCTAGTCGTAACTTTAATTCTGGAGAAGTCGTTTTACGTTGGGATTCCTGTTCAAGAAAAGTTTCTGGTGAAGAATTTTCAAAATTATCTGAAGGACAGAAGAAAATGGTCTTTCAAGGTAAGCTATATTTCTCTCCTTCACAATTTATGAACCATTCTTGTAACGCTAATGTTAAAAACATTGAGGGTTATGATACTGCTGTTAGAGATATTCAAGAAGGAGAAGAAATAACTTGTAATTATTTGGATGAAGATGTTCCTTTCATTACTATGAATTGTGGATGTGGTTCAAGTAATTGTAGAAAAGTTTTAGAATACAAATTATTTAGTTAGTAAAATGGGATTGATAAGAATTATTTTGTGGGTTGTTGGAATGGTTCTAGTAGCGTACAACTTATTCTGGTATCTGATGTTAAAACTATTTGATGGTATTATTGCAGATGTTCTTGCTGGAACAATGTTAACTATTGGTTTGATTGCCTTAGGCGTGTTTTTAATAATCGCTTTAGCTATCAGATTCATTTTCTGGCCATGGAGAAAACTAAGAGGATGAAAACACTTTATGATTTAGCAGAAGGAATTCGTAGATGTACCTCTTGTCCTTTATGGGAAGGCAGAACTTTAGCAGTTCCTGGCGAAGGTTCTGGGAAGGTAATGTTTATTGGCGATGTTCCTGAAGCAGAAGAAAACCGTATGGGTCGCCCATTTGTGGGGCCTTCTGGAGAAATCTTTGATGAAATGTTAGAAATTGTACATCTTACTCGAGAAACTTGTTTCGTTACCAATGCTTGTAAATGTCATCCTGTTCATGGACATAAGCCCAACCTCGAGGAATTAAAAACCTGTAAAGAAGAGTGGCTAGATGAACAGATTGGCATTATTAAACCAAAACTAATTATTTTAATGGGAGATTTATCCTTAAAATTAATGTTTGGTGGTGGAGATTTTTCTAAATTACGTGGCAAAGTTATTGATCAGAAATTTTTTGTTACTCACTGTCCTCATGAAGCTTACAAACATCCGAATTCTAAAAAACAAATGAAAAAAGACTTTGAGAAACTAGATCTGTTTCTTAGGAAGATTAAAGTTTAGAATTCCTCATAAGTTCTATTTCCTTCTTTATCTTTGCCCATCACTAAAAGAACTTTCTTTTCTTTGTTGTGGTGTGCAGCAACCACTTCTCCAATAAACATTATGTGATCACCAGCATCAACTTCTTTATGCAACTTACATTCAAAGTTTAACGTTGCCTCTTTAATTATTGGAACTTTTATCATTTTTGCATTTTCTGTTTCCAATCCAGTTTCTTTAAATTTGTTTACTTCATGTCCATGTTTACTTCCAAAAAACAAAAGTTCCTTTTCTATCCCTTTATTTGGAACTGCAACGACAAACTCTTTACTTTGGTGTATAAGTTTTTGAGTATGACCTTTCTTAGATAAAGAAACTGCAATTAATGGTGGATTTGAAGAACAACGCGTATACCAAGCAGCAATCATTCCACTCGCTTTGTTGTTTTTATCTGCCGATACTACAAAAACGCATCTTTCCGGCTTAAACATTTGAATTAATTCTGAAATTTCTTTATTCTCCATGTGGTTAATTATGGTTGGGGTTTATTTAAACATTTCTACCCACTGGTCAACTGGACAGGTTCGGACAATGTTTATTAATGATTTATCACATCGTGATCTTAGACCAATGATAAATATTAATTCAAAAATTGCCGAACTTATTGGTGCCCATGTAGGAGATGGAACTTTATACCAAACAAGCTGGTCTATAGTATGGGAATTAAGGGGTGGACTAAATGAGAAGGAGTATTATGTCCATATCCAGAAATTGTTATTTGATATTTTTAATTTAGAATTATACCCAAAATTCAGAAGTGGTGGTGCTAATGGGTGTTGGGGTGTGCAAACTAGTAAGAAGGAAGTAACCAACTTATTCTTAAATTTTGATTTTCTTCCAAAATCAAAAACTCACACTGCATTTGTTCCAGATTATATTTTTAAGGGTAGCCTGACGGTAAAGAGATCTTTTGTCCGTGGTTTATTTGATACGGATGGCTGTTTAAGATTTGGTCGGATAAATAAAAATGAACTTCATACTTATCCTAGAATTGAATTTGGATTTGCATCAGTGAAATTAAGGGATACTTTGTATACACTTCTTTTGGATCTTAAATTTAGAGTATTCGTTTGGAATGATACGGCTAGTTTTAAACTTGCTACTGTTGGAACACGAATGTTAGAACGGTGGATAAATGAAATCAAGCCTAATAATCCGAAACATTTAAAAAAATATCAATTCTGGAAAGAGAATGGCTTCTATAAGCCAAAAAATATGTAATGTTGCCACGGTCGCATAGTCTGGTATTGCGCAAATTCATTGAGTTGCATATTCTCTTTGAGGCGTAGGATTGCTATATCAGCGCCGGTTTAATGTTGTCTATGACAAGAAATGAAAACTGGATCTTGTGAATATCTTGTCCCATCTGGGATCGTCGGTTCAAATCCGGCCCGTGGCGCTCTTTTTTCTATAACATGCGGTAAATATATAAAGTAAAAAAAGTTACTATTCTACTATTAAAAAAAGGTGTACTTAATTAGATGGTAGATTCACATAAAGTTTGGCTTATTGCAAGTATTTCTATAGCCATTCTTATTATTGCGGGATTAGTTTTTGTTCCAATGATGAAAGATAACTTTGCTGGTCAAGCTGTTTTTATTCATGAAGATTCAAATGTTTTAGTTGGAGATCTCAATAGCGGTAGTGCTTGTGCTAATAGAGCAAAAGCAATGGTTGCTGAAGGGGTGTGGTCTATTACCAAAAACGAAAATTGTTTGGGAACTTATTTGGGGATTCCAATAATACAAAATCTTCCCGGGCAAATCTTTTATGGATCTATTCAGTATAATAATCTACTTATGGGTCAATCGAGTTGGGATAATTATTGTGAAGAATATATTGATAATCATCCTAACGATTGGACTTTAGCAACTTCTGGGGCCTACTTACCTAACAACATTAATGAAGCAATGGCTTGTATTGATTATAATTATGACAATGATCTTGATCCACAATTTCAATTCTTAGATCCTACAGATACTGGTGAAGAAGATTGTGATCCTGTAGATGTTGATAACGGTAACGTTGATCCAGAAACTTGCGATATTATTTGTAATGATGGTTATATTGAAGAAGATACAGATGGTGACGGTGCAGGAGATGCTTGTAATGATGATAATGATAATGATGGTGTTGCTGATGATGATGATAATTGTCCTTTAGTAGCTAATGGTTATTTGTGTATAGATTATGAGGGTGATTTCATTAATCCTCCTGTTTCATGTACAAATGATGATGTCTGTTACGAAGTAAATGATGAGTCCGAATGTAACAAAGAACAAACTGATACCGATGATGATGGTTTTGGTGATGTTTGTGATTCTTGTCCTGAGCAAGATGGTCTGGGAAGTTCAAATGGTTGTCCTGTTTGTGAACCAGACTGTACTGATAAAACATGTGGTGATAATGGTTGTGATGGCGATTGTGGTGAATGTGGTGTTGATCAGATTTGTTCAGTTGCAGGTGCTTGTATCTCTTCAGACCCTTGTGATAATGTAGAATGTGATTCATTTGGTTCTTGTACGGATGGTGTTTGTACTTACGATTCTGCTTTGTGTACCGCATTGACATCTGAAGTCACTCCGCCATTATCTGAATCTTTAGTTGAAAATTATTGTAATTGTTTGGGTGTTGATGAGGGTGGATTATATCCTAATAATTTGGATTATTGTAATAACCTGTTGTGTGATTTTGATAATGATGGTCATTGTGCTGTGGATCGTGAAGTAGCCAATCCATTTGAATTGCCTGATGATGATTGTGATGATACTAATGATTTAATTTATCCTGGTGCTCCGGAGATTTGTGATACTCTTGATAACAATTGTGATGATATAATTGATGAAGGTTGTATGGCTTTGAGTAATGATGATTTTGATGGTGATTATATTTTAAATGAAGATGATAATTGTCCTTTAGTGCCTAATGGTTACTTTTGCAAACAATTTGGGGCAGATATTGGAATATTAGAATCTTGTGAGGGATTTACTGATGTCCCTTGTGATGATGAATGTATTGTAGATAATGATCTTCATCAATTGGATACAGACGGCGATACCAATGGAGATGTTTGTGATGACGACGACGATGGCGATGCTGTTCTTGATGTTGATGATAACTGTCCTTTAGTGGCTAATGCTGATCAATTGGATACCGATGGTGATACCCTTGGAGATGTTTGTGATGACGACGATGATGCCGACACTGTTCCTGATGTTGATGACAACTGTCCTTTAATGGCTAATGCTGATCAATTAGATACGGATGCCGATGGTTTTGGTGATGTTTGTGATGACGACGATGATGCCGACACTGTTCCTGATGTTGATGATAACTGTCTTTTAATCCCAAACTTAGATCAAACTGATACGGATGAAGATGGTGTTGGAGATGCTTGTAAGACTTTGTCTGTAACTTTCATCTCTGGACCACTTAATACCTTAACATTCAGAACATATTCTATTTTGGCTCCTGATCCTTTAGTGGGTGGAGAAGAGGAATTTGGATATTCAGATAATAAACTAATTCAAGTTGCCAGGATTGCTAGATCTTTGAGAATGTATTATGGTGATCTTAACACTTGTTCTGATGCTGGAAATTGTGAAATTATGGAACTTAGTCAAGAATCCAGACCAGATGATTTAAAGATTTTTGCAAGTGCAGTGGTTGCTGCTTTAGAACCTGGTACCACTGATAGTTCAGTTACTTCAGTTCAGGATCCCGTAGCAGCAACAAAAACTATCGTGGTTGCGCTAAAATCATATTATGATACTTTAGAAGTACCAGAATGAAATTAAAAAACCATCTCTTGGCATTTTCTAACCTATATTATTTACAAAAACAAATTCAGGATAGATCATAAACTACTCTTATATCTTTTTATAATCGCGATAAATATATAAAGAAAAAAAAGTTACTATTCTACTATTAAAAGAAAGGTGTACTTAATTAGATGGTAGATTCACATAAAGTTTGGCTTATTGCAAGTATTTCTATAGCCATTCTTATCATTGCAGGATTAGTTTTTGTTCCAATGATGCAAGAGAATTTTGCTGGTCAAGCTACTTCATCAACATCTCCACGCTCTACTTCATCAACATCTCCATCCCTTGCTTCCTCAACAGAAGAGTTTAAGTGTCCGACTTGTGCAGTTTTACCTTCTAGTGATCAAAGTTATTTGGGGGGATATACTGATGATTGTTGTAAGATGGTTCCTGGCTGTATGTGGGTAGGAAGTTCTACTGATCGAAATAATCCTGGAAAATGTGTTTCTATAACAAATCAACAACAAGAAGGTCCTGCTAAAGGATGTGCAGATTATTCTAGTTTTTACAAATTTGGTGCTATTCCAGATAAAGCAAGAGTACAATCTTGTGTTGGACCGTGCGAATATTCTGTTATTGATAAAGTTTGTAAGGGAGGAATAGAATTTTCTTGTGATGATGGTAGAGATAATGATGGTGATAGATTAGTTGATTGTATTGATCCTGATTGTACTGAAATTTGTAACACTCCTCCTACTCCTCCTGATTGTACTGCTAATTGTGATGGAAAAGTTTGTGGTGATGATGGGTGTGAAGGCTCTTGTGGAACCTGCGAAATAGGATCTCAATGTTTTAATGGAAGATGTATTACTCACGATGAAACATGTGACAATGGTGTTGATGACGACAATGATTTGGCCATAGACTGTGCGGATTTAGATTGTAAAATGCATGACAATTGCTTGTCTCATGATGCTTGTAATGAAGGAGCATACACCACATTTTCTGATTATCCTTCTAGTATTAAAAAAGGCCAGTCCACTTACCTTTCCCAAATAAATGGATTTTTTGATTCCAACGCCTGTTTTAAGTTAATGGGAGACACTTATGGAAGAACGAGTGTAAGTTTGATTAATTTACCTTACAGTTATCTTTACTCTTGTGAACAGATCTACAAGGGCATACCTGTAGTTAAGGTTCATGGAAAATATGGTGTTCCTGAATTTTATCAAATAATGTACAAGGCCGGAGCAGGAATAAAACATGGCTTGTACGCCCCAAACATTTGTCCAGAAACTCTTAATATTAGTCGAAGTTATTTGGGAACTACCATAGGCAAGAAAGGATTTTGGGATATTCAAGAAGTACGTCAATGTATTGATGAAGGAATTTTTAATCGTAAACTAACTGATTTAAGTGGAAATAATAAATATCCTGTTAACGAAAAATTAACATGTACCTCTCAGGTGTTTGCTCTTGTTTGTGAACCTTCTTGTGATGGAAATAATTGTGGTGATGATGGTTGTGGTGGGGTCTGTGGAACCTGTCCTACTGATCAAACTTGTCAATCAGGAATTTGTACTGCTCAAACTGAAACCTCTTGTACAAATAATTATGATGATGATAAAAATGGCTTGGCGGATTGTGATGATCCTGAATGCTTTGCTGATGAAAATTGTGTTTGTAACGATCCTGATTTAGAAAATGAACTTTATGTTAAAACAACAGTTACTTTAGGAACACAAACAAATACTGATAAATGTCTTGAAGGTGGTCAACTTAGGGAATACCGTTGTTTGAAGAAAACAGGAGAAAAAGATCGAATCTCTTCAGCAATTGTCCATTGTCCTTATGGTGAGGTTTGTCAAGATGATATTTGTGTTTGTGAACCTTCTTGTACCGGAAAAACTTGTGGTGATGATGGTTGTGGCGAAAGTTGTGGAACTTGTGATGCCGATGAATCTTGTACTGGTGGTAATTGTGTTTTCTCACTTGAATCATGTACTGGAATTTGTAATGATGGTGAAGAAGATTGTCTCTTAGATGGATATTTAACTTCTTCACAATGTGCTGAACAAACCAACATCTGTTTAGCTAGTTGTAATCAATGTACTGATGCTGATTCCGACGGTTATTATGATAAAGAAGAATGTCCTAATGCTTTGGATTGCCTTGATAATGATGCTAGCGTTTATCCTGGGGCATCTGAAGTCTGTGATGGTAAACTTAATGATTGTAATGATTGGACTGAAGGTGGAGAAGACAAATTAGACCAAGGTAATCTTTGTGGAAACGGGAAAGTTTGTACTGATGGGGAATGTGCTATTGAAGTTTCTAGTTGTGAAGATCAATGTGGTTTTGTTGGTGAGAAGGGATGTTTGGGTGAAAGCATTCCTTGGACTTGTAAATCTACTAGCTTAAGCGATTGTTTGTTGCAAGTGAATGAGATTGCTTGTACTACTGATGAAGTTTGTACTAATGGAGAATGTGTTAAGAAAGAAACTTGTAACGAAGAATGTTCAACTATCGGTGAATTTACTTGTGAAGGTACTTTAGCAAAAACTTGTATTGTTGATAGCGAAGGTTGTAAGAAATGGAGTCCTCCTCTTGATTGTAATTTAGTGGGAAAGACTTGTCAAGATGGTATTGGTTGTGCTTCCGCAATTGCAGACTTAGACTTTAATCAAGACAATATTATTGACGAGAAAGATGTTCAAATTATTAAGAAAGATTTAGTTGGTTTTCGAAGTAAATTTAGTAATCTTAAAGAAATCAACAAATTCTTGGGGAGAATGAGGGATAACTGGAAAAAATAATGGAAATAAATAACCCGACAATGGAAGATGTTATCAGAACTAGTGGTCCTAGTTCAGACGGGACTGGAAAGAAAAAAGTTGTTGTAATTGCATCCATTACTATCATCACTTTAATACTTTTATCTTCGTTAATTTTCTTCAGCGATCAGTTTGTTGGGCAGGCTACTCACGAGGGAGCTAATTCGTTTGCTTCAGTTGGTTCTGCTGGCTTTCCAGAACTAAGTTATGCTTTTGATAGGGATGGTGTTGCAACTCTTCCATTAGTAGTTAATGTAGGGACTAATGGTGGTCAAGCTTTTAGTTTCAAACTTAGTTATGATTCTTCCTTAATTCAGTATGATGGAATTACTCCCAGTGAGAATGTAATAATATTACCAAACGAAATTGAAACTCCTGGTGTGGTTAATGTGATGGGAGCTTTAGAATCCCCTAACAATTTTTTTGATTTGTCATTGCAACAAAAGACTAGTGTAATTCAATTAGTAGAATTAAGTTTTAGTGAAACAGCCCATAGCTTAGGTGGGGGAGCTACTCTTGCCATTGAAGATTTTATTATACTTGATGAAAAAGATGAAAACTTTTTTTTAGAGAGCTTTGACACAGTTGTTGGTGCAACATCGGATCTAAGATCTTCTTGTTATGACTCTTCTGAAAAATTAATTAAAGATTTAAGTGCAGAAAATTCAGACACTCCATACGGGCTTGTGGCTTATTGGTCCTTTGATTCTTTAAATAATAACATTGGAAACTATATGTATTCTTCTAAAGATAATTGGTGGGGAGATTACTCTTTGCCTATAACTCAGGGGGTGTACACCAGTTCCCCTATGGGTTACTCTTTATTCTTTAATCACTATGTTTTTGGAAGTGGATCAGCTACTCTTCCAAATAGTGGTGATCTGTTGGATTATTCTGATGAGGTTGTCTTAGAATTCTGGTTTAACGCTCAAGAGTCTGGTAAGTATGAATCTCCTTTTGATAACTTCTGGTTAGATTTAGTTTCCAAACGTGCAGAAAATATAGAAGGTGGAGCAAATTATGGTGTTAGAATTAGGAATGGGAAATTAGAACTTTATTTTGCTCAACCAAAAGAATGGATTCAGCCAGAGGGGCCAGACTGTGATAATCCTGTTCCAACTTACAAACAAAAAGAATGCTCTTATGATTCTGATTGTAGTGGGCAGAACATTTGTAAGTCTGGAAAATGTTATAGTTTTTATCAACCCTTAATGGGGCCAGATTTATGTATATCAAATAGTGGATGTTCTGAGGGTTACAAATGTGAATGGCTTACTATTCCTGGGACCGTAACTTTAAACCAGGTTTGTGTAAGTGAGGTTTGTGTAGGTGGATCTTGTAATGATATTAAGACAGATAATGTTCTTTGTGAAGATACTTATGACAATGGTGTGGTGTGGGATACAAACTCTTGTCCAGAAGGCACAGCTTGCTATGGTGGAGAGGTGTGCTACACCTTAAAACCAGAACTAACTGAGGAAGTAGAAAATTATAACCTTCCTAGTGGTTGTGATTGTAACTTGGACAATGAATGTGCAACTGGTTATTGTGAACCCAAAAATGGAAATGTGCCTGATTGGGCAGGTATTTGTGTGGATTATTGTGATGAAACAAGCTGTCAAGACATTCCCTCTCCTTTGGATACTGGGGAGCCATATACTTGTGAGGGAATTGGTTTCTTGACTGGACTTTGCTTACCTCCGAAACCCTTAGAGTATCATACGTTTGACCTTGGAGAAATTGATGAAGGTCAATGGTATCACTTTGTTGGACGGATATCACAAGAACAGGACAACCTTAATGTTTATGTTTTTCTGAATGGGGAATCCAAAATAAAATCATTCCCCAATCTTGACTTTTCAGATATGTCTGTTGGAGAAGATTTTAAACTAGGTGGTGGTAGTGGATGGAAGTTCATTAATGATGATAGTTCGAGTATTCTTCAGGAATTTGTTGGAAGAATTGATGAGGTGGCAATTTATAATCAACCGTTATCTCCTACTGTTATCTTAGATCATTACAATAACGGACAGGGGAAATATTATGGTGACAAATACTATGATTCTTGTGATAACTGTTTTGAAATTGCTAATCCTGACCAATTAGATAGTGATGGTGATGGTGTTGGAGATGTTTGTGATAATTGTCCAAATGATAAGAATCCACTTCAAGAAGACACTGACAATAATGGTTTGGGTGATGGCCTCGGTGATGAATGTGATCTTTTTGATGATATTTGTCCGTTAGATTCTATTGGTTCTCCTGATTGTGCTGATCCTGATTGTGTGGGAGACATTAATAATGAAGGGTATAAATGCTGTGTAGCTGACATTAGTTGTGGCACTTGGGTTGATACTTATTATCTCATTGGGAAATGTGTCAACAACATTTGTTTATCTTCAAATTCTGTAGTTCCTTCTGATAGTGATGATGAATCTGAACATTGCCTTGCTTTAGGGTATGATGATTACACCACCTTTGGTGGCCTTACTATTTGTATTAATAATGAAATAAATACTCTTTGTAATGATGGAATTGATAATGATTTGGATGGCCAAGCTGATTGTTCGGATCCAGATTGTTTTGATTATGCTACTTGTTCTTGTATTAACAACTGTGAGGATTTGGAATGTTATTACGATGAGTTTGGTTCTTTTCAGATGCCCGGTCCTTTAGTTGATAATTGTGGACTTATTAAAGAAGGGTGTCTTGCTAATTGTAAAGATTCTGATAATGATGGTGTTGTTGATGGTGAAGATGCATTTGATGATAACCCTTTAGAAACTCTTGATACTGATGGTGATGGTAAGGGTAATGTGTTGGATAGGGACGACGATAACGACGGTGTTAATGATAATCTTGACAATTGTCCGTTAGTTGTTAATAATCAACTAGATACTGATGGAGATGGGTTAGGGGATGCTTGTGATGATGACATTGATGGTGATCTTATCCTTAATTGGAATGATAACTGTCCTTTAATATCTAATAAATTCCAAAATAATCATGATGGTGATGATAAAGGAGATGTTTGTGATTTTGATATAGGGGAAGATTGTATTCATGATGGGCAATGCGATAGTGAATATTGTTCTTCTTCAAATACTTGTGGTGTTTATTGTCAAGGTAATGAGGCGTGTCAAATAGAAATTTGTAGTGATTCTGTTTGTAATTTTGGAGAGTGTAATATTCCTGATTCCTGTGCAGATGATGATGGAGACGGATTATTTAATGATGAAGATAACTGCCCAGACTTATTTGGTCCAGAAGATTATTTTGGCTGTCCATTAGAAATTACTGGGGGTTCTTTAGGCGACCCTTGTACTAATAATGATGAATGTGCCTCCGGACTTTGTCATGGTGATGAAGATCTTTGTTGGGGATATGGTGATGGTCATTCTTGTACTTCCAATGAACAATGTGCTTCTGGAACTTGTGATTCTGGTTTTTGTACTTACCCTCAGAATCCAGAGGGTGGTTTTTGTTCTGGTAATGAGGATTGTCAAGAAGGAACTTGTGTAGACTTCGTTTGTGGTGCTGCTGAAGATTCTGATGGTGATGGTATTGCTGATGATGATGATAATTGTATGGATATGTATGACCAATCTAACCAGTGTAAAGATTCTGATAATGATGGTTATAGTGATGATCATGAACTCTCTGTTGGTTCAAATCCTAACAATTCTTTCATTACCCCTGATGATTCAGATGGTGATGGCTATAGTAATGATGAAGAAATCGCTGCTGAATCTGACCCTAATGATTACTACAGTACTCCTGGCTCTTCAGATACTGATGAAGATGGTATTGCAGATGACTTGGATAACTGTCCTGATGTTCCTAATTCCGGCCAATTAGATTCTGATGGCGATGGTTCTGGAAATAGTTGTGATTCAGACAATGATAATGATGGTATTATTGATGAAGATGATAACTGTCCTTTAGTTTCTAATACAGATCAACTTAATTCAGATGATGATACATTAGGAAATGCTTGTGATGGTGATGATGATAATGATGGTGTTAGTGATGCAGATGAACTAAATGCTGGAACTGATCCTAATAATCCTGATTCTGATGGTGACACTTATACTGATGCAGAAGAAGCTATTGCTGGTTCTGATCCAAATGATCCTAATAGTACTCCTGATTCCTCTGGTGATGATACAGATAGTGATGGGATTGCTGATGAATTGGAGGGAACTTATACAACTGTTGGAGGGGAAACATTAAGTTGTGTTAATCCTAATTTCCTAACTGTTTATACTGCTTACGATTTTGATGATACTCTTGGAGTTGTTTACTCCTCTTCAAATTTTGAGAATCTAGGAAATGATAATTATTTGGGTTGTTTGAAAGGAGATGTTAATCATGATGGAATGGTTGATGGTGGTGATTTTACTCCTTTGGTTTCACTTTATCTGAAAAACAAAGGTCATACTGATCCTTTATTATCAACAGCTGATGTTAATCAAGATGGTTTTATTGACGGGGGAGATTTTACTCCTTTAGTCTCTGAATATCTTAAAAATAAGTGATATTTGCGGGCAAAAAGAGCAATATTTATAAACAAAAAAAGAATAACATAATGAAGATGAGAAAAGCGGTGATGGTTTTACTACTATTTTTAATACTATTAACTATTGCTAGGGTTAGTGCCGATGATTCAGATCTCTCACCAGCAGTGATTACTTTTGAAGCTGATCATGATGACTTAGTTTATTATATTGATGATGATGTTTACATTGATGTTTTTATTGAAGCAACAGATGCTGATTTATCCTTGCTTGCTAGTGCTTATGCTTTACGTATTCTGAGCGATGATGTGAACACAGAAATATTCACTTTTTCAACACATTCTCCTACTAACAAAGAAACTGACTTTTTCTCTGGAAGCTTAGAATTTAATAATCCTCATTCAGATCATGTAAATGGAGACAACTTTTATGGTTGGCATATTAGTGATACTATTTCTCCAGCAGAATCCTTACCAATAAGTCCAAACAAAGTTAAAGTTGGAACAATAAAAGGAAAGGCTCTTAATGCTGGTTCAGTAAATTTATATTTAGAAATGGATTCAGATAATTGGGGAGATAGTTTAAGTGGTGTTCGTTACGGCCCTGGTGGTCCCTCAGTATCATATCATCCTCTGTCTACTGAACCCGAAATGTTTTTACTTACTATCCAAGGCCACGTTTGTGGTGATGGAGTAATGACTGGAACTGAAGATTCAGAAAGCTGTTGTGCAGATGCTGGTTGTCTTGATGGGTTTGCTTGTAGTGCTATCACAGATAGTTGTTCATTAGATAGCGATGGTGACGAAATTGCTGATGATGAAGATAATTGTCCTGATGTCTCTAATCCAGATCAAGCAGATTCTGATGATGATTTATTAGGAAATGCTTGTGATGATGATGGTGATAATGATGGTGTTGCTGATGATGATGATAATTGTCCTTTAGTAGCTAATGGTTATTTGTGTATAGATTATGAGGGTGATTTCATTAATCCTCCTGTTTCATGTACAAATAATGATGTCTGTTACGAAGTAAATGATGAGTCCGAATGTAACAAAGAACAAACTGATACCGATGGTGATGGTGTTGGTGATATTTGTGATGATGATGGTGACAATGATGGTGTTGATGATGGTGATGATAATTGTCCTTTAGTTTCTAATGCGGATCAAGCAGATTCTGATGATGATTTATTAGGAAATGTTTGTGATGACGATGATGATAATGATGGTGTTTTAGATGCTGATGAAGATCCAGAATGTCAACTTCTTGCAGATTGTGATGTTGATGGTGTCTTAGATGGTTCTGACAATTGTCCTTTAACTCCTAATGCGGATCAAGCAGATGGTGATGGTGATGGAGTAGGGGATGCTTGTGGTGATACAGATACTGATGGTGTTGCTGATGAATTAGAGGGAACTTATACCCCTGCTGATGGAAACCCATTAAGTTGTGTTAATCCTAATTTCCTAACTGTTTATACTGCTTACGATTTTGATGATACTATTGGAGTTGTTTACTCTTCTTCAAATTTTGAGAATTTAGGAGATGATAATTATTTGGGTTGTTTGAAAGGAGATGTTAATCGGGATGGAATGGTTGATGGTGGTGATTTTACACCTTTAGTTTCACTTTACCTAAAAAACAAAGGTCATATTGATCCTTTATTATCAACAGCTGATGTTAACCAAGATGGCTTTATTGACGGGGGAGATTTTACTCCTTTAGTCTCTGAATATCTTAAAAATAAATGAAATTTATAAAAAGAGGTAAGAAAATGTCAAAAAAAATAGATTCAAAATATTCTGGTATGACCAAACCTATTGTTATTGCGATTATAACAATTGTTATCCTTGTAGTTTTAATTACCTTTCTGTTGCTACGTCCTGTGGGAGAAACTACTGCAGGTAAAGCAGTTCATATACAGAAAAGCACTGCAGTCCCTTCTGCTGCAAACGCAGTCTTCCTTCAGTATGAAGAAGCAACTGCTGCTCCGAATGACTATGTAAAAGTGCCTATTAAGTTCAAGACAGACGGAATTAATAAGGTTGCTACTGCAGAATTCTCTGTAAATTTTAATAAACAAGTTTTTTCTATTGATTCATCTATTGTCGGTGTGAATAATAAGTTGCCAGTATCAGGAGTGCTTCCTTGGGCGGGGACCGCTGCAGAAAATGCTGATTTTTTACAAAATGATGGCAGTGCGGTTCTAACAACTTCTAGTGTAATGTCTCCAACTTCTGGCACAGAGTATACCTTAGCAACATTATACTTTAAAGTAATTGGGGATTATAATCCCGCAGAAACGCCTTATACTTTTACCGTAAACTTTGTTCGTTTAGAAGGGGTAGATGCTCTGAATGATGTTGTTGATATTATTGCTCCTGGAGATTTTGTTCCGCTTCAATATAGTGTTGTTATTGTTCCAGAATGTGCTGATGGGGATAATGATGGTTGGGGTACTGGAACTGAATTAAGAGGTTGTGGTGGCAATTCTGGTGAAAATTTGGCTGCAACCTTAGCCGCGGATTGTGATGATAATGATAACGAGAGGAATCCAGAATTTAATGAGAAGTGTGATGGTAAAGATAACGATTGTAATGACCAGGAGGATGACGGTTTAACTCATTCTGCTAATGTCCAAAAGTTTTTAGGGGTTTGTAGTGGGAAACAAATTTGTATTCTTGATGCAGCAGATAATACTTGGAAAATGGAAGACTCTTATCTTATTAATCCAAATGATGTTAGTGCGGGCCAGAGTCAATTTGTAATTAAACTTACTAGTCCTGAAGGAATAGAATATCAACAATACGATCTGTATAGTACTGATGAAACGAATTGTGGCGATGAGTGCTGTGATCTCTTTGATAATGATTGCGATGGACAAATCAACGAAGGTTTGAGTAACTGTGATTTGGGTGGAGAGTCAGGTCCAGCAATTGTTGCAGATTTATCTGGAAATACTTTTATTGATCCTTTTAGTTGGGTTGATGGAGGACAAATTCTATCGGACAGTCAGGTTATAGATCCTCTAGATCAATCATTGTTAGCACAGATGAAAGTTGCTCATACCATGGGTGGCTGTGGTAATGCTGGAGAGTCTTTATGTGGGATCATTTCACCACAGGACGTTGATGGTATACCTGTTTGGCTTTGTTATGATGGGCTTTATTATTTAGATTATCCAGATTTTGGTTTAACTAGATTTTCTCCAAATGAGGACTTAGTTGTTCTTAATGGGGCGAACAGAGACAATGCCATTAATGATATAATCTCTGGAGTGATTACTTGTGCGGGTGAATAAAAGAATGAAAACAACTAAAAAGTTTTTCTTAATCTTGCCAGTACTTTTTTTATTAACATTTTTCTGTGTTTCCGCAACATTAACTGGGAAAAATGTTGAAGTTACTTTAGAAAGTTCTAGTACGTATGAAAAAGATCAACCAATTTTGATTGACGTTTATTTTCAATCTACTGAGCCTATTTTAATAACTTCAAGTGATCTTTATTTTATTAGTGATGATGTAAATACAGAAAAATTCACTTTTACTTCGAACTCAGATAAATCAAGTGATCTTTTTGGCACACTTGACTTTAGTTCAGCTCATTCTAATTATGCGGTTGGGGAGAATTTTTATGGTTGGTTAATGAGCGCTTGGGTTGATGGCGGAGTAACCTTACCAGCTAACGAGAAAACTAAAGTAACAACAATTAAAGCGGAAGGATTATCTCCCGGTACAATTAATATTGCGCTATTAAATGAAGATAATGATTTTGATAATGAGGAGAGTTCTTTTGTTAAAGAAGGTGGAAGTGGTCCTCCTCATTTAATAAAATATCATCCTATCCTCTCTACTTCCCTTGCTTTAACAATTACAGAAGCTTCTGGTTCTCCAGACACTGATGGAGATGGTGTTAATGATAATGTTGATAACTGTCCTTCAACTCCTAACTCTGATCAAGCAGATTTAGATGTAGATGAAGTTGGGGATGCTTGTGATGGAGACATTGATGGAGATCTTTCTTTAAATGCTGATGATAATTGCCCTAATACTTATAACCCTGATCAAGCCGATACAGATGGAGACGGCACTGGCGATGCTTGTGATACTGGTGATGCTGATAGTGATGGGATTGATGATGCTGGTGACAACTGTCCTTTAGTTTCCAATCCAGATCAATTAGATGTCGATGATGACGATAGTGGTGAAGCTTGTGATAATTGTCCAAATTATTATAATCAAGCTCAGGCAGATACAGATTCAGATGGTGTTGGTGATGCTTGTGACAACTGTCCAAATGTAGCTAATGGTTACTATTGTGTAGATGATGACTCAGATTATATTGGAGAGTATCCTTTTATTCCATGTACAAATGATGGTGTCTGTTCTGATATTGAGGATTTAGCTACATGTAACATTGGCGATGAGGATCAAGATCACAACCAAATAGATCAAGATGAGGATGGTATTGGAGATGTTTGTGATAACTGCCCTCAGGTTAGTAATCCTGGTCAAGAAGATAATAATAATGATAATATTGGGGATGCGTGTCCTCCTTCAAATCCTTGTGCTGGTGTAGAGTGTGGTCCATTTGGCTTGTGTGTGGGTAGTGTTTGTACTTATGATCTGGATTGGTGTCAAACCACCATCTCTGGACAATATTCCTTATCTGCACAAGAAGCTAATGCGTATTGTAGTTGTTTAGCTTATGAGGTTGATGAGTATGTTGATAAATCCATCGAATGTAGTGGACTCTTGCCTCCTTCGGATGTATTAATTTCACATCCTCTTTTCGTTTTAATACACAGGACTGCAAAGATATTAGATGATAATCCTCATACGGGGGATCCATTCATTATAGGAAATTATGAATTTGCTGATACTAAAATCTTACAGGTTGCTAGATTTTCTAGGGCCTTAAGAGAGTATCATACAGAGCTAGGATTGTGTCCTCCGGAAGGATGTACTTCTGAAACATTTGATATTGAACAATTTCATGATCCTATGAAAGTTCTAATTAATGCTCTAGTTAGTACTTTAAATAATTTTGATGGGGATTATGCAGAAGCAACAAAAGACATTGTGGGTGCGCTAAAGACACATTATGCTACTCCAGGAGCACTAGTATGAAACCAGAAACCCAGAAAGTTAAAGTAAGAAGAATTGGTAGAAAGAAGAAAGCTCTTCCTCCACATACTTGGGAAACTCACCCTACTGCTAATCAAGGAGAGGTTAACAAAACTCTAATTATTGCTGTTGTAACTATATTAGCTCTGGTAGCTTTAGCTGTCTTGTTATTTTTCTCAGATACATTTGTTGGTCAAGCAACTTTTGATTATACTGGAATGAATGATAACTATTTTGGTATTTTAGTTAGTGACTGGGGTATGGATAATGCTTTTGAAGTTGATGTGGCTCAAACAGTTCCAATTATTGCTAACTTTGACGATCAAGAAGCTTCCTCTTTTGAAATAAGTTTATCTTATGATCCAGATTCATTTGAAGTTAGTTGTGATGAAGATGTGGTTTTTAATCATCTCGATACTATAAAGGGATTTAGTGATTATGTTGTTGACAAGGGTTCTACTTGTGCTGATGGCACTATAAACCTTCATTATATGATGGTTCCACCTATGGATGGAACAACATATCAATTAACTGGAGATGTGGTTTTAGCAGAATTAATCTTTACTGCTAAAGATGTATTTAGTAATGATGGGCCTACTGAATCGTCTGTTGTTTTAAATGAAGAGGGTTCGAATAGTTTCTCAGAATCTGTTGATGTTGAAATTGATCCTGTGGATATTGAAATGTACTGGAATGGAGGTGTTACATTTGAAATAGTTCCTGCCACCGTTGAATGTACAAAAATCATGCAGTATGGCTGTTATCCTATTGGTGTGAAATATGAACTTGATGATCCTATTGGTGATCTTTACTGTACTAGTGAGTTTGGAGAGCAGGGAGTTTGTACAAACTATGATTGTAAGGCTAACATGAAAAATCTTAATGGCCAGATTAACGACATCAAAAAAATCATAGAGGCGGAAGGAGAAGTTCCTTATTGTGGCCCTAATTATCCAACTTGTCCTGATTTAAAAGGCTGTTACCCCGGAGAATTGTTTCTCCACGATGATTGGCCTGAGGATAACACAGACCAAGGAATTTGTTTAACTGACAGTTATATTGATATTTTCCTATCTGAGTGTAACGGTATTGAATTTTTCTGTGAAGCAAAAACATTAGTCGGTGATCAATTGGGATGTGGTTCAGAAGAAGGAAACTGTAAAGGTCAGAATGAATTATGTGCAGATGGATTAGTCTGTGGTGCAACTGATGATAATTATGCTGATGGAATAACTTTCTGTATGCAACCAACCTGTGATACTAAAACTCCTTGTGCGGAGGGATACTTTTGTGATGGTGGTGTGTGTACACCTGATGTGACAGATTTTATTTGTACTGAAGATGGTCAAATTGGATGTACTGCTGGTTCAGATACATTAGATTGTCTTATAAGTGAGGAACTTGGTTTCTCGATGTGTGCCACAAAAGTATGTAGTGAAGATTTCCTTACAGAATTATTTGCAAACGCCTTGCCTGGGGGTCAAGATTGCGATACTTGTCCTCAAAAATGTTTTTTATCGAACGGAGAAGGAGTTTGTATGTCCGACATCTCTGGATTCGCTAGTTGTACAGGTGTAAATGGATATTGTTCTACAAAAATAGACAATGACCTTGGTCCTTGTGAAGAAGGAGAGGGAGTATGTGTTCCAGCTTTAGATGAATGTGGAGATGGATTAGAATGTACGGACGGAATTTGTCAGACTCCAGATGGACAATGTGCTTCCGATGCTGATTTAGATGGACATTGTACAGATGATGACTGTGATGATAGTAATGATTTAGTTTGGACTCAGACGGACCTTTATCCTGATCAAGATGGCGACGGTTTTGGTTTTGGTCCTTTACCTATCCCTCAGTGTGTTGGCGATACTTTGCCACCTTCATATGTCCTTAACAATGATGATTGTGATGATACCAATGCGAATGTTAATGCATACCTTACTGGTTATCCAGATGCAGATGGGGATGATTATGGAGCTCTAACTTCAGAACAAATCTGTGCTGCAGCCTTACCTGATACTCATGTAAGTACAGGAACTGATTGTAATGATACAAATCCATTAATTATGGCGTGTGGTGATGGTGAAACTTGTACCGAAGGAGCATGTGTTGCAGATGATATTACAATTGAAGGAGAATCATGTACTTTTGAAACTGAAGTGGAAGATTGCGGTTTAGATCTTTATTGTGTTGAAGAAGTCTGTACAAACGTAACTGGTAAAGTGATTCTTTATGACGATAGTCATGACAGCCATGCTACACTGATCAGAGCAGTTGAAGATTTTATTGGAACAGATGTTACAGTTTACACCGTTCTCTATGGGGAGAATGAAAAGAAGTTAGTAATTAAGAGCCAATTAATTGAAGGTGGTTTAGGTGTTGGTGGTGAATACATGGCAATTGTTGATTATGATGGGGTAGTTTTTAACAAAAGTGTAATTGTTCAAGATAGATATCCACATGATCCCGAGCAAACTGTTTATGGGACACTAGTAACTGCGGTGGGAACTAAACAATGAAGAAAACAATAATCTATCCAATTGTTTTTTTATTATTCTTATCAACTGCTTTAGCAGTAACCATTACTACGGATGCTACTGAATACACTACTCCAGGCTTAGTAACAATCTCTCTCACAGAATGTACTGGCAATTCTGTTTTAAGAGTTCTGGCAAGTGGCGAGTTGGTTGACATTAAAAGTGGAACTGATAACTGGAATGCAATTTACAATACTGAATCAAGTACTTATGAAGGTACTTATTCGTTAAGACTAAGCTGTGAAAATGGCGAAGCAGAAAAGTCTATCTGTGTAGATTCTCCTGGTTGTGTTACTTCAGACACTCCAGATACTGATACGCCAATCACTCAACTAAATACTGGTGGTGGCTCTTCTTGTCAATCAAAATGGAGCTGTTCAGCTTGGACGTTATGTAACTCTACTTTAAAACAATCTAGAACTTGTTATGATGCTAAAAATTGTCGAGCAAATAAAGTTGAAATTAAAGATTGTGACCAATGTCAAGAATCTTGGATCTGCTCCTTATGGGGCAGTTGTTCAAACAATGTACAAAAAAGAATGTGTACGGACCAACATCACTGTGGTACAACTTTCGTAAAGCCGTTACAACAAAAGAACTGTAACCAAGCTGTTGTTGGTGGTAATCCGCCAGTTTATACAACTAATGATATTCCTCCACCTGGAACTCCTCCTGCATCTGTTCAACCAGGATTTTCCTTCAACCAAGTTTGGGATAAATATGGCACTTACATTTTAATCGGTGGAATAGTGTTTATTTTAATAATAATTACTGTGCTTCTAATCGCCCATTTCGTTAAACCTAAACGATTAGCTTACAATCATGATGAGTTGATTGGCTGGATTAATAAAGAACGGGCTATGGGAACATCTGACAGTGAAGTGAGAAATATTCTTTCAAAAAAAACTGGCTGGAACGAAGAAGAAATTAATGAAGCGTTTAGTACTCTTTCCCAACCCAAGTTGCCTTCATTTTCACCGCAAGGTAACGTCACTACTGCCTAGGAGAATCGGGTCAAAAGGTTTATAAATTAGTCTTTACTTCCTAAGAAATATGGGAAGTTCAAAGACAGTTGATTACTTGGTTTCTTTACAGCCAGAAGCTAGAATTGGTCTTCTTGCAAGATTAACGCATGAAATAAATTCTCCACTTACTGTTATTAATGGATTTGCAGATTTGATTTTAACAGGTAGCGAAAAGATTTCTCCCGAGATTAGAGCTGTTTTAGAAAAGATTACACGTGGTCACTATTCTGTTGATCAGGGTCTTAAAGATGTTTCTAGTGGTGCCGATATTTCTGATACTGTTTATTTGGATTTTATGGGTGCCGCTATTGATAAACTTTTAACACCAATTCCTTCAGAAGTAACTTTATCTACTGATGATAATAAAAGATATGTAGACAGAATAAAAACATCTCAAAGAAAATTGGCTCATACCTTTAATATTATGTTTGGTTTTGGCAGTCCTGAAACACTATTTTTTAAGAGTTATATTGAACTTTATTCGAACATTAACAGAGAAACTTTACAAACACAAGGCATAGAATTATTTAATCAAACAGTTACCTTTCCTTTAGAAACAAATACCTTAGATTATGAAGTAGTTCTTGATAACCTTTTAGGTAATGCAATTAAACATGGTTTTAAAGGAGAATTAGCTGGAGATCCGAAAAGATTTATTAAAGTAACAACTAGGGGAAATTATGATCCTCCTTTGGTTAGAGTTTCTGATAATGGTTCTGGTTTTGATTTAACTTCTATTACTGGAAAAGCATCTGCAGCGGGAATTATTCCAAGAGACTATCACCAGATTCCTATTAGAGATTTGTTAAATATTGTTGAAGATCAAGGTCTTTATGTTTCGGGTAATATTGCTCAAAAAGCTCTTGGTGGAGCAGATTATCGGAATCAATTGTTAATGCAATTAGCTTTCCTTCCTGGCATTAGTACTTCTGAAAAAGGTAATGGATTAGACTTAGTTTATGGTGGCGCTGGAACTTCTCAAGGTTTAGGTTTAGATAATGTTAAAACTCTTGTTGAAAGAAATGGTGGAAATGTTTGGGTGATATCACATCCCAGAGATACGAGGTTTTACTTTACTATTCCTCCGAATAAAGTAGTTTCAAAATAAAGTCATTTCAAAACAATCTCATTAGCAATCACTTCTTTTTGGTTATTATATTCTTCAATTTCTCCTATTATCTCAACATAATTCCCTTCTTGTAAATAAATATCTTCATCAGGAAACAATATTACATCTGACTTTACAACTTGCTTTCCTTCTAATTCAATAAATACAACCTTGTCTAACTTAGTTAATCTTGTAATTACTCCTTGTAATTTAACTTCTTGTTCATTTTCAATGTTCTCAATATTATTTACTGTACCTAACTCAAAATTTTCTGCAAAGAACAATAATATCAATAACCCAATGGATGCAACAATTAAAGAAATCTTAATTAACTGTTTTTCTTGCATTATTCCTTAATAATTCTTGGCTTTTAATTACTTTATTTACTCTGGACTATATTTTCTAAAACCGTTCAGAAAATATTATTTTCTGTGGTCCAGAGAAAAGCAAAGACTTTTCTTGGACACAAGAAATTTTCAATTTCTTTGTGTTTCAAAATTTGAGAGATTTTGGAAATGTTTATAAATCACTACCTCTTTGGGATGAAAATAGAGGTTCTAGAGCGTGTTTGGAGAAGATTACAATGGTAGGACAAGATACTGCAAAAGAAAGAAAACAAGTAAAACCAACATCAGATTTAGAAGGGACGGTCGTTCCATTAGTTACTAAGTTTAACGGTGAACCAAGAGAATCACATTATGTTGTGGGCAAAGGAGTTTTTGATAGTCCTGAACATTGTGCAGAAGTTTGTGGGCCAGAACCTTTACCAAATCTTGACGCTATGGGATATACTAGAGAAGTTTTAGGTGGTATTTGTTCTTTTGATAATTATTCTGCACCAGATAGAAAAAATTGGCTTTAATTTTTTTAATAAAATGGATTTAGAAAAAGAAATTGTTTATGTTCCTGGGAACAGTAGAGTAATGAATATTGCTCAAGTTCATGCTTTAAGAGCTTTAGATATGCAAGCAAGACTAGAAGGTTACGATTCTAGAAAAGATTTTTTAGCAGAACATAAAAAATTAGATATTTCTTATCATCAATCTGCTTTAAATGCTTTACATGGAGTTCATACAAATGATTATTTAGATGCTAGAGTTCAAGATGAAATGAAAGTTTTAGGTGTTGAAGTCGCAGCAGAAATAGAGGCAGAGATTGCCGCTGAAAAAAGAGTTAGTAAAAATATCTGGGGAATTCGAGCAGCAGGTTTGGCAGCAGCCGTTTTACTGGCAGTAACTGCACAGTGTTATGATCAAAACCCTTCTCAAACTTCTCAATACACTATGACAGAAATTGATGACAATTCTACCCTATTACTTCCATAACTCAATTACTTCTTCTTCAACAAAATGCATCTTGCCTGGAATTATTAAGCAATGAAGCGGAGCACCAAAATCAAATTTCTTAATCTCAGATAACTTTCCAGATTTAACTAAGAAATTAGAACAACCTAAACGAGCACAACCGACTACTAAAGTATCATCAGAAATTAATCCTTCCTTTTTACGGGATTCAATTTTCTCAAGAATTTCTAAAGCAGAATTAACAGTCATAAACTTTCCCTCAGAAGGTTTCAGATCAAGTAAAAATAAAGTATGCATATCTTCATTTTCCCTAAGAACATTATAGGGAGTTTCTAAGTTTGGATGATCTTCAATAAATGGAATTGATGTGATTTTTCCATACTTATACAATTCTAACCCTACTATTCCAACTGCGTTTAGAACAGATGCGTTGTTGATAACTTCAACCTTAACTCCTTTTTCTCGAGCTAGTTTGAACAACTGGATATGTGTAGTAGCAGAAAAAACATCACCTATAATTAAGAAAGCAACATTATTAGAAGAAGCCTCATTAATAATTGCTTCATCTCCTTGTTCTGTCATCTCTCTATCAGCAATAATTATCTTTTTTCCATAAAACTCTTCTAATTGTTCTTTAGAAACTTGTAAAAGTGAAGTATATCCTTCTAAGTAAACTTTATCACATTGTCTAATAGCTTCTAATCCTTTAACCGTAATATCTTTCTCATTACTTAGTCCTAGTCCTATTAAATAAAGTGTCATATTATACCTATTTAACGCGTTTTTATATAAATTTTATCTTGTTTAAGTGGTAAGAAATCCTTATATACTTCTTGTACTTATTAATTAAATACCAGACATGGTGCGTAAGCGCCGGGAGTTTAGCTTAGAAAATCCAATTGGTTGGTCCTTCGGGGATCGTCAAACTACCTTGCTCGCAAGACCTTGTCTGGGATATTCTTAATATATTACCACAAAGTTCTTAAATAAAGATTCTGATTAAAAAATTTATGTCAAAGCAAAAGCCAAGGTTAACGAGTGGAGTTCTTGTAGTTCATGATGGAAAGTATCTTTTAGCTGAAAGAAATAAAGAGAACTACAATGGCTATTGGATAATTCCTGGCGGTGGTGTTCAGTTTGGTGAAACAATACAAGAAGCAGCCCTTAGAGAAATTAAGGAAGAAACTAATCTTGATGTTGAACTAATAAAACTAATTGGTCATAAAGAAGTAATCAATGTTCCTGGAGATTATCACAGTATTGTTTTCTTCCACCTTGCAAAACCAAAACATTTGGACATTAAAGCTCAAGAAGATGTTTCTGCAGCAAAATTCTTTACTATGGAAGAAATTAAAAAATTAAAGATTGCTGAAAGTGTAGAGTGGGCTTTGAAAGAAGCAGGATTCTGGTTATAACTAATCTAGTAATAATTCAAAATAAAAAAGAAATCAATTCTCTTTCAAATACACAACATGAGAATTGTGTTTAGCTTGCATGTCAAAGTATTTCTTAATTAATCCGTTTAATTGTAATCCTCTGTATTTAATGGTATCCCAGTATTCAGAAAGTTCTGGGTCTTTAGCTTTAGCATAAAATGCGCCCATCCATTCTTTAAACCTGCTACCTTTAAAACGACCTTGCCAATCTGGAGTTAGGTCTCCATCAATCCAAATATAAATTCTACCTTTTGTTAAAGTTTTTTTCTTACCATCAATCTCAACTTCAACTTCTTGCATGTCCCACATATGAACTTTTAATTGATATTTATAATGAATGAAATCATTAACTTCTTTAGTCATAGTCCAAACCCATTCTTGTTCGGCTCCTTCCGGACTTGGAACTTTATGTTTATAATCTACTTCGTGCCACATAAATCCATAATTCTTAGCCCAATCAATAATTGCAGCGTACATTCCATCAAAATCAAACAATCCACTATATCGGATAATTGATCGTTGTATAGGCATTTTGTCCATAGTTATTCAGAATTAACTTTTGTACGTATATAAATATTTCTAAATGACGCTGTGTTTGTTTTCATTATTTGAAAAGTAAGGATATAAATCACTTGCACAACACCATATTTACAGTAATATTTAAAAATGCGCCCTTGAAATTAATAATATGGCTCGCAATAAAAACAATAAAGAATTGGTAAACATTGTAATTACAGAGATGGTGGCAGCAAGACATAATGTCAGAGATGCAAGATTATTACAAACTTTGGTACCAGAAATTGCCGAAGATTATCGTAATGGAAAAACATTAATGGAAATTTCTGATGATTATCAAGTATATGAACTTTTTAATCTAACTCCTGAAGAAAGTCCAAACGCTGGCAGATTAATCGTTTATTTTGCTATTGTGGGAAACAAGTATTCTATTTATGGTGAAACTTACGCTGGATTAATTCCTTTAGATGAAGCTTTAGAGATTGGTAAGCAACATCGTGCTGTAGCTTCTAGTAAAACCGGAACAAGATTAGTTGAAGAAGGCCGAGGATTATTTGGTCTTGACGACATTGCTAAAAAAACAATTGCTTCTCGTGGGGGAACATCTTCCAGAGATAAAGGTGTTGGAATTTTTGGTCTTAGCGCTACTGAAAGGCATAATAATGCTAAGCGTGCTGGAAGTATTAGTGGAGCAAAACATAAAGCTAATGGTGTGGGGGTTTGTGGTATGACTCAAAAAGAAAGAATTGCATCTGGAAGAAAGTCCGCAGAATCTCGTGGAATGACAGTTTATGATGACGATGAAGTTATTGCCGCATATTTGATGTTTGAAAATCCTAAATTCTTAAATCCTAACGGAACCAGGAATTTGAGGTTAGGTGCCGAGTATCACAACAAGATATTCTTTCCTGATAGTCCAAAACCTGTTAGGTCTAATAATGACTTAAATAATTTGCTGAACCGAAAAAGAGAATTTATGAGTGGAGTTACTGAAAAAGATAAACATAGAGTTCAAGAAACTTATTTAGCAAACATTTTCAAAATGGTTGGTTAAAATATTAATATTTAAACTAACCAAATTCCTTCTAACGCTTTCTCAATAATTCCTTGACAGTTTTCTAATTTTGTTAATAATGTAGAACTTGTAGTGGCTTTTTTAATTTGACCAATTCTGTCTAAGATTTGAGCATAAATTCTAATCAAATCTCCTTCTAGCAGATTTGTTAATAACAATACGTCAAAGAATCCTTTGCCATCATAAACAGGATTGATGAATGTGGTCATTTTACTTAGATTCTTAAACTTCTTTTCTTTTCTTAAATATTCATTTTTGGATATTATTGGCCAGACTTTCCTATATCTTTCGTCTTTAAACTCTTGTTTGAATTCAGTTGTATCTCTGTGTTCATAGACTATTGTTGCTAAAATTAATAGAATTGTATACTCATCTTCTTTTTCAATTAAGTCTGTAGAAAAATTTTCTCCCAATGTGATCTCATCTGCATAAACTTTTGAAGAGAACTGTCCTTTTTCAGTTAACTTTCCTTCTACTAAATAACCAAACTTTTTCAATTTACGAACAACACTATTATATCGGGCAAGTAGAATTGCTGTCGGAACTTTAGCATAGTTCTTGCCAAATTTTTGATATGAATAAAAACTTAATCTTAAAATATGTTCAATCTCTTCTGGAGTGTGTTGATCAATTAAATTTAATACAGAATTGATTGATAACTTAAACTGTGATTCAATTGGATCCATGTCTTTGTCAGTAATATCTTTAACTTCGTTATAACGGAAAGTACTTCTTTTAATGCAAACCACAACATAACCAACAGTATCGATTCCTCTTCGACCAGCTCTTCCTGCAATTTGAAAGAATTCTTTTGAGTTTAAGTTTCTAAACTCTCGTCCATCATATTTACGTAATGCATCAAAAACCACAGTTTTAGCAGGCATATTAATTCCTACTGCAAAAGTTTCTGTAACATAAAGAACTTTTAATTTTCCTTCTCCAAACAGTTCTTCAATAATCTCTTTTAATACTGGTAATAATCCTGCGTGATGAAATCCAATGCCCTTAGGTAAGGTTTGTTTTAATGCTTGAGTTGACTTAAGTTTGCTAATCTCTGGAGGGGCTAATCTTAATCTCTCATGAATTAAGTCTGTAATGCTTGGATCTCTTGAAAATCCTCCCTTCTGAGCCAACTCTACTGCTTTTTGTTGACATGCACGTCGTGAAAAATTAAAATATAAACAAGGAAGTTTATCTTTCCCTAACTCTTTAATAATATCTAAATGATTTGGTGGTGCAACTCTTGGTGCTCTTCTTCCTCGCTTTTTCCTAACTTCTCGATAATGTGGAATCTGTTTAGCTTGTTTAATTTTCTCTAAAGTTGTAAACCCTAATTCTGTATCATAAAAAGATTGTTCTAATGGAACATTTCTCTTCGTAGCTACTACTGTCTTTACTGTATGGTTTTTAATTGCAGAAATCCAATTGCTGAACTGTACTGCGTTTGGAATAGTTGCACTTAAACATAAAAATCTAATTTTCTCGGAGCTGTAAATAATTGACTCTTCCCAAACATACCCTCGTTCAGGATCATTAATGTAATGTATTTCATCAAAGATAACATAAGCAATATCTTTAATTTCATCATCTCCACTTACGGCCATGTTTCTATAAATTTCCGTAGTCATAATTAGAATCTTAGCGTGAGGATTAATTACAATATCGCCAGTCATCAATCCAACTTTATCTTCCCCATACTCTTTTGAGAAGTCTCTAAACTTTTGGTTAGAAAGTGCTTTCAATGGAGCAGTATAAATAATTCTTTTTTTGTCATTCTTATGCTTATCAATAATGTATTCTGCAATTAATGTCTTACCACTTCCAGTTGGAGCAGAAACGACTACAGAATAATTGTTCTCAATAGCGTTAATAGATTGCTCCTGAAACTGATCTAATGTAAAATTGTTAAACTTCATTACCATCTTTTATGTATAAAATACCCTTTATATTATTAAAGGTATCGTTATAGAATCAAAAGGTTTTTAATTATAAACTTCTCTTTAGACATTAATGGCTAAAAGAGGAACAAAAAAGGTAGGAAACTCAAGGGTGGTAAAACCAATCCTTCTAGGAACGTTAAGGATTAAAACTAAAGGCCTTAAAACATACGAAAAAACTAAATCTTCTTGGAAAGTTTCAAAGAAACAGTTTCCAGAAATTAGAAAAATTGTTAAATTATTTAAAGCACATAAAAATATTTCAGTTCTAATTGATAAAAAAAATCCGGAATTTCTTAAGGGTCAACTTTCTAAAGAAGGAAAGCCACAAGGAGCTAGAATTAATGTTCTTCCAAACAATAAAAAGTTAGACAAGGCCTATTCATTATTTGCAGAACAATTAACTCTCCATGATCAAAGTTCTCATGCACATTGGGATGTTCTCTACAAAAATCCTGGCGGCACTTATTCTTATGTTTATACTTTAGATAAGAAAGCTAAAAGTAAACAGAAAAAGTATTGTGTTGTTAAAGAATTTTCAAAATATTATCCTAAACTAGAAAGAAACGTTACATCTGCTTTAAGAAAACAAGATCTCCTTGCCTTACCTATGTATACTCTTCTAAAAACAATGATGAGAGTTGGCAATGAAATTTATTACAAAGCACATGGCCACAAAGGATTAACTACCCTAACGAAAGGCGATGTTAAAATTAAAGGTAATCAAGTTACCTTTACTTACGTAGGTAAGGATGGTGTTCCTAATACAATTATAAAACAGTTTCCTTCAGCTTACACAAAAAAACTGGGCCAACTAATAAAACCGTTAAAGAAATCAGATTTCATATTCACTAACAAAAACACCGGGCATCCACTAAGTGATGTCTGTCTTAAGAAAGCGTTTAAACAATACTGTGGAAAAGAGTTTTATCCTCATATTGTAAGATCATATTATGCTACAGCTACGACACAAAAATTTCTAAAACAACATAAGTCTGCTAGTAAAGAAGATGTTAAAGATTTTTTCACTTCAGTTGCTCATACTCTTGGACACAAAAAGTTTGTTAAGAAAACGGGGAAATGGGAAGAAAGTTATAATGTTACTATTCACCATTACATCCGCCCAGACTTAGTTGAGAAAGTTAAAGGATTGGTTAAATAGAATTCTTTTCTTATAATCTCCAAATTACAAAGGCAATATATAACACATATGTGCTAAGTAAGGCAACTCCTTCTTTTCGATTAATTGCTTTATTTTTTGTTGCAAAGACTAAGAAAACCATTGAAACAAGAATCATAATTACTGCATCTACACTTAACACAGAAGCACTAACTTTCATTGGTCTGATTAACGTAGTGGCTCCAAGTACAAACAGTACGTTAAATATATTACTACCCACTACATTTCCAATGGCAATATCTCCGTGCCCTTTCCATGCAGCAACTCCAGAGGCTGCCAATTCTGGTAATGATGTTCCTAATGCTGCAATAGTTAATCCAATAAAAGATTGGCTTAATCCTGCTAATGCACTTAATTGCCCAGCGTAAGTGGCGAAGAGTTTTCCACCCGCAACTAAGGCAATTATCCCTCCAACCATATAACTAATATTTTTCCATAATGGATTTTTATGTTTATATTCTTCTTTAAACTCTTTTTTAATTGTCTTTTTATCATCTTTAATTGTTTTAAAAACATAATACATAAACGCTAGAAATACGATTGTAAAAATGATTCCATCAAATCGGCTTAATGAAAATGTGTCCTTACCAAAAATAAAAAAATCGTTTGCCAATATTAATAACAAGAAACTAGAAAAGATCATAAATGGGAATTCATAAATTAACGTTTTGGATTTAATCTTAATTTTTTTGGCAATAATAACACAAACACCAATTATCAATGTAATGTTGGCTATGTTACTTCCAATAATATTACCAATTGAAATGTCTGATTGGCCAGAAAGTGCAGAAAAAAGGCTGACTATAAATTCTGGTAAAGATGTTCCAAATGCAACAATAGTTAATCCAACAATTACTGGAGAAATTCGCATAAATCGAGCGAAGTCAGATGCCCCATCTACCAGATAATCTGCCCCTTTAACAAGAACGAATAAACTAATTACAACCATTAAAAGAACAAAAAATATTTCTAACATGCCATTACCTCTTAACTAATAGAATTATATTCTTATTATTAAAAGTATCGGAATTTGATGCTGAATTATTTTTCTTTCTCTTCATTAATTTTCTGAACCATATCTTGGCACCATTCTTCTTTAGATTCACAGAAAAATGCACGGCACACTTTAGGCCTTGTCAAATGAATTGAACATTTCTGATTTTCTAAATAAATACAAGTCTTACCATCATCTTTCTGTACTAGTAAATTAGCACCAACTAATTCCGCTTCTTGCCAAGCAAAATGTCCAAACCTTTGAAAAACAGTATTGTACTCTTTAGAATTATACTCCTCTTCATTAAGATTAATTACAAAGAGCTTACAACAAACCCCACATTTTGAACATTCCATCTACTTTCTCTTAAATTTCTTCTCAAGCTCATCTACTGAAACCTTAATCAACACAGCTCGGCCATGAGGACAGGTGTAAGGAAGGTTAGTTTCACTTAACTCCGCTAACAACTTCTGTATCTCTGGAATTGTCATTGTATCGCCAGCTTTAACAGAAGCTCTACAAGCCATCCTAGTAATTATTTCTTCTTGAATATCTTCCAACTTGTTTTTGCTTTCAGAAATTGATCCAATTACTGAATACAATAACTCTTTTGGCTGTGTTCGGCCAAAAACTGTTGGGATTGTTTTTAAGACAAAAGAATTGTCTCCAAACTCTTCCAAATTAAAACCAAGAGATAATAATTTTTCTTTATTCTCAATAATAACAGACTTTTCAATAGCACTAAATTCAATCAACTCACCCTTCAATAATGTCTGCACAGCAACTTTTTTATTCATTAACTGTTGCATAAATTTCTCATAAAGAACTCTTTCTTGTACAACGTGTTGATCAATTAACATCATTCCTGATTCAACTTCAGCAATAAAAAATGTTTTGTGTATCTGTCCTAAGATTTTCATAGCGGGGATTTTAATATTTCCTTCTATTCTTATTTCTTGACGATTTTCAGAAACAAAAACTTCTTCTTCTGGAGTGGAGTAAGATTCTTCTTCATCGTCTTCAATCTCATTTTTAGAATTCAAAATGGTTTGTTCACTCACTTCTAACTTGTATTTTGCTTCCTTCTTCATTTCCTTAACTTTTGATGAACCAAATGTTAATTGTTCTTCATAATTAATGTCCATTACTGGAATCAGGTTATTTTTCTCTAAAGTTTGCGTAACTGCTGTAGTAATTGCTGTTTTAACCAAATCCTTTTGTTCAATTTTAATTTCAGTTTTTGCAGGGTGAACATTAACATCAACTTTCTCAGGATTTAATTCCAAATTTAATATGAAAATCGGATGCTTTCCCACAAATAATAAAGAATGATATCCATTATAAACTGCTTTTCTAATGTCCTCATTCTTAACCCATCTACCATTAACAAAGATGGATTGTTGATTTTTATCATTTCTAGAGTTATTTGGCTTAGCAATATAACCTTGAATCTTAACATTTTCATCAGAATAACTAATTTCTAACAATTCTTTAGCTAGAGAAATTCCATAAATAGAAGCAACATTACTTTGAAAATCTTCCACGGCTGGAGAGTTAACTAATACATGTCCTTCATGACTTAATTTAAAAGAAATTCTTTTATTGAATAATGAATATCTTAAAACAATATCAATAATGTGTCTTAATTCAATTGGATCTGATTTTAAGAATTTCTTTCTTGCTGGAGTGTTAAAAAATAAATCATGTACCTCTATTGTGGTTCCCTCATTAACTCCAATCGGCCCGGAACTGACTACTTTTCCTCCTTCCATGACAATATTAAAACCTTCTAACTCATTTTTCTTCTTTGTAGTGATTCCCAGTTTAGAAACTGCAGCTATGCTTGCTAAAGCTTCGCCTCTAAAACCTAAAGTCTGAATTGAAAATAAATCGTTTGTAGAACTAATTTTACTTGTTGCATGTCTTATAACGCAGTTCTTGGCATCTTCTTCATCCATTCCAGAACCGTTATCAACAATTTTAATCAACTTCTTACCAGAATCTTTAATTTCAACATTAATTATCGTTGCTCCAGAATCTAGGGAATTTTCCATTAATTCTTTAACAACTGAAGCTGGTCTTTCTATAACTTCTCCTGCAGCAATCTTGTTTATCAGATCTTCATCCAGGAGTTTAATTTTAGCCATGTTTTTCTAATGCAAATTGCCCTTTAAAAGGATTTATATTTTGTTGACGATACAAAAACAAAATGTTTAAAAACCAAATCACCTTTTTCCCCATTATGGCTGAATTAAAGAATCAAAAATGTACTTTCTGCGGAGCGAACAAACTTACTTTAAGAGAAGATGAAGTAGAAATCCCACATTTTGGTAGAGTTTTTGTACTCTCTATGGATTGTTCTGCTTGTAATTATAGAAAGTCTGATATTGAGCCTGCTGAAAGTAAAGAACCTTGTAAATATACTTTTGAAGTTAACTCTGAAGATGATTTAAATGTTAAAATTGTTAAGTCTGGTGATGCTACTGTTAAAATTCCTCATGTGATTACAATGGAACCTGGGCCTGCATCTTCTGGATACATTACTAATGTTGAGGGATTGATTGAAAAAGTTAAGAAGATCGTTGAAGATTCTGTTGAAGGTGAAGAAGATTCTTCTGCTAAGAAGAAAGCTAAGAACATTAACAAGAAGTTAGGAAAAGTTTTAGTTGGCAGAGAAAAGTTAAAAATCATCATTGAAGACCCTACTGGACATTCTGTTATCGTAAGTGATAAAGCTGTTAAAGGAAAACTTTAGATATTTTCTGATTATAACAATCCTATCTTTTGTAAGTGTTCATAAGCTTGTGTTCTGGTGTTTAAATCTGCAAGAGAATGAGCATCACTATTAACCATTATTGTATCTGCATGGGTTAAAATTAATTCTAATTGTCTGGGATCATAGTTGCCATGAAAAAAATTCTTTGCATTAAATTCTACTGGCAAACCTAAATCATTAGCTGCTCGACATAGTTCTGGAACATCTATGACGTCAGCAAAATCCCACAACGAATCAGGATGTCCAACTGCAATAATTTTATCACTATTTTCTTTCATAGCTTTAATTAATCCTTTTGTTACTTTCTCTCGATCTCCTTGATAAGCAACTTTATGAGCAGAAAGAATTATTCTTTCATTTGGATCTTTATTTATCGGTTCTCCAACATAATCACAAATTTTCCCAGATTCATCTAACAAATCTGCTTCTAATCCAAATCTCACTTCAGTTCCATTATTGAACGGATTGGTGTATTTTTTCGCAGCCCACCTATCTGAATAAGGCATAGCAAAACCTTTTTTTTTATAATAATCTAAAACTGCTTGAGCATGATCAGTAATTGTAATTACCTTTAAACCAATTTTACTTGCATATTCTACCATAGCATTGATTGTATCTATGCCGTCAGAAAAATTCAATGTGTGCATGTGGTGATCTTCTGCAGGAAAGTTTAAGATTCGCATTCACTCTATAGTAAGTACTTTCTTTTTAAAGTTTTCTAAGAACTTCTTAAAATGGAATTTAATTATTCCTTCTTCTCGCCTTTAAACACTTGAGCTAGGTCTATTACATACTTACCTTCTTCTAGCTTAACTACTAAAGGATCTTTCTTAAACATATGAACCAGATCTAGTTCATACTTACCAGGGCCAGAGATTCGAATAGTTTCTAAGTCTAAAACTACTGGTTTGTTTTTATCTTCGTTTTTAATGTGTAGAATTTCAGTAACGTCTTTTTCAATTTGGTTTTTATCTTTATCTGAGAAATTGTTAATCATAGCTTTTCCATCTTCAATATGTTTTTTCTTAATGTAAAAGAATAATCTAGCACCGCAACTGCAACCTTTAAGAATTTCCTGTGCCCCGTCAGGGTACATAGTGTTACATCTTACACATTGGTGTGGCATTTATTTTCTCCGTTTACCGTTTCTTTTTTTCTTGTTTCCATTACCATTGTCATTGGTAAATAATTCAATCTTATCAGGGTTTTGTTCAATTTTCTTTACTACCGAAGCCGGACCAATAATAGTCATCCCAGTTCTATCTCCTAATAATAAATTAGCAAATGTTCCTTTTAATTTCTGACTAAAGTCTTGTTTTCTTTTATCAGGATAAACTACGCTTAGTTCAATCCCTTTAAACTTTGGTGAAATCTCTTCCATAGTGATTTCGATTAAGTCAGCTTCTTCCTCTTTCCTTAACCGGCCTTCCATAATCACAATCTTATTTTCTTTCACAACGTTTAAGAGTTTATTAACTCTTTTAGCGGAACTTAACCCTTCAACATCATTGTGTGGAATAAATTGAAATGTAACCATTTTTCTTATTAACCTCTTTTCCTGTACTTAGGAATCATTTGTACTTTTTAAATGTTATTTTTTATTATACAGTTTCCAGTGAGATTTTACCTTGCAACTTTAAACAGTTGTTCATAAAATTCTTCGACATTCTTACCATATTTAGCAGAAACGCCGACCACTTCATATTGTGGGAATGCTGCTTTGATTACATCCATATTTGCTTTCTTCAAATCAACTTTATTGGCAACTACCAATACTGGAATGTTTCTTGCTTGTAAGTTTCCCATAATCGTAATATTAACTTGTGAATAAGGATCTTTTGTAGCATCTAAGACAACTACCACTGAATCCATATTGTCTAACCATTTAATAGAATCAATAACACCTTTCGTAGCCTCTTTAGCACGATTTTTAGCTTCTTTTTTCTTAATGCCTCTCTTAAGAAAATCTTCATAATCAATCTTTGTTGAAATCCCTGGAGTATCTACAAGAGAAAAAGTTAGTTCTTTACCCTTTTTATTTTTAATACTAACTTGTTCTTTAATTTTAATTTCACGAGTTTCGTGAGCAATGTGAGAAACTGTAGACATTTCTTCTCCTAACCAATCTAGGCAGATCCTATTTGCTAAAGTTGATTTTCCTCCGTTTGGTGGACCATACAATCCAAGCTTAACGTGACTTCTTTTAGCAAAAGGATTAAATCTTAAATTCTTGAATAAACTCTTGAAAAAGTTTTTTACCATCTTTTAGTTCAACCCCTCTTAATATGATTTTTAAAAAGTTACTAAGCCTTATTAAAGTTTTTGGTGATAGAGTAGTAATAATAGTGCAATCAGTTAAATATATATAATCAAAAAGAATAACCATAACAATGAGTTTTTTCAAAAAAGAGGAGTTAACAAATCTTGGACCTTTTTATTTAGTTAATATAATCTCCACATTATTTCTTGTAGTAGAACCAATAATTGTTATTTATTTTGGAATTAAAGGATTTAGTTTTGCAGAACTATCATTTGCCTTGGCAGCATTATTCTTAACGCCAGTTATATTTGAAGTCCCGACTGGCATTATCGCGGACATCTTTGGAAGAAAGATTTCTGTAATTACAAGTTTATTATTGGTTGGGTTAGTTTTACTAATTGTTCCTTTTATCTCAAACATAATTACTTTAACATTATTATTTATTTTCTGGGGTATATCTAGAACTTTATCTACTGGGGCGGATCAAGCATGGATAGTTGACAACTTAAAGAAAAATAAACGAGAAGACTTAATCTCAGAATATTATCTTAAGAATCGGAGTTTTAATCGAGCCGCATTTGTATTCTCTGGACTTTTGGCAGCAGGATTAATTCTTTTATTTGGAACAGATGTAGTGATGAACATCTTTGGAACAGATTTAATTGGATATGATTTACTTTGGTTCTTTGAGAGTCTTGGTATCATTATTGCAGCAATTATCTTAATGTTTGTTAAAGAACGCTACATTCCCAGAAAAATACCTCTTAAACATATATTCAAACACTCTATAGTACAACTTAAATCCGGATTTAAACATTCATTTCAAAACCCAGTAATCTTTCATTTAATCTTGGCAGCATTTTTTATTGCGCTTGCTGGTGGGATGTTTGGAATATTATACCAACCATTCTTGTTAGACTTGGGAGTTCCAACACATTACCTTGGTTATATGGTTAGCATTTTTGGATTAATTGGAATTTTCTTACCCTTTGTTGCCAAAAGATTGTTTGATTTTGTAAAGAAAGAGAAAATGTATCTTACCTTTGTAGCGGTTACGGAAGCAATACTTACTTTTGCAATTTTCTTTGTTGTATCTCCATTAGCAGGTATAGCGTTTATCATTGTTGTTGCTAATATCGGAGATTTAGAAAAACCAATTCAAAGACCATATTTTCAGAAACATTTAACTTCAAAGCTTAGAGCTACAGTTGCTTCATTTGAATCAATGTTTGTTCATTTTGGGGCGGCCATCGCTATGTTATTGGCTGGATTCTTGGCAGATTTAATTGGTCCCAAAATAACTTTTGCATTGTCTGGACTTTTAATTATTCCAGCAATAATATCATATTTAACAATTCATGAGAGAAAGTAAACAAATACCTATTACGGTCTAATCCCTAACTTCTTAATCTTTCTATGTAATGTCTCAGCACGAATCTTAATCTTGTTAGCAGTTTGAGTAATATTATGTTTATTAACTTCCAAAGCCTTTTCTAAAAACTGTTTTTCAAACTCTTTTTCAGCATCTTTCCAAGAAACTTCTTTAAATGGTAATATCTTAGCTATGTTCCTAGAAAGAGAATGTACTTCTTGATACATTTGTTCCATTTTTTGCGGACGAATTATTTCTTTATACTGATCTAAAGTAGATCTTAATGTGTCATCTACAAATTTAGTTTCATAACTTTCAGAAGATTCTAGCTCTTTACGTAATTTATCGATGTCTATGCCCATATCCTTAATTGTTCTATGGACACTTCTTCTATCAATCCCTAACTGTTTAGCTAAATGTGAAATGTTACCTTTATGCATTCTTAACTCTCTTTTAAGAAATTCTTTCTTGAACGTTTTCTTAGCGGCACTAAAACTTAAGTTTGGAGGAATATAAATGTTTAAAGAAGGACTTCCAAGTTTAGCAGTAATATCATCTTCAATCTTTGGAACAGTAATTCCCCAGTGTTTTTCCATAGATTCTTCTAATAAGGAAGTGACTTTTTCTTTAATTGCTTCTTCTAAACCTTTTTTTGTCATTGTTTTATAATTCTAACAATTTCTTAATTAGAGTTCCTGCAACCAATCCGTAAACAAATATTACTGATGCAAAGACTAAACGAAAAGTATCATCTCCTATAATAATATAGGGGACTGTAAAAATCACATAATTAAACAGCTCATATACTCTTTTCATATAAACTAATTCTAAAACGAACATGATTATCATTAATATTGAAAATATACTTAATACAATCAAAGAATTAAACAAATACAAATAATAATTTGTTAACAGAAAAATAATTCCAAACATTACAAATTTTCCAATCTTGAAAAGTTTTTTGGCAGACCTTAATTCTTCAGGTGCAATTAATGCAAGAATATAACCAAAAACAATTCCTAGATATCCAACAATTAATGTTAATGTTGCAATTAAAGCATTCATTTTTATTTCTCTTTTATTTTATTTCTCTTTTAAAGTTCTTCAGGAACTGGTCCCATGATTCTTCTTTAATAACTGCGCCACATGCATTCTCGTGTCCTCCTCCATAACCTTCAACTCCTTCCAATGCTTTTGCTAATGCATCTCGAATTGGGGTTTTTGAACGAATACTGCATTTCATTTCTCCAGACTTTTTTCGAGCAATAATTACCACTTTTTTTGGATAAAGGTGGTTAACTAATTCATTTGCCAAATCTGCTGTAAAGGACATTTTATTTTCTGAATAATTAAATAGTAATAATTTACTTCGTGTAACACTTTTTCTAGCTTCCTTAACTAATGCTTGATAATTTTCATTAATGCTTTCATAGCGACGATAAATAAATTTTCCTTGTGCCGTTTCTTGATTCAAAATTTCTTCTGGAGTCTTGATTCTAGTTAATATCTTAACTGACTTATTAACCTCAGAAGTAGGTCCCTTTAATATGAATGAGAATATCTTCACTAATTTTCCAACTGGATGTTTGTAAACTGCTTCTTCTAACGTAGTTTCTTTATCTGGAAGAAGTTCTGGATACATTTCTGCAAATTTATCAATGAAGTCTGGTAAGTACCAATCTGATAAACATCCAACCGTTGCGATCCATAAGTTTTCTTTATTCTCGCTAATTTGATAACACATTCTTGTTGTTGGAATGTATGCAGAAGGATCTTTAATTCTTGGATTATAATATTTCAATCCTTTAACATCAAAAGGGCCGTGATGATCTATCCAGAAAGTTGGACGTTTAATTTTATCAACCAATTCTTGATCAACCATGGGAACATCTAAAATAAACACTTTGTCTGGATTATTTTCTTCAACCTTATGGAATAATCTGCAATCTAATTTTGGTGCAGATTTAACAATAATTCCTTTTCCTTCCCTATGGATTTTGTACAACAAAACAAATGAACAAACACCGTCTGGGTCGTCGTCATAAAAGAATAAAGGGTTTTTCGAATTAGCTAGTTCTTCTCTCAATTCTTTGATTTCTTTCTCTGTTAACATAAAAATAAGTAATTTTTTGGGGTTTTTAAACCTTGTGGATGTGCGACAATTTAGTCAGGGATTTTGTATTAACAAGTGTTGCAGTATTTTTATATATTTCTTTTAATTCTTACATCCCATGAACGAGATACTTTTAGGAAGAGAACAGAATTTAGTTTATTTCGGGAAGCGACCAACAGTTCAACCAACAGACAATATTGCTGATTTTGAAGATATTTCTACTTTTGTACTTAGTGTTTGTGAAGATTTACTTTCAATAAATGGTTTGGAAGAGCCGATTACAGAAACTGATGTGTCTGTTGTTCCTCCAGAAAGTTTCTTTCAGCAAGCATCAGAATATCAGGAAAGATGTGCTAAAGAACTTTATGATCTTCTGCCAGAAGAAGACAGGAGAATAATGAGTTTAGAGATGTTTGCAGCCAATGTATTTGAAAAGGGGGAGCCGTGGACACAAGGTGGGTTTTACAATCCTTTTGAAGATCGAGCTATAGTTTTAAATCAAGGTGCATTAGCGACTATGCCTTACTGCGTTTCGGGAATTGTTAGTTCTGTATTCGCTTCTGAAACTGGGATTAAAGGTGCAGAAGCCATTTTAGCAGGAGATATAAACGAAAAATTATCTGGCCAGGCCCCCGTTATCTTTAATTATTTGGTCTTCAATCTTTCTGGAGATAGAACTAATCCTAAATATCTTGAGGCGGTGGAAGGATTTAAAGAATCATATCAAGAGTTGGTTCCTTCAGTGAAGCAAAGCTACGACCAAGGTAGAGCAATACAAAATTTAGTTGATTTTACAAGAAGAATTCCAGTGCCAAGAAATTCATAATTTGATCTATAAATAACGCTAAATTCTTACAAATTATAGTCCAAATCCACATTTTTAGCTCCTTTTATCTGGAATAAAGCTGTTTTTTCAGAAACCTTTATAAACCCCCTCCAATCCAATTGACAAATCTAAAAATGTGTGCTCAAATAATATTGAGTATGAACGAGGTGATCTAAAAGTTATTGAAAGTTCTTACGAATTTTTTTAACATATAACTTTAAGACGACGGAAAAATTAGTTTTTCCAAAAATTCCAAAATTTCAGTCCATTATAAATGCGATCGGAACAATAAACAATCTTACTTCTATAAGATAAGCAACTTTTCACGTTGTATCAATTAAAGAATTGTTAACACAATTCCCGTTGATCCTGCGGGAGATTGCTGCTATGGGAATTCGACTAAGCCATGCAAGTCAGAGGGTCTCTTCGGAGGCACAGGCATAATGCTCAGTAACACGTCAATAATCTGCCCTTAAGTTCGGGATAGCCTTGGGAAACTGAGGGTAAAACCGGATAGGTAATCGATACTGGAATGTTCTTTTACCCAAAAGCAATGCTTAAGGATGAGTTGGCGGCTGATTAGGCTGTTGGTAGTGTAAAGGACTACCAAACCTACAATCAGTACGGGCCTTGAGAGAGGGAGCCCGGAGAAGGGTACTTAGACACTGACCCTAGCCCTACGGGGTGCAGCAGGCGCGAAACCTTTACACTGTACGGAAGTGCGATAAGGGAATTCCCAGTGCTCATGCTTTGCATGGGCTTTTGCCAAGAGTAAATATCTTGGCGAATAAGTGGTGGGTAAGACGGGTGCCAGCCGCCGCGGTAACACCTGCGCCACGAGTGGCAATCATGTTTATTGGGCCTAAAGCGTTCGTAGCCGGATCTATAAGTCTTGGGTGAAATCGTTGCGCTTAACAAAACGAATTGCTTGAGATACTGTGGGTCTTGGGACCGGGAGGCGTTAAGGGTATTTCTGAGGGAGCGGTAAAATGTTGTAATCTCAGGAGGACCACCTGTGGCGAAGGCGCTTAACGAGAACGGGTCCGACGGTGAGGAACGAAAGCTAGGGGAGCAAAACGGATTAGATACCCGAGTAGTCCTAGCCGTAAACGCTGTGTACTAGATGTGGCATATTTTTCGTGAATGTGCCGTGTCGGAGCGAAGGTATTAAGTACACCGCCTGGGGAGTACGGTCGCAAGGCTGAAACTTAAAGGAATTGGCGGGAGAGCACTACAAGGGGTGCGGCGTGCGGTTTAATCTAACTTTACGCAGAGAATCTCACCAGCAGCGACGGCAGAATGAAGATCAGATTGAATGTCTTATCTAACGAGCCGAGAGGTAGTGCATGGCCGCCGTCAGCTCGTGCCGTGAGGTGTCCTCTTAAGTGAGGTAACGAGCGAGACCCATGCCCATAATTGCCAGCGGGTTCTTTAGAACGACTGGGCACATTATGGGGACTGCTGTGGAAACGCAGAGGAAGGTATGGGCAACGGTAGGTCTGTATGCTCCGAATCTGCTGGGCTACACGCGCGCAACAATGGCGAGGACAATGGGATGCGACACCGAAAGGTGAAGCTAAACCTCCAAACCTCGTCCTAGTCTAGATTGAGGATTGTAATTCATCCTCATGACAACGGAATCCCTAGTAATCGGGTTTCATCACGACCCGGTGAATATGTCCCTGCTCTTTGCACACACCGCCCGTCAAACCAACCGAATTGGGTTTGGGTGAGATTTAGTTTTTAATTAAATCGAATCCAGATTCGGTGAGGTGGGTTAAGTCGTCACAAGGTAGCCGTAGGGGAACCTACGGCTGGATCACCTCCTTTTTTTTTTTTTTAATAATTTAAAAAAAGTTTTCATAACGTCGTTTTTAGATTACCGGGCCCATGGCTTAACGGTAGAGCGTCCGCCTTGCAAGCGGGAGGTTTCGGGTTCAAATCCCGATGGGTCCACTTTTCCGAAAGGAGATATGTTCCCAACATCCGTTAGGGTAAGGGTTCACTGGCCTTCATAAACTAGAGTTTATGGCGGTTTGGTTAGATATGATGGAGCGGATTACTATACTCTGTAGTAATTGACTGCGACATTTCACACATTACATCATGTTGATGAGCCATGTACAAAATTAGGATCTTAGGTATACTGCTAGATGGATGACTTGGTTCGAAACACCGATGAAGGACGTGACAAGCTACGATATGCTCCGGCGAGTCGAAAGTAGACTTTGAACCGGAGATTTCCGAATGAGACTTCTCTCTTTTAACCTCTTTATGAGGTGGGGAACGCAGGGAATTGAAGCGTCTTAGTACCTGCAGGAAAATAAATCAATTGAGATGCCGTAACTATCAGCGAGAGAAAGCGGCACAGTCCAAACTGAATCCGTTATAGTAATATAATGGAGATGTGGTGTATGGATTTTCCTTTTAGCCTTTTTTTTGACTTGAAGTTTTCTGGAAAGAAACACGATACAGGGTGATAGTCCCGTAAAGGAAAAAAAGAAGGTTTTGGGAATCTTCCAGAGTACTGCTCCTCGGAAATGGAGTGGGAATTTAGGGGACATTAACCTCTAAGACTAAATATGTTTCGAATCCGATAGCAAACAAGTACCGTGAGGGAAAGTTGAAAAGCACCCTTGACAGGGAGTTAAAAGTTCCTGAAATCTAGTAGTTATAGTGTGTTACGGCTCTTAGGAGTTGTAACGTGCGTTTTGAATAACGTGCCAGGGAGTGTATCTATGTGGCAAGGATAATCTGTAAAAGAGCATCCAAAGCGAAAGCAAGAATCCGCAGTTTACGAGGGATGAGGTATGAAAGTGCCTTTAGTCACATGGATACTACCTGAAACCGGGCGATCTATTCCTGAGCAAGGTGAAGCGTCTGTTAAAAGGCGTGGAGGCCTGAAGAAGTTCTACGTACAAGTGTTTTTCTGACTTGGGAATAGGGGTGAAAAGCCAATCGAGCTCGGCTATAGCAGGTTCCTACTGAAATTGACCTTAGTCAAGTCTCGGACGAGATCGTTGAGGTTGTAGAGCTACGGATAGGGGATTTAGGCGGAGAAATCTGTCGGTCTTTTGTCCAACTCCGAATGTCTCAACATTGTAGACTCTGGGAAACAGGGAGTCTTGGGGTAAACTTGACTTCCGAGAGGGGAACAACCCAGACTATGGTTAAGGCCCCTAAGTGTCAGCTAAGTGATAAAGGGTAAACGGTGTTCATGATCTTAGACAGCGAGGAGGTTGGCTTAGAAGCAGCCATCCTTTAAAAAGTGCGTAACAGCTTACTCGTTAAGGTCGTGAGCCCGGAAAATTGACGGGTCTAAGCTGACCGCCGATACCATAGATTATGAAAATAAGCGTAAGTAGGCGTACTTTTAGGGTAGAAGCTTTTTCGTGAGAAGAAGTGGACCTTGAAGTAATGAATATCCTGGTGGTAGTAGGATCTTAGCATGGTGAGAATCCATGTCATCGTAAGGGCAAGGGTTCCTTGGCAATGTTCGTCAGCCAAGGGTTAGTCGGTCCTAACCAATCTCGTAATTGAGTAATGGGAAAGGGAAAAAGATTAATATTTCTTTACTGACTTAGTATGTGCGGCAACGCAAGCATTGTTTCTGACTCTTTTGGATAGGCCAATATATCTTTTCTGATGTATTAACGAGAACATCTCTGAGGAGTATCGTAATGATGAGAATCAGAGTAAATCTCGGAATAGCAGGCATATTGTTTGTTTGGCTGATTCCTGGAGACCCTGAAAAGGGAACAATGAAAAATCTGAGTTAACCGTACCCAGAACCGGCACAGGTGCCCCTAGGTGAGAAGCCTAAGATGTGTGAGTTTAATCTAGGTTAGGGAATTCGGCAAATTAGTCCCGTATCTTTGGTATAAGGGATCCCTGGATTCGTATTCGCATGGATGCGATTTCAGGGTGCAATTACAAGGGGGGAACGACTGTTTAACAAAAACATAACATTCTGCAATGCTGCAAAGCTTAGTATAGAATGTGATATCTGCCCAGTGCCAGTACTTTAAGCTTCGGTTCAACGGGGTGAAGAGCTGGTAAACGGCGGGAGTAACTATAACTCTCTTAAGGTAGCGAAATGCCTTGTCGTTTGATTGACGGCCTGCATGAATGGTATAACGATTTCCCCACTGTCCCAACCTAGAGTCTCCCGAACACTCTTTCCTGGTGCAAAGGCCAGGGATTTCCAGTGGGAAGCGAAGACCCCGTGAAACTTTACTGTAGCCTGTCGCTGTGATGCGATTGTTGTTATATAGTGTAAGTGGGAGCTGTTTGAGGTTATCATCGTCAGAAGGTAACTTAGGCGCCAATGTAACACCACTTCTCAATTATTTCATCACTTACTCTCTATGAGAGGACACCGGTTGGTGGACAGTTTGGCTGGGGTGGCACGCTGTTGAAAAGATATCAATAGCGCCCAATGGTAGGCTCATCCGGTTTAGAAATCCGGAGTAGAGTGCAAGGGCAAAAGCCTGCCTAATTGATTTTCGAACATAAAGATACTCAAGCACGAAAGTGTGGCCTAGCGAACTCCCGTGCCTTCTTAATGAGGGCCGGGAATGACTGAAAAGTTACTCCGGGGATAACTGAGTTGTCGCGCCCGAGAGTTCATATTTAGTATTCGTTTTTGAATGCTAGAAGAATATATCGACGGCGCGGTTTGCTACTTCGATGTCGGCTCTTCCTATCCTGGCGGTGCAGAAGCTGCCAAGGGTGGGGGTGTTCACCCGTTAAAAGGGATCGTGAGCTGGGTTCAGAACGCTGTGAGGCAGTTTGTTTGATATCTACTGGAAATGTTTGGTGACTGATAGGAAGGACTTTTTAGTACGAGAGGAACGAAAGTTCGTTGCCTCTGGTCGACCGGTTATCTGATAAGGTATGCCGGGCAGCTACGCAATAAGCGATAAGTGCTGAAAGCATCTAAGCACGAAGCGTACCTAGAAAAGAGTCACCATAGGACATCGCAATAACAGCGGTTTGATAGAAGTGATGTGTAAGTACCAAGGCAACGAGGTATTCAGCATGCACTTACTAACGTCCATAAATCTTTTTATTAAGATAAGATCCGAAATTTTGTACATGGTTTTTCATATTTTTTCTTTTTTTTTTTTAAAAAGAAGTAGCGTAAGCTATTTAGTATGTTTAAACAATTTTATCATAAATATTTAAAGTAGCTTTAGCTATCAATTAATTTTAAAAAAATAAGAAAAAGAAATAATTTTTGTGTATGACTTATAATTCTTAGTTAGCACTTCAATTATTTTTTCTCATACATTTTTTCATCCATTTGGTGAGGTTTTTTACGTTAATCATTTGTCTTTCACTAAGGTCCGCAGTAACTGTTTCTAAATTAAAATTAACATTCTCACAGTAATGATTTGCAGCCTCGTAGAAAATTGCTTTTTTAATTCCTTTTTGATGCTCTTCTGAGAAAAATGGGAATGCTTCTTCAATAAAATTACAAATTTCTATTAATGGCTTAGTAAAATCTATTACTCTGTTGATTGCATTTTCTGTTTCTGTTCCCTTTAATCTTTCTGCGGTCTCCCAATCGGTGAGTGAAGCTTTCTCCCCTAAATACCAATTAGATAAATGTGTTGATAAATGGACATAACCTTGTTGATGTAATTCTGATAATCCTCGACTCATAGACTTGATAAAGTTTCTTACTAAACTAGCTACTTTCTCATTGGCATGGAACCAATTTTCTTCATTATTCACAATAGTTACTAATTCTTCCCAAAATCTTTTTCGACCTATTTTTGGTACGGAGAAAACTAAAAAACCAAAATCACCATTCTCATCTTTTAATTCTTCATTGATAAATCTTCCATATGCTTCAATTGGAGGGACCACTAATTGGGTTAAACCTAATTGGGAAACTAACCTTGTTTGTCTTACTTTTTCTATTAATGTCTCTTGTGTGTATGTTCCTAGGGGGGAGTAATTATCAAATTCATCCACTATTTCTTCTCCTTTAGCGTAACTGAACCCAATAATTTTTCCTGGAAGACCATCTATGAAGTTTTCTTTAGATGGCGGGTAAAATGTTTCTTCTTCAACATCTGCATCACCATTTTCTTTAACTGATAATTTACGATAACCTATTCCACTTACTAACAATGCTTCTAATTTTTGATCTTGAATTGTTATTGGTTTTTTTCTTGGAATTAATATACCTCTTCCTCCTTCATAACTCACTTGTTCTGTATTGGGATCTTTATCCCAAGAAGCCAGTTTTAGAACTTTTTGAACATCATTTTGTGTTAATGTGGATTCTGGAAGAATTTCTAATTGAACCTGATATCTGCCTTGAAATGTTTTTATTCGTACATTTTCGTATAATATCTGTAAATCTGGCAATTTAGTTTTTTTAAACTTAAAAGTATATAATTATTTATGTGATAAAACAAAATAAATAAAATAAAGAATTATTCTTCAGATTCTTTCTTCTCTCTGAACTTTCTAGCGTTTTCTGCATTAACAAAGCGGTACATTTTTCCATCAATTTCAGTTTCTATAACATCCTCGACATCCATTAATGGTTCTCCTGTTAATGCATCCTTGCCAAGCTGACCAGAAGCATTTGCTCCTTCCATAAACCCTTCTTCTTCAGGAGAAATTTCTCCATCTTCTACTAGTTTTTCTCGACCTTCTTCAGAATAAACATCTTCATTCTTTTCTCCTTGTTCCATTTCATCAGAAATTTGCTCTTCAGTTTTCTCTGGAATTATTCCTTGCTCTTCAGCAGGAAAATCTTTATCATCTTCAGGAATTCTCTTTTTTGGTTTTTCATTATTTTCTTCAGACATTTTATTATCACCTTTTTATTTTGATACATCCTATTAAAAGAAACAGCTTTAAAAGAATTATGGTACTACAAGTAAGTTCTCAATAGAAATATAACTGTTCCCGCTACTAAAGGGACTATAATATTGTCATCTAGGGTTTTATCGTTAAGGTCAATTTTAACAACTTCAAACATCATCGCAGCAAAACTTCCAATTATTGCTTCTGGAATTGGAATAAATAACATTGCTCCTAATGCTCCTGCTACTGTTCCTGCTAAAGTTCCTTCCAATAACTTTTTTCCATCTCCATTGAAGATGTTTCTTATCTTTCCAATAGATGCTCCGTAAAGATGGGACACAGAATCTCCCAAAGCCAGGATTAATATTGCTGCTAATGCTATATCTTTTTCAAAAAGCTGCATTACCAATAAAACTCCAACAAAATAAAAGATTAATCCTTTTCCAGGAAAGTTTTTCTTTTCTTCATCTCGTTCATAATGTTTTAAGAACCAGCCAAATATTGGGAAATTGTCTACTCTTTTACAAATGAAACTGATTAATACTCCAATAATTATTCCTAAGAAAACTGCTAAAGGTGAAAGGATATCAAAATAGTACATTATTGCAAGTAATACACCAATAAGTGCGTGCATTATTTGCCTACCAACTTCCGCTCTATTCATCATAAATCCCTCATATCTGGGCTGATTTAAAAGAGTTATGGATGATTAATTAAACTTAACCTGGGAAACTTTTAAATAAACAATTAAGAATTTCATATTACAATGAAAGATATCAAAATTGGACCACCTGAATGTGTTAAAAAGATTTCAGAGAATGTATGGGAATTACCTACTTCTTACAAAGAAGGAATGTTAGTTCCTGGAAGAATTTACGCTAATGAATTATTAATAAAATCTATGGATCAAGGTGTGTTTGATCAGTTATCTAATGTAGCAACCTTACCGGGAATTCAAAAGTATGCGTGTTGCATGGCAGACGGTCATTGGGGATACGGTTTCCCAATAGGTGGAGTGGCTGCATTTGATCCAGAACAAGGTGGAATCATTTCTCCAGGTGGAGTAGGATTTGACATAAATTGTGGTGTTCGTTTAGTTACAACTAACTTAACAGTTGATCAAGTTAAACCAAAAATTAAACAATTAGTTGATACTCTTTTCAATAAAGTTCCTGCTGGTGTAGGTTGTAAGGGATTTGTAAAGATAACTAAAGAACAATTTAAAGAAATTATAGTTCAAGGTTCTAAATGGTGTTTAGATAACGGTTACGCTACTCAAGATGATGTTGAAAGTACTGAAAGTTTTGGTTGCTTACCTGGTGCAGATGCAAAAGATGTTTCTGAAAAAGCAATTAAACGTGGATTTGATCAAATTGGAACTTTAGGTAGTGGAAATCACTTCTTAGAAATTCAAGTTGTTGAGGACGGAAATATCTTTGATAAGGAAGCAGCTGAAATTATGGGTATTAACAAAGTCGGACAAGTTTGTTTAATGATACATTGTGGTTCACGCGGATTTGGACATCAAGTTGCTACTGATTATATGCGACAATTTTTAGAAGTTATGCCAAAGTATGGCATTAAAGTATCAGATAGAGAGTTGGCTTGCGCTCCAATGAACTCTGAAGATGGTAATGCCTACTATTCAGCAATGGCTTGTGCGGCAAATATGGCATTTGTTAACAGACAAGTTATTATGCACAGAGTTAGGGAAGTTTTTAGGGAAGTGTTTGGACCAGAAACTGAAATCAAACTAGTTTACGATGTTTGTCATAATATTGCTAAGTTAGAAAAGCATGTTGTTGATGGTAAAGAGAAAGAGTTAATTGTACATCGTAAAGGTGCTACTCGAGCATTTGGTCCTTCTCGGTCTGATGATATTCCTAAGAAATATGCTTCTATTGGTCAACCTGTAATTGTTCCTGGAAGTATGGAAACTGGATCTTATTTGCTTACTGGAAGTGATAAAGCCGATCAAGAAACATTTGCTTCTACTGCACATGGTGCTGGAAGAGTAATGAGTAGATCTGCAGCAATCAAGAAGTTTGATGGTGTTCAGTTGCAAGAAAGTATGTTGAAGAACGGTATTTATGTCCATGGCGTTAGTATGAAAGGACTAGCTGAAGAAGCGGGCGGTGCTTACAAAGACATAGAAAGCGTTGCCCAATCTTTACACGATATTGGCATTACTAAAAAAGTTGTTAAGTTTATACCTATTGGAAATGTTAAAGGATAATTCTTTGATTTCACTTTTTTATTTTATTTATTTTTTTAGATATGATTCTGCATCTTTAAGAAACTGATTCTCAAGATATTCTCTGTCTTCTGCTTTTAGTTCAAAATCTAAAGCACCAACATTTTCTTCAATGTTCTTCTGTGATACAGATGTAAATGCTGCAATTACATTCTCTTGAGTTAAAACCCAATTTAATACTATTTGCGTGGTAGTTTTTTTATATTTTTCAAAAATCATCTTTAATTTAGGTATCTCCAAACCTCCAATTAACACTTGTTTCTTAGTTACTGGATGTTTCATCATTATTGGCCTGTATGCTGTTAAAAACATGTTATTCTCTTTACAATATTGAAGGATTTCTGAAGTTGGACCTCCTCTTTTAGCTTGTCCTCTGGCAAGAACATTATATTCCACTTGATTTGTGAGTAATGGATACTTTGAATACTTTTGCGCTTCTTTCATTTGTTCTACAGAAAAGTTAGACACTCCTATATGTTTTATTTTTCCTGAATCAACAAGTTCGCACATTGCAGACATTGTTTCTGATAATGGAACTGCTGGATCAGAAGAGCTTGGCCAATGAACAAGGTAAAGGTCAAGATAATCAATTCCTAATCTTTGAAGGCTTCCATCAATTGCTTTGTGAATAGAATCACGCCCAAGATGAGAACCCATAACTTTACTAGTAATAAAAAGAGAATTTCTTTCAATATCTTTAATTGCTTCTTTAATTATCTCTTCAGATTTTCCCCTGCCATAAAGTTCAGCAGTATCAATATGCGTTATCCCTAATTTGATTGCATAACGAATAGAATCAATACAAGATTGTTTATCCTCAATTGTTTTAGGTCCTTCTTTTTCATTCCAAAGACTGGTCCATGAACCAATACATAAAACTGGTAATTTTACTCCTTGCAATGTTTTGTATTTCATCAACACCATTATTGTATTTTCCCTTCCAATTGTTTAACTAATCCACATTTGCCGCACTTCATTCTGTAAACTGAATCTTCATCTGAATAGAATGGTTGGATGTCAATTAGTTCTGCTTTATCATGTCCACACTTTTCACAAACATGGTTATGGACTGCTAATGGATTAACTTCATCTCCAACTGTTATTTTCTTTTCTTGATTCTTGTTTTTTGTTGTAACAGTTTCAGAACTAGTTTGCATTTCTGGTTGTGGATGTCCGTTCGGACAAGCCATCCACTTTCCATACTCAGTTGTTTTCGGTTGCAGTATTGTACCACAGGTTTTACAAAACATATTTACTAAAAACGGGCATTTTTTATAATTGTTACGCACAGAAATATATATAAACAATTACTTCTTACTTAACTTAACTTAACTTAACTTAACTAAAAATGAGGTAATAGAAAATTAAGATTTTCTGGCGCCTCTCATAAAAATTCGAGGTGTATTAAATGAAAAAGATTATTTTATTATGTTTATTAGTGATTGGATTGCTGTTAGTTGGATGCGGGACTGAAGTTCCAAGTGAAGGAGATTTAGAAACTCCTCCTATTATTGAAGATCAATTAACTGAAGATCAACAAGCAGATCTTGTAATGGCTGGGGCTTCTGAAGAATCTGGTGCGATAGCCGGACAAGCAGTAACACAAAGCTATTATAACTGTAAGGAAGAAGGTGATAATGTTATTTATGATGCTAGTTGGAAACAAGGGATGAAATCACCCAAAGTGTCCTGTAATGCAGCTAAAAATAAGGTATATCTCCGATCTTGCGCTGAAGGGGGATTTTTAGACATCACTTTAATTTATAATTGTGATTGTAGTAATGTTGATGCATGCCTTTCTGGTACTGCTCCAACAGTTAACACTTGTACTCTAACTACAGGAGGCGTTAGCTTGAGTTACAGCGATGGAAGTACTGAAGAAAAAGTTAATTTCTGTTTAAGAGGTAAAGTTCAAGAATTTTCTTGTGATGAAAGTGCATCATTAAAATTTAAGGTTCAATCAACTTTTTGTGGAAGTGGTAATGTTTGTTCTGCCGGAGTTTGTACAGAACCTAATGTAGTAACTGTTTCATTATTATCTGCTCAAATGTTGGAACTTAATGCTGGAGATTTCCCTCTTTACGGAGGATATATTCTCGTTGATGAACAAAAAATTAGTAATATCTGTCCTAGTACTTGGTGTGATAAAAACACTCCTTTCACAGTTAGTCTTCCTCAAGAACTTTCTGAAGGAGAACATGAAGTTGAAGTTTGGACAAAATATCAAGGATGGGGTTTTACTTCTTTTGAAGTAGAAGTTTTGGCTGCAGAGTCATTTTGTTATTACTTAAATTCTAATGGTGAACAAATGCCTGCTAATACGACATATACGGACTTTCCATCTATGGGCTACGATCAACTTAGAGAATATGGTGGAATTGTTACAGAATCTAATGAAATTCTTGTAGGATGTAAAGATGTTATGGCTGGGCCTTCTGAATTAATTGAACTACAAATGCCCGTTTGTCTTTTGAATGATAATCCCAGTTATATGGATGAAAATCCCGAAGTTAACCCTGAGCATTTCGTTAGTGGCGTAGGCAATTCAGGTGGGGTAATGACTAAACCTTGTTACGGTGGAAAAGTTTGTGAAGAGGGTGCTTGTGTATCAGAATTTGAGCCAATTACAGTAGAAGATGTTCAAGCAGAAGGAGAAGTTGAAGTTTTTGTTGGAGAGGGAGTAGTAAATGTAAGTGTTGATGGAAAACTAATTGTTTCTTTTGATGATGATCAGAAAGTTACTGGTGTTCAAATTGAAGATAATAAAGTTTTGGTTATTGAAGAAACACCTGGTGCTGGAGAAGTTATTAAAGACGTTTATCCTCTTATAACCAATAACAATGCTGGGGCTTACCTTTGTCCATATGCAAAGAACATGGCAGAAATTAATCCTGATTGTTCTGGAAAGATTACAGACTACCAAATTAAGAATGGCCAGTATGCTTTTATCCAAAAGTCTGGTGGTGGAGCTGGAGAGGTTGAAGCACCAGAATTGTCGTCATTTTGTTATTATATGAACCAACTTGGGGAACAAAAATCAGCAGGATGGGATTATTATGATTTCAATACCCATAAACCTTACCAAGGAGTTGTTACTGAAGACGGTCCTGTAGATAATTCTTGTGAAGAGGGTGTTAATACAAGACAAAGGTGTAGCGATTCTTATCCTTACACGAGTGGTGGGAATGTTGAATTGGGTGATCCTTTTTACAAAGCATGTGGTAATGGTTGTAATCCGGATACAAACTCTTGTTGTGAAATTACTGGGGGAGTGATTATCACTTGTGATGGTAATAATAGAATAAATTCATCAAATACTAATTGTGGCCCTAAAACCCATACTATTAGTTGTGATGACTATGGACCAGAGAATGAAGATTACACTTGTTACACCCCTCCAGAAAATGCAGTTTCATATTGGAAAACGGATTGTATTAAATGTGGTGTTAAGATTTGTGAAAATGCAAACGGTTACCAAAAATATAGTTTCATGGGATGTTATAACGACTGGATAGAAGTAGGAGAGATTACTGGACCTGGTTGTTAAGTAAACTTTTTTCTTTTTTCTTTTTTTCATTATATAATGAACACAATGTTTTAAAAGTAAAATTGTTCTAATAATAACCAAATGAACAATTCAATGAAGATTTTTAGAGTATTTGGTATAGATATTAAGCTACACTTTACTTGGTGGTTCGTATTTGCACTAATCGCTTGGAGTTTATCTTCAGCATTCTTTCCGCATTATTTTCCAGATCAAACTCAAACGATGTATTGGTCAATGGGAATTACTGCTTCATTATTACTATTTGTTTCAGTATTGTTACACGAGTTATCTCATTCTTTAGTTGCTAGAGCTAAGAATATTAAAGTTGAATCAATCACTTTATTCTTCTTTGGTGGTGTGGCGGGAATTACTAAAGAAGACATGAAACCAAGTTCAGAATTCTTAATGGCAATTGCAGGACCATTGTTCTCCTTAGTATTGGCGGGAATATTTTTTGTTATTTGGAAAATTAATGGAAATGTTTTCTGGACAGCAATAACTTATTATCTATGGCAATTAAACTTAATTTTAGCACTTTTTAACTTAGTCCCAGCATTTCCTTTGGATGGGGGAAGGGCTTTCAGAGCAATCTTACGAGCTTATTTTAAAGATTTAAAGAAGGCTACTAGAATTGCAGTTATAGGTGGAAAATTATTTGCTGGTTTCTTATTTTTTATGGGGATATTAGCATTGGTCTCTGGTGTGGGAACTGGTCTTTGGTTCATTTTCCTAGGTGGATTCTTGTATTTCATTGCTGGTGCAAGTTATGATCAAGTTATAATTAAAGAAACACTTAGTACAATAAAAGTTAAAGAATTAATGAACAAAAAACCTAAGATAGTTGATCCAGGTATGCAATTCTCTGACTTTGTTCAAAAGTATGAGAACTCAGAAGAGGATGTTTTTGTTGTTCGTGATAAAGATTTTTCCGGAACATTAAATCTAGAAAAGATTGAGAAAATGCCAATTAAAATGCAACAGATGGTTAAGTTAAAGCAGATTGCTATGCCTTTTCATCAAATTAAAACTTTGAAGAAAGATGATAATGCTTATACTGCTTTTAGGAAAATTGCTCAACAAGGTGTAGAGTTACTTCCAGTAATGAACAAAGATAAATTATCTGGTTTACTTACAAGGAAAAAACTAATGCACCGATTAGTCTGGGAATTAAAGTTTGGTGGTGTTAATAAGCTTAGTAAGAAGTTTGAGAAAGTTCTTAAGAAAAAAAGACGGCGAAGAAGAAATAAGTGAAGTTAGTTCCTATTTTTTCTCCATTTTTGTTTAACCTATTTATTCAAAGTGCCGCATAATTGTAATAAATATAACGTTTAGGGGCGATTTTCTTAATTTGCACAATAAATTGAGGGTAACTACTAAATACTATCTTGACTTTTCTAAATTAAAATGAAACAATATAAGATTAAAAAATTGTACTTTGAATTCTGTTTTTTTTAGTTGTTTCGCTAAAATAAGTTTCTAAATAAGTTTGGGCTGAAAACCTGACAAAAACATGGAAATGAAAACTTAGCATTCTGGATAAAAAATGTATCTTAGGGATACTCTGAAAATGATAATGTGTCTAACGGACAATCATAAAAATGATAAATTTAGTTTGGACAATAAACAAGGAGGAATAAAATGATATTAATAATGACAATTTGTACTTTGGCAATAGTAGCTTTACTGACAAGTCAGTTTTACTCGCCAAGTATGGCAATCCAAGTTTACAAGGGTCAGATTGAACCTCAACTTAGAGAAAAAATTAAGAGAGAAGATATAAGTGATCTTTTAACAGCAGAGGATCATAAAGATTTGGACGGAATCTCGCACTTAAAGTTGGAAGAGATCTACGACTTGCGACAAAGGATTAGCAGCTATGTTGAACTGAAAAAAGCTGAGAGATAAGTCAGTGATTTTCTTTTTTTTATTTTTCTCTCTTTATTCTTCTACGAACCCATTCAATAATACAAGGGACTAAATAGAATTGGAATATTATTGTCATTACTGCTAGAACATATAGCAAGACAGTGTAACCAATAGGGAAATTTTGTGATATTTTGTTTATAATGGCAAAAGGCCAGATCCCAAAGAATATTATAGCCATAGTGAGGTAACTTGTGCCTCCACCACTTCTAACAAAGCCTACAATTAAACTGTAAATAAAAACAAATACCCCTATTGTTAGAGTAGAGAAAAATTTTTTCCAAGTAAAATGAAGAAATTTTTGGTTCTCTTCTTTAGTTTTCATATTCTTGACAACATAAATTATGAATGATACAATTATGGCCCAGATGAATACATATATAGTTCCTAACAAAAAGTTCAATGCAGTTAGTTTTAATATTGTGGTGGATGTGGGATCAGGATAGCCTAATAAGGAATAAACAAATTTGTATGAAGGGAAAAAGAAAAACAATATGTTGCTGCTTAAACGTCCCAGTTGTGGTAAAAATCCTATACCTGTAAAAATTGTTGAAATCACTAAACTAATTATGAGGTCAATCTTAAATATTTGGAACAACTTTGTTTTAACATTTGCTTCTGCCATTGAATTAACCATATCTTTTTAATTTATAATTCTTTCTCTTCTCTCCCTTTCTTAAATAACCAAATATATATAAATGATTAAATATTAACTTTACTTAAAAATTGAGGTTGATGTAAATGAAAAAGATAATTGTTTTCTTAAGTTTATTAATAATTGCAATGTTTTTAGTTGGATGTGGCGAAATCACGGCTGATGGTGACGATGCTTCAAGCCCTCCCTCTCTACCAGAAGATGTAGAAGAAACAGAAGAATCTTTTACTGATGATTTGCCAAAGGGAGATTTACAGCCCCCAACATTACCGGAGGAGTAAAAGATGAAAAGAATAGTATTTCTACTAATATCATTAGCCACACTATTAAGTCTAACTATTTTTGCTTCTGCGGCATTAACAAATATTAATCCACAGCATAGTAAATTGCTAAACTCTGGAAATAATGTTTGTGAATATTATCAAAATGAGTTTTCGGTAGGAGAGCAAGATACAATCACCATAAATGGAGCAACCATGAATTTGGAATATTTTGGAGATAAAAATTGGAAGATAAATGATTATGAAGGAAAATTACAAAATCATCAATACTTCACTTCAAATCAGAACTCAAAGATAATGGGTGTGAGATTTGATTTTAGTTTTATGGATCAATATCAACCGGAAGGTAATCTTGGCTTAACTGAACAAGATTATTATCCATGGGATTGTCAAGGATTTAGTAAGGATAGAGGCTTAATATCAGAAATAAGAATTCAGGAAGGGTGGAATTTAATTCCCTTCGATGTTTCTTTAAAAGATTGTTATTATGCCTTAAAAGGTGAACTTTGTAAAGATGATATTCTGGCAAGTTATTATTATATTTCAACATTGAATAAATATTACACAGAAAAAGAATTAGAGGAAGAAATTGATAGTAATCCTGTTTTAAATAATTACTTTAACAACAATGGACTTATTCTGCAAGAATCATCTAAATGGATTTATGTACTGCCTAGTGCTGGAAATAAAAAAGTGATTGGACGTTTTGGTTCCCGTATCCCTTACCGTAACAAATATTTAGGAGATGGCTTATTTAAACTAAATAGCGGGTGGAACTTTCTAATTGTCGATGCTTTTATGGTTTATGATGATGATTGGCAAGAAAATCCCGTTAGTATGGACGACATTGCGGGAAGTTGTAATGTGAAAAAAGTCTATCTTTGGGACATTCTTAATCATCAATGGAAACAGATTAATGGAGAATTTGATAACACTATGATCGGTTCTGGTATTGTTGTTAAAGTAACTGATGATTGCACTTTAGGATATGGTGGAAGTAACATTCCCCCATCTCTACCAAATTAATTTTCTTTTTTTCTTTTTTAGTAACTTTTATTAATGATTAAATATTAACTTTACTTAATTTAAAACTGAGGTGTATTAAATGAAAAAGATAATTGTTCTAATGATGGTGTTTGTTTTAATAAGTTCTATGTTTGTTGTTGCTGAAGATGTTCCTGAAGTGAAAGATTGTTCTGGCTTCTGGGGATCTGTAGATTGTTTCCTGTTTGGTAATTCTATTACTGGTATGGCTTCGAGAGAAACCGCTGAAGAAACTGCAGCTCGAGAAGAAGCTGAAGAAGAAGCAGCTAGAGAAGAAGCAGAAGAAACTGCTCGTGAAGAAGCAGAAGCTGAAGAAGAAGAGGTAGTTGAAGAAGATACCACTCGAGAAGAAGAGATTGTTGAAGAACTTGTTGAATGTACTGATGCAGATGGAAAAGATTATTATAAGAAAAGTCGTATTATTGTAACTCCTAAGGCTCAAGACACTTTTGATGACTTGAACTTAAAAGATGAATTAAAAGACACTTGTTATGATTTTAATACTGGGACTGAATATTTAATTGAAAGAACTTGTAATGGAGATCAACCTAGTTATATTCAGAAAAATTGTGCTGAACTAGGTAATTATGAATGTGATAATGGCGCTTGTGTAGAAATTGAAGAAGAAGTTGCAAGTAGTGAGTTTGAATGTATTGGTAGTAAAGATGGTGATGATCATTTTGCTAAAGGATCAATAAGTATTCCTAACTTTCAAGATGTTCCAGATATAGAAGAACTATTTGGGGATCATTGTGAGGGAGTAAATGCAATCTGGGAAATGGAATGTGGTCCTATAATTACAAAGAATGGTGAGTTTTCTGCGGAAGGAATTACTTACAAATACAAAGGGGCAGATAAAGCAACTGATTCAACACCAAAAGCAAAATTTGAAGTTGTTGGTAGTGGTGAGGTTCTTGAACGCCCAATACAATTTATTGAAGAATATGGTTTTGCTCTTGTGGGCATAAAACATGAGAAAAAGGAGTTTGCGTTAATTAATACTGGTGACATTAATGAAGACGATTTTGATTTGATGTTAATCGGAGAAGAATTTGATTGTGAAAATTATGATGATATGCTTTGTGATGACGGGATATGTGTTGACCATGAACTTTCTTGTGAAAATAGTGGGTTGGTCTTAAATGCATATGATGATTTTGTCACTGAATGGAATACTGGTTATTTTCATTATGAGGGAGCAGATAGTGTTAATGATCCCTCACCAAAAGCAATCATTAATCCTCCAGGAAGTGATGCATTTGAACGTTCAGTTGAATATGATGGTACTAAAGCAAAGTTTAATTTCAAGTGGGAAGGAGAAACTTATAATTTTGTAAGTTCTTCAGACCCAACTAAAGATAATTGGGATATTGAGTTTGTTTGTGAATCTGAAGAAGTTGTTGAAGATCTTGAGTGTGATAATATTTACCAAAAACATGACAAATTTAAAATTGGGAGTGAAGAGTTTAAGTATAAAGAGTCTGACAAATTAAGCAATCCTGATCCAGGGATTAGGTTCAAGACAAAATCTAAAGCACAAAAAACTTTACATACAGAATATTCCGTTAATGAAAATGGAGAATTTCATTTTAATTTTGAAGGAAAGACTTACAACTTTGTGAGTGCTTCAGATACTAGCAAAGATGATTGGGATATTCAATACGTTTGTGGTGATGATGACGAAGAAGAAATCGAACTAGAGATTGTTGAAGAAGCTGAATCTGAAGAAGAAGTAGAAGAAATTGAATACCAAAACGGAGTCTGTAACGGGTGTGAAAAGGTTGATAAATGTTATCCTTACGGAACAAGAATCTCTGAAGAGTTCTGTGGTTTAAGTAGTGAGTGGGACGATCAGAAACCTTTAGAAGAAGATTGTGATAACAATTACGAATGTTCTAGTAACCAATGTACTAACGGAGTTTGTTCAGATCTTGCTGCTCAGTTAGAAGAAGCTGAAGGTTTAATTCAACAGCTATTAGATTACTTGAAACAACTGTTTGGTTTTGAAATTGAAGAAGAAGGACATCCTTACATCATTGAAGAAGACTTCGGAGTTGTAGACTATGCTGAAATAGAATATCATAATTATGTTAAGGGTATTGAAGGTTATTCTGGGGAGTCTTATGCGGGTGAGTATAGTGATGAATTTTTTGCTTTAGTAGAAGTATATGATCAAGAAATTTCTTTAGGTAAATATGTTGATTTACTTAAGACTATGGACCAGGGCGAAGGTTGGGACACCGAGAAGGAAGGTGGTGTGTATTTGTATTGTACTAATGGAAATTTCGATAGATTTGTTTGTAGTTGGGTTTCGAACAATCTTCTAGTTGCTGTTGCAATAGATGATGGCTTCCAAGAAATAGAAGAAAGTGATGGTTTGTTTGATGCTTTTGAGGATATGGTTATTGCTTACGTAGAAAAACATCCTTCGACAATAACAGAACCAATACAAGAATCTGACGGTTTTGGTGGAGGAGGAGAAAGTTTGAATGAATTAGTTTGTGATGATATTGTTATCATTAAACATAAAGAACAGTTTACAACTCCTGATGGAGATGTTTTTGAGTACAACAGTGCTAATAAGACAGGTCCCAATAACATGGGGGAGAATAATCCTAAAGTTAATATTGGTAATTTACAAACAGGAGAAACACTAGATTATCCTATTCAAGTAATTGGAAAAGTGGGTTTTATTTTTGAGTATAAAGGCAAGACCTACAACTTTGTAAATGCTTCTAAGGCGTATAAAAATGATTTTGATTTGATGTATGTTTGTGATGAAGTACTTGGGGAAGACACTTGTGACGGCGTAGATAATGATGGAGACGGTTGGGTTGATAAAACAGTTGTTACTGTCGATGGAACGGTTGTTCTTAATGAATCAGAATATAATAATTACGCTAATCAGGGAATACATATGATAGTGACTGCTGATTGTACAACTGATGACAATTGTGGTGGCTTTGAGCAAGCTTGTGGTATCAATTCATATTGCCTTGTAGATTCTGAGAGTACTAATGGGGCCAACTGTGTTTGTGATAATGGCTGGAAGAACTGTCAAGATAACGATGGTAGTTTAGCTTGTGATAATTACATTGCGACAGATTCCAATAATTGTGGTGCTTGTGGAGTGGTTTGTGGATCTGGTGAATGTGTAAACGGTGCTTGTGTTGAATAAACATCTTTTTTTTCTTTTCTTTTTTAACAACATTTATTAACTAGTTTTGCAATAATGGACTTATGATTAAAGAAGAAGTTATCAATCAAATTAAAGAATTAACTAACTGTAAGTTTTTAGAAGTTGTTCTTAGAGGAAATTCTGCAATAACTGTTTGCATGTCTTTAGTTAAAAAGAAATTATTAATCCCAGAAGAAGGTGGTTGGATACATTATAAACGAGCACCACAAGATGCTAAGTTAGAATTTGAACTAGTAAAATGTAATTTAGCAAAGATTGATTTAGAAGATCTAGAACAAAAAACAAAGAAGGCAGATGTTTTTCTTTATGAAAATCCTGGTGGTTATTTCGCAGAAGAACCAATTGAAGAGATTTACAAGATTTGTAAAGCTAACGATTGTTTAGTTATATTAGACATTTCTGGAAGTATTGGTACTAAGTATGCAGACACTAAAAATGCTGATGTTATCATTGGAAGTTTTGGGAGATGGAAACCTATTAACGCAGAAGCTGGTGGTTTTGTTGCAAGTAATAATGAAGAATTGTGGCAAGACTTATCAAAACATTTACATCCTTTTGAAGATGAAGTTGATCTGGAAAAAATTAAACAAAGAATTCTTAATCTGGAGAAACGTTTACAATTTTTATTAGAGATGAAGAAAAAAGTTATTGAAGACCTTTCTGATATGCAGATAGTGCATCGAAATGATTATGGGTTAGTTGTAATTGTTAAGTATTCTACTGAAGAAGAAATGAAAAAGATTATAAACTACTGTGATAATAATAAATTGCCTTATACTGAATGTCCACGTTACATTCGGTTAAACCAGAAGGCAATTTCAATAGAAATAAAGAAATTATGAGGAAATATAAAATGGCTTTAACTATACCAGCATCAATGGATGAATGTTTATACTTTACTAATCGAAATAATGAAGATATACAACTTCTTGCTTGGGTTTACAGAAAAGAATGTCCTAAGTGTAAAAAAGCTAAGATGGGAAAACCAGTAGATCCTAAGACCGGTAGGCCAAAGTCAAGATCTTTAGAATATATCTGTCCAGAATGTGGTTATAGTGAGCCAAAAGCAGAACATGAAGAATCTTTAACCTTAGAGGCTAAGTATACCTGTCCTAGTTGTAACAAAGAGGGAGAATCTACCTGCGTTTACAAAAGAAAGAAGTATAAAGGTGTAGATAGTTACATTATTGAATGTCAACATTGTGGTGAGAAAATTCCTGTTACTAAAAAATTGAAGAAGATTAAGAAGAAGAAATAGTTAATTTTATTTTTAATTTTTGATTTACTTTTTCTATAATTTCTTGTTTAGCTTTTTCTAAATCTATTTTTTCTAACTTTGATTTTAATTCTTCCACTTTTTTTTGTAATGAAATTAACTTTTCATTTTCAGAATTGATATTCTTGTTAGTTTCTTCAATCTTAAGAACAATCTCTGCATCTTCAACTTTCTTAAGCAACTCAGTTCTTTCTGTTTTTAACTTTTCTCCCAATTCTTTTAATTCTTCTAAATAACCGGAATCGCTTTTCTTAATTAATTCTAAAAAGTTATTTTTCTGTTTGTCTTCAAATTGTATTGTATTTTCTTGTAGCGCTTTCTTTAATCCTTGTAATGATTGTTTTATTTCTAACTCTGAATCTTGCCAAAAAGATTTTAACCCATTATTAACGTAAGCTTGAATTACTTTGTTGTCAAGGGCAATTCGTTCATATTTTCTTAATGGCTTGTTTAGTTTTGAGAAATATGAAAAAACATTATTGTCATTATCTTTAATTTTCTTTTCAATTTCTCCCACTCCATCTTCAACTTTTTGATAATCTTTGTACTCTTGACTTTCTTTGAGTTTTTCTTTTTCTTCTTTTCTTTTCTTTAATGAACCCTTAATTTCCTTTTCTTTCTCTTCTCTTTCTTCTACTTCTTTGGAAAAATCTTTTTGTTTTGTAATGTCATGGTTTAAATCTTTGATGAGTTCTTTAATCCTGGTTAGTTCTTCAATATGAAACTCTTTAATCTGCTTTTCAAAACCCTTTACTACCGTATTTAATTCCGCAGTTTTCTTAAACATTTTTTCAACAGGGTCAAAGAATAAATGTTGGGCAGCTTGATAACTTTTTGCAGTCTTTTTTGCTAATAACTCAATCTTTTTATCTAAGTCTTTAGTATACTCAATAACCTCTTGATACTCAGACAAGGTTTCTAACTTTTCTTTTTGCAATATTGTTAAGTTCTCTTCAAATCTTTCAATTTCTCTAGAATAATTATCTCTGTGTCCTGAAACAATATTTTTAACTCTCTCTTCAACATTTTTATTGTCTTTAGAAACTTCTGCTTCATTTAAATTCTTAATCAGTTCTGGAAGTTGTTCTTTAATTTCTTTAATTCTGGCAAAATAATTTATTGTTTGTTCATTAAATCCAATCTTGGAAATTTTATCTTCAAACCAATTATTTAGCTTGCTTAACTCTACTTCTTCTATTTCAGGTTCTTTTCCCGAGATAAACAAACTTTTCAAAAACTTAAACATACTTTTCCAGATGAATCGGTTTATTTAAATATTTCTAGTTTTAATAGTCATTCTACTGCCTATCTTTTAGACTATAAAAATGCTTAAATAGTTTATCTTCTGCACCAATTATATGGTTAACTCCCTTTTGCAAGACTCTCTGAAGCTGGATATGAATATAGTATACCTGATTAAAGATGATTTGGCTAAAATAAACCAAAAATTACAAGGTTTAGACTCGGCTAGTCCCGAATATATTGTAAGACTTTTTTATCTTGATTCCTTTACAAGTAATGTCAAACCGGAAATTCCAGTACTCTCAGAGAGATATTATGGAAAGATTAGGGGAGTATTACAACGGAGTTTAGACCAAGGGAGATTTAGTCCTCAAGATGCTTACTTTCTTAAGAGGGTTGGCTGTCCTTATTTTTCCAATATTGAAGTGCCTGAATTAATGAAGGCGATAGTGGAAAGTGAGTAATTCTCTTGATGAGTCGTAATATTTATATAATCCTTCTTTCAGCTTTAGCATATGAAAAAAGAAAGTAAGAAAGAAAGCAAGAAAGAAAACGATAAAATAATCGTAACTGCGGCCTTGCCTTATGCTAATGGGCAGATCCATATAGGTCATTTGCTGGAATACATACAAGCAGACATATTTGCACGATTCTTAAAATCTATTGGTAAAGAAACACTTTATATCTGTGCTTCAGATATGCACGGAACCCCTGTGGAGATTAAAGCCCGGGAAGCAGGAGAAGATCCTGAAAAATTTGCACTTAAAGTTTGGAAAGAACATAAAAAAGATTTTGCTTCTTTCTTGATTAAATTTGATAATTATTATACTACTCATTCTCCTGAAAACAAAGAACTTGCAGAATTTTTCTTTACAGAACTGAAGAAAAAAGATTTAATTTATACTAAAAAAATTGATGTCATTTATTGTGATAAATGTGAAAGATCTTTACCAGACAGATTTGTTCGTGGAACTTGTCCCAATTGTACTACTTTAGATCAATATGGTGATGTTTGCGAAAGTTGTGGTTCCGTCTTAAAGGGTGTGGATTTAATCAATCCAAAATGTTCTTTATGTGCCTCAACACCTAAAATCAAACAGAGTGAACATTATTTCTTTAAACTATCAAAACTTTCTAAGAAACTTGAAAAGTGGATTAATGATGAGAAAAGTGAGATACAACAAGAAGTTAGAAATTGGTTAAAAGGTTGGTTAAAAAAAGGATTAGAAGATTGGTGTATTTCTCGAGATGCTCCTTACTTTGGATTTGAAATTCCTGGTTCTAAAGAAGAAATTGGCGAAGTTAAGTACTTCTACGTTTGGTTAGACGCACCTATTGGTTATATCTCTTCGACGAAGAATTACTGTGATTCTAGAAAATTAGATTGGAAAGATTATTGGTATGGAAAAGATAGTCAAGTGTATCATTTCCTTGGAAAGGATATTGCTTATTTTCATTACTTATTCTGGCCAGCAATGTTAATGGAATTAGGGATTCCAGTTCCTAAGTTAACTGCACATGGTTTTATTACAGTTAATGGGGAAAAAATGTCTAAGTCTAGGGGAACATTCTTTACTGCTAAAGAGTTTCTGAAATTGTACCATCCTGAAGCACTTAGGTTTTACTATGCTTCTCACTTAGATCGAAAAATTGTTGATGTGGATCTTAGCTTTAATGATTTTAAGGCGGTAATTAATAATGTTCTAACTGGAAATTTAGGAAACTTTTGTTACCGAGTTTTAACTTTTGCACAAACTAATTATGGTTCTATCGAAAAGAGTGCTGACGATAAAAAGTTGATTCCTGCAGTTAAAAATTTAATTAAAGAAATTAAGCAGGATTATTCCAATCAGGAATTTAAGTTAGCTGTTAAGAAGATTTTACAAATTGCAGATCTGGGAAACGCTTACTTTCAACAATCTGAAGTTTGGAAAGATAAAGATTCTGAAGAAAGTAAAGCTAAAGTTGGGCTTTGTGTTAATCTAGCAAGAGAACTAGCTATTTTAATTAATCCAATCTTGCCAGAATTTAGTAAAAAAGTTTATTCTTCTCTTGGTGAAAAAGATTTACAATGGAAAGATCTGGGATTTAAATTTAAAGGAAAATTAAAAAAACCAAAAATTCTTGTCCAGAAGATTGAAAAAGTTCCTGAATCAAACAAATTTCCATTAAAGATGGTTGTTGGTAAGATTAAGGAAGTTAAAGATCATCCAGATGCTGATTCACTTTACCTTATGAAAGTTGATTTAGGAAAAAAGTTTGGAATTAAACAAGTGGTGGCTGGACTGAAGAAGAACTTAAAACCGGACGTTTTGTTAAATCGGAAAGCAGTTTTTTGTGTTAATATCAAGCCAACTAAGTTGCGTGGAGAACTTTCTGAAGCAATGGTTTTTGCTGCTAACGATCATGAAAATGTTGCTTTACTTAATGCTGAGAAAAGCAAAATTGGTGATGAAGTTTGTTTTCAAGGTATGGAAAATGATTCTGCTGAAATAACCTTTGATCAGTTTAAAAAAATCAAAATGGTAGTTAAGTCTGGATTGGTTTACTTTGATAATAAGAAATTGAGTAGTAAGGTTGAAGATATTTCTGTAATTGGAGTTATGGAAGGCACGCGGATTTATTAGAACAACTCAAAATGATCAGTTGATTTTTCTTAATTTCCCCTGGTTTTTGTTCAATCATACCAATTATATTATATATGAAGAATCCAAACCTTTATATATCCTAAATTGTTTTCTTTATATTAAATAATGGTATCAAAAAGTGGTGATGTGGTTAGATGTAGTTATAGTGGGCTGTTTTCTAGTAAGCGGGGCCAAGTTACCGTATTCATAATTATTGGAATTGTTATTCTTTTTACCTTTGCTGGAATCATGTATTTCAACCAAACCTTTACTAAAGAATCAATTCTAGCATCTGCCGATCCAATAATTTCTGATTTGCCACAAACATTTCAACCAATTGCAACGTATACTGAAGGATGTTTAAACCAGATTGGTAAAAAAGGGTTATTGATACTTGGTGAGCAAGGTGGTTATATTTATCCAGATCTAATTGGAAAATATTCTGCTGTTAATCCTACTGATTCTGACGGTATTAACTTAGAACCATTAAAAGTTCCTTATTGGCACTATAACGTTAACGATAATCCTGCATTGGACTTTCATTTCTCGAGCTTAAAACCAGATTTGTATTATTCAGATGATGAAGAAATGAGTATTGAAGCTCAATTATCTCGTTATGTTAAAGAGAACCTAAAAGAATGTTTAGATGATTATGCACCTTTTTCTAGTCAAGGAATTAATGTTGAGTTTGTATCTGCTGAGGTAAATATAAAAGCTACTGTTGGAGAAGAGACAGTTAATTTTCTGTTAAATATGCCTCTTAAGTTGGCTAAGGGTGAAGCAGAACAAGACGTTGAAGAGTTTTATGTTAAAATTCCAATTAGGTTAAAACATTATTATGAAGTTGCTTCTGAAATTGCGGCAGCAGAAACTGATTATAACTATTTGGAAAGACAAGGACTAGACTTAATTGCAACTTATTCTGGGATGGAATTTGACAACTTACCTCCTACTGAAGAAATGACTTTTGATGCTATTCCAGGAGTATTTTGGAGTGAACAAGATGTTGAAGGTAAATTTAAAGGAATGTTAGTTTCAAATATTCCTATGTTAAGGTATTTTGGTAGCGAGAACTTTTACCGTTATGAATACGAACCAGATCCTTCTAAAGTAGTAGATTTAAGAAATTTATTTCAAAAGAATTATGATAACATGATTATTCCTTTAGACACTGCGCAAGGATTAAATATAAACTTTGATTATTTTGCTTGGCCTATCTATTTTGACCTTAATGATAAAGGTGGAAGAATTGAACCAAGCAGCAATACTTTAAACTTTTTTAAACTAAATTTTTATATGAACCATTATTACGTAACTTATGATGCTAGCTATCCTGTACTTGTTACATTAAGTGACGATTCTGCTTTAATGGGCGAAGGATACAATTTTGTCTTTGCCTTAGAAAGTAATATTAGAAATAATCAGATTGTTGAGGAAGATGATATTCTTTATCCACCAATTGCTTCATCTGAACAATCTATGGCTTGTGACGAAGATAAAAAGGGGACTGGAATTATCAAATCAGTTGTGGTTGACAGTTATTCAAGGGATCCATTATCTTTTGTACAATTAGGCTTTTCAATTCCTGAAAGTGCTGATTGTATACTTGGCCAGACTGATGGAAATGGAGAATTTTCTGAAGAATATCCAGCAGTTTATGGTGGTGTTAGTGTATATACTAAAGAAGATTACTTAACAAACTTTTACCCTATCGATACTTATACTCTTAAAGATCAGCCAGGGATTATTGGTTATGCTGTTGCTGGTTTAGATACACCAGTAGTGGAAATGCATAAATACAAAACTATTAATATTACAGTTAAGAAAAAGTCTTTAGACAAATGTATTAATGGTAATTGTTATTCTCAAGGGTTATTTTCTGATTTTACTGATGAAGACTTTATCACTTCATATAAACCACAAGGTCTAAACTCTGTACATAGTTGGGTTTTTACAGATGCTGTTAAAAGTTTAAGTTCTACTGAATCTGTTACCATTACTTTGAATCGTATTAAAGATATTAATCCTAATGTGGTTAATGACGAATTTTTTGCTAGTGCTTCTGTAATCGGAGATAATGTTGCAGAAATGGAACTGGTGCCAGGAATTTACGAAGTGAGCATCTTGGGCATGGATGATGAAGATTTAGTTTTCCCTAAAGAAGAAAGATGTACTACTGTGTTAGGATCTAAATCTTGTAATACTTTTGATGAAATAGTAATGAATCAAGCACTTACTGGAATGGTTCAATGGGATGAGGAAGACAAATACTTTATTTTAACTCCTGAACAATTATACGGTTCAAATGAAATCACCTTTTACCTTTTAAATTTTAATTTGTATAGCGTACCAATTAAAGAACATGTACGTGTTGTAGAAGATGTACAAGTAATGGGGGGTTTAGGAAATTATTCCAGAATCTTGCGTGATGATTTAGAGCCAAGTTATAACTAAAAATGAAAAAAAGAACTGAAAAGAAACTTTGGGATGTTGCTGCCCTATTTATTATAATGCTAGTAATTATGCTTCCAGTATATTCTGCTCAATCTTTTGCTGCAGTAAATGTTCAGGTTACTAAAAATCAAGGTGAAGATGGAATTGAAGGTTATCTTGATGCGGATAGTGATGTTTGGACTGTTGAAGCAATTATTTCCGGAAATGAAGTTAATGAAGTTAACCCAGAAGATGTAGTTCTTAGAATTGGTGAAAATGAAGTTCCATTTGAAAGTTGTTCAGATTCTACTTTAGGGACAGCTTGTGAATATATTAGCCCCTTAACAGATGGTGTTAAAGAAAAAACTTACGATTTTAAAGTTGTTTACAAATTCTTGGATGCACTTAATTATCCTGATGAAAAGTCAAACAGTGATTTTATTCATGCTGACGGTTCTGCTCCACTTGTAACAGAAATGAATTTTAAACAAAATATTGAAGATGGTAGTGTTGATGCTGAATTTATTGTTAACGATAAGTTTGAAAGCAAACCATCTATTGGAATTAAGATTATTGAGGTTATTGATGCTGATGCTAATACTATCTTGCAAACTCTTGGTCCTTACGAAATGGGTTTAGAAAAATTTGTTTATTCTTCTGATGGTGGTACTGGTGGAAAATTATCTGGCAGTTTATTTTCTGGTGAAGGTTTGAAAAGAATTAAAGTTCGGGCAGAAGATCATTTAGGTCATTCACAAACCAGTCCTGCATTTACATTTCCAGGAGATTTTATATTACCAGAGATTTCTAATTTAGAATTGGTTGACTTTGGTAAGTTTATTGGTCCGTTCAATTATCCTACTGATATTACTATAGATATTGTCGAAGATAACAGGTTATCTTCAGTTAAAGCTTATTCTGACCAAGCAGATTTAAGTGGCGAAGAGAACAAACAGAATTGTGTTGATGATGTTGAAATCAAAGGGCTATACCATTGTACTTGGAGCAATATTGAAGTTAGTCCAGAAAGTTCGGTTTCAGTAAAAGTTATTGCTAAGGACGAGTTTGGAAATAGTGCTGAGAAAACTTTATCTGCAAGCTTTACTTCAGATACGAATGGGCCAACTGTTAGATTCTTTGGTAGTGAGAGAGTTTATGATAGTATACATTATGTTAAAAGTGGTAAACAAACAATTGTTTTAGAAGTTAATGAAGAAGGTGCAGGAATACTTGAGTTTAATTATGATAATATCGTTACTGGAACAAAAGGTATTGAAGCTAATTTGGGAGCATTAGGTGTTAGTAACCCCATAAAACCTAAATCCTGTAATGAAACTTCTTACGGAGCAAAATGTTTCTGGGAAGCTGAAGGTGAATTTAAAAGTGCAGGATCTGCAATTATTACTTTATCAACACTTGAAGATAATGTTGGTAATGATGGAGAAGCTGAACCAGTTGAGTTAAGAGTTGATGTTAGTGGTCCGGTTGTTGAGAAGTTAAGTATTTTCGGTGGAGAGAAAGATTATTTTGAAAGTAACGATCAAATAAATATTAAACTACAAGCAATAGAAACTTCCGGATTAATTGTTCTGGCAAATCTTAATGGTATTGTTCCAGATGCTGCAATAACATTCCCTTCTACTATATATATGGATGAACCAGGATGGCAAGTTTTTACTCAAGATGACTGTGAAAAGTTAGGTGAAGCTGAAGATGCTAAATGGGTTTGTGATCTTTATACAGACAAAATTATGAGTGGTCCTGAAGATAATCTGGTATTAGAGTTAAAAGTACAAGATACGGCGGGTAATGATGCTTCTTTGTGGTTAGATGCTGATAAAGCAAAAGCTGCCGGGAAAGTTAAGAATGTTGAAAAGTTTACAGTCTCTTCTGATAATTCTGCAAAATTACAATTTGATTTATTAGGATTAGCAAACGAAAATGATCCGGATTATTGGGAAGTTAACAAAGTTATTCCTTTAGGTGGAGATGCAGCATTTGTTGATTTAGATACAACTCCTTTAATTTATGCTAGAATGCCTTTTGAAGTCAAGTTATTTCCTTTGAAAAGTAAAGTAAAAGTTATTGATATTAAAATTCTTGGTTGTATTGCAGCTGCTGATCAAGATCCAGATTATGCTGTGAAAAGTTCTGCTTTAACTGCAGAAGAAGAACCTGATCCTGTTGTTGAAGATACAACTTCTGCTCCAGAAGATACAACTTCAGATACAGCAGCGGTGGCGACTGGAATGGTTACAGAATTACCAGAAACTACTTCTGAACCAACTGGACCAACATCTCCAACAGTAAGTCGAGCATTAATTTATGGTGGCATTAATCATCAAGGTGATCGTGATCCTTCTCCAGAGATTGTTTTAGAGTTCGAGCCGTTTGACGGTAGAGACATGTTTGATTTAGCTGAAGTTGAGAAAGACGATTTTGAAAAGAAAGAAGTTGAATATTTATGTAAATTACAAATTTTCTCAAAAGTTGGAGATATTTCTATCGGCACAGGAGAATTACAAGATGTAACTGTTATGGTACCTTTTGGTTTTACTAAGTTAGGTGCACAAGATGAAAATCTAGCTAAAGAAATTAAACGAGCAAGAGACGAAGCAAGTACTGGATTCTGGGGAGTAATTGGTAAGTTAGAAGAAGTGATGAAATGGGTATATTACATTGCCCAGTTAGCTAGCACTATTTTTGCTGTTATTAATTTAATCACTGGAGCAAAGGGTGGATTATCTGGAATTCCTAACTTTGGTGTGTTTAAAGAAGTTGAGACTGCTGCTTGTTTCGGATTTAGTTCAGGGGCACAAGGAGCAGATAAAGTGGCAAATTTTTTGAGTTTTCCCGTGGCAATTTTCAGTTGTCAATCAACTGGGCAGTCCTGGATGAAATGGTATGATAATTGGTTAGGAATGTTGCCAAAATATTATAATCAGTTAATGGATATTGAGGTGTTGAAAGGACCAGGGAAATGTACTGCTGAAGTTGGCAAAACAAAACAAGGTGGTTGTCCATACAAGCCCGCTAGAAGTGTCCGAGACAACATTTATTTATCTTTTGCAGGGGTTTGTTTACCTGGAATTATTCATAATATGGACAAAATAAGACAAATTAAATGTCGTCATGTAATGTGTTTAGAGAACGAAGTGGCGGCGGGATTAACTACAGTTGGTGCTTGTAGTCAGTTAAAAGGATTATTAATGTGTAAATACTTTGTCGGAGAATTATGGTACATCTTACCATTCTCACAATTTTATGACAAAATCATTGGAGTATTCCAAAATGCAATCCGAGATCCAGTTGCTGTAGCACACACAGCTACTTGGGCAACTTGTACTATTTTATGTTTTACAACATCTTCTGCTTCAGCACTTTGTGACTGGACAAAATATGTGTGGGATGTTATTGATTGGATTGGCAGTACTGTTGGTCTTATAACTACTGTTGTTCAAGAGTTTAAATCAGGAGGATTACAATACTGTGATTCAGTAGGATTATAAAAATGAAAAAGTTAACTATACAATGGCAATTTTTGGGAGAGGGTGTATAACATGGTTGCACCGCCGTACAACAGGGTTGGACAAGTGTCCAATAAGATTGTACTCAAAGAAAAACTGTTGAAATTGTTTTATGAAGATCTTTCTAAACAGTATACCGTACGAGAGATTGCGAGAATATTAAATGAGAGCCATTCAAGTGTTCAACATAATCTTAAGCAATTAAAGGAGTGTGGGATAATTAATTTGGAAAACAAGTGGATTGATAGTTTTAGAAATCGGTACTTTAAAAGGGATTATTATATCAGGAAGATTCTTTTTAGCGGATTGATTGAACATTTAGAAAAAGAGTTGGCAGCATCTGCTATTATATTATTCGGCAGTTTTAGTAAAGGTGAATCAATCAAAGAGAGTGATATTGATATTTTTGTTGAATGTGCTCGTGACAAGAAACTAGATTTAAAAAAATATGAAAGAAAATTGGAACATAAGATTGAGTTGTTTCTCAGACCAAAAATAACTTTGTTGCCTAAGAACTTACTGAACAACGTTGTTAATGGAGTAAAACTTAAGGGGTATTTTACAATAAAATGACTGACTTAATGGCTTGGAGTGAATGTGAAGATAAGTACATCCGTAAGGTTCATGTAGATTTAAGTAAGATTAAATCTATTACTGAAATGGCTAATGAACGATTAAATTTTGTTAAATCACTTAACGCTAATGAGAAAAATGCCAGTTTTATCTTTGAAGGGTATTATGAAGTTATTAAGGAATTATTAGTCGCTTTAATGTTAAAGAATGGTTTGAGGTCTAAGAATCATCAGTGTTTATTTACTTTTTTTGCTAAAGAATATGATCATGATGCTGAAGTTAATTTAATTAAACAGATGAATTTTTTACGGAATAGGTTAAATTATTATGGTGAAAGAGTAGAGTTTGCTTACTTTAAGGAAAACTATAAAAGCTTTGATAAAGTAATTAAGTTATTACTTGGATTATAAAAATGAAAAAAATAGGTGCTTTACTTGTAATACTAATGTTTATTAGTTCCATGATCGTAGTAGCAGAAGATACTGATGTTGAAGACGTTATTGTTTCTGATTGTGGTTTACTTTGTACTGCTGGTAAAACAGTTAATAAATGGTTATTTGGTGATGCAGAAGCTAGAGCTTTAGCAGGAACAGCTTGGTTTGACCGGACAGATGCTTTGGTTGGTATGGGTGGTGATGATGGTGATGTTATAGAAGATGTTATTACTGAAGAGCCAGAATTTGTAGCAAAGGCTATTTGTTTTAAAGGACATGGTGTTGATGGTTGTTATATTAAGAATAATGATGATCAGTGGTATAGTTATGGTACTAGTGGTGGTGATTTTGGTGCAGTGTTGACCCAAACTGAAATTGAAAATCTTCAAGAAGAAAATTCGTTTGAAACAGATACTTACTCTACAGATTTTGTAGAATCATTTGTTAAAAGTGATGTACCCCTAGTTGTAAGTGATGCACCCCCAGTTGTAAGTGATGCACCACCAGTTGAACCTTTTAGTGACTGGGAAACTGAAAAAGAAGGTTATATGTTAACTGTTGGATTAGAAGGTAAAGAAGAATTAGCGAAGAAATATTATGATCTTAATCTCCCTGGACCTGACGTATTATTATTACGTGATAACGATATCTCTCTTGAGGAATATGGGGATTGGGCTACAAATGGATTTGCTGGAGCGGAAGAGATTGTGGAGTGGAAAACCTTTGATTTTGATTTAACGAGTGCTTATTTATGGTCTGGTGTTGTACCTAATGTTGTGGACGCTGACAAGTGGAGAGGACGGGAGTATTCCCCCGATCAAGTTGCTTTACTTAATGAAAAGGGCATTACTACACCAGAGGGGGCAGAAACAGCTCTTGCTAGTGCTGGTGGTTGGGATGATTGGGTTGTTAAAAATTATCCTTCTGAAAAATCCAAAGTTGATGCAGTTAAAAAAGTAAAGAAAAAAGCAGCTGTTAAAAAGGAAAAGAAAGCTGAAAAGAAAGCTGAAGAGGATGCTAAGGTTGCTCCTAAAATTGTTACTTCTGATGAACTTAAAGCAGCTAAGGAAGCTAATCAAGCAGTATTACAATCTCAAGTTCAATCATTGTTAGGATACGATTTATATCAGAAGTATGGGAAACAAATTGAAGATACTGGAGGAATTCAAATTGATGGTGCTCCTGCTATATTAACTACGCAAGAAGGAGATACTGAAGTAACTTGGACAAAAACCGATGACGGATTGTATGAAGGAACAGTTGGAGGAAATGAAGTAATTGGACACTTTGATCCTAGTAGTAATGGGATTGTAATTAAAGAAGATGTTTCTGGTTCTGGTCCTGGACCTACTAAAATATTTACACTCACTAATTATGATAACAGTCAATTCAATACATACACTGTTCCTTTAGGTAAAGATGGTTCTGGAATGGTAATAGAGCCGCTTGAAGGTGGGCAAGTTAAAAACATATTAAAAATTATGAAAACTGAAGAAGGCAAACCAGTACTTGATGAAGAGAATTCTGGAGACCTTTTGCTTAGTGGTGAAAGTCAGAAACCTGTTACAAATCAAAAAGGGGAAACAGTGCAAGCTAAATCCAGAGAGATTGTTGTTTTTCAGTCTAATGAAGAAAAGAAATCGGGAACCTTAACAATTGATGGTGAAACAGTCTCTGTGGGTAGTGATAATCTTGTAGATGATTTGGCTAATGATCAAACTATCAATATTATTAAACGTATTCCAACTGAAGTAAAAGCAGAGGATGGGAAATCTTCTACTACCACTTATAAAAAAGGTAATGTTATTGGAGATCTGGTATATGATAAAGAGTCTGAACAAAAGACCGTACGGAGATTTGATACTAAAGTTGAAACTACTAATAACTTCAAAACCAGAGAGAAGATGCTTTTTGATCTTGATGGTAAAAAAAACCAGGGAAATACCCTTAAACGTAATGAAGGTATTCTTTACAATTCTTATGGTCACCCAACTCATTTATTAGGTGTTGATGGTGATGACATTACCATGATGGATGTTAGAACTGGCTTATATGCTGGAGTAATTACAAAGACTGATACTTATGGCACTGTTAAGATGGTCCAAACAGACTATAATGAAATGGAATATTATACAGAGAATGGTGAGAGTGTAGGTAGATTTACTTTGGACAATAATGGAAATTGGCGTAATAAAGAAGGAATTAATCCAGAAACTGCATTGTCTCGTAAAACGAATCCGCCTACTTTAACTCTAGAAAATAAAAAAGCATTAGCAATTGCTAATAATATTGAAATTGTTAATCAGAACATGAAGGAAGCACAAACAAAAAAAGCAACAAGTGATGCAGGAATTACTACTGAGAAAATGAGTGCATTTGATCCTTCAATTGCTTCTAAAAAAGCGACAATAGATTCTTTATTATTAAAAGTGAAAACTGAAATCCATCCTGAGCTGGCTCAACTTAAACATATTGCAGCTAATCCAAAAGAATACACTGATGTAGAAATTAAAGAACTTTATCCTGGATCAGATCTTTCTGCAGAGCAGATTAGAATTTGGATAAGAGATACAGGAATTCCAGAATTACAAGAGGAAATTGTTAAGGCGATAGCTGACCAAAAAACTGCTGAAGCAAACATTAAGGAACTATTAAGAGAGAAAAGTGCATTAGAAACTCAAAAGGCAGCAATAGAAGCGGGAGAATATCCTGGTTTGCCTGAAGACTGGAGTTCAATTGATAACCCCGATACTCAGAGTGCATTAATCAGTGCTGCAGCTACAACTGAAGGAGTTAATTCAAGAAAATATCTTGAGTCTAATGGACTATTAAAGAGTGTAGGGAAATTTAAAAATAAGGACAATGCTGAGGTTGAAGTTTTTACTTCTTATGATGGTAATTTATATACTTCTGACGGAACTTTTATTGGTGATGATGATGTTCTTGTAAGTAGTGCTGGTACAAGCTCAGGATTAGCAACTGCAACAGAAGCAGCAAAAAAAGCAACTGCAGAACATTTAGGTGAGATTGAGGAAGATATTAAAGCAGCTAAAGATGAAGTGAAAAAGGCAGGCCCTTTGTCTGATAGTGAGGAGATTTCAGGAAAGTCTACAGAAATAAAACAAAACTCTTTTGTACGAGGTGCGCAGATTGGTGTTAATTCTGTCTATGCGATTACAGGAGAGCTAGGTAAGACTTACTCTTCCTTGAACCAATTATGGCAAGATGAACAGTGGTATAAAGACTGGACTGGTGTATTTGACAAACAGTTTGCTCCTGCTTTAGGGTCACAATGGTTCCCTTCAGCTATCTGTGAAGGTAATTATGATATCGAGCCGGAAGGTACTGCAATGATTAAAACGGTCTCAGGAACTTATCAAGCAATTGCCCATATTGAAGCTGAAGTGACTCCTGATCAATCTCCAGTGTTATGTTCACGTAATCCTGATGCGGAGTCTGATGAAGAATGGATTTGCGGTAAGGAACAAGTTTGTGTAGAAGATAATTTCTGTTATGCAGATGCAGATGGAGATAAAGAACCAGATAATGATCAAATCCTTGAAGGATACTTCTACAAAATCACTTGGGCAGTTTCTGCACCAAGAGACGAGACATTTACACCTTATCGAGATGAGAATGGCGTGGCTGTATCATTTAATGTTATTCTGTATAATGGGGCGGATGAACTTCCTTTATACAAACGTGGAGGGGATTCTGTTGGCCCAATAGAACTGAATAATGGAGAAAGGGATAGTGATGTGTTCACACAATTTTCTGCTAACCCTTATAATGAAGTTTGTATTGTTTGGGAAAATGCACCTAGTTCAGTTGAAATTAAGAAAAATATTGGTGATACTGTTCATGGGGTGGGTGCGATAGATGACGTTTGTTTTAAGATTGTACCTTCCACTGTTGGTGTGGTTACTTGGCAAAAGTCCAGTAAAGACAGTTCTAGTCATAAAGTGTCTAACAACGACCCAGAAATGGAAGTTACGGAGATTTAGAAAGGATGAAACTAAAACATTATTTTAAATCATTTCAGTTTAATAGACTGTTCTGGGAAGTCTTTGCTATAGATTTTATCTTCTTTTCAATTTTGGGAATTTCTTTCTCTGTTGTATCTAACTTGTTGTTAAGCTGGTCAAACAAAGCCATGGGTGGAATGAATGTTGATCAGATGCAAAATTTCTTTACTACGGCATCTCCTGAACAGATGTTGCCCATTGCTACCATTATGAGAAATTATCTTTTGTCAGCTATACTTATTCTATTAGCAATGGCAGTAATATACTTCTTGCTTTACTCTTTTACTAGAGGGTTAATTTGGAACCATCTTAGTAAAAAGAAACTTACTAAGAAAACATACTGGAAATGGAACTCTTTAAACTTGGCTTTAATCTTGCCAATAGTACTTTATGGTTTCGTTGCAGCATTAGTTAAATTGTTGTTTATTGTGATCTTGCGTTTCTTTTTTACTCTTAACCCTACTTTTTATGTTAAGTATGAAAACATCTTTGATGGTTTTTTTCTTATCCTTAATGGGTTGATGAACTTAATAATAGTATTAGTTGCACTTACAATTATCTTTCTCGCTTATCATACCTTTACTCAGAAGTATAAAGTTTGGGAGTCTGTTGGAAATGCTTTCCATCTGTTTAAGTTACACTGGTCAAAGTTATGGCCTTTGTTATTATTGGCAACTCTCACTGCTGGAATTTTAACTTTAGTTTTGTTACCATTAAAGTCCTGGTTGCAGTATCAGACGTTTATACTTACAACTGTTAATTTAATAATCTCAGTGTTTTATTTAGCTTGGTTTAGAATTTATTTAGTTAAGACCATTAGTTAACCTTATTTAGTGGAGTTTGAGAATTAAAACTAATTGTTATTATTAACATGCACGGCGCGTAGATTTTTTCTTGAACTAAATAAAAAATGCGCCTCCTTTGGCAATGTAAATAATAACAATAATGGTTATAACTTGAACTTAAATAAATTGCCCTAATCACAATCTTTATAAACAAACAACTCTTCTTAATAATGATGGATTTGAGAGATGTTAAAAAGGAGGTAGAGGCACTGCCAGATATTAATAGTACACTAAAGCAGTTTCAAAATTCTTGGATTAAACCAATTAGAAGTAATACTAATCAACACATTTCTTTTATCAATAAACTAAACCATGAAGATAAAGTTGAGATGAATAATAAACTTCTGGGATTAAATGAATCTATCCTTAATATTAAAAGTAGCCAAGTGATTAATGAAAAACTTAAACACTATGCAAGATATTTGATTGAACTTAAATTAACTTCCTTTAATGATAATAAGGAAAAATCAAAAGTAATCACTAACCAATTTCTTAATGATGAATTTTTAAACATTAAAGGAACAATTCGAGAAGTTAAGAACTTTGATAACCATGTTAATAATCTTCATCAGCAGTATCATGAAGTTAACCAACTTCTTCAAAAAAAACTTTCTTTAGAAGAAACAGTTATGTTTATGGAACTTCCACATTATCGTTATTTAAAATCATTATTAAAGATTGCAGATGATCATAAAAAGATCGTTAGGCATGTTGGTAGGCATTTAGTTTCGTTAACAAAACAAACACAACTTAAAGATAGAAGATGATAAACTTAATCCTTGGAATTGTTGGTATGGCTTTTATTCTAGTTGCTTTTATTCTTGATGAGTTTGTTAAAAAGTTTAATCAAAACACTATTCAGTATAATGTTTTTAATATTATTGGTTCTGGGTTGCTTGGATATTATGCTTTCATTTCTGGTGTGTGGCCATTCTTAATTCTGAATGTAATTTGGTTTTTAACAGCGGGTTATAAGTTGGTCAGAATTCTTTGTAAATAAGTATTAAGTTAGTTAACTTGTTGATTTCCATATTCACAATACGCCTTAATATTACATTCTTTACAGTTTGGTTTTATTGGGAAACAAATAGTTTGGCCATGATTGACAAGAAGCATATTAACTTTGTTCCAAAGTTCCTGAGGCAAAATTCTCATCAATTCTTGTTCAGATTCTTCTGGACTTTTTGTTTTGATCCAACCTAATCTATTTGAAATCCGATGAACATGGATGTCTACCGCTATAGCATCTTTTCCAAAAGCGTAATTTAACATACAATTTGCTGTCTTTCTACCTACTCCTGGAAGCAAGGTCATTTCTTCTAAACTCGCAGGAACTTTTCCTTTAAACTCTTCAACAATTTGCTGGCTCAACTTTTTAATGTTTTTAGCCTTAACTTTATAGAATCCAATTCCATAAAGTTCTTTCTCCAGTTTTAATAAAGAAACGTCCACAAAATCTTCTGGATCTTTCCATTTCTTAAACATATTAATAACAATTGGAATTGTTGTTGTGTCTTTAGTTCTTGCACTTAACATAGTAGCAATTAACATTTGAAACTTAGAATAGTTTGAAAACTGTTCCAACATCGTTTCTTTATGATCTCTTTCTAGAATTGAAAATATATTAGCATAATTCATATTAATTTACTTCTGGTTCCAAATACTTACAACTCTCGGATCTCACGCACAGCTTTAACAAACTCATTAACTTCTTCTTCTGTGTTATAAAAACCAAAACTTGCTCTTATTGTGCCATCTTTAAACAAAGTTTTTTTAGTCTCCTCGCGATTAAACCAAGAGTGAACACAATGTGCTCCAGACCGAACCATAATGTTGTGTGTGTTGTTTAACAATAAAGAGAACTCCTGAATGTTCTTATCTTTAACTGCAAATGATAATATTCCTGAACGTTTATCTGCTTCTTTTGGTCCTAATATTGCAACTCCTTCAATCTCCATCAATCCAGAAGAAGCAAGTTCATTTAATCTAACTATATGTTTATGAATATTCTTAATTCCAACTTTTTCTAAGTATTCTATTGCTGCCCCAAAACCCATTATCCCTGGGTAGTTTTGTAATCCTGCTTCAAACTTTCCTGGAATCTTAGCTGGAACAAAATCATCATATTGAGAATCTTCTACAGTCTCCCCACCCACTAAGAATTGATTTAATTGTTCTAAATTTTCTTTTGTGCTGATTAACGCACCAACACCATTTGGTCCTAATAACTTATGTGAAGAAACCACAATATAATCTGCGCCTAACTTTTTAATGTTAATTTCTTGATGTTGTGCAGCTTGTGCACAATCTAACAATACCTTAGCACCGTGTCTGTGTGCTAATCTAATTATGTCTTTAATTGGATTAGTTACTCCATCTAAATTTGAGGTGTAAACAACACTAACAATTTTTACTTTGCCTTTGTGTTCGTTAATCCTTTTTACAAAATTGTCCATTGAAAATTCATTCTTTGGTCCTGATTCAATAGTGTCATGTTTAATTTCCCACTTCTTTACTAACCTTAACCAAGGAATTAAGTTAGAGTTGTGTTCTTTATCTGTTGTTAAAACAACATCTCCGTTTTTGAATGGAAAAGAGTTTGCTACTAAATTAATTGCTTCTGTGCAGTTCTTTGTGAATACAACTGCTTCTTTCTTAGCTCCAAAGAAATTAGCTATTTTCTCTCTGGCACTATCTTCTTCTTTTCCAACTTCTTGAGAAATTGTATGGTTGCTTCTTCCCGCACATCCAGGATAATTTAAATAATATTCTCCTGACTTTTCTAAGACTTGAGTTGGTCGTAAAGACATACACGCATTATCAAAATAAATTATTGGTTTGTTATTAATTTTTCGGTCTAAGATCTTAAAGTCTTTTCTTAGTTCGCTCATTTCTACTTTCTTTCCAAAGATTGATTCTAACATTTTAGTTTAAAAGTCGTTTTTGCTTTATATAATTTGTTATCATTTAACTAACTTATATGGGTTACTTATAATTTTCTCAATTTGTGTTTTATCTAAACAAGATCGTCTCAATTCATTTTCGCTGATTGGATTACCATGTATAGAACAGAAGTAACCCTTGGATTTAGGTGATCTATCTACTTGTAAACGAACAAGATTTGTTTTTGGACTATTTGGTTTGCTATCAACATAACCAATATTTTGATTAAAAGCAAGATAAAGTAAACATCTTGTTATTTGGTTACCATTTTTCACTATTCCTAAACCCTGATTAAATGCAATTAATTCAATGCAATCACGATTGACATCAGCAAAATACTTTGAAGCTGGAATTCTTGAGCTTGGGGTGTGCTTTTTGTATTTATGATTTATTTCAGGTCTAGTCCAAACTTGTACTAAACCCTCTTTATTAGTTGTTGCTCTTTTTTTGCCAATTCTAGGTACTGGATTTCTAAAAATGATTTCTCCATTCTTTCTGAAAGTTGGCAATGGCGTGGTTTCACCATCTTTAACTAATCTTAAAATGTCTAAATCTAATTTACTTTCTCTTTCTAAATAAGAAAAAATAACATCAATATCTCTTCCTACAAACATTTTCATTAATTCTATTTCTTCTTCAGTTAATTGTTCGCTTTCAGGATAAGGAATTGAATGCCAAATAGAATTTAGTTCTGGGAATCTGTTGCTAATACGATCATACTTTTTTTCTAGCTGAGAATAAATCTGTTGATATAATTCTTCTGGGTGTGGGTGTTCTCTTTCACAGCCAACTACTTTTTCGAGCAGAGATATTTTTCTTCTTAGTGATTTCATTTTCCTAATAAAACATCTTCTCAACTCTTTATTCTCTTTTAAAAACAGCAAAATAAATCATCATTAAAACTATTAAAACACCTAAGCCAATCAATCCCATGCCAAACCAGTCCACATCTGTGCTTAATTGTTTTTCATAAACACGTAATGGTTTTGGACCAATAAAAGTTTGATCATTAACAAAGATTGTTGGAGTGCCTTCAACATTCATTTTCTTAATCTCTGAAATTTGTTTTTGTAATTGTTCTTCTGCTTGTTTAGTCTGAGAACAGAATATTATTTTTTCTTTATCTATCCCCTCAGTTTTCTCAATTTCATCTAAAACAGAATAAACATTATCTTGGTTATCTAACTCAGCAATCTGCATTTGCATCAGTGCATTGTGAAACTTCCAAAATGCCGTTTTGCTTTCTTGATACAAACAATTTTCAATTTTTGAAATATATTCTTGTTCTTTATGTAATGGTAAGTGTATAAACATAAATTCTATAGTTTCTTTATTGGCAACCACTAATTCATTAATCACTGGGTTGACTTTTCTTGTGTTAACACAAGTATAACAGCCAACATAAACTAATTTATCTTGGACATTTTTTGGTTGATATGTGGGAAATAATGCTAATTCTACATTTTCTAAGGTTGGTTCTTGTCCTGCCGTTTGTGTGTTAACATCTTCATTATCACATTCAGTTATTTCTGAATTACTGCCAGTGGGATCAAATAAACATAATCCTCCTTGATCTTCAACAGAGGGACCATTACAATTACCATATACATAATAGTTATAACCAGAAATTCCTGTCCAAATTAAACTTCCAAACAATAATATTGTGAAGAGAGCAGAAATTATTTGAAAATGTCTGTAAATAAATTTTCCTAACCCTGGGTTGTTTCTTAACAATTTTCCCGTAATGCTGCTTTTTAATCTTACATCTAAGCCAGTTTGACATTTTCTAAGTGTTAATTTTCTAAATACACAATCAAACGCTTCTAAAGCAACTTTTCTATGCGTGGCTGAGAATATTCCTAATATGCCAAACACAATCATAGCTATAAAACAAATCATATCTTTTATTCTCTTTATATTATTTATAAAGTTAATGTACAGTTTGAACATGTTGTAACTATATAGTGTATATGTATTTCCAATACCTTTAAAAAGGATACACGTTCCAGTTTGCTTTCAATGACATATGATAGTAGTAATATTGATCCAAGCTATATAAATAATGCTGTAGAAGTTGTAGTAGATAGTATCTCTGGTAAGTTACCTAAAGTCTTAGTTGTTGATGATGATGAAATAGATTTAGAAATAGCTGTACTTGGTCTTGAAAGACAAGGTTTTAGAGTAAAGACTCATCAAATTAGGGGAGATGAAGATTTAACAACTTTAACCCAAAGAATTGCAGATAAGGGTTATTCCATTATTATTTCAGATACTATGGTTGGAAATCATTATGGCCCTGACCACGTTGCTAAAGCAGTTCAATCTTCTGGTGTTAATGTTCCTGTTGTTGGCTGGAGTGGCGCACCAAGTACATTACACGAAACTAATTGGAAGCGAGCTCAAGCAGTGGATTTTTTCCAAAAACCAATTGGACTTGATGCTTATCGTCCTCTTGCTGAGAAACTTAAGGATCATATTGGGTATGTTATTATCTCCAATTCGTAACCACTACAAAGTAATCAACTGCCAAAACTTTATAAACTAAGCTTGTTCTAAGATCAAAATGATACAAGAAAATCCTACAGATATTTTTAAAAGATTAGCAAGTAAAAATTACGTTCCTTTAATGAATGATGGTCTTGATTTACTGGCAAGAACAACTATTAATGCAAATGGTATGAGGGCAAAGGGAGAAAATTTTGGAAATGCTGCATATTTAATTGAGCATACATTAGGTGCTTGGGATGATTTACTTTATAATGCTGCATTAGTTATACATCAACCAAGGAGAGTAGCAGAAAGCCTAAATGCTATACCTTATAAATTCATTGCTTTATCAGCAAATGCAAGAAATTTTGGTAATGATTATGCCCAAGAAGTTTTGGCAGAAGAACTTTTTGCTTATGGTGGAGCACTCTTAGATTTCCCTCAGAACATTCTTGGGTCTTTAGGTGATGATCCTGAAACAGTTAATGATGGGATTAAACGTGAAGATACCATGTTAGTAGTTCGTGGAATTGGGGCATTAATTGATGCTGGATTAGTTGGTTCTCAACGATTTTATGATGATAATAAAGATCGATTAGATGAAAGATTAGTAATTCCTAAATAATTTTTTTCTTTAATTTATTAGAATTCTTTATTAGGAAAATAAAAGAAAAAAGAAATAAAAAAGCTTAGAATAGATTAAGTCCATACACTACAAACAATGGTGCAAACACAATTGCGAGAGTGTTGATAACTTTAATCAAAGCGTTTAAAGCTGGTCCAGCAGTGTCTTTAAAAGGATCTCCTACGGTGTCTCCTACAACAGCTGCTTTGTGTGCGTCTTTTCCCTTTCCACCATGGTTACCATCTTCAATGTACTTCTTTGCATTATCCCATGTTGCTCCAGAGTTACTCATGAACAAAGCCATTACTAATCCAGATAAGATTACTCCAATTAATAATCCACCTAAAGCTTTAATTCCTAGTAAGAATCCTACAGCAAGAGGTGCTGCAACAGCAATTACTGCTGGTAAGATCATGTTCGCTAGGGCTGCTTTAGTTACAATATCAACACACTTTGCGTAATCTGGTTTAGCTTTTCCAGTCATGATTCCTTTAATTTCTTTAAACTGTCTTCGAACTTCTACAACAATTTTGTGTGCAGATGTTCCTACAGCTCTCATAAGAACTGCTGAGAAAGCAAAAGGTAACATTGCTCCGATAATTAGTCCTGCGATAACTGCTGGGTTAGTTAGTAAAAAGTTAACAGGTACACCAACTACTAGTTTAATTTCTTGTGTAAATGCTACGAACAATGCTAATGCTCCTAAGGCAGCAGAACCAATGGCATAACCTTTAGTAACCGCTTTAGTAGTATTTCCAACAGAATCTAATGCGTCTGTGTTCTTTCTAACTTTCTTATCCAAACCAGCCATCTCTGCAATACCACCTGCGTTATCTGTAATTGGTCCATAAGTATCCATAGCAATAATTACTCCTGTTAAAGATAACATTGCTACTGCTGCGATTGCAATTCCGTAAACTCCTGCTAACATGTAAGCGGCAACAATTCCTAAAACAATTACAAGTACTGGAAGAATAGTAGATTCCATTCCAACAGCTAATCCATAGATTATGTTTGTTCCTGCTCCAGTAACAGAGGATTCTGCAGTTTTCTTAACTGGTCTGTATTTTGTGCTTGTGTAATATTCAGTAATTATGTTAATCAAAATTGTGATTACTAATCCAACTAATGTTGCTAAGAACAAGTTCATTGGGTTCCCAGTAAAATAGGTTACAAAGTAAAATCCGATTGCTGAAATAATTCCTGAGGCAATTAGTCCTTTATACAAAGCTCCCATAATGTTTTCACTTTTTCCTAATCGCACAAACCAAGTTCCTATGATGCTGCCAACGATAGCAACACATCCTAACATGATTGGATATTCTACTGCGAATTTGTATGTGCTGGATACTGAAGGCATTAAAGCAAGCAACATTGCTGCTAATAAGGTTACCACATAAGTTTCATATAAGTCTGCGCCCATTCCTGCACAATCTCCTACGTTGTCTCCAACATTATCAGCGATAACTGCTGGGTTCCTTGGATCATCTTCTGGGATGCCTGCTTCAATTTTTCCAACTAAGTCTGCTCCAACGTCAGCTGCTTTAGTGTAAATTCCACCACCAACTCTTGCGAACAAACTAATTAGAGAAGCCCCAAAACCTAATCCAACTAACATTGCCGGATCTTTGAAGAGTGTATAAAAAATACTTACTGCTAATAATGCTAAGCCAACTACTGCCATTCCTGTTACGGATCCGCCTTTAAATGCAACATCTAAAGATTCTTTTAATCCTGTTTTAGCGGCTTCAGTAGTTCTTACGTTTGCACGAACAGAAATGCTCATTCCAATAAATCCAGAAATACCTGAAAGAATCGCTCCGAACAAAAATCCGGCTGCTATTGGTAAACTAAATAGCCAGTATAATATTCCAGTAATAATAACTGCAAAAATAGCTATTGTTTTGTATTGTCGAGCCATGTAAGCCATAGCTCCTTCTTTAATTGCGTTAGCAATCTCTTGCATCTTCTCATCGCCAGGCGCGACTTTCATGATTTTAAGAGAAAGGTAACCTGCGTATGCTAAAGCAATTAAACTAATTACAATTGCGATAATTCCTATCATTTAATACCCACCCCATAGGTTTATTTTACTTTTTATTAATATTATAGAAGCATTTGATGATATTTCATTTATATATATTGTTATTGTAGAGTAGATACTTTCTTGAATTAGAAGGAATTATCCTAATAAGCCTGACACTCTTCATTTAATATTTTCTACAGATTTATCAAACGATTCTTTCTCTTCTGGGCTTAATTCAACTTCAATTACTTTTTCTACTCCATTCTTACCTAATTTTGCTGGTACTCCAACAAAAGTTCCGTTAACTCCATATTCTCCTTCTAACAATACAGAACAAGGAAGAATTTTATTTTGATCTTTTATGATTGATTCTACCATCTCTGTAATTGCTAATCCTGGAGCAAAGAAAGCACTGCCTGTTTTTAATAACTGAACAATTTCTAATCCCCCATTACGTACTCTTTCTACAATCTGATCAATTTTCTCTTTAGATAAAAGTTCATCAATTGGTTTACCATCAACTTTACAATGTTTAACTAATGGAACCATTAAATCACCATGAGAACCCAAAACTAAAGCTTCAACTTTCTTAACATCAACATTAAGTTCTTTTGCTATGAAAGTTCTAAATCTTGCTGTATCTAAAACTCCGGCCATACCCATAACTCTTTGTTTAGGAAATCCACTTAATTCGTAAGCTATTTTTACCATTGTATCTAATGGATTTGTTACGATTATTAAAATACAATTTGGAGAATGTTTTACTACCTCATTAACCACAGAAGTCATGATTTTGGTATTTATTCCAATTAAATCGTCTCTAGACATTCCTGGTTTTCTTGGCAATCCTGCAGTAATTACAACTATGTCTGAATTAGCACTATCTGAATAATCATTGCTTCCAGTTATTTTTGTGTTTGATCCAGCTAAGGGCATTGACTCTAAAATGTCTAGTGCTTTACCTTGTGGAACGCCTTCAACAATATCTATTAAAACAATTTCTTCTACAATTTCTTTAATGGCAGAATAAAAAGCAGCCTGGCTGCCAACATTTCCTGCTCCTACAATAGTTATTTTCGTCATTTTTATATTCTCACTCTTTTAGTTTGTTTAAGTGTTTAATAATAAGTGTTATTTAAAGTTTAGGATACACCGATATGTTTTATTAAACTAGGAATCAATTAAATTAATTTAATCAACTAAGAAGATCTTCTTTTTCTGTCTGATAGTTAAGTAAGGTCGAGTTAATCTTCTTTTTAATCCTATGTCTTGAGTAAGAACAAAATCTCCTTCTTTAGAATGTTTTACTAAGACATCGTCAACATGTCCTTCAGAGGGTAATTGTTTAATTTTAAGAACTTTAATAATACCAAGAGCAAGTTTTGCTGCTCTTTTATATTTCATCCGTTGCTCTTCCTGAATTTTCTTCAATTCTTTAATCGTTCCTTCTAAAACGTAAACTTCATAATTAAAATCACACGTTACTTCTAGTTCTTCAAATAGTTTTAACTTAAACTCTTCTATCGCCATCAAGGCATTTGTGTCTAAGATTATTCGTTTCATTTTTCAATGCTGTTCAAACTGGCTATCCAGAAGATTTTACTTAATGTTAATACAATAACTAAAAACATCAGTGCTAAGAACATTATAATTAAATGAACTTCATTCATTGCAGTTAAATAAATGAACCATCCTGCTAAGAAAATAAAACTCCAGTTGATTACTAGAACAGTTAGGGGATATAATATTTTTTTAATTCCAATCTTATAATAAGATTTAACAAAGTTTTTCCATCTTTTAACATGTAATTGAGAAAATCCAATTAGTAAGAAATAATAAATTACTAGAAACACTATTGACATTACTTGTATCACTGAAGCAAACGCTTCTGGAGCAATATCTATACTTAAAAATCCTTTTAGTATAAAATAACATATTGTGAAAAATGGAACCATGAATATTAAAGAAGAAGTAACGTACTTAACAGCTTGTTTTAACCAATTCTTTTTTTCAAACATTCTATATATTAATAACCAGATTGCTCCATTTATCAATAAGAATATTCCAGACAACCAAAGAATATATTCAACAATATTTTTCATCATTGTTTTATACCCTGTATATATCTGAACAATGTCTTTAGTAAAAGGCTGACCTGCCTGCAAGCTTTCTTGATCATAATTAGCATTATTTAACGGCTCAATAACTTCTTGTGCTCCCTCGATAATCTTTAATTGATAATTGAAAGAAACGTAACTTAACATTGAAATCAAAATAATCTGTAACACAATTATACTTAAGAATAATAACTTATGATCTTTAATTGCCTTTACACTTCCTTTAAATCCCCTCTTTAAAAAACTCATACTCTCAGAATCTTTTGTTTATTTATAGAACTTTCTGTTTTTGTTAACAATTAAGCTCACTTTATATCTTGGCACAACACAGCACGATTATTTTGTTCAATTCTCAAGTGCTACACTTTGTTTCGCAAATTACATTCTTGAGAATATCCACACAAAATGCGCCTCCTTTGGCGGTGCCAAAACAATTAATTTTAATTTAGAATTTTTCTACCAAGTATCTTTGAAGTAATCTGCCCAGCCGCGCATTAGGCCGTCTAAGTGAGTTTGTGGTGGGATTTTCACTTTAACACAATGGCCGTCAAAATTAAATTCGATTATATCTCTGTTTTCTTTTCTGGCTTCTGCTATTTTTTTCATGATCTCAGAGTCCTTAATTGGAAAATTTTCCAGCCCAAGTAATTTCTTTAATGCCATACTTATTCACTATAATAACCTTTATTTCCTCGCATGATCCCTTCACTATATAATTTCTTTATTTTAATCTTTATATTATTTCCGCCATGCTTAAACTCAACAAAATCTTGGTTATCTTTCTGAGCTTCCATGATTCTGTTCATTAACTCATAGTCCTTAAGTGCATTTTCACTTTTCATTTATGTCCCACTCCGAATCATAACCTTCCATAAATCCCTCTTCTTCATTACTCAACTCATCATTCTCTAGCAATCTAGCTCTAGCCTTCTTAGAATATACATTTTCTTCTAGATCTTCTTCTAAACTATCGAGATGTTCTAATTCCTTTTCTACTGCTTGGTTTGATAAAACCATTTTAAATTCCACCCCCTAAGTTATAGCCCCAACTAGATATAACAAGATTATACATAACATTTAAATATAAATACATTTCCTCAATACTATATAGTGGGTATATTCTTCCTGCTATAATATACGGGGGTATAATTTGAGCCAGTAAGAAATATTAAACTATTCTTAGGCTTAATTTTAAATTGGGAATATAAAATGGAATACAGAAAACTAATCTCATTCGGAAAAAGTAGTTATGTTGTCTCATTACCTAAGGGCTGGGTAGTTCAGAATAAATTAAAGAAAGGAGACTTAATTTATTTAGAAGAGAGTGGTTCTAACTTAATATTAACGAGTCATGCTGAAGATAAAGGGAATAAGGATAGAGAATCTGTAATTAATGTTGACGGAAAGAATTTAGGACTAATTGATCGGGAGGTTAGTTCTGCTTACATCCAAAATTGTCGTTTAATAACTTTAAAAGGAAAGGAAATAAAATCAAAAGTTAAAGAATTACAGAGTACTATTCAAAACTTAATTGCTTTAGAAGTTATGGAACAAACTTCAGAGTCTATTGTTGCTAAGGATTTTCTAAACATGGACACTGTTTCTGCTAAAGAATTAGTGAGAAAAATGGATATTGTTGCAAGGGCTATGTTGATGGAAACAAACGTAATTTTTGAAGAACAGAACGCTGAGAGTATTCGAGAAAGAGATAAGGATGTTGATAGACTTTACTTTTTGCTTTATCGATCAATATTATTTAATTTAGAAAATCCTACTATTGCGTTAAAAAAGTTTAAAATGCGTTCTGTTGAGTTGTTTAAATACTTATTTTATGGATTCTACATTGAAGCAATAGCTGATGATTGTTGGAAAATTGCCAATTTCATGAGTCAATTAAAAATATCTCGGGCAGAAAAGGATAAATTAAAACAAATCCTTGCAGAAGTCCATACACGTTATTTAGATACAATGAAAGCTATTCATAACGAAGACATTGCTACTGCTTTGAAGATTTCAGAAAGAAAAGATATTTTGAATAAAGAACTTGATAATTTGGAAAAGAAAAACATTTCTGTAGACTTTTATGCTAAAGCAATTAGTAGAATTAGGCTAATTTCTAGCCATATTCATAATTTAGGTAGGGTGTTATACACAACTAGTAACTATTAGTGAATGGTGAAAACCACGAAACATTTATAAATAAAAGTTTGTCTTATGAGTAAATGCTAGATTGTTTGCCCTCTAATGATGAACTTGAACTAATACTAAGAGATACTGTTGAAAAAAAATTTCCTGGGTATCGCCCAAAGTTTGAAGATCATCCAGTAAGAAGAACTTCTCACGCTAATATCCATCATTTAAGAATTTCTGCTAAAAGACCAAAAACCAAAAGACGTAAAAAAAGAATGAATGTACAACTAGCGTTAAAAACATTCTTACTCGTTGAATCCTTAGGTGATCAAAGTTATATTGATAGACATGATCCTTCTAAGCTTGCAGATTTAGAAGCTAGAGCATTTAAATGGATTGACAAGGAAGTTAGAATTCCTAGTGCAGATAGTTCAACAAAATCTTATCTAGTTCCTGCGTTTTTTGGTTACTCTGAAAAACACATGGCTATTGCAACAAAATTTTTTTATGGTGATATGCTTTATGATTTATTGGCTGGAACTAGTTCAAATGAAAGTTTCCAAAAACACTTTTTAATGGGTGTTAAAGATGTTGCAAGACTAAACGGGTTAACAAATGCTCCGGAACATCGATTTTATTCTAGTTCGGAAGAGTTTAAAGAATCTTCTTTAGCAAATGCTAATGAAAACTCTGCATCTTTACTTGGAAATTTAGCAACTATGTATTGTGCATTAAATCCAGATGAATTTATTGGAAGATCTCCTACTGAAGAAACTTCTACAAAAAGAACTTTAGAATATGTTAAGCGTAAGAAAAAAGTCGATCTACAAGAAAAGGTAAAAGAAATTTCTGCAATGCGTCCCAGTATTGGTGAACCGAGCAGATTACAACATCGTGATTGTAGTGGAAAGAATATGATCATTACTAGACATGGTAAGTATGCTAATCGTTTTGTTGACTTAGAAACTTTTGGTCCTGACTCTGCTGTTGAAGATATTGCGAGTTATTGCATTTTTTTAGCTCGAGGAAATAATGCTGTTTTTCGATCATCTGATTTTCCTCATTACAGACACGTTTTCCATGCTTATGAACTTGCTTGGAGAGATCGTGATCCTGATATGGTAAGGCATTTAGATGGACTTGAGAATGGCCAATTTAAGGAATTCTTACAACCAAAAATGACTGGAAGAGAATATGCTGATTTAACTGCAGCCTTTTTCTCTAATGCGATTGTTAAAACTGTGACTTTAGCAGCTGCAGGGGCAAGAAATCCGGGCAATGATGAATTAGGCATAGAAGCAATTGCTGTTACTGATCCCAGTAGATGGCATAGTGATATGAACGAACTATTTATAGCCGTTTATGATATGGGTAATTTAATTAATGATTGTTCAAATCCGGAGGAAGTAAAGAATTATTTTTATACTCTTGGTAAAACATTAACAGATGTTGGTTATAACATAGATCAAGGAATACTAAATGCTATTAAAACAGGAGGGGGAATTGGTCGAAACGTTATGGGCGAAGTACCAAAATTTCATAAATAAGATTAAAAGTGATGGTGAAGATGGTAAAAGAAAACAAATTTCATTCATTTAATTCAGGAGTATTGCCAAAAGGCTGCCAGCATTGCGTTAAAGGAGAAAAAATTGTTTTATTTGTTACAGGAATATGTCCTCGGAAATGTTATTTCTGTCCAGTCTCTGATGAAAAGTATGGAAAAGATATTACCTTCGCCAATGAAAAAAAATGTTTTACTTCTAAAGATATTGTTGAGGAAGCAAAGTTAATGGATGCTAAGGGTGCAGGCATTACTGGTGGTGATCCTCTAGCTAAGATAGATCGAACAGTACGTTATATTAAAACACTTAAGAAAGAGTTTGGAAAAGAGTTTCATATTCACCTTTATACTTCATTAAGATTGATTTCTGATGATGTTTTACAGAAACTTTACATTGCTGGCTTAGATGAACTACGATTACATCCAGATTTAGATTCTAACCAATTATGGAAACGGTTAGATATAGCAACAAAATTTCCTTGGGACTTAGGGATAGAGATTCCATTAATTCCTGGTAAGAAAAAAGAAACTAAGAAGTTAATTGATTTTATTCATGCTAAAGTTATGTTTCTTAACTTAAACGAATTAGAAGTTGCAGACAATTCTCAATCAAAATTGTTGGACATGGGCTTTAGTACAAACGAGGGGTTTAGTTATTCAATATCTGGTTCAAAAGAATTGGGATTAGAAATGATCAGTTATGTTCAAGAAAAAGAATATTCCCTACCTATTCATGTTTGCACTGCTAAACTTAAAGATGCTACTCAATTAACTGAGAGAATTAAACGTGAAGGTGAAGGAGTTAAGAAATCTTTTGACATTATTGATAAAGAAGGATTGTTAACTCGTGGTGCACTTTATTTAGAAGAATTAAAGCCAGGGGTTGGGTATAGAGAAAGTTTAAAGCAAAATCATTCTTTATTATTAGAGAAGTTAAAAGAATTACTTCCACTAGTACAAAAGAAATTAAAGTTAAATGATGAAGATTTATTTCTAGATGAATCTAAGCCACGAATACTAATTTCTAAAAAGAATGTTAAGAAAAACAAATCTAAGTTGGCTAACTTAGGATTAATCCCTGCTATTGTTTTAGAGTATCCAACAGCAGATCAATTAGAAATTGAGGTTGATTTTCTAAATTGACATACAAACATACTTTGCGGGATCATGAATCAGAGGAATTTGCTGTAGTTCCCAGTGATGTAGAAAAAATTCTTCGTGCTTGTGAAGAAACTTTAGGGATGGAAACACATGATGTTCCAAGAATAGTTCCTAGGCCGGAGTCCAGTTTAGTTGGTTTGGCTTCTTCATATCGTCCTAAAAAAGGATGGATTGAATCTGAGTCATTTGAATATCAACATAATATGTTCCACGAATTAGTTCATTATTTAATGCATCAAGAAGACTTATTGATGACCGAAACAGTAGCTGATGATGGTCCCTTTCTTAATTTAGTTTATGCTCATTTAATTGATGAAACTGTTGCAGAGTTTTCTACATATAGTACTTGTGGTTATAATCCTAACCTGATAAGTTCTCCTTTCGAGAATAAATTGGCTGATGCGTTGATTGACAATGTTTCTACTGAAGAGGTTGAAGACTGTGTCTTAAAATTAGGGAAATCACCATTCCTTAACCCTGACTATTGGACGGCGATTAGAGTTGTAGCAATAAATAATGCAACGACTCTTCAAGTTGAGCCTTCAGAACTTGTTAGTAGAGTTATAGAGGCTAAAGAAAAATACTCTTCACCAATTGAAATTTATCATGCTATTACTAAAAATCCAGATGATCTCCAACTTGAAGTTCTGGATGATTCTTAGATAGCTCAATAATATAATTTCCTTTGTTCTTAGAATGCCATTCTGTAAATGGATAAAATCTTTCTTTGATTTCAATAACTTTCTTATTTTTGTCTAATAATAAAACAGTTATTGGATAGAAAACAAAAAACATGTGTAAATAAGCTTTCATCTCTTTCGTTAAGTACATGATTAAATTCTTTTTTTCAAAACGAAACATTAAACCTCGTCCCATCTGTACCTTAGTCTTACAATGAATTTCTTCTTCAGAAATAACTTGGTTGCCTCTTTTTATCATAGTTATGTTTAATCCTTTAGTTATTTAAACATTTCTTAAAGATTAGTTTAATAAAGAACGAAGGGTTATCACTTTCATGGATGAAGATATTAACGCAATCATGGCTACATTGGAAGAAGGAATTGATGTTGGTAAAGAAACAGTCATAGGACTACATAAAATGGAAGAAAATTTCCATAAAATTTCTGCCATTACTCACTTATTAATGGAAGAAGGAGAGTTTGTTGATTTTCTTTTTGAATTAGGTGAGAAAATTGGTGACCTTCTTAATGAAATTAAACTAGATGAGGATGGAGAATTACATCTTGTTGTTGAAGGAGAAGCAGCCATAAGGCTTGGTAAGGCTTGGATTTTAAGTCACAGAGCTAGGATTAAAGAAAGAATTCTTGAAGAAAATACTCACGCCAAACATATTATTGGAATAATTAAAAAGCATTTTGAATTGATTAATGAGTTATTTGATGAAAATAAAGAAGAGTTTCATGAAGACCCAGAAATTCATGCTCTGTGTCAGAAATTACACAAACTTTTTATCTTTTACCTAAATTTATTTGCCAAAGAATTATCTAAATTATCATAACTTCCAAAGATCATCCCCAACGTAGTGGATATTCTTAATCACTTTGCCAGAAGTTTCTTTTTCCATCTCCTCAGAGTTAAGTAATGCAATTCCTACAGCTAATGGCTTTTGATGAGTCTCATCAACGATTACAATAAACTCATTCTTTTCAATCCCTTCTTGAATCTTAGTAATTCCTGGCCTCATTATATCTGCTCCATTAACAACAAATTTTATTGCACCCATATCTACGGTAATCTTCTTCAATAATTCTTTTGTTTGTAATAACTTTAATGTTGGAACTAGTTTATCTCCATAATAGAATAAATAAGGCTTTTTATTAACAGAAATTATTTTTTTGTTATCATCTTCTATAAGAACAACAGAATCTTTCTTACTTAATTCTAAACCTGGAATTAGCTTACTGACTTCCTTTGCTTTTAATGGCTTTTGTTTCATTTTCATTTTAACTTCTTATAACTTAACCAAATAAGCAATGCCAAAGTTATTCCCAATAAAACAAATTTCAGAACTTTATCTGCGTGTTGCCAGTATCTTAAAGTGCCGTAAAGTATTAATAAAATTCCTCCACTAAGAATTCCTGTGCTAACTGCATCTTTTCTTAAGATTATTCCAACAACCACTGCTAAAATTCCAACAATAATTGCAACAATGAAAACGATTTTATCATGTTGTGCATTAACAAGAGAAAAGTTATCATAACATTTTTGTGGGTTCTGGCAATTCCCTTTAATAACTGGGACAGGTTCTAGTTCTGAATTATATGCTTCTTTTTCATAAGTTTGCCATTTTCCATCAGCTTCTAAACAAGCTTCTTCACTATCAATTTCATAAATGTCATCTGGACAATAATCATTTCTTTCAGGAGCATCGTGAAATACTTCTATACCATAACCTACAAATAATGCAAATATTACAGCAATTGCAATAGAAATCAAAACTCTTTTTTTATCCATTTTAAATAAGAAATAAAAGAAGTTAATAAAGTTTACTCTCCAATTAAATATAATAACTTTGGAGAATTATTGGACCAGTTCTTAATATTCCCATTTTATTCTACTAATATTCCTACTTTACCTGGCATTGCTTGTTTGGCTTTAGTCTCTTCAGACTCATCACCATTAACAATTTCTACAGTACAAGAGAATTCTTTCTCTAAGAAGGATTTCGCTTCTTTCATTACAGCAAGTTCTTCTTCTTGTGATGTGATCATTATTGGAATCTTTGAAACATCTTTAACTAGGCTTTGAACAATTTTGCTAATTTCTTTACCTTTAACTTTCATTTCTTCTTTCTCTAAAACTACGCGCATAATTTCTCCAAGATTTCTAGTAACTTTTATCTCACTACTAACAGTATTAAACAGTTCATAAAGCCATTTCTCTGCAACAAATAAAGTATACTTCTGAACTTTTTCTAACTTTGCAAATTTTAACACATTTCTCATACCTTCAATGGCTGTTCTTACTAACTCTTCTCCAGAATTAGCCTTATGACTAATACTTTCTTCATTATGTTCTGGCCATGAAGAGGATGAAATTAACTTAGCTTTACTACCATTAATTAGAACATTAAGTTCTTCACTTAAATGAGGAGTTACTGGATTCATTAATTTAAACCAGCTTTCTAAGTATTCAACAATTGTTTTTTTGTTTTCTCCGCCTCTTCTTAAGTACCAACGTAAATCATCATACATGGCAAAGTAAACAGTTGATGTTAACTCTCTTAAATTGTATTCCTTCATTTGATGATTCATTTTCTTAATATTCTCATTTAATTTTGAAATCAACCATGAATCAACAGACATTTTCTTGTCATCCAACTCTTTTATTTCTTCAACCAAGTTGTAGATTCTTTCTAAAGTTGATTTGTAACTAAAAACAGTTTCTTCGATCCAAACAACATCAATATGTGGGGAACCAATATGAGAATAATATAAACGCATTGCATCTACTCCATACTTTTCTACAGCTTCTGGAATTGGAACTGCGCCACCTTTACTTTTTGAAATTTTACTACCTTTACCAGTAACCCACCAATTAACAAAAATTCCTTTTGGCCATTTTTCCTCGGGAAGAATTGCCACGTGGTTCATTAAAAATACAGGAAAGTGAACTGTCTTGTGTTCCTTCCCACCTAAATTAATATCTAATGGATAAAAATAGTCAAACTCTTTCTTAACTTCTTTCCAAGATTCTTTTCCATCTCCCTTTCCAAGGAAAACATAATCAAAGAACTCTTCAGTTAAATCGTTAACTTTTAATTTTCCACTGTTTGTAAATTTAGAAACAATATAAAATATTGGATATAATGTTGAATCACTAATTGGTTCAACTGTCCACTTTTCATCAAATGGCAATTTGCTACCCAACCAATTTCCAAGCCTTGCACAGGCACGATCTGAAAACCAATCTAAAACTGAAGGCATATTATCCTGATATTCTTTAGGATAAATTTTCATTTCTGTTACTTGTTCTTTACTTCTTTCAGTTAATTCTGCATCAGAATACCGAATAAACCATTGATCATCAATTCTTTTAATGATTACTTGTTCTCCACATCTGCAGATTACTTCTTCACTAAGATCATAAAAAACATCAGCTTTTCCTTTTTCTAATAACTCTACTTTCATTAACTCTTTAGCTTCTTCTACTCTTTTGCCAGAATATTTTCCACAAATTTCTGTCATCACGCCAGTATGAAATCCTGCCTTGTAGATCTCCTTAGTTGCTTCTTCTAACTTTGGATCCTCTAAAGATTTAATGTTCATTCTTTCAACAATTTCTTTTGCAGGAAAATCACCATACCCTTTAGATTTGATAATAGGAATTAACTTTATATCTTTAACTTCTTGTTCATCTAAGTTAAATTCAGAAATCATTTCTTTGTTTGCTTGTAACTCTTTTAAAGCAATGTAATCATAAGGTGCATCACTTGGAACACTTGTAACGATTCCTGAACCAATTTTAGGGTCACAAAATTTTGCAGGAAGAATGATGATCTCTCGGTTTATTCCCGGAGCTAAAGCAAATCGACCAATAAACTGTTCTGGCTTAATATCTTCTTTAAGAATAACGTCATCTTTTTGATACTTTAATTTCTCTGCAGCCTCTTTACTAATTATCCAATTCTCACTTTCAACTTGAACTCGGACATATTCTGCATTTGGATTAATCCATAAATTAGTTTGACCATAAATTGTTTCTGGTCTTAATGTAGCGGCGATTAGGTAATCTTCCCCATATTGAAATTTTAAAAGAGTATACTCATTTTTTTCTGCATTACCACCTTTAGCAATGTCAGTTTCAGAAGGGTCTACTGCAACTGGTCCACAATTTATGCAAGCAGTAGCGAAGTAAGGTTTTTGAATTAACAAATCTTTTTGTTGCAATTTTTTAAACTGCCATTGAATAAATTTCTCATAGTCTTTATGGGTTGTAGATGTAAATCTGTCCCAATCACAAATAAATCCAAACTTTTTCCAATAATCATTAATGTAAACTTGGTTAAAATAATCTACTACTTTCTTTGGATCCACTAATTGTGAAATTTGTTCTTCAGAACAGCCATTATTTTTAAGATAATTAATCCAATCTTTATCTTTATTCTTAACTTTATTAGCAAATCCTAATGCTTGATTACCTGAGGCATGTGTTCCAACTGGAAATAATACTTCCTTACCCTTTAGTCTTTGATATCGACAAATTGCATCTGTATAGGAAAATCCTCTCATATGCCCAACGTGTAAATATCCCGAAACTCCAGGATAAGCAAAAATCATCATGAACTTTTCTTTGTTACTTTCAACTTTGGCTTTTCCTAACTCTGTGTCTTTCCACTTCTTTTGCCATTTATCTTGTATTTTATTCCAATCAACTACCATAACCTTGTTAATTGCTGGGGATTTTTAAAAGTTACCTTATTATACATAATATTTAAATATAAACGACTGCTAGGTAGTAAATAATGAATATCGAAAGACTTGTAACAATTGATGATTGTTTTAGAGAACTAGAAGTTGTAGAAGCATGTAAAGGGGTTTTGCAAGGTCCCTTTCATGAATATGATGTTTATGATCATCAAGATAGAAGTTTTCAAGTTATTTTAGATATGACTCCCGATCCTCACTTAACTGTTGCTGCTCGATTACATGATATTGGAAAACTTGAAACTCAAGAGCCTTTAATGAAGGAAGATGGTATTATTTGGTATCGAGAAGATGATCCAGAATTGCCTTATTATCGGTTTCCTGGACACGAGTTTTATGGAAAGGAATTAGTTCTTGGATTAGACCCTAATATTTTTGCTCAGTTTGCTTTAAATCAATTTTCGGTTGCAAATTTAGTAGCGCATCATTACTTGCCTATGAAGCATATTAAAGCAATGAGAGAACAAGTAAGCTTTGAAGGTTTTAAATGGGAATTTTATTCTTTGATTGATGCACTAGAAAGAGCTCCAGTTACGAAAGATGAAATTATGACATTATTCTATGCTGACATGGTCGCTCACGGTGATAAATGTACTGACCAAGTTGAACTATTTGCAATCCGGGCGTTGATTATTGGAGAGCCTGGTCTTGGTAAGGAAGCAATTTACCGGGAACAACAGGAAAAATATCACTCTCAAAGAGATTAGAAAGTAATAAATATTACACTTCTTTTATTTCTGCTAATGAAATTTGAAAAACAGTTTTCTTTACGTGTGATCCCAAATGCATCTAGAACTTCATTAAAGGAAGAAAATGGAAAATTGAAGCTACATTTACAAGCAGTTCCTGAGAAGGGAAAAGCAAATGCCGCCGTTATCAAGTTTTTTAAAAAAGAGTTTGGCATTAAGGTAGAGATTAAATCTGGTAGCAGAAGTAGGGACAAAGTTCTTAGAATAATTAATTAGTTTATGGTTAATAATTATGAAAGAGTAAAGTTAATTTTTTCAGATTAGTAAATCCAAAAAGAACTTCTTAGTTTTCTTCTTGCCATAATACTTATAGTAATCTGGTTTTAAACATATTTTTTCTCGTAATCTTTTCTTGATAATAATGAAATCTTTCTGGCTTGGGTTCCAATCATTTTTCAGTTTTTTTGAGAACTCATTTAGATTAATTTCTTTTAATGGAATAAAATATCTTTTTTTCATTTCATTTTTTAAATTTTCATGTCTTTTCTTCAAATACAATAACTTATTCTTAAAAAATTTAATATGTCCTTTACCTAAACAGTAATTTTTAGGAATCTCTTCAGTCATTGGATACTTTCGAACATAACCTAATAACATTAGAATTTCATTATATTCTGCTATTAAATGTTGATCAGCTAATTTCCTAGGAGGGATTAAATTTACTCTAACCATAATTAGTATTTAAAATAGATACTATTTTAAACTTTGGAATTTTAATATATATTATGCTAAACATATTTTACTATCTATTAATCGCTTTAGGTATTAACATTTTAATGTTTATCCCAGCATTTAAATTTAAAACAGATAAACTAACTGACTTAAGTTATTCATTAACTTTTATTGTTCTGATAATCTTAACTTTATTATTAAGCCAATTTAGTAATTATAAATTAATCTTAACTTTAATGGTTATTGCTTGGGGATTACGTTTAGGAATATTTCTTTTTATTAGAATCAGAAAGATGAAAAGAGATAAACGTTTTGATGGTATGAGAGAATCTTTTTTTAGGTTCTTAAAATTTTGGGTTCTTCAGGGTTTAGCTGTTTGGGTTATTTTAATTCCTGCGCTATTTTTTATCAACTCAGAAATAAATAAAATTATTTGGGTGGGAGTATTTATTTGGATTTTAGGATTAATTATTGAATCAACAGCGGACTTTCAAAAATATCAGTTTAAACAAAATAAGAAAAATAAAGATAAGTTTATTCAAACTGGAATCTGGAAATACTCTAGGCATCCAAATTATTTTGGTGAAATACTTTGCTGGATAGGGATTTATGTTTTTGTCTTTTCTTCCTTAACTCTATCACAGAAGATAATTGGTCTTGCAAGTCCATTATTCATAATTATTTTACTTCTTTTTGTTACTGGTCTGCCGATGTTAGAAAAGTATGCAGATAAGAAATGGGGTAAAAAGAAAGATTATCAAGAATATAAAAGAAAAACAAGTATATTAATACCATGGATACAAAAAAGATAAAGGAATATTTTTTAGCTTTACTTATTGTATTAGCGATAGACTTCACTTGGATACTAATAATTGCTAAATCATTTTATAATGAACAGTTGAGTGGTTTTTTAAGACCTGAAATAGTTCCTATTTGGTCTGCATTATTAGCTTGGGCTTTAATCCCCTTAGGTATTGTTTTATTTGTAAACCAAGTATCTAAAAATAAAAAGCAAAGTATAATTTATGGTGCTTTGTTTGGTTTTATTTTGTATGGTGTTTATGACTTTACAAACTATGCAACCTTAGCAAACTTTACACTGAAGATGTTAGTTGTAGATATTTTATGGGGAACTTTTATTTGTTCAGTTTCTTCTTTATTACTTAGGATAATTGGTGAAAAATGGTTAAAATAAATTATTTTAAATTAATAACGTCAATAATTATCTGTCAGTTAGCTGGCATCATTGGGTCGTTCTTTACAGTTTCTTCCGTTTCAACTTGGTACTTAACTTTGAATAAGCCGTTCTTTAATCCACCCAGTTGGGTATTTGGACCTGTTTGGATAACATTATATTTTTTAATGGGAATTTCACTTTATTTAATTTGGAATAATTATAATAAAGACTCAAAATTAGCAGTAACGTTTTTTTCTATTCAGTTGGTTTTAAACTCATTATGGTCAATTTTATTTTTTGGTTTAAGAAATCCTCTTCTGGCATTTATTGAAATTATAGTATTATGGGCGTTTATACTTTTAACAATAATTTATTTCTATAAGAAATCTAAAACAGCAGCTTATTTACTAATACCTTATATTCTATGGGTCAGCTTTGCTGCAATATTGAATTTTGCTATTTATTATTTGAACTGAGATTTATTTTAATCTAAGTAAACCATTTAATCTTTGTTTCTTTTTTCCAAAATGTTTTTATACTAATTTAATATACTTATGCATATCAAAAGAGGTGATTTTTATGAAGAAAACAAAATTAAAAGGAAGAACAAAAAAAGTAACTAAAATGTCTTGTGATCCTAGAGGAAATTGTGGTTCTTGTGGTGGAGCAGCTTATGGTTTAGGATTCCTTGGAGCAGCAATATATTACATCTCAACTGCAACTGGATTCTGGAACGGTGTTTGGGGAGTTATCAAAGCGATAGTCTGGCCAGCATTCTTAACATTTGAATTAATGAAATACTTAGGGGTGTAATCTCCCCTAATTTATTCATTTTAGAACTCTTAATTTAACACCTGCTTCTTTTAATAAAGCAGTGCCAGTATCATCAGGATACTGAACTTTGCATACAACTTCTATAATGCCAGCATTAATAACCATTCTTGCACACATGTTACATGGTGTAAAGGTAGTATAAAGGGTAGCACCAGATGTTGATGCTCCGTTGTGTGCTGCTTGGACAATAGCATTCTCTTCAGCATGGGCACAAATACAGATTGCAGAATTGTAGTCTGCACTTTTTATTTTTCCTAAGTGTCTAAGTGTACATCTTTTACAATGCCCTTGATTACAATGTCCTATTCCTCTGGGGGTGCCACAATATCCGGTTGAAATAATTTGTTTGTTTCTAACAATTATTGCTCCTTTCTTAGCTGACATACAACTTACTCTTTGTTTAACTGCTTCTGCAATGTTCATAAAATAATGATCCCAATCTGGACGTTTGTCTTGTAATTTGTATAAATAATCACTAATTAATCTTTTAACCTTAACTCTTAACTCTTTTTCAGTAGAATTATTAACAATAGTAACTTTAGCCATCTTAGCAACATTAATTAATTGTTGTTTATTATGTCCATTACTATTTTCAATTAGTTCAATAGCTCTTAGTTCATCAATTGTTTTTGGGTCTGAATCTAAGCTGCGTTGTTTATAACGTTGTAATCGAATTTTTTCTGGTGCAGTAACGTTAACCAGTAAAAAATCATCTCTTTGTTCTAATAATCTAACTTCGGCAGGATTTCTAATTGAAGTTAGAACATGATTTTCACCATCCATCACTCGATTGATTGCTTTTCTGGCAAGAACATCCGGACCATAAATAGATCTTAACTTATTACCAGCTTCAATTAAATTTTCTTTCGTAACTTTTTTACTTTTTAATTCTTCTCTTAAGAAATCTGACAATGAGATCAGAAAGAAATTCATTTCTTGTAGAACTTTAGCAACAGTATCTTTTCCACTGCCGTAACTACCAGTTAATCCAATAATCATAGTTTTACTTTGTTTGTTTAATTTAAATCAATTGTTATTGTGTAAACTATCTATTCGCTAGCCATGTTAAGAATTCTTTCATATACTTCTCTAATCTTTTCGTTCAGTACTTCAATTGTTTCATTATTTTCGAGAACAAAATCCGCCATTTTTATGCACTCACTCAGATTTTGTTGATGTGGATTTGTTGAGAACATTTCCCTTTTTTCCTGTTCTAAGAATTTCTCGTAAGAAATTTTGTCAGTTTCTGATTTTCTTTCTGAGATTCGATCATATCTTATTTGTGGATCCGCATCTACAGCCAAAAGAATTCCTCCTTGTTTTATTAATTGGGCTTCAGCAACTGATCTGATGCTCTCAATTATAACATTCTCAGCTTTAGCTTTTGCTCTTTCTAGAAGCTGCTCAACAATAAAACTTGGAGAATGTGTTGTTCTTAATTCATTTGCTAAATTAGCTTGATTATCTCTGTTTAAGGGCAACCCTCTAGATTCTAGTTTTGCATTAAGATATTCTCTTACAGAGAAATGCATAAAACCCTTTTGCTTTAAAAATTCTACAATAGTTCCTTTACCTGCTCCTAGAGTTCCTGTTATTCCAATTATCATTCTAATTTGTAACTTTACACTATTTATTAAATGTTGTGGTAGCAAAGAATTTATTAATGAGTTAAGATTTTATTAATACATGGAAAGAGGCAAGTTTATTGTTATTGAAGGGTTAGATGGTTCTGGTAAGGGTGTACAAACTAAACTCTTGGTAGAACGCTTAAGAAAAGAAGGTTATCAAATTGAAATGGCAGATTTTCCTCAGTACGGGAACTGGTCAGCAGAGTTTGTTGAACATTATCTAAGGGGAGAATTTGGTTCTGCAAAAGAAGTTACAGCAAAACAAGCATCTTTGTTTTATGCATTGGATCGTTATGCGGCTTCTTCTCAAATTAGAAAATGGTTAGATGATGGAAAAGTTGTAATTTCTAATAGATACACTTCAGCTAATAAGGGTCATCAAGTTGGCAAGATTAAAGATCCTGAGGAAAGAGAGAAAATGTTGGCTTGGATTAATGAAACTGAATATGATATCTTAAAAATTCCAATTCCTGACAAAACTTTATTTTTACATATGACACCAGAGATTGGTCAAACATTAGTTGACAAGAAAGCCGCTAGAGAATACACACAAGGCAAGAAAAGAGATATTCATGAAGCTGATTTGGACCATCTTAGGGATGCTGAAGATGCCTATTTATATTGTTTAGAGAATGATAAGGTTGAGAATTGGCAACATATCATCTGCTTCTCTGAAGATTCTCCCAGAACCATTGAAAGCATCCATGGAGACGTTTATAGGGTTGTTAAGGGAATATTAGATTAATTCTTGATTTTTAAGGGGAAAAGTTTATAAGTTGTTATTGGTAAGTAGTGACTATGGCTGGAACTTTAGAAGAACTTACAAATATTTTCACTAAAAGTGTTTTTGAATTAAATGTTGGTGGTAGGGATAGTCCTCAATTAGTTTTTAGTGCATTTTTGTTAAACAATTATTCTAGAGAGAACTATCGTTTACACCATCTAATGAAAGATTTCCCTTTTGATGTTGTATATAAAGGTAAACAAAGTAAAGGTGCATTTGATTATCATTTATTTGACATTGAAGGGCATTTATTGGCGGAGACTAGTTCGGTTTTAAAAGGAGTGAAGAGACAACTTTTAAGCGATAAAAGATCTCCAAAAGATAGAATTAGAGATAATTTCAAAAGAGGAAAAAAGAAGTCAATTCCTTTTAAAATTAAAAACTTGCCAATTTTAAGTGTTGGTCAAATAGATTGTGATCAAGTAGGTTTAGAGATGATTATAGAAGAACAGGAAGAAGCTCTAAAAGAGTTAGAACTCCAAGTAAATTTGCCTTTTAATCCTATTTTTACAAAACCTCTTCTAGAAAGGACTTTTCCTGCCCGTTTCACCGAAGAAGAAAGATTAATCTATGAGTCTGTATCTGCTAAGTATCAAGGATTAAGTAAAGTTGATGGAAATAGTTTGATTCCTGAAATGCCTCATCATTTATTTAATCTCTCAGGACTTTTATTCCCGAAAAGAGACAGCTTATTGTCAATGATCAAAATGGGACAAAGTGAAGAAAACACCCTCAGAAGAGGAGTTAGTTTTAATATTAAATTAGGAGTTCCCTTTGTTGGGCTGAATAGTGATGAAATATCTTTTTTAGTAGATGTTCCTGGAGAAATATATCAAAACAATTTAAGTGCTGAGTGCTTAAGAATTATTAGATTTGGAGAGTACAATATAACTGATAATGGTGAAATAGATTTTGAAGACATAACAGAATGTGCAAAGTTACATCAAGATATCTACCTTGAATTTTCCGGTCTTGACGTAATAACGCACAAGATTGGAGAAGGAGCCAACAGAGAATGTTATTCAGGATTAATGGAAGGAAAACCGGTAGTAATTTCAGTAATGAAAACTGATCGTGTTAGAGAAAATGCTTGGAAGAATGAAACCAATGCACTCTGGGATTTAACTCACGAAGCGATTGTTCGATATTTGCCTCCCGGAAGAAAATTAAGTGATGGTCGTCCTTATATTGTTATGAAACAGTTTGGAGAAGGAGAGAATTTAGAAGACTATGTTTTTAAAAATGGCCCTCTTAATACTGAACAATTAAAAAGAGTCTTTTATGGATATAAAAAAAGCGATATTAATGGAAGCAATATGGAAGTTCCAGGAATCATTGAAGGATTAAGATTTGCTCATAGTCAAGGGATTTATCACAGAGACTTAACGTTAAAAAACATTCTTATCAAAACAGATGAGGAAGGACAAATCATACAAGCTAAAATTGGAGATTGGGAATCTGTAAGATTTTCTGGAATTGAGGATGATGAACACTACGTGGTTCATGAAAGCTTAGGTGCACCAGCTTATGTTCTTCCAACGATGCAGAATGAAGCCTGTGATGGTTTTTCTGTGGGTGTTTGTATGTATGTGGCTTACACTGGATTTAATCCCATTCTGGAAGTTCCATTTCAAGAGGCTAAAACCGGCAGTGATACAGAAAAAAGATCAGAAGTAACAGCAAGAATGCAAAAAGCATATGAACAGTTGAGTAATGGTCCAGAAATGCAGAAGAGAATGGGTCAAAGACTTGGTAGAAGTTTATGGGTGGGGACTTATCGCCATATTATGAATTTAATTATTCAAGATAGTGGGTTTGGAACTTCTCTTCCTAATGATGCTAGTGGTCTCGGAGGTCCAGATCCAGATCATGAAAGAAGATTACAAGAATACACTTTAGCTAGTAAATCTCCTGTGTAATATGATTCAGTTTATCTAAAATCATAACAAGGTAAGTTAATACATAAGAATCAATCTTCTTACTGTTAAAATAATTATTGTGAATTACATTCCAGGTTCTTCTTTTTAATTCTGCAAGTTCTTTACCTTTTTCCTCGTTGAAGAAAATCTTAACAAAAAAGTCAAACTGGTCATTAACATATTTAATTAGCTTTATTTCATCAGGAGTTGGAGCTTTATTTCTTTTTAAGTAGTATTCTGTTAATGTATTATAATAAATGGAAATTTTTTCTAATAGACCAACAATTAAATAATATCTTATTGTCCTATCGTTATCTTTATGGCCGTTAACATGAAGAATTCTTCTTGAGAATAAAGTTAATTTTCCTACTGTTTTTCTCATTGTAAATATTCCTTTTAATATTTTGCTATCTTTGGTAATTCCTGATTCTAATTCCTTACCCATAGTTGATAGTAGGTGTATTAATCTTCTTATGATAATGTCAAACTTTGATTCTTCTCCTTTTGCAATGTTTTTAATAACACAATACTCTTTTTCTTGTTCCATAATTTCAAATCCTGTCATCATTTCAACTGTTTCTTGTACCTTCTCCATAACCACATTCTCTTTAAACATTATTTTTATTTCATCATAACCAAGAACGTAGGGCACGTATAGTGATCTTTTTACAAACTCTTTTGTAGTTGGGATTGCAATTGTTTTTCTCCCTAAACGTTTTGTTTTCTCATTACCAATAATCAAGCTTTTACCTTCCTCTTCAACATCTAACTCGTCACCTGGCTTGATTCCATGTTTCCTGGCCCACTTGCTTGGTAAGCTAACTGTGAGTGTATTTGTTCCTACTCGGTTGATCTTTCTCTTCATATTGGCTTAAAAACAGTTCTCATATAAATACTTTTTGGAACGTAATTACGTATTTACTTGTAATAATTATAATTGAAGAAAGTATATATATTTCTCTCTCCGTGGATATTCTATGATTCACGAAATCTTTACGGAGGAATGAAAATGAAACAAACAACATATCAACAATTTGATGATTTATTAGAAGAGAACCCCCTTTCCGGATTTTATAATAAACTGGAAAGCATTGTAGATACAACCGTACCTAAGTTTAAAGGACACAAGAAAGCTGTTGCAGGAATTTACCAAAGTTTAGAAGATTTAGGAGAGAAAGCAAGTGCCGTTATTTCAACAGAGATTGACAAAGAATGTATTTTTGATTATAACTGTGAAACTAGTATTAGAGAAGATGCAGTAAACTTAGCTTTATTGTTGTATGGTGTTACAGAAAAAACTTCTGCTGATTTTAAATCAGAAATGAAAAATGCTGATCCCGAACATGAAGAAGATGTTAACAGCCCACAAGACTATTTATTTTATGCTCAACCATTGTTGCAAGAACTTGTTGGTGGAAAGAAGGCTTTACAAGAGGAATTAACTGCATTAGAACAAAAGGAACAATTCACTAATAATTACATTGAAGCCATGGGACTGTTTGGAGAGTTTACTCACGGTTTAGCTATGAAAACTAAACAGGTTGTTCATGAACTGTATATGGAAAAATGTGATGAAATCTATCAAGAGAATGATCAGTTATTAGGTTCTATAGATACTGATACATTTAGTAAAGAAAGTACTCAAAATACTCTTGGTGCTCTTGCTAAAATGAAAGTAAATATGGGTAAAACTAGTCAAGGTATTGGAGTGAGTTTTCCAGACATTTTAGATTATAGTATTGTTCTACCTTCTGTAATCAGAATGTTAAGAAAAGAATATACTGCTTTTAGAGATGATCAAGCAGGATATTTAGAAGCTGAACATCAAGATTTAATGGCAGAGATGAGAAAGACATTAGGTGAAACTCCGCCTCCAACTAGTAGTCCTCCAGAAGTTCCACCAAACACAACAATGCATTGAGGTGAAAAAGAATGGGTTGTCCACATTATGAAGATCGAGACTATAATTGGTGTATGTATAACAAAGGAAAATTTGATGGAAGGATGGAGAAAAATAAAAGGTGTTTGACATCATTTAATCTAGAAAATCTTGAAGAAAAAGTTTCAAGTTCTCTAGTTCCTCCGAGTAGATTTGTTAATGAGTATTATGAGAATGGATATCTTAATGGTTTACATTCTCCGAGAACGATTTAAACAAAAATGATTAATTACATCCCACAAAAACAATTGGAAGAGAAGCTAAGAACTTTTGTTAGCCAGCCAGTTAAATCATTAACTAATTACTGTGACTTTCATTTTGGTGATGATGTGGTAAGGTTTCCAATAGAAACTTCAGAAGGATTAGTATTAGAAAGCTCTTTTTGCCAAGGATATAAAGAAGAGAAGTACCTGGCAGCGTTATCTGCACAAGTTGGATGTGCTAACCAATGCAAGTTTTGTGACTTAGCAGATTTTGGTTTGCAGAAAAACCTTAGTAGTGATGAACTTGTTGAACAATTAAGATTAGTTTTACAAGGCGCTGATAAGAGGGGTTACAATATCTATGATCGACCAGTAAAAGCAACTTTTGTTATGGGTGGGGATCCTTTAAATAATCCTTATTTTCCTGATGCTGTAAGTTTACTTGCAGAAGAATTACCTTTACAACTAAAAGTTTCAACACTTTTATCTGCTGCTAAATCTATAAAAAGAAATTATTCTCGTTTAGTAGAAGCAGCTAAAGATTATCCTAACATTGTTCAAATGCAAGTTTCTTTAAACTCAACCGATGAGGAATATCGACAAAGTTTATCTTTAATTCCTTTAGCAGGATTTGCTGATGTTAAAGAAGTAGGAGAAATCTGGAAAGAACAAGTTCCTGAAGCCAGAAAAATAGATTTGACTTTTACAGTAAATAAAGATACCCCTTTAGACCCTGAATCCATTGTTGATATTTTGTCTCCAGAACTTTTTGCAATTCGTTTAAGAGAATTAGTGCCAACTTCTCGTGGGGAAAGTCACGGTCTTAAAGGAGTTGTTGATGAACAAGTAAGCGAAGCAAGCAAACGTTTTAGAGATTCTGGATATGATTTGATACCTGGTTCTCCTGGGAAATTAGAATGGGATTTTAATCTTTCTCCAGGAGAGATGATTAAGTTATATTCACAAATAAAAACTAAACAAGAGGTAAAACAAAAATGACAGACTCACACTATGACGGCGGACACCGCTGGGAACAAGAACAGAATTACATTGAAGGACACTTTGATTCTAAGCAGGGATTGGTTAATCCTGACAGAGTTAACTTTAGTGAGCAATATCGAATTGGTGTTAGAACTGAACAACTAAACAATCCAACACCAGTAAGGTTTGATTGGGATAAAAATAAGTTTTAGGTAACATTATGGGGGAAAAAGGACTATCAATAATTGTAAAACCAACACATGGGTGTAATCTTGCTTGTAGTTATTGTTACATTGACCCAGAAGCAGAGCAAGGTGTAATGAATGAATCAACTTTAGAGAATCTTATTAATAAATCTATGTCAACACATGATTCTGTAGATTTTATTTGGCATGGTGGAGAACCGTTCATTATGCCTTTAACTTTTTATGAGAAAGCAGTTGAATTACAAAGTCAACATCCAGATAAAAAAGTAGGAAATGGATTTCAAAGTAATGGCACATTAGTTACAGACAAAATCTTAGACTTTTGTGAAGAAAATGATTTTAGTATTGGTTTTAGTTTGGATGGCCCACAAGAAATTAATGATAAAACAAGATATTTTAGAAATCGTAGAAGCAGTTTTCAAAGAACTTTAGATGCAATAAAGAAAACTCAGGAAAGAAAAGTGGGGGGTGGAGCAATAGTTGTTCTCAATAGATTAAATATTTCTCATTTGCAAGAAATTTATGACTTTGCTCAACAAGAAGGTATAAACCTTAAACTTAACCCTTTGATTAAGTCTGGAAAAGCCTCTGATAATTATCAAGACTTGGGAATTGGTCCAGAAGAATATGGTAATGCTTTAGTAGAGTTATTTGATCAATGGTTTCATGATAATTCTTCTGTAAAACTAGATCCTTTTGAAGATTTAATGGGGAATCTTTTAACTGGACGACCATGGGGTTGTAATTACTCCACTTCTTGTCAGTATTCATTTATTTCTGTTGGTCCACAAGGTGATATTTATCCGTGTGGAAGATTTGACGGTGTAACAGATTTTAAATTAGGTAATATTAATGAGAATGATTTACAAAATGTTCTCTTATCTGCAAAAAGAGTTAGTTTGCAAGAAAGAGCTTCTAGAATTGAACAATGTCACCCCTGTGAATATGTTAAAATTTGTAATTCTGGGTGTATGCATAATGCTTACATGAAAGATGGGAATATTGATAGTCGTGATTACTATTGTGCTAGTTACAAAATTCTTTTTGCGCATATTAATCAGAAGATGAAAGTAGAATTATCTAAGGCAGAGGTAAAATAAAATGACAGTTGATGAAAAATGTGTGGTTGAATTTAATGGAATGAGTATAGACCCAAGCAGGATTGAAAATTCTCGTTTGGCAAGTGTTTTTCGTGAAAGAGTTCATGATGGAAATAAGTTTTTGTTTTGGTATTGTGACCATACTGACCATCCGACTGGTGGATCTAATTATTCGGATTATAGTGATGTTCGTAGCAATCATTATGATCATAAAGATAACCATAGTGACACTAGATCTGGTTATTCAGAATGTGATGGTTATGGACATGATTTTGGACATAGCGACCACACTGATAAACACCGTTAGAGATTTGGAGGTAAAATAAAATGACAGTTGATGAAAAATGTGTAGTTGAATTTAATGGAATGAGTATAGACCCAAGCAGGATTGAAAATTCTCGTTTGGCAAGTGTTTTTCGTGAAAGAGTTCATGATGGAAATAAGTTTTTGTTTTGGTATTGTGACCATACTGACCATC